>Ga0193753_10000006_pt1 | contig 751169 bp, 605 predicted proteins | sample H1c2metaG_FD_144925 | JGI IMG/M metagenome (GOLD analysis project Ga0193753, IMG submission 144925) | Soil microbial communities from a riparian zone of the East river system, Colorado, United States - H1c2 | ecosystem: Environmental > Terrestrial > Soil > Riparian zone | place: USA: East... | reverse complement strand
GTTATCCACAATTTTAATGTGAAATTCACAAAGAAAAAAGAAGCAAAAAAGAAACATATGATGATAATGATGATATGTTCTTTTTTTGTTCTCTTTAGTTCTAATGCAAGTCTAAAGGCTGTAGCACGAGGTTGAGTTTAGCAGATCGAAGCATTCTGCCCTTTCCCCCACGGTTCACGGCTCACGTTTGACGAAGTCGAGGATGAGCGAAGTTGCTTACCTTCGCCCTCCTAAAATTGAGCCTCTATGCCAAGAGTTAACGCTGCTATTACCGGTGTTCATGGTTTTATCCCGGAAGATGTCCTGACTAATAAGGACCTCGAAACGATGGTGGATACCAATGATGAATGGATAAAAGCCCGAACCGGAATAGAAGAAAGACATATCCTCCGCGACCCCAACCTGGCAACATCAGATATGGGAGCAGCAGCAGTAACGGCACTGCTTAAGAAAAAAGGAATGTCCCCCCTGGAAATTGACCTGATCATTTGTGCCACAGTAACTCCGGATTATTTCTTTCCTGATACCGGAACCCTCATCGCCCATAAAGTGGGTGCAAAAAATGCATTTGCCTATGACATTACAGCTGCTTGTTCGGGGTTTCTTTTCTCCGCCACAACCGGTGCTAAAATGGTCGAATCCGGTTCCTACAAAAATGTGATTGTCGTCGGTGCCGATAAAATGTCTTCTATTACTGACTATACTGATCGGGCCACGTGCATACTTTTCGGTGATGCCGCAGGAGCAATTCTCATACAACCGAATGACCAGGGGAATGGCCTGCTGGATTCCTGGATGCGGGTTGATGGCGTAGGAGCCGAATTCCTACACATGAAAGGTGGAGGTTCAAAAAACCCACCCACACATGAGACCGTAGACCAGAAAATGCATTTCCTCTACCAGGATGGAAAACCTGTTTTCAAAGCCGCCACGAAAGGTATGGCCGAGGCTATCGGTCAGATCATGAAACGCAACAACCTTGAGCCTGACGACATCACCTATGTGGTTCCCCACCAGGCAAATCTCCGGATCATCCAGGCCGTAGCCGATATGCTCAAGTTTCCTATGGAAAAAGTAATGGTCAATATCCAGAAATACGGAAATACAACCGGAGCTACCATTCCACTTTGCTTGTGGGAATGGCAGGATAAGTTAAAACCAGGAGATAAGATCATCCTCACAGCTTTCGGAGGTGGTTATACCTGGGGTGCCAGTCTATGGAGCTGGGCGTATTGAAACGGGGGAAAGGTTATAGGTTATTGGCAATAGGAATGGTTATAGGGCTTAAGTTGTCAGTAAAATTTACCTAAAACCCTATAACCTAAGACCAGTCTTACTGCTTTCAACCAATAACCCATGACCCAATAGGTTAAGGCCTCAAAAAAGACCTATATTTGCGCCCTCATTTTTTTTCATTTATTCAGGTTTTCTATGGCCACAACAGCCGACATTAAAAAAGGACTTTGCATCGAATTTAATAATGATATCTATATTATCGTTGACTTTCAGCATGTTAAACCCGGAAAAGGGAATGCGTTCGTTCGCACAAAACTCAAAAGCCTGACCACAGGCAGAGTAGTGGACAATACTTTTACCTCAGGCCATACTATCAAGGATGTACGGGTTGAGCGCCGGGCTTTCCAATACCTGTACAATGATGATATGGGCTATCATTTCATGAACAATGAATCTTACGAGCAGGTGGCTGTGCAGGAATCCATGATCGATAATGCCAAATTCATGAAGGAAGGCCTGGGTGTTGAAATTTTGATGCATGCTGCCCAGGAAGTTCCACTTTCTGTGGAATTACCTCAATATGTTATCTTGGAGGTAACATATGCCGAGCCCGGGGCGCGCGGCGACACAGCAACAAATACACTAAAACCTGCAAAAGTTGAAACGGGCGCTGACGTTAGAGTGCCTCTATTTATTGACGTTGGTGAAAAAATTAAGATTGAGACATCAACCGGAAATTATATCGAAAGGGCTAAATAACTTTTCCTATGGATTCGAAAGAAATTCAAGAGTTACTTAAACTGGTCAACCGGCTTGAACTAGCTGAGTTCAAGTACAAACAGGGTGAAGTAGAATTCTCTGTGAAGACCAAATATTATCATCGCAGATCTGTTGATTACGGGCCTGCTATGGGAACACAAACTGTGACCAGTCATATTCCCCAATCAACTTCAGCATCACAACCCACTTCTCCTGTCAAAACAAATGTTGAACCGGATGGAAATGGAAATGGTCCTGCCGGAGTAGCCACAAAAGATAATCTCATAGAAGTGCGCTCACCCATCGTCGGTACTTTTTACAGATCATCTTCTCCTGACAAACCGGTGTTTGTTAAACCTGGTGACCCCATTGAAGTTGGTTCTGTGCTTTGCATTATCGAAGCCATGAAGTTGTTCAATGAGATTGAATCAGAGGTTGCAGGTAAAATTGTAAAGATTATGGTAGAGGATGCTTCACCTGTTGAATATGACCAGGTATTATTCCTCGTAGACCCGAATGGTTGATCGTAAGGTCATCATCTTCTGCAACGTTGTTAATTTCCAAATTCATTATCTAACCAGATCTTTCCCCGATGTTCAAAAAGATACTCATTGCGAATAGAGGTGAGATCGCTTTAAGAGTGATCAGGACCTGTAAAGAGATGGGCATCAGCACTGTTGCAGTGTATAGCACGGCTGACAAAAATAGTTTGCATGTTCGTTTTGCAGATGAAGCAGTTTGCATCGGTCCTCCGAAATCAAGTGATTCATACCTGAGCATTCCCAGGATCATGGCTGCAGTGGAAATAACTAATGCTGATGCGATTCATCCGGGCTATGGCTTTTTAGCTGAGAATGCAGACTTCGCTGAAGTGTGTAAAGAATATGGTGTAAAATTTATAGGCCCTACACCCCATATGATCTCTATGATGGGGGATAAGATCACGGCGAAAGAAACCATGATCAAAGCAGGTGTACCTGTAGTACCCGGTAGTGGAGGACTCGTGCAGGATGCTGCTCACGCACGCAAGATCTGCAAGGACATTGGTTATCCTGTGATCATGAAAGCTACTGCAGGCGGTGGTGGAAAAGGTATGCGTGTAGTGTGGAATGAAAAAGAAGTTGAAGAGCTTTTTGATAAAGCCCGCAAAGAAGCAAAAGCATCTTTCGGCAATGATGGCATCTATATTGAAAAATTTATTGAACAACCACGGCACATCGAATTTCAGATCGTAGGTGATCAGCACGGCCATGTCGTGCATCTCTCAGAAAGAGAATGTTCTATTCAACGCCGCCATCAAAAATTACTTGAAGAATCGCCATCACCATTTATGGATGAGTCGCTGAGAAATAAAATGGGAAAAGCTGCAATCAAAGCAGGAAAGGCCATTGATTACGAAGGTGTGGGTACGATTGAATTTTTGGTGGATAAAAACAAAAATTTTTATTTCATGGAGATGAATACGCGGATCCAGGTAGAACATCCTGTCACCGAAGAAGTCATCGATCATGATCTGATCAAGGAGCAAATCAAAGTTGCAGCAGGGATACCGATATCAGGGAAGAATTATTATCCCAACAATCATGCGATGGAGTGTCGCATCAATGCAGAAGATCCATACAATAATTTCATGCCAAGCCCGGGTACGATCACATCTTTTCACAGTCCGAAAGGTCATGGGGTGCGGGTAGATACGCATGTTTATGCCGGGTACACGATTCCCCCGTATTACGACAGTTTGATAGCAAAGCTAATTTGCAAAGCTCCTACACGTGAAGATTGCATTACCAAAATGCAGCGTGCGCTGGATGAGTTTATTGTCGAAGGGATCAAGACGACAATCCCATTTCACAAAAAGCTGATGCAGGATCCACAATTCAGGAAAGGTGATTTCAATACCGGATTCCTGGATCATTTCAAGCTGGAAGATTAATGATGTCCCAAGGGCAATCCCCTGCACGTCAGTTATTGTTTTACCTGAGGCGTTATAAAGGACCCGTTCTGCTGAACATCCTCTGTAACATTTTGATGGCGATATCCATGGTCATCAGTATACCGATCATCATCCCTTTTTTTCAGATTATTTTCGGACGTGTAAAGCCATCTACGGAACCTGTTGCTTTCAGCATCGGGAATATTCAATCCTGGCTTGAATATATTTTTGGCCGCCTGGTGGAAGAGTATTCGCAGGAGACTGCATTGCTCATTGTTTGCATCTCGTTTGTGATTATTTTTTTTCTGAAGAATCTTTTTCGCTATTTGTCGCTTGTATTCATGGCCCAGGTGCGGAATGGTATTGTCAGGGATGTGCGTAATGCAGTGTTTGGAAAATACATGCATCTGCCTCTCGCTTTTTTTACCCGGGAAAAAAAAGGTGATCTGATGTCAAGGATTAGCACGGATGTACAGGAAATCGAATATTCCATATTGAATGTAATTGAGGCTGTATTTAAAGAACCGATTGTGATTATTGGTAGCATCACTTTCATGTTGTTCACAAGCTTAAGGCTTACCATTTTTGTTTTTGTGCTCATCCTGATTACGGTTTTTATAGTGGGTAGGATCAGCAGGAACCTAAAACGTAAATCTAAAGAAGCACAGGGAAGTTTAGCTGACCTGGTCATTCATGTTGAAGAAAGTCTGAATGGCATGCGCATCATCCAGGGCTTCAATGCTCAGGCGTACCAGAGTAAGCGTTTCAGCGTGATCAATGAACGATATAAGAAATTACTTACAAAGATCATGTACAAGAGGGATCTCTCGTCTCCCTTATCCGAAACACTTGGGATAACGATTGTTTCTGTGCTGTTGTGGTATGGTGCACATCTTGTGTTTACGAATGAAATAAAACCGGAAACATTTTTTGCATTCTTATATGCTTTCTTCAATGTGATCGCCCCGTCTAAATCTTTTTCGTCAGCATACTATAATATACAGAAAGGTCTTGCGGCAGTAGAGAGAGTAAATGAAATCACTGACAATACAGAAGAGATAGTCGAAAAGGAAGCGCCAAAACAAATTCATTCCTTTGAAGAATCTATCGTTTTTAAAAATGTGGGTTTCCAATACAATGAAGGAGGAGAATGGGTATTGAAAAATATAAACCTGAACATTCCGAAAGGGCAGGTGTTAGCTATCATCGGATCAAGTGGGTCAGGAAAATCAACATTAGCTGATTTGTTGCCACGATTCCATGATGTATCAGAAGGCAGCATTTATTTTGACGGAACGGACATCAGGGAATTTGACATCAGGCAACTCCGCAGCCTGATGGGTATCGTCAACCAGGATCCGGTATTATTTCATGATACCATCTTTAATAATATTGCTTTTGGAAAACCCGGAGCTACTATGGAGGAAGTGATACACGTGGCCACAATAGCACAAATGCATGACTTCATCATGAGTCAGCCATTAGGGTACGATACAGTAGTGGGTGACAGGGGAAGCACATTGAGTGGGGGAGAGCGACAAAGATTGACTTTGGCAAGGGCACTACTTGTGAATCCACCGATCCTGATCCTGGATGAAGCTACAGCTTCTCTCGATTCAAAATCTGAAAAGCTTGTACAGGAGGCACTTTCAAAAGTGATGGAAGGCCGTACATCGATAGTGATTGCGCACAGACTTTCCACGGTACAGCATGCGGATCAGATCATCGTATTGCAGGATGGGAAAATTATAGAAACCGGGGATCATTCATCATTGATGAAACGACAGGGAGAGTATTCTAAATTTGTGGGACTGCAATGGTTGCAATGATCAGATATACCATACTCTTAGCCTTCATATTCTCCGGAGTATGTGCAGCCGCGCAGCAGATGAATTGGACTGAGCTCGCGGAGGATACGGTATATTATGCGAATGAATATTTGCCGGATGCATTGATGGTGACAGCTCCCGGACCTGGCCAGGTTTGGGATTTCAGATCACTGAAGGCTCCATATGCACTGAGCAGGAGAGTAGTAGTGACAGGTGAACGAGATAAAGTAACCTATGCAAATCTTATCAATGGAAAACAAACAGATGCTGTCCTGCAGATTTTAGGTAATAATGTGCAATTGGTTCAGGTCATTGAGGATAATCCGATTTGCCCCGGGGGAAAATTAATCTATTCATTATCGCCGTCACTTAAACCATTTTTTGAAGGTGGGTTAGGTACTTCCTACAACTATCGCGGAAAAATGCAAACTGCTTTTGCATGGCCACGGAATTTGAATTGCAGCTGGACGCCCGCTCAACTCCCTGATTCCTGCCGTATTACGTATACGATTACACTTGATATCAATGTCGATAGTGATGGCATGCTTTATCTCCCGACAGAAGTTGCGAGTGTATTTCGTCAGCATATAGAGGAAAAGCGAATTTTGAAAGTGGAAACTAAAAGAGGCTTTGCTTGGAATGATGTAACAGCCCAGATACCTGCGCTGAAAACAATTTCGTACAATGAGATGCTGAGGTTTGTCTCATCAGATACCGGACTTGAATGGGCAGAAATAGAGTTGAAGGACGATTATCAACCTGTGCGAATTGAGTTTAAAACCTATCCCATGTTGACACGGATATTTTCAGAAAAACCTACCAGGGCAGATATATTCGCTTATCCAAATCCCACTTTTGATATTGTTCGGTTCCAGATGAGCGATCTCTTGTATGGGGGTTATAAACTGAAAGTTTTCAACATACTTGGCGTGCCTGTGAAAGAAATTGATGTTGTCGTAGATGATCCGCGCAAAACAATTTCTGTGGACCTCGGCGATTTGCAACGGGGTACATATTTGTACAGGCTTCAGGATAGTTTTGGCCGTACTGTCCGGACTAAACGGATTGTCCTGATTCAACCTTAAGCTGATGTCAGCTCTCCTCCAGGATTTTATTCCCGGACCTGTCCAAAAAATCAGTAGCCTGGGACATGATTCATTATATATCAAACGACTTGATCTCATTCAGTCCTGGAGTGATGGAAATAAATACTATAAGCTTAAAAATAATATTGCTTTTGCCCTGGACAATAACATAAAAACGATTGTAAGCAAGGGCGGGATGTTCAGCAATCATCTTTATAGCCTCGCGCATGCATGTTCAAATTTTGGAATAGAGTTGGTATGTATGATCAGAAGCTATGGAACCGATGGGGATAATCCTACACTCTCTGAGCTAACTTCATTATCAAAAGAAATTCTTTTTCTACATCCTGAAAAATATAATCAATTCAATGAAGCTGAAGCATTACGGATTTATCCGGCTTCGCTGTTTATTGATGAAGGAGGAAAAAGCGAAAGAGCTTTGCAGGGAATACATGAACTCATGGATGAATGTTTGCTGCAACATCCATCGCACATCATCATTTCTGGAGGAACCATGACCACAGCATGTGGATTGATAGCATCCGCTCCGGAAGAAATAAGAATAATTATTGTTCCTGCATGGAAAGGATGTACAAAACAGTTTGTCAAAGACAATTTAAATGAATTCGGTATAGTAGATGCATGTGAATGGGAGCTATGGCCGGATGCGCATTGGGGAGGGTTTGCAAAATATGATTCCGCTCTTGTCAGCTTTATGGATTCGTTTACAAGAACCACTGGTATTCCACTTGATCCTGTCTATACCGGTAAAATGATGTTTGCTATTGATGAAAAAATAAAAACAGGATACTTTCGTAAGGATGATTCTATCCTGGCGATACATTCAGGTGGGCTGCAAGGGATCAAAGGTTTTGCATACCGGTTTTCGGAAGATTGGGGAGAATATGAAAAATTAGTATTTGGAGATAAATCTTAAGAGTAGGTTTCGTTTTCTGATACCCATTTTTCAATCACCCTGGAATAGTAATGATGTTCGAGCTGTAAAACTTTCACTGCGATTAGACTTGCTGAATCATCCGGATCTAAGTTTACTTCTTTCTGAAAAATGATATCCCCTTCATCATAATGTTCATCCACTTTATGAATGGTTATACCTGAAATCAGATCGCCTGAAGATTTTACTTTCTCATGCACATGATGGCCATACATTCCTTTGCCGCCATGCTTCGGCAACAATGCGGGATGAATATTGATGATCCTGCCATGATATTCTTTCACAAGCCAGGAGGGTAGAAGCAAAAGGAAACCTGCCAGCACGATGTGGGTTATTTCTTTAGTTCTCAGCTCCGGGAGGATGAATTCTGTTGTAGCCCAGCTTGATTTTGGAATGACCATACTCTCAACACCATGTGAAGAGGCAACTTTAAGCACGCCCGCATTAATGTTATTTGAAATAATAAGCCTGACATGTATGTCAGCATGATCCTTGAAATAAGAACAGATTTTATCAGCATTGCTACCTGCACCAGATGCAAGAATAGCAAGGTTAATTTCAGGAGAGGAATACATTATTGGTAAATGAGTTGGTTGAAAAAAGGTTTACCACATAGATACATAGTCAACATAATGCTTCGACCTGCTCTGCCTCATCCTTGTGCTACAGCTCAGCAACCGGCACATAGAAATAATTCTACTGCTCAACTCTTCTTCCTCTTCTGCCCTTTCCGCCCTTCTTCCTTTTCTGCCTTTTATCCTCTTAAAGCACTATACTTCCCGCTATTAGAAGGATCAAGCTTTCTCATGATATCATATACCGTATTCTTTTGTGTCCGGTCACCATTTTTCAGAATATCAACTACCTCATCACTTTTGGCTGTGACGAACATAAGTACACCTATGGTATTTGGATATGATAAGTTGGTTTTGTCAACTTCCTTTAAAGCTTCCACCATGGTATTAAGTGCAAGACCCGGATTTGAATGCAATACATCCAGGCTTTTGCGATGATAATTGTACCAGGCTTCTTTGAACGATTTAAATCTTGTATTCAGCAGGTTTTCCATGATCCAGTATCTCGTTGTCTTACGACTCAGAGCTGTCCATCCTTTATCGGCATCAGATATATTTGGCGGAACAAGATTAATGATGCTCTGTGCGATCTGAAATTCCGGATCACCTGCACCTAATGCAAAACTTTCTGCCTCTAGTCCCAGGATGAGATGAATGTAAAAAGAAAAAACTGCTGACAGGTTATCTTTGAAAAACTCAGTTCCATTTTCAATCGGCTCGAATTCCTGGTATGTAAAAATAATGTCACGGTCTACATGATTGATCAATACCGTTTTATATTCTGAACCGAAGACGGGGCGAATTGCTTTAATGGCAATGTCTGCTTTATAGGTGTTGTTCCCCATTTCAGCAGTGATATTGACCTGGAAATTACAATCGATCTTCTCATAAGGCTTGTAATCATCGTTCGTCCATTTCACCTGGTTGAGAAACTCTTTAAGGTCTCTCTCGAGTGTTTTAAAGACAGCAGGATCGGCACTTTGGAGCTTTGGAACACTGACGCCAACTACGGCATTCAGTTCCTGGGCATTTGTGTCTTCACTCAGTCCAAAGAAGGCAGCACAAATCAGTATAATCAGGATCTTAATTCTTTCCATTTGCATTTTTTATTTGATAGATGGCATCGACGATATCGCGGGCTACATCTTTCTTGGATTTTAACTCAAAGCTCTGTCGTTTATTGTCCGGGAAGAGAAAAGTTACTTTATTGGTGTCATGCCCAAATGCAGCTCCGGTGTCTTTTGGATTGTTGAGGACAATCATGTCCATATTTTTTTTGTGCATTTTCTCACTTGCATTTGCCTCGCCATTTGTTGTTTCCAGTGCAAATCCCACGAGGATCTGGTGATCACGTTTTTTAGATCCCAGTGAAGCAGCGATGTCAGGTGTGCGGACCAGTTCAAGGGTCATCCGGTCGGCCTCTTTTTTGATTTTTTCCTTCGCGGCTACAGCAGGTTTGTAATCAGCAACGGCAGCCGCTAATACAGTGATATCTGATGAAGGGAAAGAAGATTCGCAAGCAGCTAACATTTCATCAGCCGATGTTATTCTTTCAATCCGGATACGATCATCAGCTGGTAATACACTATCGGGACCCAGGATCAGAGTGACATCAGAACCGCGTGATGCAAATTCTTCAGCAATGGCAACGCCCATTTTACCTGTGCTATGATTTCCTACATACCTGACTGGATCGATGGCTTCATAAGTTGGTCCGGCATTGATCAGGACTTTCAAGCCTGTCATGTCCTCTTTGAAATGGAAAAATTCTGTCAATCTCGTGATGATCTCCTGCGGCTCAGCCATTCTGCCGGGACCGATCAATCCACTTGCAAGCTCTCCGGTACTTACATCTATGATAAAATTTCCAAATGCCTGAAGCCTGGAAATATTTTCAACTGTACTGGGATGTTGCCACATATCCAGATCCATCGCGGGTGCTAAAAAAACAGGGCATCGCGCTGACAGGTATGTCGCCGTAAGCATATCTGAGCTAAGTCCATACGAACATCGTGCTATCGTGTGTGCTGTGGCAGGAGCTATGACCATGGCATCAGCCCATAAAGCCCATTCTACATGGTTAGTCCATGCTTCGCCATTATGGATATCAGATGCAACCGGATATTTGGAAAGTGTAGAAAAGGTGAGAGGTGACACAAAATCAGATGCTGAAGTCGTCATGATGACGCGTACACTACATCCTTCTCCTGTGAGTAACCGTACAAGGTAAGCCGCTTTGTAAGCTGCTATGCTTCCACATACTCCAAGGATGATTTTCTTACCTCTTAATGATGACATGCCTCATTGAAAAATTAGGATGTACGATCACTCAGCGTCTTCCGGGAATTCTTCTTCTTTAACTACGGGTTCAGGATAACGCCATTCAAGATCTCCATTGATAAATTCTTCTGTGGCCAGGATAGTAGGGCTCGCCATTTTCTCGTATGAGCGTGAGATCTCTATCTGTTCTTTATTTTCATGGATCTCTTCTATCGTTTCTGTCACTACCACAAATTCTTCAAGCTTGTCATGAAGCTCTTTTTTCAGATCTGATGACAGTTGCCTTGCACGACGGGTGATGATGGCAATGGATTCATAGATATTGGTCGTACGTGATGAAAGATCTTTAATGTCTCTTGCTTTGACATTCGGATCAATGTTGGTGGACAGGTTTTTTATATTACTCATTTGGACAGATTTTTTGAATTTGACTGGATTTGCTTATTGATGTCTTTTGCTTCTTTTGCATGCGGACCTTTCGGATATCGGTTGATGTACTCAGTATACATTGTTTTTGCTTCTTCATAGCGCTCAGCTCTTTTCGCATAAACACTATGCACTGCATATTCATAGGATGCTTTCAGGATAAGAAAGCGAATCGTTTCAGCACGGGATGATTCAGGAAAATTAGACAGCATGTTTTTAAAAGATGTGACCGCCGCCTGGTATTGACTCAAATCATAATACAGTTGTCCTTGTGCAAATGCTTTTTCTTCAAGCTTTGCCCGCAATTCATCGATGAGCTTATTGCACTCTTCTACCCGCTCACTTTCAGGATATTTATTTGCAAAATCCTGGAAAGCATCAATTGCTTTTATCGAAGGGTCCTGGTCGAGACGAAAAGTTGGAGATTGCTTGTAATAAGAATAGGCGATCATATAATCCGCTTCTTCAGCGTAAGCACTATATCCGAATGTGGTTGTAAAATTCGTAAAGTAGACCGCTGCTAACTGGTAATTCGCGAGGTGAAAATGCGTGTAGGCATATTTGAAAAATAATTCTTCACCCTGGCTGGTTCCCCGGTATTGATTTAAGATCAGTTCCATGAGGGTTTGAGCCCTTAAATAATCCCCATTATCGTAATATTTGATGGAAGTGGTGAGGATCCGTCCGGGATCATTGCTGATCCGGACCTGCTCGAATTCACTCTTGCAGGCAGTTAATGTACTGATAACCAATAAACTGTATATGAAAAACCGCATTGAAGCTTTTTGAAATAGTTTGCAAAGATAGGACATATTTTTTTATCTGCAGCGAATGGTTTATCCTGTCAATCAGGGTATTAGCGCAATTAAAAGGAGGTTCGGCGATACCGTTCCAGAACGTCGGCGATCGTCCTGTCATTGCCCAACCTTGGCACCTTATTCTGCCCTCCAAGTTTTCCAATCGAATGCATATATGCGGTGAAGGATCCCTGCGGAAGTGAACGGACAATCAGCGGCTGCAAAATTTTACCGTCAATAAGGTCTTTATAATATAAATTCTGGTTCACCATCGCATCGTCAAGATCCTGCGTAAATGAATTCATGTCATCAGGTTCTTTCTGAAATTCGATCCACCATTCATGATAAGGTTTTTGCCCCTCACCGGGATTGACTTGCGGAGCCACAGTAAATTCATTTACAAGGCACGGATTTTTTGAAACAGCAAGCCGCAGGGATTCTTCCACTTCTTTCGCGATCACATGTTCACCAAAAGCAGAAATAAAATGTTTGATCCGACCGGTAACTTTTATACGTGGTGGAGCCGTGGAAATAAATTCAATCGTATCACCGATATTGTAAGCCCACAATCCTGCATTCGTAGAGATGATAAGTGCATAGTCGACACCAACCTCAACTTCAGGTAAGGTTAATCTTATTGGATTAGAAGAATTCAATTCTGACACAGGCACAAATTCAAAAAATATTCCTGCATGACATTGCATAAGCAATCCTTCTGCTGCATTTTCCAAATCCTGGAAGGCGATAAATCCTTCCGATGCCGGATAAGTTTCAAGACCAGGTATGGGTCCGCCGGTTAGTTTTTCTAATTGGAAACGGTAGGGTTCGAAATTGACTCCGCCATAAACAAACAATTGAAAATTGGGGAAGACTTCTTTTATAGTTTTCTTTCCGGAAATTTCCAGGATACGTTCATAGTACATCTGCACCCACGGAGGGATTCCGCTGATCACCCGCAAGTCCTGTTGTAGTGTTTCCCTGGCGATCCTGTCCACTTTCGTTTCCCAATCTTCAATGCAATTGGTTTCATAGGACGGCATTTGATTTGTACGCAGCCATGCAGGAAACCAATGATTGACTATTCCGGATAAGCGCCCTGTGGGTATGCCACCTGTTTCTTCAAGTTCAGGAGAGCCTGAGAGAAATAATAGTTTTCCGTCAAATAAATTTTTCAGCTTTAGTCTTGAAGTGATATTGAAGAGTGCATTCCTGGCATTTCCGATATGATTGGGTATGCTTTCCCTGGTGATCGGAATATATTTAACGCCACTCGTAGTACCGGAAGTTTTGGCTAAATACAAAGGTTTGCCTGGCCATAAAACATTTTCTTCTCCTTTGATGATCTTATCCATGTAAATACGGATGTCTTCATAATCCCGGATAGGTACCTGTTTTGAAAATGATTTATGATCTTTTATAAAATTGAAATGGTGCTCGTTGCCGAATTGGGTTGAAGCACCATGATGGATAAGCTCATTAAATGTTTCAAGCTGATGCCGTGGTGCATTCATCGCATCGGATTCAATTCTTCGCCTGGTTCGATTTGCGAATGCTCCTATGACCCTGCTTTTTATCCCCATACAAGGGTTAATCGAGTCTTAGATCTTCAATGTGTACTCCCGGATATGATGCAGGCTGGAATGTGAAGAGTTTTGCCGCATCCCATGTTGCAGGAAATGTCACATTCGTGATAGACATTTCCTGTCTTGTTCCATCAGAAGAGAGGCCGTTGATATAGCTTAGTGCGCCATTCTTAATCCCAATGGTAAACTTTGAATAATCTTCAAATCTTCCTTTAAGCGGTTTGGCTTCGATGACAGCAGTTCCATCAGGCTTTTTGGAAGCAAGGATAAACACGAGTTCTTTTGATGCATACAATTGCAAAAAATCCTGCGGACTTATCCAATCCTGACCATTGGATTCATTATAGATGTTGACTTCATTTGGACCTTTCAGATATAGCCATCGTGTAGTGCCATCCGACAGGATGATATAATCTTTCAATTCCAGCCTGTAATTTTTACCGGCCTGGTAAAGAACACCTTCATTGGTTTCAGTTTCTTTCCCAGGATATGAAATCCTGAGATTGAAATTCAGGCGTGCATTTTTTGTTTTGAAACCTTCGCTTGCACTTGTCAATATTTTCAATGCTTCCGGATCAGAATCCTTTGCAGTGAGATACTGAGAGTAACCCTGTAAGCAGAAGGTAAAGCATAGGATAACAAGCAAGAGTATTGATTTCATAGAAATGGGTCGGATATACGCCTTAACAACGCAAAATTAGATGAAAAGTATCACCTCTTAGGTGTTAAGATAAGTTAACGCAGGAATCCTGTATCCATACGTATGTTGACCCAGGCTTGTCTTGTTGCGTTTAATTTTTTGTTCTGATCCTTTGAATAAGGCCATCCAGGTCCTGTTCGGTATACAACAATACATCACGAGGCTTGCTTCCTTCTGCAGGGCCCACGATGCCCACTGATTCAAGTTGGTCCATAATTCGGCCTGCGCGGTTATAACCCAGTTTCAGCCTGCGTTGAATCATCGATGTGCTTCCATGTTGATTCTGGATCACAAGCCTTGCCGCGTCTTCGAACATATCATCGAGGTCCGCATAGGTCATTCCATCAGCGCCTTGTATTTTCTCATCATCACCTACAAATTCAGGTAAATAATAAGGTTCAGGGTAACCTTTCTGATCTGAGATATGATTGATGACGGATTCCACTTCAGGTGTATCGACAAAAGCGCATTGAAGACGAATCATGTTGCTCCCGATCGACAGTAACATGTCGCCTTGCCCGATCAGCTGTTCAGCACCTCCCATATCAAGGATGGTTCTGCTGTCTACTTTCGAAGCTACTTTATATGCCAGCCGTGCAGGGAAATTTGCTTTGATCACACCTGTGATGATATTGACAGATGGCCGTTGTGTAGCAATGATCAGGTGAATACCAACCGCGCGCGCCAGCTGTGCTAAACGGGCAATAGGCATTTCAACTTCTTTTCCTGCAGTCATGATCAGATCTGCAAACTCATCAATGACAAGCACAATAAAAGGCATAAACCTGTGTCCTTTTAATGGATTGAGTTGACGGTTCACAAATTTCTCATTGTATTCTTTAAGATTGCGTGAGTGTGCTTTTTTAAGCAAATCATACCTGTCATCCATTTCTATACACAATGAATTGAGGGTATAGATTACTTTCTTCGTTTCAGTTACGATAGGTTCCTTCTGATCAGGTAAAAAAGCAAGGAAGTGATTAGCCAGCTTTGCATATGGAAATAACTCCACTTTTTTGGGATCGATCAGTACCAATTTTAGTTGAGAAGGATGCTTGCGATAAAGCAATGACATCAATACCGTATTGATACCAACTGACTTACCCTGGCCCGTTGCTCCTGCTATAAGCAAATGCGGCATCTTTGCCAGGTCAGCGACGAACACTTCATTTGAAATTGTTTTTCCTAGTGCAATCGGAAGATCCATTTTTCCGGAGATGAATTTTTCTGATTCAAGTACTTCTTTCAGCGAAACGATTTGTTTCCGTTTGTTAGGTACTTCTATACCGATCGTTCCTTTACCCGGGATCGGAGCGATGATGCGTATCCCGAGAGCTGACAAGCTCAATGCAATATCATCTTCGAGATTTTTAATTTTTGAGATACGGATACCTGGTTTTGGTATGATTTCGTACAGCGTGACTGTAGGGCCGATGGTGGCTCGGATTTTTGTAATCTCGATTTTATAATTCAATAAAGTCTCAATGATCTGATCCTTGTTGGCTTCAACTTCCGCACGGTCTATCGTTATTTTTTCATCGGGATATTCAAGCAATAATTCCAGGACAGGCGGCTGGTAGGAAGACAGGTCAAGTGTTGGATCATACGGCTCGCTGTGCTGATCATTCTCCTGGTCCATCAGGAAAACTTTATCCTGCACACCACTGAAGGTTGGCGGGATATGGCCTTCTGAAAAATTCTCAGCGATATCAGCTGCATTCAAGCCTTCAATTTCAAGCGGAGGATTCATCTTGTCAGGAGCGATATAATCCAAAGAAAGATCCGGCAACTCCAGGTCTAGTGATTCAAGGTCATCAATATCATTTAATGTGTCAATCCTTGGATTTGCCTTTTCATTTTCCTTCATGAACCGGTTTAAAAATCCAGGTTGCAGAATTTCATCTTCTTCCTCCTCCTCCTCCTCCTCATCCAGCATCAATTCTGATACAGCGGCAGCATCTGCGGCAGCTTCTTTTTTCTTTTTGAAAAAATCCAATCCCAGCTCAGAAAAACTAACCTTCCATGAGGGTACTTTGATATTGGGAACCGCAAGGAATTCTCCTTTCCAGGTAAATGACGGATTGAATTGGATAATGAATGTGATCGCGAGGACAAATAACAGCGCAAGGGCTACACCGATATTCCCCATGAATTTTGACAACCATTCCGTGGTGCTGTCTCCGAATGCTCCTCCCCATGGAAAATTGGCGGAAGAGAAAATAAAAGAGAAAAGCATCGAACAGTAAACCATGAGAAGGATAGACTTGCCTGCCCTTGTGTACCATGTGGATAGAGTTGCACTTACGATTTGCCTCAGGCCAAAACCGATCAATAAAAGAGGGAGCACAAGTGAAGTAAATCCAAACCCCCAATAAATCAATCCATTTCCGACCACCGCGCCCAATCTTCCAAGCCAGTTGGCAAGGATCAGGTCTCCTTCTCCAAGGGCGCTGAATGGATTATTGAGGATTTTATCCTGGTCGATTTTCCAGGTAAACAAGTAGGAAATGCCTGAGACCAGGACAAATATGCCAACCAGGACGAAGGTGGCTCCGGCCAGTTTGGGAATCCGCTTGTCTTTAATCAAAGACGTTTTAGCAGTTCCTTTTTTCGGTTTTGGCCGCGCTGTTGCGCCGGCTTTTTTACTCTTTGGTACAAATATTGACATAGCAATGGGCGTATTGCTGCCTTGGGATGGCGCTCAAATATAGTATTATCTCCACTAATATAGATAGATATACATGATTTTTTTATTTAATATGAAAAATAGGGGCCACTGGTTAAGATCAGCGATTGTCTGGAATGCCAATATTTTAAGAGCTGTAAGATTTCTTTTAAAAGCAACCAAACTGGATTCATTTCAGAATTCACAACTGAATGTGCATAACTATCCCGGGGCCTTCAATATCAACACGTTAGGACAGTGTGGCACACTTAGGTGTGGCACACCTAAGTGTGCCACACTGTCGGAAAACGCCGAAATAATTACCTTCGGCCACCTTTTATAAATCACTCAATCAAAGATCAAATGGACAAAATTTTCATAGCAGGAGCAGGGGGCATTGGCCGGGCAGCAGCACTTTTGATGCTTGATAACCAGACTTGGGATTGTGAAGTTGTTCTCGCTGATGCTTCTGAAAGCCAATTGAATGAAGCTAAAGCATGGATAGAAAAGGGGCTCAGTAAGAAAGGCCGACTTGTCACCTTTGTCATTTCTTCAGTGGATGATGTACATGCATTTGAAAATATATTGAGCGGATGCAATGTTATGCTCGATTGTCTTCCCGGAAAATTTGCACCGGCATTAGCACGTCTTTGTTTAGAATATGGTCTGCATTATGCAAACCTTACTGAATATGTAAAAGAATCAGCAGAAATTACCGAAATGGCTGCCGATGCAGAAACCGGTTTTATATTGCAGACCGGATTAGCGCCAGGTTATGTCAATAGTGTTGCCTTGCACCTGATTGAATCATTTAAGAAAAAGTATGGTGCCGAAAAGTTGGAACGATTGGCCATGCGCGTAGGTGCATTGACACAATACACTGAATCACCGCATTATTATGGTTTTACATGGAGCACAATAGGTGTAGCCACTGAATATATCAAACCATCTGAAGCTGTTCGCAATCATGAGATCGTTGAGCTGCCTTCTCTTTCTGAGCGCGAAACCCTGATCATTAACGGCAAGCGATATGAAGCTGACCTGACCAGCGGAGGTGCTGCAGATCTGCCCAAAGTGCTTAAAGAGGAAATCCGCAACATTGATTACAAGACCATCCGGTATCCCGGACATTACGAATGGGTGCAAGCATGGTTGAAAAATGATACGAATCCGGAATCAAAAATTGAGCGACTGGAAAAATATCTTGTCGACAATGTGCCTCATGTGGAAGATGACGTCATCGTCATCTATGCTTCAGTGACAGGATATGATCAGTCCGGACAACTTCGCTCGATCCAACACGCACAGCACATATATCCAATGATGTTTGGTTCCATTACCATGCGGGCGATCCAGATATGTACAGCAGCACCGCTGGTGGAATGTGCACGTTTATTATTGACAGGAGAATACCAGGGTGTCATTCACCAGAGTGATATTTATCCTGCCGCTATACTTGAAGGTGTGATTGTTAAACAGGCGTATCATTCAGAAATTTCTGAATGAGCTTCTTTATCGTTGTGCTTTAAGTCCTGTAGCATGATATGTGTTTGCATGTTTAGCCAATATGCGGCTATCAATAAGAGAACAGTTGCAAGCCATAATGTAACAAAGAATCCGGACCAATCATTTTGAGGGAATATACATAAATCGAAAATCAATCCGGTCGTCAAAAGTGCCATGATGATGATTCGAATAATCGTTAACCGGTGCGATTTTTGTTTTCTTTCTTCAAGATAAGTTTCAAATGAGCTGATGATCTCATCATCTTTCCTGTTAAATACCCGGAATAAATTTTTTCTTCGTTCGTAAAGGTTAATGCTGTACATGATCAGGAATAAATCCAAAGTTTTTTTAAGCACCAGGAATTGCTGATTTTCAATATGTACAAACAAAGGCAAACTAATTGCCATCATGGCCAATGCCAGGATAAAAAAGAAATAAAAATTTATTTTTTTACGGAATGTAGAAATCAGTTCAATAGGCATCCGGATTAATTAACCAATTGTGTCGGGTATTCTTTTTTGAATTCATATTTGATTACATCAAATGAAGTCACAATTCCTTTTAGTTCTCCTTCTTTTACAATTGGAACTGCATGAAAAAGATTTTCAAGGAACAATTCAGCAGCAGAACCTATTTTGTCTTCAGGTTCCAGTGTGGCAATGTGCGTAGTCATGACATCCTTAATAAAGATCTTATCATAATCCTTATTGGGACCCGTGATTTTAAAAAGGTCATAGGTGGTGAGGATCCCGACTAATTTTGACCCTTCAACAATCGGCAGGTGATGCACTTTATTTTTCAGGAAGATGCTACGGGCCACGGAAAGGGTATCATCTGCGCTGGCAGTGATCACGTTCCGTGACATAATCAACGAAAGAGGTTCATTCATCATAACTTTTCTGGTTTAAATTCTTCCAAAAGATAATATTTTTTTTTCTGATTTCCGAATTTTGCCCTAAAATTCATTTTCATAAGATCCGTATTTAATCTTAATCGCTGCTCTGTATTGTACTCCTCCTCAGCCTTAAAGCATACCTTCACCGACACATGAAATTGCATTTACTGGAAGCTTTGATCAGCGATTTTTTATCTACACAATTGAAAACCAATGCAGTTGACTGGTACTACCCGCATGGATTAGTGGGTCATTTTCATTCGTTATGGAGGCTGCCCGATACCGAAAGCTTACTGGCCACATACGATCAATGTCTGAAAAGTGATTATTCCCAGCGTTGGTGGAAAAGAGATAATTACAGGCCAAAAGAAATCATGATGAAGCTCATTGAAGCAGACCCTGAACTGGCATCGATTGCCTGGAAAGATCTTGCAAATGATGCCGCTTCTCTCGATGGACGATTGTACCGCTTCAACTATTATTGTGATGAATTGCTGCAGCTCCATCGTCAGCATCATTCACTTTCCGTCGAAACGTATCATCACCAGGATGCCTCAATGGTTAGTCTTTACCTCGCAGGTTTGTTCCCTGAAAAATATACTTTGTATCCGGGGTTAGAAGATTTTCGTTCTTTTTGTAAGGAAGTAGGTAGTCCTGATATTCCTGTGATTGATGATCTTGCCAGGTATGCAAAAGTGACTTCGATCGTGCATACTTTTCTCCTACGGAATAATAATTTTGAAAAATTGTCAGCACTGCGGCAAGACGAATCTCAACGTTTACAGTACATTCCATTTCAGGTCACATATGAGCTGATGCTTTTTGCCGGTGAAAGAAATAAAACAACCTCGAAATGATTTTTGATCTTGTTGTCATCGGTGGTGGTGCAGGTGGGTTTTTTGCTGCCATCCGGCTAGCCGAATTATTTCCGGGAGCAAGGATCTGCATTATTGAGTCAGCCAGGAAACCATTATCCAAAGTTGAAATCTCCGGAGGTGGACGGTGTAATGTGACACATGCCTGTTTTGATCCGGAAGAACTTGCATCTTTTTATCCCAGGGGACAAAAAGAAATGCTGGGTCCTTTCTATGCGTTTCAACCAAAAAATATGATCGAATGGTTTGAGTTGAAAGGCGTAAAGCTCAAAAAAGAAAATGATGGCAGGATGTTTCCTGTAACAGATAAATCGGCAACCATTATTGATTGTTTCACAAACGCCGTTGTAAGATCCGGTATCAAATTATTAACCTCAGTACGGGCTAGCGGTTGGGAGTATATCGAAAAAGAAGAAGTTTGGAAGGTGAAGCTGTTCGATGGTAATATTATGGCTTCTAAATTGTTATTGGTGGCCACAGGCAGTGATCAGCGTTCATGGGAAATGCTTAAGCTTATGGGGCATCAGCTCATTTCTCCTGTACCTTCTCTTTTCACATTTAATATTCGTGATAAAAATCTTGTCGCGCTTCCGGGCATTAGTAAAAATAATGTTCGTGTATCCATTCCGGCTTTTAACCTTGAAACATCGGGACCATTATTGATTACACATTGGGGAGTCAGTGGTCCCGCTATATTGAAACTGTCTGCCTGGGGAGCCCGGGACTTATTCAATTGCGGATATGTATTTGACCTGGTGATCAACTGGCGTGCAGAAGAGAGGGATTTGTTCCGGAAATGGCTTCAAAGCACGATGAAAATAAATACGCGTCGAAGAGTCAATAATCTTGTAGTTGAAGATATTCCTTCGCGGCTCTGGAAATATTTCTGCACAAGGGCTGAAATCCCGGAGGAAGTTAATTGTTCAGAGATGGGTAACAAGTATCTCGACAGATTAGCAGATGTGCTGTGCCGGGATACCTATCGTGTCACCGGCAAGAGCACTTACAAAGATGAGTTTGTAACCGCAGGTGGTGTCGATCTGAAAGACCTCGATATGAAAACGTTTCAGAGTAAGATAAATCCGAAATTATTTCTTGTAGGAGAAGTGTTGAATGTAGATGCGCTTACAGGTGGATTTAATTTTCAGGCCGCATGGACGGGTGCTGAACTAGCCGCGCAGGCAATGGCTCGTAAGTTGAAATCAAATTAATTACTGCAAAATATTATTATCGCAAAGGCATTAAAAATAATTTTCGATGGTTGCTGAGCTGTAGCACAAGGTTGAGTTTAGCAGGTCGAAGCATTCAATTTTCGATTTTTTGCATTTTGCCAATTGCTTATTGTTTCATGGGTTTCACCCATGGCTAATAATGTCTGATCCCTTCAGGATCATTGTTGTTTGCCTTCAGCAATCCGTTATAATTCTATTTCAAATTGCCTTTTGTTTTTGCCTATTGCTTATTGTTTTTGGTTTTCCTTCGCCTCAGCCTTCGCCTCAGTCTTCGTCTTTTTACCCTCCTCCAGCATTATCTGTATTATAATAACCATATCCTTTATCCTTTCTTCCCCACATATTTGCTCCTTTCATCTCCCAGTTCTTCCCATTGTAATCAAACCGTCCAACACCATATTTTGAGAGAGTGGCAGCATCAAGAAAATGAGGAGGGGTAGAGGTCACTTTTGGATTTGGGGTATCAACAAAATAGAGAAGGCATGGTGTCCCATTGCATAGTTTTATTGACGCGTTTTCCATATCTACCCAGCATTTGAATTCTCCCGGAACAAGTCCTGTGACATAATAGATTTGCATTCCTTTTTGAGGACTGGCGATAAGTTTGAGGTTTATATCACAGATTTTTGGTTTGTAAGGGACGATAACCTCTGGTTCTTTAGGCCTGAAGGGCTCAGCTTTCGGTGGAGTCCGGATACCTCCCTGGTTAGTAAGGGTCTGGCGGGACAGGGAATCGGCCATTGGATTCGTGATAGCTCCTGTTTGGGGTTTGATTTCCTGTACAGGTGCCTGAACCGGTTCCTGGGTCGGTTCTGGTGTTGTGGTCTGTTGGGTTACTTCCTGTTGTTTTTCTTTTTTTTGACTGCAGGAGGTCATCAGAGCACCAATTGTGAGGCAAATAATGAGGGATGAGCCAATCGAAAGGCGTATTGAGGTATATTTCATAAACAAATTGAAGAATTTTTGCAGAACAAAGGTATTAATCGCTCAAAAGTAAGGCAAGTCCGGTCTTTGAGAATAGATTTTCTATATTTGCCCCTCCTTAAGATTGACAGCCATTGACGGGATTTGTATTAGAAGGGAATATTTCTTCTAAACACTTGATTCTTAAGGGCTAAAAATTTTGGGGTGAGGTGGGTGAGTGGCTTAAACCAACGGTTTGCTAAACCGTCGTACGTGGAAACATGTACCGAGAGTTCGAATCTCTCCCTCACCGCGTAAGATTTTTCGGGATGTAGCGCAGTCCGGTAGCGCACCTGTTTTGGGAACAGGGGGTCCCAGGTTCAAATCCTGGTATCCCGACAAAAAGAGAGTCAGAGATGACTCTCTTTTTTGTTTTACCAATAGACACAAACGGACACAACCCATTTACCATTTTCAGATAGCTTTTTTACGGATTCGGTTAAGAATATACACTGCTTTTGGTGAGAGGACTTTACTTTTCATTTAGGCATCTGTTCCTTGCAACCAGAGGTCTTATTTAATTCTTAATCTTTTAATTTCTAATGACAAATGACCAGACAACTACCTTTACTTGTCGCGCTTTGTCTCCTCTATTGTATCACTCTAAAAGCGCATCCCTCGCTAACCAACTACAGATCAGGCTGGGATTCCGATCCTGACAATGCACCGGCCTTTACTAGGTCGTTCGACTGGAATGATCTCTCGTACAATGCGGGTAAAACGAAGACCGGAATTTCACTGCTGAGCAATGAAGGAACCAATGGAATGATCCTCGCACCTGTTGATCCATGTACAACACTGTACAGCGATGGCTTCGAATCTTCATTTGGCAATTGGATCGATGGCGGATCAAATTGCGCTCGCTCTAATTCCTTTCCGAATACCGGGAGTTGGAGCGTTGAATTGAGAGCAGGAATAGGCCTCACTTCTTCGATGTACACTCCGGCTTTGAATTTAACCGGAGTAGGTGTAACCCTTTCCTTCTCGTATTATCCTCAGGGATACGAAACCGGTGAGGGTATCATGCTTGAATATGCTACAGATGCCGGTGGGACATTCTCGGGATATACTGCATGGGTACGCGGTACTCATTTCGACAATAATATCCGTTACAATGTATCAGTCACTATGAATAATGTGACATGGACAAGCACAAGCAGATTGCGCTTGCGCAATATAGCCTCTGCAACCGATGACCGGGTTTATATTGATGATGTTGTCATCAGTAATTGCTGTCAGGTCGGTGCGTCATGTAATGATAACAATCAATGCACCACAGGAGACATCATTCAGGCAAATTGCCAGTGCGCAGGAACTTATCAGGACTCAGATAGCGATGGTACTTGTGATGCATTTGATATCTGCCCGGGCGTCGATGACTATCAGGTTCAAAGCCAGGCTCCATGCGATGATGGAGATCCGTGTACGGTCGGTGATCATCTTATGGTAGAAACCTGCGCCTGTGGAGGTCAGTTTGTCGACTGGGATCACGATGGATACTGTGCTACCGAAGATCCCAATGATGTTGACGCCTGTATTCCGGATCCACAGAATCCGGCATGCAATCCATGCACCACGCATGATTACGCACACTTTGAATCCAATTTTGGTAACTGGAATTCAGGAGGAAGTGATGGTAGCCGGGTTTACGCATCTCAGTATGCAAGTGCTGGAAATTATTGCGTACGCATCAGGGATAATTCCGGTGCCAGTTCATCAGTGTATTCAGATAATTTCAACCTGGCAGGTCTGAACAATGTCAGTGTTTCTTTCTTTTTCAAAGCAGTCAGTATGGAGGTCAATGAAGATTTTTTCCTTGAGGTCTCAACGAATGGTGGATCGAGTTATACAATTTTCGAATCATGGAGCAGGGGTACAGATTTTCAGAATAATTCGTTGCAATACGCGTGGGTTGCGCTTACGGGCATCACCTGGACAAACCAGAGCAGGTTCCGGATCAGATGTGATGCAAGTGCGGATGATGACCAGGTGTATATCGATGAGATCACCATCAAGAGTTGCTTAAATTATCCGGCATTTCAGGCAGACGGAGAGATAAGCAAACCAGAAATTAATAATAATAGTCAGGGTTTCAATATGTATTTCGAAGATGTTATCATCAGTCCAAATCCGGTTGCAACGGAATTGAGATTCAGCGGTATGATAATGGACGAAACATCTATTGACATCTTCAATACATCAGGCAGGCTCATTCGTAATGTGGTTCTGAATAAAAACACCCTGGATGTTTCCCAATTGCCTCCCGGACTCTATTTCGTGAGAATTGAAAAAGAGAGTCAATGGATTGTAAAGAGATTTGTAAAAGAATAATTCGAGTTACGACTTAAGCTTCGCAAAGAAGAGTTAAATAAAGCAACGGAATACCAAAAGCGAGGTCCCGGGTTCAATCCTGATCGCTATCGGGAGGTATCACGACAAAAAGAGAGTCAGAACTGACTCTCTTTTTGTTTTACAATATGCCTCAAATGAGTTGAAGTAGGGCTATTATGCTATCTGGTAGCCAAAAAACAGCTCTTTCGCAGAATTGACGGACGTTGCCTTCATCAACTGACATTTATCATTTCTATTTCTGACATTCCTCATTTATACCAGGTGAGCCATCATTGATCTTTGCATCATAAATCAAAGAAATATGAAAAAATACTTTATTCTCCTGACCTGTGTAACCTGCACCTTTTTCCTTTCTGCACAAGAAAATTACAAGCTCCTGATGAGCAAAATTCAGATAGCAGGTACATCTACTCTTCATGACTGGACCGCTGATGTAGTAAAATACGACGGTACTGCAACATTGAATTTTACGAACAAAACTCTTACAGGTATAAAGAGTTTGACGCTCAAGATGGATGCAGGTACTCTAAAAAGTAAAAAAGGCTCTACGATGGATAAGAACATGTATAAAGCATTGAAAACCGATCAATATCCATCGATCACATTTACACTCACTAAAGTAGCACCCGTCTCTGGCAACAAAGTAAATGCCGAAGGAGAGTTAACGATTGCCGGCACATCACATACGATCACGATACTCGCTTCAAGCATTTACGACGCTAACGGACAATGGATATTCACAGGATCCAAAACACTGAAGATGACTGACTACAATGTCGAGCCACCGGTTGTTTTATTCGGTACGCTGAAAACAGGCAATGAGATCACGATCACATTTGAAACGACATTCGCTTCAATGGATGGCCTGACCCAGAAGTAACACTTCAACTTAATAGTAATCTTTCATCATTTATTAATAATCTGACAATGAAAACACAAACTTTCACTTATGCATTTGTGGTAACCATACTTCTGGCAATACCCTTACTTTCTTCAGGTCAAAACGACCTGCAGTACTTCAGGCCATACGATTTAAGAGGCTTGAATATGTTCGAAACACCTAAATCGGATAATGGAATCTCGGATGATTTCAAGGTTCGCATCGGAGCCAATTTCACTCAACAGTTTCAAAGCCTTGATCATCAGAACACAGCTGAAGCCGTTCCGACAAGTCCGTCTGATCCTACTAACATCAATGAATTGATCGACCTGTCACCAGGCTTTAACCTTGCTACTGCCAATCTGAATATCGATGCTCAACTCGAGCGTGGGATCAGGCTCAACGTTGTAGCTTACCTTTCTTCACGTCACCACCAGGAGGCATATGTTAAAGGAGGCTATATCCAGTTTGATCAGCTACTTTTCATGAAGAGTGCTTTAATCGACCGCCTGATGAATAACTTTACGATCAAGCTTGGTCATTATGAAGTCAACTTTGGTGATGCGCACTTCCGTAGAACAGACAATGGAAATGCATTTCACAATCCATTTGTTGGTGGCTACATCCTTGACGCTTTCAATACTGAAATCGGCGGTGAAATCACGTATCAAAAGAATGGTTTTATAGCAATGGGTGGCGCGACGAATGGTGAGATCAAAGGTGATGTAGTCGCTTTACCTGCACTGGATCCTGAGAACGATGTGGATGATTCTTCATTGAAGAGCCCGGCATGGATCGGCAAGCTTGGGGTTGACAAGCAATTGAACAATGACCTTAGAGTTCGCCTTACCGGTTCTGTTTACTATACAGCAAGTTCCAGGAGCAACAACCTTTACGGTGGCGATAGAGCAGGTTCAAGATATTACCTGGTCATGGAGAATACGAAGGCCACTACAAATGCAAATCATTATTCAGGCAGACTTGCACCCAAATTCACAGATAAGGTTGCATCCGGAATGGCTAATTTATTTATGAAGTACAAGGGTTTTGAATTCTTTGGTACTTATGAAAACTCAAACGGAAGGACATCAAAAGAAGAAGAAATGCGTAATGCTACACAGTGGGCTGGCGAATTGATCTACCGCTTTGGTGAAAGAGAACAATTCTACGTCGCTGGTCGCTACAACAAAGTACAGGCTGAACTTTTAGCAGAAGGAACAAACTTCGGCATCGGAAACCCTGTCAAGATCTCAAGGATCCAGGCCGGAGCAGGATGGTACATAAATAATTACATCCTCGCAAAAGTAGAATATGTCACGCAGGAATATAAGGACTACTCGGTCAAGAGCATCTTCAGTGGTGGTTCTTTCGATGGCTTAGTCATCGAAGCCGCTGTTGCCTTCTAAAAACGAAGTGTGCAAACATGCATTGTCAGAAAGCCCCGGAGCTCTTTATTGAACCGGGGCTTTTTGTAATAACTGAAATCAAATAATCATCTTTTAAAACAGATAGAATGAATACGCATTTTCCATCTCAATTCTTCCGGATCATGTTGTTGATCATGTTTCACTTCATTTTCTTTTCAGGAATATCCGCTCATTACAAACCAAACCCTGAGATGGGTTCAGGTAAAGTCTACCGGATTCTTGAAGGAAGCATCCTTACCATTTCAGGCAAAACCAACATGAACCATTTCTCTTGTAGTTGCAGTGAACCCATGCCTGCCCAGGTCTTTTACATCGATGAGCTCGATGATGAGCATTGCACGACGATATTTCGCGAAACGAATCATGTCCTGAAGATCAATTCGCTGGATTGCGGAAATAAGATGATGAACAAGGACATGTATAAGGCTCTCAATTCAAGCCTTTATCCAGACATTAAGATTGAGCTGCTTGAGGTTTCGAATGAAAAATGCGATCTGTCGGGTAATTCAACAAGCAAAACCAAATTCATAGCCCTCACCAGGATTACGCTCAACGGGAAGAGCCGTAACTACTGGATGAAAGTCACCGTCCAGGAAATCACCACCAATAAGTTCCATTTCATAACAGAAAAAGACATTACGATGAGTGATTTTGACATCACTCCTCCTACAGCCGCTTTTGGCTTGGTGAAAGTGAGAGACGAGATAAAGATCAGTCTTGATATGGTTGTGATATTTGAATGAAAATAACCTCCAATAACTACTTTAGGCCATGTTTAGTACATAACTCAATTTTTATTGGCTTATTCTAAATAGCTTTTTACAAATTAAATTAAATCCACTTCACCGTACAAGAAGTTTGCAAAGAAGTAGGGTCAGGGATAGAAAGTCACCATTTGACACTAATACCCATGTAAAACTTCTCTTACTGTTGCCCCCCATTCTTTGATATCATTCTCACCCCAGTTCCCATTCGAATCAGCTGAAGGTCTCAATATTGAACATGTTTCATTTTTATCGGACACGGACCATGCAATCCAGCTTAATTTTCTTAGATCCATCCATTCAATCCATTTCTGCCATTCAGCATGATCAAGTGGTCCATCACCAGTTGCTTCCATTCCTGCACATTCAGAAATGAAAATTGCCAGCCCTTTACCAATGGCTTCATCCGTTTTATCGCGCAGCCATTGTTTATGCGTACCTGCGTAAAAATGCATGGTGTACATCAGGTTGTTAAATCCGGTGATAGGATCTGCAGCAGGAAGATGAATATCCTGATCCCATCTTGGTGAGCCAACTAAAATGATATTCTGAGGATCATGCTCCCGGATAGCTTTAATGACTGCTTCTGAATAGGTCTTTACTTCCTGCCAGCTTTCATAATCAGGCTCATTAAATATTTCATAAATGATATTGGGAAAACCGTGATATTTTTTTGCCATCATGCTGAAAAAGGATATGGCTTGTTCCTGGTGAATATTGTGATCATGCCAGTCAATGATGACATATACTCCTTCTTTGATACATGCATCAATGACATTTTCAAGCAACCTGATTGACTCTTCTGAATCCTTTAAATAGCCTTTGTCATTGAGTTCTATCCCCATCGAAGCCCTGATTACAGTACATTCCCATTTAGAGACTAGTTCATGAACGGCTCCGTTATTATAAAATCTGGGCCAAAGATTGTGCCATCCAAAGCTCATGCCATGGAGGATTACAGGGCTTCCTCTTTCATCAACGAGCTTTGTGCCTTGGACCTTCAATTGTCCGTGTGTAAGAACGGGTTGTGTGTATACTGTTTTGAAAATAAACAGTGAGAAAAAAACAAACAACAGATTTTTCATTTTAATTTATTTCAATTCGTTTTACAAATGTATGTGCTAATCCAAAGATCGGTGTACAAATTCAATTAAGTCTTTTCCGTGTAGATTTTTAGAAATGATTTTCCCGTTGGAATCAATGATAAAATTGGCTGGAATCGTTGTGATCCTCAGCGTTTGAAGAAATGGTGTAACATCTCCGGATAAATGTGATGCCTGTTCCCAATTCGCATGATCAGTTTTTATCGCTGATTTCCAGGAGGAGACATCATTGTCTATCGAATAACCAATAATCTGAAGACCAATTTCTTTATATGCTGACCAAAGTTGGCCTAAAACCATTCGATTCTCTTTCCTGCAGGGCGCACACCATGAAGCCCATACATCAATAATAGTTAATTTCCTGCCAAGTAATTTGTAAAGAAGAACAGTGTCTCCGGAAGCAAGCGGGAGCGGAAAATCTGGTATAAAATCACCTGTCATTACAGGCAGAACATGTTTGTCAGCTATGGCACACAATTCCTTCAAAATCGGGTGATCAGGTTTTTCCTTTTGCCATTTCTGGCATTGATGGTGTATGAATTCCGGAATTCGTTCAAAATCATTCGTGGGACTTATCCATCGCACACTTATCATTACTGCTTCGAATGTCTGTGTGCTGTCTGCAAAGTCCATCATGCTTTTTATGTAAGATAAATGTGCTTTCTCTTTTTCAATCAGCAATGTATCATCTGAGGATTCATAAAATTCATTTGCTACATATTTTTCAAATGCATTTAGCCTGATATCACGTAAACTCAGGATGACTCTATTCTCAGTGGATGCATTTGTAAAAGCGAATGTTTTCTGGAAAGCGGATATATCTGCAGTTAGAGTTACAGGATGATCTTTCGACAACACAAAAGGCATATAGTTTGCATTTGAAGGGTCGGTATCAATCAGGTGATTTGAAAATCGCGTTCCTGTTTTTTGGACTGCGAGTTGAAGTATGGTTTTTTCTTCCGTGATCTGTATATGTTCAAAAGCAAAAGCCCCGTTTTTGTCAATATCCGCTGAATCGATGACCTGCCCGAGATAATCAGCTGATATCTCTGAAAAATGACGGGGTTGAATCAGGTATATCACGGGCTTCCATCCAGCATGGAGTTGAATTTGTCCCGTAATCTGGTTTTGAGGCTGAGCTTTGCAGTTTGCAATAAACAGGCATAGAAAAAAAACAAATCGGTTTAATGGAGTAAATAAATTTTTAGATTCGTTCATGTGGACTTTATTGACAATCAAAGTTGTGTTTAAAGGTAATAATCCCCTCAGCCTTATAATAGAAATATCCAGAACTATTCAGTACAGTAAGGATTGAATCCCTGCGTTTTCTTTTTTTTTCATGACTTTTGTCTCATAAAAGACTCACCAATTACTTTTTACTTTTTACTACTTACTACTTACTATTCACTACTTACTACTCACCGCTCAAGCCTTTGAAAAAATTCCTTCTCATCACATATTATTGGCCGCCGTCTGGTGGTGCTGGCGTCATGCGCTGGGCCAAAATGACAAAATACATCCCTGAATTTGGCTGGCAACCCATCATCTATACTCCTTCCGATAATGAAGTTGCAGTACTTGATGAAAGCTTGCTTAAAGAAATCTCCCCGGATCTTGAAGTCATCAAAACACCCATCTGGGAGCCATACGATGCTTACAAAACTTTTCTTGGCCGGAAGAAAAAAGAGAAGCTTTATTCAGGTTTTATAAATGAAAATAAAAAGGAATCACTTGCGCAGAAAATTTCTGTTTTTGTGCGTGGCAATTTTTTCATTCCGGATGCACGCATGTTCTGGATCAGGCCATCGATAAAGTATTTAAAAAAATATCTGCGCGAGCATCCTGTTGATGCTATCATTTCTACCGGCCCTCCGCATAGTATGCATATGATAGCCGATGCATTGCACAAGTCAACAGGTATTCCATGGATTGCTGATTTCAGGGATCCCTGGACGAATATCGATTTTTATAAGGATCTCCGCCTGACTAAATGGGGAGATGCACGGCATCGCAGGCTCGAACAAAGAATCCTGAAGAATGCAACTAAAGTGGTTGCAGTAACCTGGAGGATGGGAGAAGAATTTAAAGAGCTGAGTGCAAGAGAGGATATTGAAGTTATCCTCAATGGTTTTGATGATGCGGATTACAGGAATGTCAACACAGCACCTGATTCAGATTTTACCATTGTGCATGTGGGCTCTATGAATAAGGATCGCAATCCCGATGTCTTATGGAAGGCAATTCAACAGGCTGTTTCAGTTTCGGATGGATTGAAAGAAAAAATAAAAATCAAATTGATCGGCCCTGCTGATTTTTCGGTCCGTGAATCCATTGAAAAATTCGGATTGAAAGATTACACCTCCTTCATTGAATTTGTACCGCATGATGAAGCTGTACGAATTCAGCAACAAGCGCAGCTACTTTTATTGCTGATCAATGACGCGCCCAGTTCTCTGTCTATTATCCCTGGGAAGCTGTATGAATATTTAGGTGCGGGAAGACCTATTTTATCTATTGGTCCTCCTGAGAGTGATTCAGCACGCGTGATCGAAATGGCAAAGGGTGGAGTAGTGCATCATTATAATGACGAGGAAAGCATCAAAAACAGGATCCTGGAATATTTCGCCCTTTATCAATCAGGACAATTGATGGGCAAATCAGAAGGAACAGAAAAATTTACAAGAAAAAACAGGGCGAAGGATTTTGCGCATCTCCTGACTGAAATCACTTTAGCGAAGTAATATCATTGACCACTTACTATTCACTACTTACTTCCTACTGCTCACCACTCACTAAACACTATGAGTTTACGGGCTGCCTCAGCTTTTTCTCAATATCCTTCACTGTACGCTTGAATTCAGCATTAGTGTCCATCATATCATTGACTGCACGGACACTATAGATCACTGTGCTGTGATCACGACCACCGAAACTATCCCCGATAGACTTGAGTGAATGATTGGTTATGTTTTTTGCAAAGTACATTGAAAGCTGGCGTGCCAGCACGATATTGCGTTTACGGGTCTGGGATTTTAATTTATCAATCGGGACTTCATAATGATCCGCCACACATTTTTTGATATGGTCCAGTGTGATTATGGTGCCTTTGTTGAGCACGACATTGTAGATGACACGCTGAGCAAGTTCTATATCGATCTCTTTTTTAGTGAGCGATGCATGCGCTATCAGCGAAATGATCACACCTTCTAGCTCACGGATATTGTGACGGATATTGTCACAGATATAGTGTTTCACTTCAGGCGTAAAGATGATCTGGCTGATGCTTGACTTATGTTCAAGTATCGCCATCATCGTTTCGTAATCCGGAGCCTGGAGATCTGCTGACAATCCCCATTTAAACCGGCTGATCAGGCGCTCCTCCATACCCTGGAGATCTTTCGGTGCCCGGTCTGAAGTGATCACGATTTGATTACCGCTTTGGTGGAGCTGGTTAAAGATGTGAAAGAAAATTTCCTGTGTTTTTGTTTTCCCGGCGAGAAACTGGATATCATCGATGATCAGCAGGTTGACCAATTGGTAAAAATTAGTGAAGTCACTTACTGCATTATTTTTAATAGCCTCGATGATCTGGTTTGTGAATTTCTCGGAGCTGACATATAACACCGTCTTATCGTCTCTTTGTTTTACTACAGAATTACCAATGGCTTGCGCAAGATGCGTTTTACCTAAACCTACATCGCCAAAAATAAAAAGAGGATTGAAAGCTGTACCACCAGGATTATTGGCGATCGCTTCTGCCGCAGAGCATGCCAAACGGTTGCAATCACCGACGATCAGGTTATCAAAAGTGTACGTTGTGTTGAGTTGCGGATCTATCTTAAGTCTTTTGATACCCGGGATGACAAAAGGGTTTCGGATATCAAGCTCTTCTTCCGTAGCAGGTGTGCTGGAAACAGGCTTTTGACGTTTACCGCTTTTTTGCCACGGATCGTCTTTTACATAATTGTATTCAAGATTCGCTTTCGGACCTAAAGTCTGACGAATTGATTTACGAAGTACAGGTAAGTAATGCTCTTCAAGCCATTCGAAGAAAAAACGATTAGGAACCTGGAGAGTAAGTGTATTTTCCTGCAAACGTATAGGACGAATGGGTTCAAACCAGGTCTTAAAACTTTGTTCGCTTATTTCTTCACGAATCACGCTAAGACACCCATTCCATACCGCATTGCAGTCATGCATCATTATATACTCTACTAAAATGGTTATTGAATGATCCCAAAAGCTTTACTGCCGATTTGCTCCGGGTGGAGTCTTTGTATCAGATGAGCTTTGCTTTGCACGATTTGTTCTTTGGTCAATTAAGTCTGGGATTGGACAAAGATCAAAAAAAAATCGAAGGATGTACGGAGTGATTTACTTTTTTAACCAAATACTGAATTATATTTCTAAGCTTATGAATCTCAATTTATTATATATTTGAATATTGATCTTCGGTAATCGATTGACAGTCAGTCTTTGCTCTTTTTTTACACAATAATTGTCATGAGATTGTGTCTGAAAATTTTCTATAGAAAGATTTTTTCTTGATTAACCGACGAATCTCTTACAAAGCCAATTCTGCTGAAGAGGCTGATTTCAATTATCGTCTTTGTAGTATTTAATTTTTATCTGTAACCCACACACCATCACATGAAATGCATTTATTGCGTTTGTTGAGCTCAAAGCTGACATCGATTTTACCCAAACGCATTCCTGCCCATCCCACCTGGTGAATCACGACAGAATGTCCCTGCACATTCCGGTAAATATCCGGTGCATCCATAAACGTATGCGTATGTCCACCTAAGATAAGATCGATGGATTTACTTTCTTTGGCAAGATGTATATCACTGACTTTATCACTATCATACCGGTAGCCCAGGTGGGAAAGACAAATGACAAGATCACATTTCTCATCATGCTTCAGTATATCAGCCTGTTCACTTGCGTGCTTTATAGGATCGAGATATTTTGTATTTCCATATAGTTTTTGAGGTACTAATCCATCCAGTTCAATTCCTACACCTGTCAATCCGATTTTGATATTTCCTTTTTGAATCACATGTCTTTTCAAATATTTATCGTGCATCACTGTATCACTAAAGTCATAATTCGCATTGATCATCGGAAAATTTCCATGCTCACGCATTTGCTTTTCAAAATTCTCAAGGCCACCATCAAAATCATGATTACCCATCGTGGTGGCTTCGTATCCCATTTGTGTCATGAGCTTGATATCCAGTTCACCCAGGAAAAAATTGAAATAAGGTGTTCCCTGGAATATATCTCCAGAATCCAGCAGCAAGACATGTTCATTTTCTTTTCTGAATTTCTCAATGAGTGCCGCTCTTCTTGCCGCACCACCCAGTCCTGCATTTTTTGAACCATCTTCAGGGAAAGGTTCGACACGGCTATGTATATCATTTGTATGAAGAATGAGCAGCTTTGTCAATTCTTCATCTGAGAGGGCAGCTGCATTCAACCAACCCGGGATCATTAATGCTGCACCTGCAACGGATGCTCTGTTTAAAAAATCTCTCCTGGTCCACATGATTTTTATATTTAATGGTTGATAATCCGGCCTTCAATAAATGCTGTAATTCCTTTGCCTGCATCCCGTAACCTGATCGCGTCTTCAATGAGCAGATCCCGCAATATTTCTCCTGTCTGAACACGTGGCAATGGAATCAATGATTTCATATCATCTCCTCCATTAGCTACATAATCCAGTGTCGCTACTTTATATATTTTATCGGGTACAATGGGCTGATCATGTATAAGACTTCCGGTTATTATCTTATTGCTCATGGTCAGTTTTAATCCTTTGCTCACAGGCCATCCACCTGTTGTGGCTATTTGCTGAAATATGGTGTCAAGTATTTTGCCCGGTATGTCCACGATCATGATCATATTGTCAAAAGGGCTTAATTCAAATATTTCACCTCTTGTAAGTGGGCCTGCAGTTATTGTGGGAACGCGCAAGCCACCATAATTGACAATAGCAAAATCAGCTGTGTATCCTTTCCTTTGCACAGACTCAAACATCACATCCGCTACCCAGTTTCCAAGGCTTGATTCCGGTCTTTGCTTGTACATGTCATTCACCACATTACCGATCACTTCATTCATCACCGTATCCAGCTGGACTTTATAAGGTGCTATCAATTTAGTGGTAGCCTCATCAGGAGCGAGCGTTGAATCAGGCTTTATGATTTGATAGGTGATATCAGTATGACTGATATGCTGTATGCTCTTACAACTGGTGATGAGTAGTAAGAAGAATAAAAATCCGGTGTATTTCTTTATGCCCATAAGGAGGATTCTGTTTTGATAGCTTTAATTCCAATACGTGATGGAAGGTTAGGTTCGGAAGAAGACAAGTTGATAAGTTTCATTGCATATTCTTCAGCAGAAGCCTGGGGGGAAATTCCTTCTGAAGCCTGGATGATGAGGTCCATGGTTTTAGCCTTCATGGCCAGCAGCACTTGCCATAATTCCTCGGTGATATAAAGTTGCTGTGTCAGGTTATGTTCGAATTCCTGTTGAACAGCCAGGAGCAAGGCTGATTTAAGTTCAATCGTATTTGTTCCGGGAGCTTTCAATCTTAGGATGAGGTCGGCTATGTTGATACGCTCACAAAGTAATATAAGTCGTTCATAGGCCTGAAGCTTAAGAGGTAATATCACTTTATCACCCTGTTCCCTGCTTGTGATCAGATTCATTTTGGTTTGTTGCTGGTTGTATTGGTTCATTGTATAATACACAGCCATGAACACTATAAGAGAAGGTAATGTCAATCCCAAAATCATTTCCCATGTCATGGGGGTAAATGTAGTAAATCCACGCATGGAATAAAACAGGACAAGAGTGGTAAAGCCGCAACAGGAGAACTAACTCTCTTTTGCTGCTGTTTTAGTGATTTGAAAACTGAAAGTTATCTTTGCATCATATATGGATCAAATGACTGAAACTGCCACATCATCCCCGGTAAAACTGACCGAAGGTGCTGTCCAACAGCTCAAGCGGATACGCGATGATCAGGGGATTCCTGCTGAATATGCTTTACGTGTAGGCGTGAAAGGCGGCGGATGTTCCGGATTTTCATATCTCCTGGGTTTTGATGAAGTGAAAGAACGCGATACGATATACGAGTCAGAAGGCATCCGGATCGTGATGGACAAAGCCCATGCTTTATATCTCCTCGGAATGGAGATAGACTGGCTGGAAGGACTCAATAATCGCGGATTTATTTTCAATAATCCCAATGCCAAAGAGACTTGCGGCTGCGGTACTTCATTCTCTGCCTGATTTGTCAGATATTTTGTCTCATTAGTAGATATTCATGCTTATTTCCTTAGCCTGCTGAGGTATCTTTGCCCACAATCAAATATGAACTAACATGCGTTACTTTTTAGCATTTTTTATTGGCACCATCCTGATGTCAGGTTCTGTGGCTGCCCAGATGAATAAGCTCCAGTTTACAGAATATGATCTGCCAAACGGACTTCACGTCATCCTTTACCAGGACAAAACCACTCCGATAGTTGCCGTTTCGGTGATGTATCACGTAGGTTCCAAAAATGAAAATCCTGAACGTACCGGCTTTGCCCATTTTTTTGAACACCTGATGTTTGAAGGAAGCGATAATATCGGACGTGGAGAATATGATAAATATGTTCAGAATGCAGGTGGAAATCTCAATGCAAATACAACTTTCGACCGCACATATTATTATGAAATCCTTCCAAGCAATCAATTAGATCTCGGTCTTTGGTTGGAGTCTGAGCGCATGATGCATGCACGGGTCGATGAGAAAGGGATCGAAACACAGAGAGAAGTAGTAAAAGAAGAACGTCGTCAACGAATCGACAATCAACCATACGGCTCTATACTTGAAGAGACATTCAAGCGCGCATATCATGTCCATCCATACAAATGGCCTGTGATTGGATCCATGGCACATCTTGAAGCTGCGGAAGAACATGATTACAAACAATTCTATAAAGATTTCTACGTACCGAATAATGCTGTATTATCTATAGCAGGTGATATTGATATTGATGCTGCGAAGGCAGGCATTGAAAAATATTTTGCAGGAATACCTAAATCAGTACAACCGGTTTACCGTCCAAGAGTTGTTGAACCTGCTTTGATGGCTGAGATAAGAGATACGATCTGGGATAATATTCAGCTTCCTGCAGTGATCCAGGCTTACCGGATCCCGGCACAGGGTACCAAAGATTACTATGCAGTTGACATGGTATCCAGGATCTTATCAAATGGTGAAAGTTCAAGATTATACAAATCCTTAGTTGATGAACAACAAAAAGCATTGTTCGTGGGTAATTTTCCATTAGCACTTGAGGACCCGGGAGTTTCTCTCACATTTGGGATCACAAATATGGGAGTTGACGTCAATGGATTAGAAGTAGCTATTGATGAGCAGATCGGTAAGGTTCAAAATGAATTGATCACAGACAAAGAATTCCAGAAACTGCGCAATCAGATTGAAGCGGAATATGTCACCAACAATAGCCGGAATGCAGGCATTGCTGAAAGTCTTGCAACGTATTATATGTTTTTTGGAGATGCTAATCTGATCAACAATGAAATCGACAGGTACCTTGCAGTCACACGCGAAGACATCCAGGCTGCAGCTAAAAAATACCTTGTAAAATCAAATCGGGTTACTCTACATTATTTACCAAAATCACAGGAAAGTAAATCCTGATTTCCAGCATACTCTATACAACTTTAAACAAAAGACAACATGAATTATATAAAATCTCTCATTTTACTTGGTATCATCACGATCGCCTCTTGTGCTCCGAAAATGGCTAAAGAGACAACATCGGGTGACGATGCGGCTTCAAAGGATTTTCGGGCTATGGCACCGAAAGCCGGACCTGCCCGCCAGATTGAAATTGGTAAATCAACACAGTACACTCTGGCTAATGGTCTGAAAGTGATCGTTGTTGAAAACCATAAAATACCTGAGATCTCTTATCAGCTGACCATAGACATGGACAACATGCAGGAAAAAGAGAAAGCCGGTTTATCAGACATTACAGGAACATTACTATCTACCGGAACAGCTACAAAAGTGAAAGCAGATATTGATGAAGCAGTTGATTTTATCGGTGCCACCATGGTGACTAATCCAAGAGGAGGATTCGCATCATCTCTGACCAAGCATACGGATAAGATCCTGAGTTTGTTTTCAGAGGTTATCCTGAAGCCATCTTTTCCGGAAGCTGAATTTGAAAAACTAAAAACACAAACACTTTCAGGTCTTCAGGCTAACAAAGATGATCCAAATGCAATCTCTGGTAATGTATCCAGTGCTTTGACTTTTGGTGCGAATCATCCTTACGGAGAAATCACGAATGAAATCACAGTGGCGAATATAAATCTTGAGGATACTAAACAGTATTACAAGACTTATTTTAAACCCGGTAATGCATACCTGGTCATCGTCGGCGATATTACTCCTGACGCAGCAAAGGCAAAAGCTGAAAAATACTTTGGTTCATGGCCTGCAGGTAACACCCCTGAATACACTTACGAATTTCCAAAAACACTGACAACTCCCGCTGTTGCTTTTGTGGATAAATCAGGAGCAGTTCAATCGGTCATCAATGTGACATACCCTGTAGATATTAAGCCAGGCACGCCTGACGAAATTCCTGCACGCGTGATGAATACGATTCTGGGAAGTGGTTTTTCCGGAAGATTGTTCAAAAATCTGAGAGAAGATAAAGCCTATACATATGGTGCTTATTCCAGCCTCAATTCGGACGAACTGGTAGGTTCATTTTCTGCAACGGCCAGTGTACGGAATAATGTAACAGACAGTGCACTTGTCCAGGTGATGTATGAGCTCGAACGGTTAAAGAATGAACCTGTCACACAAAAAGAACTTGAATTAGCTAAAAGTTTTATTTCAGGAGCATTTGCAAGATCATTGGAAAATCCACAGACTGTAGCCAATTTTGCATTGAACACGCTCATGTATGGTTTGCCTGCGGATTATTATCAGACCTATTTACAAAGACTGGCTGCTGTTTCGATTGATGATGTCTCCAGGATGGCAAAGAAATATATCACACCTGGTAAAGCCCGCATTGTAGTAGTAGGTAATAAAGATGATGTGTATTCGAAGCTTACCGTATTTGACAAGGAAGACGGCAAAGTACAGCTCTATGATATCTATGCCAATCCACGTAAAGATGAATCAGAGACACCTCTAACTATTACAGCAAGCGAGATTGTGGACAAATACATTATGGCAACAGGAGGACGCATGAAGCTTGACGCGGTTACTTCGCTAGACCAAAACTATTCAATGGAATTAATGGGGATGTCAATCAATGCGCACATCGTCCAGAGTGCAGGTAAATTCCATATGTCTCTGACATCTTCAGGAATGAACCTCATGAAACAAGTGTATGATGGTGAAAAAGGATTGATGGAGCAGCAGGGACAGTCAGCACCTGTCGAAGGCGCCGATCTCGAATCCATGAAAGAAGAGGCTGTTTTATTTCCAGAAAGGTTCTATGCAGAAAAAGGCTATACAGTTGAATTAAAAGGCCTTGAAGACGTCAATGGTAAGCCAGCTTATAAACTGTCGGTTACAAACCCTAAAGGTTCAAAAAGCACTGAATACTACGATAAGGAATCTTTCCTGAAAGTAAAAGAAGTGCAAACTGATGAAATGCAGGGACAGACCATGACAACTACAAAAGAATACAGCGATTATCAAACAGTAGATGGCATCACCGTTCCATATACTGTGTCTATAAGCGGCCCAATGCCGGTCCCTATGGTCATGAAAGCCGTAACCATAAAAGTGAACAGCAATGTAGATCCATCTCTGTTTAAGATTTAAGATTTAAAAATATCTATAATGGAAAGGGCTTCAGGAAACTGAGGCCCTTTTGCATTTTGACTAGTGATCCTTTAACCTGTTTACCCATTGACCTGTTCACCCTTTTTCTACCTTTGTTGCATGATACAGGTATTTGTTACCGGCGGGACTTTTGATAAGCAATACAATTACATCACCGGAGAACTTTATTTCCAGGACACTCACCTGAAAGAAATGTTTGCCCGTGGAAGGTCTTCACTGGATATTGAGATCAGAACTTTGATGATGCTTGACAGCCTCGACATGACAGATCTTCATCGTGATACGATCATTAAAAATTGTGCTGCTTGTCCATATGATAAGATCATCATCACGCATGGGACAGACACAATGGTGGAGACTGCCAAAGCGCTTGCCGAAGCAGAGATTCCGAAAACTATCGTGTTGACAGGAGCAATGATCCCCTATGCATTTGGAACCTCATCAGATGGATTTTTCAATCTTGGGAGTGCGCTTGCATTTGTACAAACTCTTCCTGTTGGCGTCTATATTGCTATGAACGGAAGGTGGTTTGACTGGGATAAAGTCATCAAGAACAGACGAACAGGTCTCTTTGAATCTAATTAAAATCTATTCAGCCCTTTTAGACCACTTTCTGCCCTTTCTGCCCTTTCCGCCTTGCTTGCCTTTCCACGTTTCTGCCTTTTCTACCTTTTCCGTGTCATATATTAAAATATCATTATATCTTTATCCTTATTATTTAATCCATTTACTATGATATCAGGTATACGCCATAGGTTTTTGCTGATTACCTTGCTCCTGGCAGGCAGTCTAAGCCTCTCTTCCCAAAAGCTGGGTATAAGTTTTAAGAGATTGTTCCTGGACTATCAAACATTCCAGGATGGTGATTTCGGAGCTTTTAAAGATTACCGGAATGGTTTCGAATTTGGGGTTCATGTCCCCATTACCAATCATCTTATGGTAAATGTCCCGGTGAAAATCGGATTAGCAAACAAAACAAACGAGATCACTAATCAATACATACTGGGTGCCGATGCACAGCTGCACCTTTATTTTCTTTCCAATCCGGATCGCTTTAAACCCTATATCCTGGCCGGTGTTGGTGGCGTGTATACAAAAAGAGACAGCAGCATCAATCTCCAGGTTCCTGCAGGTCTTGGTGTGGATATCCGTATAGCACCGAATGCATATTTCAATATTCAGTCTGAATTCAGATGGAGCAACCTGGAAAACAACAATAATTTTAATCACGCCATAGGGTTTAAGTATTTTTTTGGAAGAGAAGAAATGGATTCCATTCCACCTCCTATGACAGACCATTTGGTGGATAGCGATTTTGATGGCATAGCAGATGATTTTGATGCCTGCCCGGATGTCTATGGATTAGCTGCTTTCGCAGGTTGTCCTGACGCAGATGGTGATGGAGTACAGGACAGCAGGGATAATTGTCCTGATATCGCTGGATTATTGGAATTGAAAGGTTGTCCCGATATAGATAGTGACGGGCTTGCTGACAATGAAGATGAGTGTCCGAATCAGGCCGGACCAAAATCAAATGGTGGATGTCCTGTCGCTGAAAAGAAAGACACAGATAACGATGGAGTAAATGATGATGAGGATCAATGCCCTGATGTAGCAGGCGTTGCAAAATTTAAAGGATGTCCTGATTCGGATGAAGATGGCATCCCGGATCCGGATGACAAATGTCCAAAAGTAGCAGGCTTAAAAGCATACGATGGATGTCCTGATACTGACAAAGATGGCATTGAAGACAGCAAGGATAAATGTCCTAATTCCTATGGCCCGATATCAAATGGCGGCTGTCCGATCATTGAAACGAAAGACCGGGAAGTATTATCCTTCGCGATGAAAGCAGTTCAGTTTGAATTAGGTAAAGCAACCCTCAAGCCGGAAAGCTTTTCAATTCTTAACCAGATAGCTGACATTATGCGAAAGTATCCAGACTATGTATTGAGCATTGAAGGCCACACTGATAATACAGGTACCACGGATGTCAATCAACGCCTTTCTGAATCCAGGGCGAAAGCATGCTACGAATATCTCAATCAAAAAGGAATTCCAACAGCCAGGTTGAGATACAAAGGATATGGACAGTCACGTCCGATTGCAGACAACAGTACATATTCAGGAAGGACACTTAATCGAAGAGTGGAATTCAATCTGACTCCGGGAAATTAAAAAGGTATCAGTTAAAGAATAATTGTAAAAAAAAGTACGGACAGATCGCGATCTGTCCGTACTTTTTTTTTAGTAATGTTTTCGTTTTTAGGAGGAGGAATAAAGTATTTGATAGATTAATATATCCCCCGTGTATTTAGCCAGTTCTGATAACGTTGTGCATTCTGATGGTGTGCCGGTAAGGTTTCAGCATATGCATGTCCGGGGCCATCTTCTGTAGGCCTTGCACAGAAATACAAAAAATTATGATCCTCTTTGTCGAGCACTGCATTGATGGATGCCATCCCGGGCATGTAAATCGGACCGGGTGGAAGGCCCAGGTTCTTGTACGTATTGTAAGGACTGTCAACTTCCAGATGACCATACAGAATTCTCTTCAGGTCAAATTGGCCTAAAGCAAAAACTATAGTAGGGTCAGCTTGCAATGGAATGCTATCCCTGATCCGATTGAGATATACTCCTGCCATCCTTGGCTTTTCAGGATTATAATTGGTTTCCTTTTCAATGATGGATGCAAGTGTATACACTTGTTCTGTAGTAAAACCAATCTTTTCCGCTTTCGCTTGTCGCTCCGGCGTCCAGAATCGCTCATATTCTTTGAGCATCCTGATGCAATATTCTTCCGGACTGACGGTCCAGTAAAACTCATACGTATTTGGAAGAAACCGGGTAAGCCTGGTAGGAGGAGTAGTGCCGGCTATAGAATCAAAATGATGATTCAGGTAATCCTTCAGATCAAGTGAATCAAATTCAAGCCTGGTAGCTATTCGTCCGGCCAGTTGTTCGATCGTCCTTACATTATTGATGGTCACTTTAAGTGGTGCCTGCTTTGCACCACGTAACATGGAAATGATAGATCGGCTAGTGGAAGAGGCAGTGATGATATACCGGCCCCGCTTAACATTGTCATCTGAATAACTCATTTTACCTGCTGTCCACCGGAAATGATTTTCATTCAGGATTTGTCCGTTTGTCATTAAGCTATCAATGACGTCTTCAACAGTAGAACCGGTCGGAATGAACAGCTCTTCATTTTCAAGTATCGATGGAGTATTGATCGAAAACATGTTTGTATAAAACATAAATCCGAAATAAGCTGCGATCGCGATCAAAGCCAAAAACAGAATTAACAGAAATTGTTTCAACAGAATTTTTTTTTAGAAAATGGACCTGGGATTAATATTGTTCATTTTCATTCGGAAAATCTCCGGAACGAACATCCTTTATATAATTTTCTACAGCAGTGTGGATCTGCTCATACAGATTGAGATATCGCCTGAGAAATCTGGGATGAAAATCATGTGTAATACCGAGGGCGTCATGAACTACCAACACTTGTCCATCCGTCCCATGACCTGCGCCTATGCCGATCGTCGGAATTTTGAGCGATTGACTTACTTCCATTGCCAGGGTGGCCGGAATTTTTTCAAGGACAATTGAAAAGCAACCCAGTTCCTGCAAAAGGATGGCGTCAGATTTCAGTTTCAGGGCCTCTTCTTCTTCTTTAGCTCTTACCACGTAAGTGCCGAATTTATAGATCGACTGTGGGGTAAGGCCAAGATGTCCCATCACCGGTACTCCGGCTGACAGGATCCTGCTGATCGAATCTCCTATTTCTTCTCCACCCTCCATTTTGACAGCGTGTGCACCCGATTCCTTCATAATTCTGACGGCAGATTCCAATGCCAGCTTGCTATTACCCTGGTAAGATCCGAAGGGTAGGTCGACCACGACCAGTGCTTTAGATACTGCTCTGACAACAGAAGAGGCATGATAGATCATCTGATCAAGTGTAATGGGCAGGGTAGTTTCATGACCTGCCATGACATTGGATGCGCTGTCACCCACCAGGATGATGTCAATACCTGCATCGTCAAGGATCCTGGCCATTGAAAAATCATACCCGGTCAGCATGGCGATCTTTTCACCTGCTTCCTTCATTTCCTGCAGGGTATGTGTGGTTATCCTCTTGGCTTTGCTGTGTACGGACATATTTATGATTTTTCCTTTCGGGTTACAAGGTGGTATAAGGTGCACCAAAGATAAAAGGCTTCATCATACCGTAAGGAGCTGATATGTACTAATCAATTCTTTAGCCAATCCCATTATTTCCGAAATGAGAATTTGTTTATAAAGTTTATAGAGTTTATAAAGTTTAGATTGATAGGTGGTTTTAGTTATAGTCAGGTGCAGGACATATTTGTGGATTCCCGGTAATTAGCCGACAAACCTACCTTCGCCTTCGCCTCCGCCTTAGCTTTTTTTTTACCTTCGCCACATGAAGTGGATTTTAGGGCTTTTGATTTGTATTGCTTTGCTTTCTGCCTGTTCGAATGAACTTGTAGTAGTAGATAAATGGAAAGATATACCTGTAGTTTGGGGTTTATTGAACAAAAGTGATACCGCGCATTATATCCGGGTTGAAAAAGCATTCCTGGACCCTACCACCTCAGCCTTTGACATTGCCCTGATTCCGGACTCACTATACTACACCAATGCTGTAGTTACTTTAAAAAGGGTAAATAACGGCCAGGTATTCACATTAGAAAGAGTGGACGGTACGCTTGAAGGATATCCAAGAAGAGATGGCATTTTTGCATCAACGCCAAACTACCTGTATAAAATAAAAGCAAATGTGATCAATCTCGTCGTCGGTGAAAAATATGAGTTTGGATTACAGAAAGGAGATGGCTCTGCTACCGTAGTAGCTCAAACGATTGTTCTTCCAAAACCTGTTCTACGTACTCCCACACCAACACAAACACTGCCCTTCTTGCCCAGATCATCATATAAATTTGACTGGAACGATATTCCCGATGCAGGTATTTTTGATTTGAGACTAGTATTCCACTACAGGGAAAGGTCAGATACTACCGGAAGCATTTTCACTCCGAAATCGTTCGTATGGACTGTTGAGAACAGTATCCAGGGAAGCGATTTAACATTGCCTGACGGAGCTGAATTTTTTAATGCCATTAAAGCTAATATTGAAGAAGATTTCCACAAGACAAGAGGTTTTGACAGCCTCGATATTGTCCTTTGGGTTGGCGGGACAGAACTTGAAGAATTTATTAAAATAACAAAAGCAAACGACGGACTCACAAGCACTCAGGACATTCCAAAATTTACAAACCTTTCTGAGGGATTTGGGATTTTTACTTCCAGGAATGTCTCCTATAACACCGGCTTTCTACTCACAGACAGATCGCTCGATTCACTTAAAAACGGAAGCATCACAAAAACATTAAACTTCAAATAAGTTTCGGCTTTCTGCCTAATTGTCAGTCATATTTTTAACCTTCTGACATCTAATCCTGTTTTGTCATTTAATACTGACGTTTTTATGTCATGGCATAAGCCTTGATCAGAGAGCATAACACTCAAAAACTGTATTAAACCAATTCATAAAAAACTAAACTTATGGGTAAAATAATAGGAATCGACTTAGGTACCACCAACTCATGCGTAGCTGTAATAGAAGGTAGCGAACCAACGGTTATAGCTAATGACGAAGGACGCAGAACAACTCCTTCTGTGGTTGCCTTTTTAGATAACGGAGAACGCAAAGTAGGTGACCCGGCAAAACGCCAGGCAATCACAAATGCCAAGAGGACAGTATCTTCTATCAAGCGGTTTATGGGAGCCAGGTATACTGAGATTGCCGGTGAAATCCCCAGAATGCCTTATACAGTAAAGCAGGGTCCAAACGATTCAGTGAAAATTGAGATTGATGGCCGCCAATATACTCCACAGGAGGTATCAGCTATTATTCTTCAGAAGATGAAGAAAATAGCTGAAGATTATCTCGGTCAATCCGTAACTGAAGCGGTGATCACAGTACCGGCTTATTTTAATGACTCTCAAAGACAGGCTACGAAGGAAGCAGGAGAAATCGCAGGCCTTACAGTCAAAAGGATCATCAATGAACCTACTGCTGCTGCATTGGCATACGGTCTTGACAAGAAACATAAAGACATGACCATCGCGGTATACGATCTCGGTGGAGGGACATTTGATATTTCTATTCTGGAACTGGGAGATGGTGTTTTCGAAGTGAAGTCTACGAATGGAGATACCCACCTCGGGGGTGATGACTTCGACCAGGTGATCATCGATTGGTTAGCCGATGACTTTAAAAAAACACAGGCTATTGATCTGAGAAAAGATCCGATGGCTTTGCAACGCCTCAAAGAAGCAGCAGAAAGAGCTAAAATTGAACTTTCAAGCGGCACTGAGACAAGCATTACATTGCCTTATATCACAGCTGTCGATGGGGTTCCAAAACATCTTGATACAAAACTGACACGCGCAAAATTTGAGCAGCTATCTGCTGAGCTGGTACAACGGACAATACGTCCATGTGAAGATGCGATCAGGGATGCTGGTTTGAGTAAAGCTGATATCGCTGAAATCATCCTTGTAGGAGGTTCAACACGTATTCCGCGTATCCAACAGGCTGTAGAAGAATTATTCGGAAAGAAGCCAAGCAAAGGAGTAAATCCGGATGAAGTAGTAGCTATCGGTGCTGCTATACAGGGAGGTGTATTGAGTGGTGATGTTCAGGATGTATTGTTGCTGGATGTAACTCCGCTTTCTATGGGTATCGAGACGATGGGCGGAATTTACGATACGGTCATCGAAGCCAATAGCACGATACCAACCAAAAAGTCAAAAGTATATTCAACTGCAACTGACAACCAGCCCTCAGTAGAAATTCATATCCTTCAGGGTGAGCGTAAGATGGCAAAAGATAACAGGCCTGTAGGACGCTTCATTCTTGACGGAATACCACCGGCACCCCGCGGAATGCCTCAGGTAGAAGTCACTTTTGATATTGATGCCAATGGAATCCTGAATGTGTCAGCAATGGATAAAGGCACAGGTAAGCAACAATCTGTCAGGATCGAAGCAAGCACAGGCTTGTCAAAGGAAGAAATTGCAAGGATGAAAGCAGAAGCAGAGACCAATGCTGAATCAGATCGCATCGCACGTGAGCAGGCTGAGAAAATAAACAATGCGGATGCATTAATTTTCCAGACTGAAAAACAGCTTAAAGATTATGGTGATAAGATCCCTTCAGAAAAAAGGGCTGCTATCGATTCTGCGCTGGCCCAATTGAAGACAGCTTTTGAATCAAAAGATGTCAGCCGTATTGATCCTGCATTTGAAAGCCTCAATACCGCATGGCAGGCAGCAAGCCAGGATATCTACCAGGCTCAGCAAAACGCCGGTCAGCAGGATGGTGCATCTTCTGATGGTAATGCACAAGGTGGAGGAAATAATAAAGGCTCCGAAGATGTAACGGATGTTGAATTTGAAGAGATGGATAACAAGAACTAATTATTGAAATCTTTTTTTTCGATGATAAAGGGCGGCAGGTATTACTTGTCGCCTTTTTTTATTTAAAAAATTTAAGTTTACTGAATACCAATTTTACTGATTACCACTTTTACCGATTACCATTTTTACTGATCACCACTTTTACCGATTACTTATTTTACTCCATTCCTCTTACAAACGGAGCAGTATCCAATGGCGAAAAATTTCCTGCCAGGAACTGGTGATATGCTGCTATGGCAATCATCCCTGCATTGTCAGTACAATATTGCATCGCAGGGAAATACAAATTCCACTGGTGTTCCACAGCCATTTCAGATAATTTTTTTCTAAGTCCTGAATTCGCAGCAACACCTCCTGCAATTCCAATATCACGAATCCCTTGCATCTTCGATGCGGCGAGAATTTTTCTGGCGAGGATTTCCACGATCGCATGCTGAATGCTGGCACAAATATCATGGAGATGATGTTGAACAAAGCCGGGATCTTTTTTTACCTCATCCCGGATGAAATATAAGATGGCTGTTTTTAAACCGCTGAAGCTAAAATCAAGACCCTCAATTTGTGGAATGGGAAAAGAATAAACAGGTTTTCCAAGGGAAGCTAACCGGTCTATTTCAGGGCCTGCCGGATAGGAGAGACCTAATATTTTTCCCGATTTATCAAAAGCCTCACCTGCAGCATCATCACGGGTCTGCCCTAATACTTTCATTTCATCAAAACCTTCAGCTAAAACGATCTGGGTATGACCGCCGGAAACTGTAAGACATAAAAACGGAAATACAGGTGTTGGATCATCGATGAAATGTGAAAGCACGTGGGCTTTCATATGGTTGATTGAAATAAATGGAATATCCAGGCTGAGCGCTAAAGCCTTTGCAAAGCTGATCCCGACAGTCAATGAACCTAACAAACCGGGTCCTGCAGTGCATGCGATTGCATCAAGTGCTGAGAGTTTCACGCCGGCTTTCTGCAATGCTGCATCAACGACCAGGTTGATATTCTCCTGGTGCATCCTGGAAGCCACCTCAGGCACTATTCCTCCATACTTTGCATGAATGGCCTGGCTTGAGATAATATTGCTCAGGATCTTCCCATCAGACAGTATCGCAGCTGCTGTATCATCGCACGAAGATTCAATTGCAAGAAGCCTGACCGGAGCCTGATCCATAGGTCAAAATTAAGATTTAAATAGCCCAAACCTTTAAAACGCTCTTTTTCGGAACGGTTTTAGTCTCATTATGACCCGGGTACGTGCCTGAAATAATCCTTATCATTGCTTTACTATAGCTTAATTAAGGGCTGACCCACGGGATATTTTAATGTCAACCACAACCATCCAACCTGATCTGATCATTTCTCTGTCTCAAGACAGGGTTCGATTATCGCTGTCAGAGAATTCTTCCCTGGGAAGATCGGGATGGCAGGCTTCATTTAAGGTTGACAGCCTATTCCTGGAAGATCAGATTTCTCGTTCACTGGATTCAGCATTGCTTGAAAATCCTACGTTGATGGAAGAATTTTCATGCGTTGAAATTATCATCCTCGATCGTCCGAATATTTGTGTTTCGAAGCATTATGCAGACCAGGGGAAGTTAGGGGAAATCGCGTCTCGTTATCTCAGGTTGAGGACAGGCGATTCGCTTGCAACAGATCCTTCAGAAAATGATGCATTGATTTGTTATACCGTCCCGACTGAAACACTGACGATGCTGAAAGAATATTATGCAGATATCGGTTGTCATCATTTCTCGACACTTTTATGGAATCATTTTTTAACTCAGCTTGCCAGGCCTTCTCATGATGAGACACGTTTGTATCTGACATTGACCGGAGATCTGCTGATCATCCTGGCTGAAAAAAATAATAAGCTCATCTTCTCCAAAAATTTCGAGATCAAAGAAATAGGCGATTTATATTATTATTCCATAGCCTGTAGCAGGATGTTGAATGCTTCTGAAAATTGGCTGGTGATGATAGAGGAAGAAGAGGAAAAATATGAGATGCCGGGAGATTCAATATTAAAAATTGAGAAGCGTCTGCGGTTGCCTTCTTTAGATGTCCTGATGGTTCAATATAAAGTATGCGTATCATAGGCGGTCAATGGAAGGGAAGACGCATCCACATACCTTCGAATAGCTGGCCAGTCAGGCCGACAACGGATTTCGCAAGGGAAGCACTTTTTAATATTCTTGATAACAGGATTGAGTATTCGCAAATAAAAGCATTGGATCTTTTTGGAGGTACAGGAATTCATTCTGTAGAATTAGCATCCCGTGGTTGCATGGACATTACCTATGTAGATCGACATCGCGAAAGCACCAGGTTTGTGCAGTCTCTGACTAAAGAAATGGATCTGCCGGTTCATGCAATACAATCAGATGTGTTCGCATTTATAAAGAAGACGGATAGGCAGTGGAATTATATTTTTGCCGATCCTCCATATGATTTAAAGGGGCTTGAAGAATTTCCAAAATTTTTACTTGAATCAGGCATCCTGACCCCGGATGGTATTTTTGTATTGGAACATCCTTCAAAAAAATCCTTTGAGAATGTGCCTGGTTTCAGAGAGGCCAGGCACTATGGACAAAGTGTTTTCAGCTTTTTTGGCTTAGGATCGTAACTTTGCCCCCCTTATATGACTGATATACTCAAAGAAATCACAGATGTGGCGATTGAAGGCGTCAAAGAGATCTACCATATAGATATTTCTCCGGATGATCTTCTGGTGACACCTACTAAAAAGGAGCATAAGGGGGACTTTACACTTGTAACCTTTTCTTTGGCCAAAGCTCTGCGTCAATCACCGCCCCAGATTGCTGCCAGCCTGGGAGATTACATCAAACGATCCAGGACATGGGTAAGCGATACAGAAGTGATACAGGGTTTCCTGAATCTATCCCTATCGACAGATTACTGGTCATCAGTGCTGGAAGAAATGATTCACGATCCGGATTATTGGAAGCCTGTACACAATCCGGAAAAAGTTCTTGTGGAATTTTCTTCTCCGAATACGAATAAGCCTCTTCACCTGGGCCATATCAGGAATATCCTTTTAGGCTGGGCTACATATAAAATGTTTGCTGCATCAGGTTATGATGTGAAGCGAGTGCAAATCGTGAATGATCGTGGCATTGCTATTTGTAAAAGCATGCTGGCATGGTCTAAATTCGGCAACGGCCAAACACCTGAGTCTGCAGGCATGAAAAGCGATCATTTTGTAGGTGAATGGTATGTGCGCTTCGAAAAAGAATTTTCAAAAGAGTACCTGGCTTGGCAACAAACTGACGAAGCACAGGAAATATTCCAAAACCGGAAAGAGCAAGAACTTTCTTCAGCTGAATTTTTTAAAAATTATAAAAACCATTATTTCAATACCTATAGCCTGATGGGTTTAGAGGCAAAAGAAATGCTTCTAAAATGGGAAGCTCATGATGCGGATACTTTGCAACTTTGGAAAAAAATGAATTCCTGGGTATATGCTGGTTTTGAGCAAACCTATAAAAAGCTGGGTGTTGAATTTGACAAGCTCTATTATGAAAGTGACACATACCTGCTTGGAAAAGATATTATCGAAGAAGGTGTAAAGCGGAATGTCTTTTATAAAAAAGATGATGGATCCATTTGGGTTGATCTGACAGCACAAGGTTTGGATCACAAGCTTTTGCTCAGAAAAGATGGTACTTCAGTATATATGACACAGGACCTCGGTACTGCAGAGAAGAGATATGAGGAATTCGGTGCAGAACGGATTATTTATGTGGTAGGTGACGAACAGAATTATCATTTTCAGGCGCTTTTTGCAATGATAGCTTCTTATGGTGCACCTTATGCAAAAGGTTTATATCACTTGTCTTATGGAATGGTGGAACTCCCTGAGGGTAAAATGAAATCCAGGGAAGGCACTGTGGTGGATGCTGATGATCTCATCGATGTGGTCATAAAAGAGGCAAGCGATGCAGCGTCGGAACGCGAAGTACTTGATCCGGATATCATACGTAAGATTGGTATGGCAGCGTTGAAATTTTTTATTGTCAAAGTGGATCCAAGAAAACGAATGGTATTTGATCCCAAAGCATCCGTTGATCTTCAGGGACAGACAGGCCCTTACATCCAAAATGCTTATGTCCGGATTCAATCCATCCTGAGAAAAGCACCGGATGTCACCACAGGTCATGCTTCCTATGAACCGAATGAAGATGAAAAGCTTTTGCTGAATATGCTCAGTCATTGCAGACAGGTCATTGATTCTGCAGTTAAGGAATATAGCCCGGCCCTCATTGCAAACTATGCCTATGCATTAGCCAAAGAATATCATCGTTATTACCACGATGTGAAAGTGCTCCATGCAGAATCTCCGGAAGCCATGGCATTTCGCTTGAAGCTGATCCGCATCATAGGACAAAATATCCTGCAAACTATGGATCTGTTAGGGATAGAGATGCCCGAGAGGATGTAGTGAGTAGTCAGTAGTGAGTAGTCAGTAGTGAATCATTAGCAATACGTTAAATAACCAATATGGTAAGTCCGGTATCCAGTATCCCTTTATCCGGTATCGAAAAATAAATCCAAAATCCAAAATCATTTCATGGAAGATCAGAAATCACTCAACTTTATAGAAGAAATAATTGAACATGATATAGATCATGGCAAGCATGGAGGCAGGGTACATACACGATTTCCACCTGAACCCAATGGTTACCTGCATATCGGTCATGCCAAAGCAATTTGTCTGAATTTTGAGATTGCTAAAAAATATGGAGGTAAGACTAACCTTCGATTTGATGATACGAATCCTGCTACAGAGGAAACAGAATATGTCAATGCTATCAAGCGTGATATCCGTTGGCTTGGATATGATTGGGAAGACAGGGAATACTATGCATCGGATTATTTTGACCAGTTGTATGAATATGCACTTGACCTGATACGAAAAGATCTTGCATTTGTAGATGATAGTACAGTAGAAGAAATAGCTCAGCAAAAGGGAACACCTACCGAACCCGGAAAAGAAAGCCCATACCGGAGCAGGTCCATAGATGAAAATATGGATCTGTTTGTGCGGATGAAAGAAGGTGAATTTCCTGATGGTGCGAGAGTACTGCGTGTAAAGGTGGATATGAGCTCACCCAACATGCATATGCGTGACCCGGTGATCTATCGGATCAAACGCCAACATCATCACAGGACGGGCGACAAATGGTGCATTTATCCGATGTACGACTTTGCACATGGACAAAGTGACAGCATTGAAGGGATAACGCACTCTCTTTGTTCACTTGAATTCATTCATCACCGTCCATTATATGAATGGTTTATTGAAAAGCTGGGCATATTTCCAAGCCGGCAGATTGAATTTGCCCGCATGAATGTCAATTTCATGATCACCTCCAAGAGGCGTTTACTCCACCTGGTGAATGAAGGGATCGTAACCGGTTGGGATGATCCCCGGATGCCTACGATCAGCGGCATGCGCAGACGTGGTTATCCTGCTGCTGCGTTGCGTACATTTTGTGAAAAAGTAGGTATCGCTAAACGGGATAACTGGATTGAAATCGAATTGCTCGAATCATGCGTACGGAACGAGCTCAATCAAACCGCACTAAGAAGAATGGTGGTGCTGGATCCAATTAAAGTTGTGATTACAAATTATCCGGATAGTCAAACAGAATTGTTACCATCAGAAAACAATCCTGAAGATGAATCATCCGGGCAGCGGGACATACCTTTTGGAAAAGTGCTTCTTATCGAACGTGAAGATTTCATGATCGATCCGCCAAAAAAATATTTCAGGCTCGCACCAGGTGCTTCTGTCAGGCTGAAAAGTGCATACATCATCACATGTCATGATGTCAAAAAGAATGATGCTACAGGCGAAGTGGAAGAAGTGCATTGCAATTATTATCCGGATTCAAAGAGTGGTTCGGATACAAGCGGGATAAAAGCAAAGGGCACGTTACACTGGGTTCATGAGGCATCTTCTATACCTGGTGAAGTAAGAATATTTGAACGGTTATTCACTTCCGAGAATCCAATGGATGAGGGTGATGATTTTATGAGCAGGGTAAATGTCAATTCGCAGAACGTCCTGAAGAATGTGAGGATGGAACCTGCATTTGGAAATGCTGCCGACGGGGATAATTTCCAGTTTATTAGGCATGGATATTTTACAGTAGACAGGGATTCAACACCTGGTCATGTGATATTTAATCAAACCGTATCATTGAAAGAAGGCTGGACTCCTAAAGAATAAAAAGATCGGGTCACATCAGCCATTGCGAGCTGATCAGAACTGGACGAATAAACCCAATTTCATAGGCGCATTGGGATCATCTTCGAAACGGGTGTCGATTTTAAAAGAAAGATCTTCATCGATGTCGAAGTCCTTCAGATGGGCATCTACAAATGCATCTACGCCATTGAGCAGCCATGCAAAACTGAAAATTACAATAGAAAGTTGCTTGTTTTTATTCGCATCATCTCTGAACTCTCTGATGATATTGGGATTCTGGATACTCATTAGTTGTTCAGGAGTAATGTTCGTAAGTGGGATGCATTCTTTTACATACGCCGGTACTGTAATCGGTTTGCCGTCAATTTTTGCTATGTAGGCATCCCGGAAGATCTGGTATTGCCTTGTATTTTTTATCATGATGACTCCAATGGTTCCTACGGTGCCCCAGACAAACGGAACCCTCAGATAGCTTTTGTTATAGATCTGACCGGCTCCGGGTACCACCAGGCTCATCAGCATGGATTTCCCGGGACGTCCTTTGAAAATGGAACTCTTTTTTACTTCTTTCGGAGTTGCAATTATTACGGTGCTGTCCGCATATGTTTGTGCCGATAAGTTACCTCCTGTCAGAAGTGAAAAACATACAGCTAAAATCAGGAAAGTAAATTTCATCAGTTTATTAAACGATTCGCCCCAGCGATTTGCAATCAATTCTCTTTTTCGATCTCTTCAAGAAGATCAAGGATATAATTCAGTTCCTTATCATTCTTAAATGGGATCTGGATATTTCCTATGCCATTTTCTTTGTAGTGCAATTCAACCTGGACACCGAGTAAGGAACGCAGATGCTGTTGTATTTGATTTAACTCTGCAGGTCTTTTGCCGGAACTTTTTGATTTGTCCGGTGCGGATTTTGTGTCTTTCTTTTTTCCCGGTGCTGCATCAAGATATTTGGAAACCAGTTTTTCTGTTTCACGTACACTTAGTCCTTTTGACATAATCTCTCCAAGCACCATCAATTGCGAGCTTATATCCTCGAGGCTTGCGATCGATCGTGCATGCCCCATGGAAATTTCATCCTTACGCAGTGCTTGTTGGATCTGCGGTGGCAGCTTCAACAAGCGAAGAAAATTTGTAACTGTGCTTCTTTGTTTTCCTACGCGCTGAGACAATTCTTCATGGGTAAGCTTACATTCATCGATGAGGCGTTGCATGCTGAAAGCCATCTCTATCGCATTCAGGTCAGCGCGCTGAATATTTTCAACGATGGCCATTTCAAGCATCCCCTGGTCGTTGGCCACCCTGATATATGCAGGCACGGATTTGAGCCCTGCTATTTTTGAGGCACGTAATCTTCTTTCCCCTGCGATCAGCTGGTATGAACCTTCACTCATGCGCCGGATAGTAAGCGGTTGAATGATGCCATGGACCCGGATGGACTGTGCTAATTCCTGGAGGCTCTCTTCATCAAAATCTTTCCGGGGTTGAAAGGGATTGATCTCAATTGCATCCACAGGGATTTCAAGCGTATCCCTCGAGAGTTCGCTTAATTCCGGCACGGTAGGAGCTGTTCCTCTTTCTTCAATATTGGTCAGTAAGGCCCTGATCCCTTTCCCGATCTGCATTTTATTTGTCTCTTTCGCCAAGAAGTATGGATTTTAATTTACGATTTACGATTTACGATTTACGATTTTCGATTTTCGATTTTCGATTTTCGAAAAGATATACAATTTACGAATGAGCAAAAGACGATAGTGCTGATAGCTGATTTCTTTTTATTTCTTTCTGACCATTACCTTTTGGTTGTTCATTCGCCTTCGCCTTATTTTTTCTCGTCATTATTTTTTTTCAAAAACTCCATTGCAAGCTGAAGAAAATTCATGCTTCCTGTGCTCGCTGCATCGTACATGATGACCGGAGCCTTCATGCTGGGGGATTCACTGATCTTGCTGTTCCGGTGAATGATGGTCTGGAACACAGGATCTGTTATATTTTTCCGTACTTCTTCAAGGATCATGTTGGCCAGTCTTAATCGGCTATCATACATGGTCATAACGATGCCTTCTATCCTGAGATTTGGATTCAGGTGATCTTTTACCAGGTTAATTGTATTCTTTAGCTTTTGGAGGCCTTCCAGGGCATAGATCTCACACTGGATCGGGATGAGGACCGAATCCGAAGCTGTCATCGCATTGACTGTCAAAAGGCCAAGGGAAGGCATGCAATCGATGAGGATGTAATCATAATCATCCCTGATCTTAGAAAGCATATTCTGCATCACGTATTCTCTACGCAGACGGGATACAAGCTCCAGTTCTGCACCCACAAGATCAATATGTGATGGCAGGATTGACAGGTTTGGTGTTGAAGTGGGCCGGATAGCTTCTGCAGCAGGGACATTATTGATGAGGCAGTCGTAGATAGAAGGCTGACCGGGTTGGACTTCCATGCCTAACCCTGAACTACAATTACCCTGTGGATCAGCATCTACGAGCAATATCCTTTTTTCAAGGATCGCCAGGCAGGCACCCATATTGATGGCCAGCGTTGTCTTGCCAACACCACCTTTCTGATTTGCTATAGCTACAATTTTACTCACACTGGTCTTTTGTATCTTGCCTTAAATGACAGGGTTATGATCCGCGGTAAGTAAGCTGAAATAGAGCTTACCGGGATGCGGGGGCGCAAAAATACGTCTAAAGACTAAACAATTCTTCCATTGATCATGTAATAGTCCGCTGATATCCTTCCTCTATGATCACGATTATCCAGGCCACCAACAGGGTGGATAGCAATACAGCATTTATTTCCAGGCAGGTCTACGACTATGTCAAAAGTCTTTATTCGGGGTCCGTTGGCTATGTGAGCATGCAGGATCTTCCGGCTGAAATTTTACATGCTGACCCGTATTCAGAAAAAGCAATGCCGGAAAAGTTGAAACAGATCCAGGATCAATGGATGATCCCGGCCGATAAATTCATATGGATATGTCCGGAATACAATGGAAGCTATCCTGGTGTAGTCAAATTATTCATTGATGCGATCTCTGTCCGTAAGTGTGATGAAACCTTTGCATTCAAAAAATCTGCATTGATCGGCGTCACCAATGGGAGATCGGGCAATATAAGAGGGCTGGATCACCTGTCTTCCATCCTGGTGCATCTGAAATCCGTCATTTATCCCCGGTTGCTGCCTGTCAGCAGGTTACAGGAACTGATGGATGAAAAAGGGACTATCGTGCATGATGCTACCATGAAAGTGTTGGATGATCATCTGAGAGGATTCATCTCATTCTGAATGGTAATGGCAAACTGCAATGGCCATGGGCAGATAGCAAAAAAAATCATATATATTATTTATATAATATGTCAAAAAAAGACTTATTCAGGGTTTAACCTGAGTTTTGGAACCAAATGGATCACGATTTACACTGATTTTTATGGATTTATATATATCAATAAAACTTCGACCGATATCCTCCGTTTAAGGACATATCGCTGCTTTATACAATTTATCGGAGCGATTTTCTTCAACCCTTTTATTTCAAAACATACTATTTTATGAAAATCATTAAGTTCTTTTCCCTCATCATGCTCCTTTCAATAGGATTCATAGCATGTAAAGACAAAACCAAGAGTGATGCAAGTGCTGAAGCTGTAGCATTGGAAACTGCCATGCAGACAGCCAAAACAGATCTTGTAAAAAATATTAGTGATTTGCAGGTAACTGTGAATACCAGGATTTCTGAAACGGAAAATCAATTAACCAGCGCTGGTGAAGAAGCAAAGGCTGACATAAAAGTTAAGCTGGATGCGCTTCAAAAGCAAAAAACTGACCTCGAAAATCTTTCTACGAAAGTGGTTGTGGTGACCGCAGAAGGATGGGCTGATTTTCAGCAACAGGCGTCACAGATCGTGGCCGAAGTCAGGGAAGCGCTGAGTAAATGATAATGCATTGGGTGAGATTGTAATAGTCTTTTTAAAGCCGCCTGAATGGGCGGCTTTTTTATTTAACAGCTTGATTATAAAGCATATAATCTCAGACATTTCAATCAAAACAGGAAGATTTAGCCAATTTTAACTTCAAGTAAATCACAATTACCCTGAAAAGGGGAAAAAATTAAGATATTTATGCCCGATTGTACTATAATGTGCCGGAGGCTTGTAATCAAGGCTTTATTAAGGATATCGACAGGAAATACAAACCAACTTTTTAAAAATTTCCTGAGCTAACTTTTGCCTTGATAATCAAATTGTTATATTTGTGCCCCTCCCGCTATCAAAAAAGTAGTATATGATGGAATCCGTAGCCTTGCCTATGAGTAAAGATGAAGACCTGATTAAAAAGATTTTGGATTCCTTCGTTAGTCGTGGTGGCTATACGGAGGTGAAGGCTAATATTGAAGGTTTTGAAACTCCTTCAGCTCTTAGCAATAAGGAAAGCGAGGATAGGGTAGTGCCTGACATTACAGCCCTGAAACGTAATGGTCGCTGGTATATCGAGGTGGTTCGAAAGGATTCAGAAGTTGAAAAGACAGTCAGCAAATGGAAACTTCTGAGCATGCTGGGTAAGGCACGTAACGGAGGTTTAATCCTGATGGCCCCTTCCGGTCAATATGCTTTTGCTGAGCGGCTTACCAAAAAACATGATATCCATTGCAAGATCATTAAAATGTAGACTGCCTTTCGGATATTGATTTCCCCTTTTTATTTTTCTCTTTGGTATTCTTTCTAATGCTGCTTCTCTGCATCAACTTTCAGGAATTTTACTTTCTATGACATTTGAGAGCAACGGCCGGGTCTTTTACATCGAGCAATCTAGATTTACTTCCTCTCCGGGTATTGTAATATTTAAAAAAATATATGATTTCCCTGAGATGATTTTAAACCAAAAAAAAAATACCCTCAGAACAACATTTGTTTTGAGGGCATTTTGTCTGAAAGATATTATCTGATAGTTTCTCTTACAATATCTTCAACAGCTGCTCTTCCAAATCAAACCTTGGATTCACGGCTGCGATTTTTCCATCCCTGTTGATCAGGAATGTTTTTGGTATGCCTGTTACACCATATTGCCTCACGGATTGTGTATCCCATTTAGTCAATTCACTGACATGATAAGGCCATGTGAGATTATCAGTTTGAATGGCAGTTATCCAATTCTTTTTAGATTGCTCCATGCCGGTTTTAAACTGTTCATCAGATGGAAACCTTGCCTTTGTGCGTTCGTCAATTCCGTCAAGGGAAACACTGTAGACTGTGAAACCTTTGTCCTTGTATTTATTATATACTTCCACCACATGAGGATTATTTTTCCTGCATGGTCCGCACCATGATGCCCAAAAATCCAGGAGTACAACCTTACCTTTCAAATCAGCTAATGAATAATTTTTGCCATCCGGGCTCTTCAAAGAAATATCCGGAGCAGTCATTCCAACCTGGATAGCTTCTCCGCCACCTCCCTGTTGTGATGCCGACTGTTGTAATGCGAAAGCGAAATTGGTGTAATCAGTTACATATTCGTTTGTAGGATATTTTTTTGTCAGCATTGCTGCAGCCGTCTTGTGCGCCTCAAAAAATTCAGGCCTGTTGCCAAAAGCATTCATAGCCATTTGCATTCCTGCTAAAGGATATTTTGTATTGGTGATATAATCCTTGACATCATCTGAAGTCAGACGTCCCGAAGAAAGAAGATTCATGGCCTGTGCAAAATCTTTTGCGCTTTCTGATCCGGATATGCTGAGATCATACGTTCTCATCCCATCAAGGGTCCCCTTGACGTTCAGGCTACTGGCAGGTTCCTCGACTACGAGAATAACTTTTCCTGCTCCGATACGCACTCTGTAAATAGCTTCCTGGATGGGCTCTTCTATTTTGATGGTAAAGTTTCCTTTATCATCTGTATCTGTCTGAGCCAAAACAGAGGTTTTGTTTTGTGTACCCATTTTATCAAAATACACCTTCATATTAGGTGCATCTGAAATGGTACCTGTGATATTGGTCCCTTTAGATGATACTGCCCCGCAGGATGCGATACAGGTAATACAAAGGATAAAAAGACCGAATGTCAGATTTTTCATATTGATATTTTTAATTGAATTTTTATTGTTCGAGAATAGATGATAGTGTGTTTTGGTAGAGTTTGGACCATTGTGATAAATCTCCAAAATCTTTTCCTTCGATCGAAAGCAACTCAGAGGTCACCTCCCCTAAACGAAGGAATGGGATTCCTTGTTTACCTGCCATGGCCCCGATTGTCTTAAAGTTTTCTAAAGATGCTGATATTACGATGCGGCTTTGGCTTTCACTGAAAAGAAAAACATCCTGCCGATGTGCATCCGGTATTGATATCGTGAAACCCATGTTAGAAGACATTGCACATTCCATAAGAGTTGTGAACAATCCACCCTCAGAGATATCATGCGCATTAGCCACCAAAGCATGATGGATAAGATCAGTAATAAGCATCTGAACTTTATATTCCATTTCAAGTTCGAAATCAGGACACGGAGTATGCCGGTTTGCTAAAATTTCCCGGACATAAACAGAGCTATGTGCATTCGAAGGCAATGGCCCAAGGAGCATAATGATATCTCCTTCTTTTTTGAATGGAATGGTAGTGGAAAATTTTGAATCTTCAAGTAATCCTACCATTCCGATCGTTGGAGTGGGGAATACAGGTTCAGTTTTGTCTTTTAATTCAGACTGATTGTAGAAGCTCACATTCCCACCTGTCACCGGGGTATTATATTTCCGGCAGGCATCACCCATTCCTTTGAGCGCATTGACGAATTGATAATATACCTCAGGATTATAAGGATTTCCAAAGTTGAGACAATTTGTAACCCCTAATGGGATTGCACCGGAGCACCTGATATTTCGTGAAGCTTCAGAAACAGCTATCAATGCTCCTTTATATGGATCTGCATAAACGTAAGCACTATTACAATCCACAGTGACAGCAAGTGATTTGTCAGAATCTTTCAGTCGGATGATGGTCGCATCCGATGGTTCGTTCGTATTTGTATTTCCTGTCCTGACTGTATGATCATATTGCTCGTATATCCATCGCTTTGAGGCAACATTCGGAGAAGAAATTATTCGTTTTGCAATTCCAATGATGTCTTCTTCAGGTACTATGGATGGATCAAATGGACTGATCAGATCCATGTAGGCAGGACGCTGAAATTCACGATCATACACCGGGGCACCACCGCCAAGCACAAGCGAATGAGCAGGTACATCGGCTACTTTTTCACCATGACGATAATATTCCAGCCTTCCTGAATCTGTTACCTCACCTATCTGGGAGCATTCAAGATCCCATTTATCGAAAACACTAAGGATCTCTGCCTCCCTTCCTTTTTCAACGATTACCAGCATGCGTTCCTGGCTTTCAGAAAGTAGGATTTCCCAGGCATGCATATTTTTTTGACGGGTAGGTACGAGATCAAGATTGATCTTCATCCCAGTGCCTGACTTGGCGCTCATTTCTGAAGTGGAACAAGTGATGCCGGCGGCACCCATATCCTGCATTCCAACGACTGCACCGGTTTTGATGATTTCCAGGGAAGCTTCAAGAAGTAATTTTTCCTGGAAAGGATCTCCGACTTGTACCGCAGGGAGATCCTCAGCCGAATCTTCTGTCAGATCCGCAGATGCAAATGTGGCACCATGGATTCCATCTCTTCCTGTAGCTGACCCAACGATAAACACGGGGTTACCAGGTCCTTCTGCACATGCTGAAACGGTCTCGCCGATCTTCACTATGCCTACAGACATGGCATTGACAAGGATGTTTTGCTGATAGCAGGGATCAAAATATACTTCACCTCCTACTGTCGGGACACCCAGGCAATTCCCATAATCTCCGATACCGCTGACCACACCTTTCACCAGATGGCGCATGTGGGCTGAAGAAGGGTCGCCGAAACGAAGTGAATTGAGAGCAGCAATAGGTCTTGCACCCATGGTAAAAATATCACGGTGAATTCCCCCAACACCGGTTGCTGCACCCTGGTAAGGTTCAATAGCGGAAGGGTGATTGTGAGATTCTATTTTAAAAGCACAAGCCAGTCCATCACCGATATCGATCAGTCCTGCATTTTCTTCGCCTGCGGCCACCAGGAGGCGGCCACCGTCTCGTGGAAGGGTCTTAAGATATTTGATTGAATTTTTATAGGAACAGTGCTCGCTCCACATAACTGAGTAAATGCTCAGCTCTGTAAAGTTCGGATCCCTCCCCAATACTTCACATATTCGATCATATTCGTCCCTGGTAAGCCCTAATTGCCCTGCGACCTTAAAATCAACCACCTGATCAGTGTCCTGCATAATCCTTCATATATGCCGCAAAAGTAATATATCATGTGGAAATGGTGAAACACAGGCTTAATAATAGAATAATAGTAGAAGGAGTGAGTTTTACGGACTGGATAATATCATGTAATGGAGAACATCTCCATAAGAACATTCCCATAAGAACATTCCCATAAAAACATTTGCATTTAAGGATTGAATCGAATAGGCTTTAAAAAAGTTAAAAACTTTTCTTCCATCTTTTTATCGTCTGTTTCTTCATTGACATTATAGCCAACGATCACCAGAATAATATCAGGATCCTTTACTTATTCCTTTTTCAATAGGATAGCATCAATATGTTTTTCCCGTATCATCTTGTTGAATGAAGGGATCATTTCATTTTTTACGTTTTCAAATAATGCAAGCTGTTTGTCAATTCCGGATTCTATTTCTTTTCGTACTGCATAAGCCTGTTCAGTCGGAGGATATTCACCATTACCCATGATGCTTTTAAGATAGGAGAGCTTGTCAGTGAGCCGGACAGGGTAATTCAAAGGATCCTGCCCACTCCGGTTTTTGGTCTGATATAAAGCCTCTTCAATTTTTGTCATCACGCTGTCGATTCTGCCGATTTCTTTTTTCAATTCATCTTCTTTGGGAATACGTTCCTTGTAATTGTTCAATTGTTGCCGGATGTCCCGGATGTTGATGATGGTTTTATTTGCTTCAGTCATCTTCTTGCTGATCTGCATTACAAACTCATGATAAAGGGCATAGTCACCGGGAGTTGCTTTCGATCGGGGATCCTGGAAGATTACAAATGGTTTTCGGATGATACTGTCATTGTAATTTAATTCGATACTATAATTTCCCGGAACAGCTCTGGGGCCAGACAATCCCCCTCCCCACAGGATCATTCCATCAAAACCAACAGCTGGTTTGTATTGTAGATTCCAATTGAATTTATTCATCCCTTTGCTGGCTGTAAGTTTTTCCATTTTTTCTTTTGGTGCCGTGCTATAGGTTACAATAGTATCTCCCGACGATGAGAATATCATGATGGCTAGCGTGTCTTGCTTTTTTAACGAGTCCGGTAAATAATAATACATGTTCAGCCCACCTGCATAGTTTGTTCCTTCATGCAGGCTCTTGCCGGCATATCCTGTCATCCTGTAAAAATCATCGGGTTGAAATACTGTTAATTTATTTCCTGACGCCTGTCTTAGTTGCCTGACCTGGTTTAAATCATCCAGGATCCAAAAGCTCCTTCCCTGAGTAGCTGCAATAAGATTATTATTTTTTATCGTGAGGTCAGTGATGGGTACAATCGGTAAATTTAATTGCAAGGATTGCCAATGATCTCCATCATCATAGCTTATGTACATGCCTGCTTCCGTGCCGGCGTATAAAATTCCTTTACGATTTGGATCAGCACGTACCACACGGGTAAAATTATTTGAATCAATGCCTGTCGTAATGAGCTGCCATGTCTGACCAAAATCACGTGTACGAATTAAATACGGTTTGTAATCCCCCGATTTATACATCGTAGCCGCTAAGTAACAGCCTCCATCAAGATGTGGATCGGCCTCAATAGAATTGATCATAATCCATTTCGGTAGAAAAGAAGGTGTCACATTTGTCCATGATTCTCCACCATTTTTAGAAACATGAATTAGTCCGTCATCACTTCCTACCCACAATAAATCTTTCACACGAGGACTTTCTGCCATCGAGAAAATAGTACAATAATATTCGACAGAGGTATTATCTTTTGTGATCGGTCCGCCTGAAGGTTTTTGTTTCGTGGTATCATTTCTGGTCAGATCAGGACTGATGGTTTTCCAGCTCTGTCCTTCATTCGTAGTAACATGCAGATGGTTGGATGCTGCATATAATTTCTTTGGATCATGTAGTGAAAAATAGATTGGAAAATTCCATTGAAAACGATACTTGCTTCCCTCTGCACCATGACCCATAGGCAGATCCGGCCATACATCGACATTTCGGCTGAATCCGGTTTTATGATCATATCTATCGATGACACCATCATAACACCCGCCATACACAACGTCATCATTAACAGGGTCCACTGCTAGCCAACCACTTTCACATCCCGCTGTAGATTCCCAATCATCTTCACCGATTGTGCCGCCAGAGGTTCTGCTTGAAATTCTTATGGTGCTATTGTCCTGTTGCGCACCATAGATCCGGTACGGAAAATGATTGTCAGTGGTCACTCTGTAAATTTGTGCAGTTGGTTGATTGTGATAGGTAGACCAATTCTCCCCACCATCATAACTAACCTGGGCACCGCCATCATCGCCGATGATCATTCGTTCCGGATTGTCGGAATCTATCCACAGATCATGATGATCACCATGACTGGCACCATAGGATGAGAAATTTCTTCCGCCGTCGCTGGATTTGTGATAAGACACATTGACTACATATACAATTTCTTCAGAAGCCGGGTCTGCATAAATGCGTGAATAATACCAGGCTCTTTGCCGCAGGTTGCGATCTGAATTTGTTTTACTCCATGTTTTCCCGCCATCATCAGACCTGAATACGCCCCCATCCTCATTTTCAATTACAGCCCATAAACGATTACTGTTGGCAGGAGAAACGGTGATGCCTGAAATGCCCCAGGTACCTTTCGGTAATCCAGGTGACGTACTTATATTTTGCCAGGTTTCCCCATTATCTCTGCTCTTCCACAGTGCAGATCCTTCGCCGCCGCTACTGAGCTCGTATGGATTTCGATGCACTCTCCATGTAGATGCATAAAGAATGCGTGAATTGTTTGGGTCAATGATTAAATCTACAGCACCTGCTCTTTCATTTACGAAAAGTGTTTGCCGCCAGGTTTTACCGCCATCGATAGATTTGTAAATGCCTCTTTCTTTTGTGTCTTTAAATAAATCACCAAGAACTGCTGCGTAAACGATATCCGGATTGCGTGGATCCACTCTGATCCGGGGTATAATTTTTGATTGTTCAAGACCGATATGCTGCCAGGTTTGGCCTGCATCTGTGCTTTTCCACATGCCATATCCTGACGAAACATTTCCGCGCACGGTTTCTTCACCACCACCGACATAGATCACATTTGGATCCGAAGGAGCAACCTCGATAGCACCAATGCTGCCACCGTAAAAACCGTCTGAGATATTTTCCCATGATTGACCACCATCTTTCGTTCTCCATACTCCGCCACCGGTTGATCCAAAATAATACAGGCTTGGCTTTCCACGGACTCCGGTGACTGCTGCTGAACGGCCACCTCTGAATGGACCAATATTTCTCCATTCAAGACCTCCGAACAATGAGGTGTCAACTGGTGTGAAGGATGGTAAAGTGATCTTTTTACGTTGCCCGTATGTTGTAATCATTGAGAAAATGATTAACAGGCAGGATGCTATTGTTTTTATTGGCATATTGTCGTCCATGATTATTTCCGAATGAAAAATAGACAAATAACCATGAATGAAGATGTTCAGGATTTTGACCCACAGGATTGTTCTGCCCTCCAGGTAGAAATTCTTATCGATGAATCATGGATCGATCGCTTTCTTGCAGAGCGACAAATTGCTATACCCATTGACGAAAAAACGCATCTGACAAATCTCAGAATAAATCTTGCAGGTGGGTTGCTTAATGTACAGGCTGATATTACTGAAAAGGAAGGTTCTTCAGTCGAATTGAGTGTACGGCCATGGTGGGATGCATCGAATCAGGTACTAAATATTGAGGATTTAAATATAAATACAAAGAGTAAAAATATTTTGGTCAAAAGTGCCGGATGGTTTACGCAACATTTTTTGAACTCACGGCTGGATAAAAAAATTGAAGAAAAAGCAAACGGATTATTTAAAACACAAATAGAAAAAATAAAAGCAGGACCTGTAAATTTTCCAATTCCAAAAGCAGGTAATGCTCAGGTATCCGTTAAGGAAATCACTGTCAACGAGCTAATCTTTGTGGATCATGCCATCCGTGTAAAAGCAACTATAGATGGATATTGGAAATTAAATCTGATGATAAGTGAGTAGTGAGTAGTGAGTGGTGAGTAGTGAGTAGTGAGTGGTGAGTAGTGAGTGGTGAGTGCTGAATGGTGAATTGTGAATGGTGAATGGTGAATGGTGAATGAATGTCTAGTCTAAGATACATAATTCGTATACTCACTATGCACTTCTCATGTCTCACGAAGTTTAATGTGAACATTGTTAATTACTCACTTTTGACTACTCACTTCTGACTACTCACTATTCACTCACAGTCTCAGACTGATTCGATGAAGCCCAGGTCTGTATTCTTTGAATATAATCTTTTCAATTTCTTCAAGGTGTGATGCCTGATTGACAAAATCCAGGTCTTCAATATCCACGATCACAATAGGGTAGGAGGGCTGGCTGTAAAAGAATTCAAAATAAGAATCCTGTATCATCTGCAGATATTGAGCCGTGATACCACTTTCATAACCCCGGTCACGCAAATGGATTTGCTGCAGTAATTTTTTGGGTGTCCTGTGCAGATATATCAACAGATCCGGATTGGGTGAAGTAGCATTGAGCATCGTGAACAACCGTTGAAAAAGACGGTATTCTTTTTCATCAAGATTTTTTCGGGCAAAAATCAATGTTTTCCAGAAGCAATAATCAGCCACTGTAAACTGATAAAATAAATCATGCTGTAGCATGCTTTGAGAAAGCTGCTTATGCCGCTCTGCCATGAAAAATAATTCTACCGTAAAAGCATATCGTTCAGGGTTCTGGTAGAAAAAAGGAAGGAATGGGTTATCGTCAAATTGTTCAAGCAGTAATCGTGCTGGATACTTATTAGATATGAGCTCGCACAGGGTTGTTTTACCTGATCCGATATTGCCTTCTATGCAGATATACTTATACGGCGTCGTCCTGCTCATCTGCGTTGAATATATACACTTCTCCTGTATCTCTGCAATCGAGGTATAGTTCTTCAATAGTTTGTTGCAATACAGGATGAACCACCTGGCTTGCGATTTCAAGCAGAGGTATCAGGACAAAATTGCGTTCATGAAAATGCGGATGAGGTATTACGAGTGTTTCATCGTTGATGATTTCATCTCCATGCAGCAAAATATCTATATCGATATGACGGGCTTGCCATTTTTCTCCGGGATGTCTGCCTGCTTTTATTTCAATCTGTTTGATCTTCATTAATACTTCCGCAGCTTCCAGGGAGGAAGAAACAGCTATCACCTGGTTAAGAAACCAAGGTTGATCTTCATAGCCCCAGGGCTGGGTTTCATAGATTCTGCTTTCTTTCACGATTTGCCCCAGTTCACCTGAAATTAGTGACTTAGCATGATTTAACTGCGACAAACGATCATCAAGGTTACTGCCGAGAGAAAGATGATAGAGAGGTGTATGCATGAGGAATTAGAGGGACCGAAAGGTAAAAAATGATTTGCTCTAAACTTCACCCAGGCCCCCCTATAAAGCCTTTCTAACGTCGTGGCACGACTAGTGGTGGCACGACTAGCCGTGCCACGAGGTCATAACGTGTTGATTGTTAGAGTCTTTGAAATGGTTTATGAATTCCGGTTTTGGACAATTTTTTGACGCAATTTGATAGGTGTTAGTGGTGGGGATTGCGTGACCGCAACCTCCAGTTCATCGGATAGTGATTTTTCCAACCCTGAGAAGTGAGTTTAAGCCAACCCAGGCAAGTGTCCTTATACATAGCGATGTACCACCCTTTTTTACTTGCCAGCGATGAAACCGTTGTGGATCGTTCCAGGTAATCCAATGCTCCTTCAAGTTTCAAATCAATTTTCTCTACATCCGCATGTTGGACTCCTGCCATCCCGATAGAATGAGCAGGAATTACATCTTGTCCTTTGACCTGACCTGCTCCAACTATAATTTCAGCCCTTGGAAATTTCTGAAGGACTTCATTTGCTTTTTGTTCAGCCTCTGAAGTGACCAGGGTATTGTGCTCAATGTTTTTTCTTATCCTGAAAGAGCCTGGATGATTTAAAATTCCTTCAAATGTTGACGGCACTGGTGAGAATTCATTCGCCTGTTTTTTGTTTCCCTGGATATAGGATTGACGATCTGAATTATTTTTTAATACGGCTACAAATAATCCTTCCCCTTTTACTTTATGTGGATACAACTGGTAACCTTTTGCTTCCTTAAAATGGATCGTGCTGATTCCCCATGATGCAGGAAAGTCCAAAGGAATGGATTCAAGATCATGCGTTTCATTGAAATGAGATATGTTGTAAATATTTTCTTCCAGGCTATACGAACAAGTGCTGTAAATAAGCACCCCTCCCGGCTTTAATGCTTTGACTGCATCATTGACAATTTGTTTTTGCAACAATGAACATGCATCTACAAGTCCACGACTCCATTGATGAATTGCTTCAGGTTCCTTCCTCATCATTCCTTCACCTGCACATGGTGCGTCAATTAAAATGACATCTGCTATAGGGTCGCGAAATGAGGATGGTTGTTCACTTGTGAGCATTGTATTTAGATATCCTCCTTTCACAAGATTTTCCCATAAAACAGTTTTGCGTTGTGGGACAACTTCATTGGCAATGAGAATATCAGATGCATTGAGATGTTTAGCAAGTATCCCTGTCTTTCCACCCGGAGCGGCACACAGGTCCAGCCAGATCCTTGGTGTTTGATCCAACAACAATTGACTTATGACTGCATCCAGGATCATTGATGAAGCTTCCTGAACATAATAAGCACCACCATGCCAGTGTGGATCAATATGAAACCGTGGACGGGAGTCCAGGTAATATCCATTTTCACACCAGGGCACCTGATGAAGATTTGTAAAAGAGGATTTTCCTTTATGATGATTTAACCGGATGCTTGTAGGTGAAGGAAGAGATAATGCATTGAAAAAATTATCAGCATCAACACCCAGCTGATCTTTCATCCGCAATACAAATTCATCAGGAAGATTCCTCATTTGCCGCTAAATCCCCTAAAGGGGACTTACATTTTTTTATTTTAGATTAAAACTTTAATACTCCATTAGTATAAGTCCCTTTAGTAGATTTAGGGCAAAGTCTCACAATCCTTTGACCTTTCCATATAATATTCCTCCCTTTGCAAATATCTTATCCACCTTCTGACTTACAGCAGGATCGGATTCAAGGACTGGCGCGTGATGAGATTTAATTCTTGCATCGATGATCAATGGAGCTTTACATGACCAGTGCTTATCAATCACTTCAGCACCTGCTCCATAAATATCTTTTGCAGGATTTGATCTTGTAAATGTGGCCCAAAGGAAATTATTTATTTGAGCACTCATCCACTGGCTGTCTTCAGTTAAAACCCACAACGGCCATTGTTCAAGATCTTTATCTGAAATAGCTGCGCATAATAATTCCAGTTCTGTTTTTGCAGTGATGTAATTTGTAAATGGTTCGAAGGAAACTGCCAAAACCCCTGGCATTACCAAGTCAATTCTTTTACATGAACCAGGCAGTGATAATTGTGTGGGTAATTCTTTTGATAATTTTCTACGCTCCGGACCACGTGCCGCAATCACCAATTTAGAACCCGTATTCCATCCATCACCACTATAGTCAAGGGTATCAATAGTAGTGCGGGTTTGAAAATGCAGGTCCCTGCTAAAATCTATCCTGCTCAGCATGTGCTGAAAAAAATCAGCGAACCGATGTGTAGAAAGCTTTTGATCATCTTCATCACAGGCTATAAATAAATATTTCGCCAGTGATGTTTGTCCTTTACCAAGAAGATGATTTGCAATCGTCAACAATTCTTCAGGCACAGGTTCACGAAAAGGCATATATCGTTCATATCCTATAGCCAACAGCAGTGGATGCACACCTGCAGCATCTACGGCATGGACCTCTTTCAATCCGGGAAATTCTTTAGGTGCGAGAGGTTGAACCAATTGATGTATCAGCCATCCAAAATTGCTGTCTTCCTGAGGCGGCCTTCCGACAACAGTAAAATGCCAGATGGGATTTTTACGATGATAGATGTTTTTAATCTCCAGCACAGGAAAATCATGCTGCAGGCTATAATAACCAAGATGATCCCCAAAAGGACCTTCAGGTTTTTTACCTTCCAAACGAACAATTCCAGTAATGCAGAAATCCGCATCCGCTGACAGGATGTAACCATCTTTCCAGAAATACCTGAACCGGTGACCCGACAGCAAACCTGCGAAAGTAACTTCACTTAAATCTTCCGGCAATGGCATGATTGCGGCAAAAGAATGTGCAGGAGGACCACCAACAAAAATGGAAACTTTAAATTCACCACCGGCCTGTTTATATAATGTATGATGTATTCCTATGCCGCGGTGAAGCTGGTAATGCATTCCTGCTTCTACGTCCTGGATATATTCATTGCCGCTGATCTGGATCCGGTACATTCCAATGTTAGAATGGGAAATGCTAGGGTCTCCGGGTGGAAGGCTCATGACTTGTGGTAAAGTGACAAATGCACCACCATCTTCCGGCCAGCAAACAACTTGAGGCAATTGGCTTAAGGTTGTTGTGCCATAAAGAATGGGTTTATTCCATTTCGTTTTTAATGGTAAGCCTTTCAATGCAGTGAACGGAACACCCGCATAGGCAAAAGGGTGACGAAATAAATCCGAAGGATCAGCCTTTAACCTGATCAGATGCTGTACTCTGTCAAGCGTATCCCTGAAAAGAAATGTTGTTCTCTCTTTTGTTCCAAACAGATTTGAAAGGGCGGGGAAAGGGCTTCCTTTTACTTTCTCAAATAATATTGCAGGTCCACCGGCATCGAATATACGGCGGTGTATTTCAGCCATCTCAAGATGAGGATCGACTTCATCGGATATCCGAAGCAACTGATCCGGTGAAAGATCTTCAACGCACTGATGAAGTGAACGATACCTCAAATGAAATTTATTTTATCAATTCAACCCGTAAAATACAGTGTTATAAATAAAATCATCTTAAATCAGAGAATTGCATGATTCAAATTCTCAAATGCCTTTTAAATCAAAGATGGGATAAAGTATCTGAGGATGAAATCATTTCATAAAGTAAACTTTATCCATTGCAGCAAGTTTAATCAATACGGAAAGTGATGTCTTTCCGGAAGAAATTGCTTATCCAATCAGGGTTTATTATGGATATTGTATTAATGCTTTCAATCGGGGCTGCGATGGGTTGGCTTGCAAGTTTGATTTTTGCAGGCCGGGGTCCCGGATCATTTGGCAATATCATTGCGGGGCTTTTGGGAAGTGTTTTAGGATACGGGCTATGGGGCATATTGGGTGTGACACTTGGAATAGGGATGATTAACACGATTCTTTCAGGATTATCGGGTTCTCTGGTGATCATAGGCATTGTCAATCTTTTTTTTCCGGGAAGAAAAGTTGATCGGTTGCACTAATTTGATTTGTGGAGGAATGAATGAGATTTTATTCTAATCTTCCATTTGAGATCTCCAGTTTCACTTGCAAGGTTCTGAAATCAAATATGATTTCTTCTCATATATCTTTTTACCTTAGCCGTCAAATCGATAAGAGTTGAAGGGTTATCAGGATCTCCTCCACCACATATTGGATCATGGCTTGCGTAAAAGTGATCGTACCGGCACCGGAACGATCAGTGTATTCGGTCACCAGATGCGCTTTGATCTCAATGAGGGGTTTCCTTTACTGACTACTAAAAAACTTCATGTCCAGTCCATAATCCATGAGTTGCTTTGGTTTTTGAAAGGGGATACTAACATTGCTTATCTGCAGGAACATGGCGTCCGCATATGGAATGAATGGGCAGATCAGGATGGAAATCTTGGACCCGTATATGGTCATCAATGGAGAAGCTGGACCGGGGCAGATGGTACTACCATAGATCAGATATCACAGGCAGTAAAAACAATCATTACCAATCCCGACAGCCGCAGGATAATTGTATCAGCCTGGAACGTCGCTGAAATTGATAAAATGGCCCTTGCTCCCTGCCATTGCCTGTTCCAGTTCTATGTATCAGATGGGAAATTGAGCTGCCAGCTTTATCAACGATCAGCGGACGTTTTCCTTGGAGTTCCCTTCAATATTGCTTCCTATGCACTGCTGACGTTGATGATGGCGCAAGTATGCAATCTTCAACCCGGTGATTTTGTACATACTTTTGGCGATGCACATATTTACCTGGATCATCTTGAGCAGGTTCATGAACAGTTGTCAAGGGAACCCAGGCCATTACCCGTCATGAAACTGAATCCTGAAGTGAAGGATATTTTTTCATTCCGGTATGAGGATTTTGATCTGATGAATTATCATCCTCATCCTCGTATTGCAGCACGTGTTTCTGTGTGATTTTAACACTTATTGTTTAGATGTAGTCTAAATAGTAAATAGTAAACAATGAATTCAGGTTAAGTCTTGTATCTAATTAATTTTGCAACATAATCAGCTATTATTACAGTCTCTACTTTACTTGTTATGCATCATAACTGCTTGAAATACTGCCTTCTCCTTGCGTTTAGCTGGATTTTTATTGTAGGAAGGTCATATGCCGAACCAACCCTTGAGGTAGGTAAGGCCCTGTTCCAGAACCAATGCCGGACCTGCCATAACCCTAACATGAAGGATGATATGACCGGTCCTGCCCTTGCCGGGTTTGAAGAAAGATGGGCTGACTATCCCAGGGAAGATCTTTACAAATGGATTCACAACTCACAGGCTTTAATTGCGCAAGGCCATCCCCGCGCTGTGGAATTGTGGAACAAATGGAAGCCAACGGTGATGACTTCGTTTGCAGCATTCACACCGGATGAGATAGAGTCTATTTTTCTTTATATCAATACTCCACCCGTAGTCTTTACGCCAAATAATCCAAATGGGCCCGAGGTTGGAGGAGTAGATACATCCAATGATTTTATCTATTGGATCCTTTTCGGTGTTTTGTTAATCACAGTTTTCACACTTTCAAGGGCTATCATCAATCTCAGGAATATTGTTGCCGTATCTGAAGGCCAAAAAGATCCTGTAGATGAAATGACCATGGTCAAATTTCTAAAGAACAAGACGGTGATGGCATTCCTGATTTTTGCTCTTATCGTGATTGGTGGCTACACTACAGTGAACAATGGCATCGCATTCGGCCGTCAGCAAGGCTATAAACCAGAACAGCCAATTAAGTTTTCTCATGAAATCCACGCCGGAGTTCAGAAAATTGATTGCCAGTATTGTCATGATAGCGCACGGAGAAGCAAGCATGCTTCAATTCCTGCAGCGAATACATGTATGAATTGTCACAAAGCCATTGAAAAAGAACCTCTTTACGGAACCCAGGAATTAACCAAAATATTCGCTTCTATAGGATATGATCCGGCTACAGATAAATATATAGACAACTACGATAAGCTGAGCAATGAAGAGATTAAAGCCATCTATACAAAATGGATAGGCGATAGTTATATGAAAGACATGAATCTCACTGCCCTCGACAGGCGTGGCATCAGAACGGTAAATGAGCAGTGGGAGGAAATAGCCAGTTCAATGACCAATGAACTCAAATCAAAAATTTCAGGACCGATAGAGTGGACAAGGATTCATATGTTGCCTGACCACGTATACTTTAATCACGCACAGCATGTCAACATTGGTAAGATTGAATGTCAGCAATGCCATGGAAAGGTTGAGGAAATGGATGTGCTTTATCAATATTCACCTTTGAGCATGGGTTGGTGCGTCAATTGCCACAGGCGGACAGAAGTCAATTTCGAAGGCAATAAATACTATGAGACTTACAAGTCATACCATGATGCACTCTCTAAGGGTGAAAAGACGAAAATCACAGTAGAAGATATAGGTGGACTCGAATGCCAGAAATGTCACTACTAACAGGATATCAAAAACGAACGAACGCTATCTCAGAATTTAAATAAGATCATGAAGGATCAATCATCATACAATGATATTTGGATAGGCTCAGAGGACTTAGGTCGCGATGAAAAATTTATTGAACAGGCCACACAGGAGATGCCGGACGGTTCAGTTGCTTCTATGCTGGCCCAGGGTGCTTCATTTGCTTCGGCCCAGACGGGGCGTCGCGATTTTCTAAAGTATCTTGGATTTAGCATCAGTGCGGCTACCCTTGCAGCCAGTTGCGAAATCCCGCTCAAGCGTGCGATTCCATTTGTCACCAAGCCCGATGACCTTGTACCAGGTGTTGCTAATTATTATGCCACATCCTATGTGCAGGGAGGTGATTACTGTAGTGTGTTGGTAAAAACAAGAGAAGGCCGCCCTATTAAAATAGAAGGTAATCCGTTGTCGGCAGTTTCTTCAGGTGGAACATCAGCCAGGGCACAGGCATCTGTATTGAGCTTATATGATATCCATAGACTTCGCGCACCGCAGATAAAAAATGCAGAAGGGAAATTTGAAACTGCCACATGGTCGCAGGTTGATGAACTTGTCAGCACAACATTAAAACCTGAAAGCAGGATTGCCATTGTTTCACATTCTATTCTTAGTCCCACGGAAAAGAATGTGCTGAAAGAGTTTCAGGTAAAATATCCGAATTCAAAACTTACGATATACGATCCGGTTTCCTCAGCAGCTATACTTAAAGCAAATGAAGCGATGTATGGTGTCGCCATGATACCTGGTTATCATTTTGAAAAAGCAAAAGTGATAGTCGGAATTCAGGCAGATTTTCTGGGTACATGGATTTCTCCAGTTCAATTTGCACACGATTATTCAAAAAACAGGAAGATCAAAGATGCCGCGAATGCAAAAATGTCAAGGCATATCCAGATTGAAAGCTATATGTCACTCACCGGCACAAATGCTGACAACAGGATAAGGATCAAACCCAGTGAATCAAGTGCAGTATTAGCAAGGTTGTATAATAAAATTGCTGCCGCTAAAGGTGAGCCCTCAGTTGCAGCACCTTCATTAAGCAGTCCCGTTACGGAAGCAATAGATAACACAGCATCTGAATTGATGAAGTCACCAGGTGAGTCATTAGTGATATGCGGAACAAACAACACCGCTGATCAGGCACTCGTCTGCGCAATCAACCATATGCTTGGCAATGAAGGATCAACAGTTGATATTCAACAATATTCCTACCAGCGTCAGGGAGATGAGAGCAAAGTAAATGCACTCATTTCTTCAATGAATAATGGTGAGGTAGATGCACTCATCATCTATGGTGCAAATCCTGTATACGAATTACCATTTGGTACAGCCTTCGGTGAAGCCATGTCTAAAGTTGCTTTGTGTATTAGCACCAATGGTTCACCTGACGAATCTACCGCGATGTGCAAAGTGCTGGCACCGGATCATCACTTTCTCGAATCCTGGGGTGATGCCGAACCGATTCGTGGACATGTTTCCATGATTCAGCCCACTATAGCTCCACTTTTTGATAGCAGGCAGCGTGGACTCAGTCTTTTAAAATGGATAGGAGGCAATGATCTACTATTCACTGCTGAACAACCTTATTATGAATACCTGAAAACTACATGGGCTACAAACGTCGCATCAGTAACAGCATGGAATGAATTATTGCATGATGGGGTATTCACATATACACCGGTTGGATCCGGTGCTGCGTATAAGAATAATCTTTCATCACTGGCTTCAAAATTAATTCAACCGGGCACAGGTCAGGAAATTACATTCATGGAAACTGTTACCATGAGTAATGGTCAACATTCTAATAATCCATGGCTGCAGGAAATGCCTGATCCGGTCACGCGATGCGGTTGGGGAAATTATCTTGCTTTGCCGGTTGCTTTTGACGGTGTCAGGAAATTCACTGCACATGAGAATTTAGAAAACGGCGAATTGGCTGACGTTGTGCTCAATGATCAAACTTTGCGCGTGCCTGTCATAAAACAATTTGGTCAAACTCCGGAGACATTTGCTTTAGCACTGGGATATGGACGAACAGCTACCGGTCGCGCAGGTTTAGGAGTTGGTGTCAATGTTAATCCGTGGTTGAAGACTGACGCAGATGGGTTCATTCAATATTATGCAACCGGTGTTACAGTTTCCGGTAAAAAAGGAAAGGAAGATTATTACTCATGTGTGCAGTATCATCACACCATGGGTGTTACCGGTGAAGACAGCGAAACAAAGCAGGTGATAAATGCTGATGAAGCAGCGACCGTTTACATGACGTATGGATTGGTGAAGCAAGGATACCAGGGTTCAATAGTCAATAGAACGATCATCCGGAAAAGCCATCTCGAAAACATAGAAGAATTTGTACATGATCTGCATGAAGAACGTCATCATCACCAGGAATTAAATAAGAAGCAGGTTTATCCCGGACATGATGCAACATATTCAAAAGGTCATCACTGGGGAATGCATGTCGATCTGAATGCCTGTATCGGATGCGGAGCATGCACAGTAGCGTGCATGGCAGAGAACAATGTTCCTGTAGTTGGCAAGCGTGAGATGAGCCGCCACCACGAAATGGCCTGGTTGCGGATAGATAGGTATTATTATGGTGATGTGGATAATCCTAGCGCTGTATATCAGCCTTTGATGTGTCAGCACTGCAATAATGCCCCATGCGAAAATGTATGTCCTGTCAATGCTACTAACCATAGCTCTGAAGGACTTAACCAAATGGCATACAATCGTTGTGTAGGTACAAGATATTGCGCTAACAACTGCCCTTATAAGGTGAGACGTTTCAATTGGCTGGATTATACAACAGCTGATTTGTGGCCAATCAATGAACCTGATCTCGGAATGGAATCTGAAAAAGATGGAATTCCATACGGTGCTGATAATCTTACACGAATGGTTTTAAATCCGGATGTAACTGTAAGATCCCGTGGCGTAATTGAGAAATGCAGCTTCTGCGTACAGCGTATCCAGGAAGGTAAGCTCAGAGCCAAAACAGAAGAAAGACTGTTGAGAGATGCAGATGTGAAAACTGCCTGCCAGACAGCATGTCCTACAGGTGCCATCACTTTCGGAGATATGAATAATGCGGAAGGTGACTTATCCTCAAAATTAAAATCACCATTGAATTATATCGTACTTGAAGAAGTGAATACCCGTTCTGCAGTGAATTACCAGGCAAGAGTGATTAATAAAGCGGAAGGAGTAGATGCTTAATTGTAAAATGTATTACGAACAACCTATTATCAATAGATATTAAAATATGGGTTCAGGAATTTCATCACCGATCAGAGAACCGTTGGTTCAGGGACATAAAACCTATCACCAGATTACGGAAGATCTTTGTTCGCCAACTGAGAGGGCACCTAGCAGGGCATGGACGCTGGCGTTCATTGTCGCACTCAGCGCATTGACTTTTGGTGTTATCTGTATCCTGATTACGATATGGGTCGGGATTGGTACATGGCGTCTTAACAGGACAATTGGCTGGGGTTGGGATATTACCAACTTTGTGTGGTGGATCGGTATTGGTCACGCAGGTACATTGATTTCAGCTATTCTCTTATTATTCCGTCAGAAATGGCGTACTGGTGTAAATCGTGCTGCTGAAGCGATGACGATTTTTGCTGTTATCTGTGCTGCTTTATTTCCTGCTATTCACGTAGGTAGGATTTGGGTTACATTTTTCTTTTTCCCTTATCCAAATACCAGAGGACCTGTATGGCCTAATTTTAATTCGCCTTTATTGTGGGACTTATTTGCCATATCCACATATTTCACCGTGTCTCTTTTATTCTGGTATACAGGGTTAGTTCCTGACTTTGCCACAGTGAGAGATCGTGCAAAAGGCTTCAGAAGGAAATTATATAACACATTGTCTTTTGGTTGGACAGGTGCAGCTAAGCATTGGCAACGTCATGAAGCGCTTTCACTTGTTCTTGCTGGGTTAGCAACTCCGCTTGTACTTTCAGTACACACGATAGTAAGCTTTGACTTCGCCACTTCTGTGATTCCCGGTTGGCACACTACTATTTTCCCTCCCTACTTTGTTGCAGGAGCTATTTTTTCAGGTTTTGCAATGGTATTGACGCTGATGATCATAACTCGTAAAGTGTTGAACCTACAGGATTACATCACTATCGGCCACATAGAATCCATGAACAAGATCATTCTTGTGACAGGAACAATTGTTGGAGTAGCTTATCTCACAGAATTGTTTATTGCCTGGTATTCAGGATATGTATATGAGCAGTTTGCATTCTTCAACAGGGCATTAGGGCCATATTGGTGGGCTTATTTTGGAATGATGACCTGTAATGTGCTTTCACCGCAAATATTCTGGTCCAAAAAAATCAGACGGAATGTTACTATAACATTCCTCATGTCCATATTTGTAAATATAGGTATGTGGTTTGAGCGATTTGTCATTATTGCTACGACACTTGCCCGTGATTATCTGCCATCAAGCTGGAGTTTCTATGTTCCTTCAATTGTGGAAATAGGAATTTTCATTGGCACACTGGGTATCTTCTTTACTTGTTATTTGATCTTCGTCCGTATAGCTCCGGTTGTGGCCATTGCGGAAATAAAACATATTCTCAAAAGTTCAGGAGATCAGTATGTCAATGCAAATGCACAAACTACATTTCAACAGATTGAGACCGGAAACATGGAACTTGAAGTTGCCGGACACGACACGCATGATGGTCATGACCATCACTAATTGATTTAAACGAAATAAAAAAAGTGATTCATTAAAATCATGAAGCACCTGGAAAAAAATGTAATATTCGGATTGTATGATGATGAGGAGATCCTCAAATCGGCAGTCATAAAAGCTAACGAAGCGCATCTTGAGATCATGGATGTCTATACACCTTTTGCGGTGCATGGGCTTGATCCGTTATTAGGTCTCAAGGAATCGAGACTTCATATCGGGGGATTTGTCTATGGTCTTACCGGAACGCTTACAGCCTTTCTTGGCATGACCTGGATACATACCCGTGATTGGCCGCAGATCATTGGTGGTAAGCCTTATTGGGCCATTCTGTCATTTGTGCCAATCACATTTGAGCTTACGGTTTTGTTTGCATCGATAGGAATGGTCGCTACTTTCTACATTATTAATGGACAGGGTCCGGGTGTCATGAATCCGATCCTTCATCCTTCTATTACAGATGATAAATTCTGTATTGCGTTTGAAACAGGAGGACTCGATAATAGTGAAGTAGAAAAGCGCAGAAATTTTTTCAATAACACCGGGGCTAGCCTGGTAGAAACGAAGACGATCTGATGATGAAACATACTACTGCGTATTTGATGCTGGCTTGCCTGGGCACATTGATCGCCTGCTCTCCTGCGGGTAACAATAGGCGCGGACACGAATTCATGCCGGATATGGTTCATACCACAGGCTATGAAGCAAACCTGTTTGACTATTATTATTACAACCGGTGGGGCACTGAAGAGGAGTACAAAAAACTTGTGATGCCACGCACCAGTGTTCACGGTACAGTAGCAAGAGGTGATGTATCATTGGCATATGCTGCTGATCCTGCAGCAAGGATGGCAGATATGGATAATTTTGAGGGGATTGCAGAAGGTTCAATCGCCTATACTCCTAATGGAAGTGTTCCCTACTATTATGCGGATACCGAGGAAGAGAGGTCCCGGGCTATGAAAGAAATTGTTCAAAATCCTTTTCCCATTACACAGGAAGGTCTTGATCGTGGAAAAATCTTATATAATATTTATTGCGGCATTTGCCATGGTGAAAAAGGTGATGGCCAGGGATATCTTGTACGTGATGCTGACCCGGTAAAGGGAATCCCGGCAGGTGTTTATCCTGCAGCTCCCGCTAATTTCCTGCTCGACACTTTTGTTCACGCATCAACCGGTCGTTTTTATCATGCGATCATGAGAGGAAAAAATGTGATGGGTTCTTATGCTGATAAATTAAGTTATCTGGAACGATGGGAAGTGATTCACTATATAAGATCACTTGAGGCAAAATCTAAAAACCTGGTATACAGCTCAACCTTAAATACATTCAATAAGGAAGCTGTGTCATGGGATATACTGGAAGCTGAAATCAGGAAAAATGCTACAGTGATGGGAAAAGATTCCATTGGACATGAACCCGCTGTTGATCATCACCAGGGTGAAATTCAGCACAACACAGATGTACACAAATAAAGAATCGAATCGACGCACATAGATATGAATCAGTTTATATTCGAAACAAGGCAAAAGACATTATTTGGCATCATGATGCTGATAGGTCTCATCTCCATGCTGATTACATTCATAGGGGATGACCAGATGCATACACGATTCTGGTCAAATGTCCTGCACAATTCTGTGTTCTTCACAGGGATTGCATTGATGGCACTCTTCATGATCGCTGCCAAGATAACAGCATGGGCAGGATGGTATGCTGTATTTAAACGTGTATGGGAATCTTTTTCCCTGTTTCTTATCCCGGGATTTATCCTCATGTCAATTATTGCTATTGGACTCTGGACAGGTTGGCATCATTTGTATGAATGGGCAGACACATCTGAAGTGGTTTCTGATCCTGTGTTATCTGGCAAATCAAGCTTTCTGAATAAAGGTTGGTATACCTTCGGCGGATGGATCATCATGGGTGGATGGATTTTCCTTGCTCTTAAGCTACGCAGGCTTTCGGTTGATGAGGATACGCATGGCGATACAACTTTTACGCATGCAAGGAAGATGAGAATATGGGCTGCCCCAACATTACCATTCATTGGTTTTTCAAGTGCAGCTATGATTTGGTTATGGATCATGTCTGTCGATGCTCACTGGTACAGCACATTGTTTGCCTGGTGGACGTCTGTCAGCTTAATGGTTTCAATGGTGGCACTTACTATTATCATTCTGATAGTTCTCAAGATCAGGGGCTATTTTCCATTAGTTACCATCGAGCACCTTCATGACCTGGGTAAGTACCTTTTTGCGTTCAGCATTTTCTGGACCTACATGTGGTTTTCTCAATTCATGCTGATCTGGTATGGCAATATTCCGGAGGAGACAATTTATTATCACACCCGTCTGCATCATTACCCGGTTATCTTTTACCTGAATATCGTGTGCAATTTCGCCATCCCATTCATTGTGCTGTTGAGAAATGACACAAAGAGAAAATACGGAACACTGATGTTCATATCATGCCTCCTGGTCTTTACACACTGGATTAATTTCTTTCTCATGTTGAAACCGGGAATTCTTCAGACGGCACATCCTGATACGTATAATGTACCAGGTTTTAATATGCCGGGATTCCAGGAGATCGGAACGTTCATCGGCTTCCTGGGTGTATTCTTATATTTTGTTTTTTCACGTTTAGCAAAAGCATCCTTGTTGCCGCGAAGAGATCCCTACTTAATGGAAAGTGTATCACATCATACATAACCAGAATGGAAACTGACTTAACATTCAATGAAGTATAAAAAGCCTAATTGCAAATGACCGCTTTGATTATCATATCAAGTATTGCTCTTTTAGTTATAGTGATACTACAGATCAGTAAGCTGACTGAGCTCTATGCACGTATACGTGGTGAAGAGGAAGTAGAACTGAGAAGTAATCGCAACCAGGGCAGAGCCTTATTGCTTTTCATGATCGGGTTCATGATACTTGTACCTGTTTCAGCATACTGGTTGAAAAATTACATGATGGGCTATGGTCCTCACAAGTCAGCCTCAGCTCATGGAGATACGCTCGACAATCTTTTTGATGTGACGCTTTTTTTCTGCGGGATTGTTTTTGTGCTCACACATGTTGCTCTATTTTATCTCGCTTACAGGTATAAAAAAGTTAAAGGTTCAAAAGGAACGCATTGGTCTCACAACAATACCCTTGAAATCGTATGGTCTGCAATTCCGGCTGTGGTAATGACCTACCTGGTCATCAAAGGTCTTCTTGCATGGAATACAGTGATGGCTGATATCAAGCCTGATGATAGTGTAATGGAGATTGAAGCTACAGGGTATCAATTTGCATGGCATCTCAGGTATCCGGGACCAGATGGAGTCATTGGTTCGCGAGATTATAAAAAAGTGACTGCCGAAAATCCGCTTGGTCAGGATTGGACAGATCCAAAGAACTTTGATGATTTCCATCCTGATGAACTCTGGCTGCCAGTCAATCACAAAGTCCGTATACGGATTATCGCAAGAGATGTTCTCCACAGTTTTTTCCTTCCGCATTTCAGAGTGAAAATGGATGCTGTCCCGGGGCTGCCTACATATTTTGTTTTTACACCTACAAAGACAACAGAAGAATACCGGGAAGAGCTCAGCAAGTATCCGGAATATAACATACGTAAGGATGTGAATGATCCAACAAGTCCGCTTCTTTGGGAAGATTTTAATTATGAATTGGCATGCGCGGAGCTTTGCGGTAAAAGTCATTACAGCATGCGAAGGGTCGTACGGGTTGTAAGCGAAGACGAATACAATGCCTGGCTAAGCCGTCAGCAATCGTATTATGTTTCATCGATAAGAAATAAAGACAGTGATCCTAACAAAGGAAAATTACTGGATTATGAGATCAGGCAAAATCATGAAGGTTTGAATTTTTCTATTGAAAAATCAAAAGCAGATACCGGAATTCCTTTGGCTCCCGGTGCACCTGATCCAAAAAACATACGACTTGATTTTGTACAGTTCGAATCCAATGGTTTTGCATTAACTGCAGAGTCGCAGTTCCAGCTGAATGATCTGGCTGACATACTGCAGAAGAATCCCACGATGCGAATTGAAATAGGTGTGCATACTGATATTATCGGTGATCCCGCTGCGAATAAAATTCTTTCTCAGCAGCGTGCGGAAGCAGTCAGGACATATCTCGTCACGCATGGTGTAAATGCAACCCGCTTAAATGCAGTTGGCTATGGACAAACCAAGCCAATCGATACGAATGATACAGACGCAGGCCGTCAGAAGAACAGGAGAACAGAATTTAGAATAATAGCTCAATAAACGATATAATTATGTCTGAATTACATCATGATGAAACCGATGTTCTGATACGTGAACAGGGTTATGATGATCATTTCCATGATCATCCTCATGGAGATAAATACCAATCAAATTTTGTCACACACTATATTTTCAGCCAGGATCATAAGATCATCGCAAGGCAGTTTTTGATCACCGGTATTTTCTGGGCGATTGTGGGTGCGAGCATGAGTATTATTTTCAGGCTTCAGCTTGGATTCCCGGATGATAGTGTGGCATGGTTGAAACCACTTTTAGGAAAATGGATCACGATAAATGCAGATGGAGTAGGGGCTTTAAATCCTGAGTTTTATTATGCATTGGTCACCATGCATGGTACCATCATTGTATTCTTTGTATTAACTGCGGGGTTGAGCGGTACTTTTGCTAATCTGCTCATACCTTTTCAGGTAGGTGCAAGAGATATGGCGTCTCCCTTTCTCAATATGTTATCTTATTGGTTTTTCTTCCTGGCCAGTGTAGTGATGTTTATCTCGCTGTTTTTGAATACGGGTCCATTTTCAGGAGGATGGACTGCATATCCTCCTTTGAGCGCATTGCCTGAAGCGAGTTCTGGTTCGGGTGCCGGAATGACCATGTGGTTAGTCAGCCTCACGCTCTTTGTGGTTTCTGTATTGCTTGGAGGTATTAATTATGTTACGACTGTTTTAAATCTGCGCACAAAAGGTATGAGCCTCTGGCGCATGCCACTTACTGTATGGGCATTATTGGTAACTGCGATCCTTGGGATTTTATCTTTTCCCGTTTTGGTATCAGGATTTTTTCTGCTCATGTTTGACCGGGGAATGGGCACCAGCTTTTATCTCAGTGAAATATTTGTCAATGGGCATGCTCTTGAAAATGTGGGTGGCAGCCCTATTTTATATCAACACTTATTCTGGTTTCTTGGCCATCCTGAAGTGTATATCATTATTCTTCCTGCGATGGGACTGGTTAGCGAAGTGCTCTCTGTACATTCCAGGAAACCTATCTTCGGATATAAAGCGATGGTATATTCCATACTTGCGATTGGATTCCTTTCATTCCTGGTTTGGGCCCATCACATGTTTATGTCAGGTGTGAATCCATTCATTTCAAACTTCTTCGTGATATTCACTTTGATCATTGCCGTTCCATCGGCTGTGAAAGTATTTAACTGGATATCGACATTGTATAAAGGAAACATAAGATTCACTTCGGCCATGCTGTTTGCGATCGGTTTTGTTTCGATGTTTATTTCTGGTGGATTGACAGGCGTTTTTCTTGGAAATTCTGCTCTTGATATCCAGCTGCACGACACGTATTTTATTGTTGCTCACTTCCACATTGTAATGGGGATTGCGGCATTCTTTGGCATGTTCGCAGGTGTGTATCATTGGTTTCCGAGGATGTATGGTCGGTTTATGAATGAGACGATGGGAAGAATTCATTTCTGGATAACCATGGTAGGTGCGTATGCGATTTTCTGGCCAATGCATTATATGGGAATGGCAGGCGTTCCGCGTCGCTATTACCGTTTTGATACATTTGATGCATTCAATCACTTCAATGGGTTGAACCAATTTATCACGATTTCCGCAATCATTGTTTTTAGCGCACAGATACTCTTTGTTTTCAATTTTTTCTACAGCATCTGGAAAGGAAAGAAAATGACAACGCAAAATCCTTGGGGAGCAAATACATTAGAATGGACTGTACCTATTAAAGCAGGACATGGCAACTGGCCTGGAAAATTACCGGTTGTTCACAGGTGGGCTTATGACTATAGTAAGGAAGGTGCTGAAAAGGATTTTATACAGCAACATCTTCCATTGACCGAAAAAGAAAAAACTGAAGAGGCTGATCACGGATGAAAAAAAAGGAAGAAGTACAAGTCAGGGCTATTTCGATCACGTTCAGGGATTGGCTCCAGGATTTCGAACTCCTGGTTAAATTCCGTCTAAGCTCATTCGTAGTGTTCTCCTCGGTTGTGGCTTATTTCATAGCAGCTGGCGATAAATTTCATTTTATTTCATTTTTATTGCTGACTGCAGGTGGATTCTTAATCACTTTTTCAGCCAATATCCTCAATGAGGTTCTGGAAGCGGATTATGACAAGGTGATGGAACGTACATCAAATCGTCCTCTTGCTGCAGGAAGGTGGAGTTCTTCTTCCGCAGTAGTCCTTGCAGGTCTGACCTGTCTGGTGGGAATTATTTGCCTGGCATTTCTCAATCCGCTGACATCGTTCCTCGGTATGGTTTCATTGGTGACATACGCCTTTATTTATACACCCTTAAAACGATACAGCACCATATCCGTTGTGGTTGGTGCTATTCCCGGTGCATTGCCGGTCATGATTGGTATGATAGCACATGATGGAGTGATCACACCTGCATGCTTATTTCTTTTTGCAATACAATTCATTTGGCAGTTTCCTCATTTCTGGGCAATTGGCTTTTTGTCTTTTGATCAGTATTACAAAGCAGGATATAAATTATTGCCGGAAGAAAATGGTAAGATCGATAATCGTTTAGGGCTTCAGTCTTTCATTTATGCTTTACTGCTTATCCCGGTGGCAGGTATTGGATTTGTGGCAGGATTGGTATCCATGACAGGAACAATAGCGATTGGATTGCTATCCTTTTATTTTATCCGGAAAGCCTGGATCTTTTACAGGCGTTTTGACAGGGACAGCGCACGGGCATTGATGTTTTCTTCTTTCATTTTTTTACCCTCTGCCCTGATGGTATTATGGTGGAGCATGTAATATAAACAACAGGAAATTTGAATACAAATAGTCATATTGCACACAGTATTGTACGTCCGGGAAGACGAATAAGCGCCAAGCTTTTCGCCCTCTGGGTCGCCATGGGCAGCATTGTGATGATGTTTGGCTCACTGACCAGTGCATATATTGTGCGTCATGCTGCCGGCAATTGGCTTGAATTCAGGATTCCTGATATTTTCTTTTATAGTACAGGAGTGATGCTGCTCAGCAGCCTGGTCTTACACTTAAGTTATTGGGGATTCAAAAATGACAAACCCGCATTATACAAAATTGCACTTCCAGTTAGTCTTTTGTTGGGCATCCTATTTATTGTCCTTCAATATCAGGGTTGGATTGCATTATTCAATATAGGTGTGCCTTTGGATGGTAATCCAAGTGGTTCATTTTTTTATGTGATTTCCGGTATTCACGCAGCTCACGTGCTTGGTGGGCTTTTTGCTATTTGCGTCGCGACACTCAATGCATTTTCGCTGCAATACAGGCCCACGGAAAAAAGGAGAAAGAGATTTCAGCTTGTGCTGCATTACTGGCATTTTGTTGATTTCCTTTGGTTATATCTTTTCTTATTCTTGTTGATTCAATGATCTACATCTAAATAATGGCTACAGATACATTAGACAAAAAACATACTGACACAGGTACCGACAACGGTAGTTGGGAAGGCGCGGAATATCCGTTCAAAGTGGGTTATGGAAAGTTGATGATTTGGTATTTTCTTTTATCAGATGCGTTTACTTTCGCCGGTTTTCTGATTGCATACGGAACTTTGCGCTTTAGTACTGTGAGCTGGCCGGTTCCCGATTTTGTATTCAGCACGTTCCCTTTTCTGGGCCCTCATCATCCGCTCCTGTTTGTTACATTTATGACTTTCGTTCTTCTGTTCAGTTCGTTTACCATGATCAGGGCAGTTCAGGAAGGGCATCGGGAAAATCGAAAAGGTGTAGTGATCTGGATGGCACTGACTATAGTGGGTGGTGCAGGATTTTTGGGATGTCAGGCATGGGAATGGACCACGTTGATTGGAGAAGAGCACATGAGTGTCACTACCAGTCCATTTGGCAGACATACAGAAGCTGGTATTTATCTTGATGCCACAGGTAAGGAATCAAGTGAAACTTTCGAAATGGGTACCAGTTATCTCATTCATAAAGCTTCATTTGAGTCGGCTAAACCTGCAGGAGGCCATGAATCAGGTGAAGTCAATGAAGGAGGTCACGAAACCCCGACAGGTGAAGCGAGTCATGCTGCAGAAGGAACTGCGGAAAGTCATGGAAATGGAGCTGAAGCGCATGGGGGACATTCCTATGCCGCACCCGGGGACTATCCTGATGCAGTCGTAGATGAGAGAGGATATATTCACCGTAAATATCTTGTTGCTTCGGGAACAGATAGCGGCGTGATTAAATCTGAGCCGTTTGGTCCCAAGGCTTTCGGTGCTTTATTTTTCTTTATTACGGGCTTTCACGGATTTCACGTTTTTTCAGGTGTCATTTTTCTAACGATCATTATGATCAATGTGATTAGCGGCATTTATGTCAAACGGAAAAATAAAAATGAGATGGTGGAAAAAATCGGTTTATACTGGCACTTTGTAGATCTCGTTTGGGTGTTTGTATTCCTTGTTTTTTATCTTCTTTAATCCGGGGATGTAGAACAGGCGTTTAAAAAAGGATTGAAAAAATAAATCAAAAAATGTCACACGATTACTCTGTTGCAAAAAAAATAGCACTCAAGACCATTCTTATTCTTGCGGTTGTCACCGTGATAGAGGTTATGGTTGCACTCACAGGCAAGGGATATATCATTCAGGGACATCACTGGCCGAAAGCTCTTATGAATGCGATCATGATCGGCGGGAGCTTGTATAAAGCATACCTGATCGTATTTGAATTTATGCACATGAAATATGAAGCCCGGGGTTTGATGATGAGCGTGGTCTTGCCGATCGGTCTCCTGATCTGGGCGATTATTTCTTTTCTCTACGAAGGAAATGCCTGGAAAAACAACCGTCTCTTTGTAAAAGAAAGAGAAAAAATGGAAGTTACCAGTCAGCAATAGCCTGACCTTCTTATTTTCCGGACATACCTATTCAATACTTTGGTTGGCATCCAGGAACCGAATATCGTAAACCTGGTGGATGCCTGAATGAGTTTTAAAGAGACCGGATTGCAGATAATACCAGGAAAATTATCATTACAGTCATTCTGATGCTGTTCCTTCTTCCTTTTGTTTCCTGGTATTATCTGCAATCCGGTCTAAACTGGCGTAAACAGGCACAAGTGGTCATGAATGGAACAAAACTTTTCCCTGAAGGGAAATGGATGGATCATTCAGGGAAATTACTTGCATCAGACGATCTTTCACAGCACGTATCTATTATTTCCATTGTTACCTGTGAAAATAAAGATTCACTATCGGCTACATTAAATGCTTTTTACCGACAGTTTAAGGATACGAAGAAGGCCAACTTTATCATTTTAAACGCATGTGCTGCGATGCCTGATATCATGACAGACACCACAAAAACAGCCTGGTATGTTTTCAATTGCGGGGAATCAATTCCATTGTGCGATTCAATACTGTTGCACTGGCCCGCTGGTAAAACACATGCTTTAATTGACCGTAATAAAGTGATCAGGGCATATTATGATGAGACTACCAAAAATGAAAAGAGGATTCTCCTTGAACATATGGCGCTGTTGCTGCCCCGTGAGCGATCTGATCAAATCGAATTAAAAAGAGGAACACAGAAATGATTAGGACAGAAATTGATGAAAGCAGGAATGCACGCATCAAAAAATTAAATGTTGTAGCCTGGGTGATCACTGTCATCGTCTGGTTACTTGTCGGTGCTATGCGTCAGTATAAATTTCATGTCGCAGTTGACCTGAGTTTTCTCGCCGGGCTCAATGCTATATTTAATACAGGAGTTACGATTGCGTTAGTGGCAGCTTTATATTTTATTAAAAACAATCAGGTAGAGCTTCATCGTAAAAGCGTATATGTTGCACTTTTTCTCTCTGCGGGATTTTTACTTTCTTACGTGGGGTATCATTTCACAAATGACGAGATCACCTTTTGCAAAGAAGGAGCCATGAAATCGATCTATTATTTTATTCTCTTCAGCCATATTTTCCTGGCCGGGACAAGTCTTCCATTTATTCTCATGACCTTTATATTAGGCTATACAGGTGATTATATCAGGCATGTGAAGCTATCGAAATGGGTTTATTGGGTATGGCTGTATGTAGCTGTTACGGGCCCTATTGTTTATTTGTTTCTTTTACCCTGTAGGTAGAATCAGAGAAACCCTTATTTTTACTTTATGAAAAAGGCAAACCGGCTACTCATCATCTTCTTTATCATGGCTTCAGCTATGATGAATTCCGGAGTAACTTATGCACAGTGCCCGATGTGTCACCTTTCGGCCGAAAGCAACCTTGCTCATGGGGGATCAACAGGTAAAGGTCTGAACGCCGGTATCTTATATATGCTGGCTCTTCCTTATTCCGTGGTTGGTGTTTTTGGGATTATCCTCTGGAGAAATAGCCGACGTCAAAGGGAAGATGAGCTTGAAGTTCTGCCTTAGCATTTCCATTTTCTTTTATTTTCATTCATCCATTTCTGTTCATTATTCCGAAGATGATCCAGGTTATTTTTTGACTTATGCCCAACATGAAAAAAGTGCATTGGAAACCCAATGCACTCTTGTTAATCAGAACGAAATGAATGTATGAAACCGTTTAAAACCTCATCGTATATCCCACTCCGGCAGACAAGCCATGGGATTTTATTCTTATGTCAGTAATCTTGTCAAGGAACATGTCATTCAGGCTATGCCTATAGTTGATGTCAAACTGGATTGAACCGTTTTCATTTGTGGGTATGCTTACACCTGCACCAACTACACCGGATATATCAAATCTGTTGTACATGTCATTCTCAAGGTTGATGTTGATGGCTGGCAATTTCCAAGAGATGATAGCGTCGATTTTTGGTTGCAATTTTCCAGACACAGCATACGCTGTTGACATCCCTGCTTTGATATAAGGACTGACTCCATTTTCGCCAATCGAATATTTAAGCATCACAGGTACTTCTACATATTGTAACCTCGTATCAATCCTGGCACCAACAGGAAGGTCTAATCCAAATACGTTGATGTTGAAATCTTCTTTCGCAGTGAATCCTCTTGAAGTATATTGGGCACCTGTGAGAAAGTCGAAATGATTTCCTATTCCTCTTTCATATTGTATCCCTGCAGTGTACTGTGATATGGGCTTGATGTAAGGATCCAGCAAGTCAAGGATACCAAGGCCTGATACCTGGATGTCAGAAATTCCGTAAGACCCAAAGGCAGTGATTTTAGATTGTGCCTGCGTCATTTGAAACATACCCAGGCATATAAGTAACACCAGTGTAAGTTTGTTTCGGAGTTCAAGTTTCGTTGTCATGGCAGTTATGTTTTAGTTATAAGGATGACGGCAGCCATGACGCCTTGTTTCGTAAGGATCAGTTAAGAGGGATATAATGAAGTATTAAAATAAAATAGGAAAGGTGGACGTATGCAATACTTCCCGACTTCTTGGGGCGAATTGCATTCACCCTATATCGAATTGCATGCGCCCTGTTAACCGAATTTTTTAACCAACCATAATATCAATGCAATAGAACCAATCGCAAATGCGAGCAACCAGATGATCCCTAGTGCAGCACCGGATACAGCGCCGGCAGAAACAACAAGCAAGAGGATGCCGAAGCCCCAGGTAATAAGCCACAACCACATCCATCTGTTAATCGGATCACTGAACAGACCGGATGAATGTTTCCCATTTTTTGCAAAAGACATCTTATGCAGCAGGTTCATAACTTTTTCCACCCGTTGCAAATGTTTTTCATTTTTCTTCAGTTGCTTTAATTCAGTCCGGGTCGTGAGGTGATCAGGGATTAGTTCTTTCATTTCGATCATTCCGGCCGGGTAGTCTTCTGTGTTTACTGTTGAGGCGGAAAGAAGCATATGGCCGAAAAACAAACATGAAAAAATCAGGAGGGAGGGTTTTCGTAACATGGATTAATATTGGGTTGAGAGACTACTAAAAATACAATGTCAATGTTGTAATCTAAGGTACATCGAAGAATTAAATAGGGGTATAAAATAAAAAAGGCTGTCTCCATGAGGGGACAGCCTTTTTAAGATATAAGCTAAATTCTAGTTCAAAGTATAACGGGCAGAAAGAGCTCCATTACCAGCTCCAAAAGCGCCAAATTCACCACCAATAACAAGAGTAGGCAGCCAGTCTGCGCTCAGGTTAATCGGGGCATTCGCAAATTTGTAATCCAGACCCAGTACTCCATTCACACCAAACGCAAATCCACCACAGCCCGGACAATAATTGTCTTTGAAGCTATAGATAAATGCGCTGGCACCACCACCAACATACCATGAAAGACCATCAACGCTTGAAATAGGGAAATGATATTGATACATCGCACCAGGATTAAGGAATGTATATCCTATTCCATAACTTCTGTAACCCAGGTATAATTCAATAGCAGCCGGATCAGAAATAAAGAACTTATACGAAAGGGCAAGTGGTGCACCAAGACGAAGTCCGATAGCACTTTGATAGTTTCCTTGTGCTTTTGCAGTATTCGTAATAGCAAAGAGCACCAGCAATGAGAAGATTAAGGCAAGTTTTTTCATAGTCAGATTTTTTATTTTTTAGATTTTGTTTACGATTTGATGCCGAAATATAAAGAGATTTCAATAACATTTTACTATTACTAACATTATTAAAATTCGCTTAGAAACGGACAGTAAAGGCATATGCTGATATCAGTGTCCAACCTGTAATAAAACACAATCCTCCCAGGGGAGTCAGCACACCAATAAACGGGATATCCAGGTGTGTCAGGCTTTGGGTGGCAATAAAGAAGAGCGACCCGGAAAATAAAAATATTCCCGTCAGAAAAAATATGCCCGCACTTCTCAATAGCCGCGATTGCTCATTTTTTGACCCTATAACTACAACGAACAGCACTGCCAGTACGTGAATAAAAAGATACATCACACCTGTCTTAATGATATCGAGTGAGTTGATATCCAGCCTGCTTTTTAGAAAATGAGCTCCAAATGCACCGAATATCACTCCAAAGGCTCCCAGCACGGATGCGATGGCCAACAAGCATTTATAAAAAGGATTCATCATAATGACCAGTTTATAGGTTCTTCACCCCTTTTTGTCAAAATCAGATTTGTCCGGGAAAAATGACTACATCCGCTGAAAGCATCCCTGGCTAAAGGAGAGGGATGAGCTGCCTCCAGAATGGTATGTTTTGACTGATCGATCAGCTCTTTCTTGGTTCGGGCATAATTCCCCCAAAGGAGAAAGATAAGACCCTGTCGTTCCCTGGAAAGAATTTTTATGACCTCATCTGTAAATATTTGCCAACCGATTTTACTGTGTGAGGCAGCAGAATTTTGTTCGACCGTAAGAATTGTATTTAGCAGAAATACACCCTGTTCAGCCCACGCATTCAGATCTCCGTGGCCAGGCACGGTAAAACCTAAGTCGCGGTGAAGTTCCTTGAATATATTTTTAAGAGAAGCGGGAACTGCGATATTCCTGGGGACTGAAAAGCATAGCCCCATTGCCTGTCCCGGCCCGTGATATGGATCCTGTCCAAGAATGACAACCTTCGCCTTGTCAAAAGGAGTCTTATTAAACGCGTTGAAAATCAGAGGCCCCGGTGGATAAATCGTTTTGCCATTTGCCTTTTCTGCGATGAGAAATTGTTTAATCTGGGCGAAATAGGGCTTTGCAAACTCACCTGACAAATGTTCAAGCCAGCTAGAATCTATTTGAATATTGGAAGGGTTGAGGTGAGGTAAGGTCACTTAAGCCTGATGATTTTTATTGGAAAAGTGACTCCGACTGGGTTCGAACCAGTAACCTACGCTTTAGAAGAGCGTTGCTCTATCCAATTGAGCTACGGAGCCTGTTTTTTATGGTCTTAAGTTATGGGTTATTAGCAGTAGGCCTGGTTGTAGGGGGAAGTATCGAGGGAAGATTTAATAAAATCAGTTTTCTTTTTACTAAAAATTTTTACCTATTCCTATTGCCAAAAACCGGAAACTAACTTCTGGATAAATACGTGTTCCAATCCATTGTCTTATAGAGCTCGCTGGAAGCATATTTTAATTCTTTCATCAACGCATCTCCAAGCTTATAGCCGGGAGATATAGCAATAGTTTTATATTCAGAGTCCAGCATCACAAAGGTAGGGAACGACATCTGGCCATCTAAAATAATGGAAGCAAGTTCATGTGTTCCACCTCTTCCTCCGGCAACCCAATTGAAATCATATCCTTTCCAGTGGATGGTTTCTTTTTGCTCTGCATCGAGATGGATAGCATAAAAATCTTTATTCATGGCGGCCACGACAGCAGAGTCTTTAAATGTGGTTTGGTCCATTTTCTTACACCAGCCACACCATTCGGTGTAGACATCTACAAAAATCTTCTTAGGATTTTTGGCGTTTGCTGCAGCTGCTTCATCCCAGGTCATCCATTTTATTTCCTGTGCCTGCAGGCCGGCAGCGCTCAGCAGGAGCAACATAAATAAACAATACTTCGATAAAGACATTATATTTCTACTTTGATTAGGACACAAATATATGCATAAACTCATATTAGGCTTAGGGGGTTCAAGCGGAGCTATTTATGCTAAACTTTTACTTGAGCGGTTGTCAACTGTCCGCGAACAAGTTGAAGAGGTGGGGATCGTAATGAGTAAAAATGCACGGATCAATTGGGATCTGGAGATAAGCGACAGGTCAATAGAGAGTTACGGGTTTAAAATCTATGATAAGGATGATTTTAATGCGCCTTTTGCCAGCGGTTCAGCCAGATTCAACACCATGATCATTTGCCCTTGTTCCATGGGGACGTTGGCCAGGATAGCGAATGGTTATGCCGAGGACTTGATGACCCGTGCAGCAGACGTAATCCTTAAAGAAAGGCGAAAGCTTGTCGTGGTGCCCAGGGAGACCCCTTTCAGCATCATCCATCTTGACAATATGAGGAAGTTAACCGAGGCGGGTGCTATTATTTGTCCCGCTATCCCTTCGTTCTATAGTAAACCTGATACAATTGAAAAGCTATGCCTTACTGTTGTGGATAGGGTATTGGATCTTGCCGGTTTTAAGCTGGATACTTTCCGTTGGGGGGAAAAGGCATAGGGCAAAGAGCATAGAGCAGAAAAGATTACCAGCCAATTATGAGATTATTTTTTGCCAATTCCTTATTACTTAATAGGCGTTTCCACTATGCTCTATGCTCTTCGCTCTCTGCTTTTTAGTAGCCCCGGCGGGGATCGAACCTGCATCAAAAGTTTAGGAAACTTCTATTCTATCCATTGAACTACGGGACCAAAAATTCAAATAACTTCTATTCTTTCTCCCACCTGTTGCGGGATTTCGCCGTAGCTGATCATTAACTCCGGGGACCAATAAAGTTGCAAATATAGAATTAAGGGCTATTATTCGGTCAAGAGGAAAACTTTTTATCTTGGAAAGTGCTGATTCACACCTCATTAACAGCCCTTCATAAATTTCGACTTCCTTTATATATAGACTTATTATATTTTTGACCCATTCTTGAAAACACAAAAAAACTCTTTAGAAATGAATCTATTTAAAAACCTGTTTATAGCACTTATTGCTGTCATTTCGCTCAGCATGGTAGCATGCCAGGGTGGTGCAAATGATGCAAAAGAAAAAGCAAGAGAAAGCCTTGCAACAACACCAGCGGAAGGACAGCCAGCTGATCCAAATCAACCAGCTGCAAATCCGGAAGATCAGGTTCCATCAGGTCCTACAACTTCAATCGCTTTTGAAGAAACAGATTTCGATTTCGGAACTGTACCTGAAGGTGAGCATGTAAAACACACTTACAAGTTCAAAAACACTGGTAACGAACCATTGATCATCGCAAGCGCAAAAGGAAGCTGTGGTTGTACAGTTCCTAAATGGCCTTCTGACCCTATCGCTCCAGGTCAATCCGGTGTGATCGATGTAGAATTCGACAGCAAAGGCAAGCCAGGCAAGCAAACCAAAAGGGTGACCGTTACAGCTAATACTGTTCCGGCTCAGTCATTCCTCAATATCACAGGTAATGTGACTAAAGACCCTAATGCACCTGCTACACCAACACCAGTACCACCAAGCAAATAAGTCTTATTTGTTTGTTGATTAAAAGAATCAATGCCTGTAGAGAGTAATCTTTACAGGCATTTTTAATTTTATATGATGAAGTCCTATTTATCGCTTATCAAATTTGCACACACCGTCTTTGCACTTCCATTTGCTGTGCTTGCTTTTTTCCTGGGCATGAAACTTGATCATTCTCCCTTCAGCTGGACACTCATGGGGCTCATCCTCCTTTGCATGATTTTCGCACGTAGTGCTGCCATGGCATTTAATCGATATATCGACAGGGGATTCGATTCCAAAAATGCACGCACCGTATTGAGAGAGATACCTGCCGGAATCATCAGGCCTTTTTCTGCAATCGTATTTGTCGTGTTGATGTCTGTAGCATTTATTTTCACAACTTTTTGGATCAACCCACTTTGTTTTTATTTATCACCTGTTGCTCTCCTGGTTGTCCTCGGATATAGTTACACCAAACGGTTTACTTGGTTGTGTCATTTTGTACTTGGTGTTGGATTGGGTCTTGCACCCATCGGTGCTTTCATAGCGGTGACTGGCAGCTTTCATCCGCTTCCCATTTTTTATGGAATTATGGTGATGCTTTGGGTCAGTGGTTTTGATATCATCTATGCACTGCAGGATGAAGAATTTGACAGGGCTAATGGTCTTCATTCCATCCCCGGAAAATTTGGGAATAAAACAGCGAATCAAATTTCAATCGGACTTCATTTTGTCTGTGCCTGTCTGCTGTTTTTTATAGCATGGTATCAAAGCCAGTTATTACCCTCGCTTGGATTTCTTCACTGGATAGGAGCTATAGGTTTTGCAGCATTGTTATTTTGGCAACATCGACTGGTAAAACTTAATGATCTCAGTAAAATCAACCAGGCATTTTTTGAGACGAATGGGATAGCGAGTATTCTTTTTGGGTCGACAGTTATTCTAGATGTCTTGATATGATCAATCGAGTTTCTTCTTCGTGATTTTATTTTTTACGTTGTACACAAATTGGTCTGTTGTATTAGATCTTGGAAAAGCAATGGTTGGTACAGGGACACCAAGAAATTTACATAATGGATCCCATCCTTTTTTTACCTCATAGATGAGTATTTTTTCTTAAAGATTTAAGATTTATGACTTTGGATTTTCATTCGACCTATTCATTTCAAGGAATGAAATAAATTTTTCCATTGCAATAGCTCTGTGACTGATCTTATTTTTAATGAGATCAGGTAGTTGGCCAAAGGTCTGGTCATATCCGTGAGGAGTGAAAATAGGATCGTAACCAAATCCTCCATCTCCTGCGGGTGCGTATGTAATGTTGCCTTCTACCGTTCCTTTAAAAACATGCATTTCTTTTTGTTCGTCGAGGTATGCTATAACGGAATGAAAACGTGCCCTGCGATCTGATGCGTCCTTCATCTCTGATAATACTTTCTGCATATTGTCATTGCTATCTCTTTGTATGCCTCCATACCTGGCTGAAAAGACACCGGGCCTTCCATCTAATGCATCAATCTCAAGGCCGCTATCATCTGCAAAGCAATTCAGACCTGTACGATCAAAAACAAAATAGGCTTTTGCTTTAGCATTATCCTCATATGTATCAAATGGTTCGGGAATGTCGGTTGTCCAGTTTATATCTCTTAGACCCAATAGAGAATATCCTTCAGGCAGAATCATTCTTATCTCTGAGACCTTATGATCATTGTTGCTCGCGAAAAGTATTTCTCTCATCCTTCGCCGTTTTCTTTTTTCATTTCATCATCCAGCTTTGCATGTATGAAGGATTGCATGGATGACCAGAGTTGTTTTTTTGCGGCAGGTTGATTGATCAGTTCACTAAGACCTATGGTGAGAATAAAACAATAAGATTCCAGATACCGTATGCCCGGATGATGCAGATCGATCCAGATACCTAAAATAGATGGTTGGATCCCAAAACTCAACACTAAGGATGCATGCGATGAATTGAGATCTGATAAAGACAAATTCTCTTCGCGATTAGAAATGATAAGCCTTGTATTGCTTGTATAATCCGCTTTCAACGCCTCACAGATTTTTTGCAAAAGCTCCTCATGGGCGGGCAAAAGAGGTTGATCAACTACGATCCATAACCAATTGTCTGTATTGGCCGTTTCCTTATTTGAGGTTTCCGGAATGATATACGTTGTAAAAGGAGGCATTTACCAAATATTATTTTATGAATTTATGAGATAAACATATAAAAGAATTCTTTCAAGATATATAACAGACTGACTATGAGATCAAAAGGAATTTATTTAATTTTGCAGAAAATAGAAAGCAATGAAGGACTTCATCATCAATCTGACCTCTGAATCCAGGATCTCAAAGGTAGACTTTCAGAATCTTCCTTTTGGTAAGATTATTTCCGATCATATGTTTGAAATTGATTTTGATGGCAAGGAATGGATCAATCCTCGGATCAGCCCTGTCCACAAGATGGAGATCAGTCCGATGAATATGGCTCTTCACTACGGGCAGTCTATTTTTGAAGGAATGAAAGCTTCGAGGTCAAAAGACGGAACCCCATTGTTATTCAGGCCTGAACTTCATTCACAACGGTTAAATGAATCGGCACACCGGATGTGCATGCCCAAACTTCCTGCAAACATATTTCTTGAAGCCGTACATACATTAGTCGGTATCGAACAGGAATGGATTCCAAAAATGGAAGGAAGTGCACTTTACCTGCGCCCGTTGATGTTTGCGACAGATGAGATGGTGGGTGTTAAATCTTCTGATACATTTAAGTTTCTGATTATTTGCTTACCCGTAGGGCCGTATTATCCAAAACCCATTAAGCTTTTAGTTGAGAATCATTATATCCGTGCTGCACCAGGTGGAGTAGGTGAGGCCAAGACTGCAGGAAATTATGCAGCAGCCCTTTATCCTTCCAAACTTGCCAGAGATAAAGGTTACGATCAGGTGATCTGGTTAGATGCCATTCATAATAAATATGTTCAGGAGTGTGGTACGATGAATATCTTCTTCGTGTTCAAGGATGAGGTGGTTACACCGGCTACATCTGGAACTATCCTGAAAGGCATAACACGTGAATCTGCTCTTGAGATATGCAGAAGCAATGGCCATACTGTAAGTGAACGTGAATTGTCGATCGATGAAGTGCTGCAGAAATTTCATGCAGGTGAGCTGGTTGAAGTATTTGGAACAGGTACCGCAGCACTGGTAGCTAATGTTGAAGAGATCAGCTTTAATGACGAGATCATGAAACTGGATCCAAACAAATGGCAACTTTCAAATTCCATTCGTGATGAAATCAACCACATCCGATTTGGTACGATGAAAGACAAACGAGGATGGACAGTACCTGTCAACGAATCGGTCAGCATACCTGCATAAGCGATCCTGAAATTTTGAAATCCCCGCTGTTGAAGTTTAGTAGATGATCAAATCCTTCAAACAGAGTTAATAAACCAATCTACAAGTTAGTCCCAAAAAAATCCCGCTCTCGAAAGAGGCGGGATTTTAATTTATATTTTCTCCCATACCTGTTTCTTTCCATTTTCCAGGGTGAGCATCATATAATTATTCTCCCGGTAATACTTAGCATAGAACTGCCAACCATTTCCTCCATCAACATACACGGATTTGTTTTCCGTTTTCCATTTGCCGGTATGTACATCCCCACTTCCGGTATCGGCTGATACATCTGGTCCACCACCTGCAGTCCGGCCATCACTGTATTGGAATGTTCCATCCCCATTGATCCACATGAACCAGTCTGTTGCAAAGCTGAATTCACCACTGACATAACTTTCAGTATAGCGCCAGCGTCCAATAAGGCTTTGATCATGAGTGGCTTTGTCTGCGGGTTTACCTGGATGTGAATTGGAAATCTGGCCTGCTTCATTTTCCTGATCTTCAGTTCTTGTGAATATGAATTCCATTTTCTCCATCTGTCCTGAAAGCGGATTTATATCTTCAACTTTCAGGATGATCTGGTTCCCTTTAAGAACAGCCTCATAAGGTATTCTGCTACCGGCTTGCGGATCTGACATTGTACCTATGCTCTGCATTTCTACAATCGATCCCTGTAATTGGATCATGTAGTTGTTAGCATCAATTGTCGCAGCCCATCCTGCATTTGATTTTTGTCCAATAAGTCTTGCCGTGACACCCATTACATTACCTTCAAAAGTCCCATTCCAGGAATTCTGAGATTGAGCTGACAAACCATAAAACGATAGAAAAAAGACAACTAAAGATACCCACTTCATGATCGTTGGTTTAAGTGATGTTGTAAAATAAAAAAATCCCGTCATCCTTTCGGAGACGGGATTTTTTTTATTTTAAATATATACCAGAGTAAGAATCTGATGAATCTTAATCTGTGTAATCTGATTAATCTGTGGTTACATCATGCCACCCATTCCTCCTCCACCACCATGCATGTGTCCACCACCGCCGCCTGCATTATCTTCTTTCTTATCATTGATCACACACTCCGTGATCAGGATCATACCTGCGATAGAAGCTGCATTTTCAAGTGCAATACGAGTTACTTTAGTAGGATCGATGACACCTGCTTTTTTCAGGTCTTCGTATTTATCCGTACGGGCATTGTAACCGATGCTACCTTTGCTTTTCACAACTTCCATAAGCACTACAGAACCTTCAACTCCTGCATTTTCAGCAATGATCCTTAAAGGAGCTTCCAGTGATTTCTTGACGATCTGGATCCCAATAGTTTCATCATCGTTCAAGCCTTTGAGATTCTCGATGGATCTGATTGCATTTACCAGCGCAACACCACCACCCGTCACGATTCCTTCTTCAACGGCTGCTCTGGTTGCACTAAGGGCATCATCCACACGTGCTTTCTTTTCTTTCATTTCTACTTCAGTAGGCGCACCAACATAAAGTACTGCAACACCGCCGGCTAATTTAGCAAGACGCTCCTGTAGTTTTTCTTTATCATAATCTGATGTGGTGGATTCAATTTGCTGCTTGATCTGGTTGATCCTTGCAGTGATCATTTCCTGTGTTCCTTTACCATCTACAATAGTAGTATCGTCTTTATCAACAGTGATTTTTTCAGCCTGACCGAGATGTTCGAGCTCTACATTTTCAAGCTTATAACCTTTCTCTTCGCTGATCACAGTTCCACCGGTGAGGATCGCGATGTCTTCAAGCATTGCTTTACGACGATCTCCGAATCCAGGCGCTTTTACAGCTACGATCTTCAGTTGAGCACGAAGACGATTGACAACTAAAACTCCTAAAGCCTGGCTGTCGACATCTTCTGCGATGATCAGTAACGGACGACCTGCACCAATAGCTTTTTCCAACACAGGAACAATTTCCTGCATGTTTGAAATTTTCTTGTCGTAGATGAGGATGAGGGCATCTTCATATTCTGCGATCATTTTCTCTGCATTCGTGACAAAATATGGAGAGAGGTAGCCACGGTCAAACTGCATACCCCTTACTTCTTCCAGGTATGTATCTGTTCCTTTTGCTTCTTCTACGGTGATGACTCCATCTTTGGATACACGGCGCATGGCATCAGCGATAAGCTTTCCTATTTCTTCATCATTATTGGCAGAAATAGAGCCTACCTGTTCGATTTTTTCAAAATCATCACCGATGACTTCGGATTGTTTTTTCAGGTCTGCGATGACAGCTTTGGTAGCTTTATCGATACCTCTTTTCAGGTCCATTGGATTTGCTCCTGCAACTACATTTTTCATACCTGCATTTACCATCGCTTGTGCGAGAACGGTTGCTGTGGTTGTGCCATCACCAGCGATATCTGCTGTTTTTGAAGCAACTTCTTTTACCAACTGAGCGCCCATATTAGCTACCGGATCTTCAAGATCTATGTCTTTGGCTACAGTGACACCGTCTTTAGTGATCGTAGGTGCACCGAAACTTTTTTGAAGGATGACATTCCGGCCTTTAGGGCCAAGTGTTACTTTGACTGCATTGCACAAAGCGTCAACACCAGCCTTTAATTTTTCTCTTGCCTCTGTATTAAAGCTAATTTCTTTAGCCATTTTTATTTGAATTTTATCTGCGTTAGAAGTTTGTTGTTAGAATAATCGAAAAGGATCCTCCGAGATTAGTTAAGGATGACCAGGATGTCATCTTCCCTCATGATAAGGTAGTCGACACCATCATGCGATAATTCCTGGCCCGAATATTTTCCGTAGAGTACGACGTCACCTACCTGAACAGTCATGAGATTGCCCTCTTTGCCGGGACCTACTGCGATGACTTCACCACGTTGTGGTTTTTCTTTTGCTGTATCCGGGATGATGATGCCGCTCTTGGTCTTTTCTTCAGCAGGAGCCGGTTTGATCACTACCCGGTCATTAATAGGTTTAAGTTTCATAGATTTTTGATGATTTTACTGATTAGTGATGTTGATTGTTTTTTGAATGTACCCGTCCCTATCATAAGATGTGCCACCAGGGACTTATCTGCCATATTTTCAGACCTTTTACTAAGTCTGTCTGCTGGCCGTGGATTCCAAAATGGGATAGCTGAATTTGCTGCCATTATGACAATCCAAACCGATTAAAGTTGCGAATCTATCGAAGTGGTGTTCAAATTGCAGAAGACCGGACTTATCCTTTGGCAGGATCTGTTATTTTGCGAAGAAGCTGGCAATAATGCACAGTCCGAAGAGAGTGGCAGCCAGGCCCCAGGTGAGCTTCTCGATGAAATCCACTGAGCGGGCGGCTCCAAACATCTGGTTAGCGCTCTGACCTCCGAAAGTGCTGTCTACACCTCCGCCTTTTGGATTCTGGATCAGGATCACAGCCATCAAAAGCACGCAAATCAAGGCAATGAATATGGTTAATACTTTAAGCATGACGAAAGAAGATAATTATTTAAAAGCTTCAATTTTGGCTGCAAAGAAACTACTTTTTTCGGGATATTTTTCCATCAGCTGCAGATACATCTCAATCGCCTTATCCTTGTAACCCTGCGCAGCCAGCAGATCGGCGAATGTCTCAGACACCCCTCCACGTGACGTAACAGACATCTGGTCAAGGCCGTAGTCATCCTCGTAAGGATGGATATACTCGGATCCCCTGAGCCCTTTCAGCCAGCGTGTATAAGGTGACAATTGATGGTCTCCGGATTCAGGATCAGGTCCTGGTTGTTCACTTTCCCGGATCAGTTCAGCTTCATCCCTGGCTTTCTTTACCACCTTCCGGACGCGTTTTCCGACTTTGGCAGGAGGTGCGGGCTTTTCTTCAGGAAGACTTTCTGTGGCTTCAATGATATCCTCCGGATCAGGTGAGTTTGGATCTTCGGATTCGTTTTCCGGAGGTAATTCGTCCTCTGCCCATTCAATCTCCACGGTTTTTTTGACTTTATTCCTGGAGATAACCGGTTTTGTCTTTGGTTCAGTTATATCGGATGGATCAGCAGCATTTAAAGTAATCTCTTCATATAGTTCTATTGCCGGATTCTCAATTTGATGATCCTGTTCAGAACCATTCCATTGGTACAAGATCTTTTGTGTTGTGTCCTCATCCAGTAAAAGGTTGTCAAGCTTTTTCAAAGGATCTGGCAACCTAAGATTCAAAAATTGGGGATCGGTTTCCCATAGCGCTCCATTACCTAATGCAGGATCAAGTGCTTCAGGAATGCCTGGTCGTGCGATATGCTCTTGATCTTTTTCTTCCATTCTATTGACTACCAATTATTGAATGCCTGATTAAAGATATCCTCCAGGATCTGTTTGAAGATGATTTCGATCAGTTCGTCCTGTACCTGGAGCAAATTGGTTTCAGAGGGGAAGTCTTCAAAATGGGAAAATGACTTAGTCCATTTATCCTTTGGATCCAGGTTGTTAATGTATTCGACCGTCAGACTTATGGTAAGCCTATTGAATGCTGTTGTTTCACCGGGCTGAGGTGCTACTGATGTCACATTATATCCCTGTATTGTTCCGGTAAATTCAAGATGAGGATTTTCATCTGTGAATTTAAGTGCTGATTCTTTAGAGATTTTATCCTTGAGTGATTCAGCAAATGTTTGCGTAATCGTAGCAGGAGCATTTAACGCGGTCAGCTTAAAATTGCCAACATAATATGTCTTCACATCAGGTGCAATACTGGTGCCTTTCAAAGAATAACATCCAGATCCTCCTGATAAAATCAGTAATAATAAAATGAAACACAATCCTCTTCGCAACTGATATGCAGCAAAGAGATTTGAAATTTGATTTATGCAATATGACATAAGATTAGATGTCATATTGCTTGATTTTCCGATACAGGGTTCTCTCTGAAATGCCTAATTCCAAAGCGGCTTCTTTACGTCTTCCCCCATGCCGTTTAAGTGATTTTTTGATCATATCCTTTTCCATATCCTCGAGCGCAAGACTTTCATCTGCCTGGATGCGATTGTCATACTTTTTGTCTTCAATGATGAGCGGTGCTCTTTCCTGTACAGTGTTTTTTGGATAGATATCCTGTATGCCTGTTGACCATGTTTCAGGAACCATCAATTCTGTTTGTTGGACTGGTCTGAAATTCATGGATTCCGGAACGCTAAGATTATTTCCACGTATGAGCTCAAAGACCAATTGTTTCAGATCATGTAGATCTCCTTTCATATCGAACAAAAGCTTGTACAAAATCTCTCTTTCCTGGAATCCATCTCCTGTTCCCCTGGTTAGCGCAGGAAGATTTGTTTTCGCCAGGTGAGGTGCGATTTGTAATAAGGTATCAGCATCAATCATTTTATCTTCTGACAGTACACTCAACTGTTCAATAAGGTTTTTAAGCTCCCTGATATTGCCCGGCCATGAATATTTCATCAGGATATTTTTTGCCTCTTCATCAAACCGAATGGATTCTGTGTGATAGGTTTCTGCAAAATCCACTGCAAATCTCCTGATCAGGATATTGATATCTTCAGGTCTTTCTTTCAGGCTTGGGATATGAATAGGAACTGTATTCAACCGGTAATAAAGATCATCCCGAAAACGTCCCTGCCTGATGCGTTCTTTAAGATCAACATTACTCGCTGCGATCACACGGACATCTGTCTTTTGAGTTTGTGAAGCGCCGACTTTTATAAATTCACCTGACTCCAACACACGCAGCAGGAAAGATTGAGTATCCAATGGCATCTCCCCAACTTCATCCAAAAAAATAGTACCGCCATCAACAGATTCAAAATAGCCTTTACGATCTGCAGTTGCTCCGGTGAAGGATCCTTTTTCGTGTCCGAACAATTCTGAATTTATGGTTCCCTGGGGAATCGCACCGCAATTGATAGCAATGAATTTGTTGTGCTTGCGCGGACTGAGAGAGTGAATGATGTGACTGAATGCTTCTTTGCCTACACCGCTTTCGCCGGTGATCAATACAGTAAGATCAGTACCCGCAACTCTAGCTGCTGTATTGAGTGCCCTGTCAAAAAGCAGTGACCTGCCGACAAGGCCAAATCTTTGTTTAATGGAAGCAGCATCACTCATCAGGAAATGAAGTTTATGACTTTACAATGCGACCTTTCAATGTTGCACTGTTGCTTGATTCAATATATACCTGCACGTAGTCACCAGGTTTGCATCCGGATTCTTTAGGAAAGACGATCACCTTGTTCTGCGAATTGCGGCCTTTGTATTCTTCTGATGATTTTTTTGAGTCACCTTCGATCAGCACTTTAAAAGTCTTTCCGATATCTCTTGCATTGTGATCCCGGGAAATAGTATTCTGAAGAGCAACAATTTCACTCAGCCGGGATTTCTTCACATCATCAGGGATGTCATCTTTATATTTTCTTGCTGCAAGCGTACCCGGTCTTTCTGAATACATAAACATGTAACTCATGCTATAATCAGCCCATGACAGCATTGACAATGTTTCGAAGTGATCTTCATCAGTCTCGCTACAAAAACCTGTAATAATATCAGAGGATACTGCGCATTCTGGCAGGATCGTTCTGATGGCTTGAATCCGATTCATATACCATTTACGATCATAGGTGCGATTCATCCTCGCCAATATCCTACTGCTTCCTGATTGAACAGGTAAGTGTATGTAGTCGCATATATTTTCATATTTCGCAATTACATTCAATACCGCATCCGTAATATCTTTTGGATGTGAGGTGCTGAAACGTATACGGAGATCAGGATGGACCAGTGCAACCAGTTCAAGAAGATTTGCGAACGAATAATGTTCAATCGTATCCGGATGTTGCCATTTATATGAATCTACATTCTGGCCCAATAAAGTAACTTCTCTATATCCCTTTTCAAAAAGGTGAGTTGCTTCTGCAACGATGGTAAATGGGTCTCTTGATCGTTCACGTCCGCGGGTGAAGGGCACGACGCAAAAAGAACACATGTTATCACAACCCCGCATGATGGAAATGAAAGCTGTGACACCATTGCTTTCCAATCTGATGGGGCTTATATCTGCATAAGTTTCTTCACGGGATAACAGAACGTTTATTCCTTTTTCTCCGTCTTCAGCCCGGTTTATCAAACCAGGTAATTCTCTGTAAGCATCCGGGCCTACGACGAGATCAACAAGTTTCTCTTCCTCAAGCAGGCTTTGTTTTAATCGTTCGGCCATACATCCCAGAATGCCTACCATGGCATCGGGTTTCCGGAATTTGAGCTTATTGATCGTTTTAAGACGCTGCCTGATGGTATCCTCAGCTTTTTCTCTGATGGAGCATGTATTAAGAAGGATAAGGTCTGCCTGCTCAATATTCTTCGTTGGTGAGTAAGAGCATCCGGCGAGAATGGAAGCCACAATTTCACTGTCGCTAAAATTCATTGCACAGCCATAGCTCTCTATATAGAATCGCTTGATATGGACACTGTCAATTGTCTCGATATCAGATGAATAGAAAGGCTCTCCCTGACGGGATTCATCAATCACTTTATGTAAGGTCTGGGTAGGGTCCATGTTTTTAAAAAGGGTTGCGAAGATAAGGGAAATCTGCCATTTTGACGGGAGAAACAAGGAGGAATGGCGGAAGGGCAGAAAGGGAACTCGCGTTTTGCCCCTAAATCCCCTAAAGGGGACTATATGCCTTTCCTCCCTTCAGCCCTTTGTATTAAAAGGCTTAATTTTGATGCGTTAAAGTAATAACAGATGACAACTACGACAATGAATCAAAGTAAGGTTTTCATGGATCTTGAAAACGATTATGGGGCGCATAATTATCATCCATTGCCTGTCGTGCTGACTCGTGGAGAAGGTGTGTTTGTGTGGGATGTGGAAGGTAAACGTTATTATGACTTTCTTTCGGCATATAGTGCAGTTAACCAGGGACATTGTCATCCAAGGATTATAGAAGCGCTTAAACTTCAGGCGGATCAGCTGACACTTACTTCAAGGGCTTTCTACAATGATCAGTTAGGACCTTTCGAAAAGTATATTACTGCCTATTTTGATTATGACAAAGTGCTTATGGCAAATTCAGGGGTGGAAGCTGTCGAAACAGCAATCAAACTCTGTCGTAAGTGGGCATATGTCAAGAAGGGTTTGTCTTCACAGGCAGCTAAGATTGTTTTTGTTTCGGGTAATTTTCATGGCCGGACGCTTGGTGTGATTTCTGCTTCTACTGATCCTTCCAGCACGGGTGATTTTGGTCCTTACATGCCAGGTTATGTTATTATCGATTATAATGATAAAGATGCCGTTGCTGAAGCGCTAGAAGATCCTAATGTTGCAGGTATACTTATAGAGCCTATTCAGGGTGAAGCCGGAGTTGTGGTGCCTGATGATGATTACCTGCCTTTCATTCAAAAGATCTGCAAAGCAAAAAATATCCTGCTGATAGCAGATGAAGTACAAACCGGTCTTGGACGAACCGGGAAGCTTTTAGCTACCTGTGGAAATTGTACATGCAAAGGATTTTGTGAAAATAAACCTGAAGTAAAACCTGACATCTTAATTTTGGGTAAAGCATTGGCCGGAGGAGTATTGCCGGTTTCTGCAGTATTGGCTAGTGATGAGATCATGTTGTGCATTAAGCCCGGTGAACATGGTTCTACGTATGGAGGAAATCCACTCGCATGTGCTGTGGCTAAGGCTTCACTTGATGTACTGAAAGACGAAAGGCTCGATGAGAATGCTATGCAGCTGGGAAAAATATTCAGGACACGTATGCAAACCATTGTAGATAAATATCCGGTTGTTTTATTGGTAAGAGGTAAAGGTTTACTAAACGCAATTGTCGTAGATGATGATGAAGATGGCCATATGGCCTGGGACATGTGCTTGCAACTAGCAGCTAAAGGATTGCTTGCCAAACCTACACATGGTAATATCATTCGTTTTGCCCCACCACTTGTGATGACAGAGGATCAGCTACATGAGTGTTGTGATATAATTGAAGAAGTGATTGCGGAATTCAGAAAAAAATAATCAGCCGAGAAATATGGTTGTCAAAATAATTGGTTGTGAGTAATCAAATTTGGGATATATTGCACCAGATAGGAGAAAACCAAATAACAAAACAAAAGAGAAAAATTGAAGCCTTTAAATCAATGAGGCATTGAATAGTTAAATTCATGTTTGGCAAACTATTATTATGGTAATGTAATTGTTTTAATGTCCATTTAATTCTCTCAGTTAAATCCTGATTATATTTGTGGTTATTTATTGCACTTTGATATATTTAATTGATATAATTTAAAAAGAAACTACATTTCTTGAATTAGCGAAAACGAGTACACTTTAAAGGTCAAAAAAATTTTAAAGAGCAGCAAAAATATTTCTTCTAATTTATTAGTTCGTGATAGGTGTGCATCCAAATTCCAATTAAGTAAATGGAACTAAATTGATCAATTAATTATTAAAAAAGTGCTATGCTTAAGAATTCCATTGGATTGAAAAATTAGGAAGTATATACCTGATTCAAATTCATGAATGTCAATTTCCCCAGCATTTATCTCAAATGGGAATTTTGTTCCTAGCGAATTATAAATTTCTATGTTAATACTTTCTGAAGGGATAATGATTACATTATTTGCAGGATTAGGATAAACATTCAAAGTGTTATCAATTTCTAATTCAGGAATAATAGTATAATCGCATGCTAAATCTTCATCAAAGATTGGGCTTCTATATGTAATATCCGAATCATGATAACATCTTAAAAACCCGTTATCTTCAAGAATGCACGCTTCACCTTCTCCCCACCAAAATGAACCTAATTCTTTATTACCAATTCTTTCAATAATTGGATTATAAAATTGCCACGTTGGACCAGATATAGGACTTATTACAGTAACATATTGAATTTTTAATTCTGTGCCATCTATAATTATTGTGCTAATCGAATCAATTACATAGCTGTATTGAATTATGCCGCTTGAAAAATCAGAATAACAACCCATATCTATGGGGAATTCTTCAACAGCTGAATGAACTGTATCACCTTGAATTGCATCAAAATCAAATAGTATGACAAATTCATTAACAACCCTATAATACACTTTATTTCCATTTGTAGCTATGTATTTAGTCAGACTATCGATTCGCTTCAATTCACCACTTATGGATACATAACAACCTAAGATTCTCGCGTTAAATCCATCGAGTAATGTATCCTTCTCTGACACAAACGAAAATAATCTATCGGATGGCGGAAATTGACTTGCACGACTATAATACCAAGTTGATCCTATAGGGCCGAATATTGTATGCTGTTGGGAATACATATTAGTACAAACTATCAGAAAACAAATTATAACAACATTCTTCATATTAGGATCAGGGCTTATGTTTTTATAAAGGGAAGTGTAAAATTAAAAGACTTAGAAATTATTCTTACATAATATAATCCAATAGGTAAATTACTAACTTCAAACTTAAACTGAGGTTCAATATATGAATACGTTCTTTCGAATTGAATCTGACCATTATTATTAATTATTTGAATATTAAAAACACCATTATAATTTAAAGAATTGTTATACTTCAAATAAAGATAATCATCCGCCAGGTTTGGTGTGATAGAGAAGGGAAATATCTCCTTCTTTGCAGTGATATTACTAGTTTTGGTTATCCCTGTAAATTCAGTATTACAACCTGGGACTAAACAACCAGTGCTATCAATATAAAGCATCCAAACATCCCATGTAAGATATGGTGGAGTTATTCCACGTAATGTATCTTGAACAGATCCGACCACTAAGAAATTTCCATCTTCGGTCTCAGATATATCAAGTAATTCTCCAAATCCTGGTCCAGGGAATCTAAAATCACCAATTATTCGATTCCATTTTAATTCACCTTGTGCTGAAATTCTGAAAATCCAACCACCAAATAGTCGGCTTATTTCAAATGATGTATCTATATAAGGCTGACTTTCATTTACACCTACTCCAAGAATATCTCCATTTTTGGCTATCATTAATCTATATATAGCACTATATTCTTCGGGTTGAAATTTATATTTCCACATCTCATTTCCTAAGGAATCAAATCTATATATAACAGGAACTTCATAAGGATAATAATTAATTGATGCAGAACGCGTCATAATTGCTCCTCCTGATGATGTAGGAATTCCAAATGTATATAAAGAATTTCCAAGAGTTACGGTATCTCTAACGATTTTATTTACAATGTTTCCTACACTATCCAATATTAAAATAAAGCCCTCAATATATTCGCAGTCTGGTTCTAGGCAGCCAGTGCAACCCAATATAGAACCGCCTTCATCTGTCTTGATTATTGAATGCACATTTGTATGTCTATAATCATTTCCATATTGTTTTTTACTTAGGATAGTCCCATTCGAATCACAATTCAGTATCCACAATTTATTTTTGTTGTGTCCGGTATTTTCACTAAGAACTATATTAAATCCTCCATGATTATTTAGAGTTATTCCTTTTGGATCATCTGGATGGTTTGTTCCATAATACCATTGATTTAAAATGTCTCCATCATAATTTATGCTCAGCACGGATAAACCTAATGTATCAACTGGAGCATATAATAGTCCATAAAAAAGTAATGTAGAGTCTGTTGAAATCATGCTTGTTAACACACCTGGTCCTATCCCCTTAAAAGTTTTTTCCCATACAAAATCAAAATTATTATCAATTTTAATTATACTCGTACATATACCTCCGCTAGCGCAGTGGCTTGGTGCCATAATGAAATAATAATCTTTGATTTCTATTAATTGCCACCCTGATTCAGATTCTTGAATAACATCTAATGTCTTAGAAAAAAATGTTTGGCTCAAACTTGGTGTAAAAAATATGGCTATTGAACATAAAATCAATAGCCATATTGTTACTGTCTCCTTTCCAGTGCTCAAAAAAAACATATAGCTTAGTGTTGAATAATGAGTTTGGCAACTGGTATATTACCAGTTAAAGTACCATTTTCATTGAGGCTGCTAATAATATATATCCCTGATTCAAATTCACTAGTTTGGATATTCAATTTTCTAGAATGATTAGTGTTAATGGGCAACACTTTTATTATTCTTCCAGTTAAATCAGATATTCCAATGATTCCAATATAATGTATATTCTCATCAAACTCAATAGTAATACGATCATTTGCCGGATTTGGATATACCTTTATTGTTTTAGATAACAATGAATAGATATTTTCTTTTGACGCCTTTGCCTCAGACCTTTCACCAATATGATAAGGAATTTGAGGAAGAATTAATGTATCGGTAAGGAGGCAATATATAGAACTAGCGTATCCTCTAGATGTGGAAGTACTGAGTGCAGTATTGTAAAGGAATTCTTTATCAGGTGACGATAACTCATATTCTGGGTCTTCCAAGCGGTCCAAATTAATTCTTTGAATCTGAAGAAAGATTTGTTCGTCTACTGTGTTATCAGGAAACAGATTAAAGAGCGTTTCAGCTGCGGAGTAGTCGCCACGTTTAATTTTAATTCCGTAAAGTGCTTGATAAGCTGAAATATTATTTTGCCCATCATATATATCTTCAGCATCATCGAAATCGAAGCTCTGAATAACTTTGTTTTCCAAATATGTTTCAATTTGATCCGCTGTGTCTAGCGAAGCCTCCAGTTTTGAAAGCAAGGTTAAGTTCGTAGGACTAATTGCTAATTTAGATTTTAAACTTGATATTGTGTCTCGAACAATACTCAAATCATTTAGATCATAGTCTGGGTCAACAAAAGGAACTGTTGTTACACAATCATTAGTAAGCCCAGATACAGAATATGGTGTATTATAGTTGTTCGTTCCAATAATTGGATAAACAATGCCAGCACAAAGACTATGATTTTCCGATGGAGGAATATAATATGAAAAAAACTGAGTTAGTGAGCTTTCAGCATGTATTTGTTCATCAATATCTGACAAACAATTTCCTGCGGGTCGAAGTAAGTCCCCTATAAAACGAGAAATGATACCAGGATGATTTTGATCCATCCCAGTTACATATACATCGTTGCTTTCTTTAATAAAGCAGTTGTTGAGAAATTTACTTCTGCTGTTATTACCATCAAACTCAATTCCGTACTTTCCATCTGCTAAGTAATTGTAACGTATTCTGCTATTCTTATCAGTAGAATTCGTGACAAGAATATCAATTCCATCACCTTGGGTAAATTCGTTATTTTCAATTTGGTAATTTGAAGGTCCGTCAATGGATATCGATGTGAATGTGGCTCCATGAAAATCATTTTTATTTATTAATAAGCCATTGGCTAAATTTATTCCATCAGCAATAATGTGGTCCTCGTTTTTATTGAAATAATTACCATCATTGATTGTTAAGCCTGCCATATGAGGTCCGGTTGATAATGTAGCAATACCAATTTTACAACTTTGAAATGTATTATTATTTGATATCTCTCCATTATAGTCAATACACCTAATCCCAGCAATTTGCATATTCTCAAAGGTATTCTGTTCAATTTTTATTCCATAGTTGCTCCAAATGGTAATGCCAGATAATTTAGCATCGTATGTCAAATCTTTAGTAAATGTTGTGTATTGAATTTGACTCTTGTTTTCAAAATCATATTTCATAAATTGAATTCCTACTCTGACATTACGGAATGTTGAATGATCAATTAAAACTAACCCTCCCCATCTACTTATTTGACCTGGATCATAATCATATCCTGGTGCTGTAGTTGAAACACCGCATTTGGCGTTAATAATATTTGAATTATTGGTTATAACAACTATTCCGGATTCATTAGTGGAAAAATCATAATCTAAAACAGATGAGGGATCTTCAAAATCAACTTCAGGTTGTTCCATAGTTGAATTTCCATGGACATATATGCCATTCCATTTTGCTGAGAGTTTGTCGCATCTTGACTGTATTGTTGAACCATCAATATATAAAACAGCTTCACGTTCGACTATAATACTTTTTCCTTTTAACATATTGACAACTGTACTATTTTCGATAATAAGTGTTCCACCTGAATGCACATAAATATCTTTGGCATATATTTCATCTGCGTTCCAAATGAGAGTTTCTCCAAAATTAATTTCGTACTCTAACGCAGTAATTCCATCGGCAACTACAGAAACAGCTGCATATGCATCTACAAGTCCTACATTAGGCATAAGGGATTCTAGTGGGTCATTGTTTCCACTACATACTGATTGACCGTATAACTCCTGGTCTGTAGATTTAAGAATTTCTTGAATATCCCCGGGGGCTACACATGGATCCACTGAAAGCATAAGCCCAACCAATCCTGCTACAATTGGAGAAGCAAAGGATGTACCGATATCAACATCATAATAATTATTTGGCCACGCAGTTCTTAAACAAAAACCTGGAGCTACTACATCTACCTTGTCGTTCTGAGTCAAATGGCCTGGAGGATTATATACAGTATTCCAGTTTTCGCAACCCTCATCATATGGACCTATGCATGAATATATACTAGTTCCTCCAACGCATATTACTTCTGGATAAGATCCTGGATACATATAACCATTTCCATCAAGGCCATTGCAGGTTGTGCTTATGTTGCCATTTCCAGAAGCTGAAACAATGGTAATCCCCATATCAGTTACCATTTTAATGATGTCGTAATGATCTTGGTTATAAGCACAACTTCCCCTCCAACTTATATTTATCACATCGGGTCTCAATAATGCGGTTCGCAAAACGTTGGGCATTCCGCTGTAAAATAACATTAAGGAACAATTATATCCCATATAAGAATGCCCAACGCCATTATTTGTACCACCTGCGGCGCAAGTAGCAACTTCAGTACCATGTTTGCCTGTTGTTGAAATACCCGGCTGAGTATAAACTACTTTTCCTACTAAATCTTCATGATTGAGATCAAATCCTCCATCCATAATAGCAATTCTAACTTCAGGGTCTCCTTTAGTTATATCCCACGCACCATAAGTATTTAGTTCTTCCAATCTCCACATATTCCAAGATTCATCTAATGGATCATTAGTATATGGAGGTGGAGAGGATAACAGCACAGGTTCGTAGCACAAATAAACATAATCTACGTAACTTGTTAAAAGAGATAAGGCGTATAAAAGATCATCTTCCTTACAATCACAAGTCAATTCATAAGCTCTTAATAGACCTGCGGACAAGGATGATCAAATTGAGCAGCCTCAGGATACAACTGAGTCATTTCATAAACCTTATATTCATCTAATACTGTGTTTAACTCTGAAGCCCCATCAAGACTGGCAGTAACACTTGCTGAAGCATAAGAGGTATCAGGTAAAGTACTTGTCAAAGACTCTGCGAATCGTACTTCTACTTTGTGAGGAATAGGAGTTTGCGCGGCACATAAAAAAGTGAGTAATAATAAAATAGAGATTAAGGCAAATAGTCGATTTTTCATTTTTAAAAAATTATATTTGTTAGAGAAATAATTTCTAATATTAAAGTAAAACAAAGAACTGAGATCTGAGTCAAGATTGTGGATCTCTATGCTAATATAATATTTGATTTTGAGAATTATAAATAAAAATTTCCAAATGACCAAAAAATGACACTTGGAGTAAAAGAAATGATTTAGCTCAATTTGAATTAACTTCTGATCATCCGATCAATATCCGTCACTTGTTCGATTAAAGACCTTTCTCCATCATTATAGATGACATAATCTGACAGAGGGATTTTCTTTTCGTCAGACCATTGGTTTTTTATGCGTTCCATTATCTGATCACGGGATAGATGGTCGCGTTCAATTACTCTTGCGATACGGATTTCTTCTGGTGCCACAACAAGGATAATTGCTTTTAATCTTTCAGAAAGTTCTTCTTCAAAAAGGATAGCGCTTTCCTGGATGAAATAAGGTGCAGCTAGTTGATCCGGTTGCACAGACCATTCCAACAGATCCTCATAAACCGCAGGATGAACGATAGAATTCAAATGAAATAACTGATCACGATCATTGAAAACCTTTGAAGCTATCCAGGGTGCATTCAATTCCTTATTCTCATCATAAGCCTCATGTCCAAAATGATGAATTATCTTTTTCCGGATGTCATCTTTTGTATTCATCAGGTGCTTAGCTCTCAGATCGGAATTATACACCGGGATGCCGAGTGTATTAAAAATTGTAGCAACTGTTGATTTGCCTGAGCCTATGCCTCCTGTAAGTCCTATGATGTTCATTTGCCTGTTAATTTCCACATAAAATACGGATCAATCACTGATGATTTCTTTTATACGATAAATTCTCCCGGAAGGAACTCAATGTTCATCTCCAGATGTGCAGCATATTCGTCTAATGTTTTGAAATCCATTTTACTGAATTGATTCAGAGTTGCTGACAATTTCTCTTTAACTGCTGATTTTCGAAAGCTGATGATAAGTGATGCTTTCTCAGTAAAAATTTCTTCTGAAACCGGAATTTCTGCCTGTTTGCAATAATTGAGAAAATGGGGAAAGGTTTCATAGTTCATCTGTAGCCGCACATGAGAGACAACTTTTCTGGTAATAATGTTGCCAGCTTCAAGAGCATTCGCAGCACTTGTTTTATAAGCTTCGATCAAACCGGGGACACCGAGCTTGGTTCCTCCAAAATAACGGACCACCACGATCATGACATTCGTGAGATTCTTTTTTACTATTTGACCAAGAATTGGTTTTCCGGCGGAACCAGAAGGCTCGCCATCATCATTTGATCGTTCCAGGGAAGCATCAGGAAACAATCGAAAGGCTGTACAGAAATGCCTCGCTTTGGGATGATCTTTCCTAACCTGTTGTAATAAAGAGGTAAACTGACTTTCACTATCGACAGGAAAAGCATATGCGAGAAATTTACTTCCGCGATCCATGTAATATCCTTCCGAAGGAACCTGCAAAGTCAGAAATTGATCTGTCATACATATGTAATTTCCGGTTTGAACAGCATCCCGTTTTCATATGAAATCAGGCAAACCGCAGCAGGCATAGGCTTTAGGTATTGTTAACAGGCTAAAATTAATTTTTTAACCATCTTTGTATCTGTGAAGAGGATATGAGCTTTTCCATCCCCCAACAGACATGATTCTTTGTCAAAAATACACCACTTGGAACGAAGCCTGACCCAATATGATGCTGTCATCGGGAGATGCAAGGAATTGTTCTTAAGCAAGAACAAGGACTATGGTACTGCATGGCGGGTACTCCGGTTGAGCTCACTGACAGATCAGATCTATATTAAAGCTTCAAGGATCAGGAATATTGAAGAGCAGGGAAGCCATAAAGTAGATGATAAAATCGATGATGAATATGTGGGCATCATCAACTATTGTCTCATGGCTCTGATTCAAATCAGTCTTTCAGAAGATAAAAGACAGGAGATACCGACTGAAGAATTAACCGGTCTTTACAATCATTATGTCATGGAAACGCGTGAATTATTCGAAAGAAAAAATCATGACTACGGCGAGATCTGGAGGGATATGCGGATCAGCAGCTATACAGATCTGATCCTGATGAAAATATTAAGAATCAAACAAATTGAAGACAACAACGGTTTGTTATTGGCATCCGAAGGTGTTGATGCGAATTATATGGATATCATCAATTATTGTGTTTTTGGATTAATCCGGATTGAAGAACTCACCTCATTATGACTTTACTCAGACTCCTTTTTTACATTGCGATTATCGCTTTAGTGCTTACCCTTCTCATCGGATGGTGGAAGAAAGGCCATAAGTCATGGTTGATGACATACCTGCAGAATTTCACAGGCGTGTTGTTTATTATTTCAGGTTTAGTGAAAGCGATCGATCCCGTCGGGACAGCTTTCAAAATGGAGGAATATTTTACTGAGTTTCAATATGCCTTCGCGGATACGTGGTTTGGTTTTATGGGACCTGTATTCCACTACTTAAGTGAGATATCATTGATCTTCTCGGTCGCGATGATCGTGTTTGAGATTATCCTGGGATTGATGTTATTGCTTGGACATAAGACAAAGCTGACCAGCTGGTTATTTTTACTGCTGGTACTCTTCTTCACCATGCTCACCGGATTCACTTATCTCACAGGATATGTACCAAGTGATGCTACATACTTTCAATTTTCAAAATGGGGACCTTATGTTGTCACCAATATGAGGGTTACAGACTGTGGTTGTTTTGGTGATTTTATCAAGCTTGTTCCCAAGATTTCTTTTTTCAAAGATCTGGCATTGCTGATCCCCGCATTCATTTTTGTCTTTCGTCATAAAGACATGCATCAGTTGTTCACAGCTAAGACTAGAAATATTACAATCGCTATATCTACGGTGTTGCTGGTGATTTTCTGTCTTAATAATTTTCTATGGAATCTTCCTGTTGTTGACTTCAGGCCATTTAAGGTGGGAACAAACATATATGATACACGGGAAAAGGAACAAGCAGCTGCAGCAGCCGTGAAGATCACTGCCTGGAGATTGAAGAATTTAAAATCCGGTGAGGTGATTGAGATACCGGACAAGCAATACATGTCCGAACTCGCGAAATATCCTAAAACGGAGTGGGCTGTCGTAGAACAAGTAAAAACCAAACCCGAGATCGAAGCTACTAAAGTGAGCGACTTTTCAATCGCTGACAGCGAAGGAAATGAAGTCACTGAAGATATCCTGACGGATTCCGGTGATGTGTTTTTAGTCGTTGCCTATAAGCTGAAAGGTGAATCACAAACAGAAGAGATCATGGTTCCGGATACACTATGGAAAGTGGATACAGTTCAGATAAAACCTGATAGTGCAGTCCTTGTAAAAAGTATTGCATCCGCAGGAACTAAGAAGGAAGTTAAAACGATATATACCTGGGATCCGGATTACCTGAAGGATTATAAAGAGAAGGTAAATCCATTGATGCAGGATGTGATGAAGCAGGGAGCGAAGGTGTATGCTATAGCCGGCGGTGCGGGGAGCGATATGGAAAATGCCTTCAAAGAGGCTATTGAAGGCAATTATAACTGGTATGAAGCAGATGAAGTATTATTAAAAACGATGATCCGCTCAAATCCGGGGGTAATGCACATGAAAGGTGGTAAAGTGCTCGAAATGTGGCACATACGTCATCTTCCGAAGTCGCTGAAGTTAAATTGAGACGTATTTTTAGAAAGACATATTGCTAACACATAAAATAATTTATTATTCGTTCTTGTAAGGATAGCACAAATAGCTTTTATTTGTGGTCTTATGTTCGTTGAATCAATCTGAGGTATAATCCCATATGGTAAGCAGGAGAAGTATAAGGGTCAAAGTGATGCAGTTGCTTTATTCGCTTGATCGCGACCCGGGAGTAAGCCATCAAGAAATATTAAAACGTTATGATACGGCTGTGGACCTGGCTTTTGAGAGCCTGCTCTTCAATCTGTACCTCATGATGGAGATCACCCATTTCGCAATTGTCGACAGGGATACCCGCCATGCAAAATTGCGTCCCGATCAGGACGATCTTACCTGGAATGCCAAGCTTTTTGAAAATGATCTGATCCAGAGCCTTTTCGGCAATAAGACCCTCAGAAAATATTTTGATGACCGGACATTCCGTTCCCGTCTCGATCCGGATATGCTGCAGAAAATGTATAATACATTTGCAAAATCTCCTGAATACCGAAAATATATTTTTACAGATATCGACGAAGCCGGCCACAGGGAACTACTGCTCACGATATACAGGGATATCCGGAAAAATGAAATCTATGAGGAAATCGTAGACGATCAATATCCATTCTGGCAGGAAGACAAATCACTCGTCATCGGAGCTTTCAAAAAGATCATCAAACAGCTTCCTGAGAAAAAAGAAAAATTCTTTGATGAATATCGTCCTGATGACGATACGGTGATTGAGTTCGGACGCAAGCTCATCGCCGTGACCATGGAGCAAAATGAAGAGCTGGAACAGCTGATTGAGCCTACGCTTAAGAACTGGGACATGGAACGATTAGCCGTGCTGGATGTCATCATCATCAAAATGGCATTGGTGGAATTTTTATTCTTTCCTACGATTCCAACTAAAGTAACGCTCGATGAATATGTGGATGTATCCAAAGAATACAGCACACCAAAGAGTAAAGATTTTGTCAATGGTATTTTGGACAAGCTGATGAAAACGCTCAGTGAAGAACATAAAATCAAGAAAGAAGGTCGCGGCCTCCTTGAAGAATAATGGATTGAAGAAATCCAATAAAGGAATTACGATTGACCAATACATAAAATACTTATAGGCTAAACCTGATGCAGGAAAAAGCAATTATTCTGGATTTCGGCGCTCAGTACACACAGTTGATTGCACGCCGGGTAAGGGAAGCAGAGATCTACAGCGAAATCATTCCTTATCACTCACTTCCTGCAGAAGTTCCCCCTGGTGTAAAAGCATTGATCCTTTCAGGCAGCCCGTTTTCTGTAAAAGATGCTAATTCACTCCGGCCTGAGCTAAAAGCCTGGATAGGTAAAATTCCCATTCTCGCCATTTGCTATGGAGCTCAATATATCGCTGATGAATATGGTGGACAGGTAGCAAGATCAGATAAGCGTGAATACGGAAAAGCAAAACTTCACATCCGTGCTCCCCAACATCCTCTATTCAGTGGAATTCCGGATAATTCACAAGTATGGATGTCACACGGAGATAGCATACTTGCGATTCCAGGTGGATATCAAATATTAGCTGACACAGAGAGTATTCCTATTGCTGCATACGCAAGTTCACCAGGTCAGTTTGATCAAATGGTCTGCGGTGTTCAGTTCCATCCTGAAGTCACTCATTCCATTATTGGATATCAGCTGCTAACCAATTTCCTAAGGGATATAGCCGGGTTTAAAGAAAGATGGACGCCTGAATTATTTATTGAAGAGAGTGTAAATCAAATCCGCAAGCAGACCAACGGAGAAGAAGTATTGATGGCACTCTCAGGTGGTGTAGATAGTACAGTAGGTGCACGATTAATTCATAAAGCTATTGGAGAAAAACTGCATTGTTTTTTTGTTGATAATGGTTTATTAAGAAAAAATGAATTTCGCCGCGTCCTTGACAGGTATGCAGAAATGGGTCTCAATGTTCATGGAATTGATGCTAAAGAAAAATTCTATAAGGCATTGGCCGGCATCACTGATCCTGAAACAAAAAGAAAAGCGATCGGCCGTTTATTCATCGAAGTGTTTGAAGAAGAATCCTCAGCCTATCCTGGAGTGAAATGGTTAGGACAGGGAACGATATACCCGGATGTGATTGAATCCATTTCTGTTCATGGTCCTTCTGAAACCATCAAATCACATCACAATGTTGGCGGACTACCGGATACACTCAAGCTAAAAATCCTGGAGCCGCTGAGAATGTTATTTAAGGATGAAGTGAGAAAAGTAGGTTATGCACTCGATATCCCTCCTGAAATATTAGAGCGCCATCCCTTTCCCGGACCAGGCCTGGCAATAAGAATCATCAGTGATGTCACCCCTCAAAAAGTCGCCACATTACAGGATGCTGATGAAATCTATACGGCCTTGCTGAGAAAGCATGGATGGTATGAAAAAATCTGGCAGTCAGGTGCAATACTTTTGCCGGTGCAATCCGTTGGTGTGATGGGTGATGAAAGAAGTTATGGATTTACAATCGCGCTCAGGGCCGTTGACTCAGTCGATGGCATGACTGCGGAGTGGAGCAGGTTGCCAGGTGAATTGCTCGCTGAGATATCCAGTGAAATCATGAATAAAGTCAAAGGAATCAACAGAGTCGTCTATGACATCAGCACTAAACCGCCTGCTACAATTGAATGGGAGTAGGATTTTAGTCTGCTGCCTGTTGGCCATTTCTCTTGTCGCATGTTCCACCAAAAAGCATGTAAAAAAAACAGAACCTCCTGTTATTACAAAAACAGAAGATAAGGTAAGAGTATATGATCCGGCGACCGGAACATATATCCTCGTTCCGAGAGATGCGGTAAAAGTGGATACGATAAGATGGACAGAAGATCCCTCCATTCCTATCATCGCTGATAAGGATATCAAAGTGGATCATCCTGAAAAGAAATTCAAATTTGATATCAGTCTCCTGGTTCCTTTTAATTCGGATCAATATTCATTTTTTGAAACCCAGGTGGATCCCAAGCTGGAGCGATTTCTTCAATATTATGCAGGGATGAAAATCGCAGCCGCAGAATTTGAAGATTTGGGATACCCGGTTACTGTGCATTCATATGATACCAGGACATCAGTCACAGAATTGAACAGCATACTCAAAGAATTTTCAGTTAAAAATGCTGATATCATAGTTGGTCCTTATGAAAAAGAGAATGTAGAAGAAGTAGCCTCATTCGGTCTGAAGCATGAGAAAATCGTAGTGTCACCGTGGTTGCCTGCATTCAGCATTGATAACGAAAATCCATTTTTTATCCAGGTTGTGCCGGGGCTCAGCACACATGCAGAAGCCATCATGGATTACATCGGAGATGAATTGAAAGGGAAAAAAGTATTCCTCGTAGCCAGGAACAATCCGGCTGAAATCAACAGGCTTCAATTATTTAAAAAGAATATCAACGTAAAGACAGAAGACCTCATCATCGATGACAAGTCTGTCGAACTCCAAAAAACAGATCTTAGCTCTCTCCTGGACGAGAAAGGAACCATATTTATTTTGCCATTTTACTCCAGGTCGGATGAAACTTTTGTCAATTCATTCATGCGAAAGCTGCACGCAGATAAGGAAACAAAAGAAGTAATTGTGTTTGGATTGCCCCAGTGGACAGGATTTAATAATCTTAATCCGAATTATATGGAGAGCCTTTCCGTGCATATCAGCAGTTCAACTTTTATAGATGTATATCATCCGTCTTACCAGGATTTTCGCGAACGATTCTATGCACAATTTCATACACTACCTGACCAACAGGCATTCATCGGATATGATTTATTGCAATGGCTTGGCAGAACCCTGACGAATGATGGATCAACAGGATTAACAGGAAAGCCATCAACCGTAAACTTCGGACTTGCATCAGGTTATGATATTAAACCGGTCTTCAAAACCGGATTGAACGTATCCGAAATGAAAGTACCCCTGTATTATGAAAACTCAAGAGTCAGGATACTCAAGTATTTCAACCAGGACTTTACGCTTGTGCGGTAAATCAGGACAAATATGAAAGCGCCTTTTCTATTCTCGATGCGGATTCTTTAAGTTTTGATTCTGATGTTGCATAAGACAATCGTATGCAACGTTCATTCCCAAAAGCGGCACCGGAAACTGTACTCACCATCGCTTCAGCTAAAAGATACAAGCTCAGATCATCAGCATTTTTTATGACGGATCCGTCTTTGGTTTTTTTACCAAAATATGCAGACACATCCGGGAAAATATAAAATGCACCCTGCGGCCTGTTGACTAAAAGAAGAGGAATTTGTTCCAGCAAACCAATAATGAGGTCACGTCTTTGATGAAATGCTTTTGCCATATCCTGAGTTGGTTGCTGATCAGCATCTAATGCAGTGACAGCAGCTTTCTGTCCAAAAGATGTAGCCCCGCTTGTCACCTGTCCCTGGATCTTAGTACATGCTTCTGCTATCCATGCCGGTGCTGCAATATATCCTAATCGCCATCCTGTCATTGCATAGGCTTTAGACATCCCGTTGATGATCACTGTACGGTCCTGCATATTGTCAAATGAAGCTATCGTGTAGTGGCGGTCTGTGAAATTGATATGCTCGTAGATCTCATCTGAAGCCACGATGACATTTTCGTATGACTGCAGCATTTCTGCTATGGATTTGAGTTCATCAAATGAAAAGACAGAACCGCTTGGATTGCATGGTGATGAAAAGAGGATAAATTTTGTACGGTCAGTTATCAATGCTTCAATTTGACCGGCAGTGCATTTGAAATCATTTTCAATGTTTGAATAAGCAACTACGGGTATTCCGCCGGTCATCTTAATAATTTCATAGTAGGACACCCAATAAGGTGCGGGGATAATGACTTCATCACCCGGATCAAGCAATGCAGCGCAAAGATTATATACACTCTGCTTGGCACCATTGGATACGACGATTTGATTGGCTGTGTATTGAAGACCATTTTCCCTCGACAATTTCCTGACGATAGCTTCACGTAATTCCAACAAACCATTCACCGGTGTGTATTTCGTAAAACCTTCATCAAGTGCTTTTTTAGCTGCATCCTTAATGTGCGCAGGTGTGTCGAAGTCAGGTTCTCCCAGGCTTAGGTCAATCACATCCTGACCTTTGGCTTTTAATTCCCTGGCGAGCTTTGCCATTTTCAGGGTTGCCGACTCCTGCATTTCCATCACCAGCCTCGAAAGAGAGAGGGTAGACATATCACTATTCATCATCTTGTAGGATATTATTTACTTTGAGGCGCTAAGTTACCAACAGAATGAATAAAAAATCAGAGGAATTAAGGCGGCGCCAAACTGAGGCACTTTTAGGTGGTGGGCAGGATCGCATCGATCAGCAGCATGCTAAAGGAAAACTGACGGCCAGGGAGCGCATTCAACTCTTATTTGACGAAGGTAGCTTTGAAGAAATCGGGATGATGGTTGTGCACCGGTCTGTTGATTTCGGGATGGACCAGCAGCAATTCTATGGTGATGGAGTAGTGACAGGTTATGGAACGATCGAAAGCCGATTGGTATATGCGTATGCTCAGGATTTTACGGTTTTCGGCGGTGCACTTTCTGAAACACATGCTGAAAAGATCTGTAAAATCATGGACCTGGCGATTGAAAATGGAGTCCCTGTCATTGGCCTGAATGATAGCGGAGGTGCCCGGATACAGGAAGGGGTGAGGTCGCTGGGAGGATATGCCGATATTTTTTATCGTAATGTCAAAGCTTCCGGTGTCATTCCACAGATAAGTGCAATCATGGGTCCCTGTGCCGGTGGAGCCGTTTACAGCCCCGCTATGACAGATTTCACGATAATGGTTGAAGGCAGTTCGTATATGTTTGTAACAGGGCCTAATGTCGTCAAGACCGTGACAAATGAGGAAGTAACCAGTGAAGCATTAGGGGGCGCCATGACGCATGCCACCAAATCAGGGGTCACTCATCTCACAGCAGCAAATGATGTCGACTGCATTCTACAGATCAGAAAATTATTGTCCTATATGCCGCAGAGCAACGCAGTGCGTCCGCCGTCATCAGCATATATCACTGATGAAGAATTGAGGCCCGGATTGAATGACATTATACCTGAAAGTTCAGCGACTCCTTACCAGATGAAGGATGTGATCCATCAACTAGTGGATCAGGATTCGTTCATGGAGATACATGAGCATTTTGCTGCCAATATTGTCGTTGGGTTTGCCAGGATGGGTGGAAGAAGTCTTGGAATCGTGGCTAATCAACCATGGCATCTTGCAGGCGTATTGGATACGATTGCTTCGCGCAAAGCTGCAAGGTTTGTGAGGTTTTGTGATTGTTTCAACATACCCTTGCTGGTGCTTGTGGATGTACCTGGGTTTCTGCCGGGTACTGACCAGGAATGGAACGGGATTATCCAACAGGGTGCAAAATTACTGTATGCGTTTAGTGAAGCTACAGTGCCCAGGATAACACTCATCACCCGTAAAGCGTATGGTGGTGCATATGATGTCATGAATTCAAAACATATCGGGGCGGATATGAATTTTGCGTGGCCTTCTGCAGAGATCGCAGTGATGGGTGCTAAAGGTGCTTCTGAAATTATTTTTAAAAAAGAAATTCAAAGCAGTTCGAAACCTCAGGATACCCTGAATGAAAAAGAAAAAGAATACGGCGATTTGTTTGCAAATCCATACCAGGCTGCAGAACGAGGATTTATTGATGAAGTGATCAGGCCTGAGGAATCAAGAAGGAAAATATTGAAAGCCCTTGTCGTTTTATCAAACAAAAAGAAAACAGGGCCCTTCAGAAAACACGGTAATATTCCACTTTAACGGTAACTGATGAAAGATTTTCTAATTGAAATGTTCGGCATGAACCAGGAAGCCAATCTGAAAATGGTTTCTGCAATTAAAAAAATTCCGGAACAGAATGAAGCTCTCAAGCTGCTCAGCCATTTAGCTAATTGCCAATATAAATGGCTTGACCGGATAAATGTTTTTCCTGAAGAATCAAAGCTTGACTGGTGGGAACCGGTTTATACGCCAGAGGAATTGCCTGAACATTTTGTGGAGAGTACCAGGCAATGGATCAATTATCTGACAGAGTTGAGTGAGGATGATTTAGAAGAAATTAAAAATTATATAGGTTACGACGGCTCCACATGGGAAGCAAAGCTTAAGGATATTGCGCTGCAGTTGATATTTCATTCCTTTCATCACCGGGCGCAGATCCAGATGATGATCAGGACACAAGGATATAAACCCGGCTTTATAGATTATATCGGCACGAAGCAAAAAAAAACCGGATCGGCAGCCCACTAGCTAAAGCTAGTGGAAACTCAAAATGAATTGAATTGCCACTAGCTTTAACTAGTGGATTTCAAAATGAATTGAATTGCCACTAGCTTTAGCTAGTGGATTTCAAAATGAATTGAATTGCCACTAGCTTTAACTAGTGGATTTCAAAATGAATTGAATTGCCACTAGCTTTAACTAGTGGATTTTCAATGAAATGATTTGTTGCCACTTTCACTGTACTTATTAGTAAGCCCCTTTGACCAATTTAACGGGCCAGGTATTTCCCTCGTACGAAATGAATGCAATGAAAACTCCAGTCGGTAATACATTCATGTCATATAACGATCCACCGGATATCTTTTCCCGGTAGCCTATCATCTGGCCAGTTGAATTCAATAAGGACACAGTAATATCTTTCTTTGCAAATACAACAGGGTAAGTTCCATTATTTAGCACCTGGAATATTTCATCCTTTTCCACAGGTATAGTTGCAACTGTACATTGTACATCTCCTGGTTCTATAAAATCAAAACAAGCTGTGCTATCAGCATCCAGCACCAGGAATTCATATGAGGTATTGTCTGATGGGAATGGTCCAATCTCAACAGGCAACTGATCGTAAGCAAAATTGCCATAGATTATATTATTACCTACCACGTTGAATCCGGAAGCACCGACATCGTGATGCTGGAAGTCGAGTATGAAAAAGAAATTACCTGCACTATCACAATTGGATAAAGTATACGAAAGATTGGAAATATCGCAGGCACCTTCTCTACAAACAGGGCCTTCAAATTCAAAGCTCGTACAACAATTAAAATTGTCGTCTTCGCAAATAGTGACAACATATTCGCCGGTTGCATTTGCAGGAAATTGATTTGCAATGATGGGTACCTGGTCCAGGCTGTAAAATCCAAGATATTCAGCTCCCGTGTATACATCAAAGCCGGCAGCGGTCACATTCTGGTGCTGGAAATTAACAATAGCTCCAAACGTTGAATCTGAATTGCAATCGAAGGTTTGTACAGAAATATCAAATATGTTGCATTTAATTCCACCGCAATCATCAGGGTTTGCATAAATAAAAGTAGCACAGCAATCAGGAGCACCTAAAGCACAAACTTCAAGCACGGTAGCCTGTCCGCCGGCTAATGGGAATTCTGGAATATGGATGATATCCGGATCTACAAAAAAAGTACCAATCAAAAGGCTGTTAGCATAAATAAGCACAGAATCCGAAGGCAGATTATTCCACCAAAAATCAACATCCAAAGCATACGTAAACTCAGATGCACATTCACCTGGTACAGCAATGAGTTCATACACATGACAGGTCCCACCGCCTGTACAATCCGGTGTAACAAACGCATCTTCACCACAACATTCAGGTGACCCTATCGCACATACCTGAATGGTAACAGAATTGCCCGGTGTGGAATGAAATGAATTGATCACAATATGTCCATCGTTTACGAAGAAATTTCCGATCAATTCATCATTTGCGGTAATACTCACAGAATCACCCGGCAGCTCATGGGATAGAAAATCCACGAACAGGATGTAAGTGGTATCCGTAATGCAGTCGCCAATATGTACCTGCACGTCCGAAATATGACATTCATCCGGCCCTTTGCAATGAGGTGTGTCAAATGTGAAATCATCGCAACAACCGGGATCGCCTACTCCACAAACCTCAATCAATGTCACCGACGTATGAAAGACAGGGAAATGATCAAAAACAATATGTCCTCCCTGTAAGTGGAAAGTGCCCATATTATTTCCATTAGCTGTGATCGCTACTGAATCCACAATCAGATGATCAAAAAGAAAATCAAGCACTAGCTCATAGGTTGAATCCTCCTGACAGCTACCTGCAATCGCAACGAGATTATGAATATTGCAAGGTTCTGTCCCCGTGCAATCCGGTGTTACAAATGAATATGTATCACAACAATTTGGTTCATTGAAAGAACATACCGTGATAATAGTCAGGGAATCCGTATAAACCGGAAAATCAGGTATGACAATATGATGATCAGGTTCGAATATCGTATCGAATAAAATACCATTTGCAAAAACAGTGAATGAATCACTGATTAAATTTTCAGTCAGGTATTCGATCACCAACTCATACGTAGTATCAGATGAACATGGTCCGGGCGATGCGACAAGTCCTGAAACTTCACAATCATCAGGCGTACAGTCAGGAGTTGTAAACGTATATGTATCACAACAATTCGTATTGCCTACAGCACAAACGGTGAGTGTGGTAATAGCATCTTCATATTGAGGGAAACCTATGATCCGGATAAAATTGGGTTGAACTAAAAATGTTCCAAAGGAATTGCCATTAGCAGAAATATTCACCGAATCCACAAGTAAATTTGCATGATTGAAAGAGATATCAAGTACGTAAGAGTCACCTGAATTGCAATTGCCGATAGCAGCCGTAAGATCATAAATGCTGCACTGCGGCCCTTCACAATTTATCAATTGGATAGGTAGGCTTGCGCAACAATCGTCTTCTGAGTGACCACATATGGTCAATATCGATGTGCTGGTTCCTTCCGGAACATTTGAAACTACAAAAGGTACAGAGGCTACGTCAAAGGTTCCCAGGAAAATTCCATCAACGGAAACATCCACAGCATTGTCTAAAAGATTTGCATTAAAAAATTCAACTGATATTGCAAATGTTGTATCTGAAGTACAACCTAATGTTTCAGCAGAGATGTCAAATATAGAACACTGACAATCCGGTGCGGTGAATGTAAGTGAGGTGCAGCAATTGCTATTATTCAGATCACATACCTGGATCATATCGCTGCCATCACCTTCAGAAGGAAATTCCAATATCGTCAATGGTAAATCTGTATAATCATATGTATCATAATAATCGCCATTCACAAAAAGATCGAAACCAGTACCTAAAGTTCCGGTATGTATAAAATCGACATGAAGGATATAGGCATTGTTTGCTGTGCATTCACCCGTCTCTGCCTGCAGATCAGATAATTCGCATATTGTATTACAGGCAAGTGTTCCGATTTCTGTAGCATCGAAACAAAATTCATTTCCGATATCGGTGACTACAAATTCAAAAAACTGGCTGACCTCTCCATCGAAAGGACCCAGGAGCAGAGGCACCTGGCTGTACAGGTAATTTCCAAATGAAGTACCATTTCCAGTTATGTTAAAGCCCTCGGATGAAGTATTCTGAAAATCAAAATCAATGGAAATTAAAAAATTACCATCCTGATCACATGGAAAAGGATTCGCTTCCAGGTTATAAATGATGCATCCGGCACATAGCAAAGCTTCGTATGCTTCTGTCACACAACAACCCTGATTCTCATTATCACACACGGTAACCTGGTCTACGAAATCTCCCGAGCCAACAAAGGCTGGCAACGTATAAGGCAGGTCGGCATAATTATAGGTCCCATAATAGAAGTTATCCGAAAAGACAGAATAACCTTGTTGGCCCTTTCCTTCGATATCCAAATCCAGGAGAAGCTCATAGGCATTATTTCCATTGCACAAGGTTGGAGTGGCGTCAAAGTTGAGAATATTACACGGAGGAGGACAATGGTAAATGCCGAGTAAATAATCTTTCGTGCATGAAGGCAATGCTTTGTCCTGAATGATAAAATTCCAATTGATATTGCTATTGCCATTCAATGGTCCTAGGACAACCGGTAATTCATTGTACGCAAATACACCGTAATTCAATGTATTTCCGTGTACCGTGAAGCTATCTGAAGCAGGATGAGCGACATCGAAATCGAGATGCACAACGAAATTCCCTGAAAGACATTCGGGATCTGCAACGAGATTATATATTTCACAATTATTTGGATTGCAATCAATAGCAGGCACAGTGAAAAATTCGCAGCATGTAGGATTGCTTTTATCACAGATCTTGACGGTGATAGGCGCGGCTCCATTTATTGTGAAATTGAGTATGTCATAAGGTAGGCTAGCATACAAAGCGGAGGTTAAATACTGGCCATTTGAATAATAAATATCGAATGCTGCACCGGCAGTATTTGCATGATCAAAATCGATAGTGACTGCAGCAACGTTGGTGGTCACGCAACTAATCTTATGCATAGTGAAATGACTGAAATCGCAAATGGGTCCACAGTCGGCAGCCGTAATTTTTACAAAGCTCTGGCATCCGGGATTATCAACATCCCAGGCGATAAACTCATACGATGATTCATTATCCCCAAGCAATGGCCCAACGGTAACAGGAAGATCGGAGTACAGGAATGTACCATAGATCACCCCATTTCCAGCTAGTGTGAAACCCTGGCTTGTCGGGTTGTTCACCTGGAGGTTGACAGAAACCATAAATTTCAGGGCATTGCACGCAAGCGGAGTGGCCGTTATCTGGGTTATCTGGCAGGGCTGACTAAAGCCCAAAACAGGTAAAAAAAGGAGGGTAATGAAGACAGAACGTATCGTTTTGATCATATTTATCATCTTTAATGCTGTGCAAAACTAGGGAAAATGCAGTAAGATCTTTGCATATTTGAAGATACAGATATCTTTAGGATTGTTGCTATTAAACATAAATCAATTTCCTAATATGAAAGCCATGATGCTGTGGAATACAGGCCAGCCGCTGGGATTGGCTGAGCTGGAACTTACCCTGCCTTCCATTGGGGATGTATATGTTCTGCTTAAAGCAGCAGCCCTCAATAAGCGTGACTACTGGATTACCCAGGGGAAATATCCGGGTCTTGTTTTTCCCCTGATCCTGGGTAGTGACGGGGCCGGGTTGATTGATGACAGGGAGGTTTTGATAGATCCAGGCATAAACTGGGGTGACAGTAATCGCCATTTTGGACCAGGGTTTAAAATCATCGGGATGCCTGATAACGGCACATTAGCCGAATATGTGAAGGCTCCGGAAGTTAATCTATATGACAAACCAGGACATTTGTCCTGGACTGAAGCTGCAGCGTTACCGGTTGCCGGTGTGACAGCTTACCGGGCAATGATGACGAGGGGGAAAGCACAACCCGGAGAACGAATGCTGGTGACAGGGATAGGAGGTGGTGTGGCTACAATGGCGTTGTTATTCGGTGTGGCATTAGGGATTGAAACCTGGGTAACTTCTTCATCCGATCAGAAAATTGAATTGGCGATACAGCATGGTGCCAAAGGAGGCATCAATTACACCACGGACAATTGGGATAAAAATTTGGCCCGGCTCGCCAATGGTAAATTTGATATCGTGATCGATGGCGCCGGTAGTCCATCTTTTTCGAAGCTTCTTTCGCTGATGGATTCATGTGGAAGAATGGTAATCTATGGTGGAACAGGCGGTACTATAAACGATCTCAGTCCTCAGCGCATATTCTGGAAGCATCTTGATATCATGGGCTCCACAATGGGATCACCGGATGATTTCCGGCATATGGTGGATTTAGTGAATGAGCATAAAATCAAACCCATCATCAGTCATACTTTTCCACTTGAAGAAGCGAATGAAGCGATTGCCTTAGTGGGCAGGGGAGAGCAATTTGGAAAAGTCTGCATCACAATACCATGACAAGCATTGGTCTCTTGTCCGATACACATGGTTTTCTGGATGAATCCCTTAAGCTCATGCTTGACAATTGTGATGAGATCTGGCATGCCGGTGATTTCGGAACGATGGATGTGTATCAACAGCTCATGCAGCTGAATAAACCTTTAAGAGGTGTTTACGGAAATATAGATAACCAGGAATTACGTGCACTTCTTCCACTCAATCAATGCTGGCAGGTTGAAGAGCTAAAAATATTCATGACACACATCGGTGGATATCCAGGCAGATATGATGCACGTGTAAAAAATATATTAACTGAACAACAACCTGGTATCTATGTATGTGGTCATTCGCATTTTCTTAAAGTGATCTATGATAAAACTTTTAAACTACTTCATCTCAATCCCGGTGCATGTGGGAAAGAAGGATTTCATAAAATACGGACAGCATTAAAATTTTCAATTGATGGGGATAAGATTAAGGATATGGGGGTGATTGAATTGAATTAATCTATTGCCTGAATCAAATCTTCCAATATATCCTCCGCATTTTCAATCCCAACCGAAATCCTGATGAGGCCATCTGATATCCCTGCTTTTTTTCTGATTTCCGGATCTACTTTAAGATGTGAGGATGATGCCGGATGTAAAATCAATGTATCAACATCTCCAAGTGTTGGAGCAAGTGAACAAAACTTTAATTTATTCAATGCAGATAGTGCATCCTGAATGCCACCATTCAATTCGAAGCTCATCATACCTCCAAACGCTTTCATTTGTTTTTTGGCAATGAGATGATGAGGATGAGAAGTCAATCCCGGGTAATTGACTTTTGCGATTTTGGGATGTTCTTCAAGCTTCTGTGCAATGAAGAGAGCATTGGATGAATGCTTGTCCGTACGAAGAGGAAGGGTCTTCATCCCCTGGTAAACCAGCCATGCTTCGAATGGACTGCAATTGGAACCTACCAGTTTCACGTGATTCCATAATTTATCGCGAAATAAATCAGGATCCTGTCCGATGACCACACCTGCTATTCCATTGCCATGGCCATTGAGATATTTTGTTGTAGAGTGCATCACAAAGTGGATACCATGCTTCAACGGTTGTTGGAGATAGGGTGTAGCAAATGTATTGTCGATAGCTGACCATCTTTGATACTGATTTACAACAGCAGCTAATGCTTGTATGTCAATGCAGGCAAGAGTTGGATTCGCTGGTGTTTCGAGGTATACCAGACGAATAGTTGGATCTTTGGAAAGCAAAGTTCCAACAAGATCAGTATCGGAAAGATCTGCATACAAAACTTCAATCCCTCTTTTTGAAACGATCTTTTGCAATAGCTCTGTTGTGCCGCCATAAATATTTGGTTGCGTTAATATTTTGTCACCGATCTGCAATAATCCTCCTGCAAGAACTTCGACAGCCGCCATTCCGGAATTTGTCATTAAGCCTTGCGTCTCTTTGTTCATGCCATACCCTTCAAGTGCTGCGATTTTTGCAGCAGTCGCGTCAACTGTTGGATTTCCATAGCGGCTGTAGGTATGACCTATTTCTTCTTTTGCAAAAATCCTGATACCTTGCTCGATATCATCAAAGTCGAATGATGAAGTGGCATAGATAGGTAGTATGTGAGGTGTTGTGGTCCGGGGATCGGGCCATTCACGGGCCGCAAGAGATTCGAATTTCATAAAGTTTTGGCTGAATAATATAGTTAATTTATAAAGTCCCTGACAACATCTTCAAATCTTTAATAATTGAATGTTGGACAGTAAAGAAAAGAAATAATAAAAAAAAACTCCGGAGTATAACCCCGGAGTTTTTTGCTCAATCTTTAATTAAGCTTTTTTTATTCATGATTAGTTATCGAGCTACAATGAATGGAACTGACCGCTGACCATCAGGTGTTTCTACCTGAAGCATATAGTTGCCTGCAGCAAAAGAGCTGACATTGATAAGTTCAATATGATTTGTAATTGTATTTGAAATTGTTTTTGAATAGACCTGCTGACCGAGATAATTGAGCAATCTCAGTTGCACATCCCTGTAAGGTTTCTCGAATGCCATCTTCACCTGGATTTCATCGGAAACCGGGTTTGGATAAGTTGAAATTAGATTGATAGATGATAATGGATCTTTAGTATTCACAGTAGGATCAACCTGAATTCGGACAACCGGTACGATATCAAATCCAAATGTGTTTGTCACCGCATAATCGATTTCAGCAACATTTCCATCCATAGGAATTCCAAGCACAGAAGCATAAAATCTTCTATCTGTAAGTCCATTTACAAAAGCAGAATCAAAAGCCAGGTTTGTACCAGAGAAATCTCTTGAATCATTTCCTAACATTGTAAACAGTGGATCATTCACGGCTGCCTGCCATTCAATGACTGCCATGTAACCAAAATCTGCCTTCATCGTGACGGGAACACCAGGATCGTTAAAATTTTCAATAGGTGTAGTAATGATCGCCGGGTTGCCTTCCGTTCCGGTGAATGTATATGGAACAACACTTAGATATCTTCTTTCGCTTGAAGAGGAAACTTCATCTCCGTTTGTATCAGTCCACTGTAAAAGAAGAACGTTTACTGTCAAGCCAGCCATTTCAGTAGCATTATTAACACCCCATACTATATTACTGGCATCAGCGTCTGCAACAGGTTGGAAAAAATTGCCATAGACCCAGGATTGAGGAGCTCCGGCAGTCCAATTGGAAGCAGCTGGGGCAATAGGTCTTGTTGATCCATCTTCAAGGGCAAATTCAAATCCTCCAACGGTAAAATCATAGGTAATTGAATTGTCAGTAGAGTCAAAATCAGCAAGATCCTGTGAAAGAGTGTAGGTTCCTACATAATCAGAGATTGCAATTGTAGGAGGGGCACTTGGGACGTCCACTAATTCATTGAAGATTTTATTTTGTGCGATTGAGTCCGGAGCAAGGGTGCCATATGACAGGTTCTCATCATAGATTACATTTCCAGATGTTTCTTCTACTTTAAGATTTAAAGTGACATTTGTTTGATCACAAGCTCCAGCATTATGTATATCAGCAAGTGCTGGATAAGGGAATACCTGGTTGGCAGGAATAGCTACCCATGGGGCCCTGGAGAAAAATGCAGGTGTGCCTTTTTGTCCTCCGGCAGTTGTATTTGAACATTCTGTTTCAACGACTTTAAAATCATCTACAATCCAGAAATAATAATGTGCCAGGTATGTTAATTTAAACTGGATCGAATCAGCCTCATTCGCTCCGGGTAAAAAGAGCCTGATTTTGTTATTTGTAGGTGTTGCATTTGCAACTAGTTCTGCATTGATTTCCTCATCAGTCCATGCACTCCAATTAGCATCACCCGTAAGTTTATTTCTATAAGATACTGTGAATTCGGCTCGCAATTCTCTGACGATCTGATTAAAAACGACCGAGATACCAGCAACATTCCAGTCTCCCATGTAGATGGCAGGTGACTGAAGCACATACGTAGCAGGAATATCAGTCGCTCCATTAGGGTCAGTGGAAGTAGGCACTGATCCCGATGCAGAAACACCGGTTCCAGCATTGTCATTAAAATCGGAATTAACTCCTACGGCACCATCACAAAATGATTCTGATGGAATGGTAGTAGCAGGGGTAAAAGCACTTGCCTGGATACCTCCGTTAGGAAGATAATCCCACACTGCATTAATGCTTGAATCCGGAACAAGGGCACACTCTCCAAAAGTAGTCCAGCCTCTTGAAAATGGATCCGAATCAAATTTATCAACGTATAAAACATTGTCAACCGGGTAAGGGGCATTAAAAACACCTACCCTGAATGTTCCTTCTGTAGTAGCATCAGCTCCTGACGACCATACCCTTATAGTATAAGTATGGTTAGGTAACATACATCTCGCTGAAAGTTCGATCTTATTGTCTTCAACCGTATAAGCATTCAAACAAACGATTGGAGTTTCTGCAGCCCCACAACTTGCATAAAGAGCTACTCCAACTGCAGGAACATCTGTCGAAGGTCCATCACCAAAATAAACACGGATCACAGCGGCACCATTAGGAAGAACAGCCGGAGTTGTGAATTTATACCATGTATCATCAGTGTAAAATGTTGTAGAGCAAACGCTACTTGGAGTAGCTGAGGCAGTAGCACCTCTTGAATCGCCGTTTGTCTTAACCACAGTTGCTTCACTGTCAGAGAATACCACATTTAATGCACCCGAACAATTGTCATTTGCAGGCTGAGCCCATACAGAAGCACTCCATGACATGAGCACGATTAGTAGACTTGTAATACGTAGAGTTATTTTCATCATTTTCAGATTTAAGTTAGAATGTTTAAGACGTGTAATGTATAGTTGTTTTGTTGGGATTCAGCTTTATTCGAGGGGAATTATGCTCAAAAATATAAAAATTTGACACTTGAGGTAAAACTGAATAGAATAATGTAATTCTGAAGACATTTGTTTATGATACCCATTTAAGTATTTCTGCGGTATCCAGCGCCACCACGCCCGAGTGAGAACACACATATGCGCCTGTCAGATTGGCCAATTCGCCACTTTTTTCAAGCTTCAGGCCACTCATCAATCCCAAGGCAAGGGAACATATCACCGCATCACCTGCACCACATACATCCACCACATCTGCAGCCCTGTCAGGCCGGATATGAGATTCCTGGTGCTTATCCTGCAGGAATATGCCATTACCTCCTAAAGTAATAGCTACGGTTTGAATATGCCGGGTGGTTCGCCAGTTTTCAGCCAGTTCAGATAGGTCTGTGGAAATGAGCGTCTTTTGGGCAGCATGACTGGCTTCACGGAGATTTGGTTTAAACAAGTCAGCTCCCTGATATTCAGAAAAGTTATGCTCTTTTGGATCGATGGCAAGAAATACGTTGTTTTCCCTGCAATATTTTTCGATTGTGTCTATTATCGCTTGAGTAAGCATTCCTTTATTATAATCCTGCAATATGACCAGGTCCGGTTGTATTTCTTCCATAAAAGCCATAAGATCATGAATTACTCTTTCTTCTTCATCACCTTGCAGATAAGTTGAAGATTCTTCATCAATCCTCAACAAGTGGTGAGAAGAAGCCACCACCCTGGTCTTTATTGTGGTAGGGCGGTTAATGCATGGGATTAGCTTATGCTCTATTTTGCGGCTTTCTAACAGTGTTTTCAACAGGTTTGCATTTTCATCGTGACCGATTAATCCTGCAAGAGAGGTCTTGCAACCCCATGAAGCAAGATTTAAAGCCACATTTGCAGATCCTCCGGCTTTAAGTTCTGTTCGTTGATGAGTAAGGATCGGAACAGGCGCTTCAGGAGAGATCCTTTCTACCGTTCCATAAATATACCGGTCCAGCATGGCATCCCCGATAACCATCGCCTTCAGGTTTTTTGCTTTTGCAAGGACGTGCAGAAGATCTTCTTTGGTTATCATGCTTTATGCGATGTAAGGTATTGATTTAAGAATGTAATCAGATACGATGGATGTAGCTCCTGCATTATCGATTAAATATTGCCTGCATTTCTGGCCTGCAAGTTCTGCTATTCCCGGTTTTCGCAATTCATTTACGATTGATATAAGTTCCTGTGCCGAATGTACAGACCATGCACCGTTCTTTCCGACCATATCGACAGCTTCAGGAAATTTTTGAAAATGAGGTCCGAAGATTACTGGTTTGCCGTGAGCCATAGGTTCTAATGTATTATGTATCCCTTTCCCAAAACCGCCTCCTACATAAGCAATTTTTCCAAGGGAATACAGAACAGATAATGATCCCACGTGATCAACGACCACAATTTTTACATCCTGATGATGCGATGACAATGCAGATAACCTGATCGCAGCATCTCCGGATCTCTTTATAATCCGGTTAATATTATCATTAGAAACATCATGAGGAGCGATAATTGCTTTCAGATCAAGTTTTTGAATGACTTCCAATAATAATTCTTCATCAGGTTGCCACGTGCTTCCTGCTACAAGGTCATAGCTTCCTGAAGCAGCAAGTGTTTCAGGAATACGCTTTTGTACTTCCAATGGCAATTTCAGGCTTCGATCAATCCTTGTATCTCCTGCAACCTGAATATTTGTAAAACCTGAATTTTTAAATTCCTCCAGATGCATTGCACGCTGTAGAAAAATAACTTTGAATTTTTTTAATAATGATTTTGTCAATGGATTTGACCACGATTGAAACCTTCGTCCGGGAATCCAGTTAGCTGAAATCAATATCGCAGGTATCCGCATTTTATCTAATGTTTTCAGATACCCGGGCCACAGATCGTATTTTACAAAAACAGCGAGATCAGGTTGAACTGCTTCAAGCCATGTAGAAGCATTGCCAGGCAGATCAGCCGGCAGATAATAGACAGATGCAAAAGAATAATCCCGTTTCAGTTCATATCCGCTGGGTGAAAAAAAACTTAGTATGATCTCCGTACCGGGACGGACATCCTTAATGAATTCAATCACAGGTCGTGCCTGTTCGAATTCGCCAAGACTTGATACATGGAACCAGATCCTGTATTCTGATTTTTGAGGTAGTTGATTTAATTTATGTAACCAGTTATCACGGCCACGAATCCATTGCCTGGATTTAGGATTCCATATCGTGGAGATACGAATGCCCAAAACAACACCGTATACGCTCAGGTAATAAATTGGCCACATAAAGAGCATCAATAATAGATGTGGTCCGCCTTATCAGTTTTGCTGATCGAAACGATATAGGATATGGTGAGGCCGGCTAGGATATCCGTCCTTTTTTTGTCGAGGTAAGCACCTGTGAGGTTATCATAATCTCTCCTTGAGGATGTCTGTCCACCATACACATCACCCATGATATTGAAATGAAAATTGTTGTTTGGGTTTTCATATTGATAACCGAGTGAAAGATGGAGTGCAGGTCCGTTTGTAAGACGGTCGTAGCCTTTCAGGTATTGATTGTCCAATGCAGGGATATTATTGAAATTATCCTGCACCCTGATCTTATGCTGGAGTAGCCCGATCCCGATCAGGGCCCGGATACCTGTAAGATTATTTTCAACTTTCGTGGTCTTAAAGATTTTTCCGGCATCAAGGCCTGCATAAAATCCTCTTTCTTTAAGGCCTATATCACCGGCCTCTCCTTGTATGCCCAGGATCAGGCCGTCAAAAGTTTTGAGATTTGCCAGGATGTCCTCTTTTACTGTACTTCCAAAAAAGAAAATCCCTTCCACACCGAAAAAGGTTGTGCGGGATAAGCTGGCATATTGAACACTAATCCCAAGGTTACTATTTCCTCCAAATCGCGTCTTCATATCCGCCATCGGTGCCTGAAATCCGTATTTAAACTCAAGTAACTTAACACTGGTATTTTCCTGGCCATACGCTAAAGAAGCCATGATCACCAGCAAGATGAAGGTCAGGAGCCTCTTAAAACCTATTTCTAGTATCTTTGTACCACTCATAAAAGCATAAATCACAAATAAAGGTATTGAAAAGGGTATTAATTACCGGCGCGGCCGGATTTATTGGGTCGCATCTTTGTGATCGGTTTTTAAAAGAAGGCTATCACGTCACCGGCATGGACAACCTTCTTACAGGTGCGTTGAAGAACATCGAGCACCTCTTTCCTGATGCCAGGTTCGACTTTTATCATCATGATGTGACAAAGTACGTCCATGTTCCCGGCGATCTGGATTATATCCTGCACTTTGCTTCTCCTGCAAGCCCTATTGATTATCTAAAGATGCCTATCCAGACCCTAAAGGTTGGTTCCTTGGGAACACATAATCTCCTCGGGCTTGCGAAATCAAAGTCATCTCGTATTCTAATAGCTTCTACATCAGAAGTTTATGGAGATCCTTTAGTTCATCCGCAGAAAGAAGATTATTGGGGTAATGTCAATCCAATAGGCCCAAGAGGGGTATACGATGAATCAAAACGCTTTATGGAAGCGATCACGATGGGGTATCACAGGTTCCACGGATTGGAAGCTCGGATTGTAAGAATATTTAACACCTATGGACCCAGGATGAGGATTGAGGATGGAAGGGCATTACCTGCCTTTATGGCACAGGCTTTGAGAGGTGAAGGGTTAACTATATATGGTGACGGAAGTCAGACCCGTTCATTCTGTTATGTTGATGACCTGGTGGAAGGAATTTACAGGTTGCTGCTCAGTGATTATTCACTACCTGTAAATATTGGAAACCCGGACGAAATAACCATTATGCAATTGGCCAAAGAGATCATTGAGCTGGTAGGTAATCCGGAGGCATATATAGATTACAGGGAGTTGCCGGAGGATGATCCTAAAGTCAGACAACCTGATATAACACTGGCTAAACGTTTGCTGGGTTGGGAGCCTAAAGTTGTGAGATCAGAAGGACTTGTTCATACGTTAGAATACTTCCGGAAAGCCCTCAACAAATGATGAACACGTTTTTTTTAAAAGGTAGACATGCACAGCACAAGTTTGAAACACATAACTTTTTTTATTCTCTTCCTGTTACTGGGGGCTTTTTACAGTCCTGTACATGCTCAGATCACCCCGGAGCAAGCAAGTCAATTATTATCTGAACGAGGCGTTAACGAAGATACACTAAGAGCAAGGTTGATCAAAAAAGGATATGATCCTGATCAGTTACAACCTGATCAGTTGGCAGAGTTTCAGGCAGTAGTAGTTGAGACTATAGAAGAAATTGAGGAAGATGAGCAGAAATCGCAGATTGCAGTTAAAACGCTAAACCCGGATGTCAACCCAACACAACCAACGCAAAAAGAAACAACCACTCCTGTAAAACCTGATGTGCCAATCCCGCCAACTCAGCCTGTTCAGAATAATAAGATGCCTATCTACGGACAGGAAATATTCAGAAACAATTCGATAGCAGTCTATCAAAAAGCTGATGAGCTATCTCCAACAGATGATTACATTCTTGGCGTAGGTGATAAATTAGGGATTATTGGATTTGGCAAATCGCAATTTGACCAGATACTTGATATTGGAACGGATGGATTTGTGAGACCTAGTTTAGGAGGCACCCCGCTTCCCCGTATTCTTCTGAAAGGATTAAGATATGGCGATGCTAAAGAATTACTCTACCAGCGCTACCGTCAATATAATCTCATCGATCGCGGAGAATTCCAGGTAACCTTAAACAAGCCACGCAACATTTCAGTGAATGTGCTCGGTGAAGCAGTGACTACCGGAACATTTACCCTTCCTGCATTTAATACTGCATTCAATGTGCTGAGTGCTGCAGGTGGACCTACGGATATAGGCTCTGTACGACGTATCAAAGTCATCAGTGGAAGTGATGTACGCATACTTGATGTATATGAATTCATGAATGATCCGGGTATTGCAAAAAATTTCTTCCTTCAAAACAATGATTTTATTCATGTGCCTGTTGCTGAAAAAGTCGTAGAGATCAATGGTGCAGTGACAAGACCTATGGCATATGAGTTGTTGGAAAAAGAGAACCTGAGCCAGCTCTTGAAATTTGCAGGCGGAGTAAAACCAAACGGATATTTATCCGATGTAAAAGTGACAAGGTATCTTGAAGACAAGCAGATCATCACGAATATTAATTTCAGGGAGCTGGCTGCTACAGGTGGTGATTACATACTCTACAATGGGGATAAAGTTGAAATCAAAACGATTGAAGATAATGCGCTGAACTTTGTCAATATTTCCGGTGCTGTTTACTTCCAGGGTCAGTATGAAAGAAAGCCCGGAATGAAAGTTTCAGATCTGTTGAATCAAAGCAGGCTGAAACCGGAAGCAAGACTCGACTATGCCTATCTCCTCAAATTTCAACCGGATAGTACATATCGCTATGAAAGGATAAATCTTCAATCTGTGATTGATAATCCCGCTTCAGCTGAAAATGTTGAACTTGGCAATGGTGATCAGTTGCAGGTGATGACATTGAAATCATATGTTTTTCAAAATAGTTTCTCCATCGAGGGCGCTGTCAAAAACCCGGATACATTTGTCATTACCCCTGATGGTAATGTAATGCTTGAAGATGCTATTTTGCTCGCGGGTGGATTAATGATCGATGCAGAAGATCATGGCTATATCATCAGGCAGGATCCGACAGAGCCCAAAAGATCAGAATATATTCCGATCAATATCAGGGACGCCTTCAATGCACCAGCGTCAGCTTCTAATCTTGTAATTAAAGCAGGCGACCGGATAAGGGTTTTTGGGAAAAGCGAAAGAAGAGACGATCTCACTGTATCTATATTCGGGGCAGTCAGGAATCCGGGAACATTTGCATACGGTCCCGGGATGAATCTGGCTGATCTGGTAAACCTTGCCGGTGGATTCACCTATGGTGCAGACCACGATCGCATAGATATTTCCAGATCAGAACTAGGTAATGGTACAGAAGTAAAAATTACGCAATACACTACCCAATTGCCAGCTGATTTCGGATTAAATATAGCTGTGAATAACAGTCTTCCATTACAACCATTTGATAACGTATATATCAGGAACATTCCTGAGTTTGAATCACAACCCACAGTGCTATTAACTGGTGAAGTGAGGTATCCCGGGACATATCCGATCCTCAGGGACAAAGAAAGAATCTCAGACCTGATCGCACGAGCAGGAGGTTTGTCCGGAGAAGCATTTCCGGATGGAGCGAAAATGTTCAGGCAAGGGGATTCTACAGGCCTGGTCGTCATCAACCTGCAGGAAATCCTTCAGAATCAAAATATTCCTTCAAATGTTATCCTGCTTTCAGGGGATATCATTGAGGTACCGAAGAGTCGTGACCTTGTCACCATAGGTGGGCTTGTCAATCTTGATGAAGCTTATTCTGAAGGTTTTCTTACCGGCGAAAAAAGAATATCCGTTGCATTCCGGGGTGAAAAAAGTGCAAAATATTACATTGATAATTTTGCTGCAGGCATAAGTAAAAAAGGTTCGCTTAAACAAATCAAAGTTCAATATGCTGCAGGTGGTGTTGAGAAAACAAAACAATTTCTTTTTTTCAATCACTACCCAAAGGTCAAAAGAGGATCACTGATCACTGTGGGTCCTAAAGATGTCCCGCCTCCATCACAAAAAACGGATAAGCATGTAGATTGGGAGACGGTATTTAAAGACACCCTCACACAGGTAACTGCTGTACTTACGCTGATTATTTTAGTTGATCAATTAGGGAAATAATTAATTTTCCTTCATCTCTTATGGTTAAGATCCGCAATCTGGAATTAGGAGAGTTTCCCTTGTTACTTGCACCGATGGAAGATGTGAGTGATCCTCCTTTTCGCGTGCTGTGCAAAGAATTTGGTGCAGATTTATTATTCACTGAATTTATCAGCAGTGAAGGATTAATACGCGACGCCATAAAAAGCAAAAAAAAATTAGAGTTCTACGAACGAGAGCGTCCCATAGGCATTCAGATATTTGGTGGTGATGAAGATGCGATGGCGATGAGTGCAAAAATAGTAGACGCTGTCCAGCCTGATCTGGTGGATATCAATTTCGGATGCCCTGTCAAAAAAGTTGTTTGCAAAGGTGCCGGTGCTGCAGTTTTGAAAGATATCGACCTGATGGTGAGGCTGACCAAAGCAGTTGTAAAATCAACACACCTTCCTGTAACGGTGAAAACAAGATTAGGCTGGGATGATAACTCAATCAATATCATGGAAGTGGCGGAGCGATTGCAGGATGTTGGAATTGAAGCATTGTCCATACATGGCCGGACACGGGCACAACTTTATAAAGGCGAGGCTGACTGGACGATGATTGAAAAAGTAAAAAATAATTCTTCGATCAAAATACCCATATTTGGAAACGGTGACATTGATTCACCTCAGAAAGCGCAGCTCTACCGGAACCGGTATGGTGTCGACGGCATCATGATAGGCAGGGCAAGCATAGGGTATCCATGGATCTTCAGAGAGATCAAACATTTTTTTGCAACAGGCGAAGTCCTTGCACCTCCATCTCTACATGAACGTGTGAATGCTGCAAGAACCCATTTGCAACATTCCATCGAATGGAAAGGAGAAAGATTGGGTGTAATGGAGATGAAGAGACATTACACGAATTATTTCAGAGCACTTGAAGGCATCAAACACTACCGCTCACGCCTGGTGACCGAATCAGAGCCGGCCATATTATTTGATATCCTAAATGATATCGAAAATCATTATTCCCCGGAACTTTTGGAGATTGATTGAATAAGGGAATAGATATGAAATTAACCATAACATCAGAAGAAAAGTATCTCTTTGATATAGTCAGGGATGTAGCAGATCAGTTACACCAGGAGGTTTATGTAGTTGGTGGTTTTGTGAGGGACCGGATTATGGGGCATGTATCTAAAGACATTGATTTTGTCACCGTAGGAGATGGCACTTTATTAGCAGAAAAAATCTGCAGTGCATTAGGTCCCGAAGCACATGGATTATCCATCTTTAAAAATTTTGGAACGGCCATGTTTCATTTCAGGGATATCGAACTTGAATTTGTAGGTGCGCGTAAAGAATCTTACACTCAAAACAGTCGTAAACCAGAAGTTGATCCTGGAACTCTTCACGAAGATCAGTTGAGGAGGGATTTTACCATCAATGCTTTAGCTCTTTCACTTCAGGGAGAAGATCCGTATAATGTCATAGATCCGTTCGGAGGAATTGCAGACATAGAAAATAAAAGGATCGTTACTCCGCTTGATCCTTTGCAGACTTTTTCTGATGATCCATTGAGGATAATGAGAGCCATACGATTTGCAACTCAATTTTCATTTACGATTGATCCTGTAACATTTGAGGCAATTTCTTCAATGCGCGACCGGTTAGAAATTGTTTCCATGGAAAGGATCACCACGGAATTGAACAGGATCATTTTATCACCTGTTCCATCGATAGGTTTCAGGCTCATGGAAAGGACAGGCCTGTTGGTACGAATATTTCCTGAGATGCAAGCGCTTAAAGGTGTTGATCAGATAGAAGGATATGGACATAAGGATAATTTTTATCATACGCTCCAGGTCCTGGATAACATTTCAAAGGTTACCGGTGATTTGTGGCTGAGGTGGGCTGCAATCCTTCATGATATTGCAAAGCCCCTGACAAAAAAATTCGAAGAAGGCCACGGCTGGACATTTCATGGACATGAGGGTATGGGTGCAGGCATGGTGCCGAGGATTTTCCGCCGCATGAAATTGCCGATGGATGAAAAAATGAAATATGTACAGCGATTAGTAAGACTGCATCTGCGTCCGATAGCGCTCGTCCAGGAAGAGATAACAGATGCAGCTGTTAGAAGACTATTATTTGAAGCAGGAGATGACCTGGAGGACCTGATGATCCTTTGTAAAGCAGATATCACTTCGAAAAATCCTGATCGGGTGGCCAGGTACCTTGGAAATTATGAAGTTGTGATGGATAGATTGAGGGATGTTGAAGAAAGGGATCATCTCCGCAACTGGCAACCACCTATTGATGGCCAGGTCATCATGGATACGTTCGGGATCAGACCCGGCAGAGAGGTGGGAGTGATAAAAGAAGCTATTCGTGAAGCGATCCTGGAAGGCGAACTTTCTAATGACTATGAAGAAGCCTATTCATTTATGCTTGCTGAAGGGAAGCGGTTGGGTCTCATCCCTGTGCAATCCTGAACTAATCTTTATTTTTATTCCTTACATAGGGGGTGGATATTTCTCCCTCCCTGTTCGTTTGTAGAGTATGACACTCATTACCAGACTCCGGATTTCCATATGGTGCCCGATGATGATCGTCGTGGTTTTTCAGCTTCATAGCCAGGACCGTAAGTTTAACATTATAGCTGATCACAAACCACCCGTGGACTTTTTCATGGAGCTAAGTAACCTCTCCGGTGTAAATATTATCTATAATGAAAATCTGCTGGAGAGCCTTTCTCCTATAACTATCCAGGTGAAAAATGCTACAGTCGAAGAAGTGATCCGTGAAGTGCTCAAAGGGACCCGGCTTAATTATCGTTTCGTGGAAAATCAGATCGTGCTTTACCAGGTCGATCCTCCAATACCCAGGTATTCTATCAACGGGGTAGTGACAGATTCCATTTCAGGAGAGCCTTTGATCTTTGCCTATGTATATGATGCCGTATCTGGTAAGACTACAACAACTAATAACTACGGATACTATAGTTTGAACCTGCCGTCAGGTCTGGTCAATATATTGATAGGCTATGCAGGGTATGCCCCCCAGCATAAAAATTTTATGCTTTCTGAAAATCACTATATACACTTCCGGCTTAAGCAAAGTGGATTGCTCCCGGAAGTGGTAGTACATGGTGACAAAGGGAATAAGTATGACTTATTGATTCCGTTGGCCGAGCGGATATCGATGGCTGATCTGCAAAGTAATATTCAATTGGGTGGAGCAAGTGATTTGTACCGCGTTGCTGATTTTATACCGGGTGTACATACGGGTACGGATGGGATAGGAGGTATACATGTGAGAGGCGGAGCGAATGATCAGAATCTTATACTAATGGATGGAGTCCCGGTGTATCATCCTAATCATTTGTTAGGCATAGTGTCTGTTTTCAATTATCAGGTATTACAACAGGCATCGATTTATAAAGCAAATTTCCCGAGCAGATTTAGCGGGAGATTGTCTTCTGTCATGGATGTTCGCACTCGCGAAGGTAATCTCAATAAATGGGGACTATCCGGTAATATAGGATTGTCAGAGGCCGGAATGATGGTTGAAGGCCCTATTGTAAAAGAAAAGATCAGTCTTCTTTTAAGCGGCAGGTTTTTTCTTCCGGGATTATTTGCAAAAGACATATCAAGGGATTTAAAAAGGAAAAACGGTCATGAAGGATTTGCGGATCTGGATTACATGGATTTTAATGGAAAGCTGAATTGGAAAATCAGCGAGAGGGATAGGATCTATATCAGCTCTTACCGGGGGAATGACAAATTTTCTGATACAACGTTTACGCTCACAGATGAAATTAACGTGGAAAACGGAATCAGGGTTGTCACAAGAGAAGGGTCGAATAAAAATCTCAACTGGTCCAATCAAACCGGTGTATTCCGTTGGAACCACATTCTCAATGAGAAGATATTTTCTAACCTGATTATTTCCACAAGTTCATTTGTTCTGCAGTCAATAGACCGAAACCAATACATGTATACTTATCCCGGTACTACTATTATTCCGTTATCCGGATTTGATACAAAAGAATTTAAATCTAGCATAAAAGATATAACAGCAAAAGTGGAGCTGGATATCAGACCGTCCACGGATCATCAATTGTCTACTGGCATTTACGCCATAGATTATACTTTTCTTCCAAAATCCATTACGCTCAATGAAGAAAGTAAAGTTGGAGATTTTTATTTGAGGGAAGGATTGCTCGATGACGCTTTATTTTCAAGCTTTAAAGTGAAAGCGCTTGAAAGTGGCGTTTATCTGGAAGATAAATGGGATATAAAAACCGGTATAAGTTTTACATCAGGTCTGCACATTTCAAGTTTTTTTGTTCAGGGTATTTATTACCTCGATCCTCAGTTACGGATCTCGTTTGATTATCAGCCTTCGCCTAAGATTGCTTTTAACCTGGGTTATAGCAGGATGGCTCAATATCTTCATATTCTTACATCCAGCAGTATTGGACTGCCAACAGATTTATGGGTGCCTACCACAAGCCGTGTCTCGCCCGCATTATCAGATCAGTATGCATTTTCAGCTCTATGGAAACCGGGAAATGATTTTACGGTTGATCTTTCGGCGTATTTAAAAAATATGCGCAGCCTCATTTCTTACCAGGAAGGGGCCAGCTTTCAATTAGAGGCAGGTCTGCTGGCATCGAGTATTGTTGATGCCGGAAATTGGGAATCCAAGATAACAGCAGGAGAGGGTGATGCATCAGGTATTGAACTTCAATTTATTTATGACCGGAAGAAATTGCAATTCACGTTGAATGGAACATGGTCAAAATCATTTCGAAGATTCGATGATATTAACAATGGACTTGCTTTTCCGGATCGATTCGACAGGCGATGGTCGGCAACATTCAGTGGTCAATACAAGATAAATGCAAAATTGTCTTGTGGCATAAACTTCCTGTACGGGAGCGGGATCGCCATTACACTCGCAGAAAGTAAGTTTTACAGCCCCGGCGAATTATTTCCTGAAATCGGAATAAACTACAGTTCACGAAATGGGTTCCCTTTGCCTTCTTATCACAGGCTGGATATTACATTGAATTATCAATTTGCAAATGAAGAAAAATTCAGTCATTCATTTATCCTTAACCTGTATAATGTGTATAACAGGGTAAATCCTTTTTATATCACTCTTGTGCAGGATCCTGTAAGTTTGGATTTTCAGTATAGACAGTTTTCGCTGTTCAGGTTTTTTCCTTCCCTTACCTACCGCTTTTCATTTCAATAGGTAGATTTATCAGGAAAGCCTGCTATTTTAATTGAAATATCAATGATTATACTTATATTTATTACGTGAAAACGGGACAAATAAAACTCTTTTGGATATGCATTGGCATTGTGCTGATGATGTCTGGTTGTGAGACTTCCGTAGATTTCCAGCCACATTTCAGTCCCAGGCTGACGATCATATCACAGATTACTTTAGATGGATGGTATGAAGGACAGCGGGTGTATGTCTATGCTTCCCAATCTCCGTCCGATTCAAGCCAGTTTTATACACCTGAAAATCTTGAGGTATTTATACAGGAAAAAGTTTCCGGTACAAGCATTCAATTATTTTCAACATTGAAGGATGGAAAGATATTTTTCAGGATTCCGGATGGATTTTTGGAAGCCAGATTTACTTATACCATTTCTGCCCATGCTCCCGGTTTTGAAGATGTACAGGCGACCACGACCATACCCAATCCAAGCACGATATCGGATCTCAGCATTAAAAAGATCAGCATAGTGCAGTCGCAATTGAATGAGGAAAAAACAAACATCAGGTACACACTGAATTTTAAGATCAACCACTATGAATCTAACCGTTATTATCATGTCGTCTTTTATAACGGATTTATAGGTTTACCTCAACCTGTTTACATTAATCCTGAACTTTCAGATTACCAGAATTTTATTCATCACCATGATTATGGTGTCCTTATCGATCGGGAAGATCTGACACCTGATCAGCTTTTGACTTTTAATTTCGTGGATTGGACCGTTATTGGGTACGACCTAAAAAATATTTTTGTTGAGTTGAGATCTGTTACTGAAGAATATTATAAATATCACAGTACACTCTCCAGGCAATTGAATGTCCGCCAGGATCCATTCTCAGAACCTGTCATTATCTATAATAACATCGCGGGTGGATACGGCAATTTCTCAGGTTTTGCCACAAGTATCATCTCATCTGACCTGCCCCAGTAAAGAATTCCAACTTTTTATTCTGTCATATGTAGGGGTGGACAAAGAAAATAGTGTCTTATACCTGACACATAATTGTTCTTTTTCTTTTTTAACAGATTAGGTGATGCCCAACAAACATGACATTTTAGAGAGTATTCCTTTTTTTAACGTCCTTGAAAAGGAAGAATTGGCGGCTCTGGCCCTACAGATGGAATACTGCACAGCCCAGAAATACAAGAATATCTATGCAGAAGGGGATCCGGCGGATTATTTCTACATCCTGGTAGAAGGGAGCGTGAAGATCGGAACCCACCACGAAGATGGCCGTGAAGTCATCAAGCAGGTACTCCATCCCCGGATGGTTTTCGGTGAAATGGCCCTTATCCAGCATCGGGTACCACATCACAATTTTGCATCGTCCCTTTCTTCTGTGACGACATATTATAAAATCGCTGTGGATCAATTCCGTAGGATTATGGATAAAAATCCTCAATTGACGATGAGTGTTATCTCGATGATCGGATACAAATTACTTCAGACTGAGAACCAACTGGAATCGCTCATCTTCAAAGATGCCAGGGGCAGGATCATTGACTTCATACTTGATAATGCTCAACAATCCGGTAGACAGGTTGGACTTGAAACGTTACTTAAACATTCGCTGACACAGCAAGACATTGCTAATTATACTGGTACAAGCCGTCAGACAGTGACTGCCGTGCTGAATGATCTAAGAAAAACGAATAAGATTTATTTTACCCGTAATAGTATTCTGATCAGAGACATCGCGGCCCTGGCATAAAAAACGGGTGAGCAGGATTTAGTTGGTTTGGTTAAAAAGTCCGGGCAGGTTTGATGAGAACACCTGCCCGGTTTCTTTTTTTAATTCAGACATGTTTGGCCCTCTGTAATGTTCCCGGCACTCTCCATTCTATCCCCCGATCAAAGAAAAAAAAATTTCTCTGTGGAATTTCAAATAAAAGTCTTTTGTTTGTCAGAGAATAATTTTACATATTACGCCCCAGAACGGAGTACGAACCACGCCGTCCTTTGTTTTTTTTGATAACACACCTATTAAGCATGGCTAATAAACCACGTATCGTAAAGGATTATGAAAAGCTGGATGAAAACATCCAGGAGCAGATCAAACTCATGTATCCCTACGGATTCGCCAAACACCTGATTCAATACAAGAATGCTGAAGGCAAATTTGTATCAGCACTCCCTTTTGAAACCGACGATCGGTACTACCTGGTCAGGATGACTCTCATCGAAGCCCGTCAGATCATCGAGGATGATGATGACTATGATGAAAGTGGAGAATTGAAAGAAAGTGTAAAAGAGGAGTACGAAGAGAAGTATGGTGACATGGATTACCTGACGATCACTGATGGCGAAGCCGATACCGGAACTGAAGAAGAAGAATAAGATTCATTTGAAACTTGTTCTTTTATTTTTCAGTCATTATCTCAACTCCGCTCCAGTCTGCTCCGACGCCCTTAACCATAAGGTCAGCTGCATGCCTGAAATATCTTTCTGCCGTGATATCGCCGGGATTGATAGTCAGCACTTTCTTCAAATGTCCTGCGGCAATAATAAAATCCCTTTCGAAATAACATCTTAATCCTTCATTGAAATCCGTGAGCGTTTGCTGTTTCAGCTCAATGATATTATCACGGTCGCCATTGAAACATTCATATACTTTGACTGCAGCCGTCCTTCCTTTCACCTGGACTGATCCCAGGTAACGATAATGATATGCGGACAGATCTTCAATCTTGGATAAAGTACTTTCACTCACCAGGATAGACGCATCGAACATTTTAGTCAGCCCTTCTATCCGTGATGCAGTCGTCACTTCATTACTGATCACGCCGGCATCATAGCGGTCGACATCACCTATCACACCCAGCATGATCAGGCCGGTATGAAGTCCAATGCCCACTTTAATCGGTTGCTGATTTGATTTTTCCCGTTCAATATTGTATTGCCTTACTGCCTGCTGCATCGAAATCATCGCCTTCAGCGCCTGGTCCGCATCTGCAAACAACGCCATGATGCCATCACCGGTAAACTGGTTGATAAAACCTCCATGCGCTTCAATACAGGGTGCAGTGTAACTCAGGTACTCATTGATAAATTTAAAGTTTTCTTCAGGTGACAATAATTCAGAAATGGTAGTGTACGATCTGATGTCCGTAAACATAATCGTCATCTCCCGCTGAATCTGATCGCCGAGCCTGATGCTCAGGATGGAATCATACCCTAAAGTGTTCAGGAACGGAAGTGGCACAAATTTCTGATACATTTTATTTGTTGCAGACATGTTTTCGTACAGCCTGGCGTTCTCGATAGAGATACCCAGCTGATAACTCAACAATTGCAATAACCTGATCCTGTCCTCTGTAAAGGCGTTGATAGAGAGATTGTTTTCCAGGTAAAGAATTCCTTTTAGGTCGGTATTAATGATCAGGGGCAATACCCAGATGGATTGAGCTTTTGAAGTTTCGAAATACTGATCCCGGTTGAAGACACGGTCTGCAGAAACGTCATTGATTAGCAGAGGTTCTTTTTTCCGGGTCACATAGTTTATGATGGACAAGGGTAGGATGTCAACTTCATTTTGAATTAGGAAAGATTCACTGCGGTACTCCTCGCCTAACGTGCCGATGATCTCAACTATAGTGCCTGATGGGTCAGGAGCTATCAGGGCTACCCGTGTCGCACCCGCACCTTCCATCACAACATCGATGATATGTCTTTTCAATTCATCCATGGATAAAAGCCCGGTGAATGCCTGCGAAGCTTTAAAGATGCTCATGAGATCCAATTGCTCTTTGTCAATCGATTCTGTAACACCTACATTGATTTCACTTTTTTCAATCACTGGTTGCTGGCTGATGATATCTGCATAGTATTGTTGCAGCTGTTTGACTTTAGCAAATGCACCCCATTGCGTATAGGCAATGATGGATTGCTTGATATGGTGCAGGGCATAGTGAGGCCGGCCTTCAATCACCCACAATGCAGCTGTCTTTTCATGTGCCACTGCAAGGTTGTTGACATATTTATATTTCTGTGCAGATTGTATGGTATCCTCAAAAAGCTGCAGGGCTTCTATCGTTTTCCCGGCGTGTTGTGCTTTCATGGCTTCCAGGAGCAGGTGCTTATGTTCGAAATTAGCCGGGTTGACCACTTTCAGCCTGCCGAGATAACCCATGAATGTATTGACGGATTCAGGGATGATGTATGTTTTATCCCGGATAGCCAAGTCCAGGTGAAGTATGCCGTGGAAAAACATGTATGTGCTGTAATGCGGAACAGCTGCAAAAATCGGGGCTACAAATTTCGCAGCATTGACGTCTGCTATCAGGGCCAATTCAAGCTTGCCCATGATCGTATAGGCCTGCATGGAATAGAGGTAAAGACATATCGGGCCGTATAGCTCATTTGTAGATCTGCAGATTTCAAGGAATTCATCAATCTCGAAACGCTTCGATCTGACTTCACTATTCGTCATCTCGGGATTCATGAGGTAATCAACACACATTTCAAGAGCGACCAGCGCATTGTGTGCCATGTGATGATTTATCTTGCGACCGAACGTAATACCGGATTCGAATTCCAGTGACAATTCCTGCAAGAGTTTTTCAGAAGTATAATAATGATTGAAATACTGATTCATCACCGCATAACCGCCGAAGATGAGCTCTCCGCTTTCCTGGCTTGATAAAATGGTTTCACGGTTATACTCATCTATATCGCGGATATGTTTGTAGTATGTGTAAACGTAATTGGCTACAATATTTCCTGTTCGCCCTTTTTGGCGCGGAGCTTCTTTTTCAAAACGATAGGAAAGCTTACGGGCCAGGTCTCCGGCGGGGAGCCCAAAATCAAACATTTCAAAAAGATTGAAAATCAGCCCGAGCTCCGAGAATGCGTAACACAGTGGATGTGACATGCCGTGTTCCGTCGAGATCAGGATTTTCTTGAATACATGCAGGATCCACAATTCTGTTTTACCTCCCAGGTAAAGCGGTGCTGTCAGGTTGTCCATGATTTTCATGACCGCTTTATACCGTTCACTTGTCATAAGTGGAAGATCATACAGCGTAGGGATCGGATGTTCCTGGAAATAAGCTATGATCTGCTGAAGATGCGTTTGTACTTCTTCCTGGGTAGTGACTTTAGGAAAATCATACTCGAGCTCTTTTAATCCTTTGATTGCTGCATCCACGGCCTCATCATATTTTGATTCAAGAGCCAGTCGCAACATCCATACATAATAAATATCCGCCCTGTCGATCGGGTTAGTAGCTTTCTCCAGGCAGTGGAATATTAACGTCTGGGACTTCTCAAGCTGACCATCCAGATAATAAGCTTCTGCAAGTTCCTTATTGAGCAACAATGTGTTTTCATAGTCATTATCCCATGCTTGCGGAGAAGTAAGTTGCAGTGAAGTAGAGAAATGCCTGATTGCCGAACCAATTGCATTTGCCTGTTTTGCCCTGAGACCTGCACGCAAATTCAATTGACGAGCTCTCTCCAATTCATTTTTTTCAGTTACTTCTGACAGGCCAAGCAAATAATGGTTGACGATATCAAAAAGATGGTCCTCATCATTCCTGAATTTATCATACAGGATGCGTCCTATCTTCAGGTGCAGCATGGGTCGCTCTTCGTCCGGGATGAGCTGATAAGAAGCCTGCTGTACCCTGTCATGTGCAAATGAAAAAATAACATTGGATGGATCTATACTGAGCTCTTCAATTCCAAACATTCTGTAGTTCTCATTGATTGGTGTGATGTAACCTTCAGTAAGCGCAGGCCACAGTTGCTCCAGAACTTCTTTTGGTGAAGAATTTATAAGTGCACTCAACAATTCGAGATCAAACTTATTGCCGATCGCTGCTGCCATAGTGAGGCTGAATTGTGTAGCAGGCTCAAGCGATTTGATTTTACGGATCATCAGATCCACTACATTATCCGAAAACGACTGTGCTTTTATTTTTTCAACATCGGCAGTCCATACTTTTTCATTTTCACTATAGACCATTAAATGCTGATCAAGCAAAAGCCTGATAAACTGGATCGTGAAAAAAGCATTCCCTTTCGTTTTATCAAAGATCAACCCTGAGATTTCTTCCATCCCTTTCTGATGAAGCGTATCCTGGATCATGCTATGCACATCTTCATAAGGAAGCGGCTTGACTTTCAGGTCAAAAACGGTAATCGATTTTTTTGTTAATTCCTGCAGCAACAGGTAGAGTGGGTGTGTGGCATCCACTTCATTGTCCCGGTATGCTCCGATGATGAGCATGACCAGTGATTCACTTTCAGATGCCAGCATTTTGATCAGGTCCAGGGATGCACTGTCAGCCCACTGGAGATCATCAAGAAATAATACCAATGGACGGTCGATTGTAGCAATCGCACGGGAAAATTTCAACAGCAAAAGATCCAGCCTGTTTTTATTTTCAATGGGTTCCAGTCGAATGACTTCCTGTTGTTTTCCAATGATCAGCTGAAGGTCAGGCACGATTTCTACAATGATCTGACCCTGGTGCCCAAGCGCTTCAGATATTTTCTTCCTGAGATAATGAAGCTGCTCATCCGGTTCTGTAAGTATGAGCTGACAATACTCATTCAATGCCTGTGTGAATGCACTATAAGGAACACTCCGGTTGTATTGATCAAATTTACCTCGTATGAAATTGCCCCGCTTTGCAGTGATAGGCTTGTGGATCTCATTGACAAGAGCAGTTTTACCTACACCTGAATATCCCGACACCAGGATCATTTTTCCTTTGCCATCAGTTACTTCTTCAAAAGCCTGGAGAAGATGGGCAGCCTCCGGTTCGCGGCCGTATAATTTTTGGGGGATCTGAAATTTCGTAAAAACCTTGTTGTGTGAAATTTCAAACTCAGCAATTTTTCCTGTTTCCTGCAGCAATTGAATGCAATGCTTAAGGTCTGCTTCGAGTCCAAAACCGGATTGATATCGATCCTCCGCATTTTTTGACAGCAGCACCCTGATGATCCTGGAAACCTGCATAGGTAATTCCGGATTTAATTCATGTGGCTGCACAGGATATAAAGCCAGGTGTGAATGGATCAGCTTCAGCGGATCTTTTATTTCAAAGGGAAGATGGCCGGTAAATAATTCATATAAAATAACACCCACAGAATATAGATCGGACCTGTAGTCGAGGATCCTGTTCATTCTCCCGGTTTGTTCCGGTGAAAAATAAGAAAGCGTGCCTTCAAGCTGATCAGGATTGCTCAGGTGTATGGTCTTGACATCTATTTTTATAGATTGACCGAAGTCCACAATATTGATTTCAAGACTTTCCGCGTTGATCAGGATATTGTCCGAAGTAAGGTCTCTGTGGATAATATTTTTCTGGTGGATCAATCCTAATATATGTGCTATCTGCGCAGAAATCTTTAACCTGTCCTCCAGGTTGAATGGAGTCTGTGTAAAATATTTGCGCAGTGTGATCCCGTCAAAATAATCGGATACGATACTTGGAGCACCCTGGTAGATTCCTTTGGAAATAACTTTCTTGATGCCGGGGATATCCAGGTCTGCAAGAATAGAATACTCATTGTTGAATTTTAGTATCTGTTTTGGATTTGCAAAATCTGTCTTTAGTAATTTGATTGTGACAGCATGGTTATCTCCATCTATTTTCTTATAGACTGTTGCATTTCCACTTTCATATATTTTTTCGAGCAGTTGTTCCATATCTATGCTGTTTTAGGACTACGCCTGAACAGGCTGGATAGCTTATTCAGTATCCTGTTAAAAAGCGTTCTGATGACAAGCCAGATGACCCTGTCTTTAGCAATCGGCTTATCCTTCATATTGTTCAGGTTCCATGATGCCCTGAAGCCATCACCAATTCGGAATGTTTCATTTTTACCTCCACGTTCTGTAGTAAGTAACGTACGGAGGAAATGAATGAAGAAGTTATCCAGCGCCATTTGTCCTGCGTCTTCATGTGCCAGACCAGGGCGTCCAGATTTATCTTCGAATTCAAGATCTTTTTGAACATGATCCCTCAGATCTCCCAATACTACATTGCCAACATCAATATCAAGGTTGTTGCTCAGGATGGCAAAATTTTCAGGTCCGTTAAATTCTTTAATGAAAGTGATGAGTAATTTTTGATCCAGCAATGGGACTGTTGAAGTAAACCAGCCAGTGAGCGCTTTTGCAAGTACCGGTCCAACACTATTGGGCATCGTAAAATGGCGCTGATAAATGGTGTTTTGTAATTCAATGGCATCTGCATACGATGCAGGTTCTAATTGTCTGTTGACACCCAGACCTCTGCCGAAAAGCTTCCAGCATTGAAAATAATTTTCTGCTTCTTCATCTGTGATGACCATTCTCATTTCTCTTAATCCTTCGATGATTTCAAGACTAAATGTGTGTACCGCGAACACCATATCCTCCTGGTTTATCGGATAACCAAGTGTCTCTATATCATAATCACCCAATGACGTATCATACATGTTATTCTGTAACCGGTAGCGGATCATGGCATGAAGCAAACGGAGTTTTTTGATTGACATGAGACCCGGATGTTGAAGATTGAGCCGGATTTTGCCATCAGCTGCTTTTGTATACCATCCTTCATTCATGACATCAAGCACAAATTGCATGGTCTCCATGATCCGTCGGTTGACATGCGCCACGAGCAGGGTAGTGAGTCTCAAAACTTCGATAGCCTTGGTATGCGCGTATTGTTTCAGCAGTGACCGCACGCCGAGTGCGAAGACGATCCAGGGACCATGCTTGTCAAATATGTCCGCACCTTTTTCGAGGAATTCTATTTCCTCCCTGTTGAACATGAAGTCATCAAAATTTTCAAAATAAGCGATCAATTCCGGAGGATCCTGGATCAATGGAGTGGAGGGCCATGCTTTGCTGAAATCGCGAGACACAAAAGCAGAAATATAAGCACCCACTTCTGCTGGAGAATGTCCTTTGACGGCTTCAAAGAGAGCTTTAGCCGCTTTGTCTGCCATAGGATCTCCTTGCTTGCGCATTTCATCAAGGAGTTCATTAGTCCATTTTGTGGAGTCGCTCATCTACATTGGTTTTTGTGCTGAGAAGATGTAATACCGCCATAAGTCTTTGCGGTGTGCCTGGTACTGATAATATGTGGACCAGGTATTTTTTTCCTGGATTTTGTTTCGTACACCTATCCAACGCGCCAACTTGTTAGTGACGATCCCTGGAAAAAATGAAATGAATAATCTGCGAATGCTTGGCTTTACTTGTTCGGTGATATCACGTACATAAATGGATTTAAAGCCGGCTGTTTTTAATGCTTCTTCAAATTGACTTGCTGTAGCGTATGATTTGATTGCCCATGAGTCTGTCCATTTTTTCATGAGCTTATCATCTTCTGAACCTTCTGTGACAGGCTGACTATGGAAATCAGCTACTACTAATTTTCCGCCTGGCTTTAAAACTCTGAATGCTTCTTTTGTAAAGTCCAGCTTATCCCATGCATAGCACACACTTTCTATTCCCCAAACAACATCGAATGTGTTGTCATCAAATGAGGTGGAGAGATAATTTTGCTGGCTGAAATGAATTCTGTCTTCCAGGTTGAACTTAGCAGCATTTGCGCGACAGGTGTCTACTTGTTTTGCGCTTAATGTAATTCCTTCCACCTGGCAACCAATGCTCGCAAGATAGATGGATGGGCCACCAACTCCGCATCCTGCATCCAGTACATATTGACCTGGTCGGATCCCCGCTGCGGCTGCTACTTGCTTATTCATCATCTGGAGTGCTGAGCGATGATGAGGTGTGTTCTCATTCCAGTAGCCATAATGCATGCACATCACCTCATCCAGCTGCCATACCAGGGAATAGTCTACCTGGCAATGGTCATAGTAGTCGATGATTTCGGCTTCGTTGAGAGGAGCGGACATTGGAATCAAAGTTAGAAAAAGAAACAAGGGAATAGAGTGGTGATTTCTTCATGTGGCTACCTGGGAGAATAGCGACTTAAATATACAATTTGAAAAAAAAATAAATTAAAAATGTAAAAATTAGCTACATAACGTATTTATACGTTATATTTGGTATCATAAATGGTTTTTATATGAATCGAAAAAACAGATTAACCAAAGGGGAGGAGGAAATCATGCAGTTCATCTGGGATCTTGCAAGATGTACGGTAGCTGATATCATAGAAAAGATAGCTCCGCCCAAGCCACCGCATTCTTCCATTTCATCCATTGTAAGGATCCTTGAACGGAAAGGGTTTGTGGATCACAAATCCTATGGTCGTACCTACGAATACTTTCCATTGATCACTAAGGAAGAGTATACAAGAGGAAGCCTGCTGTCACTCATCCACAATTATTTCAATGGATCCACGCCAAAGCTTGTCTCCTTCCTTGTAGAAGAAGAAGAGACAACCATTGAAGAACTGCAGGAAATCATTAAAGCACTCAAGAAAAAAGCATAGCCATGATGATTACTTATATACTCCAGGTTACGCTTTGTCTTGCATTCTTCTACGCATTATACTATGCAGTATTACAGAAAGAGACGTTGTTCAGGACAAACCGTATTTATTTACTCAGCACCTTGATTGCTTCATTGGCATTGCCATTGATCCGGATTTACATTCTGGACCACCAGCAAGAGGTTTCTATTGGTACTGCTCCCATATACGTAGGTGCATACCTGGAGAACATGAATGAAATAATAGTTGCACCTCGGCAGCATGCTTTTCCCTGGCTGGGTGTATTGACTGCATTATATAAAGGGGTTGTTATTTTTTTAGTATGCAGAATATTAGAATCCGTCCTTTCTATATTCAGAATGCAAAGTGTAGGGGAGAAAATCTTTTTATATGGTCAAAAGTGTGTGCTTTCCCCGGCTGTAAGAAGTCCGTTCTCTTTCTTCAACACTATCTATTTGCCGAAGGATCATCAATTCAGTGAGTCAGAACTGGAAGAGATTATTACCCACGAAAAAACGCACGTGCAGGGCCGTCATACATTGGATGTTCTCTTCGTAGAACTTATTTGTTGCGCGTTATGGCCAAGTCCGATGGTATATCTGTACAGGAAAAAACTTAGAGAACTCCATGAGTTTCTTGCTGATGCAGAAGTATTGAAAAATACGCCGTGGGAAAATTATGCATCCTTTTTAATCGCCCAGAAAAATGAAGGTCTGCAACAGAGATTATCCAATCAATTAATTTATTCACAACTTAAAAACCGCCTAGTCATGATGAATAAACAGCGTTCATTCCAGTCAGCAAAATACAAGTACCTGGCCATCATTCCTATTCTTTTAATGGCATTAGTTATTTTTTCATTCAGGGAGAAATCTGACGATCAAAAGAATACAGAGTCTTCTAAAAGCCAAACTTATAATATTTATGAAGATGGTTTGAAAATTTATACGTTTTCACAACCTATAATTCTCACCATAACAGATGATAAGAAGTATTTTTTGAATGATATGGAAGTAACTTTTGCTCAATTAGAAGAAGCAATAAAAGAAGTCACAAGTAACCAAACTAATCCAACGGTCACTTTGCGCATGGGTAAGATGGTAACTGTAGGTGATTTGACTAATGTGATGAGTTTGGGTGCCAGCCAGAATATCAGGTTTGTTTTGGAGACACCGGATCAGATAAAATATAATATAAAGGATACATTTCCCGAAACTGTAATCTCCGCTTACAGATTAAGAGAACCTGCAGCAGATGATAATGGGTCTACTGAGAATAAAGTAGAAGAGCCATACACCTATGTTGAAGAAATGCCATCATTTCCTGACGGTACTGAAGCGATGTACAAATACATCTATGAGCAAATCAAGTATCCTCAGTTAGCACGTAAAAACGGAATCTCAGGCCAGGTGATAGTGCAATATGTAGTCTCTAAGGAGGGTGATATCCAGAAAGCGAAAGTTCTAAGAGGTATCGGTGGCGGATGTAATGAAGAAGCACTTCGTGTTGTCAACAGTATGCCAAGATGGAAACCGGGAAAACGTCTTGGAATGTTTGTGCCTGTTACATTTACTTTGCCTGTGAAGTTTGTGTTACAGGAGAATGAAATAAAACAGGACGAAAAGATTCCGAAAGATGAAGTTTACACATTCGTTGAAGAGATGCCTCATTTCCCCGGTTCAACGGAAGATATGTTTAAATACATTTATCAATCCATCAAATATCCGGAAGAAGACAGGGCTAAAGGCAATCAGGGACAGGTAATTGTACAGTTCATCGTTGAGACGGATGGCAGCATTTCAAATGCAAAAGTTGTTCGTGGAATTAGTCCGGGTCTTAATGATGAAGCCCTGAGAGTAATTAATAGCATGAATGATCTGCCGGAAAAATGGACACCCGGACGTCATGAAGGCAAGAATGTACCCGTAACATTTACGTTACCATTCAAATTTGTTTTGCAGGAAAATCAAAAACAGGTCATTAAAAAAGATGAAGCAGTTTCTGATAATTGGAGAAGCATACCTGAAACAGAACTGCCATTGTTTACCATGTCACCAAGTCCGGCAGATGATATTTTAAAAGTTGAATTTTCAAAAGAAGTTTACTCTGCTATGGTGATAGGTAGTTCAGGGCCGGTTTTAAGTATATCATTGAAGTCGTTGAAGGAAAGCGATTATAAGCAAATTATAGATGTCTCAAAATGGATTCCGGGACAATATACAATTCAGGCTTTCACGCAAACTATAACACGTGCTAAACTATTCGTGATACAACATGATTGATGGCAGGATAAAATTATAATATGGACGTAGAGACGCGATTTATCGCGTCTCTTTCTTTTGGTAATGTTTATTGCGTCTCTTTCTTTCGAAGATCGTTTGATCCAGGACAGTGTGGCACACTTAGGTGTGCCACACCTAAGTGTGCCACACTGTCCTAACGTGTTGATTGTCTGTGTCCTTGAATACTTATCTACATTCCATTGTGGATAACTTTTTTGGATCAGAATTTACCTTCTATCGATCATTCCTCAAATAAACAAAGCAAGCCGTATCTCACCCCGGCTTGCACATCACAACAAACTACCAATCGTTAATCTCTGTGATTATTTCGATCTCGCCCTCTATTCCTGTATTCAGAACGTGATTTGTCTACCTTCTCATGATGATGTCGGTCAATACCAATCTTTCTTCCATGTTTTGAATAGATGTTGCTATGGAAATCTCTGGATTGGTTATCTGATTGATTTCTCCTGAAGCTATCAAATCTGCCTGGATTTGAATTGCCATGGATTCCTTCATGCTGATGATGTCGCAGACGTCCATTGTTTTTTACGGACTGAGGATTTTTTTGATGCGGACCGTGACATTTCCTGTGATGTCGGTTGTGTTGAGGATGCTTTCCCTGATAAACAGTTGAGAAATCTTTTCTTGTTTCAGGCTTTGAAGATATTTCTCCTTTTACATTTGAAGCGTGATGGGTAAATGCGTCCGATTGTTTTGCCTGGATAGGTATAACAAGGAGCGAAAATAAGGCCATCAAAATTGAATGGATCGAATGATTCTGTTTCATAGTTTAAATTGTTTAATTCTTAGACTCACAATCACCACGATAGTTTGTTATGGATTTCTTTCAGCCGGGTTAATGTTCAGTTAAACAAAGCAAGCCGTATCTCACCCCGGCTTGCACATCTCAACAAACTACCAATCGTTAATCTCTCCAATTATTCCTGTCACGATTCCATGAACGGTGACGCGTATATATTTCTTCCCATTTACCATATTGACTTCTGAATCGAAGATGATCTTCATCTATCAGCACGACCGTATTTCCATTGTTGCTTCTAAAACGGAAACCTGATCGGTCACCATAATATTTATCCCATCCATTATGGTCAGCTTTTATCCTAATGCCACCTTTGAAAGGCACGATTTGGATATTATCCCTGCCATTCCGTTGAAACCATGTTCCTTCAAGGTGATCATTCAGGTCATTGTGATGATTATTATTCCAATCATCATGATATCTGCTTCCATAATCATTATCTATATGATCCCATGAATTGTAATCACGACTGTCTACGCGGAGGAATTTGATTCGCTTATTAGTTTTAGCTTCATTCCAAACCAACTCTTCATTATCTATCAGGTCATACCAATTGCCATACCTGTCGATGAAATACCGGTTGTCCTGAGTAGTGTAATGATACCAGATACCTTCATCTGTGCGCTTGGCTTTGAAGCCATCCTGGTCTTGTTCGATGCGAAGTGTTATGCGCAGGCGATCATTTCGCCACAAGCCATCGAGATGAGCACCTGTTGCCGGAAGATAACTGCACAACAGAATGAGGATGAAAGTTGGTATAAAGAGGATATGCTTTTTCATAGCGCTTTAATTTTAATAAAGACGTTATATCGCTATGAAGTTTTGTTAAGGACTTGTTTCCACAAGGTTAACTTTCGGTTATATAAAAATCATAAGTCACCCTTAGGGGATTTAGGGGCAAATAAATTAATCATTCTTTTTTTTCTTCTCGTCGTTTTTATCTTCTTTGTTTTCTTCCGACTGATCTCCCTCTTTTTTATCTTTTTTTCCAAAAATATCTTCTATCAACTGACCTATCCCTCTGTTTTGATCAGACCTTCTGACATATCTCCTTGGCCATGCTGTCGAATCCCCGGCCATCGCAGGATTCACTTCCACTAAATCACTTCCATCCGAAGTAAACGGACAATCCCTGACCCATTGATATTCTTCAGGCCAGTAACCTGTGAAATAAGATTTATACTCAGGATCATCTTGTAACCTTTTCACGAATTCGCCCCAGATTGGTAATGCAGTTTTACTTCCCTGGCCATCTCGTAAACTATTAAAGCTGACCCGCCGGTCAAAACATCCTACCCATGTGCCCGCAATAAATTTTGGAGAAAATCCAACAAATAAACCATCAGATTGAAACTGTGTGGTTCCTGTTTTTCCTGCAAGCGCACCTTTAAGTCCGTAAATATATCGAAGCGTTCCAGCCATTCCTCCATCCACAACAGACGCCAGCAGCTGGTCCATCATCAACACAGTTTCTTCAGTGAATACATTTGTAGTAGGCTGGCTTTTGTATTCCTCAAGCACAGTTCCGTCTGCATCTTCAATCCTTGTAATAAGAATATAAGGTCGATGATTGCCGCGTGTGATGAAAGTTGAATACGCGCTTGTCAGATCAAGCAATGTCACTTCAGCAGTACCAAGAGCAAGTGAAGGTACCTTGGGCAATTCTCCTCTGATACCCATCCTTCTTGCTTTCTGAATGACAGCATCAATCCCTGTATCATAAATCAATTGCACAGCTATTGTATTTACACTATGCGCCAATGCGCCATTGAATGAATAATATCCTCCGTATGTATAGTCAGAATTCCTTGGAGTCCAGTTTTCATTCTTCACAACATATGTATGCAATTCATTAGGATAAAATGAACAAGGGCTTATTCCCTGGTCAATCGCAGTAGCATACACCATAGGTTTGAATGCAGAACCTGGCTGACGAGGAGTAATCAGATAATCTATGTTAAATTGTGAAGCATCATTTCCACCTACCCATGCAAGAACACCTCCTGTCTTTGGGTTGATGGCAACTAATGCTCCCTGTAACATTCTCAAATCATGTTTAAGACTATCCAAAGGAGATGCAATCGTATCAATCACACCATCCCATGTCCACCATTTTATTCTTTGCTTGACGTCGAAAGAATCCCTGATGTCTTTATCACTATATCCTGATTTTACCAAAGCGCCATAACGCGATGACCGTTGCATTAAATCTTCAAGCGGATCTTCGTATTCTTTATAATCTTTGAATTGCTTATCAAACTGCGATTGAAGTTTTGAAACATGCGCTTTGACAGCTTCCTCGGCATATTGCTGCATGCCAAAATCAATAGTCGTGTAGACTTTCAAACCATCTACAAATAAATTATAAGGTTCTCCATCAGGCTTCGTATGTGTCTTGCACCATTCAAGCAATACAGGCCTTAATTGATTTCTGAAATAAAGCGCAATCCCTTCCGAATCTGTATTTCGCTGATAGCTGAGCTTTAAAGGGATTTTACTCAGCGAGTCATACATCAACGAATCAATCATCCCGTTGACTACCATTTGATACATGACAACATTGCGTCTTTGTACCGCGCGTTCTGGAAAATTGCGTGGATTGAAATAACTGGTAGCTTTTAACAAACCTACAAGCAATGCACTTTCTTCTATGGCAAGCGTATCCGCTGTCTTGCTGAAATACCGGTCTGCCGCTGCATCAAGACCATAAATATTTTCACCAAAAGGAACCGTGTTGACATAGAACGTCAGTAATTGTTCTTTTGAATATGCATTTTCAAGTCTCGAAGCGATAATGAATTCCCTGAACTTATTGATCAGCATGGAACCCGCCCAAAAATCTTTTCTTGGAAATAAATTTTTTGCTAATTGTTGTGACAATGTGCTGCCACCTCCTGCACTTTCCTGTCCCAGGATCATACGTTTCACGAGCACACGCATCCAGCTCCTGAAATCAATTCCATGATGCGTCCAGAATCTTTCATCTTCCACTGCGATGAGTGAATTCATGAATTCAGGTGGTATCTGATCGAATTGTAACGTATTCCTGTTTTTTGTATAATACTTGCCCATCAGTTTTCCGTCGGCGCTGTAGATTTTGGAAGCTTCAGGCTGACGAATAGCTAATAGTGTTTTTTTATTCGGAATGGATCCGAAGAGGCCTGCCCAGGTCAATAAAAAAAGTGATACAAAAAGTAAAATGAAACCTCCAAAAATATAAAGGCCCCGAAAAAACCATTTCCTGCGTTTTTTCGGATCCTGAATACCTGCTTTGAACCTGGGCCACAGGTTCTTGAAGTATTGCCGGATGGCTTCACTATTTATTTTCCCGGTTGGGTGAATGGTCATAAAGAAGAACCAAGGGTAATATTTATCATTTCAGGCCGATCATCGCGCATTACTTTCATTTTGATCTGGTCACCCGGTTTATATTTTTCAAGCGTCAATAATAAGTCATTATCTGAATTAATAGGTTCCCCGTTGATTTCAACGATGAGATCTCCGAGAGATATTTCTCCTGCCCTGTTCCTGGTAGTTGCTTTGACACCCATTTTTTCGGCAGCACTCCCCGGGACAACATCCATCACGAGGGCGCCTTTTAGTTGCAGGCGGTCAATAGTTTGTTGATTGACAAGCTCGATCCCTAACACAGGACGTTTCACTTCACCATATTTTATAAGGTCCGGCACTACCCAACTGACGACATCTACCGGAACAGAAAAGCCAATGCCTGCATAGGTCCCTGAAGGACTGATAATGGCTGTATTCACCCCAATTAACCTTCCTGACAAATCCAGGAGAGGTCCTCCCGAATTACCTGGATTGATTGCCGCATCAGTCTGGATGACATCGCGAATAGGAATTCCGGTGACAGAATTTATTTCTCTGCCTAAAGCGGATATCACACCTGTCGTCAGTGTCTGATCAAGACCGAAAGGATTTCCGATAGCAAAAACGGATTGCCCAACTTTTAAATCATGTGACGTACCAATGTGAAGAGGTATAAGATCAGTATTCGATTTTATGCGGAGAACAGCAAGATCTTTGCGCGGTTCTATGCCGGTGACTTCAGCGTCCCATGTGGTCTGATCAGATAGAATCACTTTGGCTTTATAAGCTCCTTTTATGACATGATAGTTGGTGACGATATGACCTTCTTTATCCCAGATAAAACCAGATCCTGAACCGGCGGGAATTTCATAAACATTTCTTGACCAATAATCCTGTTGTGTTGCGGTAGTCGTAATGAAGACTACGGAAGGTGCTGACTCCTCAAAGAGATGAATCGTCGCATCTTCCAGGGTGCTAATGATTTTTGTACTGTCCCTGGATATCCCGTCCTGTTTTTGAAGTGAATTGGATATCAATCCTGCATTCGTATCCTGTGGATCGGTCCATTGGCATTGAAAAAAAATGCCGATTATCAGGCCAGCCATTAAACAAATTGTACCAATAGTTGCTTTATTCATGGAAGAAGTTATTTTTTTGGTCCGGTAGACAAAGGTGTTTATAGAATTGCATCGGGTTCACTAAAACGATCATGAGGTGCCGGAATGTATATCCTGAAGCAGTGATAGAATGCAAATAGATAATCTCTTGTTCAAATAAAACATATCACTATTTTAAAAGCTAAATTGTACAATACTATGAATTCAGGAAAATCATCATTGATCCTAAAAATTACTTCCCTCGCTTTCATATTTTTTATTGCTGCCTGCGCTGTTAACCCGGTCTCAGGAAAAAAACAATTCGTTCTGATGTCTGAGCAGCAAGAGATAGCACAAGGTGCTGAAGCAGATCCCCAGGTGATAGCACAGTTTGGTTTGTACGACAACCAGGCATTACAGAATTTCATAGATACCAGGGGTCAGGAAATGGTAAAAATATCACATCGTCCCGGCTTGAAATTCACCTTCCGGATTGTGGATTCTCCTGTAGTCAATGCGTTTGCTGTACCGGGAGGATATGTTTATTTCACACGAGGGATCATGGCGTATTTCAACAATGAAGCAGAGTTTGCAGGAGTATTGGGTCATGAGACAGGTCATATTACAGCAAGGCATGGCGTGGAGCAATACACCAAGTCCACATTAGCCAATGTGCTCTTAATTGGTGGGATGGTGGTATCTCCTGAGTTTGCTAAGTTCGGAGATGCAGCACAGTCGGCTATGAGCCTTCTTTTCCTGAAGTACAGCAGGGATGATGAGAGCCAGGCTGACCAATTGGGGGTGGAGTATTCTACTAAGGTGGGATATGATGCGCACCAGATGGCAGATTTTTTTAAAACACTCAAGTCTTTAAGCGAAGGATCTGGTGATGAGCTTCCGACATTTTTATCCACTCACCCTGATCCTGCTGATCGTTTTAATAAAGTTGATAAAGCAGCCACTGAATGGCAGGTAAAAGAACCTCAGGCTAAATTTAAAGTCAACCGGGATTCCTATCTCAAAATGGTAGACGGGATCATTTTTGGTGAAGACCCACGCCAGGGTTTTGTAGAGAATGGTATTTTCTATCATCCGGAATTAAAATTTCAATTTCCGGTACCTAATAACTGGCAGCTTCAAAATAGCCCGGCCCAGGTTCAAATGGCTCCTTCTAATGGAAAGGCCCTCATGATATTCACATTGTCACAGGGAAGCTCTCTCCAGGCAGCTGCACAGGCAAATGCAACAGAATTACAGCTTACGGTGGCCAGCAGTAACCCATTGACGATAAATGGCTTGCAGGCCCTTGAAGTAATGTCCTCTCAAACCAGCCAGGATCCAAATACAGGTGCTACAAGTTCGATCAAAGTTCAGAGTATCTATATCCAGTACAAGTCGAATATCTACGTATTTCATGGTGTCTCGTTACCTACTGATTTTCAGGGATATGCGAGTGATTTTACGAAGACGATGAGAGGATTTAAAGAGCTTACAGACCAATCCAAGATCAATGCCAAGCCTGACCGGATCAAGGTCGTTCCTGTTAAGAACTCAGGGACTTTAGCTCAGGCACTACAGGGGTATAGCGTCCCTTCAACCCGAATTAAAGAATTTGCAATAGTCAATGGAATGGAACAGAATGAACAGGTTACTGCAGGAACGTTGATCAAAGTAGTCACTAAGTAATCTTTCTAAAAATGATTCCTGGCACCCCCAAAAGACTGAATTAGTGGGGTATTGGTGGATTAATAAAAGAAACCTACCTTTGCCCCGCTAAAATTTATCCTATTCAGAATGCTTATAATCGAAGTAAAAGACACAGAATCAATCGATCGTGCCCTCAAGCGGTACAAACGTAAAGTTCAAAACGTCAGGTTGATACAGGAATTACGCCGCCGCAAGGAGTTCGTAAAGCCTTCCGTTACACGCCGGAACCAGATATTAAAGGCGGTTTACCGGACCAAGAAACAGGGCGAAGAGAGCATATAACTGCTTTTCTACCCAGCTTGTGCTGGGTTTAGATTTTCCATTCTTTCTTAACGAAGTTCATGGTTGGCATATATTGCTAACTCTTGAATAATACTACATTTGCGTAGGTCTGCCCGGGTGGTGAAACTGGTAGACACGCAGGACTTAAAATCCTGTGGCTCGAAAGGGCCGTGCCGGTTCAATTCCGGCTCCGGGTACTTGGGTTTGGAGCGATCTGAACCCTTTTTATTTTATGTCCGGGTCGAACATAGGTCGAACAAATTTCACTATATAGTTTATTTCACCTAGATCTTTAACTTTGGATCATGGAGGTCATCTGCTTAGAAGACGAAGCTTTCTATGCCCTTGTGGATATGGTTATAGCCCGTATAAAGCAAAAGTGTGCTGATTTGTCACCTGAGTACTTGGTCATAATAAACGAGTTTGTAGTGGAAAATTGATGATGATTTATTTCCCACTATTACACGTCCGCCTAGCTCTTGTATCTGCTTGAAAGTGAGCCCACCACTGTAAGAGTAGTTGCATTTGATTTGCTGTATCGAAAGTAAGATTTGATTTAACCCGGAGTATGTTCGTCCTGTACTTGCATTATGTGGTCGTTTTCCATCCTTGCTTAATGCAACCCAAGGCTTATCCCAAGTCAGTTTCTGGCTTTCAAGTAGTTCTACTATCTGATTTGTTACAAACAGATAGAGGTTCAATTGACCATTTGATTGATTGCTCTTTTCCATGATTCTGTATTTTGTAAATCATGAAGTAATAGTCTTCAATATGGTAATCTTGTCAGCTTCTAAATCAATTCGAAGCTCTGTGCCGATCTCAAAACCAAATGATCTGAGATACTTTCCAGCAATTCGGATAACCGGGTAATTGTTATTGAAACCGTTGCCATAGTGGGCATAGTATACCTTCAATTTTCTTGATGGTTGTGATACGGTTATTAGGGGAAAAGAAACATGCAAACGTTTCATTGTAAACTGGTTTAGATTGTTAAAGAATATTCTAAAGCCAGTGTATGTTTATTATCCAGGCATACCAAGACGGTAAAAATTGCCAGAATGGCAATTCTCAACTCAGAAAAAATAAGAATTTAAATTAAAAAAGCCCTTACTATTATTCATAGTAAGGGCGTATGATTATACAAAAAAGCAATTTAAATCAATGTTCAATTATAAATTCTTCCATAATATAATTATCCTCAATTACTGTTCTTATGTAATACAAGCCATTACGCATATTTGAAACATCGATTTGAGCAGTTCTGTCTGAAACTTTATAACTTTTATAAAGATTACCTTTACTATCAATGATTTCAAAATTACTTAAGGGAATCTGTGTCAATCTCCCTTCTTCATCAGTCAGTACCAATTGAACTGAAATCTCTGTAATTGCAGGATTAGGTGTAATAGATAATTTATACGCACTTCTATCTCTTCTGCATGCATTATTACTAGGACACATTATTAGAGTTTTTGAAGTTGTCCCGCATTCGTTGCTGATATCAATATTCAAATAAACACAATTATAAGGTGGATTATTAAGTGGGTTATATTGAAGGGTAAAATCAAATTCATGACAATTTTCTGAACTTGTATAAGTTGTTCCAAAGTCATTCCAATCATCAACACAATTATCACTATCACCTGAAAATGTAACAATTACATAGTGACTTCCTTGGATTGTAGGACAAATGTAATTATATGATGATGAAGATGGTATCATCCCATCAATAGATACCGAATCAAATTTAGGTTTGCCAGCAAAAAAAGTAATATTACGCGTAACTACACCACAAGCAGTTGTAATTGTAAATGTTAATGTTGCATTTCCATGATAAGTGCTGCTTGGGGTTAAATAAACAGAGGATCCAGTACCTGATGAGCTAGTTGTTGCTGTAGTTGGAGATACAGCCCAGGCAACTGAAGCACCAGCTGGTGGGTCGATATCTAATTTATACAGAGAAGTTTCGCATAAAAATGCAGGCCCTAAAGCTTGAGTTGAAGGCTCAATAGGTTCAAAACCAATTGTAACATTACAAGCGTCAGACGTTTGGCTGAAAGCGTGCGCCTCTACAGATATTGTACCCGCATTTGTACCATTAGGTGTGACTGAGACAGCTGGACCGGTGGCTGGGCCAGACCAACCAGAAGGGTAGGTCCAATGAAATGTATATCCGGTTAAACCGGCAGTTTGAGTTGCAAGTAAGCCAATTGCATCAGTGCTACCACAGAGGACAAATGAGGGGGCACCAACTATTGGACAAGGAGGTTGAACAAATCTAACAATTTCACAAGTTTGCCAATCACTTTTTAAATTACTACAATCACTGATTCCCCTAACTCTTATAGTAGCATTATTCTGATTATCAGTTACAAGTTGTGCTATCTTGTCTTCAACACCTCCATCATCAATAGTGCTTATACTCCATCCACTACCACCTGAAAGAAATTCCCACTCATAACCTTTCACTTCATCCGGATCAGAGAAACCATTATACGGATAATTTAAAGTAGCTGTTAAATTGAAACTATGGCTCTTTCCAATAACAAGCTTATGGGGACAATCATCAATTTCTGGCTTTTCCGCATTAATTGATAAGACCGAACCTCCAAAAGAGGTTATTCCATTGCAATCTGGGTCAGATCCAGGATGGAATGTAACTGTCCATTGTTCTGGGTAATCAGGGACGGTAATAGTAAAGCCAGTACTACTATAGCTATCAAGAGTTACCATTCCGTCAAAAGAAGATACAATCATTGTGAACCCAGAGCAATTTGTGTTCACTCCTTAAAGACCGAATGTGTGTTGTCCTGGACATAACCCAAATTCTGCGGGGTTTGGTGTTACTACTAATTGCGAGTAAGCGTTTAAAAAACTTACTGAACAAATAATTGAAAGCAAGAAATTTTTGGTGTTTTTCATACAAAAATAAGTTTAAAAAATTTAAAATTAGAATTGATAAATCAAGTGTATGGCCGAAATAGGTTGAACGTCGATTATATATCTTTTGATTGTTCTTCCTCCCCAAACGGTTCTAATATATTGCTCAGTCTCAAATTGTTCAAAATAGTGTTTCTCCCACTTATATGCTACTTGTAATATTGCCTCAGTTGAAATAAAAAAATTGTTGATGATTTGAACATTAAGTCCAGTAATGCCATTTATTCCAGTTGTATATTTTTGAGTAAAATCTATTGTCTTGAATATTTCAGGTGGATTTGATGATGTTCTTGTATCTCTTTCTCTCTTAATTATATTCCTGTCATACAATCCAAAAGCTTCTCCTCCAAAATAAACAGAAACCTTTCCTAATGATATATATTTTTCATATCCTACAGACAAATACCCCTTAATAATATTGCCAAATATTAAATCAGTTTCTGGAAATTCATTGGGACGGTTATTGGTTTGTTTACTATATATACCTAAGCGAACTCTAATCTTACTTTTCTCATTTACAAGTTTCCTAATAAGGATTGTGTTTTGAAGCGACAAACTAGAATCGATCAATGGAAGTAAATCCAAACCAATCTCCCATTTAGAATTGGAGTCAGTTTTTTTCTGAGAAAATGAGGATTCTGGTTGAGCTGAAGAAAAGAAAGTTAGAAATGTAAAGAAAGAGAAAAAAAATACTTTTTTCATATGCATTCATATTTAAAAAATAATATCGGATTTCAATTAATATACCCTTTAAGGGTTTGGCATTTTGATTAAAAAATAGGCTACCATATGTCAAAAAAAATAATAACAATATGAGACGGTGTTTTCAATTTGCTAAGTTTATTGGTGTATTATCATTACGAAAATACACTTTATTTTAGATTGTATGTTTTTTATCAAAGAATAATTTACAACAATCTAGTAATTGACATTTTGAACCAATCTTATCAAACATCTTGGCTAGATATAAGGATAACGATCTATTAAAAGAGTAAATCCACTAAAAGGTCTACATGGTTTGCCATCTATCATGAGTTTCAGGTAAATCTTATGATTAGGCAAATTGATAAAATCCTCAACTTCAAATTCAGGATACATCTCCTTTGTCATTTGCATGGCATCCTCAGTTCCAACTCTAAACGAAATATTAGTACCGACATTGCCTAGCACAGCATGTTTAATTTTCTCGTCAAGCTGATGTTAATATTGTTGAGCTAATATCATACCTACCTTGAACTTGCGTAATTCTGAAAACATATTGACCAGAGAAAGTGTAGTAAAGTTGTGAAACTCATCCATATAGACCATGAATGGAACTCGCTTATGCTCTGGAGTATCTACTCGACTAAAAGCAGCGGACGCAATCGAAGTAAAAAAAAGAGCACCTAACATGTTTGCTACATCTGCTCCTACATGTCCCTTTGAAAGATTGACAAGGACAATTTTCTTTTCATCCATTGTTTCCGTAAAGACACTTATTCGGTGTTTTCAATCAACGCGCGTCTAATCACTGGATGAACAAGCATTCCTCCAATTTTATTCATGACCGGTAGCAAATCATATTTGTGATATTCAACAAACTCCCTTTTCCAGAATTTCTTTACTGTTTCACTTTCAACGTTCAGAAGAGCATTACGTCTGAAGTCTTTGTCAAGAAGCATCTCAACTATGTCTGCAACCGTTTCTCTAGGTTGATCCAAGAGAGTTAGGATGTCATATCTAAGTATATGCTCTAGTTTCACTCCCCAAGCACTATCCCACAGTTTTGAGAATACTTCCAAGATTCCCGAGGCGACCAATGACCTTTTGCCTGGCGACACACGCTTAAATGGATTGTATTTTAAATTAAGTTTAGTATCTGGAAAATTGAAGTAAATCAAATCTCGTTTACGATAGTCAGGTATGGCCTTTACAACTTTTTCAACTAAATCACCATGAGGGTCTAATAAGCAACAACCTCTTCCTGATTGAAGCAATAGCGAGGTGGTTATTGAAGTTAATACTGAAAACAATGATATATTAAATATTCAATTGTTTAATATGTTTGGTAATAGGATAGCTATTATTGAAAATGGATTTAAAATTGCAGGAACTTATCGCTACCAAATTAATTTAGATGAATTTCCAATAAGTAGTGGATTAATTTATACAACTGCTCAATCAGGTTAACAAATAGGTGCCACAAAAATATTGAAACTATGAAAATGAATCCGATATTAATATTTGTTCTTCTCCTTGTTGGGTGTGAGGATTCTATAGTACCAACTTTTGATGCAAGAAGATTATGTCAGGTTGATTTAAACGGAAAAAACTGGCAATCTCAAACATTCATATATAAAAACACAGGTTTTGACGATACTATAAGTATAGTTTTTAATTTGCATGATTCTCATTCAATTATTAGAGAAAAACTTATTTTATTTAATATTCCTTATAAAATGGGTTTTTATTATTTAGCTAATACGAATTTATTTAATAGAAATAATGTGGTTGGAGCGGGATATCAAACTTTTATATCTGATGGAGATGTTTTGGGCGAGCAATACTACGCTAATAATTATCAATTCGATAAACTGGGTCGAAATTAAAACAATAGAAACAGAAATAGATAAAGTTATAATTTCTGGTAATTTTCAAATTCAATTAACTATTGATTCATTATTAGGTAAAGCCTTTGAATGGTCTCCTGACACACTTTTATTTCTTAATGGTGAATTCGTCACATTTGAGAAGTAATTTTACTTTATAAAGAAATTTTAAGTTGCTTTTTAAGTTGCCAGTTGTCAATTACTTCTCCAACATACATCACACCAGAAGTTCTTAGATTTTTACTGTTAGTTCGTTATGTGAACTACGATACTAGTTTTCAAAAGCTTTACCTCCCACAAGCCTCATTTTACACACAGGCCACATTTAGCATATAACTTTGCTGTTAAGCAGTATATTTTATATGAAAAGAAATCTTGATATATGTGTCCTGTCTGATTTTCATCTTGGTACTTATGGCTGCAGGTCAGAAGAATTACTTCAATATTTACACAGCATTGAGCCTGCAAGGTTGATTCTGAACGGAGATATTTTCGATGCCTGGCAATTCAAAAAGAAATATTTCCCGCCAACCCATTGGGAAATCATAGAACGTATTCTCCAGATGGCCAATACAGGCACTATCGTTTATTACCTGACAGGTAATCATGATGGCATCATGAGACGGTTCAATTCGCTGGATATGGGTAATATCCGGCTCCGCAATCAACTTGAGCTCCGCATACAGAATAAGACCTATTGGTTTTTTCATGGAGATATATTTGACGCTTCGGTTTTAATCTCACCACGGCTTGCTGCGCTGGGAGGACGAGGCTATGATTGGCTTATCAGGCTGAATGCGTGGATCAACAGGTGGCGAACAAGTTTTGGTTACTCCAAAATTTCGTTCGCTCACAAGGTCAAGCATTCTGTGAAACATGCGGTTAAGTTTGTTACCGATTTTGAAAAACAGGCGATTGAGATTGGACTAAAAAAAGGAGTGGACGCTGTGATATGCGGACACATCCATCAGCCTTGCATCCAGTTGATCACGAAAGAGAAGAAAGAAATTACATATATGAATTCAGGTGATTGGATTGAAAACCTTTCCGCACTTGAATATAAAGGAGGGAAATGGCGCTTATTCAGGTACAATGACCCAATTGAGAATGATCTCGAAGAATTCCTGACACATCTCGAGGATGATCAGTATATATTTCCTGAAAAGAGGACAAAGGCGCCAGATATCAGGGACTTTAAATAAAAAACCCCGAAGAAACTTCGGGGCCTAAGGAGCGGAAAACGAGACTCGAACTCGCGACCCCGACCTTGGCAAGGTCGTGCTCTACCAACTGAGCTACTTCCGCAGGTTATAAAACCGGACCGCAAATATACATTTTTTATAATTTCAGCTTCGAAAGGGTCAGTCTTCCCTGAAATTACCCGGATTTCCTATGAGGATTGCCCTTATCGACAACTACGATTCATTTACTTACAACCTTGTCCAATACTTTGAAGAGCATCCCAGTGTTGTTCTGGATGTGTACAGAAATGATGACTTTTCGCTCAAGGAATTGAATGATTACGACAAAATCGTCATCTCACCCGGACCTGGACTGCCCTCAGGAAATGGAATCATCATCCCACTCATCAAAACTTTTACCGGTAAAAAGCCCATTTTAGGTGTTTGCCTTGGATTACAGGCTATTTATGAGGCATTTGGTGGTTACCTGGTGAATTTAACCAGGGTGCATCATGGCGTCTCCTCAAAGGTGATTGTCCTTGATCCTGGAGACCCTGTTCTGAAAGGCATAAGTAATCCGTTCCTGGCAGGTAGATATCACAGCTGGGTCTGTAATCCCGCTTACGTTCCAAAAGAATTAATGGTAACAGCTTTAGATGAAGATCAGCAGATCATGGCTTGCCGCCATCGCCAACATCCTACTTATGGAGTGCAGTTCCATCCTGAATCCATCCTGACTCCCGAAGGAAAAAAAATGATCAGAAATTTTGTTGAGATGTAATATCAAATTGCCACATTATCACATTGCCACATTATCACATTCTCTTACCGTCTTACTGTCTTACTTTCTTACCATCCAAGCACATACGCGAATATCAACGGCGCTACTATAGTAGCGTCCGACTCCACAATAAATTTTGGCGTATGGATATCAAGCTTCCCCCACGTAATTTTTTCATTTGGTACCGCACCGGAATACGAACCATAACTGGTGGTGGAATCACTGATCTGGCAGAAGTAAGACCAAAAAGGAACATCATGCCATTCCAGGTCCTGGTACATCATGGGCACTACACAGATTGGAAAATCACCGGCAATACCTCCACCTATCTGGAAGAAACCGACACCTTTTCCTTCTGAATTTTTTCTATACCAATCCGCAAGCCATACCATGTATTCAATACCACTTTTCATGGTTGCCGCTCTGAGTTCATTTTTAATGATGTACGATGAAAAAATATTTCCCATCGTGCTGTCCTCCCAGCCCGGAACAACAATAGGAATATTTTTTTTCGCAGCAGCAAGCATCCAGCTGTCTTTAGGATCTATTTCATAGTATTGTTCCAGCACACCGCTGAGCAGCATTTTGAACATATATTCATGCGGAAAATAACGTTCTCCTTTTTCATCTGCTTCTTTCCAGATTTTATAAATATGCTTTTGGATCCGTCGAAAAGCTTCTTCTTCCGGTATGCATGTATCCGTCACACGGTTATAATGATTTTCAAGCAAAGCCCATTCATCCTGTGGAGTCAGCTCTCTGTAATTTGGAACTCGTTTGTAATGACTATGCGCTACAAGGTTCATGATGTCTTCTTCAAGATTGGCTCCTGTGCAACTGATGATGCTCACCTTGTCCTGCCGGATCATTTCAGCAAGACTAAGTCCAAGCTCCGCTGTGCTCATTGCACCTGCAAGTGTGATCATCATCTTTCCTCCCTCATCCAGATGAGTAACATATCCTTTAGCAGCATCCACCAAGGCAGCCGCATTAAAATGACGATAGTTATGAAGGATGAAATCCGTGATTGGCTTACCCATTTTATATTTACGATTTATGATTTCAATTTTCGATGCCGGATCAAAGGATGCCGGATACCGGACTCATGATTCAATCCATTCATGCCTTTATCTCTGATGATTGTTTTCTTACTGCTTACTTTTTACTGCTTACTTTTTACTGCTTACTTTTTACTGCTTACTTTTTACTGCTTACCACTTACTTCTTACTGCTTACTGCTTACTGTTTACTTCTTACTGAATACTTCTTACTGAATACTGATTACCTATTTTACGTGTCATATCCAAGTATCTGCAGCATCTCATTAGGCCGTTGTTCCGGTCGCCAGAGGGAATCAATGAAATTCCCTTTCTCATCTCTGTCTACAAGGATGTGCTGTGGTGAAGGTATAAGACAATGCTTGATCCCACCATAACCGCTGATTGCATCCTGATAAGCGCCTGTGTGAAAAAATCCGATATACAAAGGCTCTTTATCCTCAGGGCTGAAAGTTGGAAGGAATACCTGTTGATTGAGATCATCAAAATTGTAATAATCAGAATGATCACAGCTTATACCACCGATATGTACACGACTGAATTCGGCGTTCCATTTATTGACAGGCAATAAAATAAAACGCTCGGAAAGTCCCCACGAATCAGGGATGGTATTCATCAGACTGTTGTCAATCAGGTACCAAAGTTCAGAATCATTTTGTTGTTTCTGCTCGAGTACGGTGAATATCGTTGCACCACTTTCACCCACTGTATATTTTCCAAACTCAGTAAAAATATCAGGCTCTTCAATGCCTTCTTCCTTGCAGATCTGCTTGATGTTCCGGATGATCTCATCGACCATATATTTGTAATCGTATTCGAAGGACAGGCTGTTCCTGATCGGAAATCCACCACCGATATTTAATGCAGTGAGTGAAGGGCAGATTTTCTTTAAAGCCGCAAATATTTTTAGCGCTTTCTTAAATTCTCCCCAATAGTAAAGCGTATCCTTGATACCGGTATCTACAAAAAGATGCAGCATGGTTACATGAACCCTTTTTTTCCTTGCTATTTTATCTTTGTAAAACTTGATCAGTTCTGTAGGTCTTATACCAAGTCGTGATGTGTAGTATGCTGATTGCGGCTCCTGTTCAATAGCTACCCGTAGACCGATTTGTACTTGTCCTTTTATTCTCTCCAGCAGCAGATCAAGCTCATTTGTGTTGTCGAGAACAGGAATTGAATTTGTAAAACCCATTTCATAAAGCTGGGAGATTCCATCCAGGTATCGTTCGGTTTTATATCCGTTGTGTACTAGCGTGATTTCCCTGTTGATATCGCCACTCCTATATAAGCTGATGATCAGGTCGATATCAAAAGCTGAAGATGTCTCGAGATCAACGTCATGCTCTAACGCCTTTTTAATCACATGGCTGAAATGGCAACACTTGGTGCAATAGCAATAATGATATTTACCCTGGTAATGCTGGCTTTTCATCGAACGGTTAAACCAGTTCTTGGCTTTTTTGATCTGGTCGCCGATCTTGGGCAGGTACGTTAATTTGAAAGGGGTCCCGTATTTATCGATTATATACTTGAGTGAAATGCCATGGAAGCTTAAATCCCCATTGTGAAGATCAAAGCCATCCTGCGGGAAATAATATGTTTGCTCAATAAGGTCAAAATAACTGTTCTTCATCCTTCAGGTTCTAAAGCCGGGGATAGTAAAGACAACCGGCCGGGTCAAAAATAATCAAATGGAAGTTTAAGGGGCAGATTTCTTCAATGCCTACAACCAGTCCTTCCGCTTGAAATAAATGACCTGGGCGATAGCCATTGCTACCATTAAGACCCACAGCAATGGATATGCCCATGGCAAATCATATTCTGGCTGAAATTTAAAATTCATGCCATAGACGCTTGTGATGAATGTCAGCGGAATGAAAATGGACGTTACTACGGTGAGTATTTTCATCACATTAGTCATCCTGTAGGTGATCTCTGACATAAATAAATCGTGCAGCGAGGAGAGATGATCGTTCTGGTTGTCATTCAGATCCAGCATTTGCATGATATTGTCCATGACATCCTTCAGATAACGCTTCGTCTTATCTGTCATCAGGGGACTGTCTGTTCTTTGAAGGGCATTGATAGCTTCCCGGGTAGGTAATATGATCCTGTGCATTTCAGAAATATCCTGCCTGACCTTGTAAATTGCTTTTTTTAGCTCAGGAGATGGGTTTTTTTGAATTTCTGCTTCAAGAGAGTGGATCCATTCGCTGCATCTGTCGATGACGGGAAAATAATGGTCAGTGATAAAATCAATAATAGCGTACAGAAGATAATCAGGTCTTCTTGACCGTATCCTTGATCCGGGTTGTTGCATCCTCACTTTTAAAGCCTGGAAACTATCATCCGGGTATTCCTGGAAAGTGATCAGTTTCCCCTCCGTCAGATAGATGGATATTTGTTCACTCAAAAAATCCGCGCTGTTTTGTGTGGGCAGGAAATTTTTAAGGATCATAAAAACACCATTATCCGTGTATTCAAATTTAGGACGCTGTTCAGGATCTAGCACGTCTTCAAGTAAGAGTGGATCCAATCCAAACGATTTTCCGAGTACTTCGATTTCTGCAGGATTGTGCAGGCCGCGCACATCGAGCCAGTAGAAAAAATTAGGATCCGATTCAGGTACAGTCTCAAGCTCGATTTCTTCAATTCGTTCAGTATTATACCTGACGAATTCCTTTATGATGAGATTTGATTTTGGAACACCTGTATAAATCAAGGATCCCGGTGGCAAACCTGTTTTTCTAATTTTTACAGATGGCATGTTAAAGATTTTGGATTTACGAATGACGATTTTCGATTTTTTTTCTTGCTATTGCTCCTTGCCTATTGCTAATTGCCTATTGTTTTCCCTGCTCCCTGCTTTTTTGCCTATTGCTAATTGCCTATTGTTTTCCCTGCTCCTGCTTTTTTGCCTATTGCCTATTGCCTATTGTTTTCCCCTGCTCCCTGCTCCCAGCTTTTTTCAATGATAATTTATCCATTCACTCCAACTTCCGGGATACAACCTCGCATCTTTTCCTGTTGCAATTTTATAAGCAAGAATATTGTGGCAGGCTGTTACACCGGAACCGCAATAAAAAACGGGAGACTCAACTGCAGAATTTTCAATGTCTTTAAATCTCTTGTTTAATTCTTCGATACTTTTCCATTCACCGGCATCATTTGTATTTTCCATATAGGGAATACAAATAGCTCCGGGAATATGTCCTGCGACCGGATCAATGGGCTCATATTCACCTGCATACCTAGGATATTCCCTGCTGTCAACTAATGGATCATGCAGTTTACCAAGACCTTCCATTTGAACTGTCATTTCTTTTTGAAGAAGGTGCTTAAAGTTGCCGGGTGTTGGTAAAGGCCATTGATTATCTAAAGGAAGTTTAAAGTTTTCCCATGCTTTGAAGCCACCATTCAATACGGCTACATCATTGTGTCCAAGCCAGCGTAACAGCCACCAGGCTCTCGATGCATAAGCCCCATTCGCCTGATCGTAAACGATTACCTGATTTTCATGGCTCAGGCCGCAAGATCGTAAGGTGGATGCAAGTATTTCAGGGTGGGGTAGAGGATGACGACCAGTAACGCCCCTGATAACAGGTGAAGATAAATCATGATTAATATCGAGATATGCAGCCCCGGGTATATGAGATTGCAAATATTCTAATCGTCCTTTTTTAGGATCTGCGAGATAGAAACGGCAATCCAAAATAATAATCCCAGGATCGGTATAGATTTTAGAAAATTCCTCTGTCGAAATCAGCGTAGTATATCGTTTTTGCATTTCGATCAGGCTGTCATGTTTAGTGCTTGCAGGATTTGCTGTGTATGCTTGCCGGAATCTACAGGATGGATGACAGCTTCTATTTTGCCTGTCGGACTGATTACGAATGTAGTTCGATGAACAGCTTCACTTGTCCTTCCCATAAATTCTTTGCGGCCATAAATATCAAAAAGCTTAGCTAATTGATTGTCTGCATCAGATATCAAATCGAAAGGGAAGTTATACTTTGAAATAAACTTTTGATGTTTGTTGATACTGTCTTCACTGACACCGATGACGGTAAAACCTTTGGCCTTTAGAATTGCATGATGATCTCTCAGCTGGCACGCCTCTTTTGTACAGGTTTCAGAATCATCATGATTGTAAAAGAAGAGAATGTATCTTTTTCCTTTTAGCTGTGCAGATGAAATTGTTTTATTTTCCTGGGTTGTAGCCGTAAATGAAGGCGCATTTTGACCGGGTTTCCATTTCGAGGTCCATGTCTGGCGCATAGTGTCTTTGATTTGATCCGCTACAATGTAAAGGATTTTTCAAGTATGGATTCATTGCCTCTGTCGTCAATGACTTTTATCACCAACCGGTGATCTCCGGATGCAAGCCTTCCGTCAAATTTATGCGTAAGTATTCCGGTCTTCCCATCAAGACTCATGAGGATCCATTCGTTATCCACATAGGCTGAATACAAAAGATTCCTTCCTTTATCCCGGATCCTTACATTGTCAGAAATCCTGAAATCCATCTTCATCCATCCGGCCATATTCGCATTGAAATGAACCGGTTTTATTTTGGGTGGTATGGTATCCACTAATATTGTGTACGTACCCATTTCACGAACACCTGTCGTCAGATTATTTCCAATCCACGTGCCACCGCAATTTATGATTGATCCGTTCGGATCACATCTGGCTATAAAAGCCCGATTTAAAAGAGATGGGGGAACAGCGAGTCCATCTATGAATACATCGAAATAAGTATGCACAGGGGCATCCACAGGATCTAATTCAAAATATGCACTGTAATTTCCTGTATTGTAACCGGTAGTTGAACTGACGTTGACAGGTGTTTTTTCATAGAAACAACCTTCCGGCCAGACGACTTTAAACCCTTGTTGCGTGACAATCGTTATTGCATCAGGCAGTCCGATTGTATTGTATCTGGCAGGTTTAGGAGATTGGGAAAGAATATTCCCGCTTTGTACAACCTGGAATGATAATGTGGAAGCATTTCCTTTAAAATCAGAAACCGAAATCGAAAATGGTCGTGGAAATTCAGGATTAATAATAAATCTGCCCTGTTCAGGTCCGGTTGCATAAATAGGAAGCTTGTTCCCCTCCAATTGAAAGCAACGGTGGAAAAATAAATTTTGATTTACTTTTTCCTGGTAATCAATATGTGCATTCAGGTACCGGGATTTTTCAAAAGGAATTTCATCCAGGGTAAATGCGAAACCCGGTTCTCCTCCTGATTTACATTGAATACTATAGATGCCGTTTTTATTATCCTGACCATCTTCAGTATCATATGTCCTGAGTGCAAAACCAACTTTTGCAGAAGGTAATTCAATTGGATTTTCAAAAATGTAATTACTTTCAGTTGACAGCTTGGGTTGCATCATGCGCGAGTTCACTATTTCACCCTGTTCATTGAGCTCATATACTATCAGCTGCTGAATGACAGGAGCATGATGATCTGCGTTCTCAAATCCAAAATGGAGTGGATTGACAGGTGTCTGATCATTGGTGTGCCTGATTTCAAAATGCAGGTGTGCACCATATGAACTGCCAGTGTTTCCCATGTATCCGATTTGTTGCATTTGTTTGACAGGAAATTTGTCCGGCCCGGGATTGAGCTCTACTTCAAAAGATTTTTGCAGGTATTGTTGCTCTTTAATGTAGTCTTGTATTTCATCGGTAAAATGATCGAGGTGACCATATAAAGTGGTGAAGCCATCCGGGTGATCGATCTGAAGCATATTGCCATAACCGAATTCATCTATTTTGATCCGGCTGATATATCCTTCTGCAGCGGCATAAACCGGATCACCGGATCGTTGGTGTAAGGATTTGATATCAAGTCCTCCATGAAAGTGGTTTGTGCGTAATTCTCCGAATGTACCTGAAAGCCTCAGGTCTCTGTTGACAGGCGATACAAAATCACCCTTCGGATACGAACCAATGATTTCCACCATGGAGAGTAGCGCGATGCAAACCGTGATAAATGCGTAGATCTTCATTTTCGATTCGTTAAGTATTGTTCTTTGTGGAGGGAACAATAAGCTCTTTCATCAGCTCTTCAATTTCATATTCTGCTTTAAAGATAGGATTGCTTCGATTGTCATGGTTAGCTAACTGTGCACTGAGTTTTTGCCTGACCAATGGATGATTTATCATGAGCTGGTTTGCTGTAATGCCAAGTGACCAGGAAAGCCAAAAATGATATTGGTGATTTCTGTTGTTCTCCGTTTGATTTGTATTCAGCCTGGTATCCATGTATAAACGCAAAGACTCCCAAAATTCGTCTATGCCTTTTCCTTCAGCAGCAGAGCATAGGAGTACTCTGGGTTCCCAATCATTTCTCAACGGCGTTAAATAATGCAAAGCGTTTTGATAATGACTCCTGGAAATCATTGCTGCATCCAATAACTGTCCGTCAGCTTTATTGATGATGACGATATCTGCTAGCTCAGTAATGCCCCTTTTTATTCCCTGTAACTCGTCTCCGCCACCTGGTTGCAATACAAGAATGAAACCATCCGTCAGTTGCCATGCCACGTGTTCGGATTGTCCTACCCCAACAGTTTCAAGAAGTATAATGTCATATCCAACAGCTTCCATAAGGGTCATGACTTCAAAGCTTCGCCTTCCAATCCCACCCAGCACTGTCCCTGCCGAGCTTGACCGTACAAAAGCGGATGGGGATGAAGACAAGCCTGGCATACGGGATTTATCTCCCAGGATGCTCCCATGACTAATATTGCTAGTTGGATCAATGGTGACTACGCCAACTTTGAAGCCTTTAGAAATTGCTTTCAGACCGATAGCTTCGATGAGCGTACTCTTTCCTACTCCGGGTGCCCCGCTGATCGCTAACCGGCATGCTTTATTACGATTCTCTGTTTGTTGATGACATAATTCGAGCAATTGGATCGCTTCTCCCCGGTCCTGAGGTCTTTCACTTTCCACTAAAGTCATAGCCTGGCCCAGAGCGACCCTGTCACCTTTCATGATTTTACTGAATAATGTAGAGATATCATTCACCATTATACAAGCTTGATTTTACAGGTAGGCAAATATAGCTTTTTATTATAACTTATATACCACTGACTACCAGTGGTATATCTAAATTCGGATACGTTAAATTCATTAAGTTAAATCGTTAATGCTCTGACCAGTGACAATTAACGCTTTGATAATATAAAGGAGGAGATTAAGAAGGTTTATTTGTGACCAGTGTATTTCAACGTGGTGGTCGGAAATTTCTTTTTGAACAATCGCCTATTATGGCAGGAATTCCTTACATCCAGCCGGCCACCACAAATTTATACTACAAGTCGATTCCAGATATCAGATGTCCACCGGTGAGTATAATAATCTATAAGATAAGATCCTGATAATGGATCCTGCCCTCTATACATTTCACTTTCCATATTCAGCAGGTGATGAATATTTCTGTCCATACGAGGATAATGCGAGGGAATAAGTTTCCCATCAGCATGATGTATGCAAAGCGTATGTACACCGGTAAGAGAAGCAGCCAATGCAGATGAAGAGGCACGGATGAGATGATGATCTGGATCACCTGTCTTAGCAGGGTGAACATGGCATTCAAGATATAAGGAAGTGCATTCTTGTTTTTTTGTAAAGTGTTTCCATAAGTTATGCCAGGCAATATGTAATACCCGTGTCTGGATCAATTGCTTCAGGTACTGTGTATCAGAACTGAGCACAAGAATGCAATTTTCTAAATAATCCATGTGGTTAAATCCCTGCGATGTCCAATACTGCAGATCATCCTTGATAAGTTGGAATATTTCTGCAGTCTGTTTTGTCCATTGGCCCGTTGAGGGTATAGTATAAATGAATCTGTATGACTTCGCATTCTCATCCATTGAACCATCTAAAGCTTCAAAAAAAACTGAGGAAGGCTGATCAATGTAATTTCGATTTAACCTGACCAATGCACTTTTAGGAATAATTTCCCGGACAGCATGGATGATTTCAGGAGATTCATGATCTAAGGATACATTTACTTCGATCATGTCTGTAAATACACCATCAAGCCATAATCGGAAAGGCATTTTATTTTCCGTTTCAACGTTCAGAACTAATGACTGCGCACCGTATCCAAGTGCGTCAAGAATCATCTGGTTTACGTTTTTGGCATCATCGGCTGATGTATTGATCCATTCCATAATCCGCGGAGCCTGCTCAAATAAAACATCGGGTAATCTGATCAATACAGGATGGTCTTCCTCATGCAACGTTGGGTTCATGATCTCTCCTGGCCACCATTCAGATTGAATGGAAACGATTTCTTTTGGCCATAGATCTGCCTCGATCTGTTTAAGCCAGGTGGCTTTTGATATGCGATCAAATGTGTATGTCCAGTCAGGCATCTTGTTTACAATGATAACAAAATCAAACCTATTACCAGGTTTAAGGTTGTTGGTTGTTGGAAATTGGACTGGTCATTGGTTTATAGTTATTAGTTTATTACAAAGCAATAGCAAGGGACACGGATACAGTTATTCTGATTTGAATTGGCTAGGGCATGCCCCTGCTTTCTTTTACTACCTAAACCCAATAACTATTTTCCAGTCCAACTTCTAACAACCTTTAACCATAGACCTAATAACTATCTTTATCCAATGAGTTCCTCTCATAAACCGCTCTATCTCGATTACCATGCTACAACGCCTGTTGATGCGCGAGTGATGGAAGCGATGTTACCCTACTTCACTGAGCATTTCGGAAACCCGGCAAGCAGGTCTCACCCTTATGGTTGGCAGGCTAGTGAAGCAGTTGAATTGGCACGGAATCAGGTATCTCAGTTGTTGAATGCTACTTCGCAGGATATTTTTTTTACATCCGGTTCAACAGAGGGTTTGAATATGGCCATAAAAGGTCTTGCAGAATCGCTTCTCTATAAGGGAAAACATATTATTACTATTTCAACAGAGCATCATGCAGTGCTTGATCCTTTGCATTGGCTTTCTGCCAAAGGATATCAAATCACCACATTGCCGGTTGATGCAGAAGGTATGTTGGACTACGACCAGTTGACATCTTCTCTTCGTGAGGATACGATCATGGTGGTCGTGATGTGGGCAAATAATGAAACAGGTGTGATTCATGATATACAAAAGGTAGGAGATATATGTCATGAAAAAGGAGTAGTATTTGTTTGCGATGCTACACAAGCTGTTGGAAAAATAAAAGTAAATGCTAAAGCAACCGGCATTGATATGCTGGTCTTGTCCGCACATAAAATGTATGGTCCAAAAGGATCAGGAGCCATTTACATCGATACGAAGACAAAAAAAATAAAACCTGTAGCGCTTATTCACGGGGGAGGTCATGAAATGGGGTATCGGTCGGGAACATTGAATGTCCCTGGAATTGTAGGGCTTGGAGCTGCTTCACATTTGAGGCAATTGAATTTAGAGGAAGATGGCATACATATGAAAAGATTGAGAGATGGTTTTGAAAGTTCCATGCTTTCGTCACTTGAGCATGTAAGCATTAATGGAAATCTTGAAAACAGGTTACCTACGGTTTCAAATATTAAAGTATCAAAAGTGGATAGCCAGGCGATCATGACTAAGCTCAGGACCAGGCTTGCGATTTCATCAGGTTCAGCCTGCAGTTCTGCAGATCCTTCGCCATCTCATGTGCTGATGGCTATGGGATTGTCTGAGGGTGAAGCGAAAGGGTCTTTCAGGATAAGTCTGGGCACTCCTACAACTCTGGAAGACATGGAACTGGCTGCAAAGCTTCTAATAGAGGAGATCGTGGCCTATCGCGCAGAAAGCCCTGTCTGGCAGATGTTTAAGCAGGGAATTGAGCTTTGAGAAGGGGTTGCAAAGGAAACTATACCATCACGATTTTGTTATCCTATCTTTACCATGTTTTTTAAAAGATCGATGCCATGTTGTTTGTAGCAGAGAATGCGAAAGAAAGGATCACCGAAATTCTGAACAGTGAAAATAAATCACTGACCGATTATTTTGTCAGGGTGAGTGTTACGAGTGGAGGTTGTTCAGGATTAAGTTACAAATTGGATTTTGACAATAATCTCAAACCTACTGACCAGGTATTTGAAGATAAAGGCATCCGGATCGTAACGGATCTCCGCAGTTTCCTCTATGTGCACAATACCATCCTCGAATTTTCCGGTGGACTTGAAGGCAAAGGATTTTATTTCAGTAATCCGAACGCATCACGGACATGTGCTTGCGGGGAGAGTTTTTCTGTTTGAGGTAAAAGGGGTAGAAAGCTTATTGCTCTTCTTGATGCCTATTTTTTTATATTCTTCTTTTAATAATTATTCTACTTGTAAAAAATAGTTGATTTTGATATTTTTGATAATTCTAAAATCTTTGGAATGATCTTCAGGCTAATACTTTTCATCATTGCATTGTACATATACAATCCAGTTGATGCCCAAATCGGAGCTAAAATAAAGGAACAGGAATATGGAGTGTATGGAACATGGAGTAATCATGATTTCCCGTTCCCGATGACACTTGTGCTTAACCCGGATGGTTCAGCTGAATTCGATGGTGGTGAATTGAAATATAAAGTTGAAGGCAATAAACTGATTTTGACAGAGGCCGGAAAGGATGTCAATTATTCATTTAAAGTACAATCTGATGTATTGAGCTTATCGGATGGTGATTTGGAAGGCACGGTTTTGTTCGAAAGAAAAAATAACGAAGAATTATCTGATTTTGAAAATGAAGATTTTCCTGAAGATGCTGGTTCGACGAACTTTAATCCACCTCAACTAAAGATTGGTAAACAAATATGGGTAACGGAAAATTTGAATGTTACAAAATTTAGAAATGGCGATTCAATACAGGAAGCGAAAACAAATCAGGAATGGAAAGTTGCGTGCAAAGAAGGCAGGCCTTGTTGGAGTTATTACAACAATGAATACCTTTTAGGAAAAGAATATGGGATCTTATATAATTGGTTTGCCATAAATGATCCAAGAGGATTGGCACCCGTCGGGTGGCATATTCCAAATAATGAAGAATGGATGACCTTAGTGAATAATCTGGATTGTTCAAACATAAGTGAGCCCTGTCCTGCAAATTCGATTACCCGGCCAGTTGATAATGGTAGTTTAAAAAGAAATTATGAAAATTGCTTTACCAGGCTGCACGCTGGTTATCGGAATGAAAATGGAAAATTCATGGCAAAAGGGATTAGTAGTAATTGGTGGAGCTCTACAGCAATAGATCAGGATATTGCAGGGGTTAGCGTTTTGAGAAATTGGGATTGTAGAATACAAGGATCTATAGGACTTAAATTATGTGGTGCATCTGTCCGCTGTGTAAAAGATTATCCTGTTTATCCTTCTGTTCGGTAATTGTGTAAGGGTTGATATTGATTCAATAGTTTAGTAAATCTCTCATAGATTCTTCTACTTGTTTAGCAGACAGGATCATTTCTTTTTCCAGGATTTCATTCAGCGGTACTGCAGGCATATCCTTTGATCCAATCGTCCGCACCGGCGCATCCAGTGATGTCCAGCAATTTTCCTGAATCCTTGCAGCAATAGTTTGAGCAAACGAATTAGAAACAGTATCCTCGGTTACAACCAGGCATCTTCCATGTTTGCGAACAGTTTCGTAGACTAAATTTTCATCCCATGGAACAAGCGAACGCAAGTCAATAATGGTAATCTGATTTTCAAAAGATTTTGCTGCATGTAAAGCCCAATGCACGCCCATCCCATAAGTGACAATGCTGATAGCTTTTCCATTTTCTATCAATTTTTCATCCGCCTCCAATACAATCCGTCCAACACCTATTGGAATGATATACTCCTCATCAGGCAAAGGACTTTTAGCAGTCTCCGTGTTCGGAACTTTGCTCCAGTACAATCCTTTGTGTTCGAAAATCACAACTGGATTCGGATCATAATAAGCAGCTTTCATCAATCCTTTCAGATCGGCACCATTGCTCGGATATATCACTTTCAATCCTTTGATATTACAAACCACCGTTTCCACACTTGATGAATGATAAGGTCCTCCACTTCCATATGCTCCAGTTGGGACACGTAATATCATGCTTACAGGCCACTTTCCATTTGTCAGGTAACATGACCTGCTTACTTCGGTGAACAATTGATTCAGCCCGGGCCATATATAATCAGCAAACTGAACTTCAACTATGGGTTTCAATCCAACAGCTGACATGCCCACAGTAGACCCGACAATGAACGCCTCCTGTATTGGTGTATTAAATACACGGTCGTCACCAAATTTCTGAGCAAGTGTAGCAGCTTCCCTGAAAACACCACCTAGTCGCCTGCCTACATCCTGACCATAGAGAACACATTCAGGATGTTTACGCATCAGTTCTTCAATCGCAAGTAAAGCGCAATCCACCATGACTTTTATTTCAGCTCCTTCCGGGCTGCGTTCTCCTTTTTCAGTTGTGATGTCTGTAGGAGCAAAAGCATGCGTGTATAAATCTGAAGGAATGGGATTGACAGCTTGTCTTGCTTTTTCAAAATCAGCAGCGACTTCTTCTTTTGCTTTCGTTTCGATTCGTTTTATTTTCAATTCCGGCCATCCTGCTTCCAGCATAGCCCGTCGCATTTTCGGATAAGGATCCATGGCCCGGTCTTCTTCAAGATCATCCCTGTACCATTCCATTCTGACACCTGAAGTATGATGATTGAGCAGAGGTACAGTAGCATGTATAAGAAAAGGTCTTCTTTCTTTGCGAATCAAATCCATCACTTCGTATAGTGTATCATAACAAAGTTTGAAATCTGTCCCGTCAATGCTCCTTGTCTCTATTCCTTTAAATCCTTTCGCATATTCAGCAGCATTCATGGCACGGGTTTCTTTTGCGTTTGCTGAGATATCCCAGTCATTATCCTGGACCAGGTATAGGATGGGAAGTTTTTTCAAAGCCGCCATCTGGAACGCCTCTGCAACTTCTCCTTCTGTCACTGAAGCATCACCAAATGAACATACGACTACAGGTGGTTTCTTCCATTGTCCTATTCCCCTGTTTTCTTTGTAATGAATTCCAAGAGCTATTCCTGTGGTTGGGATGGCCTGCATTCCGGTAGCAGAAGATTGATGAGGTATTTTTGGCTTGTCTTCATCGCGTAAGCTGGGATGGGAATAATATGATCTGCCTCCTGAAAAAGGATCATCTTTTTTTGCCATCAGCTGCAACATGAGATCATAAGGTTTCATGCCTATAGACAGCAATAATGCATCATCACGGTAATAGGCGGATAACCAATCATCGGGTGTGAGCAACATGCCCATTGCGATCTGGATAGCTTCATGCCCTCGGGAAGTGGCATGTACATATTTCGAAACTTCCTTAAAATTAGCTTCGTAGAGATCGGTCATGGCTTTTGCAGTGGCCATCAGCGAAAATGCCCTTGAGTAGATATCGGGCATTGATGGCGGATCATCTTGCTTCTCCGAAGGCTTATTGAGTTGAGCCGGATTTTGGTTACTGAGCGGAGTCGAAGTATTTCCCTTAGCCTTCATGCGGACCAAAGATAGAGATTGAACGCTGCACAACTCCTTTATACCGGATTTACTCAGGATAGATTTTATATTTAAGCGATAAATATAAAATCATGGAAGACTATAAAGGATTGATCACGAAGGTGGAGCGATATCAGACTACCCTCGCAAATACTAAAGCATACCGCGAAAGATGGGATGCTCACCTGCGCAGCCAGATTACTACAGAATTGGAGAATATGCTCAAAGTTTCCAAGCTTGAGGGTAAGATAGAAGTGCAGGATAAGGTCAGGCACCTTGAATTCATTGTTCTGTCACTTGGTTCGGAAGAAAGTGGCATCTCCGAAATCATCAACGACAAAACAGACAAGCCATTGATCAAAAACAATGGTTCTTTAGTTTATCAGCAACTATTTAATGGTAAAGTCCAGGTGATGATAGGGTATCCGTACATAGAAGGATTTGGTGAACCTCATCCGCCAAAGATCATTGGCATCTACCGGCCTGAAGAGATCAAAGCTCCATTCCTGATCAGGCATATGGAAGATTTTATCAAAGAAATTACGATTTGGGAAGATTTCGATGATGATGATACACCTGCAGCGAGGATAGGTTACCAGATGTCAACTCTTCCCAACGTGAAGCCTTCAGATGGATAATTTCCTGGGTTTTGATAATGTATATTTGCTTATTATTTTACTTCAATTTTAAATAAATAACATCCTGATTATTAACATTTTAAATTAAATCAGAGGCAGGCGAATGGGGTGATGCTCTTTATTTATAAAATCATTATTAAAAAAAAGCAGGCCAAACCGGAAGCAATCCACACTCTGAGTTACCTCAGGCATTGTTATCAGTGTTTTCCATCCTTTCTGCATATCAGCGGACCAGTAGATGTCATCCACCATCATGATCGTATCCCTTGTGAAATGCGATTTCAATGCCTGGTAATAATTGATCAGCGGGATGGATTTGTGATTTCCATCAAGAAAAATAAAGTCAAAATTTTCAGTTTTTGGCAAATCATTTTTAAGAAAGGATTCGAATGTAGAATCTAGTGCAGTTATATTTTTTATGTTTTGCTCTGCAAATAATTTACAGGCCAGTGAAGCTAAAACAGGATCGCCTTCAATGGTTGTGAGTTTTCCCGGTGCAGCACCTAAAGCGATATAAGATGATGCGATGCCAAGACTGGTTCCGAATTCGAGACATGTTTTTGGTTTTGTCAAATTCATGAGCCTGTATAAAAACCGGCATTGGAATGGAAGGCTAAGTGATTGCCTTGCAATCCTTGAAATGCGTATATCCGCTGACAATGTTGAACCTTGCATTCCGGCTCCGTAATCAGTCCGCTTTATACTTTCTGTTGAATGCAAAAGTCTTTTTCGCCTGGATTCTAATATTTCAAACTCAGGGAATTCAATTTTATCATTACAACAATAACTAAAAAGCCTGAATAAATATGGTGAATGAAAGGAATCCCATCTACGTGACGAAAGCCTGTGTTCAATGTATTTGATTATTGTGTAAAGACGGGACATCACTGCAAAGTAAGATATAGGGCTTATCTATGGTTAATGGGGTTATCTATTTGCCAGTTGTCCTTACATTGACTTTTTGCCTATTGTCTTTTGCTTATTGCCTGTTGACTATTGTTTTTTGCATATTGCCAGTTGCCAATTGCTGATTGTCTTTTGCTGATTGTCTGATACCTATTGCTTATTGGCTTCGCCTTCGCCTCAGCCTCCGCCTTCGCCTTGTCTTTTACTTATTGCTTATTTCTGTTATTTTTGTTCGACTTCATTTCTAAACCTTTATTTCCATATGAGAGCAAAACTTTTACTTCTGATAACAGCCAATTTGTTGTGCATGGTAGCTTATGCACAGGTTAAGTTTTTTAACCGAAATGATCTTTTGTCATCTCCCGGACAAAGAAGTGCAGTACCTGTAGCCATTGCAGACATGAATGGAGACGGGTTTGATGACATAGTGACCATGGACAATGGAACCGTATTATATGTTCAATATCAAACACCGGATTTAAGTCGTCCTTTTGTAAGGTATAAGGTACCTGTGACGATTGATGTATCCAGCGACCCGCAGAATGATATATGCATAGCTGATTTTAACAACGATGGAGCAAATGATATTTTTATCACAGGTTCTTATGATCGTACTAAAGTTTTATACGGAATACCACATTCTTACGGTTTTAATTTCACCTACATCGTGGTGGATCCATATTTCTCTCAGGGTGCATCTGCTGGTGATTTTAATAATGACGGTTGGGTAGATGTAGTGGTTTTGAATGACAATGGAGAAAATTATACCATGATGAATGATGGAACAGGTACTCTTGTTGAGCAACCATTTTTCAATTTTGTAACTGTTCCCGTATCAGACAATTCAGGAAATTATGGTTCTGTGTATTCTGATTTTGATATGGATGGTGATCTCGATTTCTATATCGCAAAATGCAGACAGGGAGTTACCAATCCAAGTGACCCTCGCCGGATCGATGTATTATTTGTCAACGATGGAAATGGCAATTATACACAGAAGGCATCGCAATACGGACTAGCTGACAGGTACCAAACCTGGACAGCAGATTTTGGCGATATTGACAATGATGGTGATCTGGATCTTTTTAAAACAGAACATGATGTCATCTGTGCCTTATTTGAAAATATAGACAATGATACCTTCATTGATATCACTCCGCAATCCGGAATTAATATCGGCGGGACCGGCCTCCAGGGGATGATCAGGGATTTTGACAATGACGGATGGCAGGACATCCTCGTGAGCGGAGATCTTGTGGAATTCTGGCGTAACAATGGTGACCATACATTTACCAGGCAACAACCTTTTGGGAACAACATCTTCGGAACATATGCATTAGGTGATCTCAACCATGATGGCTTTACAGACATTTATGCATCCACAGTTATTCCTTTCAATCAACCCCACCCATCAAATGAAGATATTTTGTATTTAGGTGAGGACAATGGAAATCATTTTCTATCCATTGACCTGATCCAGCCTGTTGAAAATACATCTGCTATAGGAGCGATGGCTATCTTATACAGCGATCTCGGAATCCAGATACGTGAGGTCAGGGCTGGTGAGCAATATGGTGTATCAAATAGCCATAATATGATTTTCGGAATGGCCAATCTGACAACCTATGACAGTCTCATCATACGATGGCCCGATGGAACAAGAGAATCTTTTAATAGTCTTACTGTAGATGAAAAATGGACATTACGTCGTGGTGGATGTGCGAGGACTTCCATATCTATATGGCCAACATTGAAAGCACTGTGCAATAATGAATCCTTTGAACTGACATTGCCGGAATTTAACATTTCTTCATGGAGTACAGGATCAACAAATGATACCTTAACCGTCACTGAAGACGGTCTGTATTTTGCCACGATCCTTGATGATGTCAATTGTCTTATCAGAACTGAACCCATTGAAATCATTACAGATCCGGATTCAATAAAGCCAACCATTTCATATGAAGGCAATAAGCTACTTTGCAATAGTGAAGAAGTAGTGCTCAGCCTTCCATTTGGATTAGGTTATCTGTGGTCATCAGGAGAGCAAACACAAAACATTGTCGTCACTTCCTCCGGCGATTATTTTGCTTCCGTCCAGGGTTATTGTAAGAACCAGATATCCGATACCCTTCATTTTGATTTTGTAGTTCCTGCAACACCTGAAACAGTCGGCGATACATTCTCTTTAGGAGAACAGGCTGTCGTGACTGCCACAGGTGACAGCATTGTTTGGTATTCTGATCCGGATGGTACGAATGTCATTGGTTATGGTTCTACTTATTTACTTGATGGACTCACCGATGATTCAACTGTGTACGCTCAGAACCTGGGTCCTATTCCCGGACAGGAATATCAACTTGGACCTGTAACGCAACAGGGAAACACAAAATATAATGGTGCGTTCATAAACGGTGGATTACAATTTGAAGTTTTTGAACCTGTTCTCCTCAAAGAATTTTCGGTATATACTGATTCCATAGGGCCTCGTATTATTGAGATCACAAATGGATCAGGATTCTTTTTTGATAAGCAGGTAGAGTTGGGGAGTGGCAAGACAGTGATTCCATTGGATGTTAATCTCCCTGCCGGTAATTATACGGTCAGTACAAATGGTGATCTGAATGTACAGGTCTTTGGCAATACCAGCCCTATCCTTTGGAGATCTTCAGATGGTGTTTCATATCCCTACCTCATTGATGGTGTTGTATCCATATCCAATTCAACATTTGGTACCGAATTTTACTATTATTTCTATGACTGGAAAATTGAAACTTCCGATAAATATTGCGGATCTGACCTTGCGCCTGTTACCGCTTACTGGGATTTCAATACTTCCGCTGGAAATGCAATTGATGATAAGGCAATGGTGATCATGCCAAACCCAACATCAGGTTTGACGCATGTGATCATTCAATCCTCTTCCCCGATAACTCTTGAAGTAACTAGCATGGCAGGTGAACGAATTCACTCAGCAAAAGAAAAATTGGTGAATGGTAGTATCACGCTTGATATGACTGGATACCCTTCAGGCATTTATTTTATCAGGATGATCCAGGATGGTAAGATGTATTCCAGGAAAATGATAAAACTCTAGAACGAGTAAAGGAAAAAATAAATTTTTCATGCTAAATGGTTGCAGCAGATTATTCTGCTGCAACCATTTATATTTTTGAATAAGGAATTATAGCAATCAGCTGGCCATGATCATAAAAGCTGAAATAATATAGGCCTGCATTTACCTCGCGGCGCAATTGAATTTTACCTGCGGCTACTCCCGACATAATTTTCCTGCCATTGATATCTGTCATTTCATATTTTATCGAATTGATATCTGGTAGTGAACCTGAAAATTCAACGTGGATCTCATTTCCTGTCCCGGGATTAGGGAAAAGTTTTATTTGGTCAGCGATCCTGAAATCTTTAATGCTCGTAGTGGACAGATCGATGTTGTTGATGTTGAGATCATCGACCAGTTCGGTATAGCGTTGATATCCTTCATACATCGATTTGAATTGTGATACCTGCGATAAAGTATCATCTGTAAAAAGATCATTCATCCACCTGGATGGTAAGGAATGATACATGAAAGAAACGCTCAGATCAGCAAGGCCCTTGTAACCGTCAAGCGGTACTTTGTAAGCAATGATGTCCATTCCTGATGTACTGTTTGTACCATACTCCGGATCAACCAAAGCATTTCCCCAAACCGCTACAGTATCATAAACCTGATGATTCCTTTTGAAGCCAGTTGGAAGAAGCCTGTTATCCTTCAATGGCCTGAAAGCAGCATTCAGCCGCGTGGTGAGATGGCCCTCCAGATCTGACATTACCATTTCATAGATCTGAACATCACCGGATGAAGTAGACTCCTCATGATGCGGTTCAAAAGGTTGGTCCCTTCCTATTATATTTCCGGCAGCATCCAGCAAACCATTTTCATAGATTGTATCGATCCCCGTTGCATCTGTCAGTACGATTTGTAACCAGGCCAGGCGACTTGGATAACCTGATGGAAATTTATGTCCTGTCTTGTTTTTTATCGTGAGCTCAAAATAAAGTGTATCATCAAAAACCTGTAACGGAGAGATCCCGATAGTTGCTGCACGGCTGATACTTAACCGGTTATTTCCAATAGATTCATCCCACGCATGATCCGGTGACCCTACCAATAAATGAAGCGAATCGCGATTATTTTTCATCATGGATAGCATGGCTGTATTTGCCCCAAAAAACTGGTGTAATCCGAAAGGGTATCTCTTCTTCAAAGTCTGGAAATCTGTAGCTATCACCACACTGTCCCGGATAAAAGGCATATGACATGTCTGGCATTCTTTACCTTGTCCGGGATAAATGGAATTGAGCCATTCATGATATGTGGCCTGCTCAACAAAGAAATCTCCGGACGGTGTTCCGTCTTCCTGTAAGGTCTTTGTGATCAGGGTATGACAACCGGCACAAACCCCGCTGGTATATATGTGGTCTGAGAAAACAGGATCGAACCCGACATAAAGCTGCATAGGTCCCTGAAATGGGTTAGGATATGGCCCGAACATAACCCTGTTTGTATCAATCGTAAAATTTCCGGATTGGCCCTTTCCAAGGTTTTTTGCGGGTTGCTGGTGGCATGAACTGCATGAAACGCCATCTAATCCCAAAGAGTCATGGAGCATTGTTTCATAAGAATAAGGTAGACCTGAAAGATGGCTTTGGATGCTACCCAGGGGTGCATGACATTTAAGACACGTAGTTTCAATCTCTGCAGCTGCAGTGGGATACTGATTGACCTCATGGGCCACTGTAGCCCTCCAGAAAGGATCATGTGCAGATAAAGACATCATGCTGAACCGCCAATCATCGTAAATATTAACATCCTCCCCATTTGCATCTACCAGTGCCAGGCCAGCTTCGTCAAAACCATGACACCCTGCGCAATGGGAAGAATGAGCTACCTTTTGGGTTGGAGGAACAGGATCTCTTCTTGGCTCGAAGGAAGGCAAAGTCAGTCCGAGCCAAAAAATTGTTCCTATGAATAAAATCAGTATACCGTACTTAATCACCGGACAAAATTAGTTTATTTGTCATTCAAACCGGTTTTGGTTGGAAGTAGGTGGTTTTCCTTCCGCTCAAATTGAGATTAAATCAGGGTTTTTTATATTTTAGCTATATTATAGTTTTATCAGGGCGAATTGTGCTGAAAATGAATATTCAATAATGAAAAAAATTCTTTATCCGACGGATTTCTCCGATACGGCGGAAAATGCGTTCATCTTTGCCTTACAGATTGCTGATCACTTAGGGGCTTCTATCATCACCCTTCATGCCTTTGACCGGCCTGACATCAGCAGTTTTAACCTTCCGGACACATTGAAAGATGTCTACGATTCCATTGACCTCGATGTGTTTGAGAACTATGAGGATGAAGTGCCTGTCCTGCGGGATATTGCCATCGAAAACGGCTACTACCATGTGCCCATGGTGCATGTGCTGGAAGAAGGAGCCGCTGTTTCTGCGATTCTCCGGACTGCCAACAAAAATAAAGCTGATCTCATAGTCATGGGGACTACCGGTGCTGGCATGATGGAAAAGTTCTTTTTTGGTACTGTTTCAGGTAAAGTGTTGGAAGAAGCACATTGTCCTGTAGTGCTGGTGCCTTATACAGCTCAATTCGACGGAATCATAGATAACATAGCAGTTGCAACCAATTTCACGGAAGAGGATGCAATCCTGATTGAAGAATTAAGAAAATTTCGGGAGATCATGGGATGCCATGTCCATGTAGTGCATGTCAGTACCGATCAATCATCAGATGATGGTCAGCTGAAATCCTTTTGCGAACGTTGGCACAATGATAAAAAGATCACTCCTCATGTTGTCCATCACGCTGACATAAATGAAGGCCTGGAATCTTTTGTAAAAGAAAAAAATATTGACCTGCTGGCTTTACTTTCCCATAAACGAAACTGGTTTGAAGATTTATTTTCTAAGACAAGGGCAAAAAATATTTCCTTTCACCAATCGATCCCGCTCCTCGTGTATCAGTCAGAAAATCTTACTTCACATTAATAGGAAATTCCTGCTTTTGTGTTTCTCTGATTACGCTAAATTCAGAATTTACGTTGCATTCTGCCAGTCGCGGTTGTTTGTTTCATCTTTGCAAAGCCCAGACTTTAATTGATGGATTACCAACAGACCATTGAATTCCTTTTTAGCTCTCTGCCGATGTATCAGCGGATCGGCGATGCAGCGATAAAAAAGGATTTGACGAACACAAGGCTGCTTTGTGATTTGCTTGATCAGCCGCATGAAAAATTTCTCTGCATACATGTGGCAGGTACTAATGGGAAAGGGAGTACTTCTCATATGCTTGCTTCTGTCTTCCAGGCCGCCGGAAAAAAAACGGGACTCTATACGTCTCCTCATTATGTTGACTTTCGGGAACGAATCAAAATCAACGGCCAAAAAATAAGCGAGCTTGATGTAATCCGCTTTGTAGAAAAATGGAACGAAAAATGGCAATCCATTCAGCCTTCATTTTTTGAAATTACGGTTGCTATGGCCTTCGATCATTTCAGAAATGAAAAAGTGGATATAGCCATCATTGAAACCGGTTTGGGTGGCAGGCTTGATTCGACTAATATTATTACACCGATGTTATCTGTCATTACAAACATCGGTTATGATCACATGCAGATGCTCGGACATACTCTTCCCGAAATAGCAAGTGAAAAAGCAGGAATTATCAAAAGAAGAATTCCCGTGATCATAGGTGAATGGCAAAAAGAAACTGCTGAAGTGTTCAAGGTAAAAGCAAAACAGGAAGACGCACCCATATCTTTTGCTTCAAAACATATATTTCTGGAACATGCCGGAGGAGATATTTTCAAACATCAATATGCAGTCCGGACACAATCCAAAGAATGGGTTGGGAAAATAGAATCGGATCTGACAGGGCCTTATCAGCGAAAAAATATTCGCACAGTCCTTGAAGCCATATGGTGCTGGAATAAATATTATCCGGATCAAAAAATACAGGATGCAGAAATAAGAAAGGGGCTAAAAGCCGTAAAAAAAGATACATCCATGATTGGCAGATGGATGATCATTCGCGAAAATCCATTCGTCATAGCAGATGCAGCACATAATGTAGACGGGATCAAATCGATCCTGCCTGAGCTGTTAAAGATTCCGGCAGAAGGCAGGCATTTTGTACTTGGATTCGTTGGTGATAAAGATGTCAGAAAGATCCTTGCATTATTTCCCAATGACGGTCATTACTACTGGTGCAGTCCTGATATACCGAGAGGAAAACCTGCACAGGAAACCATGATGGAAGGAAGAAATGCAGGACTTGGAGGAAATGCTTTTCAAAGTGTAATGGCCGCATATGAAAATGCATTGCAACAAGCCAATCGGAATGATCTTGTTTTTGTCGGAGGAAGCAGTTATGTCGTGGGAGATTTTCTTGCAGGAATGAAAAAGAATTATGAATAAAGAATTCTGAATTTAGAATTTAGAAGTGCATAAGATTTAATGTTATGTAATAAGAGTGCATTAGATTAAGCACTTTTAATTTTCATAATTTTTAATTCATCATTTTACTTCTGAATTCCGAATTCAAAATTCTATATTCAAGATTCTCATTACAAGGGTGGTAGGAGGGTCTCTCAAGACCTCCATCATCATTTCCTTCATTACTCATACTCAATGACTTATATGTTTGGATGAATCAATAATCACTCAACAAATCCCCTCCTTTACCCCCGTACTGCCACGCTTTTGACACCGATATCAGGGCTGGCCGGTATATATATAATATCTTTTATATAGTTTCTTATTCCATTTATCTTAAGATAGATATATAGACAAGTGGTCAAATGGTCAGGCACCCATACACCACAATACCACAAAAGGAAAAGCCTTTGTCCAAAAGTTGACCACGTCCGACCATTTGACCAAATTATTAGCCATTATTTGCCAGAAAGCCGCAATAATGCCTGATTATTGTCCTGAATTATCTCTTCCAGCTTCAAATTCATCCTCTTTATGTGCAGCGCAACCCTATCATTTCCATAAACAGCAGCCGGATCCTGCGCAATGCCTGCGTTTTCGAGATCAACACTGATCAAATCATTTTCAGGTACGTCGAAATAACTGCTAAGCTTCGTCAGATTCCTTGTCGATGGAGGTGATCCATCGGGTTGCATCCACTTATGCACAGCCTGACTGGTCACACCGACCGCGGTTGCTACATCTTTCTGGGTTAATCCCTTAGATTTTATAAGGTAGGCAAGGTTCTTCCTAAAGAATTCTGTAAAAAAAGTCATCGAATAGTTGGTTAAATTCAATCAACGAGTTACATTTGAGTCTTACACGGCAATGACATTTCCGAAACGGCAACGAAAATACCGAAATCGGAAACACAATTGCCAATAAATAACAATTATTTAAGATGCCAGTAGCTACCCCCCGAAAATCAAAAGCAAGTAAAAAGCTTTATAGAATCGACCAACTAATTGAATCCAAGGCACTAAAAACGGGTAAAAAGGCCTCTGTCATCCGCGCCGAAGCTCTTAAGATCCTTAAGGTTTCAGATCGCCAGTTCAGGAATATTCGGATGGCAAAACAAAACTCTTCCGGCTACCTCAAGACAGATCAGCTTCTGGCACTTTCGACATACTTCGAAGTCGGTATCGATGACCTCGTCAATCACTAGCACAGATGTTCATTCAACCAGGGGCGGCAGAAGTCCAGCCATAACAACCCAAGCCGCCCCATATTTTTTTTGCCCATGAAAAAAAATCCAAATTCAATCTCAGTCATTCAGATCAAGTGTGTCGATCACGAGATTACTAATCGTGCACGAAAAGCTGTTCTCAGCCTGATCCAAACTGGCACTGACATCCACGATATCGCCAGATTGGTAGGAACTACTGTGCATGCATTACTTGATGGATCAAAATTGACTATGTCAAGAGGTGAAGAAGTAGCGCTCCACACACACTACAACGTCAGTTACCTATGGCTGTGGACAGGCGAGGGAAAGATGTTTGACTCCACTCATGACATTTCAGTACTTCTTCCATCACAGATGATAGTCACCCGAAAAAGCAAACAGCTAGCATGAAGAAAGCAATCTTAATAATCGGATCTCCTGCATCAGGCAAAACTATCATTGCCAAATTAATGGCCAATGTATTTCGAACAGTAATAGTCTCAGCAATAGAAATTAATCATCGCAGAAAACGAGAGAAATATTTCTTTAATCAGTGTGACAAAGACACTCAGTTAATAGTTGTCGATGGCATCAAACATCAAGTCCATCTGACTTATTTTTTTACGGACATAAGTCGTGGTGTAATTGTCGTCAGAAGACTTGAGGAACCATTTGAAATACAACCCGGATTCATCTTTATCTCCAGCAGCATTCCACCTGAAACCATTTCAGATGATGCAAGTTTTACACGCCGATTTAAGATTTATAATATGGATCATCCAGGCATGAGCCTCGGTCAGCTATTGACTGAGTTGAATAATCATTTCGCTTAGCACCACACGTTCCCTCCCTGATGTCGATAAAATTCATTCAAAAAGAAAAAGGTGATAAGCTCATAGAAGCTGCCAAGCCTCATCTTCTTGAGATCGTACATCTATATCAGGAGACTAACCGATCCGGCAGATCTGAAAAAGGAAAATGCCTCGCGTGTGGTGATGATAAAAGCTTCTCAGTTAATCTTGCAAAAGATGTTGTAAAATGCTTCAAATGTAAACGAGGTGGTGCCGGTGCCATTGGATACCTGATCCAATTTAAAGGCATGAAGTACTTGGACGCCATGGAATGGTTAGCTAATCATCTCAACGTCGATATCACGGCAGAGCAGTCTTACGTGCACCCGGATCATCTGCCGGTAGCATCTTCCAACAAATTATCAACAGACTTTCGCAATGCACAGCTTCATGGATCCGGAATACCTGAAGAAGCTCAGCAATGGACTAATGAGGAAGGCATCACCCTCAATCGGTATACTGCCGGATCACTTGATAAGCAAGGCTACCCCATAGTAGGGGGTGATATGCTATTGCATTATCTGGATCTGGATGGTAAGCCCATCATGTATTGCCCTCCCAAGAGCCAGAAGAATAGGCCTTATATCCGCATCAGGTTTGCATTCCCGCACGCGCATTTAGACAAATCCGGTAAGCCTACCAGGTATAATTCTCCACGGAATGGAGGCAATCATCTCTGGATTCCGGAATCCGTCCGCAAATCTTTTTCAAATAAAGATCAAATCAAAACCCTCATAGTCATAGAGGGTGAGAAAAAAGCTGATGCACTCACATGTAGGGGAGTGCCTTCTGTGGGTATATCTGGCATATACAATTTTTCTGTTGCTAATGAAATGCCGGCAGAGTTTCAGCGGCTCATGACTGATTGCAGGGTGGAGTGTGTCGTATTTATCCTGGACTCAGATTATCAGGCACTAGGATCTAAAGATGACAAGCCAGAATACCGGCCGCTCATGTTCTGCAGCGCAGTCCAGAAATTCAAAACATACTTTGACGCCTATCGCCATAGCCCATCATTTCATAATCTAAAATTATTCATGGCTCATGGAGTGGATCCGCAGTACAAGGGCATGGATGATTTGCTTATGGCAGCTCCATGGGATCTGGATATCAAAAAAGAAATTGATGATGCTCTTTACCTGCACACTCATCAAAGCATATTGATACGGGCTATTGATCTTACCATGATGTCAGAATACGACATAAAGGAGATATGGCATTTGCAGTCACCCATATCATTCATGGAGCACCATAAGGACGAGCTGAAGAATATTGAAAAGTTCTCTATAGGAAAAACGGAATACAAGTATGATGCCTCCAAGGATGTCTTTGACTTCCTTCATCCTATCAAGCCAGGCGAAAAATACTGGTACATGGATGAAGACAAAGATGGTCGCATGACTATGAAGTTTGATCATATCAACATTAGATATTTTTTAAAAAATCGGGGCTTTGGAAAATTGCAGATTCACAAAAAATCATACAGGTTTGTTCAAATAGCAGACAACATTATATATGAGAAGTCTGGGCATGAGATCAAAGAATATGTTCAGGATTTCACCGAAGCTCTCAACGACCGTCCAGTATTTAAATTGATTATGACCGGCGACGATTCATACCTCAGTGAAAAGCGTCTGACGAATATGTATCCGGTGTCACCAAAATTTCTAACACCAGATCCGGATACACAATATTTCATATTCAAAGATTCATTCTGGAAGATTACATCTGATGGAGTTAGCCAGCATGATCACAAAGAATTGCCTGGTCAGGTATGGGAAAATGATGTGATTCCATTTTCGCCTAAGCGCCTTGACCCATTGATCAATTTTGAAATTTCAAAATCTGAAACTGGAGATAAAGCATGGATCACAGAGGTGGATCAGGGACAGGAAGATTTAGTCATTGATATCATACAGTACGTTAAAGCGACAAGTGATTTTTTGTGGCAAAATACAGGTGCCGACCAGCAGGATGAGCGCATTGAAGTCATGATGTGTGCTTTGGCTGACAAGATGTTGGCTGCTGGATATGTATTATGCTCATATCACCGCAGTAGCAACCTAAAGGCCATCATTGCGATGGATGCGCAGGATACTGCCAAGCAGCAGGGAGGTACAGGCAAGTCCATTTACTCCACCATGTTTGAGCATATTATTCCCACGGTTGTCATACCTGCCGACCAGGGAGACGTGACAGATGATAAGTTTCTATACGAAGGTGTGGATGATCGAAATAGATTGGTGGTGTTTGATGATTGTCCGCGCAATTTTAATTTTGGAGCATTCAAATCAGCTATCACCAGAGGATTGTGGGTCAATGCCAAGAGTATTGGAAAATACTTTGTGGGTCTTCGAAAAATGATATTCAATACTAATTTCTCCATCAGGGGCGATGATAAAAGTTATCTGCGCAGGCAGCACATTATAGCATTCTCGGACTTCTTCAATGAAGACCGTACACCTCGTGATGTATTTGGTCACGAGATGTTCAAAGAGTGGAATTACGATCAGTGGAATTACTTCTACAACTTCATGGCCACCTGTCTTTCACTGTATATGAAGCATGGCCTTGTCACATTTGCCTCGAAGAAAGATATACAGCGTCGTAAGCTACGCGACTATATAGGAGAGCATCTCCTCGACTTTTTACAGACATACTATTATCGTGGAGGGGTTCATATCAATGTCAGGTGGGAGCTGCTAGAAGTCCTGAATAAGGTACACCACCAGTATCCTAATCTGCGTAGATGGCTTGATCCTTCGGCTTTCAAGTTAAGGCTGCAAGCTTACTGCAAGTATGATGATTTCGATTACAATCCACTCCGGGCAGGTCACAAAGATATTCGTGACCGTACCGGTGGAATAGAATTCTTCACTATAGCGGATGAGCACTTTGACGCATCCCAGGCAAAACTAAATTTCGAAGCAAGACCAGATTTTAAATAAATCCTTATGAAGATACTCGACGCAATAAATGAATATTTCAACCCTAAGAAAATTGTCAGAGGTCCGGTTGCAACCGACTTACCGATACTTGCTCCTGGTGCTGAAATGAAAGAATGGCTTATCGTCTATCGCATAGGCCATGCATTTGATTCAGGCAACCTGGTGATCAACTTTTACCGTACCCTCAAGAATCACTTTCCTGATCTAAAACGACTGATCAATGCTACTCTGATATCGCGCAGGATACATCGTGAGGCACTCGATATTATTCTGAAGCACAAAAGAGAAAAACCTCAGAAAACCTGTAAGCTGTACAGGGTTCGACTGGCATGGGCATTCTGGCTATGTACAAACTTCGCTTACTCAAATAAAATTGGGGGGGGGTATAAATACTCTAACAATATGAGCGTGTCTGTACCTGATACATTAAAGCGTCGCAAGGAGCAATTTACAGAGTTGCTGGTCAGTCGCATTGAACATGCATACATCGAGAATGAAGATGCCATCTATGTCCTCAATTCACGAAATGTCGATAAAGCATTCCACTATCTGGATCCACCATATGCCGGATCCGATCAGGGTCACTATGCCGGTTATACTTGGGAAGACTACGCCATATTATTAAACTGGCTTGAATCTGATTGTCTTGGAAAATTTATGCTGAGTAATTACAACAGCCAGGTGCTTGAAGAATACATCATCAGAAATGGCTGGCAGAAGAAAGAAATAACTCACCGGATCCAAGCGCCACGAAGATCCGCCAGTCACAAGACTGAAGTGCTGGTATGGAATTACACTAATGTGTGTGGTACACAGGACATTTTCAAAAACTAATCATGCGCAAGAATAAATCACTCAGCAGCATAATTACCAAGAGTTATTTCTCCGGAGCTGGCTTATTCGATATCGGATTGAATATGGCTGGAATTGAAATAGCTGAATCATTTGAACTAGACATCGATTGTTGCAAAGTTCAAACACACAATTTTAACCACAAGGTTACCCACATTGATATCACAAAGAAACTTGTTGCTGGTGATGCTGGCGCGAATGTAATGTTCTTTACCTACCCGTGTACTAAATACAGCGCCCTGTCTGATTTACATAGTACCAGGACCGGTGATGAGATGTATCTCCATGCATTTCGTCACATGGCTATTGGATTGCCGGATATATTCGTGGCTGAGAATGTTCCTGGTATGCTGGCATTCCCTGTTGTTATGGAGGCGATGACAAAGCTACCAGGATATTATGTGGTAACCTTTTGTCCGATCAAGACAGAGACATGGTTGCCGCAGAGACGGAACAGGTTGATAATTATCGGTAGCCGCAAGCCATTCGATTGGAGAGAACCAAAGAAAGTAACTCCGATAAAGCTCAGCGCCATCATAGAGCGTGATCCAATTGTAAAATGGCCAAATGCGATCAAACATCGTATGGCTGGAATGTATCGTGATCTGCCCATTATCTCAGATCCATCAGCCGGTGATATCGCTCCTACTGCACTAGCGCATTATGCGAAAGATAAATCCACTAGGTTACTCCGCGACAAACGATTTCCTATGGGAGTCAGGCCCTACTCAGTTCGCGAGTATGCAAGATTACAGGGAGTGCCTGATAGCTTTCACTTCAATTGTTCGGCCACATCCGCGTACAGAATGATCGGCAATGGAGTTAGTGTGCCGGTTGGTCATTGGGTAGGCACTGAAATCAAAAGATACTTTTCAAAAAACTAATTTGTCCATGAACAGATCCGCAAGATTTTCAGACTGTAGAAAATACAGGTTTCTATTATGGCGACAGTGGGATTGCACCAAAATATCTATAATGTTTATTGGCCTAAATCCATCAACCGCAAATGAGACTGAAGATGATGCTACCATCAGAAGAGTAATTGGCTTTGCTAAAAAATGGGGATATGGTGCAGTATACATGGCCAACTTATTTCCATTCATATCTACTGATCCTAAAAAATTAGAAGACTGTATGTTCATAGGAGAGAACGATGTCATCATAAAGGTGGCCGCTTCATTTTGCAGCGAAGTGATATTTGCATGGGGATCATTCGATCAGGCGAAACCAAGGGTTGAAGCAATGCAAAGATATTTCCAAAAAGCGAAAGCACTTATTATCAATAAAGATGGATCACCCAGGCATCCGCTGTATTGCCCGTATACTCTGTCGCCAATGATTTATAATCAATCATCATGAAAGAGCATCCCATCATATTCTCCGCACCAATGGTTCAAGCTATCCTGGCTGAAAGAAAATCAATGACTAGGAGAATCATTAAGCCACAACCAGATGATAACGGAGTTTCATATATGAAGAATCCACCACTTGATTGGGAGCAGTTTTATAATGACACATGGAAGCCTTGGAAGTGGGATACTGATCGAGGTGAATCAATTGCTAAGTTTTGCCCTTATGGTGAGCCAGGCGATACTCTCTGGGTGCGTGAAACATTCTCACATAATGGACTTTCAAGTATGAATGGTGGCCAGTTGTTTTATAAAGCAAACGAGCAATACGGCAAGTACACAGGCATTATTTGGAAGCCATCTATTCACATGCCACGTGCAGCTGCCAGGATATTTCTTCGCATCACTGATATCAGAATTGAAAGACTCAATGATATCAGCGAAGAAGATGCAATCGCCGAAGGGATAGCCATTGAAGATGACGGACATATGTGTTGGCATTATGGCTATAAAGATTTCAGGTTTATTCTCCCAGAAGAATCGTTCGAAAGTTTGTGGGAATCTATAAGTGGAAAAGATTCATGGGAATCAAATCCATGGGTATGGGTTATCTCATTCGAAAAAATAAATCAAGCAAGTGTTGATCCTTTATTACTAAGTCAGGGGGATGCATAACCCCGGCCTCGGAAACCGGACAGTATCCCCCTTTTTTTTTAAAAAACTACTTCAGCTCACAAATGATACGAGTCTTTCAAACACATACTCACGATCCAGAAAATGGTATTGTCGGCGATTGCTGGAGGGCATGCTTTGCATCAATACTTGAATGTGATATCGACGATTTTCCTTCTCCACAATATTCTGACATGGACGAGACCTGGCCCGAATATTACGAGTTAATGGTTAATATTTTAAGGAACAAAGGATTTGAATATTTTGGTTTGTCGATTGAAAATTTAGATGAACATGACTTGGACGCTGAGGATACAGATGGATACGTGATTGCGATCGGCAAAAGTCCCAGAGGAGAATTTAACCATGCCGTGGTGTGGAAAAATGGATTAGCACACGATCCGCACCCAGACAATACCAGCATAAAAACAATTGTCTCATTTGAATATCTGAAATTTAATATGCATACATAATGAACATCAAAAACTACACCTCCGAAGTTCCCGCCTCAAGGTCCATGGCACACATCGAAGACTTGCTTGTCCAGATCGGTGCATCCAACATCAACAAAAGTTATCACGAGAAGGTATGCTCCGGCATCACCTTTCTATTCACAGATCCGAAGATGGGTCCACTTGCATTCAGGCTGAAGGCGCAGGTAGATGAAGCATTCAACGTCCTTTTTAAGGAGGTTAAAAAACCAATTGCCGGCACTAAGGAAAGAGTACTGGCTCAGGCCAATCGTACAGCCTGGAAGATCCTGTCTGACTGGACAGAAGTACAGTGCTCCATGATCATCCTGGGACAGGCAGAAGCGCTCCAGATGTTCCTGCCATTCGTGTATGATGTAAAGAATGATGAAACACTATATGACAAAGTAGCCTCAGGAAAACTTAACCTCAGATTACAATCACCCCCTGAAAAACAACACCCATGAACATATCCTCCGAAGCAAGAGTCGAAAGCAACTATCGTAAAATGTTCGATATCGCCACAAAGCAAATTCAAGAGCTTCATGCACAAAACGATTCACTTCAAAAAAGGATTGTGGTTTTAGAGAAGCTCACCGTAAAGAGGTCACGAGTGCTGGTACATCCAGATAAGCGCACAAATTTGAAGCCACTCAGAACCCGTGAAGGCAGAACATTCACAACGGTGGATGTTGAAAGAAAAGAAACACCACTTGAAGACTGGTTAAAATAAAATAAATTAAATGGCAGACAGATTACTATTAGTTCCAAAAGAGGTACTTGTCATTCAGATGGCTTTAAGCGGCCTCATTGAAGACAGTGAGCAGGCATCAAAGGATATCACCATTCCATTCACATCACAATCAAGAAATGTATTGCTCGAAATTATTAAAACCGCTAAGTCAGCACTTCAAAAAGTAGCTGCTGCCTCAGGTAAGCTGGTTCAATTGGACCCCCTATAAGGATGGAGATGAAAAAGAATTCATGACCAAGCAATCATGATGAATGGTTAAAGCCTCTCAACAGTTAATTGACTCTCGATTTAATTCGGCTATTAAACTGATGAAGAATAGAGTGTCATTTGGGAAAGCTTGCAAGCACCTTGGCTTTGATAGCTCCTTTCTTTATGACAACATGTCTGTTGAGCAGCGTCGACTATTGGATGAAGTAAGGTATGCTGAGGTTTTCCTTTATCCGCAAAGTGGAAGGTATAGAAAAGGCCAACCTTGATCTCTTTCAAAGCAATCATAACGACAGACACTTCCTCAATTGGCTAAAATGACAGACACAAATATCCCGAACCTGCTGGACAGAAACTTTCTCTATCAGTATTATCAATCTCTTGGAGATTCCATCAGGACCAGCAAGCAAGAGCTCATCCGGACTATTCTCACCAAGCTCCTAAAGCACGAGCCTACTGAGGAACAAATGGAGAGATGTACCTTTAGGCACTATAGTTCAGATCCATCCAAAGAAATATTGACATACTGGATCATAGACAATGGCGTAAGCATGGATATTGATATAGGATTTATCTGGATGAATTTTGAGGATAACACCATTCAGTTTGATCCAATGCCACCTTTTAAATAAATTAAGCATAGCAGTATGTGGGAAGAAGACGACGACGATCACGACCCGGATGAAATTGAAAGGATTGAGATGCCTGATAATCTCTTACCTAATGGCATGACTTGGGTTGAGGCATACATTAAAACAATGGAGGTTTTGAAGCGAGACAAGATAGAAATTAACGACACCACCAAAATCCGATATGAGGAGTTGTTTGATCTTGATGAAAGGGACTTGCTCAATAGACGTAAATACGCACTCCTATTTCATGAATTCACTCTCGCCAATATTAAGATGAATGCATTTGATGAAATTTTTCAAAACCTACCATCCCGGGTTGAAGTCCGCCAGACCAGGCGAATGTCATTTATGATGCAACATGACCGTGATACTCTCGACATTTTTTGGAACAAACTTTTATTAATAGCAAAACCATAGTGGAATCCATCAGATCCCATCAGCGGTCACCACATGTAGTTTAGCCACCTTCATCTGTCCTATACTGGTCTTCTCCACCACTGCGATCTTCACCCCCATGAAGAAGCTCATCATCCAATATGCCATCAAATGGATATTGGCTCCGCTCAATAAGATACAGCAGACTCATCCGAAGATATACGCCCCTATATGCGCCTTCTTGCTGGCCAGCCAGGTAGTGATCAATCGACCTGAGGTGCTCAGCGCTATCCGGGAAGCATGTTCCTGCGAGGCAAACGGGATAAAAAATGCATCAGCATATCTGGCCATAAGCATAGCGTCTATCATGGGCTCGAAGAAAATAACTACAAAAAGACCTAATGGAACCCTCTAACGCCCCACCACCTACCACAGCTGAAGCAACTGCCGCTGAAACACAGCTCACCCTTATCCAGTGGATAGTCGACTTCCTGAAGAGGCAGATCAATCTACAGGGCATTTCCCTGCTGCTCTTATTGATATTCGCCTGGTACTCGACTGGCGAGATCAAGGAGCTGAAAGGTGAGATGAAGCAATGTTATGAAGCACGCTATGAAGAGAACCTCGCTACCCTCACCCAAATGATGATGATCATCAATAATAATACTGCTGCTTTGCAGAAGGTAGGATTCGATCAATACAAAGCCGCTACAAACTAATCCTATGTCTGTAGAACTATCCCTCAACCGTATCCTCCACACATTCAACAGCACAGCTGGTGCATTCTGGCATGGAGACAAGTTCCTGTTCTTCACCATAGAAGACGGTAAGCGTGTGGTCAAGATACATGGTATCACCTGCATACCTGCCGGCCGCTACCGCTGCCAGAAAGCTACAGATACCAGGTTCAATGAGAAGTATAAAAAAGACTATGGCCATACCTGGGTGATGCGCATCCTCGATGTACCAGGGTTTGATGGCATCGAGATCCACATATTCAATAGGGTGGAAGAAAGCCATGGCTGCATAGGCCCTAACATGACACTTGCATTCGAGAAATCCAGCGGCAATTTCAAAGGCATAGACAGCGGTACTGCTTACCAGGGATTCTACAATTATATCGAGAGCCTTCACGACGACGAGATCTGGCTCACCATCACATAATTTCCCTCAAGAATCATTCTCAGGTTGGTTTTATTCATTGGATATCCGGGTGCAAAGGCCCATGGATATTCATGACCATTTATCAGCGTCCATCATCCTTATCATCGCTCATCAGCGGTATGTCCTACGTTATCACCCCCGTCCCCGGCTACCTTCCTGCCTCACTTAATTTAATCATTCCAAATCTTTCAATCTATACACCATGAGTGACAAAGGAATTACAGACCTGCAGAAGCTGGTCAAATTTATTATCTCAGGCACAGAGATCATATCCAATGTGGATTCAGATCATGATGATCATGTCTCCCTTGTAGAGAAGCTTTCTGCCATCGGACAGGTCGGTATTAAGATACCCGGATTGATATCTGCTATGGCCGGTATCAAAGAGGAATGGAAGGACCTGTCTCGCGAAGAGCTGGATCTGCTTGTCGCTGATTTTGTAGCAGAGTTTGATCTGCCTGGACTTGAGACGGGCAAGATCGAAGCGATCATCAAGCGTACCGTCACGATGATCGTGTACAACTACAATTACTTCCGCGACATCAAGGCGATCACAGCAGCTTAATCTACTTCCGATCAGTATGAATAAAATATCTGTCCGGGCCACTTCGAGTTATTTCAGGTGGCCCGCACTTACATTCAGGCGTAGTATACCATCCACATGGGATGAGATGCAGCCTGCTGATGTATGGGCAGCGATAGATAGACTCATGACACTGGAGCATCCACAGCTGGTCAATCTGCGTGAGATGTCACGCCTGCCCTGGTCAGTGTGGAAGAGGATCACCGATGATCAGCTATTCGACATGCTGCACATACTGGACTGGATGGAGATCGATCGTACATCACCGGTGCCTGTATGTCACAAGATGATGATCGATGACACGATGTATCATCTGCCGGCAGCACGATTTACTAATGTGACTTGTCTTGAGTATGCACTGATCAATGACTACTACGATGCATTCATCTCCGGAGGTGATCAGATGTCGCAGGATAAGCTGATATCCATCATGCTGCGGCCTGCCGGCATCAATGCTGATACATTCAGTGACAAGCGTGTGAAGCTTGTGTCAAGTGCACAGGCGGCTACATGGCTTCCTGATATCGCGCAGCTTCCCGCAGGCATCAAAGCATACATCACCATGTTGGCATCGGCTAATATTCAGTTTATCTACGACACGTATGGTGACTGGATATTTAAGCAGGTAGAACCGGTGACAGAAGATGAGGATCCACTGCTGTCCCAGGAAGAAGACTCCGGACCTGACTTCAGGTGGTGGGGTACATTCATGAGCATAGCCAGTGATCTGCTATTTGGCAATGTGGAATCAGTGCATCACACAGATATCCATTCCATCTGTCAGCACCTGGTCATGAAGAAGATCCAGTATCTCAAAGACAAGGCTGCGATAGACAAGGCCAGTAATCGACACAGCGTATGATCCGTACACCTGCAGACCTCACCGCATATCTCAAGGCCGTAGCATTGGCTCATCCGGCTGTACGCAAGGTCATCACCGGTGATGATATCAGATTTGAAGAAGCTACACTCACCAAGGTGGAGTATCCATGTGTAGATATTGAGACACCTTCTCACCGCATTCCGATCGGTGAAGGACCTGCCACACTCACTACACGGATATTCGTCTACAATCTTAATCCTGGTGGTAAAGCAGAACATCATGATATCAATCAGGATATATCACATGGCATAGCACTATCGATATGCGCATGCATCAAAGAGCATACAGAGATTGATGAGTACGGGATCATACTGGTGGATGATCTCATGATAGAGCCACGCATGCATTACAGCAGTGATGGTGTATCCGGATGGGTGGTACCTATATCAGTGCAGGTAGATCAGCGCATATGTATGACATCAGCGATTGATCCTGACAGCATCATATTACCTCAGTTCAAATGGGACAATGAGATAGACGAAGATGCACTGCTGGATGTCGCCATCACACTAGAAGACACGAGCATAGCGCCCGATGGATATACGTCTAAGTTTTATTGGAGAGAGGAATTCCGGCAACCCGAAGTGGCAGAGGTAGAAGATGACGAGATCAACCTTTCACCAGATGTGGCACTGCCTGCTGAGCAGGGCCTTAAGTATAGAATCATCACGGTATGGATTGAGATCACTGTCGATGAAAAGCAATACCACGCATATGCACAGATAGACAACCGCATGACAGCCGGATGGTCTGTTCCTTTTGTACCTGAATTACCTGTTTAAAATAAAAATGATATGAATACAAAAAAGCTGAAATACTTCATGTGGAAGTTTATTGTCACAACGTTTTTGCATCCTTATGCTCAAAAATATTACCTCGGTGTGGCAGTGGGATATGTTGCGTTTGCCACTTCAGGATCACTGTTGTATTACCTTATCGCAATATTAGCATCGTGCATATACAATGAGATTGCAGATGCTATTGTCAATAGATATGGAGTTGTCGATGACAACGAAATAGATCCACAAGATTCACCAGCTTAACTGTAATCCCTGTGCCATCCACGATCATCACCGCACCTAATCCGTACAATCTCACACGCAATCCAATCTTTGTCACAGTGGAGAGTAGTGAGTTTACAGGTAGTGCAGGTGCATACATTCCATCACAACCTAATCTCAGCTGCCGTCTTGAGATATGGCGTGTGGATAGTGGTGGTGATGTCTTGATTGATACACTGCGCGGTCCGTATAGCAGCATTGACAAACGGATAACATTTGATGTATCGAAGTGTATTCCCCGTGTACCTGAATTTGCCATTCCATCTGAGTTTTCAATCTCAGTCGTGGCCACACCTCAGTATGCAGAGGCGGTGGGTATGACTATAGAGTTTTATTTCAAGCATGCTGATCAGTATGGAGATCCTGTCACGCCGGAGGCATTGGAGACATCAGATACATATCTCGCGATACATGGCGGGCTGCCGGCAGATCATGTGCAGTCACTTCCATTCGGCGGATACGGCATAGGCATGCATTCATATTACTTCAAGCGGGATAGTGCTGCTGTATTTCTCAAGCCGGTGAGTCCTGAGCAGCCTGACTGGATATACTTCATATCACTGGTATCATCTGATATCAGGGTAGAGGTCACAGTGCGATATGATGACGGCACATCCTCATTCTACAATTCTGTATTGATGGATGAGATCACTGCAGGAAAGGCATACTGGGTACAGTCCGGGTATGAGCAGCTGCATGTAGCAGATCATCTCACGGTAGGCAAGACACCTATCGGATACAATGTAAGCCTGCAGCGTGGGATCACTAATTTTTTCACGGTTTTCTATGTGCTGGATCAGATCTGCTCACCCTGGGAGAGAGTGATGCTGATGTACAATGGATTCGGAGGCTTTGAGTCAGTGCGCTTCCGTGGACCTGTGCGACATGCTGATAGAGTAGAGCGGGAGACATTCCGCCGCACCAGGTGGACGGACTTCACTATCCGCGATGGTGACATCAATGACTTCCGTACAGAAGGTACACCTATCGTCACGCTCAATACTGGTCAGTATCCTGTATGGTATATCAATCACCTCAGGCAGCTCATACGCGGCCAGCTGTGGATGATCGATGTGGAGGAGATGCGATTCAAGCGTATCCGATGTGAGACTAATGCACTGGATCTGTATGATGAGTCAGCACCACCGTATAATATTGAGATCACCATATCCAATGCATATCTGGATGATGGATTTAATATCTACTAGTAAGGGCGTATTGCATACGTCCACATTGACTAAAGTGAATGCTCGGTATCAAGATCAAAAATAAATTCATATCGCTGTACGCTGACACCGCACTCACCTTTGATATATATCACCCCATGGCTATCATCATGGAAAGTGTAGATGAGTTGAAAGGTGGATATTCATTTCCATTAGACATCCCGCTGGATGAAATCAATATAGGTATCATCGGACGGATTGATAGATTAGATCGTAATGCCACACTGCTGAATGATGAATACTGCGAAGTATGGTGCGAAGGTGTCCCATTGTATATCGGTAAAGCATACATGAAGAAATCAGGCAATAAGCGTGCAGAGCTCTTCATGGTATTCAATGAAGTCAAAGAGATAGGATCTACATCGCTTGAAGCAATCGACCTGGGTGGTGATCGCAGCATAGGTGCAGACACTGCCACACGACTTGCACACGCGAAGGATACAGCAGTCAATCCACTTGACTACGATTACATCTTCTGCCCGGTATTCAATCCATTATATTTCGATACTACCGATCTTCCATTTCCCATATTCCGATATCAGAATTTTTGGGATGTAGTCACATCAGAGTTTATCGAGCAGGCGCCAAGCAGCGCCATGCCATTCATACGGGTAGACTATTTGCTGAAACAAATATTCAAGTACCAGGGATACACTCTCGACAATCAGTGGCAGATCACTGATGAACTCAAGCAGATCATCCTGTACAACAATCGCAGCATATATCGCACAGTTGATGAATGGGCTGAGACTATCAACCTGGCTCATCATGTACCGTTTCGTACAGCTGTCGAATTCCTGCGTGCGATATGTTCCACCTTCGGACTTGGATTGTTCTATGATCACTTCAACAAGACTGCGCTGATCAAGCCATTCCGTGACATGATCAATTCACCTATCGCTGCAGACTGGACATCTAAGGCAGGTGCAGATTTCGGATACACAGAGGATATCAATTTGATCAGTCAGCTCAGATATGACATTGACACTAACGATGATCTCAGCGTCAGATACTCCGGCATCACAGCGCCACCAGGATTAATATTTGGCGAAGGCTTGACAGCGCGTATACTTCAGGCTGCATTTACCATCGGCCCATATTATACTAAAGCAGACAACTCCATTTATTTTATCCCACTACCTGGTAGTGATATTCCTTATACCGCACAGTATCACAATCCGGTCATCAAAAATGTAAAAGGTGAAAAATATATCTCACCGCTCATCCCTATGTGGAACAGCTGGAATATCAAGCTCAATGGAGATGTTGACGACACGATCACATTTCAGGAGTGGATGCTTCCACACATCAGGCATATAGGATACACTGTGATAGAGAATTCAGGACAGTCCAGCTACAAGACTCCGCTGACCAGCTTCCGGATGATGATCTATCGCGGGATGCAACCTGCAGATGTAGGTCACTCAGAGACATACCCTATGGCCAATGCCACTGCTTACAATATACGTGGTGACAAAGTAGGTGACTATTCTCTTCACTGGGATGGCCAGTATGGGATATATGCTCAGTGGTGGTCCCAGGTATATCATATGCTCGCCAATAAGAGCGACGTCACCAGGAGCCTCCTACTCACCATATCAGACCTGCTGAGCTTTAGGTTTTACAATAAGTACCGGATTGAGAATCAGAACTACTTCATATCCCGGATGAGGTACACACTCACCATGCGTGGCATCAGCCCTATTGAAGCCACCATGATGAGTACACTCTGATGAAACCACATCGCATGATAGAATAATTTAATACATTGTGCTCGCTGAATTATGCTCCCTCATGATTCTTAGGGTTCACCCCCTCACATATCACTCCCTGGTCACCAAGTATGGATCCCATGAGATCCGCGTGACGCCATCCCATACACTGATGCCCCTTCTGTCATTCAAGCCACAGGTGCCTACGCCCCGGGACATGATGCGGGAGATCATCCTGCACGGGAAGAGTGAAGTGCTGGCCTGTGTGCGGGAAGATGCCGGTGCCAATCTCTACGAGATCCACATGGATGAAATGATACAGCACATGTGCCGGGCTGTAGATCTGGGCGGCCATGCAGAAGTAGCCATGAAAGAATACTATGTCATGATCGGCCTCACGATCGACGATCTCGACTACGGTACCGCCTACAAAAGGTGGCAAAGATTCAAAGTGAAGAAAAACAGCACAAATTTTGAAACTAAATCACTGAAACCTGTCCTACGAAAATTTCAACGGCATCGGGACGACATTAATCTGTCTTTTGAGTATGCCTCCCGGGTCATTTCTGCTGATCCATCATTGTACATGACACCGGATGGCAGGCCTATCCTGCATATGGTGATCAAGGTGATCATCTATGCCATGGCCGCACATGGATGGAGGCCATCCGATATCGCGGATAAGCTCGGAAGGTACCGGTGCAATGTGTCTTATCACCTCCGATCCTTCCGCGACATGGTCTCATCAGGCTCTGTCCTAATGCCTTAGCTCCTCATGCTGCTACATTAGCAGCGGTGCACACCACATTATATTCCATACAGAAGATCTGTGGGTCCATGGTCGGGCTCAAAGCTATCATATTCACCCCCATGAGTAATGTCGTGGGAGTGGGTGCCGGCTACCTGCCACCTGCACCAGGCACGGGATTCACATTTGTGGATGTGGACAAGATCTATTCCTTCAGCTACGAGCGGCGGTCAGCATCCTACACGATCAGTAGTGCTACCTTTTCCGGTGGTGACTTCTACAGATCTGTAGCCTCATGCTTTGTACCACGCATGCGGATGGAAGTGGAGACACTGCTCATGCGGATGCGGAATAGACCTGTATTCGCCATCGCCATAGACCGCTATGACAATCAGTACTATCTCTATGATGCTATCCTGCGGTGGGGCGGATCCACCGGAGATACCGGCCCCGCGAAGAATGGATACAACATCACATTCAATGCCGTGTGTGACTACCTCTATCCCGGTATGTCCGGATCCGGTGATATACCTACAGCTCCTGCTCCTCCTGGTGGAGGTGGTGGAGGTGAGGAAGTATGCTGTGTCAGCATCTACCCGACCAATATTGCCTACACACCAGCAGATACGGGAAATGCTCTCAACCTAAGCCAGATGGTCACCACGATCGATGGCTCAGTATACTTCATAGACTACACCGGCAGATCGGTATTGCTCAGCAGGCCATCGCATACATACTACAAGATCGATGTACCTGATGGATACACGCTCCCATATGTCACCATCCCGGTCGGCTATCCGCTGCCTGATCCTGGCGACTATCCGGATCCCACGTATGATACTCAGATGGAGATATCCAGACGGATGCTCACTAAGCAAGGTCCGAGATGGCTCAGCTATCTGCATCCGGAGGGCTACTACATCGACTTCTCCACACGTCGGGCATACTTCGAAAGCGAGCTGGCCAATTCCAGATGTGAGTTTTACTTCTTTGACAAGATACTGCCCATCGCACTCTAATGCATTCATCTAAAGCATCTTACATGCGTATATATAAAGCGATCATTAAACTTGCACTGTTAGCGACCCTGCTCCTTGCTCCCTGCTCCATCCTTTTTTCCCAGCGACTATTTCCACAGCGAGACTTCACCTACGTCGATTCTCTCAACACCGGGAAGGCTAAGGCCAATATCCCTGCCGCTGACACCACGCACATCAAGCAAGGCTACACATTCATCTCGCATGCAGATGGTAATTACTGGCAGGAGAATCTCAAACAGTACATCCTCGACTCCATCCAGCTGGACATCGACACGATCGCCACATCAAATATTACTACCATCCATGGAGACACGATCTGCACCATCGTGGAGCTTGACACTACATGTCTCATACTGAGTGACTCGGTATACTTCGAGGGTGACAGCATCATCTGCATCATCGAAGATGGAGACACATCATGCATCGCCCTGGGTACGGTCGCAGGAGGGATACACGGCATATATGATGGATCAGGTACCGTGCCTTCACATGTGCATGCGATGATACTGGATGATCTGAAGTTTGACAATGGGACGCTCTTCATAAGGCATACCATCAGTGGTGGTCGTGTGGGTATCGGTACTATCACACCATTCGCCGGATATAAGCTGCATGTGGCAGGACCTATACTATCGGTGCAGGGTACGAGCAATACATTTCTATCCGGTGGCAACACTACACTGACCGGTCAGGGTAATACTGTGGCCGGTGCTAATGGTGGTCTATTCCTCACCACCGGTACATACAATACACTCCTGGGACTTGAATCCGGGCAGGCACTGACCACCGGTGTACGGAATCTGGCCGCGGGATCTTTTCCTGCACACGCGATGACTACAGGATTTGACAATGTAGCATTGGGACATCGTGCGCTGTATACCATGACGACTAATAGTGCCAATGTCGCGATCGGATCATTCGCCGGGGAGTCGACTAATGGTACACAGAATGTATTCATCGGATATCAGTCCGGCCAAAACAATGTAGGCTATGGTAATATCATGATAGGTGCAGGTGCAGGTCAGAATGTGACTGCATCTAACATGATGCGCATCGACAATAGTAATGATGCAGCAGCATTCTTCAGTGGTGATATGCTCGCTGATACATTCCGGCTCAATGCATCACTGCGTATACGTGATGCACTGCGCGACCGGACGGGATCTGCCGGCACAGCATCGTATATATTAAAGTCTACCGGATCACAGATCGAGTGGATCAATCCATCATCCATCACCGGCATGAATGGGATCTATGGAGGCAATGGCACCACACCGGCCAATGTGCAGGTGACAATGACCGACTCCATCACATTTGATGCACGCACGCTGTCGATCGACGGGACTAACAATAGGGTGGGGATCAACATCAAGCCCGCGTATCCATTTGACTTTCGCGGCCTCGGACGTATAGCTGATGTCAATAGTAATACTGTACTGAGTGGAATTACAGCCACATCGGTATCCGGATCCAAAAATGTATTCATCGGTATCGGAGCAGGGAATAATGCAGCAGCCAGTACAGTAGATTCCTCCAATGTGGCCATCGGCTATGATGCGCTCAGACTGAATGCTACCAAAGGTGGTAATGTAGCCATTGGAAAAGACGCTGCACGTAGTCGTCAGAATGCTACTGCAGGAGTCTTCATAGGTCTTGGAGCAGGAGATCTGCCGGCTAGTGGATCTGGAGAGATAGGTCCTGTCATGATCGGACGCTATGCCGGCCGCAACATGCAGGGGACTAATACCGTGATCGGATATCTGTCCGGCCGCAACACATCAAATACATTCAACACTGGCGTCACGATCCTCGGAGCGAGCACTGCCGGATCTGGATCATCCAATATAGGTGACTACAATACGCTCATCGGATCAGGTATAGGCACAGCTCTCACCGGTGAGGGCAATACTGTAGTCGGGTACACATCGGCCAGCGCATTGACTACCGGTGAATATAATGTAGTGATAGGCACTGCCGCTGGGCAGGACCTCACCTCTGGCTCGATCAATACATTCATAGGCGCAGGCGCAGGCGCAGGCATCACCACTCAGACGGGAGTATTGTCCATAGAGCAATCTAATAGTAACTATACGCTTGGGCTTATAAGTGGAAGCTTCGCGGTTGACACGCTACACGTACACGGAAAGTTCAGGGCATATATTGACAGGCACCAGTGGGCAGTCAGTGCATTTGCTTCAGAGACGTTAACTGACAATTCTCCTAATGGACTAGCGATGACAGCCACAGGGGCTAAGACCGCCGCACTACCTGATGCATCATCCACCACGATGGGCTATTGGTTCCAGATACAGAATGCATCCGGATCAGGCGCGATCACCGTATCAGCACCCGGATCAGGCGACACCATCAATGGCATCCTCACCATCAATCCCGGAGAAAGCGCCATATGGGAGTGTGGATACGGATCCGCCTGGCTGCACAATTGACGTAAGGGCGTATTGCATCCGCCCCCTCATATGTCCTATATCTATGGACTTGCCAGCACACATCTTTAGGATCACTATTCAATTAAACACGACATCATGAAATCAAGGATATTATATTTTCTGCTCGGCATACTCTTCATCGGTGCCATCAGTGCCAAAGTTGTAGTAGACTGGCAGCCTCCGCGTCATGATGATACTATGATCGGCACCGGCACTGATGATGATATCCTCGGATGCGATACAGTAGAATGGATCGCTACGAAATATGATCTGACTACAGTTGGTGGCTCTACTCCGGGGATTGATGCTGTGCTGGCAGAAGCGCAGGACTTAACAACTGATAGGAACGTATTTATTTTTGGAAATCAATTGTCAATAGAAGGACAAAAGAGTGGAATTAGGCTAGGTGATGCTACAGGGGTATCTACAATAGGAAATGTGTCCGCTTCAAATAATGGCAATATTATCGAAATACAGGATAATAACAATCGTGTTTTCTTTGACAATACAAACCACAATGGAAAGTTTGGAATAAATACTAACGATCCCAGATTAGAGGGGCTTGATGTGAGTGGTTTTTTCGCAATAGGGTTTCCGTATACCCCTGAAACATCATCGGATAATGGTGTAACTGGACAAATTGCATGGGATGATAATTTCCTGTATGTCTGTATAGCCACTAATACATGGGTACGAACTCCACTCACAACATGGTAAAGTACCTTCTTTTCCTTCTCATCACATCATGCACGCTCCAAAGAAATATATCGGACTGTGACAGGAGAGTTGAGAGACAGGTTGTAACAGCGATGCCATGAGAATCACAAAATCAAATCTGGACGAAGTGGTATCAATAGAGCAAGACATATTCAAGCTCATGGGTGATAAGTGGAGGGATAAAGTACTAACTAAGATATCAAGAGAGGACAGAACGAAAACATTGTCACGGCGTACCATGCACAAGATGATCATTGATGAATACCAAAAAGCAATATCATGAAAACACGAGTAGATTCTTACGGATTCATTCAGGGTAAGTACTGGTGGTGTCCGATTTGGTTTGATCTTAAAATAAATTATAAATGAAAAAATTTCTCCCTCCATTCCTCCTCATTGCATGCGCTGCATTAGTGTATGCTATCGTCACATTGCACTCATGCTGCTACGGATGTGATGACCTCAACAATCCTGAGCCGGTAGTGATCGACACACCATGCATCCCTGCAGAAGTCATCGAGCCAGCATTCCTCACCATGTATCTTGATCTGAATGAGCCACAGACACCGGTCACATTCTATGCAGGTGCATACAGCACGACACTGTATCTCGATCAGCCCGGCAAGCCAGACAGCATCATCGCTACACTCAAGAAGTTCGCTCCGCAATATCAATACAAGATCTATCTCGATGACTGGTTTAAGTTCGTGGTATTCGTGGAGGGTACAAACGACAAGACGATCTTCCAATTGAAAGTGCACACCCGGTCAGATGATCTTAATCAATGGCCGACATTTTCAATACAGGCATTTTACTTCGGAGGTATCATTACATATTCTCATTTCAGGGAGATTATCAAGACACATCCTTCCTGCAGGTCCTTCAACTTCAGGCAGCTTGAATCTACAGTATCGCAGCGTGACACACTCTCCAATGATATCAAAGGTACCTGCCAGCTCGGAAGAGAACGCGCAGACTTCCGATGGAACACTGTCAACGACTCCATCCCACTCATATTCGAATCACTCGGATGGAATCAGGTTCTAAACAATTTTGGATCAGGAGGCTCATCACGAGCATATGCAGAAGAAGGTACCATTATCGATGCGCGTGACCGATGCATGGATGATGATGAATTACTATCGTTGCTTAACGAAGGATATACAGTGATCACCCGGGCATGATGTCCTACAGTGATACATACCTCGTGTGCAATATTTGATTAGTCAAAAAAAACTATCGACATGAAATTATTTATCTCATTCTTCCTTTGCGCATTCCTCTCGATGCAGATGTCGGCACAGCTCACCAGTGCCTGGACTACTAATATCTCGACCAAGAATCTGCCTACACATGCCAACATCCCGACAGTGGCTAAGCTGACGTCTCCTGTATACCAGCCATTTGATATCACTGTTCCGGGTACACTGGACAATGCTAATGACTCCACAGCAGTAGCAGCTATCGGTGCCGCTGTCAGGACTAAGCTCAATACATTCTACGTGGTACCCATCTGGCGTATCGATACGACTGCAGGAGTGATCGGCAGGATATTGATCTCGGAGATCAGGCGCGGCTATGACACATTCACCGTGGGAGATCTGGCCAATCAATACAAAGTAGCTGTCGACGTATTCCGCGTCAAAGGGATATATCAATATGTAGCTGACTGACCTGTAGTCACCACCACCATCTATCAATCTTCAAATCCAAACTCATGAACTTTAATCTCAAAAATCTTTCGTTCGGTGCATTACTGCTCACGTTCGCACTTATGTTAATACATGCATTGACTCCAGCGGCTGATCTTTCTCCACCTGATCAGTCAGGCATCTCGGTATCATGTGCCGGCATATTCGGAGGATCGACATTCAATGATATCTCCTCATTCCGTAGCATGCACCGCACTGCTGATATGTGGCAGCCACCTGTACACGATGCATCGATGCAGGGAGTGGGTACTGATGACGATCCTATCGGTGTCGATCATAGTAAATATCTCGCAGTCCTAAGTCAGGCATCGACGTCGGCACCCACGGCGGTGGTAGTCGATAATGAGCTATCGGGCGCAGGGGCATATACATACACCAGCACAGGCATATATGTATGGGAGCTTGATGATGCATTCACCGCCAATAAAACTTTCGTGACCACTTCGGTGGGCAATGCTACCGGACTGGTAGCGCACGCCTATAGTATTACAGACAGCACAGTAGTCATCAAGATATTCGACGCGGCCGGAGCTGCCGCCAATCTCGCAGGTACCATGTATCTGGAGGTGGATGTATTCCCGTAGCCATAAGAAATAAAAAATACACTGGGTAGAGTGTGTCATACGAAAAGCCTGACAGCAGTGTCGTGCTTTTTTTATTTATCAGCGCCATCATTTATATCAGCGCACATCAGCGGTCACCAAGTGTAGTGAGCCTTGTCCTATAGCCGAAACATGCCTCACATGCATCTTCACCGCATGGAGATCGACATCCCTAAAGCAAAGCCATTAACTATCGAGTTCAGAACTAAGTCCAATGCTGAGACTAAACTGAGCATCGATCGCGAAGGCCGCACTATAGATGATGTCCTGCTCATCCGCACAGGTGAAGCTGACGGTCATGGATTCAGTGTAGAGGCATCATTCCTCTCTGACATGAGCAAATACATCCGCAAGGAAATGGGCGGACGTGTTCAGTGCAACATGGGTCACCGGTGGGATGCTCTTTACTTCCAACTCGGAAGATTCGATGGAGGGAAAGTATCTGCTGATGGTACAGAATTCCGTGCACAGCTCTCCGTCTACAAAGCAGCTGACAAGTCTCCTGCGATGAAGGATATGGCAGAGTGGTTTATGGATCTCGCAGAAGAGGATCCACAAGCTGTGATGTGCTCCATCAAATTTGAATCTGCAGGATTCTACCAGTACGATGACAAAGGCGTGAAGGTCTATGTCCAGTCCAACTGGTGGTCAGGTCCGGAGAAGCAATTCAAAAACAAACCTGTATTCGTAGAGTTCGCGCGACTATTCTCTTGTGACATTGTAGACCAGGGTGCACTCACTGACAGCCTCATGTCAAATGATGGCCAGAACAATGTAGCACGTGCACTCGCAGAGATACATGATGCTCCTAATTTTTTGGAGTTCATGCGGGAAAATGAAGATCACTTCCCAAAGCTGCAGGCATTCTTCGGAGACAAATATCAATTCTCACTAGCCAAATTATTCCCAAGCATATTCAAATCTAAATCAATGGATCCAAAAGAAACACCTGCGCCAGCAGCCACAACTCAGAAGGAAGATGTGACAACATCACCGGAGTTGAAATCACTCAGTGATCAGTTCACTGAATTCAAGAAGACGATGACTGAGGAGATCACCGGTCTCAAATCTCAGATCAAGACAAAGGATGACCGCATCGCAGAGCTTGAAAAGAAACCTGTCGGTACAGTGACCGAATTCGCATCAGAAGATGAAGCACCATCTACAGGTGGAGCTAATGGTCGTGAGTTCGAAAATCATCCGATGAATGTCAAGGCCCGGAAGATGGCCGCCGCTCAAACTGTCAAGTAACCAATCACCAGCATATCAACGATTAAGGTCTCAAATAAATAAACTACAAACCACAACCCCATGAAATTTCCTAATCTGCTAGCGATGATGTCCGCCTCTGTTGATTTCACAGAGGCAGCATCATTTCAGAATTATATCCGGACCTACCAGGAGCAATTGCTTTCGAAGCTATTCTCCGGGTTCTCCACAGGTGATCTGATCACACCACTCGAAGGAGTGAAAGGTGAGAAGATCCTGACAGAAATGTTGCTGGGCACACTCGTGCACAGGTGGAAGAAAACTTTCGATCCTACTGTCGGAGCGATTGACTATAAGCCACGTACCATCACCGTGAGTCCTGCGAAAGTGGATCTTCAGGTTTATCCTCAGGAGTATGAAGAGCAATACCTGGGTATGTCACGCAAGCCAGGATTCAAGGTGGATGATTTTCCATTTCAGGCATTCGTGCTGGGTAAGGTTTTTGAAAAAATGGCGGAGGAAAAAGAAACTGCTATATGGACTGGCGTCAAGACTGGATCAGCAGTCACAGATCCTCTGACCAACCTGGTCAATGGATTCCTCAAGCAAATCGCAGATGCTGTCACTGCATCCGAAATAACAGAGGTGTCCACTGGTGCATTAACTGAAGCGGATATCATCGACCAGTGTGAAGCTGTGCACGCAGGATTATCACCAGCACAGCGGAGGGCTAAGACTTTTGGATTCGTATCACTTGACACTTATTCATTGTATCTGCGCGCATATCGCGATCAGATCAGCAAGTATACCAAGGTTGAGCAGATGAATGGTACTGAAATGGTACGTCTTGATTTTGCACCAGCATGGCTTGTACCTACTGTAGGTATGGATGTGACTGACAAGATCATATTCACAGATCCAGCCAACTTATACCATGCATATGATGGTGCTAATGATGGAGACACTATCATGATCGAGAAGAATCACAGGGCACTCGACCTTATGATCGACTTCAAGTTCGGTGCAGGTATCGGTATCATGTCCAATAAAGTGCTTCGTATCAACGATGGTGCATAGTCATGGCTACTGTAGATCCGGTGCGATTTGAAGCGCTGGAACATGTCACAAATAATATTTTAAAACGCCTCAATAAAATCGAAATGGCAGACGAAACAGACAAAACCACCGCCTCAAAAAATGGTGGCAAAAAAAAGGAAGGTGATGCAGGTAATACACCACCCACCGGATTCAACCGTACCGCGATCGACATCCGTAAATCCGGAAAGATGATCACTATCACACGAGAAGATCTGGCGAATGATCCTGCACTACTCGCCTGGCTTAAAGAAGCCCGGCCTAACTTATTCTCGTAACCAAAAGACAGAAGTAATGGCGTATCGCATACGCCCATTCAATAATCCCCACATAAATCCTAATTGAAATGCCAGAAAATTGTTGTGAAAATCTAGAAACAGTCCTTGCGGCATGTAAAGCCGGTCGTAAAGTAGCCAAGGGTCTGACAGGTACACTCTACATCGCATGCAAAGATGATGTAGATACTATTCCTGCTGCCACAGCCATGGTCATCGCTGATGACATCGAGATGGTAGCCACGAAGAAATTCTATGCGCAGCATTTCGATAAGGTCGGATCCTCATTCAAGACCGAGACACAAGGGGAAGGGGAGACTAAGTCGTACAAGACCACTGTCACTTACTTCATCGCCGGTATCGCTCCAGAAGTCTCCAATGTTTACAACTCCACTGTCCGTGGTGAGTTCATGGCGATCGTACCGGATAAGATGGGTAACAAACGTCTGGTCGGTGATATTGACTACGGATGTGAAATATCCATCATCGAGCAGACTGATGACAAGCCAGGTATGGCTATAACGATATCATGGACAGATCATCCGGATCTGTGCCTGTACTACAACGGAGTCATCACACTGTAGTCAATCAATCAATGCGTAAAAAACCTCGTAATAAAATGGAAGGCGATGAAGAAGGCGAAAACAAAAGCGGCGAAAACAATGGTGCGAATACCACCGTCACTGCTGATCGGAAGTACACCTACAAAGGTCCACAGTATGGAGAAGGTCATCTCCTCCACGGACGCAAAGAACTCCGGCCTGCAGAGATGAATGATGCAGAAGTAGCAGCATGCATCGCCAGATATCCGGAGCTCGCCAGATGGTGGCTCGTGGACTATACAGAATGAGGGTATAAGTATTTTTTCATAATTGATTTATGTTTTTGATTTAGTTAAAAAAAAGAGAGGAAGTCCACCTGCACACCGGGTGGACTTTTTTCATTGATACAGGTCCATGGCTCTAACAGAAAATGAATTAAGACTAATAGCAGAAGGTGATGCGAGGGCTGCATTGTTGGCACCATTTCAACGCATTCTAGAAGGATGGAGTGTTGAATTGAAGGGAAAGCTCCAGAAGAATATAGTTGGGTTTAAACTATTAGCATCAGGTGACCTTCAAAACGAGTGGAGGATAAAGGTGCTGGCGGATTCTGAACGTCACCAGGTAGTAGCAGAGTTTATATTCAATTCGTATGGTCGATTATTTGACATGCGGCGAGTAGTATACTCTAAGAGAGTAAACATTGATGCAATGGAAGAGTGGATAAAATCAAAATTGACACAGGATCCAAATGCCTTCTACAGTGAACGGGCTGAACAAATGAATCTATCGCTGACCGATCCAAGAGTGATACGTGATCTCGCATGGCGTGTAGCAAAAACAAAGACAAAACTACCGAAACGCAGGTGGTATAATAAGACTAAATCAGCATCACTTTATGATTTGTATCCACTCCTCCAGGCTGCGATGGCGGAAGCAACAAATAAAAGCATAGGTACTGCATTGAAATTATAAAAGTTATAAAATCAAGCCATTCATTATAAATTCTTCACATGGGTAATATTCGTACAGATACCGTAAACCTCAAAGTATCTATAGACGGCGCAGAAGCAGGCGGTCAACTAAGGGACTTAAAGAATGAAGCTCGCAATCTTAAAATAGCGATTGATTCACTCACACCAGGAACTGAGGAATACATTGAAGTGGCCTCAAAATTGAAGGGAGTCAATGATAAACTTGCTGAGCACAATGCACTCACACGCGGTGCAGTGCAGCAGGCCAAAAGTCTTGAGGCTGAGTTTAAGGATATCAAGCTGGAACTCACAAAGCTCACTCCGGGTACTCAGGCGTACATTGACAAATTCAAACAACTCTCTGGTGTTGATGCTAAGTTGAAGGCTCATGAAGCAAGTCTTCACAGGATAGATACTGAGCTGAATGGATTGCCAAAAAAAGTAAACCCACTGGTTGATATTTTTAATAAAGGAGTCGCTGCTTCGGTTGCATTTTTTGCTGTTGATCGTGTGATCAGATGGGGCGTACAGCTTAAAAACTTTGTCACGGGTGGCACAGTGGCACTGGAAGACATGCGCGATAAAACTAATAGGACATTCGGTGATGCCATCAGCATTGTTGAAGACTTCGCCAAGGTTAATGCACAGTCACTCGGTGTCACAGAAGAAAAGTATGCATCACTTGCGTCAACGATCGGTGCATCGCTTGTGCCATTAGGATTCATGCGGGAAGAGACTGCGAAGATGTCAACTGAAGCATTAGGAATAGTAGGTCCACTGAATGAATGGGCTGAAGGGAATAAAACTATTGAAGAAACTACTACAACTGTACAAAAAGCACTACTGGGACAAACCAATGGCCTCAAAGAATATGGTATTGCAATATCTGAAAGCGATATTAAAAACAAACTAGCTGCAGAAGGCCTTGACAAGCTCACAGGTAAAGCACTCGCCCAGGCTAAGGCACAAGCCATCCTGAAATTAATCACGGAGAAAAGTCGTGATGCCCAAGCAGAGTTTGCAGCAAGTGCAGAAGATGCTGGCCGGGCAACAGGCAGAATCTCTCAATTTTTTGCTCAACTAAAAGAATCAACGCTTTCAAGTTTATTGACTGGCTATACAAAATTAACTAATGCAGTCGCCAATGTTTTATCCCCACTTAAACGTCATAGTGATATCACCAGGGAGCTGCAGGCCCAATTTAATCTACAGATCAATACTCTCAAAGCCGGCAATCTTACTGAACAAAATAGGATTCAACTAATCAAAGAGATCAACACGAAGTATGGCGAGTATCTACCAAATCTTTTGACAGAGAAATCATCTCTGATTGAAATTGAAGCTGCTCAGACAGCAGTAAATAAATCATTACTTCAAAAAATTACAATTCTTGCAGCGGAAGAGGCCGTCCAGGATGTGATCAATAAGCAGGTTAAAAACCAAATAGAAAATGCAAAGCTGGCCCATGAGTTAGAAAAAGCAAAAAATAGACTTGCAGAAGAAGCTGCCAAGCCTGATCATTTAGTGACAGCTGCTGATGTTTTACCAGGTGCCAATTCCTCAGGAAAAGATCGAAAGTTTCTTGGAGACGCTCAGGCTGGTGTAGACAAATTTACCGATGCCATAAAAGAAAATGCAAAGGAGCGTGATCAATTGGCCGATGATCTTAAACTTGTATCTGAAGTGGCTACAAAATTGGGAGTCAATCTTGACGCTATACTCAACCCTAAAACACCGGATGGAGGTACTGACGGAGATCCATCCAATTCAAAATTATCAAAGGAGAAAAAAAGGTTTAATGAACTCGCAGGATTAATTGAAGAGGATAAGCAGACCCGTATACGTGCGAATGAAGCAATTGTACAGTCAGATGAGCAGGCGGCATTACAACGTGAGGTAATCGAACTCGAATCCAGCAATAAAATAGCACAGCTCCAGATAGATATATTCTCCAAAGCATCAGAAGAAAAAGAGCGATTGACTGTGGCTCAAGTGGTCAAACTGGAACAGGAAATTACAGACTCTGAACTGAAGATCCTAGAGAAGCAAAATAAAATCGAGCTGGACAACACCATCAACCTCATCAATAAAGAGCGTGAGCTACGTCTTGATGAATTGAATGACCTCGGACTGCTCGCCCAGGAGAAAGCCCGTAAGGCGGAGATTATCAACAAGCAATCGAACCTTGACATTGAGAAAGCTCAATTGCAATCAATCGATATCACTACTGATGCGTATTTCAAAGCAGCGCGTGAGATAGGTGAGCACCAGGCAGAAATAGCGAAACTGATAGAAGATGATGATTTTCAATCTACCATTGAAAATCTTGAGATACAAAAATCAGCAGCACTTCATGCAAGTAGAGTAGTTGGTGAGCAACTGGCTATTGATGAGGAAGAGCTGCAAAAGGAAAGGTTGCACATCAATCTCATTTATGATCGCAAGATACTGGAGCAACGCAAAAAACTTTTTGCGGCAAATAGTCCTGAAGCTGCCGCAATACAGACGGAAATTGATGAAAATGACCGCCAGCAATCAGATATTTCATTCAAGTTTACAGGTGCTGAGGGACCTTCGTCATCCGGAAAAGATCATGATGATAAGGTAAAGTTGCATGAGCAGCAGGCAAAAGATGCTGCACTATCCACTGCACATAATGTAGCGGATAGCATATTTCAGGTTGACAGTGATCGAATCGAAAATACATTAAGGCTTGAACTTGACGCCATTGATCGTGTAGCAGATGCCAGGTTGAAAGCTGCTGAAGGTGATTCTGTACTCACCAAAAAGATACAGGCCGAAGCACGTCGTGATCGTGAAGCTGCAGAAAAGAAAGCTGCACGCGACCGTAAGAAAGTAGCACGCTCAGAAGCTGTTGTACAAGGTGCACTGGCAGTAGTTGAAGCCTTACCTAATTTATTTGCAGCTGGTGCAGCTGTGATCGCTACAGGCATACAGCTATCAGTGATAGATAGTCAGTCATTCAGATATGGTGGTCACACAGGTCCCGGAAAGTATCGGGATAGTACAGGGAAGAAAGTAGCAGGCATCGTGCATGAGCATGAATGGGTAGCGAATGAGGAGCTGGTGACAGATCCTGTGTCAGGACCTATCATACATCAGCTCGAACGATATCGTGTCGCGAAGCGTGGATTTGCGGATGGTGGATACACTACTGTATCTACACGACCATTGCAGTCTGTGCAGTATGTGACTAACAACACATCGGCATCATCTGATCCGGAGATGTTGAAATTACTTCGAGAAATATCTTCTGCTGTGCGATCATGGCCCAAAGAAATAAAAGCGAATGTAGCCTACACTGATATCGAATCTAAGAAATCAGACATCGACTACATCCGCAGCCTGGCACATGCAAGCTGATCAGGTGAATAGGAATGGATGGGTGATCAATAATCTTCTGTAGAGTTCTTCCATCTGGGTGATGTATTCTGTAAGCTTGTGCGATGTGTGAATAATGTTAGCCAGGTGTAGCCTGTTCAGTTCAAAATTGAATTCCGGATATGGTCCCGGATCTGCCTTTTCGAGTAAAAAGTGTAATGTGAGCCAGTCATCTACCAGGCTATGCATGTCGGTGATCTTCTGCTGTGCCGTGCTCCCGGAGAAGAAAGTGCCGGTCTCCTGAAGCATGGCCATCAACTCATCGGGTAAAGGCTGTTTCGTAGCCTTGTACGCTGCAGGCCCGATACTATTCTTCTCAGGACCGCGAGTATTGCCGCGTTGGTTCATTTCAATATTGAGGGTAGCTTTCGCATTCACGCCTCACTTGATGGGGCACTACTGGTGTGGAGTGAAGGATATATTTAACAGCGCAAGGATGCCTGATATTTTGTCGTTAAGAAAACAAAAGCCCCGAATATCGCTACTCAGGGCCTTCACAAGATGCATATGACCATGGGCATGCATACGCCCGTTACTGTCTACCTGTAGAACTCGAATATCTGATGATCATCCACCTCCACCAGCTTCCGGTAATACTCATGCAGCTCTAAGATGAACAGGATGAGCTGATGTGACTCAAATACGCGGGTGGATATCATATCCCTGGGATAATTGACATCGTGATCACCGGTCTGGTCAGCTTTCTCAAGGAGCTGCCATAGCTCCAGGTACTCATCACGATCATCGATGATGGATCTGACTTTCTCCAGCTGATTGCCCTGGGTGAAAAACATACGCACGCATCGCAGTATCATGATGGCGCTTTGTGGGAGAGGCTGTTTCGTCGCCTGTGACGTCGCTTTCCGGGTACTGTGCTTCTCCGGATTGTGATTTTTGTTTGTGGTTCGCATAAAACAAATAACATAAGGATGGTCACTGCGAACCACTCCATTGCAGGGCAATGAAAGATTGGGATACTTACAACCCCATGCCATCCAGTTCTTTGGTTTACGGGACACAGATGTTCGTTCTATGTCCTGATTGCCCGCAAAAGAAGTAATCAAAGTGATTCGCGTGACCAATGTAAGAATTATTATTAAATTCGGTGGAACGAAAAATTATTATTGAATGAAAACCACCTTTAAATTATTATTGCTATGCGTTGTTATTTGCTCATGTTCTAGCGCTGAAAAGAAACTTCATAAAGCAATTGAGAAGACTCTCGTAATCTATGAAAAACAAATACTATATGAGATGGATTCCACTCTAACCGTGGATTCAATTAGATTACTCGATGTTGATACATTTACAAAAAAGGACCAAGTTGTAATTTTTATCGGCCAAACAGTCGATTCAGCAAACTTGTTTTTGGCATTAGGAAAAAATTACCAGAAGCGGTTAGATTTGGACCTCTCATTGGCGAGAAGTTATTCTGCACTTAGAATGTGGTCTCTCTATACGGAAGCAAAAAACGATCTTGACGATGATCTAGAGACGGCGAAGATGTACTTAGATCTTGGTGATAAGTATAGATCAATAGGCGACAGCTTAGTTAAGGCTCATAGCGAGAATACCATCGATTCAACTACTTTTATGTTCTACAAGGTGTTATTTAAGGTATGCTATTCTGATAAGTCGCTCGTCCAAACTTGCCATGATAGTATGGAATTACTTCAAACATCTGATTTTAGAATTAAAAAGAGGAGCGACCTAAGCATGGTATTCTAGCATATTTGAAAATGAAAATTTATGAGGCCTATAATCATTTTTACAATTTTAACCGTCTTAAGTACTTTATCATTTGCTCAAACGCCAATTGATCCAAAGCTTCAGAAAGAGATAGATTCATTTTTCAGAATTAAGGCAGATAAGTTTGATACTGAAAAGAAGACCTGGTATAAGCCAAAAGGCATTGGTGCAATCATGAACCAAAGGCTTGTATATTGTTATTTTGCAACAGTAGATGGCCTCCCATTCAATTTTAGAATATACATTCAAGGCACATCCTGGTTGAATCCGGATACGTATAGATTTTCCATAGATGATGAGCCATTTGAGTTTATAATTAATGGTGATGTTGATAGAGATTATACTCAAGGAAAGGAGCTGGAGTGGTCCGACAATAGTGTATCAAGCAGCGATCTACCATTGATTGAGGCTTTAGCAAAAAGCAAGAAAGCTGAAATTCAAATAGTGGGCTCAAAATATGTAAGCTCATTTCGGATAAATCAATATCAGATAGACATGATATCCAATTGCCTGTATTATTATAAGAAGATGGGAGGAACGTTTTGACTTGCAGAAAAGCTGGAAAACTTGGATATTTGAGATATGATGAATGCCGAAAGCTGTCCACCCAAGAAATCAGATGACCAGATCCGGGAGTCAGTCATTGAGGATGTATGGGTGAAGAATGAGGAGGGATTCTATTTCTCTATCCGGATCAAGTCTACTCATCCATTTCCTATACATGTCATCGGATATCAGAAAACCCACACTTCCCGGGCATCATTCAGCATGGTGCCGTTGACACGGATAGAAGACTTGAATTGATCTCAGCGATTTGATGTTATGTAGCGTATGGAAAAAATCAGAGAGGCATTCTTAAGAGGGCAGGAAGCCCTGGCAAATGGTTTTCGAATAATATTTACAGGTGAGATTCAGGACAGCAATACCGATGGTGATTTAGTCTCGAAGGCGTGGGAAAAAGTTGGAGAGAACATCCGGAAGATAATTGGTTGATTTCAGTATAAATTGAAATATAAAGGTATATCATATCCCGAAATCTGGCATGAACTTTCGGGATATGATATACCTTTATAGGGTATGAGGGACTTGATGACCTCATTAAATACATCGTCAAGTGGTCAACAGTCTGGAACCATGCAATGGGAGTCTGGAAATAAACGGAGTCAACAAACCGGGATTCGAACCCGGTCCCTGGCTTTGGTAAAACCAGATGCTAACCATTACACCATCTGTCGAATGTCTTAGGATAAGGGGCTTTACGGCCCCTTTTTTAATGAGTTCCCAAACATATTCAAACTCAAAAACCCACTGCTACCTAGTCCATCCTTTCGGCTCCGTCACTCTAAATGTAATAAATACCTGCTCCGGAGAGTATTTTCTGGTCAGAAAGTGGTCAAACTGGATTTGACCGTTTTTTAGTGGTCAAAAAGTGGACGGATTTTCTAATATTGTTAATAACTGATAGAGAATTGTTTATAAGTTTCTGATAAAGTAAATTTGCCATGTTGACCACTTTGACCGCCATTTTAGGCACTTTTCAGGGGGGTGTTTTGGCGGGGGTGTAAGAGAAAAAAATTTGCGTCCTATAGTCTCACCTTGATCAGGGTTCATCTTTGATCAAATGGCACGCACGATCACGATATCACAGATGCTGGCAGAGATCAGAGCGATGACCCCGGAGACGGGTTCATTCCTCCTACGCTTCGTGATCTCGGGCAAAAGACGTCGCGGTGCTATCAAATTAGTATCCCGGGCATTGTATGGATTCACTCCGGACACTCAGCTGAGGCCCAAAGAGGGCACCCAGGGTAAATTCCTCTACAAAGAACACGATGCCCTTCCAATCATCGATCAGGAAGCCGGCAGCAAGCTACTCACGCCACTCATCTCACATATCATCCAGTACAACTCATTCCGGGTCGTGCATTAACTCCCTCCTATGTCCTCAAAATCAAAACCGAATATTGACCACATCGCTAAGGATGCATATGTCATCGCAGGACCTGCTTCTTCTGTATTGGTCACATTCGCCAGTCATCGTGATGATTGCACCAATGGTACCGGTACCATCCGCTACCAGGGCAATGATGTCAAGATCCGGAATTGGGGCCGGCAAAATGATCTTCCACAATTTCGTGAGCAGATCATCAAGGAGAATAGTATCGTGCCGGCACTGCTGAAGACGAAGCGTGACATCATCCTGGGTGGTGGCCTGTATGCGTATAAAGAAGAATTCATCGCGGATCTGGATATGAAGCGCAATATCGTGGAGGTGGAGATGCCGGCAGTGGCAAAGGAGTTTTTTGACAAAGTGGAGATCGATGATTATCTCTCGATACAATGCTCTAACCTGATCATGCATTCCAACAAGTTCATGGAGGCTGCACGTAATGCAAAAGGGCACATCGACATGATCAAAGCGCAGAAAAGTCGTCATACTCGGGCTGGGATCCAAAATAAAAAGGGCCGGATAGATACTTATTATTTATCCGGAGGATGGGCTGCCAGATTTCAAAATACGCCATTGACCACTGAGGAGCGTAGAGTGATGGCAGTGCCTGCATACGATAGTAAGTCGGAGCAGCGATCATTCATCTACCACACCGGTGATGATCTGATATCAGACGATTACTACTATGAGCCATTCTGGTGGGGATCTCTTGACTGGATCCAGCTGGCCAATGTGATACCACAGTTCCACCAGGCTAATATCCGGAATGGGTACACGATCCGGTATCACATCAAGGTACCGAAGGGATATTTCTACACTGCACCAGTGGCCACGGCCGGTGATGCATTGAAGAGAGCCAAGGATGACGAGGTCGCGAAGAAATCAGCATTCATGGCTAAAGTCAATAATCTGCTTGCAGGTGCAGAGAATGCCGGCAGGGCGCTTTTCACAGATTATGATGTGAATCTGCAGTTGATGAAGGAATATCCGGGTATCATCATCGATGCGATAGCAGCGGACCTGAAGGATGAATCAATGCTGAAACTTTATGAAAAAACTCTGCAGGCCGCAATTTCCGCACAAGCCATTCATCCTACGATCGCCAATATTGAAACACAAGGTCGCTTATCATCAGGATCCGAGATCCGGAATGCATTCCTGATGTACCTGGCTATTCATACACCTGCTCCACGGAGGATATTGCTGAAGGATATCAATCTGATTAAAAAAATCAATGGATGGCCTACGAATATTCAGTATGGATTCCGCGACATCGAGATCACGAAGCTTGACGATAATGCGAAAGGATCTCAACCTGTGGCCGTGACAGATCAAGCTACTGCAGCATGACGTAATGAGGCGTGAAGAATTTGAAAAAAAGTATGTAACTCTTCGTCAGACATCACCTGGTCATCCATTGATGTCAGTGATCTCAAAAGGCTATACACCGCTATCCTGCGAATATCTATTGATCGCACTTGCAAATCCGGAGGCCCAAATAGAATCTCCATCAAAAGATTCACTCTTCACGCGTCAGGGAAGCCTCTATAGCAAGCGTGCATTACTCTCTAACCGACTATGGGACTGTATAAGCGACGTACAGCGCGCTGATTTGAGTATGCAGATACAAGATTTGCAATCTCAGATCATCAATGTCAAGCGTGATATCGCATACGTTGAAAAAACCGGAAAACTTCCTCCTGAAAAAACAAAAGGCAGGTTTGTGCCGGAAGACGGCCGGTCGAAAGAAAAGAAGCTCAAATCAGTCCGTACCAGGATAAGTCAGATCACCAAACAGCTGAAAGAAGAACGATTAAAATCATCACCTGATCAAAGAATAATAAATGGCTACGAAAGAAGAATTGACGATTTCAGAGCATTCGCTGCAGAGCTTTCCTGATGCAGTGGATAAGCCCGAGATCATCCGGGAGGATTATAATAGGCTGTCACGCGTGGATCGGATATTTCAATCGATGCTGTGGCCGCGACATTTCCAGTTGCCGGATCAGGATATCAGGTATCTGGATTCATTGAAAGTAGCGCATGCATGTCTGCGGAATTATAGCACTGATCGTGAAGCTATGGCAGTGCTGAAGCATGCCATCCCCGGGAAAAAACTCTCGCTCGGAGAAGTCACTCACCTGGTACGCGATGCGAAGCAACTTTTTGGGAAATTGATCATGCGTGATGCTGATTTCGATCGTGAGAAGTTGCGCGACCGCTATCTGCGCAATGCTGACAAAGCCTGGGATGGAGGTGATATCGACGCGGAGCGTAAGGCGCTCCGGGCTATTGCCGACCTGGATAAAAAAGATGCATCCGGATCTTCAAAGGATCCTGTCATTCCACAGCTGCCGAATGTGATTTTCACCACTAAAAAAATACAAGCAGAAGATGCAATTATCGAAACCCGCGGATAAAGAGATATGGATAAACGAGAAGCAGAGTGAGTCAGTTAATGATGAGCATGAGATACAGGTACATAAGTGGGGAAGAGGTACAGGTAAGACTACTCTTATTGGCATAAAAAATTATAAACGTTATTTAAGACTTCCACGGGCCTTATTTTTTCTTTCATCATCTACATATCATCAGATACTTACTAAATCACTTCCTCCAATACTTAAATTTTTTACTGCGGTTGGTCTTGAAGAATATGATTGGAGGCAAAAGCGTGGACATTATGTAGTATGCCAAAAGCCACCTGCACACTTCGAGAAACCGTACAGCGCTCCTCGTAAATACGACTATACAATTTCTTTGCACAATGGATTTGGTGTAGAAATGCTGTCAATGGATAGCCCTGATGGAGTGCGAGGAGGTAGTTATGATGGAGGTGATATTGATGAAGCTGCCCTGGTAAAGAAGGATGTGATGCAAAAGGTTTTGTTTCCGTCTGTGCGTGGCAACAAGGATAAGTTCACAGATCCCCTGCATGGGCAGAAGTCTTTATACACATCAGCTCCATGGCTCAGTACAGGTCAGTATATTTTGGAATATGAAGCTAAGGCTAAGGCTGATCCTAAGACTTTTTTTTGGAGTGAGGCCACAGCATATGACAACCTTGAATTGCTTGGAGCTGATTGGGTGGAGTCTCAGCGCAAGATTATGGATCCACGCATATTCAATATTGAAATCCTAAATCAAAACCTGATTCGTACCGATCAGATGTTTTATTTCAAGTTTGATGATGTACGTCACACCTATGAACCGTTGATCACCTACTCACTAGGTGAGAGAGGGTATATGACGGATACCTTTTCCGATTATGATACAAGACAGATTCTTGACATATCATTTGATTTCGGTGGATGGTTTAATTGCGCTCTGATCTTCCAGGCATATAACAAGCAATCCCAGGAATACGAACGTTGCATTAATGCATTCCATGTTAAAGAGAATATGGGTATTGATGAATTAGTGGATATGATTTGTAACCACTACAAAGATCACCGTATGAAGTATGTACGTATATGGGGTGAGCCACGAGCAAATGATAAAACACCCAATCCAATCACGCTATTTGAGCAAACACAGCTCCGGTTCATAAAGAATGGATGGCAGACTGAACTTAAGGCATCTAAAAGGTCAGATAGTCACGAAACGCGCCGCAGATATGTAAACGAACTTTTTGCTGAGAACACGTCCGGCCCTCGCATCCAATTTAATCAGATCACCTGCAAAGATGTCATCATCTCCATACAGATGACTGGAACAACTCCTGAAGGCAAGAAAGATAAGAGCAATGAGAAGGACAGAACATTTAGCCAGGAACACGCTACACACTATCCAGATGCCCTTGATTATTATCTAATGCAGAAGCATTTCCAGGTTGAGTATGGTATGGGCTGCGAGGTATGGTAAAAAAACGTCGCCTTTTTTAGGCGACAAACATAACTCGTGAGACCTTCAGGTCGAACACCGCTCTTGGCTGAATGCCGAATTCTGTAACACACCCCCATTTATTTTATTTTATCGATCGAGGCGAAGCCTATCGGCGGCTGGGGCGCTCCACACAGCGTATTGTATCCTGCGCCATGGGTGGCCATATATCCCGATTTTTCACCTAATTTGGTCAAACATTCGTGATGGTGCGCTGATGGTTTATAAACAGGGGTGCTTTCAAAGGGTGCCTTTTCATGATTTAATGTCCTATAAATGAACCGTTAACACTTTATACATTCACAATATGGATTTAGTCTTCAAAAAGTTAAAAACACAGCCAAACGCCAAGGATTACACAATTGGTGATACCAATTTCAGGGAGCATTATGCGGCCATTAATGCGAACACCGCCTGGGATACTATTGAACCTACAATCCGGAAGGCAACTCAGAAATATGTTATACCGGTGATCGGGGAGGCAATGTATAATGCCATAGCATCGCCATATTTAGAGGGCATTACGATTGTAGTTGAACCTGCACAGTTTGCAAAAATATTAGAGAAGCTTCAGGACACGGTGGCCTATTTCACTATTATGCATTTCGGCCCTGAAATTAATTTATTGATTTCTGATACAGGTGCTAATGAACGTGGTTCTGCAGACGGATCTGTCCGGCCTACATCCCAATGGAGGTACAAGGATTTTAAGTGGGATATTTGTAAAAAAGCAGATGAGCTGCTGGATGAGCTCGTAAACATGCTTGATACATTTGTATTGGAGGGAGTGGTTACAGTCAACCCTTGGAAGAATGATCCATTGTATGAAGTTCAGAAGACATGGTTTTTTAATTCAGCTAAAACATTCGGAGACCATCAGCATATTTCACTTAGTCGCAAGGTTTTCAATATGATGTATCGTGACATCATAACTACTGAGGATGCTGTTAAAAAAATTATTGGGAGCGCTCAATTCACTGCACTGGTGACGTTGGTGAATACTGAGAAGCCGGAAGACATGTCGCCAGCATTTCAAGAGTTATTGAGATTGATAAGGAATTTTGTTTCTGCTAAAGCAATGGGACTTTCCATTCCCCGACTTTCAGTGATCATTGATGCACTTGGTATTAAGTTTTCAAACTTCAATGATGGTATGGAATCATTTTCCAACTCTGAAACAACGATGCCTGGGGCCGGAGTTATTGGATCGTTTGCATTCAAATGTATGGTAGATTCAGAACGCGATCACAACACGCTCATCGAATTCATCTATGACAATATTGATGACTACCCGCTTATTGCCGCAAGTCAACCATATGCGGCTGCAGCAGAAGATGTCGGTACCATTATTTGTCCAGGTGATGGTGGTGTGTGGTTGTAGGTAGCCGGTGATTTTCTTTTACATCCTGGTCAGCTACTTTCCTCTTAGATAAATACTTCTGAGTTTCATCGAGAGACTGATGACGGTTTTGGTTCATCCACTTCAAAGCATTGGTTACATTGTCAGATAGATAATCATTTCCTGTATCCTTCCAGCTGTAAAGTGTGTTTCCAGTAATATTTTTAAGGTGCCCTGATCTATGCAAAAACTTTATGGCCAAACGGTATCGGTGACCAAGAGCATTTTTACTTAATGGTTTTTTTGAGCCCAGGTGTGTTTTCTCCCGGAGTAAATAATCTGTAGAATGTAGGCTTTCAATTTTCAAATCAATCAATATCCCCATAAATTCATCTGGAATAGTGGTGACTCCATTCTTTCCATTTTTGGAAACATCGCTTTGAATAATGATGATTGACTTTTGTAAATCAAAATTTGAACGCCTCATCTGTCGCATCTCATTTGGACGAACCATTGTATAAAACTGCAACAAACATGCTGTGTATACAGTCACATCATTCTTTCGTAAGTAGTCCAGGATAATAGGTATATGATCTTCAGGAACCGGAATGCGTTTCTTTTCACCTTCCTTCAGTTGCTCAATCTCTTTCCAGATATTGGTTGTGATAATTTTCTTCTTCACGAGCTTAGCGAAAATTGAATGTAATGCAGTGATGTTTTTATTGTGAGTTACTGGTAGGAGTCCTTCTTCAAGTAGCCGGGCAGAATACATTTCAGCTACCCTGGTAGATAAAGATCCTATGGGTAATTGATCATAATTCTTTTCCTGCAAAAACTTAAGGAATTTTCTAGTCACACTTGAATAAGTTCGGATTGTTGCATTTCGCAATCCTCTACACAGAACCAGCGAATAGTTTATTGCAGGTTCCGCCAACATCGTGACTTTTGACTCATACAAGTCCTGATCATACGGATATCCGAATGGAAGTCTTGCATCAATTGTCTTGATGATCATGGCCGCAGCATCAGCTCTCTTTTCAGGAGCTATTCGCCCAAGGTCGAACGAATCACGCCATCGCTCCCTGATCAAGGAGTTAGGATTCGTCTGGTACCATACGATGTATGGTCTTTTGCCTGCTACATAGCGGGCTGGAAGAAAGTCTATCATAATGACATGGACAGATGTTCTATCCTTCCTTGTCAACGATGTGTCATTTACCTTTCGATGTAACTGCCTCTTGGTGCCACAACGTGAGGCGATTACATCTTTTACCGGGTGGATGGAGGGTCTCGAACCCACGACCTCTAGAACCACAATCTAGCGCTCTAACCAACTGAGCTACAACCACCATTTAACCATTTCTCAAACTGGATTTTGGGAAACGGAGGGCAAATATAATCCATTCCTTAGTTCACCGCCGGAGTTTTTTCAATCTTGAAGGTCCTGGTCACAGGATTGAGTGGTGCATTCACTAATTGACCATTTGCATCCAGGAGACTTAGTTTGATCGTATTGTCACCTTCAGGCAATCCTTCAATGTAATAAGGTTGCCAGGTATCAATCATGTGTTTTTCACCATTGATGTCAGCTTCGACTTTATTGTTTTTCAGATCCGTATTTACCAGGTAGAAATCCAGCATTACTTTTTTCCCATCATCGCCAGAATAAAGGCCTTTGGGACGACTATAGAACAACATAGGCTCTTTGATATCCTCTGTTTTTCCAAAGCTCTTATCCTTGACATTCACTTTAACTGCTTTATATGCAGCAGGTGTTTTAAGGCTCTCATGATAGGATCTGGATAGAAAAAAGAGGATGTAGTGATCGCCCTCTGCTATTTCCTGATCAAAATTATCAGTGTACTTGGCGATATAGGGTTCATTGTCAACGATGAGGTGAATATGTTGACCTTCTTTGCTGTTGGCACAGTTTTTCTGAGGAGCATCCGGGGTTTGCTCTCCCAGCTTGTAGGAAGTACCTCCGATCACAGCGGTAAATTTCCCTTTTTTATAGTCAATAGACTTAAGTTGTGCATCCGGAAAATTCTGTGACGTACTGAATGGCGTCAGTGTATATTTGATGGCAGGAGCTGTAGCTTCTTCCATTTTGACCTCCGGCTCAGGTGCAGGTTTATTTTTGCACGCGGCCAGGAGGAAGAATAAAGCTGAAATGAGTAATATGTTTTTCATTTTACATTGTTTTTTGATGAATTAATCACTTTAAAATTAAGAATGTCTACATTTTTACAAGGTATAATAATCCCTGAAAGATTTTAATGTCAATTCAAGGACCCGATAAGCCATCTGTTACATTGTCCCAAATGGGTCCTTTTGAGCAATTGTTCAAAACCCACTATCCATTTGTCTGCAGTGTGATCATTAAATATGTCGGAGACAAGACAAAAGTTGAAGATATTGCCCAGGAAATTTTCGCAGAATTGTGGACAAAAAGAGAAATTATCAGCATCCATACTTCTGTTCCGGCCTACCTCAGGCGGATGGCTGTATCAAGAGCACTAAATTATTTACGGGACACAAAAAAATACAACTGGGATGATCTGGATACGCTTGTGGATGCACCTTCAGATGCTATAGCCCAACAACCAGAAGCCATCCGGCAGCTGGAGCAAGAGGAGCTCCAGAAGTTAATAGCATCCTCCATTGAGAAACTACCCGAAAAATGCAGGATTATATTCATGCTGAGCAGGAATGATGAATTGTCCTATTCCGAAATCGCTCAAAACCTGGATATTTCGATAAAAACCGTTGAAAATCAAATTGGAAAGGCTTTAAAATATCTCCGGATAGCCTTGTCAAACAATAGGGGATAAGATTGATAAAAGTGTCTAATACTACGTATGATGGAAGATACCAATGAGGTTAGGATAGGCAGATATCTCTCCGGTGAAGCGGCGAGTGAGGAACGGTCCATGTTTGAGCACGAGCTGGAATCAAATCCTGCATTAAAAAATGATTTTCTGACATACAGGAAGATTTGGGAAACCAGCCTTCCGGATACACAGCAATCATGGGATAGCACAGGAGCATGGCAACGATTTGCTGCAACCTCGCTACCCGGACGAAAGGAAATCTCAATCACCAGGAGGTTAAATTTTAAATGGGCTGTTGCTGCAGTGCTATTGATTGCATTAGCATCCTTTGTTCTTTTCTGGAATAATGGAAAACCTGTTTCATACGCTTACAATGAAAAAGCAACCGGGCCAATAGTTTTATCTGACGGGTCAAAAATTTATCTAAATACAGGATCAACTGTAGATGTCTATCCTTTCAAAAATAAGAAGCGTCAGGTAGCTCTTCATGGAGAAGCATTTTTTGAGGTAAACCCGGTTCCAAACCAACCCTTTACCGTAAAGTGCGGAGGGACAATTACTGAAGTCGTCGGAACAGCTTTCAATATCTCAGAGACAAAAGAGAACACAAGGATATACGTGCAGAGGGGAAAAGTAATCTTTAAATCTGTGAATAAAATTAAAGAAGCTGTGGCTCTTACTGCAGGTGAAGCAGCATTGTATGATGAGGACAGGATGCAATTGATCCCAAATCCTTCCCCGAATATTAATGCATGGCATACACGGAATCTCAATTTCCCAAAGAATATGACCATTGCTGAAATCATAGCCGATGCATCGAGATATTTCAACATGACCATACTTCTCGAAAACAATAAGCTCAAAGATTGCCGGATTGGTGCAGCCCTCGTTTATAATAATCCTGATATAAACGCAGTGATTAAGCCTCTGGCCAGTTTCATCAATGGTTCAATAATCATGGAAGGGAATAAATGCTCAATTCTTGGCGGTAATTGTCCCTAGTCCTGAGCAATACCTCTTTTGCTCCAATATTTGCAAACCTTTGTTTTCCATCCTTGACTGCCATCTTTCCTTGTAGCCATGAGGTAAGAATTACTGGAGGCTGCCTACTTTAGGGAGATCCTGATAACTATATCCTGTTTACTGTAAATTTGCCCCCTCAAAATCAGATATGATTTCAGTTAAAACAGATTTATTGATCATTGGCGCCGGACCTGTAGGACTTTTCACAGTGTTTGAAGCAGGTTTACTAAAGATGAGATGTCACCTTATGGATGTCCTGCCGCATATCGGTGGACAATTGACAGAGATTTACCCCAAAAAACCAATTTATGATATTCCGGGGTATCCGATCATCATGGCTGCCGATCTGGTGCACAATCTCAGGAAACAAATAGAACCTTTCAAACCCACCTTTACATTAGGTGAAAGAGCTGACACTATCGAACAAAACAATGATGGTTCATTCACCATTGTGGGACATGCAGGTACGATCATTGAAGCAAAGGTTATCGTCATAGCAGGAGGCCTTGGATGTTTTGAACCCAGGAAACCACCTATACCTCATATTGAAAATTATGAAGGGAAAGGTGTTGATTATTTTGTAAAACAGCCTGAAGCATACCAGGGGCAACGAGTTGTGATAGCAGGAGGAGGAGACTCTGCATTGGATTGGACGATCGAATTAGCGGAAATAGCAAAATCAGTGACCCTGATCCACCGTAGAACAAGTTTCAGGGGTGCGCCTGACTCTGTTGATAAAGTGATCAGGTTAGTAAATGAAAAGAAAGTCAATCTGATCACGAATGCAGAGGTTATCGAACTGGAAGGAAATGAGAAACTGGAGGCTACTATCGTCGAACATCATGATCAACGACTTAGACTAGAAACGGATAATTTTTTGCCGCTGTTTGGACTAACACCAAAACTTGGACCAATAGCAGGGTGGGGACTGGGAATTGATAAGACAGCCATTACCGTTGACCCTCTGGATTACAGTACGAACATAAAAGGAATATATGCTGTAGGAGATATCAATCAGTACCCGGGAAAATTAAAGCTTATTCTTTGTGGATTTCACGAAGCAACACTGATGTGTCAGTCTGCCTTTCACCATATTTACCCGGAACAAAAATTATCGTTTAAATACACTACCGTAACGGGTATTGAGGGCTTCGAAGAAAAGAGTAATGCTTAAAAAAAAGTTGACTGTGGTTTCAAACTTCGGTCAACTTTTTTCTTTTAAGCAAATTATTTTATCCTCCGGTTTCCTGCCGTAGTTGTTTTATCTGGCTGTCCCAAAGTCTTTTGAGATCTTCTGTTTCTTTTTCGGCGGCGAAGTCCGTGATCTCAAGTACAGTCTCCTCTGTAACGGGAGACAGGTACATTCTGAATTCAAGATACTCATGCCTTGGGGCCCCTTCCCATTTGAATCGGATACGTTCTTCTTCAATATCATCTACAACCTCTGCATTTTCCTCATTTCCATCCCAGGTAAATGTATAGACGTCTGAATTGATATCTACGCCGTCGCAAAACCATCGGACAAGACATGCAGGGGTGGTCAAAAACTTATAAAGTATGGCTGGGGAGGCTTTAAATATGTATTCCAGATCTACAGGTATTCGCTTCATAATTGATTTCTAATGGAAAGGCAGGCTCATCACCTCTTCTTATGCTGAAGGGCGTAAATAAAACAGAATTCCTGAATATAACAAACAATTGAACTTTTTTTCCTCTCAGGGCATTAATTCTCTTTTGCTGTCTTAACGGCTATGTGCTAGTGTTATTATGGTATAATCGGGCTATCAGGCGAAATTGAGAGGTATAAAAAAATAAATTAATAATACGGTTAGGTTGGAAAAAACGTACTTTTGCGCCTCTTTTGATAGCAACTGGACAAAGAGGAACGTTTTTTGTCGGCTATTTTGTCCAAAACTTTAATAAAGCAAATTTTGCCATGAGGCAGCTTAAGATAACCAAATCCATTACCAACAGGGAAAGTCAATCCCTGGAAAAATACCTTCAGGAGATCGGCAAAGTCGATCTGTTGACTCCTGAAAAGGAAGTAGATCTGGCCAAAAAAATTAAGCAGGGTGACCAGATCGCCCTGGAAACACTGACAAAAGCCAACTTAAGGTTCGTTGTTTCTGTGGCTAAGCAATATCAAAATCAGGGCCTTTCCCTCAGTGATCTTATCAATGAAGGCAACCTGGGTCTGATCAAGGCAGCTCAGCGATTTGACGAAACGAGAGGATTCAAATTTATCTCGTATGCAGTGTGGTGGATACGCCAGTCTATTCTACAGGCTTTGGCAGAGCAATCCCGTATTGTTCGTCTGCCGCTCAATAAAGTTGGATCACTAAATAAGATCAATAGAGCATTTTCTCAGCTGGAACAGGAATTTGAACGCGAACCTTCTTCTGAAGAGTTAGCTACGATCCTTGAGATTTCTGCTGATGAAGTTGAAACTACATTAGGTGTTGCAGCCAGGCACGTATCCATGGATGCTCCTTTCGTAGATGGTGAGGACAATTCATTACTCGATGTTCTTGAAAATCCAAATACGCCGGGTACAGATTCAGGTCTTGAATACCTCGAATCACTTCGCAGGGAAATCGACCGTTCACTAGGTACATTGACAGATCGCCAGGCTGATGTCATCAAATTATATTTTGGCATCGGTGTCGAACATCCGTTATCACTTGAAGATATCGGTGACAGGTTTGGACTGACACGCGAACGAGTTCGTCAGATCAAAGACAAAGCGATCAATAAATTAAGATCTGCCAGCAGAAGTAAATTGCTTAAGCATTACCTGGGAGCTTAATTTTTTCCCTTATTCATTCAAAAGGAGCTTTTCAAGTTATAAAAAGAAGAAGGCCATTCAGGATCTCATCCGAATGGCCTTCTTCTTTTTATTTACGAGAGTTAAACATCTACACACCTAAACATCTAACCACTTAAACTTTTAAACATTAACCGTTTAACCGTTTAACTGTTTAACCGTTTAATGTTTCTCCAGCTTATCGAGATACTGAAGATTGTCGATGTTGAGGACTTTAGCCAGTTTCCCTACTTTCTTGAGATCGATATTTCCCATGAAGCTAAGCATGGCAAAGTTCTTTTCTCCACCGACTACCATCAGCAGTTCCTGCACGATGTCACCGGATGATTTCACCATGAACTGTACATTTTCCCCATTATCACGGGCGGTCAGTAACAATTCATATTCATTTGTATTGATTGCCTTCATCGCTTCCTGGTAGACTTGCAATGCATTTACTTCTGTGTGCAGGACCCGAAGGCTTTTGATGCTGCGGATGACTTCCTGTACATCAGGTTCCATGTCCTGGATTTCAATTTTAGATACCATGTTGAACATTTTCGGACTGATGTACACTACACTGAAACGGGTGTCGTCGATATACTTATTAAAGTATTTGGTGATCGCATCTTCCTGTGCGAAAGAAGTGAGGGTAGCAGTAAGGATGATGAAAAATGAAAGAATAAAAGATTTCATGATAGAATGAATTGGATTAAAGTGATATGGTTTGATTATTTGAACATCTCGGCATATTCGCCGGCTTTCTGTATGTTGATCATAGCTTCGCTTTGTGATTTATTCAGCTTTGAGGAGACGAAAGCAAGAGCTTCGCGAACTTCTTCATAAGCTTTGTACGGATCATCGTAGGTTTCTGCCATTTGAGCAGATTGCGTGGTTTGCTGACTGTACTTCCAGACACCAAGGCCAGACATTGCAAACAGCACTATAGCGGCGGCGCTGGCCATCCATCTGTAGATGGGGCGAACTGTGGCTCTTGATGCAATGAGCGTTTGTTTCAGATTAAAGGCATCAATGTCATCGATGGAAAGAGAGTTGGTTTGTTTGCGTGCTTCAGCAAGCATGGCAAAATACGCAGCCTCCGGGCCTTGTGAGCCTTCCATCTCATTCATGAGTTTCGCTTCCTCATGCGTTGACGTTTCAGCATTCCAGTATTTTTCAAGAAGTTTATTATCCATTTTTTTTAAGCTTGATAAAGTCCAAATGTGTTGATTTTGCTCAGCATACGTTGTATGTGTTTTCTTGCTCTGAACAGGCTGACCTTGACATCATCAAGATTGAATCCTGTCGTCACACAGATCTCTTCATACGTCATCTGTTCGATTTCGCGCAGATGGAATACGGTGCGTTGTTTTTCCGGTAGCTGGTCAAGACAGGTATTCAGTTGGGTCATCAGGTCAGTGTTTTCCATTTGTTTATCCGGAATAGGTGCCTGATCGCTGACAGAATATGCTTCATCAATGTTGACCATGTTGTCTTTGACCTTTCTGAGTATATCAAGCGCTCTGTTTCGCGTTAATACCATCATCCAGGCTTCCAGGTTCTCAATTGTGTCTGCCTCCTGGCGCTTTTGCCAAAGCTTGTACATGACATCCTGTACCACGTCTTCTGCTGAATCACTATCTTTTACAAAGCGCAGGGCATACCTGTACAGCTTGTCCTTCATTTTGTGAAAAATGGCCTCGTATTGTGCAGCATTCATTTCGGATATATTGACGGCTTAAATATAGTTTTGTTACAATCCATCAGGATTATTGACTCATTTTATCCGTTGAACACGGAATTCCCCTTTAAAAGTTGAAGCCTGCGGCAGGGAAGGTTAATTTTTCTTTAATAAATGCGAGCATCGCAATTCCATCCAGGCATAAAAATGAATTTACTTCCTGCCGGATTTCAGATAGCCTTCTCAACCGACTTGCGGATATTCTCCAGATCGATCCGGATGGTATTGAGGTTACTTGTTAATGAGCTTAGTTCGGCAGTCTCCTGTTGTATCAGGGCATCAAATTTTGCAAACTGTTCATTCATTTTTGATTTTATGCTTCCGATATAAGCATACAATTCCCGCGTCAATTCCTCCTGGAGACGTTTACGTCCTTTTTCCATTTCCGATTTATATTGTTTTATCACTTTACCACGCTGCAATCCTAAAGTGATTCCTGCCAGTAAAAATCCAACTGTAGTCAGGACACCACCGGTCACATCAAACACCATCCCGTGCGTGACTGCAGCCAGTATAATTCCTACGACCGCAATACCACTGCCGGCAGCTACATTCGTACCTACTCTTGAATCTGTATTGACAAGACCTTTTGAAGTGAAATTTTCTGTTCGCTCTAAAAATTGTCCAAAGGCTTCTCTTAATTCTCTCAGTATATTCTGTCGTCGCTGTCCTATTTCTGAAAAAATCTCATGATCATTGGCAAGAATGGTTTTACTGTTCCTCATCTGCAGATCAATGGTATGTCCCATCAGCTGAATGCTTTCAGCAAGATCAAGCACCCGGTCATTTATTTTTTCCTGCATGCCGGAACCAAAATCATTTTGAAGCCTTTTTGTAAAATCTTCAAGCCAGGACTTAAGGGATTGCGATTTTGAAAAAATAGACCCAATCGATCGTTTGAGCACCGGGAAAAATGAAAGTGAATCATTTAATTCATCTGCATATTTATTTGAAACCCGGTCGTATGCAGCCATGAGATTTTCAACCAGGATATCAGATTGCTTATTCGATCTGCTGGCATGGTCTTCGAGTGCTTTATGGATTTCCTGTCTGAATGTGAGATCAGCATCGAGTTGTTGTTGTCGCAGCTGCAAGCCATTCTGTAGTTTAGTGAGAATATTAAACGTCGTCTCAGAGATACTGATCAGCTTTTGTTGTTGTGCTCTGCCGCCAGTCACCTGGTCAAGAATGAATCTCCGCAAAGACTCAAATCCACTTTGTTGCTGAAGTCCCTGCAATTCATCTTTCGCAGAGACAGCAAAAATGACAGGGTTTTTTATTCCTTTCTTTTGTGCATAATCTTTTACACCCTGCACATTTATTTCCAGGTCGGGCTCATCCATGAGATCTTTTTGCTGAAGGACGAACACTATCTTTTTATGCCATTCTTCGTGCATGAAATTGAAAAAATCCCACGCGGATTGACGATAGGGATTTTTCGATTCGAATACAAAAACGATCAGGTCTGAACCCGGAATAAACCTTTCTGTGATTTCCTGGTGATGTGTGATAATTGTATTTGTTCCAGGTGTATCTACAATAGCTATATCTTTTAGAATTGGATTAGGCTTATACACTCTTTTGAGATAAGGACTGATCTCTTCTGTTCTGAATGTGTCGCCATACATGATCTGCTGGATGGTATCCGTCATCGGTGATGGTGCGACAGCGCAAAGTTCCGGGTCTTCCAGGAGGGCGTTAATGAATGAACTCTTGCCTGCTTTTACTTCTCCGACGATGACAAACATATATGGTTCTTCAATCCTGTCTCTGAGGTCAGCTATTATCCTGCCTGATTCGGTATGTGATATTCGTTGTGTAAACTGCTGAAGTCGTTGAAGGACTACTTTCAATTCACCTTTCTGCTCCTGGAGTTTTTGATCGATTACCTTAATCATGTTTGTTTGTAAAGTTCGTGTGCATATTGTGTCAGGTAATCCATAGTGCCGGGCCCGAGATGACAAAGTACATCCAAGATACTTAGGTTTGGAAGATGTGAATTTGAAAACCTGTGGATTTGATCATATACCGGAAGGACATTCAGTAGTAAAGAGGTCTCACCTGCCGGAATACCTTTTCTCAGGTCAAGAACAGAAGCAGCGGGTTCAACCTCGTAAGAATGTGTATATTTCAGTTTCCATTCACCCGGAAAGAATGAAGTGAAAAGCTGAATAAATTGCATATTCAGATCCCAAAGGAATTGGTGGCTGTTCTTGAAAATAGCGTCAATATCATTTTCGATTTCATTAAAAAAGGCGGTTTTCCCGTACGCAGCCTGTATGCTGTTCATGTGAATCCGGGGCCAGGCTTCATCATATGATATTTCAACCCGGGTGATGGGCATATCCTGATTCTTACCTTTTCGAAGTGGAATTGAAAGAAAAAGTGCCTGTTGAGGTCCGAGAATGGCCGTTTTATTTCTCCAGGTTTTTTTTTGATAATGTTCGTGTTGTTCCAGGATGAGATTGTCGTGATACAACCAATGCGCAAAATATTCTACTGATGGTAAATATTGTAAACCTGCAACACAGCTGTTCAAACTATTCATTTCCCGCTTTTGACATGCAAATGTAATCTGTATGGCGGAAGATGTAGGTTGGAGAAAATACGCCGGAAGGTTCAGGACATTTCCTAAGCTCATCCATTCCGGATCTGACCAGGATGTCAGGATGATTATCTGCATTCCTGTCTGCGCAGAGACTGAGATTTTGTCTGTGTTAGATTCCATTTATCAGTCGCATAAAACAGAAATTAAAACGGAAGTAATTCTGCTTTTTAATAAGAACGCTTCGATGTCAGCAGCAGAGATAGGCCAGCATATCCAGTCCTGGGAACAATGCAATAGTTGGATTGAGCATCATAAACAGGAAGCCATTACATACCTTCCGGTTTACCTGGATGAATTGCCTGATCCAAAAGGTGGAGTAGGATGGGCCAGGAAAATGGCAATGGATGAGGCAGCTCGCAGACTGGATGCAGATGGTATCATAGTTTGTCTTGATGCTGATTGCACTGTTGCACCAAATTATCCGGAGGCTGTCTTTCAACACTTCCAGGAATTTAAATCACATGACGCAGCCTCTATTTTTTATGAACACAAGGTTGACCATCTCAACCTGGCACATAGGAATGCTATTATAGTCTACGAATTACATTTACGATATCTTATCAATGCACAACGGTGGTGTGGGCATCCCTATGCATATGCCACTATTGGTTCAGCGATGGCGGTCAGGCGTAAATCCTATCTAGACCAGGGCGGAATGAATACGCGCAGGGCAGGAGAGGATTTTTATTTTCTTCAAAAATTTATTGAGATAGGTGCGCATGGCGAAATTAGAAATACGGTAGTCTATCCATCGGCACGGATATCATCCAGGGTACCGTTTGGAACCGGAAGAGCCATGCAGCAAATTTTATTGGAAGAGGAAAACTGGCTCACCACCGATTTCAATATTTTCCGTCAGATCAAACCTCTGTTTCAATCTCTTGATAAGCTTAGGGAGATCAGCTCACGAGGTCCGAGAGAATTTAATTATCAGACTTTTCAGGTTGAGCTTGGTATTTCACCGGATGTAGTGTCGTATCTTGAAGAAATCGATTTTTTAACAGAGTGTCATTCAATCGTGAATCAAACGGCGAGCTCTGCTTCATTCAGGAGAAGGTTCTTCAGGTATTTCAATTCTTTCCGGATGATCAAGTACATGCACTACATGGGGGATCACTACTTTCCGGATGTGCCTGTCATCGAAGCAGCATCCAGGCTCGCAAGAGAGATGAAATTGCCCGTCACTTCATCTGCAAATGAAGATGCATTGCTCCAGATATTCAGACAATATGATCGTGGAAAGAGATAATGACTTCTGCCTGGCTTATCTGAAGATTTCAGTCTGTGCAAAGTGAAAAGCGGCTTCAATAGAAGCATTTTCATCTGAATCCGAGCCGTGGACAGCATTTTCTCCAATGTTTTTTGCAAATAAAGCCCTAATGGTGCCTGGTGCCGCTTTTGAAGGATCTGTAGCACCAATGAGTGTACGGAAATCCTCTACAGCATTCTCTTTTCTTAATACGGCTGCGACAATAGGACCGGAGGACATAAAGCTGACTAATTCGCCAAAAAAGCCTCTTTCCCTGTGGATATCGTAGAATTCTCCGGCTTTCTCAGGTGAAAGCTTGGTATATTTCATGGCGATGATTTCAAACCCGGCTTTATTGATCTGGGCCAGGATAGCTCCTATATGGCCTGCTGCTACTGCATCTGGCTTGATCATGGTAAACGTAATATTTCCTGTCATGGCTGTTAAATAAGGTATTGTGGTTACTTCAAATGGGGCGCAAATCTAACATATTTGTAAGTATGTAAATAAAGTTAGACCTTTGCGCCCTGCAAAAAACAGGCAGCCAGGTATGGATTCATTGCGTCAACTCATTCGTCAGCCTTCTCATGTGGTGATTGTCACCCATAAGAATCCAGACGGCGATGCACTGGGATCAACTTTAGCACTCTCAGCTGTACTGACGAAATTGCTCCACAACGTTTCAGTTGTGCTGCCCAATGATTTTCCACCTGTATTCAATTTTCTTCCCGGGATAGAAAAAGTGATTATTGGTGAGATGACACCGGATGAAGCAGTTGCAGCCTTTGAAAAAGCTGATATTATTTTCTGTCTTGATTTCAACTCGCTCGACCGTATAGACAGGTTTGGCCTGGATGTAATGGCTTCAAGAGCCATTAAAGTCCTGATAGATCATCATATAGACCCTGAGCCTTTTGCTGACTTTAGCATCTCAAGACCGGAAGCAAGTTCTACTGCGGAACTGATCTATGATTTTTTAGTAGATATGGGTCTTGAAAAATATATCGATGTGGGTATTGCGGAAGCTTTGTACACCGGCATTCTGATGGATACAGGATCCTTCAGGTACGCTACAAATCCCAGGCTCTTTGAAATATCTGCTGAATTGAAGAAGCTGGGCATGGATGATTACATGCTTCAGATCCGTTTATTCAACAGCATGACCGAAAAGCAGTTAAAACTGCTCGGGCATTGTCTGGCAAATCGGATGGAATTAATACCTGAACATCAGGCCGGTATTATCTGGCTTGATAAAGAGGATTATAAAAAATGGTCCATTGGCCGTGGAGACACGGAAGGGATTGTCAATTATATTCTCATGGTGCGGAATATGAAATTGGCTGTTTTTATCTCCGAACAGCAGAATGTGACCAAGCTTTCTTTCCGTTCGAAAGGAAATATCAACGTGCAGGAAATTTGTCACAATTATTTTAATGGCGGGGGACATCGCAATGCGTCCGGCGGGCAGCTCAAAGCTTCGATCGAAGAGACCCTGGCCAAAGTAAAAGAGATTATACCACTAACAATGAATGCATATCAATTACAACATGAACAATAACCTATTCTTTTCTCTGCTCTGCGTCCTCCTCGTTGCAGGATGCTCTTCCCAAGGTAAACGTATGAAAACTCCGACGGGATATGAATACCAGATTGTCCGCAAGGGTTCTTCCACTGAACCTATCCCGGTCAATAGCTATGTATTTTTCAGTATGTCACTCACTGAAAAAGATTCCGTCCTGCAGTCATCTGCAAAAACGGGAAAACCTTCCGTGATCAAAATCGAAGCGGATATGAAAAATTTCGGACAATTAAAACCATTGGTTGATTTGATGGCAACCCTGCATGAAGGTGATAGTCTGGAATTTTATTTTCCTATTGATTCCTTCGAACGCAAACCACCCGGGTTTGAAAAATTCACTGAACCTCTTGTCTATCACGTAGGCGTATTGAATGTCATGGATCAGGCCGAATTCCAGGCACACTCTGATTCGATTTCAAAAGAACAGGAAAAGGTCAAACAAGTCGTGAGAGACCGTATGCCTGAAATTGAATCAAAAACAAAAGCTACCTGGACTTCTTACAAAAAAGGTGAATTGAAAGATCAGATCCAGACCACAGCTTCAGGTTTAAAATATATCATGCTTGAGCCTGGTGATGATGGAACCAAACCTGCCAAAGGAGAACAGGTATCTGTTCATTATTATGGAATGCTTGATTCAGATGGTGTCATGTTCGATTCTTCTTTCAAAGGAGGTCAGCCATATCAGTTTCCGGTTGGTGTAGGACAGGTAATTCCAGGATGGGATGAAGGAATAATGTTGTTGAACAAAGGCGCTAAAGCAATTTTGTTTATTCCGGCATCTTTGGGATACGGAGCAGCTGGTTCACCACCAGTCATTCCTGCAAATGCAGACCTTGTTTTCTATGTCGAATTAGAGAAATAAGTAATAGTATTTAACGATAAGATTTTCTATGGAGAGGGACGTTGTCAAATTCGTCCCTCTTCAATTTGAATATTTGAAATAAATTAAAATGACTGTAGAGCAATTCAATAACCTTCAGGCCCGTGTGGAAGTATTAGGGAGGTATCTTTGACGTCGCAAGACGACAAATACAGCTCGAAGAAAAGGAACAGCTTACACTCGATCCTGACTTCTGGAATGATTCCGAACGAGCCCAATCTGCACTTAAAGAAATAAAGACCCACAAACACTGGCTCTCTCATTTCAAAGACATCAAAACCGTAGTAGATGACCTGGGCGTCCTCCTGGAATTCTATGATGCAGGAGAAACTCCTGAAGAAGAATTAGATCGTGCTTATGAGAATGCGGTAAGCATCATAGATGATGTCGAATTCCGCAGCACACTCAATCAACCTGAAGACGAGCTTTCTGCTATTCTGGAAATCAATGCAGGTGCCGGTGGAACAGAAAGTTGTGACTGGTCTGATATGATACTCCGGATGTACATCATGTGGGGTGAAAAAAATGGTTACAAAGTATCTGAGCTCAACAGGGTGAACGGTGATGTAGCTGGAATAAAAAGTGCAGAAATAGAGATCAGCGGGGATTATGCTTACGGAATGCTTAAAGGTGAAAATGGTGTGCACCGCCTGGTGCGCGTAAGTCCCTTTAATTCCCAGGGCAAGCGGATGACTTCATTCTGTTCTGTTTTTGTCCATCCCGAAATCGACGACACCATAGAAGTGGATATCAATACCGATGACCTGGAATGGGATACCTTCAGATCTAGCGGTGCCGGTGGCCAGCATGTAAATAAAACAGAATCCGCAGTGAGAGTCCGCCATCTTCCATCCGGTATCGTGGTGGAGTGTCAACAGGAAAGATCCCAACACCAGAACCGTGAAACTGCTCTTAAAATGTTGAAGTCACGACTATACGAACGCGAGATTCAACGCCGGAATGCAGAGCGTGATAAGGTTGAAGCTGATAAGATGAAAAACGAGTGGGGTAGTCAGATCAGAAGTTATGTGCTTGATGATCGTCGTGTGAAAGATCACCGGACACAACATACGGTTCACAATCCTGATCTCGTATTAAACGGTGATCTGAATGGATTTTTGAAGGCATACCTGATGTGGAGCAAGAGTGGATATATCTCACAGAATTAATCTTAGAACGGACGTTCGAGTGTCTCTGACCTCGAACATGTACAAATTATTCTAACAGATCTCCGAGTGTCTCTGACCTCAAAAAGTTATTACGGAAAATTTCCTAACACAAATGAAATTCACAGTTCGAGGTCGGAGACACTAGAATGTCGGGTTTCTACAAGTTCGAGGTCTGAGACACTCGAACGTCAGTTTATTCTTCAATAACATTTTCCATCATCCACATTGCATACTCTTTATTTACCTCACAGTTCCAACTTAGAATACAGGGATTCTCATAAGAATGATGTTGACTGATAAAATCCATAAGCCTGTTTTTTAGATAAGGCATGGTTTTCAACATCAAAACGAATTCATTTTCATTTTGCATCATCCCTTCCCATGGATAGATGGATTGAACCGGGAATATATTTGCGCATGCGGCAAAACGTTTTTCAACGGCGATTTGACCCAGTGATGCAGCTTCTTCGTTTGTACCTGCGGGAATATAAAAGAGTAGGATTTGCAAAGTTTGCTTCTTTAAGAAGAACATAAAAAATTATAAAGACAAAATTTCAGCCATGCGCAACAAATCAAGATCGACCTCTTTGTGCTTATTGATCGCATCATCAAAGGAGACCATGACCATCTTATTGTTTTGTACGCCGATCATCACATTGGCTTGACCTTCCAGGAGTGCTTCAACTGCTTTGTAGCCCATGCGGCTTGCAATCAACCGATCCAGGGCAGATGGAGCACCGCCTCTTTGCATATGACCTATGATAGTCACTTTCGGGTCATAGTCCGGGAACCTGTCTTTAATCTCACCAGCAAGCTTTTGCGCATTGCCACTTTCATTTCCTTCTGCTACAATGATCAGTGAAAATAATTTCTGACGCTTGGCAGTTTTTTCAAGATGCCTGATCAGGGTTTCAACATCGATGCTGGCCTCGGGGATTAGTATTGCTCCCGCACCACTTCCTATCCCGGTATTTAATGCAATAAAACCTGTGTCCCTTCCCATCACTTCGACGAAGAACAACCTGTTATGCGAATCCGCAGTATCCCTGATTCTGTCTACTGCCTCAATAGCAGTATTCACAGCTGTATCAAAACCTATTGAATAATCGGTACCATACAAATCATTATCAATAGTACCGGGAATACCGACTATAGGAATACCGTATTCCTCGTAGAAAAGTTTTGCACCGGTAAATGTTCCATTTCCGCCAATAGCAACAAGTGCATGGATGTCATTAGCACGTAATGAATCATAAGCCGTTTTTCTTCCTTCAGGTGTCCGGAAACGATCACTTCTTGCTGTTTTAAGTACAGTGCCACCGCGTTGAATGATGTTTCCCACATCCCCTTTGTCAAGTTTTTCAATGTTGCCATCGATCATACCTTCATAACCCCGGTACACACCGAAGACCTTGAGATCATGGTAGGAAGCAGTCCTGACAACAGATCTGATAGCCGCATTCATCCCGGGAGCATCACCTCCTGATGTAAATACAGCAATGCGGCTTATATGGCTATTCTTCAATTTCATAATTATGGTGCATAGTAAAAAGGCGATAGGAAGGATCTTTTAAAAAAACCCCGGCCTTCAGTGCATTCTTTGCAAGTTCGGTTTCAATTAAGTCGGCAAATATACATCCTATCGAACCAAGAAAGTGCACAGGTTCAACAGGCTTTAAAGGCAGGACCTGGTTTTGCAGAAATATCCGGATGCGTGATTCTACAAGTTCTTTAATCCATGGATTTGCTTTGAGCTTCACAGCAATTTCTGCGAATGATGCGAGATATTGATTGGGTGTTGATGAAGAATAAAGTTGCTTTAACAAGCCAACTCTCCCATCAGGCAGATATTTTGACATTTCTGTTGCTACCGGTTCCGGCATTTGATCGTAGAAATAAGCCTTAAGCAAAGACTTGCCGATGTCACTCCCACCTCCTTCATCACCCAGCATGTAACCCAGCGCATTTGCTTGTCTTGTAATCCGGTGACCGTCAAAAACAGCAGCGTGGCTTCCAGTGCCAAGAATTGCCACAGTACCTGATTCTTTTCCACATGTTGCCAAAGCGGCTCCGGTCAGATCCGAATTTACAATCACAGTACTTGATGGAAAAAGCAGGGCGATTAAATTTTTTACATCCAATGCAACCTGGGCATCAACTACTCCTGCACCATAATACCAGATACGCGTGGGTATAATTCCATGCAATTCATCCTGCAGTGATCCCAGCATATTTTTTCCGTTCTCATGTGAATGCACAAGAGGATTAAAACCGCTTAACCTGATTTCCTTCGTTTCTTTTCCGGTTACCCACCAGCTTGATTTTGTCGAGCCGATATCGCCGACCAGAATAATTTCACTCATTAGACTGACTTTGGATTCTGGTAAAAGTAGAAAGTAGTTTGTAAAGAAAAAGATCCATTTCAAAAGACAAAAAATCCTCGTGGTTCCAAATATTCGATTCTCATTCTTACATTCTTCCCTTCATTTCTGCCACTTTTGCCTGGTTGCTGAACTGTAGCACAAGGATTAGCGTTGTCAGGTCGAAGCATTCTTGCTTTTTCTTACCTTTGCCTCAGCTATTCATCAAATAAAAACTAAAACATGACCATCATTATTCTATTAGGTATTATAGTCGTTTTGGGCCTTTTCCTCATGGGCACGTACAATAAACTTGTCAGGTTGCGCAATGGAGCTGAAGAAGCCTTTCAAACAATCAATGTTTTTCTGAAGCAGCGCTATGATCTGATTCCAAATCTGGTCAGCACGATCAAAGGCTACACCCAGTATGAAAGTGGGGTTTTAGAGAAAGTTGTTCAGCTGAGAAGTGCAGCTATGGCAGCAGGAGGTAAAGATGGAGGTGCAGCTGACAATGCATTGTCAGGAGCACTCAAATCTGTATTTGCCCTGGCAGAAAACTATCCTGATCTGAAGGCTAACACTGAATTTTTACATTTACAGCAAACACTCACCAGCCTGGAAGAAAGCATCCAAAGATCACGTAGGTATTACAATGCTTCTGCACGCGACCTCAACAATGCTGTAGAAGTATTTCCGGCCAACCTGATCTCAGGTCCATTCGGCTTCAAGAGAATGAGCTACTTCGAAGTCGATGAGGCTGAAAAACAAAATGTAAAAGTTCAATTCTGATTCCATGCCGATGCGCCTGATTCTGTTATGCCTCTCCTTTTTGTTTTTGACATCAGGAGCGAAGGCGGAGTATTTTATCATTAAGCATTTTGATGTTATTGTCAATTTCACTGATGATGGATATGCCAACTTTGATGAGACCATTGAAGTTGAATTTTCTGAACCAAGACATGGGATATTTCAATTCATTCCCTATAAAGGAATTGTATCTGATCGCGAAGTAACCTGGGTTTTCAAAGACATTGAAGTTGATGGATATAAGTTTACAACTTCGAAGGAAAGTAATAACATTGTCATTAAAATCGGAGATGCTGATGTATTAGTAGATGGAAGACAAGTTTACCACATCCGGTTTAAGGTGCTTAATACCCTTAATTTCTTTGAAAAAAACATTGAATTTTATTGGGATGTGCTTGGTGTGGCCTGGCCAACAGATATAGAAAATTTTTCTTTTGATCTTAAATTTCCGGAAAAAGTGCAATTGTCAGCAAATGATGTATTGTGCTATACGGGAGCTGCAGGTTCCAGAGGTCAGGATGTAGAACTTCAGGTATTTCCTAATGAAGTAAAAGGAAAGACTACCCGTGTTTTTAGTCCTGGTGAAGCAGTATCGGTAGCTGTTAACCTGGAGGCCGGTACATTTCAACCGATGAGTGGTTTGGCCTCTTTCTGGCAAATTCATAGTTTGTTGATTGCTCCGTTATTTTTCTTATTGGCTGCTTTTTTCGCAAAGTTCTTTGCACGTAATCAAAAGCAACCGATCATGACGGAATATTTTCCGCCCGATGGAGTATCTCCTGTTATCGCAGGTGGTTTTATTGATAATAGTGTGGACAACAACGATGTCCTTTCATTGATCCCTCACCTGGCAAACAAAGGATATTTGCGACTGGAATCAAAGGAAGAAAAAGGTTTTTTCAAAAATAAAAACAACATTACGTTTTATAAGCTGAAAGAAGCAGGCTCAGATTTAATGGCCTTCGAAGCACAGTTTTTTAATGCGCTCTTTTCCACAGGGTCACTTGTTGAGCTCAGCGATTTGAAGGATAGGTTCTATACTCAATTAGCTGCAGTAAAAGCCTCCGTAAAAGCATGGATCAGTTCACAAGGTTGGTATTCTGCTGATCAGCAAGCATTCGGTTGTGTTACAGGTATTGTCGGTCTTATTTCTCTTGCCTGGGGTGCATATGCACTTTTTGCAAAACAGAATATGGATGGCATTGCATTAATCATTTCTGCATTTATTATTTTTTTCATTGCAAGCAGATTTCACAAACGGACACCTGCGGGAAATGAAACTTATCGTAAGCTTGAAGGATTCCGTCAATTCGTTGCTAAAGCTGAGCGACCCGTTATTGAACGGTTGATGAAGGATGACCCGCTTTATTATGATAAGACTATGCCCTTTGCATTGGCATTTGGTTATCTAAGTCAATGGAATAAACAATTTGAAGGATTGCTTACGCAACCTCCTTCGTGGTATGCCGGGCCTGTCATGTATGGGTCCGGAATGCATCAATCATGGAATACATTTTCAGAAAGCTTCCCTTCGGAGATCAGCAATATTGGATCTGTATTCGGCAGTAGTCCTAGTAGCAGTTCATCCGGTGGTGGTGGTGGTGGAGGATTTAGTGGTGGCGGCGGTGGTGGCGGCGGCGGTGGAAGCTGGTAATTTCAAAGAAATATGTCAAAACACAGAATCGCAGTTATTGGTGCCGGTACAATGGGCAATGGTATCGCACATGTTTTCGTGCAAAATGGTTACCCGGTAACCATGATTGACATTTCGAAGGATGCAGTTGAACGGGGTTTGATTACCATCCGTCAGAACATGGATCGTATGGTGCAAAAAGAAAAAATTTCTGCTGCAGATAAAGATAAGGCGTTAGCATTATTACAAACCTCAACGGATATCAAGTCGGGACTAGCGGATGCAACACTCATAATTGAAGCTGCAACTGAAAATCTTGATCTGAAACTTAAGCTGTTTAAAGATTTCAATCAATACGCTAATAAAGATGCCATCCTGGCTACCAACACAAGTTCGATTTCCATTACTAAGATTGCATCTGTTACAGATCGGCCTCAACAAGTCATAGGGATGCATTTTATGAATCCTGTACCTGTCATGAAACTTGTTGAGATCATCCGTGGATATAGCACCTCTGATGAAGTTGCCGGGGAAGTAACCATGATCTCAGAAAGTTTGGGAAAAATTCCTGTTGTCGTCAATGATTATCCCGGCTTCATAGCCAACCGTGTATTGATTCCAATGATCAATGAAGCTATCATCGCGTTATGGGAAGGTGTAGCAGGTGTTGAGGAAATTGATAACGTCATGAAGCTGGGCATGGCTCATCCTATGGGGCCATTGCAATTAGCAGATTTCATCGGTCTTGATGTAGTGTTAGCAATTTTGCGCGTATTACAGGACGGTTATGGACAACCTAAATATGCGCCATGTCCATTACTTGTCAATATGGTTCAGGCAGGAAAAAACGGAGTTAAAAGCGGAGAAGGATTTTATGTTTACACGCAGGGCTCCAAAGAAATGAAAGTAAGTGCTTCTTTCAAAAAATAATATTTCTCGCAAAGACGCAAAGCAAAATAATGGGCAGGTTGAAGATACTTTTCAACTCCTCACACCTCACGATTCACCACTCACTACTTACTACTTACTACTTACTACTTACATCTTAACAAGCTTCTTCGTCATCACTTTACCATCTTTTTCAATCATGATGAAATACAATCCATTAGGATATGCATTCATATCATCCATCCGGATTTCTTTTTCTTTCGTAGCATCAACATAGACAGATGAGGCTTTTATGATTTGTCCAAAAGAATTGAATACTGAGAAATGATATTCACCACTTTCAATAGCTTGTAACCTGATGACTGCAAAATCCACTGCAGGATTAGGATAAACTTCAAAAGCAGCAAGTAAAGAAGTTTCCTCTTTTACAGCAACATCACATTTTGTTTCAAAAATGTATGTAGAAAAGCTTGTCGTGTCCGTTAAGCAGATACTTCGGATCTGGAATTCATAAGATTTACATTTATCAAGATCAATGATGTTTGCAGTGGTATCGAGGGTTGCCCTTTCTGTAAATTCATTAGTACCTACTTCCCGATACTTGTAATGGTAGGCGATTGCTCCTTCTGAACTTGTCCAGAAAGCAAAAGCGCTATTAAAATTGATCGCGTCAAAAATTAGTGTATCAATTGGCGGACAAGTGTTTGGTTTAAGAATGTTCACACAGTAATCCTCTATTTCTCCGGCATCTAAATGATCACATGGATCCTGGTTTATACTGAACGGTGGTTGAAATTCAGCCATGCTCACCCTCATTCTTGTGCTACCTGCCAATGCTGTGAAAGGAATTGCAATCTGGCTGATCATAACCGTATCCGTATTGAAAAATCTTTCGTCAACGAATAACTCATCATTGCCAAAAGTTCCGTCCTGGTTGACATCAAGCCAAATCCTGTATTGTTCAAATTGTTTATTACCTGAAAATCCCGGACGGGACCATACCGTGTATGTTTCACCCGCAATGAATTCAGGATTCAATGCGTCATACAATGTATAGCCTGCACTTTCTCCTGAATGGTTGACTAATGGTCCAATGATCAGCGAATCGATGAATCCATCTGAAGCATTTGCCGATGCAGCCTCACAATAAGTCAGGTCTATACAGCTTCCGCAGCCTTTTGTCCGCAGTACATTTATCCCGGAGAAACCACTTTCACTTGTATCACAACTTGTCTGTATCCTGTACTCATAGAAAGAACATCCTGACAGATGATCCAGGGTTATCGCCTGAAGTGATGTGACAACTTCCATCCATTCGCTATCTCCTTCAAGACGCCACTGTATGAGGAAATAATTTGCAGCAAAGACACCAGACCAGTCGAGATAAATATTGGTTTCATCCGAAGTAGCAGAAATGTCGGCAGGAATATCACAGCAACCGTCAGTTTTAAATGCAAAAGGGACCAGAAAATCTGTTGAAGAATCCGCACACACGGAGGCAAACTCAATAATATAATCTGCACATCCCGTCAATCCATTCAACGTAAGAGGTGAATGAACCCCGAACAAAGAATCCCAGGTAGAACTACCTGCTACCTGGTAGCGCGCATGGACAGTGATTGAATCATCTGACTCCCATTGAATGATCACTTTCGTATCTGATAAGACATCTGCAGTTACATTGGTTGGAAGAGGACATACTAAACATTCTTCCATGAGGAGTTGCATACTGTTTGCAGCATTCATGCTTCCACCGAACCTGATCTCATTTTCAAGTATGGGATCTTTTATAACACCGTTGAAAATGTAATCACGGACGTGCTGGGCCGCCAATGCAGGGTTTACATGCGTGAGTATTGCAAAATTTTGGCAAGGAGCAGAATAAAGCAACCCGATCAGGCCGGCAGCAGCCGGAGAAGCAAAGGAAGTACCGCTGTTATTTGTATAATTATTATTCTTTCTCGTGGTGTAAATGTCTTCACCGGGAGCACCAAAATCGACGTGAGTCAAACCAAATCCTGAAAATGTCCTTTCATTCGAAGCATTCAGGGCAGTAACACTTAGCAGATATTCACTTGGACAGGCTGTAGGTAAATCGTCTACAATATCAATGTCATTGTTATCATTAGTAGTTGCTGCAGCACTCAGAATGCCATGGATACCTAGTGAATCATAGAATGCACACCATAAAGGGGCATCAGCCGGATGCCCACCATCAGCTCCATCAATTCCCCACGAGCTATTCGTTGCGACAACAAAAGCACCTCGTTGTCCATGAGTTTCTTCGTACAAAATGCGTTGATCCAGGGCATATGAATAGGATGCTATGGCAGCTGATTCAGGATCACCACCTATGATCATCATAATCTTGACATTCCAATTCATACCAGTAATGCCAAGACCATTATTACCCACAGCTCCAATCATTCCGGCTACCTGCACTCCATGACCTCCTCCGGAAACATCAGGAACATCATCATAAGCATTCCAACCGTGGATATCATCTATATATCCGTTGTCATCATCATCAATGTTATTGCCATCAACTTCATTATGATTCCACCATAGATTAGCTGCAAGGTCTTCGTGGTTGTAATCAGTACCATCATCGACAATGGCCACCACAATGGTATCTCCCAGAGCTGTCACACCTCCCGTTGTTACATCCCATGCTAAATCTGCATCTGTATCTGCATCGATTAATCCCCCTGTCTGTCCGGTATTAAACCACTGCCATTGCTGGTCAAATTCCGGATCGTTTGGAATATTCCTTAGTGTAGTGATATGATCAAACTGGGCTGTCATCACTTTTTTATTCTGTCTTAAATCCTGAAGCAGTTTTACCTCATGGACCTCTGCAAAATCAAAATGGATGAGATATATCCCCAGTCTTTTTGAAACCGTTTTGTCCAACATGACCGGCGAAGCGAACCTTGATGAAGAACCTGAAAGAATGTCCTGGAGGTAGGATTCCTTTTCCACTTGAACCAGCATATATCCTAATCTGTGCTCCAGTCGTTGGGCAAATAGTCCGCCCAGGTAAAGGCTAAAAAAAAGTGTGAGTAAAATCCGCATAAATCGATGTTCAAGATTGATGATGTAAATCGGTAAGAAGTGATAAAAATAGAAACTCTCAGATACACTCGGGGAGTTTTCTGCATGACTGTCGGAATCACTTCAGAATTCGTATTGAAAATCAGGGATTTCAGTGTTTTTGGGCAATTTCCGGACCAGGCCTCAAATTTTCATATTATTTTATTTGATAATATGTATTATATTGAAAAATACATATCTTTACATTAGTGTTAAAACTAATATCAGCTCAAATGAAGAAAATACTACTAACCCTGCTTTTAATTCCTTTTACCGGAATTCTTATCACTGTCATGGGTCAAATGCCCATACAACCTGAGTCAGATACCCCTGATATGGTGAAAGTCTATGTCAAGCAAGACCCTTCCACATACCGGAAATCCTCGGATCAGCATAGTGAAATTGATTTTGCTGTGCAGGTTTCAGCCTCATCCAACCCCGTATCTGAAGCTACTGCTAAAAGAGACTGGAATGAATTAGGACGTGTGTATGTCCAGAAAGAAAACGGACTTTACAAGGTCAGGATAGGCCCATTCACTACCCAACAGGAAGCAAAGCAAATATTGCTTCAGGCTAAATCCAAAGGCCGGACAGATGCATTCATTGTTGTTCTCCAGGGTACTGAAAATGACATGCCATTATATCAGGCTGGAATGGATACCAAACCTGTCTCCGAAACAAAAGTTGAAAAGAAAAATACAGTTCAACAGGAAACTGAAATGAAACCGGAAACAGCCACGGAAATGGCAGATGTCAATACGGAATACAAAGTCCAGGTGGCCTCCTATAGCAAGCCAGGGGCTTTTAATACAAATGGAATTGAAAAGCTTGGCACCCTGGAATCTTACAGAAAAGGTGAGATGACATTGATGATGATCGGAGGATTCAAAAACCTGCCCGATGCACAGAAAGCTAGGAACGTAGTAAGATCAAAAGGTTTTAATGATGCTTCAATAGTCATTGATAACAATGGCATACTTCAGGCAGTCAATGAATAAATAAACCAATCCCCAATCAAAAATTGAATTTGATTTACCAGGGAAACATATAATGCCATGATAAGGATTTGCCGGGGTCGCCCGGCAAATCTATTTTTACAGGATGTCATCCATGCTTTTACAGGTTGAAAGATTAAGTCTTGTCTCTGATGAAGGGACCATCGTGCCATCGCTTTCTTTTTCAATTGACAGGGGAGAGGTTGTGGCATTGACAGGTAAATCAGGAAGTGGGAAGACAAGCATTGGCCTGGCTATTTTAGATATGTTGCCAAATGGGATCAGGTGGAGGGAAGGCAATATAAAATGGTATGGTTCTCCGGAAATACTCCAATATCCTCGACAAGCAGCTCATTGGCGCGGATTGCGCGGCAGGCAAATCAGTTATATCCAACAGGATGTCTTCGGCATATTTGATCCTGTCCTTCGTATGGGACAACAAATGACAATGATCGTCAGAGAGATCAAGGAAAAACACATTGCTGAAATTCATTCGGAGTTACATTCCAAAATGACAGAAGTTGGTATTCAAGACATCAAGCGTGTCTGGAATTCATATCCACATCAATTATCAGGCGGTCAATTGCAGCGATGCCAGATATGTCTTTCGATCGTGATTCAACCTGCTTTGATTATAGCGGATGAGCCTACCTCTGCAATAGATAAAATCAACCAGGTTGAAATCCTTGATCTTTTTAAACATGTGAGAGATCAATATCAGATTGCTATTTTATGCATTACTCATGAAGCATCGGTAGTCAATTATCTTGCTGACAGATCAATTTCACTGGATGTATCTGTTTCATCACATGTTGACAGACAGAATTCGATTTCTGGAGAAGGATATGAGAAGAGATCCATTTTAAAAGTAGAACATCTCGGGTTTAAACACAGGTTTGGAGGACTGCTGGTTAAAGAAGGCGCTAAGCTTAAAGGCATTGATTTTATCCTTCATGCAGGACAATGTCTTGGAATCATAGGTGAATCGGGTAGCGGAAAATCAACTTTAGCTCAACTCCTTGTTGGATTGTTAATCCCCTCAGAAGGAAATGTCACATTACACGATCAGGCTATTGATTTTACGGATCACAAAGACATTCGGTTACTCAGGTCTAAGATCCAATTGGTCATGCAGGATGGAAGGGGTTCCCTTCATCCTAATAAAACCATCAGGTGTTTACTGGAAGAAGTAGTAAAGCAACAGGAAAAGAAACATGCGATTTCGAAAATTGATTTAGTTGATGTCCTGCGTGATGTAGGATTGACAGAGCACGTTCTGGACAGGAAAGCACATAGCTTATCGGGTGGTGAGTGCCTGCGCATCAGCATCGCAAGGGCATTGCTCATGAAACCGGAAATATTGATCTGTGACGAATCTACAACCTCTCTTGACGGACCTACCCGGGATAGTATCATCAGACTCTTTCTTTCTCTCATGAAGCATCAGCAACTCGGGCTGATCCTGATAGCTCATGATGATACCATCATTCAATGGATAGCAAATGATATCCTGGTTCTGGCAGGCGGAGAAGTTGTGGAACAAGGCCCGGCTAAAGAAGTATTGAAGAATCCGAAGCATCCCGCAACGAAGAAAATATTAGAAGCCCATGCAACGCTTTCAGAAATAAAACATCTTTAGTATGGATAGGATCAGATTCCCTGATTTAACTGACAGATACATCCTAAAAGATGATTTAAAAAAGGGTAAATCAGGACATCGTTAAAGTAATATTAAAGTCCTCCGGATGATCATTATTCAGTTATATTTGACAGTCAATAAGGATTTGTGTTTTCTGTAACATTTCCATAACATAAATCGTTGTCACCACGATAACATGATCAGGATACAAAAGAATACAATTCGTTTATCAGGCTTTATCGCACTTTTCTGCCTGAGCCTGGCTTGTTTTACCTATATCAATAGCATAGAATTCAAAAAAGCTCCTGGACCTGACAATATCTACGTGGAAGAAATGGCACCGGCAGATCCTTCGGTTCTTCCGGATGTGGATCTTATCAAACGACTTGTACGCAAGGCATTTGAATTTATGTCATATTCCAATTTTTGATTTTATAGCCATTCATAAAATCAGTAGCTGACATTTTCCTCTTTCCTGCCATTTGAACCTCCAGTATTTCCAGTTCACCATCCTGAGCCTGAGCAATGAGTTTTTTATTCTCCCAGATCAATACTCCTGGCACCCTGTTTTTCTGCTGCGAGTAAGGCGCACTCTTTAGAATTTTCCATTCGATATCATCAAGGATAGACCATGCTCCCGGGAACGGCGACATGCCACGAACGAGATTGTGGATTTCAACAATCTTTTTTTGCCAGTCTATATGGCCATCTTCATGATGAATTTTAGGTGCAAAGCTGGCCTTTAAATCATCCTGGGATTTGAATATCGCTGTATTCATTTGTATCAGGTCAACACTGCCCAGGACTAGTCCTGATCCGGCATTCATCATCCGGTCATGAAGTAAACCTGCATTGTCATTTTCCAGGATCGGTATTGCTATTTGCCGGAGAACATTCCCTTCATCAATTTCATGTTGGAGCCTGAAAGTGGTAAGACCGGTTTTTGTTTCTCCCCTGATGATCGCCCACTGAATAGGAGCAGCACCCCGGTATGCGGGTAATAAAGATCCATGAAGATTGATAGTGCCAAGACGGGGCATATTCCATACGGCTTCGGGTAGCATTCGGAATGCAACGACAACCTGCAAATCAGCATTAAGAGACTTTAGTTCTTTTAAAAAGACAGCAGACTTAAGATTGACCGGTTGAAGAATGTTAAACCCCCTGCTTAGTGCAAATGTCTTGACAGGAGATACCATTATTTGTTTCATTCCTCGTCCACCCGGCTTATCGGGTGAAGTGATGACCGCGGCAATCTCATAGCCGGCATCTGCTAATATCTCCAGGGAAGGCACAGCAAAATCAGGTGTACCCATGAATACTATCCTAAGACCGCGCTGTATCATCACAGGTAAAAGTAACTACAAGATTGACAAGCCTGACCTGTTTTAACCCTAGCCCGGACAAGTTTAGGAGATCCCGGAATATGTAAATTAACATCAGGCACGTTCTTTTACAGGAATCTTAATCTTTTACCTTTACAGGTATTGCTCATAAATTAACCCAAAGATGACTTCACGAGAATATTTATATGCCCTTTCTGCAAAAGTCCCTTCAGATGCAATTGAAGGGTTGGAAACAGTTTTTCATTTTGATCTTGAAGGAGATGGGGGAGGACAGTTCACAGTCAAAGTAGCAGATGGAAAGGTAAATGTGAGCGATGGTTTGAATGGGGAACCCAATTGTGTGGTACGTTCCCATGAAGAGACATTCAATAAACTGATTTCAGGCGATCTTAACCCAATGATGGCTGTACTGACAGGTAAGGTAAAAATCAGCAATCAGGCTGAGATGATCAGGTATGCCAGGATATTCGGCCTGATGTAACCATGAATATAGAATCATTCAGAAAATACTGCATGGGCCTTCAGGGAGTAGAAGAAACACTTCCTTTTGGTCCCGATACCCTGGTATATAAAGTCTATGGAAAAATCTTCGCAATCACTGGATTGGAAAGTGAAGAATTCAGCGTCAATCTCAAGTGTGATCCTGACAGGGCATTAGAATTAAGAGATGAATATCCGGATCAAATCACACCTGGATGGCACATGAATAAAAAACATTGGAATACAGTTTTATTCGAGCTTGGAATTGCTGATAAAGTGTTATTGGAATTAATTGATCATTCATATGCACTGGTTGTAGCAGGTTTGCCCTCAGGTATAAAAAAGCAATTTCAATAAATCAGCCATTTGGGTTTTGCAGGATATTTGCAATTCATTTCAGGATTGTACTAAAGGTGTTTTACAAAGCATGATACAATCGGTATTGCAAATCATATTTAAGCTAAATATAAGCGCGTCGTAAACGTTTGTTAACGGCTAGTAGTCTAATGCAGAGATGGAAAGAAAGTTTGAAATCATAGGACATGGAATAGCCGGATGTGTATTAGCGCTTACTTTGTACAGAAGAGGCATTCCTTTTACAATAAAAGGATCCACACTTCCTGGTGAAGCATCTATGGCATCTTCCGGATTAATCAATCCTGTGACCGGCCGGCGATATGTGAAAGCATGGATGATCGATGAACTGTTGGAAAAAGCGACTGAATTTTATAAATGGACAGAACAGCTTTTAGGAAATCAATATTTTTTTCCCGTTGACATTATACGTTTTTTGTCAAACCACGATGCATCTGAGGCCTGGAATAAACGCATGGAAGATCCGGGTTATGGAGTTTATATTTCGAACAAGAGATTCGAATACCTTGATGATCTCCAAAAGCCTTATGGCATAGTCATCGGAGGATATAGATTGGATACCCCTGATTGGTTAAAAGCAGTTAGAAATTTTTTATCGGAGAAAGGTTTTCTACAGTATTGTTTTGAACCTATCACTGACACCTTTGTTGAAAATGTTTCGATCATCTATGCTACTGGTGCAGCAGGTACAACATTTTCAAAAGGAATGATTCCAAATAAGGGTGAAGCTATCATCGTAAGGATCCCGGGTTGGAAATTGCCTGGCATTATAAAAGAGAAAATCTATTTTATTCCATTGAAAGAAAAGAATTTGTTCTGGGTTGGAAGTTACTATCAGCCCTGGCCGGAACATGCAGAGCCGACTAATGAAGGTAAAGAACTACTCCTGGAGGCTATTTCAGAGGTTTATTCAGGCGAGGTTGAGCTCATCGATCACCTTTCAGGGATAAGGCCAACGGTGGATGACAGGAGGCCTTTGGTAGGTCCATATCCAGGCCATACGGGAAAATATCTTTTCAACGGAATGGGAACCAAAGGCACAAGCCTTGCACCATTTTGGGCAGAAAAGCTTGTATCTCACATTATCGGGGGTGAATCTTTACCTCGTATTGTTGACCCCTCAAGGTATGCGGTCATTCCCGGTTAATAAATCGTTAAATGAAAGATGTCCGTTTGTAATTTTCCCTCTTCAGGCATCATTGAAAGAAATAATACATAAATCAGCTTTAAAAATCCAACCTATCCTGAGACTACATTTTTTACACTTTTGTGCTTTCATTGAAACTTTAGTGATAGAAAGTAGTGCCGGGAATAGAATAAACGTAATGCAACTCTATGAAACAATTCCTATGTCTGACCATTGCCATCATCGTGATTATGGCTGTGTCCTGCAAAACAAAACCCGCTACAGTCACTCCAAAATCAACCATTGATCCTGTCATGATCGGAAAGATGTGGGCAACAATTGATTCATTAGAACAAAAGGGATTAGTCTCTTCTGCGCTTAAAGAAGTGCAAAAGATCCAAAAGTCTGCCTTTGATGCAAATGATTCAGGTCATCTTGTAAAAGCGATTGTATATGAAAACAAGTACCAGCTTCAGCTCGAGGAAGACTCCAGCATTAAATCCCTGGACCGCGTAGAAAGCGAAGTGGATTCCTATCCGGAACCAGCCAAATCTGTGATGCATTCATTTGCAGCACAATGGTATACTCAATATTTGCAGTCTCATCTCTGGGAATTAAGAAACCGCACTGAATATGGTGGTGCTCCCGGACCCGATATCAGAACATGGGGTGTACGGCATTTCCTGGATAAGATTCAATCCCATTATGATAAGTCTGTTCAATGGGAAGGCCTAAGAACAGCTAAGGTTGAAGACTATGCATTGTTACTCACAGAGAAACAAAATACGGATGACCTCAGGCCGACTTTATATGACATCCTGATGCATCGTGCACTGGATTATTATTCAGGAACGGAATCCTATCTCACGAAACCAGTCTATGATTTTGTACTTACAGATCCATTTGCTTTCGAATCCGCTAGGTCATTTATTGGACATTCATTTCCGGTGACTGATAGTTTATCGAATACATGGAAAGCGTTGCAATGGTATCAGCAATTATTGGCATTCCGTTTAAATGACGATCAGCATGAAGCTGCCCTGGTTGATGCGGATCTTAAGCGTCTTCGTTTTGTGTATGATCATATTATAATAGACGGGAAGGATTCTATTTATCAAAGAACACTGGAAGATTTATCACGAAGTCATCAGAATAATCCGGAGTCAGCACTGATTGATTTTTACAGGGCAACATTACTTATACAACAGGCAGCGGAATGGCCGAATGATAAGACTTCAAAACATCGCTACGGATACAATGAGGCAGTAAAAATCTGCCAGGCAGCAATTGAAAAATTTCCTGATGCTTACGGCAGCCTGCTTTGCAAAACGTTAATCACGCAGGTTGAAACAAAAAACTTATCAGCTTCGATAGAATCTATCAATCTGCCGGGTGAAGAGCTCCTGGCTCAGATTGAATATCGCAATCTTTCAGAAGTCCATCTAAAATTGACAAAGCTTCCCGAGGCTCCCGGAAGATGGAGAGCTGATAACTGGAATGGAGAAGAAATATTACGCCGGCTCAATCAACTCACTGCGATCAAAACCTGGAAGCAATCCATTGATAATGGCGGAGATCATCAGCCGCATATAACCGAAGTTGGATTGCCTGCATTGGAATTTGGCCATTATGCATTGCTCGTATCTGATGCGGATAATTTTGATGTAAAAAAATCTACTACAGGTACGATTATGTTCACGGTATCCGAATTAGGTTTCTGGTACATAGATGACAGGGAGAATTCTCAGGTTGCAGCAGTAGTAAACCGGAAGACAGGTTTGCCTGTACAGGGTGTGAAAGCGGAATTTTATTCCTATCAATACAATCCCGGAAGACAAAAACAGGATGAGGTAAAAGTTGGAGAAGGTGTTAGTAATGCCGAAGGATGGATTACCATTCCTAAAAAAGATGATCAGAGCATTACCATTCGATTGACGAAAGGTGGTGATGAGCTATTTGAAGAAGAAGCTTATTACACCTACCGATATGGTGGTGATAATAATACAGACCCTACTACTTTGTTTTTCAGTGACAGATCTATTTACAGGCCGGGACAGAAAATTTATTTTAAAGGATATGCACTGAATTTTGATAAATACCGGGTTCCTGCAATTGTCCCTAATAAAAATATCGAAGTCATCCTGTATGATGTGAATGGCCAGGAACAATCTAAACAATCCTTTACAACAAATGCATATGGGACTTTTTCCGGGCATTTCGATTTGCCGCAGGGTGGCCTGAGCGGTCAGATGTCTATCTCCTCAAGCTATGGTGCCGGCAGGCATTATTTCCAGGTGGAAGAATATAAGAGGCCAAAATTCGAAGTAACTTTTGATACGCTGAAAGAAGCTGTACGATTAAATGAAGAAGTTACCTTAAAAGGATTTGCAAAAGATTATGCCGGTAGTGCGGTTTCAAGTGCAGAAGTCAGGTATCGTGTTGAAAGAGTTTCGTTCCGACCCTGGTGGTATGGTAATTGGAAAGGATACTGGCCAACCCAGGAAGATCGGCAGGTGCTTGCAGTAGGAAATGCAATGACCAAAGATGATGGAAGTTTTGAAACAACATTTTTAGCCAAAAGCAAAGCAGGTGGTGATCCAAACCTGATGTATCGCTTTGAGACAACAATATTTGTAACAGATCTTACAGGTGAAAGTCACGAAGCCACAAAATCTATTTCACTGAACAAGCAGGGCTATGAAGTGAACATCAATCTGGGTGAAAGGATTTCCAAAAATCAATTGAACACAGTAGGTATTTCAGCACTTAACAGTGATGGTGCAAAAGTAAATGTAAGTGGCGAAGTTGAAGTAGCCCTTCTAAAAGGACCTTTACAAAATAAAAGAACCAGGTTATGGTCTGCTCCGGATATATTATCCATTTCTGCAAATGATTACGAAATCCGGTTCAAAAATTATCACGTTCCGGGTAAAGAGCAAATAGCAACCTGGGATGTAGATCGCGTAGTAGGAAAGAAATCTTACACCATTAGTGGAACAGATACTATTGATGTTTCATCTCTGTTTCCAGGTCCCGGATATTACAAGCTGTCATGGACATGGAAAGATGCAAACGGAAAAACACTTCCAATCACGCAGTATGTAATGGTCTACGAAATGGATAAGCAGCTTCCTGGCCAGGAAGTAGTGCAGGTTGCATGGAATGAAAAACAATACCAGCCAGGCGAGACTCCTGACATTAATCTGCTTACTGGTTTGAATTCACCTCCTAAGACAATAAGATTACTTGAAAGAAGAAAGGAAAAATCAAGCAGGAATTTATTTCTTCTTCCCACATATCACATTCGCGATATTAATATCACCGAAGATGATCGGGGTGGAGTAGTAATGCATTACCTGACTACCTATAATAATCGCTTCCTTCAGTCCCAGTATGTCATCCAGGTGCCATGGACCAATAAGGATCTTGAGGTAAAACTGAAAACATGGCGTGACAAGATGGAGCCTGGTGATGAAGAGACATGGACAATGACAGTTACCGGACCAAAGCATGAACCAGTTACAGCTGAAATGTTATTGAGCATGTATGATGCTTCTCTGGATGCATTCATACCACATCAATGGCAGATGTATCTATATCCCTCGATAAACTCAAGAATGCTTATCCGGGGTTCGATTGGAAAACAATCACAGTATTGGGCTTTGACAGATCACTGGGATCAGAATTATAGTGATGTGCCCTGGAGACAATACCGGGATCTGAATTCATATGGTTATTACCCTGAAGGTGGATACGGAGGATATCCCAGAAGATACAAAGGTGACAGGGATGGAGTCTATATGGATGCAATGTCTTTGGAAGCGGCACCGCAGGCTGAATCATCAGTAGGACAAACAAAAAAAGCAGCCGGAGGTGAAGCAGAAGAAAAGGTGTCAGCAAATGAACCAGAACAACCAAAGCTGGAAGCACAAACTCCGCCTGCTCTAAGATCTGCACTTGAAGAAACTGTTTTTTTCTATCCTTTCATCACAACGGATACAAATGGAAATCTGAGCTTCTCGTTCAAAATGAAAGAAGGATTGACACGTTGGAAATTTCAGGCATTAGCGCATACGAAAGATCTTGCATTCGGACTTTCACAAGCTGAAGCAGTGACTCAGAAACAATTGATGGTGTTTCCGAATCCACCAAGGTTTTTCCGTGAAGGCGACACCATTGCATTTCAAATTAAAACTACCAACCTGACAAGTGGAATTCAAACCGGGTCTGCACAATTGAAAATAGTAGATGCCTTTACTGACGAGGATGTTTCCGTCCAATGGAAGATTACTAACAGCACACAACCTTTGAAAATTGGTGCGGGACTTTCCACTCCATTATCATGGACACTGAATGTTCCCAAAGGCTGGATAAGACCAGTGAAATATCAGGTTTCTGCATCAGCCGGTACATTCACAGACGGAGAGGAAGCAATGCTTCCTGTGGTGACTAACCGCATATTAGTCACTGAAACTTTGCCTCTTCCTATCAAGGCAAAAGAAACGAAGACATTCGTTTTCAAATCGATGCAGGCTAACTCTTCATCATCGTTGACGAATCATCAATATGTCATAGAGATGACGACATCACCGGCGTGGTATGCTGTCCAGGCTCTTCCTTATCTTATGGAATATCCGCATGAATGTGCAGAACAAATATTCAGCAGGCTTTATGCTAATGCGTTAGGGGCTCAGATAGTCACTAAGTATCCTGCTATCAAACGGGTATTTGATGGATGGAAAAATACAAATGCTGATGCGTTGTTAAGCAATCTTGAGAAAAATCAGGACCTCAAATCTGCTATGCTGGAAGAAACGCCCTGGGTAAGAGATGCGATGGGAGAAACTACACAAAAGAAAGATATCGCCCTTTTATTTGAAACCAACAAGTTGAGAAATGAATCCCAGCAGGCACTGTTGAAGTTAAGGCAAATGCAAATGTCAAACGGTGCATTCCCCTGGTTTCCCGAAGGACAGGATAACTGGTATATCACACAATACATAATCGAAGGTTTTGGACATCTTAAAAAAATGGGAGTTTCTATACCAGGTGGAGATGCCAGTGACATTGTGCAAAAAGCTGTTCCTTATCTCGATAGTAAAATGATACAGTGGTACGATGAATTAAAACAGTTTGAACAGGAAGGCAAATTAAAAATGACTGATCACCAGATCGGTTCCATTCATGTGCATTTTCTCTATACGCGATCTTTTTTCCCGGACATCAATCATGTTGCAAAACTGGATGAGGTCATGACATACCTGAAGATGCAATCAGAAAAATACTGGCTGCAACACGGAATTTATGATCAGGGATTAATGGCTTTGGGTTTTTACAGAAGTCAATCCACCAATACCTTATCCAAAGACATCCTCGCATCATTGCGCGAACGTACTATCACCGATGATGAATTAGGAAGATATTGGAAAATAACTCCCGGATATTTCTGGTACGAAGCACCTGTAGAATTACAATCACTGATGATTGAGCTTTTCCAGGACATGAAAGTACCACAGACTGAGGTGGATGAACTCAGAGTCTGGTTATTGAAGCAAAAGCAAACCACGCAATGGAAGTCAACGAAAGCAACAGCATCAGCTATTTATGCTTTATTGATTCACCCGGATGCCTGGTTGGATTCTAAAGGCATTGTTGAAGTAAAATTGGGAAATGATCAGGTCATCGGACAAAACACTGCTGTTGAGGCAGGAACAGGATATGTGAAGAAATCATGGGAAGGTGATAAGATCAAAAATGACTGGTCAGCAATTACAGTAAGCAATCCTAATAATCATATTGCATGGGGGGCAGCTTACTGGCAGTATTGGGAAGATCTTGATCATGTAAAAAATCAGGTGGATAATAATCCGTTAAAAGTCACGCGTCAATTGCTGATCACACGTGATGGTGACCGGGGATCTGTGACCACGCTTGCTCAGGGTCGGGCTTTAAAAGTAGGTGATAAGTTAATCGTCCGATTGGTCCTCGAGACAGACAGGCCGATGGAGTTTGTTCATCTCAAGGATCTTCGTGCATCCGGCTTCGAACCTATGGATGTCATCAGCGGATATCACTGGAATGCAGGGCTGGCTTATTTTCAAAGTACGAAGGACCTTGCCACGCACTTTTTTATTGATTATCTGCCCCGTGGAAAATTTGTAGTTGAATATCCGGTGACCGTTGCACAGTCCGGTTCGTATAGTGAAGGATTAGCAACGCTGCAATGCATGTATGCTCCTGAATTTGCAAGTCATAGTGAAGGGAGCAGAGTGAAAGCAACTCAAAAGTAAAAGATGTATGACTAAGGGTGAAAGACAAGGGATCTATAAAAAGAAATGCATTATGATCTATGGTATTTCATCCTCCTTAAATTGTCCTTCGTCATTGGTCTTTTGTCATTAGTCCTTTAACAGGTACTATAAGTCGTCAATACAAGACATAATCCATGGTAGGGGATTTTTTCACGCATAAAACCTGTTTCCTGTATATTGTCTTCGAATTCATCCTATGTTTGAATTCAAATTAAACCTGCTAACAGAAAGACCATGTCTGAAAAAACTGAAAAAGAAAAGCACGCCGATACCATTATCAAAAACCATATAATCTGGTCGATGGGTGCCGGCCTGATACCTGTTCCCATTGTAGACTTTTTTGCAGTGAGTGGCATCCAGCTGGATATGATCAGGCAGCTATGCAAATTATATGAACAGAATTTTGAAGAGTCACAAGGCAAAGCCATCATCACAAGTCTCACCGGTTCTGGCCTTGCCAGAATGGGTGCCAAAGCAATGATCAAATTCATTCCGGGGATAGGTTCTGTTATTGGAGGTGTGACCATGTCAGTGCTATCGGGTGCATCTTCATTTGCCCTCGGAGAAGTTTTCAAAAAGCATTTTGAAACCGGTGGTACTTTCCTTGATTTTGATGTGAAGAGGTTAAAGAAAATATATGATGAAAAATTTGAAAAGGGTAAAAAAGTTGCTGAACAATTGACCAAGGAACAAGAGAAAAAGCGGCAGGCTGCGGAAGAAACACTTACCCACAAAACTTCCGGTAAACTTGTAGATAAACTAAGAGAGCTGGCAGAATTAAAAAAAGAAGGCCTGATCACAGAGGACGAATACAGCGCCATGAAGAAAAAGCTGATAGGCGAATAATCCTGCCTCCCAAAGCCTGTTTTTTATAGGTATTTAACTTTATGTTGTGAATTAAATGGGACATCGAAACCCCCATTCAGGGGTAGAGTCTATAACTTTGGGGGTTCTGTCCATCAGCAGTCCGGCATTCACAATAAAACAGCCCTTCACATGAGGTTTTTGCTTGTCTTCAGTTGCGTTTTATCTGTTTTTGTTTCCAACTTATCTGCAGCCTCACCGGTGGGTAGTGGCTATCGGATAGAAGTCGAGATCCAGCATTTTAATGGTGATTCTCTTTTCCTGGGGTATTATTTTGGTAAAGCCCAATATCTCAAGGATACAGCCATCATTGAAAAAGGAAAGTATGTTTTTCAGGGTGATGAAAAGCTGGATCCCGGTGTTTACCTGTTGGTCATTCCGCCTGATAATAAATTCATACATGTGCTTATCTCTGATGATGAGCAAAAGTTTTCCGTATTCGTAGACCTGGATAAAATAGTCTCTACTGCTAAATTTAAGGGGAGTGAAGAGAACCAGATCTACTATGCGTATCTGCATGAGCTTGAGCAACGCCGTCCATTGGCAGATTCGCTGAAAAAGCAAATGAAGATCGACTCACTTCATGCAAAGGAATATCAGGTGAAGCTGGACAAGATTGATGCCGATGTCGTGAAAGTGCAGGATGATGTCAGGGCAAAGCATCCTGCTTCCATTACCTCAATGCTGATATGGGCAAACCGCGAAATTGAAATTCCAAAATATGAAACGTTGTCAGAAGTTGACAGGAAGCAAAAGCAATATGAATTTTATAAAGCTCACTTCTTTGATCATTTTGATCTGCAAGATCCACGGGCCATGCGCTCAGGAGTTATCCAGCAGAAGATTGATTATTATCTGCAAAAGCTAACATACCAGGTTCCCGATAGCCAGATCGTTGAAATGGATTATTTGTTAAATGCCATGTTGAGTAACAAGGAGGCATTTCAGTATTACCTGGTTTATTTTCTGAATGAAGTAGTCAAATCCAAAAGAATGGGAATGGATGCAGCTTATGTTCATCTTGTAGATACATATTATGCAAAAGGGCTGGCGGATTGGATTGATAAGGACCAGCTTGATAAGCTACTTGCCCAGACTGAAGTGCTCAGGCCTATACTGATTGGAAAGATCGCGCCTGAACTTACCTTGTATAAAGAATCCGGTGAACCCATTAACCTTCATTCCATCAAAGCAGATTATACAGTGTTGTTCTTCTGGGATCCGGAATGCGGTCATTGCAAAAAATCTATTCCTTTCATCATTGATTTTTACAATGAATACAAAAACAAAGGAGTTGAAGTGATTGCTGTATGCACAAAAACAGGATCCGATGTTTCTTCCTGTTGGAGCGCCATCAAAGAAAGAGGAATGGATATCTGGATAAACACCTGTGACCAATACATGCAAAGTCACTACAAGACAATTTACGATGTGAAGACCACACCTCAGATTTATATCCTGGACAAGGATAAAAAAATCATAGTCAAAAAAATATCAGGTGAAGACTTAAAGCCTGTAATGGATGAGATCTTTAAGAGCGAAGAAATGAAAGAGAAGAATCAGTGAGTAGTGAGTAGTGAGTAGTGAGTAGTGAGACGTGAAACGTCAGGAATAATTAAATATACAAAAAGAAAAAAAGTTGTTCGTAGTTTCTAACTATGAACAACTTTTTTTCTTTTTGAAATCGAAAATCGAAAATCGAAAATTCTGTTGTTAGATAAAGTCCCTCGCATCCGTAGACTCCAGGTATCGTTGAATGGCAGCCCATGCGGCTGAAAAAGACATCAGAATTCCAAGCGCGATAATAAATAACATACCCAGGACAACCATGTCAAGACTTGATACAAACAAGGATTGGCCGACCACATGGCCGATCCAGAGAAGTACTGAGAAATATGCAATTCCGGCAACAAGAATGGAAAAGCTGCTCATCTTCAAAACTTCTATGATGAATGGTTTCCGAATATATCCGCGGGTCGCACCGACTAAAGACATCGTGCGGATATGATACCTGTGTTGCATGATATACATCCGGATCTGGTGATGGATCATGACCAGGATCAATAAAAGCAAAACTCCTCCAATAGCTCCCGTCACCAGGGAAATACTTTTGAGTCTTGAACGTACTGCACCATACAGATCTTCCGGGTAATAAAATGCACTGATGCCTTCAACTTTCGTAAGTTCTCTTTCAAGTGTTTTTGCATAGGCGGTATCAACGCGTTCAGCTTCAAGGGTGAAACGGAAAGAGCCTCTGAAAGGATTATCCAATGAATCCGGCAGGGCCAGCTCGCTCAGTTCTTTCTTCATGATTTTCAAAGCCTCTGCAGCAGAAACAAACCTCAGGTTCTGGATCCCTTCAATCTTATTCAGCTCGTTCTCAATAGAGATAAGTTGCTGTTCGTTCAGACCGGGTTCACATTCTGCCAGGAACTCAATGTTTCCTTTAAACAGATCTTCCCAACGATCTGAGAACCAGAAGCTACTGATAAACAATCCTGCCAGAAAAAGGAGCACAGCAAGGCTTGTAACAGTAAGCCAGTAGTAAGGTGTATAAGAGAATGTAAAAGACTTCACGATGGGTAAAGGTAATCGAATGATCTAAAAGTTTAATATGTATTTAGGAAGCCAATCGGGGTGGGGAAGATTTACTAATTTCGCGGTCCAATAAAACTTAACTGTTCATGGCCAGAGAATTAGCATTGAGGGATGCCATCCGGGAAGCAATGGTCGAAGAGATGCGTCTTGACGAAAATATCTTTCTGATGGGAGAGGAGGTAGCTGAATACAATGGAGCCTACAAAGTGAGTAAAGGGATGCTGGATGAATTTGGACCTCGCCGTGTCATTGATACTCCCATTGCTGAATTGGGATTTGCCGGCATCGGAGTTGGCGCTGCAATGAATGGGTTAAGACCGATTATCGAATTTATGACCTGGAACTTTGCAGTTCTCGCGTTTGATCAGATCGTAAACAATGCTGCAAAAACATTGGCGCAATCTGCAGGTGATTTTTCATGTCCGATTGTTTTCAGGGGGCCAAGCGGTTCAGCAGGGCAACTTGCTCAACAACATAGTCAGTCTTTTGAATCATGGTTGGCTAATTGCCCCGGCTTGAAAGTGATCAGCATCATTGATCCGGCAGATACAAAAGGCTTGATGAAATCTGCCATCCGTGACAATGACCCGGTCTGTTTCATGGAAAGTGAGAGCATGTATGGGTTCAAAGGTGAAGTTCCGGATGGAGAATACCTGGTGCCGATAGGTAAAGCCGCAATAAGAAGAGAAGGTACGGATGTGACTATTGTTTCTTTCAACAAGATGATGGAAGTGATCAAGAAAGCTGCTGAAGAATTGGCGAAAGAAGGTATTTCTGCAGAAGTTATTGATTTACGCACAATACGTCCATTGGATTATGAAACGATCATCAATTCAGTGCGCAAAACAAATCGTCTTGTAGTAGTTGATGAATCATGGCCGCTTGCCAGCATTTCATCAGAAGTAGCATACGCTGTACAACGTCATGCATTTGATTATCTCGATGCACCTGTGATGCGGGTTAATAGCGCTGACACTTCATTGCCCTATGCTCCAACTTTAGTAGAAGAGTGGCTTCCAAATCCTGCAAAAGTGATTGCAGCCGTAAAAGCTGTGATGTACAGATAGTGAGAGGAGTGAGAGGAGTGAGAGAAGTCTAATCAGCACAAATAAATAAATAAAAAACAAAATTTGTTGAGCGTCGGTTGACCGACGTTCTGGTGTTCACAAAGCTGCGCTTTGAGTGATATGAAATCTGTTTCACTCCTCTTACACATTGAATCTAAAATGCATGATATCTCCATCCTGCACGACATATTCTTTTCCTTCCACACCCATTTTCCCTGCTTCTTTTACAGCAGCTTCTGAACCCAGGCGAATGTAGTCTGCATATCGAATCACCTCAGCTCTAATAAATCCTTTTTCAAAATCAGTATGGATGACTCCTGCTGCCTGTGGTGCTTTGCTTCCTTTGCGGACTGTCCATGCACGAACTTCTTTTTCACCTGCAGTAAAATAAGTGATCAGGTGCAGGAGATCATAAGCTGCACGGATAACTCGATTGACACCCGGCTCTTCCAGTCCAAGGTCCTTTACAAATTCCATTCGCTCTTCGTATGTATCCAGGGCGGCTATATCAGATTCAATCGCTGCACTTATGCAGATCAGACCCGCACCTTCGGAGGCAACTGCATTTTTTAATTCTTCAGAATAATGATTTCCATTGACGGAAGATGCTTCATCCACATTGCATACATATAAGATAGGCTTTGCAGTGAGCAACATCATTTCTCTCATCACCTCACTGAACATGTCTGGTACTTCAAAGCTTCTGGCTTGCCTGCCTGCGAGCATATGTGCTCTCAGGTTTGTAAGCCAGGTCACTAATTCCACATCTTCCCGTTTGCCGGTCTTGGCAGCTTTAGATGCTTTGTCTAATCGCTTTTCTATGGATTCAAGATCTTTCAGGCCCAATTCAATATCAATGATTTCTTTGTCGCGGACAGGAGATATGCTTCCATCTACGTGTACCACATTATCATCATCGAAGCAACGGACCACGTGCAGGATCGCATCCACTTCACGGATATTAGCCAGGAATTGGTTACCTAATCCTTCTCCTTTTGAAGCTCCTTTGATAAGACCCGCTATGTCAAGGATATCAACAGTAGTAGGCACTAACTTTTGAGGATTGACCAGGCGCGCCAATTCATTTAATCTTGTATCCGGAACGGTGATCACTCCTATATTCGGTTCTTTTGTAGCAAAAGGATAATTCGCTGCCAATGCACCCGCCGATGTCAGGGCATTAAACAAAGTGGATTTTCCCACGTTTGGTAAGCCAACAATACCACATTTCAGACCCATACTATTTACGATTTATTTTAACCCCATTATTTGAGGGCGCAAAGATAGCAAGATCCGTCCCGACAGCCATGGTACCTTATGAATTATCTCGCTCATGCACTTCTATCCCCGGATGATCCCCAGATCATGATGGGTAATCTATGGGGAGATATCCTTAAGCCCCGGGATTATCCATTGCTTAGCCCGGGTGTCAATACAGGGATTCAGAGACACCGTATGATTGATGCGTTCACTGATCAGCATCGGGATGTGGATGAGATCAACCGGCTTATCAGGCCTTTCCAGGGAAAATATACACCCGTAGTCGCAGATGTGCTCATGGATTTTATACTGAGCAAGTACTGGCATTTATTTCATCCTAAACCCCTGGAGAAATTCTGCAACAACAAATATCAATTGGTTACAAAACATATCAGGTTGATTCCAGAGCGTCTTCATCCCCGTATTCAGCGTATGATCAGTCACCGTTGGCTTGAATCATGCAAGGACAGGAACAGGATGGAGCAAACTTTCCTGATGCTGAGCAAACGGGCTTCCTTTGAAAATAAAATACCGGATGCGATGAAACCCTATAACATTTATGAAAAAGAAATGGACAGCCTGTTTCTCCGGTTTTTTGAAGAGCTGAGATCTTATATCAACCTTCAAAATGCACGCTGATCGTGAATGTTCTTGAAAGGACTTTTTCCAATACGGTTGATTGCGCAAGCTTGCTGTTATAAATGAGAATATTGCCAATGCCCTGTGAAAATTTAATTTCAGGAGAGAATATAAAAAAAGGAAAAAAGAATTGTGCTCCGGCACCGACTTCTACTGAAAAATCATGGGGTGATATGCGTATGATTCGATTCGCCTGTTCTTTTTGAATACGAGCATTGGAAGCGACATCATAGGTGTATTTAGCTCCTGCCAGGACAAACATCCGCATATCATGGAAAGGTTCTGATTTGAATCTTACCTGTAGTGGTGCCTGCACCAACACGCCTTCAACACTTTTAACTTCTTCAATCTGATCAAGCGTACTCACGTAAAAGAATTTCCTTCCCACAAATGAAAAACCGGGTAAAAATCTGAAATCAAAATAATCACCGAGCTTCATATTCGTCACCATCGACACATTTAAACCCGGACCACCAAGGCCTTCTGAAATATTGAAGCTGTCATTCAGTATGAATTTTTTGGAATGCTCCAGCTGAAAATTAGAATTGTTGTATCCAAAGGTCAATCCAAAATAATAGGACTTATCCTGGAATTTTCTGAAGTTGATATTCCCCTTATTGACTTGTGCCCCGGCATGACCGGTGAATAAGACAATAAAGCAAAAAACTAAGATTTGTATGCTATGTAGATAGCGCATATTCCTGCTGATAGTGATTTGAAAACGGGCTTTTCAAACCCGGCCATGATTAATTCCTTATTAAATGCGTCAAAGTCGGGGAATGCCTGGACAGACTCGTAAAGATATTTATAAGCTCTCCTGTCACCTGAGGTCCAGGACCCTATTAACGGCAGTATATGCCTGAAATATATGTCAAACAGCTGACGGAAGGGAAATATCCTTGGTTTAGTAAACTCCAGGACAACGATCGGAGCACCAGGCTTCAGTACCCGGTTCATTTCCTTCAGACCCGACTGAAGATCAGCAAAGTTCCGCACCCCAAATGCTACTGTAGCTGCATCAAACGTATTTGCTTCAAATCCAAGATCTTCGGCATCACCTTTCCTGAATTCAAGAGAGCCTTTTACCTCTCCTCCTTTTGATTTTAATCGTTTACGGGCTATTTCAAGCATACCTGAAGACAGATCTACTCCGATTATAGATTTTGGACCCAGCAATTTGTCTGACATGAAAGCCATATCTCCGGTACCTGTTGCAACATCGAGGATCTTTTCCGGGTGAATGGGTATCAGCATGGAGAGGGCTTTCTTCCTCCAGTTGCGGTCTGTGCCAAGTGAAAGGACTTTATTGAGCAGGTCGTATTTGCCCGATATATTATCAAACATCTGTTCGACCTCTTCTTTTTTATCCCAATGGTCTGTTTTATATGGTTTTATTTCTTCCAAACAGCACAAAAATAGCCATTAACTAAGGTCAACTTTAACCCCGATGGCAATGAAACCGGATATTTCTCCAAACTTATAACATAAATACCTGATAATGAGTCATTTGTTTATTAAAAATAAATTAAATTCAATTGCAGTAAAAAATCAATTTTTTTCCTGGAAAACATTGAAATCTATACCTGGAATTACCGAAAAAAACGAGTTAAATTTTGTACCTTTGTGGCGTTCAATTAGAATGGTTTTTATAATTATATATGGCTGATAATCTTAGAGTTATACCGATAAATATCGAAGAAGAGTTGAAGACTGCCTACATCGACTATTCGATGTCGGTGATTATTTCCAGGGCACTCCCTGATGTGCGCGACGGCCTTAAGCCTGTGCATAGAAGAGTTCTTTATGGAATGCACGAATTGGGGTTGGGTTATAACAAGACTTTCAAGAAGTCCGCGAGGATTGTGGGAGAAGTGCTTGGAAAGTATCATCCGCATGGCGACACTGCAGTTTATGACTCCATGGTCCGTATGGCCCAGGATTGGTCACTGCGGTATCCACTGGTTAACCCACAAGGCAATTTTGGTAGTATGGACGGCGACAGTCCTGCAGCAATGCGATACACAGAAGCAAAACTGATGCGTATTGCAGATGAATTACTGGATGACATTGAAAAAAATACTGTCGATTTCCGGTTCAATTTCGACGACTCACTTGAAGAACCATCCGTTCTCCCTGCTAAAATTCCTAACCTGCTCATCAATGGTTCAAGTGGAATAGCAGTAGGTATGGCAACCAATATGTTGCCTCACAATCTCTCAGAAGTTGTAGATGGAATTATCGCGACGATTGAAAATCCTGAAATCACACTGGATGAGCTGATCAAATACATCAAGGCACCTGATTTTCCTACAGGAGGCATTATTTATGGTGTTGAAGGAATCCGTGAAGCGTATGAAACAGGTCGTGGTAAAGTTGTCTTACGAGGTGTTGCAGAAATCCAGGAAGGCCAGCATGGCAATGACGTTATCATCATCAAAGAAATCCCTTTTCAGGTCAATAAAGCAAACCTGGTAAAAGCAATAGATGAACTTCGAAATGAAGAAAGGGTAAAAGGCATTTCTCATGTTCAGGATGAATCCAGCAGGGAAGGAATTAGAATTGTAATAGAATTAAAACGAGATGCGATTTCCAATGTAGTGCTGAGTCAGTTGTACAAATTCACTCCTCTTCAGACATCTTATGGAATCAATAATATCGCTCTTGTAAATGGCCGTCCAAGAACATTAAGTCTTCGTCAGCTCATAGATGAGTTTGTTACTTTCAGGCTTGATGTAATTGTCAGGCGTACAAAATTCGAGTTAAAGAAAGCAGAAGACAGAGCGCATATTCTTCTTGGTCTTTTGATTGCACTGGACAATCTCGATGAGGTCATCAAGCTCATCCGTGAATCCCAGGATGTTGATGAAGCGCACGCAGGATTGGTAGAACGTTTTGGATTATCTGATCTGCAGGCCAAGGCAATACTTGAAATGCGTTTGCAACGTCTTGTCGGACTAGAACGTCAGAAAATCCAGGATGAATATGATGGTTTGCTGGTGACGATTGAAGACCTGAAAGATATCCTGGCTAAAGAGGAAAGACGAAAAGAAATCATTAAGGTCGAGCTCACCGATATCAAAGAAAGATATGGTGACCCTCGCAGAACAGAAATCACATTTGCCGACGGAGAGATCAGCATCGAAGACATGATCCCTGATGAAGATATGGTGGTTACGATTTCTCATTTAGGCTATGTAAAAAGAACAAACATATCAGAATACCGCATACAGGGCAGAGGAGGAAGAGGCTCGCAGGGTAGCAAGACAAGAGATGAAGATTTTATAGAGCACATGTTTATTGCAAGTGCGCATAACCATCTTTTCTTGTTAAGCGAACAGGGTATTTTCTATAAAATCAGGGTATATGAAATTCCTGAAGCTTCCAAAACATCCCAGGGAAGAGTGATTCACAACCTGATCGAGCTTCCGAAAGAAGACAAGATCAAAGCCTTCATCATCATAAAAGATATTGAGGACAAGGAATTTAATAACAGTCATTATATCCTGTTCTGCACAAAGAAAGGAACCGTCAAGAAGACCCTTGTCGATGAATACGCAAAATCCCGGATAAGTAAAATAAGGGCGATCAACATCAACGAAGGCGATACGCTTATCGATGCAAGATTGACAGATGGTAACAGCGAAGTGGTCATAGCTAACAAGAGGGGGTATGCTGTGAGGTTCAACGAAAAGGACGTGCGCGAAATGGGCAGGACAGCCACAGGTGTTCGTGGCATGACACTGCATGCAGCTGACGATGAGATCGTAGGTATGTTGACGATTAATGAAAATGATAAAGCATCTACCATTCTTGTCATTTCCGAAAACGGATATGGAAAGAGATCAGAAATCGATGAATACCGTAAAACAAAAAGAGGTGGTAAAGGTGTGGGGACTTTGAAAGTCACGGACAAGACAGGACAGTTAATTGCGATTAAAGCAGTGACAGAATCTGATGATCTGATGATCATCAATCAATCCGGTGTGACGATAAGAACACCAGTGGCTGATATCCGGGTAATGGGCAGAAAGACACAAGGTGTGAGACTGATCAATCTTGTAGATGATGCCATAGCCGATGTAGGTATTATCAAAAATGAGGAGAGCGGCCAAAGTACAGATGTAGCAAAGAGTGAAGAAGAATAGGCTGGACCTTGGAGGCAGGGCTTATTCCTTATTTTGGAAATTCCCAGGTGGAAAACCGGGATATTTTAGAACTTTATTAAATGGATCTTAACAAAAGGAAAACGCATACTACCGATTTCTTACGTCGTTAGCATAGTTATTAAATTTGAAATTGATTCACTTGAATAAATCAGATCGTAAATGAAAAAATTCATTGTTCTTTTTATGGCACTTGGGTTTGCCACGTTTTTAGTGGCGCAGGACCCGGCGAAGGATATCAAGAAAGCCGCCCGTCTGCTGGGGACTTATAATCTTGATCAGACTGCATCACTTGACAAGCTCCAGGAAGCAATTGCGCTTGCCAATGCATCTATTGATGATCCGGCGGTTAAAAATGATCCTACTGCCTGGGAAACCTACGGAGAAATATTCATGGCTGCAGTGGACAATGATGTCAAATCAAATGTCCTTGACCAAAAAGCCATCATCGCTCAGCCTACTGCTCCTGCAAAAGCATTTCAGGGCTTTAAGATGGCTGCAGAGTTGGCTGATAAAGGATACCAGGTGAAGGATGCCATGAAGAATCTCGCCGCAGGTCTTCAAAATATCTATTACATGGGATCAGCTTTGTACCAGTCGGGTGATTTTGCATCAGCATATTCAGCTTTTATGGCGACATATGATGGGTATTCACTCCTGATGAAAAATAAGGAGCCAACAACATTTTCAGCTGAAGAAGCTCCAAAGGCACTTTACTATGCCGGTCTTTGTGCAAGACAGGCAAAAATGGATGATAAAGCAATTATCATTTTCCGTCAGTTAGTGGATCAGGGAATAGCTGATCCTGGTGTTTATGAAGAACTTTTCAACATGTATAAGCCGGATAATGTAGCTGAAGCAGAAAAAATTCTGGCTCTCGGACGGACAAAATATCCTGAAGACACGGGTATTCTTTATGCCGAAATAAATTACCTGTTAAACAAAGGTGAATTAGTAGGACTTATCGACAGGCTGGAGAAAGCGATTCAAATGGAACCTGACAATGTATCTATTTATGTTACGTTGGGCCAGATCTATGATAAGCTATACCAGGATCAATCTGCAACGGACCCTGCATCGGCAACTGAAAATTTCAATAAGGCAATGTCTTATTATCAGCTTGCGCTTGCAAAGGATCCCAAGAGTTTTGATGCGGTTTATAGCATTGGAGCGCTTTGGTATAACAAAGCTGCTGCATTTTCCGTAGACCTGAATAGTCTTACAAGTGATTACTCCGCTGCAGGTACCAAGAAGTACGAAGCGATTAAAGCACAGATGGATGAAACATTCGTAAAGGCTCTTCCTTTCTTTATCCAGGCAGAACAATTAAATCCAAAGGATGCAAATACATTGATCGCCATGAAGGAAATCTATGCAAGACAGGATAAGTTAGATCTTGTACAGCAATACAAGGAAAAGATTGAGATGTTGAATAAGGAGTAACCTGAACGGTGAAATGATTATGCCCCTGGTCATGCACCGGGGGCTTTTTTTTTATACTATTCTCTTGAGCTATATTTACCGATTCTAAAAAATAAAATATGTCCAAAGCCAGGTTTGCAGAACCTTCTCCTCTAAATGATGTAGCCGAATTTCACAGCACGTTCAATATGCCGGTGCTTGAGTCTCCTTCCATACCGGACAAGGACAGATGTGCTTTAAGGATCAATCTCCTGCAGGAAGAGCTCGATGAATTAAAGGAGGCCATTGAAGAGAAAGATCTTACTTCCATAGCAGATGCACTGAGTGATATCCAGTATGTACTTTCAGGAGCTATTCTGGAATTTGGCCTCGCCTCGAAGTTCAAAGATTTGTTTGAAGAAGTACAGCGTTCCAACATGAGTAAGGTTTGTCCTGATTATTCTACCGCGCAGGATACATTAGCCTATTACGAAGCTAAAGATGGAACTAAAGGTTTTATCAAAGAAAGCGATGCAGGTTTTTTAGTATACAGGGAGCCTGATCACAAAGTGCTTAAGTCTGTAAAATATTCACCCGCTGATCTGGAAAGCATTTTAAAAAAGTAACGAGTAACGAATAATGAGTAACAAGTAAATCATTATTCATTTTTTGTTATTCATTACTAAATACTAAATACTAACTACGAGTTACTAGTAACTCGTTATTCGTTATTCGTTAGTCAATACTCACTACTCACTACTCACTACTCACATCATTTCATATATCCCCGCGATCCCTTGTCCACCTCCCACGCAAGCAGTCACCATCCCGTACTTCTGATTTCTTCTTTTTAATTCATTAAAAATCTGCGTCGATAGTTTTGCGCCTGTGCATCCAAGAGGATGACCAAGTGCAATGGCACCACCGTTGACATTTACAATATCAGGATTAAGACCGGCTTGTCTGATTACGGCAAGGGATTGCGTCGCAAAGGCTTCATTCAATTCTATAAGGTTGATATCATTTAGACGGATACCTGCTTGTTTCAATGCTTTAGGTATTGCAGCACAAGGACCGATACCCATGTATAGCGGATCAACTCCCGCTACACTGCAGGAAATTAACCTGGCGATCGGTGTAAGATTCAATTCTTTCATCAAATCCTCACTCATCACTAACACGAAGGCTGCACCATCTGATGTTTGTGATGAGTTGCCGGCAGTAACAACACCTCCAAGCTTAAATACAGGTTTTAATTTGGAAAGTAATTCAGGAGATGTATCCCGACGAACACCTTCATCCGTATCTACAACAGATGTTGAATTTACTTTTTTACCATCTTTGAAAATGACATTTTCCACGTTGATGGAAACTATTTCATCTTTGAAAAAACCCTGATCAATAGCTGCTCCGGCTAAAGCATGTGATCGATAAGCAAAGGCATCTGCATCATCCCGGCTGATACCGTATTTATCAGCTACGGCTTCTGCTGTTGCTCCCATGCTGACCAGGTAATCCGGCGTAGAAGAAGCGACTTTGTAGCTCGGTGCGAATTTATATCCTGTCATAGGGATCATGCTCATCGATTCCGTTCCGCCAGCTATATAACATTTTCCCATGCCGGCTTTAATTTTTGCTACCGCTATGGATATTGATTCCAAGCCTGATGCACAATATCGATTGATCGTCATACCAGGAACATCATGACCAAGTGCACGCATGGATATTTGTCGTCCAATTTGTAATCCCTGTTCACCCTCCGGGTTTGCACATCCAACGATAACATCATCGATGAGCTTAGGATCAAGCTGAGGCACCTGGTCCATAAGGTACCTGATGACATCTACTGCGAGATCATCTGACCTGTAATGACTGAATCCACCTTTCCCGGCTTTCCCGACTGCGGACCGGTATGCATTGACGATATATGGCATTGTATTTATGATTGTTTATTGTTTTTTTTCCATGGGTTGCATCCATGGTTAATAATGTTTGATCCCTTCAGGATTATTGTTGGTTGCCTTCAGCAACATTTTCTCATTAGCTTTTGCCTTCGCCTTCGCTTCAGCCTTCGCCGCCACAGGTTGCTTAGTTGTAGCCCAAGGATGAGTTTAGCAAGTCGAAGCATCAATTCCTCAGCGGCTTATTTTTCTCCAGCATATACTGAATACGTTCCTGTGTTTTTTGTTCACCGCACAATGACAAAAATGCCTCTCTTTCAAGATCAAGTAAATATTGTTCTGTGACCAGTTGTGCACCTGTCAGATCACCACCACATAACACCCACGCCAGCTTTTGCACAATCCTGATATCATGTTCAGAACCGTACCCTGCAAGACGGAATTCATTGGCGAAACTATACAGAGATGCAAGACCCTGGCGACCGAGTACAAGGATATCTTTTCTTTGAAGGGGCATCACATAACCGGAACTTAGCTCAAGCACTTTATTTTTTGCTTCGGTGATATTATTAGATGCATTGATGACAACTTCGTCCCTTCTGTCCATCAGGTATCCGAGATCGAATGCTTCGTATGCAGATGTACTTACAGATGCTGTTGCCATATTTTTGCATCTTTCTATAAGTGAAGGGATCTGAACATCACCGGGATCAAAAGAATCTGCAAGCCGCACTGCAAATTCTTTGGTGCCGCCACCTCCGGGAATAAGTCCAACTCCAGCTTCTACAAGCCCGATATACGATTCTGCCGCTGCAGCTACAGCATCACAGTGCATTGAAATTTCACAGCCGCCACCGAAAACATAACCCTGGGTTGCTGCTACAACCGGGACTGAAGAATATCTGCACCTCATTGAAGTTTGTTGAAAATAATGCACTGCACTTTCCAATTCATCCCATTCTTCCTGGAAAGCCATCATGCCGATCAGCATCAGGTTTGCACCCACTGAAAAATTTGCTGCATGGTTTCCTATGACAAGCCCTTTCCATGATTCTTCTTCAGCAATGCGGATGGATTCATTTATTCCTCGCAGTATTCCTTCTCCAATGACGTTAGATTTACTTTTGAATTCAAAACATAGCACTCCATCCCCAATATCATGGAGGACTGCTTCATCATTTTTGTAAACAGGAGATTTTCCGCGTAACACTGATAAGTTGATCCGCTTATCATCTCCTCCTGGCGAAATGTAGTTTGCTGTCAGAATGTCATACATCAGCCGCTTACCTTCCCTGTTGATATAAAATGTTTCATGTCCATCAGCTATCATTTTTTCAACCCATGGACTTATTGTAAGGCCTGCTGATTTTGCATCTTCAACGCCCTGTTTTACACCGATAATATCCCAGTATTCGAATGGACCAAAAGACCATGCAAATCCTGCTTTCATCGCATCATCAATGCTGTTCAGCCTGTCCGATATTTCAGGAACGCGATTGCTTATGTATGAAAACAAACCTGTCAAATGTTGCTTAATTAACTGACCTCCTGCATCAGGAGAGTGATAAATAGCCCTTATCCTTTTTTCAACATCATCCATTTGTTTTGACAGTGCCAAAGAGGGGAGATCCATGCGTGGATCTTTTTCATATTCAAGTGTTTTCAAATTAAGTGACAGGAAGACGTTTCCACCGCTCTCATCTTTTCCTTCTGCTTTTTTATAAAATCCTTGTCCTGTTTTATTGCCGAGGAATTTATTGTCCAATAAAAAATACATGTACCCGGGGATATCGAATGCTCCGGCTTGTTCATCTTCAGGACAATTTTCCTGGATACCCTGCATTACTTTGACACCTGTATCATGACCTACAAGGTCAGCTAATCTGAATGTTCCTGTGTTTGGCCTTCCTATTGCCGGACCGGTAAGCTTATCAACTATGCTTATCGGTAAATCCAATTGTTCTGCAAGCTGGAAGATCCGGGCCATGCTATAGACTCCAATGCGGTTTGCTATGAAAGCCGGGGTATCCTTGCACAATACAGTTTGCTTTCCAAGGAACCGGTCTCCGAAATCCATCATGAAGCTGACCAATCCTGGATCCGTATCCGGTGTAGGAATAATTTCAAGGAGGCGTAGATACCGTGGCGGATTAAAAAAGTGCGTTCCCAGGAAGTGTTTTCTGAAACTCTCACTTCTGCCTTCTGCAATCGAATGAATCGGAATACCTGACGTATTTGAACTGATGATCGAATCCGGACTCCGGTAGATATCCACTTTTTCAAATAGTGCTTTCTTAATTTCTAATTTTTCGACGATGACTTCGATGATCCAGTCCGATTCTTTGATTGAAGGAAGATCATCCTCAAAGTTGCCTGTAGTGACACGTTGAATAAAATCCGTATGATAGAATGGAGCAGGTTTTTGTTTAATAGCCTGGCTTAATGCCTGTTCAGCAATTGCGTTTCGTCTTTTTCCTTCTTCTTTCGTAGGCAGATCCAGCATTTGCACCTGGTATCCTGCATTCGCAAGATGGGCTGCAATTCCTGCACCCATGACACCTGAACCCAGTACCGTAATTTTTTTGATGATCCTCATGTAAAAATCTAAGATTACTTGTGCGTGTAAGATATGAAGAGGGACAGAAAATAAGTCAGTATGGGAACCGATGGGATCATTCTGTCAAATTCTAGGCTATAATTTGGGAATAAAGCTAAACCGGGCCAGAAATACACATTAAAAAATTAAATAATATGACAATAATCGTATAATTTTGCTTCTGTATGCACGTATGGGCTTAACCCCTTCGTTAATTTTCTAAAATAATCAATTAAAACAGGATGATGAGTTCAACTGCTGCCATCAGTCATGGAGAGCAAGTCACCCAGGGAAAAGGGTGGATTGTAAGTTTAGTTCTTCACATTATTTTATGTGCATTGTTATTCCTTCCTATGATTGCCTTCCATATTCCTCCGCCCGTTGAAGAAGGACTTATCGTAAGCCTGGGTTTACCTGATGAAGGTCAGGGGGAGGAAGCTCCATCCATAAATTCAGATCAACCGAAACCTGAAAATCAAAAACAACCTGAAGAAGAAGTACAGGAAATAACTGCCAGGAAACCTGAAAAACAAGTCGCCAGCAAAATCATCACCAGTAATGAACAGGATGCTGTCCGCGTAAGAGAAGCGGAAGCTAAAAAACAGGCCCAGGAAGAAGCTCATCGCAAAGCAGCAGAAGAAGCTAAAAAACAGGAAGAGTATAATAAGACTAAAAAATCCTATGGTGATCTTCTGGGTGGTAACGGAAAAGGAAATACCGGTAAACCAGGCAGTCAGGGGGATCCAAATGGCGATCCCAATGCCAGTGCCCTCGAAGGTATCAGTAAAGGAAGCGGCAGAGTAGGGGGCGGTCTTGATAAACGAGGCGTCCTATACGAACCTAAGATAAATGATCGCAGTCAGAAAACAGGTCGTGTGGTGATCAATGTATGCGTTGATAAAACCGGAAAAGTCATCAAAGCAGAGCCTACTCAGAAAGGAACAACTACGCCAGATTCAGAGTTAAAGGACATAGCACGTAAAGCAGCATTGCAATTTAAATTTACTGCCAGTGAAATCGTTGAACAGTGTGGCACGATCACAGTAGATTTTAAAGTAAGGGGCTAGCCCTGCATCTTTAGCGACATTCAGGAGCAATAGTCGGCTCATGAATTAACTCCTATTTTAAATTTGTTATATTTAGGAGAACTTACAACCGACTAAGGATGAAAAATCTGCTCCTTTTCTTACTGGTTATTTTCGGTATCACTTCCTGCTCCAAAGATTCATTGGATCAAATGCCGGATCCAAAAAACCAACCGGAAAAATCTGAAATCAAGATAAGTGTAACGTATCTACACTGGACAGACCAATGTGATTACAGCTGCGGCAATTCCGGAGAACAATCATTATCCTCTATCGCAAATGCAAATGTTGTATTGTATTCGGGAGAACGTAGTGATTCTGATGTATTGAGTACTCCGCTGATGAATATCAAAACTAATACGGAAGGTACCGCACTGATAGAAAATATAGAACCTGCAACATATACCATATATGTTGACACACCTCTTGGTAAAAAAGCAAGAATTGTCACCACGCAGCTGCACAGACGATCATACATTGATTTCAGCTTTTAATGTTGATTCAAAGTCAGACAATAACAGATCCGGATTTGGCAACAGATCCGGATTTTTTATGCAATGGAAAATCAAATTAACTTTGCACCTGGTTTTCGTCTTTAATTTCAGCGCGAAAACATGATTTTTATAAACATGATCTATAGCATAAGACTCACCACATTCTGGGTGATATTTATAAACCTGGCTTTACTTCCCGGAAATAGCCTTAAAGCTCAATTGTTTCCGGGACTTGAAGGAGAACTACTTGCTGATGCATTACGTAATGAGTATACACCTTCACAGCTACTCAATTTCACGCAGGTAAAAGACACCCTTTATGCAAAGGTGTTTATTGAAGGCGATTCCGTAAAATGCATTTATTCCGGACTCCCTCATTATTTGCCATCCGGAGTTGATCCTTCGCAATGGGTCTTTGGAAGCGGCAATGAAATTGAATCCATCAACCTTGAGCACGGTTGGCCGCAATCTAAAGGTGCCGGCGATGGTACAAATGGTCAGATGAATATGTACAATTTATTTCCATCGCGCGTCGCGATTAATTCTGACAGAGGAGATTTTCCCTACGAGGATATTGATGACAATGCCACTACAAAATGGTATATTCTCGGAAATGAGCTCAGCACCAAGCCTGTTATAAATATTAACGCGTATAGTGAATTCCGAACCGGTTATTTCGAGCCAAGAGAATCTGTAAAAGGGGATATCGCCCGGGCTATGTTTTATTTCTGGACGATTTATCGGGATGATGCCATATCTGCTGACCCGGATTTCTTTGAAGAGCAACGAACTTCTTTGTGCCAGTGGCAGGCAGATGATCCAGTGGATGATTTTGAAAATCTACGGAATGACCGGATTGCCATTTATCAGGGAGGAACAAAGAATCCATTTGTATTGGATTGTACCCTGGCAAAAAGAGCTTATTGCCCTTTGCAACCTGATTGTAGTGTAGCTGTAAATGAAACCCGAAAACTCAGTTCTCACCTCCATTTTGACCCTACAGAACAGAGATTAATTGTAGAATCTGAAGCCAATGCATTGTGGGAGATCAATATTTCCTCATTATCAGGTCAACAGATTTACTCTGAGAAGATCCACAGTAATCAATGGAGCAGGCCATTTGAGCTTAGCCCTGGAATCTATATAGCTTGCTGCAGGGGTGAAAATGGGGCTTCCAATCTGAAATTTTTCGTTCCCAGATAATTTTTAAAATAATATTGTATTGCCCTGATCTTCATTAAGTTAAATTCTTTTATCTTTGGTGCCTGCTCTGAACCCATAAAGAAAAGGAACTGAAAAATCAGCTACCCGATCACACTATTTCATTTTTCTCATCCTCCTTTATTTCAGACAGTTTAGATAGTACACTGTAATTCAAATATTTTACATATTTGAAATACATTATATATTTCTAAATTTTGAAATTTATTTGGCAGCAGGAATTGAAGGCAAAAAGAATTGATACTGACTTTCTCCAAAGTGTACCGGTTCTTATAAACACCGTTTGTCTTTATTTTTTGAAGGAGTTTTTCTCTTTTCCACGAAAAAAGAGTTGAATTTTTTAATTCTAAGCCTTTGGTCACCCCCAATGAACAGGTTGTAGAAAGCGCAAGACGTGCTTTTGGCTGATTTGGTTTGGCCTGCTTTCATGTGTAGAAAGGAATTAAATCAGGATTTAGGCATGAAATGTATCATAGGCATGAATTTTGAATAAGATGGGCAGAAGAATGGTAAAGAAGTTCAGTTGCCTTTCAAAATTAAATAGTAAAGAAGAAATAAAAAGTAAGTTAACCCCATACCTCCTGACGAAAATTAATACTCAGGCAAGTAGATAAAGAACTTAATGAAATCAAACCTATCTGGTCCCGGCCGGCACTTAAAGTTTAGCAGAACAAAAACCCTTATCCGCTTTAAAAGTGCAGCCATTTCATTTGCTTTTTTTATCCTGATTTCCACTATTAGCACACAGTTGGTTTCTCAGATTCCGGTTATTACGTCCCGGTTTGCCAACCCATCCTTTAATTGTGCATCAGAATATTGTGTGGATGTTGAATTTCGATCCAACACTCCTGATGTTCAGATCTTTGGTGTCAATGTGCGTTTCTTTTATCCTGATAGTTTATTAGAGTTGATTGGCTTTTCGGATTTCCAGGGAGGTTATGGTCCGGTTGCACCAGACCCACCGATTATTTTAACCAGTGCTTTCGCGGGTTCAACCTTATTTAATTTTAATGGATCTGCAGATTTCGTGAATGGGGCAATACAACTTGTGAATACTTCCATAGTCACGTATGTGGATACCGGTGGCTGGACAAAACTTTTCCAGGTTTGTTTTCACATTGATGACCCCAATCCCAATTTACTGAGTTTTTGTCCTTCATTGGTGTGGGATTTAGAACTGTATCCGAATGAGGATGGTTATCGCGATGGATATCTTTCTGGTGACGATGGTGTAGTAATCACGCTCGTGGATCCAACGTTTCAAACAGAATCAGTATCCTCAGATGAAGACGTAGTTCAATTCAACTGGATGTATTCCGGAAGTGGAACACCTCCCTATGGAACACCGATAGCTAATAATTGTACCACACTCACACCTGATTGCAACCCATATATCTCTTGTCCTGCAGGTATAACTGTAGAATGTGGTGAATCAACAGGACCTGCCAATACCGGATTTGCAACATCAAGTGATATTTGTGATGGCGAACCGGTAATCACCTTTACTGATACCCAAACAGGTGGACCTTGTGCTCAACAATACAGCATTCTTCGCAGATGGATCACAACCAATGCGTGCAACTTTTCAGATACATGTTTTCAGACCATTCTGGTTGTAGATACAATAGCTCCGGTCATAAGTTGTCCTGCTGATATGAATGTCTTTTGTCCGGATATTCCTGTCTTCTCAACACCTGTAGTTTCAGATGTTTGCGACCCATCAAGCATTATCACGTTTACGGATATTACGACTCCCGGTACATGTCCTGGTAATCATATCATCACGAGAACATGGAGAGCTACAGATCATTGCGGGAATTTCAGCACCTGCATTTCTACGATCCATTTCATTGATAATGCCGCTCCATTAATGGCCTGTCCTGTAAATGTCACGATTGATTGCCAGGAAGATAGTTCGCCGGCACATACCGGAATTGCAACGGCGACCGATGCCTGTTCTTCTGTTGTGATTTTACAAAATCAGACAACCTCACAAAATCCAGATTTGGATGCTTGTGGTCATTATACTTACGTGATTTCACGACAATGGGTTGCTACAGATGCATGTGGAAACAGCAGTACCTGTCTACAGACTATCCATGTCAGAGATATAACTCCCCCTGCCATTACCTGTCCGGCGGATATTACCATCTTATATGGTGCAAACACGCTACCATCAAATACGGGAAATGCTACTGGTGCTGACAACTGTGACGCTGATCTATTAGTAAGCTACACAGATGTATTGTCTCCAAATAGTTGTCCTGGTATAAATAAAATCATACGTACCTGGACTGCCTCTGATGCATGTGGAAATGTAAGTAACTGTCAACAGAACATCGTAATAGATGACAGAGGCACTATATGTGGATCTGTGCAGGATGATATTGGGCAGGGGATTTCAGGCATTGAAATCAAATTGATGGCTGATGTCAATAACAACCAGCATCTGGATGCAGGAGATACACTGGTTGCCATAAAATTTTCTGATCCGGGAACAGGTCAGTTTTGTTTCCAGCAGGTCAGGCCGTGCAATTATATACTGGTTGAAACGCAACCTGCTGGTTATAGTGAGTTATCCGATTATGATACAACACCTGATCCTGATGGAAACGACAGTTCAGATGGTCCTGATAACGAAATTCCCGTAGTGCTCACTGGTGCAGAAAATGATAGTGACAACAACTTCATTGATATTATTTGTCCAACACAATTACCTGTTATTCCACCGGATACAATTTGTGCTAACGGCAGTGTGACATTTCAGTTAAATCCAATTCCACCCGGTACATTGACCTATTCATGGACTTTTGGGAGTGGATCAAGTCCAGGTACAGGAACCGGATTAGGTCCTCATACGATAAGTTATGTAACTACTACAGATAACCAGGCGAATGGTGCTGTTATCTCCATGAACATTCAAAAGACAGGATGTCCAGATCTTACAGGTCCGGTAAGTCATGTGGTAATAAATCCATTTCCAAATGCTGCTATAAGTCAAATCATTACAAACTCTTGTTATTATACTAACAGGACCTACCAACCAGTTAGCCCACAAATACCCGGTGCAACTTATACCTGGACATTCGGAGCAGATGCTGTCCCTACTTCCGCTACGGGGTATGGACCACATGTAGTATACTATACAAATGCAGCTACTCAAACAGTAAAGCTTGTCATTCATCCAAATAAGCCTGGTGCCCAGTGTCCTGATAGTTCTTCAATCACTTTTACTATTTCTTCATGTCCCTCAAATATCACAGGATCAGTGAAAACTAATGAGGGAGCAGGCATAGGAAGTGTTCCGATCAAATTGTATAAAGATTACAATTTCGATGGCATGCCGGATGATACCATTTGGGTTCAGTCTAAGAATACAGTTACCAATGGCAATTTTTCTATGACATTGGTCACTCCCGGTAATTACGTACTTGTTGAGACTCAGCCTAACGGTTATGTTACTTTCAATGACAGGGATATCACTCCTGATGGAGATATTGTCCCTAATATTGATTCACTTGATAATATTATTCCTATTACTGTTCAGCCAAATAATGTAACGGATGGTGGAAATAATTTTATTGAAAGCATAGGACCCGGAGATATATCAGGTTATGTATTTAATGATGTCGATGAAAATCTGGAACCCGGACTGAATGAAGGAATTGGAGGAGTAACTATAAAACTTTTTAGTGATACCGATGCAGATGGGGAAGCTGATAACATGACTCCTATTAACACACAGGTGACATCTTCTGCAGGCTTTTATTCTTTTCCTATAGTGCCACTAGGTCATTACGTTGTCGAGGAGACTCAACCAATAGATTACAACACTATAATGGACTATGATTATTCAGAAGATCTTGATGTACCGACTAATGAACTGCTGGATGATGATAAGATCCAGGTGCAAATCACGCTTGGTGAACATGATGATTTAAATTATTTTGTCGAAAGGTCTGGCTGCAATTTGGAGGTGAATAGCACTCTTGATGCAGGTCCGGGATCTTTACGTGCTGCTATTGCCTGTGCACAGGATGGAGATATTATCACATTTGCCGGTTCTCTTACAGGTATGACCATTAATATCACTTCAAGTAGAATTGAAATCGGTAAGCAACTTACGATTATGTCAACCCTGACGCCGCGTGTTACGATATCCTCACAGGTATCAGGATTATTTAAAATATTAAACACTGTTGAATTCCGGCAGATTGACTTTATGAGTGGGATGACTGTAGCCGGTAATGGGGGAGCGGCGTTTGAAAACTTAGGCGTGCTTACACTTAAGGATGTCCATATTTTAAGGAACCCGGGTTTGCCCATCGGTCAGTATTTAATATGTAACGTGCCTAACAGTAATCTACAAATGAGTGGTAGTTGTTATATCCAGATGAATTAATTCTGTTGCCTGGTTAATGAACCTGGGGATAACTGGAAACCGGATAAATAAAGGGAGTCCCGTTTTTGTGGATGGTGTGGAGCTTCAAAAGTCTACTTCTCATAAAAATTTCAAATTTTTTTTGAAGGGATCTGAAATATATTGAAGCAGGGAGAATTTATGTATTAAAAAAATGGTTATACGTAAATTTAATAAGATGTGGTAAAAGTGGTTCGATCCATTTTATTAATATCACAAAATCAGTTAAATATATAAGAGAATAAAGTACAATATGTTTTTCAGGGATACCATATGCTTCTTAGATAGAAAGGTATTAATTCAACCTTTTCCACGACATGCGGTTATTATATAAAAAAAGAAGTCTAAAATGTAATCTTCCTGTGCAAAATATGTTGTAGATGAATTATCTTAGACAGGCTTTTTACCCACCCTTGGATTAATGAAACCAATAAAAAGCTCTTAAGATTTTAAGGAGTTGACACCCACCCAAAGTAGTATTAATGAACTCTTTAATCTGAACACGGTATACATATGGTATTGCTATTTAGACTCGGAAGGAACATGATTGTCACACAAATGTTCCAAAGCTTAACAGAAGCAAAATGTCAATTATTAAGGTTTGCCACTCTGGCTGCCTTGGTAGGGTGCATTCTATTTCTGCAGCCTGTTCAAGCTGGTATTGGGAAGTCACCTTTACTGACTACTGATAAGTCGTGCATGGATGAATCCTCTGAAAGCTCCCTGATGGTAGATCCTATCATCACCGTACGCTTTGTCAATCCACGTTTTTATTGTGATTCCAATCAATATATAGTGGATGCGGAATTTCAATCTAATACCGCGAATAAAGAGGTTTTCGGAATGAATATCAGGTTTTGGTATGAAGACAGCAAACTTGAATTCCTTCGATTTAAAGACTTTTTCACTTCATATGGGGCTGTTTCACCTAACCCGGCGTTCAATTCCCCTTTGAATTTCGGTGTTTCATGGTTTGGTTTTTCGAGTACCGTTGCAGATTTTATAAACGGGGGTATCCAGAAAACTTCATCAGGAGGTCCATTTTATATTCCTACCACAGGCTGGAAAAAACTGTTCTCGATTGTATTTAAAGTTGATGACCCTAATGCAGATCCTGCTAATTTTTTTGCATCCGTTGTGGCTGACTTAGAGCAGAATCCTTCTAATGGCGGATATCTTCCGGGTAATGATGGTATAGTTATCACTTTGGTAAATCCTGCCGGCGGACAATTGCCTGCGACTGAAAATGCAATTTCTTTGAATTGGAATTACGTTGGAAGCGGAGCACCTCCATATGGTCAAACAAACCAGACAACAGTAGCTGGTATGTATAATTGTGCTCCACCCATGACGTGCCCGGCAAGCGTTACGATTAATTGTGGCGATTCCACATTGCCTACGGTTCTGGGTACAGCTACATCTCCTGATTATTGTATTGCAGGAACTCCAGTGATAACGTATACTGACGCACAGACTGGCGGATCATGTCCTCAGCCAAATCTCATCACAAGAATATGGCATGCTACAGACAGTTGTGGTAATAGCTCATATTGTCCCCAATACATTACTGTGGGGCCAATAAGCGGTTGTAATTTATTGGTGTCCAACACAGCGGATGTAGGGACCGGCTCACTTCGGAATGCTATTAACTGTGCGGCGTCAGGAGACACCATAACGTTTCATTCTTCATTGGCAGGTGGCACCATACTTATCAATTCTACTAAGATCTTACTGAATAAGAATCTGTTTATACGATCTAATGTCACTCCAAGAGTTAAAATAAAATCTACAGTAGCCGGTTTGTTTGACATCGCAGTTACCAGGACAATAGAGTTTAAAGATCTTGATATCATCAGTGGATTATCTACCACTGGTAATGATGGCGCAGCGTTTAATAACCTGGGGACACTAAAGCTTATCGGTGTAAAAGTCTACAGGAATCCAAGCTTACCTGCAGGTCAATACCTGATCAGGAACAAACCTGGAAGTCAATTCACACTGAGCGGCAGTTGCTTCATTCAAAACAACTAACCAGGATTTATTTTAATTAAGATCCGGTTTATACAGCATTCACATTTGTGAATAAATGCTCAGTATCCCTTGCGGAAATTTTCTAATCTGCAGTCATTGTGATTGTTTCCTGGGGCTTAAATATCTGTGCTGATATTTTCGATAGATTTATATTAACCTGCGATTCCGTTTTCATCAGATCCTGGATGCTGATCTGATCCAGAAGGTTGTCCATGCTTTGCTGTAGAATGGTCCAGAGAGAGCGTAAGGAACAATCCACAGAATTGGTACATAAGGAAAGATTTCCTGAATGCTGACCACAGAATTTTTCACTATACATCGCTCCTCCCAATGATTTCATCACCTGGTTAATGCGTATTTCTTTTGGGGACATAGCCAGGATATAACCTCCTTTATGACCGCGAATGCTTTGAATAAATCCTGCTATCCGCAATGACCTGGTTATTTTCGCTGCATATGCCTGCGATATATTTTCCAGTTCGCTGAGTTGTGACAAATTGAGTCCTTCTTCGGGATGAGCACGCGCAATCTGTAACAAAATCCTTAAGCCATATTCGTCGGTAGCTGAAATCTTCATAACTAAAACAATTTAATTAATACATATCGAGGGTCATCTTCGCTTCATCACTCATTTTGGATTTATTCCAGGCCGGTTCCCAGACCAATTTAAGCTCTACATCAGTTACAAAATCAAGGGACAATAATTTCTCCTGCACTTCAATAGGTAAGCTTCCGGCTACCGGACATGCGGGAGAAGTTAACGTCATGACAACATTGACTTTTCCCTGGTCATCAATATCGAGTGCATATATTAATCCCAATTCCCAAATGTCTACGGGAATCTCAGGATCAAATACTTCTTTGATTTTGTTGATCATCAATTCAGTTTGCTCTTCTTTATCCGGTTTGTGAGTTGATGAGGTCTGATCAGGAATGTGACGTGCATAAGATTTAATCTGCTGCACCATGCTTTTCAATCCGTTCGAACGGGTAGGGGACAAATGAGACTTTAATCCTATCGTCTCTATAAAATACAAATCCACATTCGCTACATCATCTATTGACTGATCAGAAAGTACACGGATAAGCAAAGCGATAATTCCTTTCGTAATAAATGCATCGCTGTCTGCTTCCAGGTAAAGTTTGCCATCTTTGACTTCTGCATGCAGCCATACCTTTGACTGACATCCTTTGATAGCAAATAAATCTGTTTTATATTTTTCAGGTAGTGGAGGTAATGCTTTGCCAAGATCAATCAGGTATTCATATTTATCGGTCCAGTCGGTAAATTGAGAAAATTCCTCAATGACCTGATCCTGTTTCATGGATATGCCGGATACCTGGGTTTGCATCATGACAGGATTTTGATTGCTTTAAGAGTTGCCTTGACAAGCTTTTCAATTTCTTCTGTAGTATTATACATTGCAAATGAAGCACGAACCGTCCCGGGGATTTGAAATCGATCCATTAAGGGTTGTGTACAATGATGGCCTGTACGTACTGCTATGCCTTGCTGGTCAAGAATTGAACCTATGTCGTATGGATGAAGGCCTTTGATGTTAAAAGAATAGACTGATGTTTTTTCGCGTGCCTGTCCCACAGGAATTATTCCGGGTAATTCAGCCATTGCCTGTGTACATGTATTCAACAGCATGTGTTCATGCTGATTCACTGCTTCGCGATCAAAGGAAGAAATATAATCACATGCCGCTGCCAGCCCGATCGCTCCGGCAATATCAGGCGTTCCGGCTTCATATTTAAAAGGGATCTTATTGTAGGTTGTTCCTGACCACTTCACCTGTTCGATCATTTCTCCTCCACCTTGCCATGGTGGCAATGTATTTAGCCAGCTGGCTTTACCATATAAAATACCAATACCTGTTGGGCCATACATTTTATGACTTGAAAATGCGTAAAAGTCAACATCCAGAGCAGAGACATCGATCCTCATATGTGATGTTGCCTGCGCTCCATCAATAAGAACAGGAACGCCATGCTGATGAGCGATTTTAATAATCTGTTCGATAGGATTTATAGTACCGAGTGCATTGCTTACGTGAGCAACTGCAACAAGTTTTGTTTTATCGTTAATAGTTTTGCTGAGCCATTCAATATCAAGTGTTCCATCTTCGAAAACAGGAATGACTTTAATATTTGCCCCTTTTAAAGCACATACCATTTGCCAGGGTACGATGTTCGAATGATGTTCAAGCGCGGAAAGTATGATTTCATCTCCTTCCTTCAGTTGAGACATGCCATATGTATAAGCTACAAGATTTATGGACTCTGTAGTGCCACGGGTGAATATCACTTCTGCATCTGAAGGTGCTCCAATGAAAGTTGCAATACGACGCCTGGCCTGTTCAAATGCATCCGTAGCTTCCTGGCTTAATTGATGAACTCCTCTATGCACATTTGCATGCAGGTTCCGGTAATAATAATCTATGCGGTTTAATACGAAATCAGGTTTTTGATTTGAAGCCGCATTATCAAGATAAACCAAGGGTTGATCGTTGACCATGCGTTCAAGGATGGGGAAATCCTTCCTGATTTCCTGAACATTAAATGGTTTTAATTCCGTGCCGTAGGACATGATATTCATTCTGCCACACCCATTTGTGAACTGATGTAATTCCGCATATTTTCATTGCTTACCCTGTCCAGAACTTCTGAAATGAAAGCTTTTTTCAGGATATGCTTTGCTGAATCTTCAGGCAAGCCTCTTGACATGAGATAGAACATAGCTTTTTCATCCAATTGGCCAATCGTAGCGCCATGACTGCATTTTACATCGTCTGCGAATATCTCGAGTTGAGGCTTGCTGTTCATCAGGGCGTGTTTCGACAGGACAAGCGTATCATTTTGTTGAAAAGCATTTGTCTTTTGGGCATCCTTATGGACCAATACTTTTCCATTGAAAGCAGCGCTCGCTTTGTCATCTATGATTCCTTTGTAGAGTTCATGACTTTCACAATTCGGCGATTTGTGGTTTATGCGGGTCTGGTGATCCATGCTTTGATTTCCAGACGCCATAAAGCCTGCCTGTAATGATGTATACGTATTCTGATCTTCCAGTTCTACTTCAACATTGTTCCTCGTTAGTTGGCCGCCATTGTCAAAAGCAAATGTTTCGAAACGGCTATCCCTGTGCTGGCTGACATATAATTTATATACCAGGTTATGAGTTAGCGGAAGTTCCTGCCATTTAATATGCCGGGCGATCACATTTTTTTCCAGGTGCAAAAATCCGATAGAATTGATCAGGGCATCAGATGAAGGATGTTGACTATCCATATTGGACTCAAACCGTTCAATCAATTCAACCTGGCTTCCTGTTCCGCACCTGATAAAATATAATGGATTTGAAAATGAAGTTTCAGGCGCATCATGAATGATCCTAATTTCAATCGGGCGATCCAGGATAGTGTTCTTTGGAATATACAAGTAGAATCCGCTGGTGTTGAATGTAAAATTAAGCAGATCAAATGCGCGGTTTGAAGTGGGCATTGATGTTGAGACTATTTCACCAAAAGCTTCTTTCCATGATGAATTTTCAAAAGCCTCATGTAATGGAATCAGGCTTAAACCTAATTCAGAAAGCCGGGGATCAAGATCAGTCGTCACCACTTTCCCATTAAGGATTGGTATTACGTAAGAATCTATTCCGGGGATTGCAGCTATACGATAAGAAGTCTGACGACCTGCTAATTGATATTTTGGTGCGAGCAGATTCTGAACATTTGTATATTTCCAGTCTTCATGTTTTTTATCCGGAAATTGAACGCGTTTTAAAGCCTCAAATGAATTCCGTTGAAACTGATGCATAGCACTTCCGGACAATCCATTTAACCCGGATTCTACATCCTTAAAAATCATACTCAGATGATCTAATATATTTTGCTGTTCTGCCATGTTTTAAATTTCCTTTAGGCCGGCACCGGAGGTGATTCCCTGATCCAGTCGTAACCTTCTTCTTCCAGTTTCAATGCAAGAGATTTGTCACCGGTAGCCACAATCCTTCCATTAGATAATACATGTACAAAATCCGGCACGATATGCGCGAGGAGACGCTGGTAGTGTGTGACTACAATAAACGATCTCTCCGGTGATCTCAAATGATTGACACCGTCAGCTACAATCCGAAGTGCATCAATATCTAATCCCGAATCGGTTTCATCGAGGATGGCCAGTTTGGGTTCTAACAATGTCATCTGAAGGATCTCATTACGTTTCTTCTCGCCACCGCTAAATCCATCATTAAGCGATCGCTTCAACAGTTCTGCATCCATCTCAAGCGAAGACATCTTTGATCTGATAAATTTCAACATTTCGAGTGAATTCAATTCCGGGAGTCCCTGGTGAACTCTGTGCACATTGATCGTGCTCTTTAAGAAATTTGAATTGCTCACACCCGGTATTTCTATTGGATATTGAAATGCAAGAAATATACCTTCCAGTGCGCGTTCGTCAACTTCCATTGAAAAAAGGTCGCGTCCATTATACGTAATGGTTCCTGATTCGACTACATATTCTTTACGACCTGCTATGACATTTGCGAGGGTGCTTTTGCCTGATCCATTTGGACCCATGATGGCATGCACTTCACCTGAATTAATTGTCAGGTTCAGGCCATTTAATATAGCATTGCCGGCAATTGAAACATACAAGTCCGAAATTTGCAATAACGGTTTCATTTCTTTTATCTTAATAAGATGTTCTGAGATATTATTTTATCCAACACTTCCTTCCAGGCTAATGGCTAATAATTTTTGAGCTTCAACTGCAAACTCCATTGGTAATTCGTTGAATACTTCTTTACAATAACCATTGACGATCATGTTGATGGCATCTTCTTCGCTTAGTCCTCTTTGCTTGCAATAGAAGAGCTGATCCTCACCGATTTTCGATGTGGTAGCTTCGTGTTCGACACGTGCATTTGGATTGTCTACTTCAAGATAGGGGAAGGTATGTGCGCCACATTTATCTCCCATGAGAAGAGAATCACATTGTGAAAAATTCTGTGCACCATCTGCACGTTTCCCGATTTTGACCAGCCCCCTGTATGAATTATTACTATAACCTGCAGAAATGCCTTTCGAAATGATCGTGCTCTTTGTGTTTTTACCTATGTGCAACATTTTCGTCCCGGTATCTGCCTGTTGCCGGTTATTAGTCACCGCGACGGAGTAAAATTCACCTACTGATTCATCGCCTTTTAAAATGACACTTGGATATTTCCATGTAATAGCAGATCCTGTTTCAACCTGGGTCCATGTGATCTTTGATTTATAACCTGCACATATGCCACGTTTGGTGACGAAGTTGTATATCCCGCCTTTACCTTCTTTATCTCCGGGGTACCAATTCTGAACTGTAGAATATTTAACAAAGGCTTCATCCATTGCTATAATTTCTACCACCGCGGCATGCAATTGATTTTCATCGCGCATGGGTGCGGTGCATCCTTCCAGGTAGCTGACATAGGATCCTTTTTCCGCTATGATCAGCGTACGTTCGAATTGTCCTGTATTCGCTGCATTGATTCTGAAATAAGTGGACAGCTCCATAGGACATCTGACACCAGGAGGAATAAAGCAAAATGAGCCATCACTAAAAACAGCAGAGTTGAGTGTTGCGAAAAAATTGTCCGTGTAAGGAACAACGCTCCCCAGGTATTTCTTAACCAGCTCGGGATGTTCTTTTACAGCTTCGCTGAAAGAACAGAAAATGATACCTAGCGTAGACAATTCTTTTTTGAATGTCGTAGTAACAGAAACGCTATCCACAACGGCATCCACTGCTACACCCGCCAGGATTTTTCTTTCTTCCAGAGGAACACCGAGCTTGTCAAACATTTTTATCAGCTCAGGATCTGCTTCATCTATGGAATTCAATTTTTTCTTTGGAGCTGCGAAATAGATGATATCCTGGTAGTTGATGGCTGGGTAGTGGACATTCGCCCAGGTAGGTTCTTTCATGGTGAGCCAATGCCGGTAAGCCTTGAGTCGCCATTCCAGCAACCATTCCGGTTCTTCCTTTTTCAGGCTGATAGCCCGAACAGTTTCTTCGGACAAACCTTTTGGAAATGTGTCCATATCCAAAAGAGTGGACCAGCCATACTTATATTCGGTTTGTGTGTGGACCTCTAGGGTCTGCATACTATCATCACTCATGGTCAGTTACCTGTTGCGGGTACAAAGTTCGTCATTCTGTTACAAAAAAGTATATATTAATCTATACAATTTTGTAGTGGATTGGTTCATGGCCGGAACCTATTCATTTAATAAGTTTTTTTCAGTTTTTGAAAAGGGACTTGTCAGAAATAAAAAAGGATACATAAAAATTACATAAATGACTTACAATCAATGCATTATGATATAAATCATAAAGTAGTACTCTCTATGTTTTGAATTTAAGATTTTTTGAAATTTTGAAAGAAAAATCACCACATTAAGCTGGCGGTAGAGCAAGCCAAAACCAAATATTTTCATGAATAAACCCTTCCTATTCAGCTGGTGACCCCACCAAAATGGAATTAAATATAGAATCTTCATTTAATAGGTAAATTTTTTACTACTAGAGATCTACACATTAAGTTTTTCCATATATTTACCGCCAGAGATGGTAGTATCTGCAATAACCAAGAGGTTTCTCCTTTGCCTCGATAAATTAGTAGAAGAGGGCAAAGTTAGGTCCAGGCGACACTTTGCCTTATCTATAGGGTACCATGCCCAGGGTATTTCTGAAATGATAGGCAACCGGCGGGATGTTCCCCTCGATTTGATTGAAAAATCAGTTTTGACGTTTCATTTTAACCCTCATTTTCTATTCACAGGAACAGGCAATCAATTTTCGGGCAGTTTACCCGATGATGGTTTACGTCTCCGGAGCTTAAGCGTGGTAATAGATCAAAAAGGTGATGAGCGCATTGTTCATGTTCCCTTTCCCGCTCAGGCTGGATATGGGAAATTGCTTGATGATCCAACATATATGCAGGATCTCCCTTCCTACCAACTTCCGGATCCTCAATTCAGGTCTGGCAGTTACAGGTCTTTTGAGATAGCCGGTACCAGCATGGAACCTACATTCAGGCCAAACGACATCGTGATTGCAGCTTTTATAGAACCACGTTATTGGGAACAGGCAATTAAGAATCATCAACTATATATCATTGTTACACACCAGGAGGTAATCATCAAAAGGATCGTCAATCGCATCAAAGCTGATAAAATTGTGGATTGCATCTCTGATAACGAAGAATTCAACATGTATTCAATTCCTGCAGATGAAATCCTTGAAGTCTGGAAAGTGCGAATGAAAATCACGTCTCATTTTGAACAGCCTTCATCTCAGGTAAATTCCATTTCCCAGCAACTCAAAGCACAGCAAAAAATGCTTGAAAACCTGCAACATCATTTTACCAAAACATTGGCAGAGTAGGCGATTGTTGTTTTTTCATTTTTGGAATCGTATTTTTATAGCCATGAAAATAAATGGCAAAGTAGTCCATATATCCATTGAAGGAGGTGCGTATGGAATCATAGATAATACCGGGCGCAAGTTCCTTCCCCTGAATATGCCCAATCAATTAAAAAAAGATGGTGCCAACGTAGTCTGCAAAGTCCGGCCTGCTGATGTAGAAACTACCATGATGTGGGGCGAACCTGTCTATATTGAATCATTTGAAACACTGTCTTGATGTTTTCAAATTTATCCTTTTCTATTTTCAACAAATATTATTTCTGTAGTTGGGTAGTGACAAGAAATATACTGTTGTCAGTTTGTTTCTTTATTTCAGCTTTGATATCCGCTCAACTTCCTGAAGGTTTTATTCGTGAGCGTATTGCTACCGGATTAAATCCTACATCTATGGTGATGGCACCTGACAGAAGGAGTTTTCTAACTGAAAAAAATGGTAAAGTTCGTGTGATAAGGGATGATCAGTTGCTTGACGAACCCATGCTCTCCATTGAAGTTGACGAAAATAATGAACGTGGCTTAGCGCACATCGTACTTCATCCGGATTTTGAAATGAATGGGTACTTCTACATTTATTATTCAATACCCTTTCTCCGCTTCAATCGTATAAGTCGTTTTACGGCCAATGGAGATAAGGCCATACCGGGGAGCGAGGTGGTGATTATGAATATGGACAAGACCGAATCCGATACGCACAACGGTGGTGCCATGCTGTTCGGTTTAGATGGATATCTCTATGTGAGCACAGGTGAGGGTTTTCAATACTGGCCTAGTGAGGATCTAACCTCAACAAACGGCAAGGTTTTAAGAATAGATGATCTAGGTAATGCAGTACCTGATAATCCCTGGTTTGGATTGGATGCAGGTAGTTCAAATAAAATATATGCATATGGACTAAGAAATCCTTTTACCATGAGCATGCATCCATTGACAGGAGATATTTATGTGAATGATGTCGGGAATTTAAAATTTGAAGAAATTAATAAAATTGTAAAGGGTGCGTTTTATGGTTGGCCAAGACTGGAAGGTAAAGCTACAGGACAGAAATTACCTCCGGAATACATGGATCCAGTTTTTCAGTATGCGCATGAAAATCATTATTGTTGCATTGCCGGATCTGTATTTTATAATCCTGAAACACCGCAATTTCCTGAAAGCTATATCGGTAAATATTTTTATTCGGATTATTGCACCGGACATATACATATGCTTGATGTAGAAACGGGAATTGACAAAGGAGTTTTTATTAGTGATGGCGACCGTGTCATTGATATGCTGGTCTCTCCGGCCGGAAATTTTTATTACCTGGAACGCAAAGGTATAGGAGACGGATCTCAGGAAGATAATACATCAACTTATGAAGGTACATTATGGAGAGTTACATATTCAGGTTCAGGCAAACCATTTATTTCAATACAACCGGAATCAACTTTGTCGGCTGTTGGTGATGAAGTAGTATTTAATGTAAAAGCATTTGGTGCCATTCCTCTTACGTACAAATGGTATTTCAATGGAATGGAAGTGACCGGAAATGAACAGTCTTCCTTTGCGATTGATCATGCTTCCATTGACCAGGATTCTTCTACAGTGTATGTAATTGTTTCAAATTCGTCAGGACAAATCGTATCTGATACCGCTTTCCTGTATGTCACAAATAATCATCGGCCGGAACTTAACATTACTTCACCCGGAGAGAATGTTTTGTATGAAGCGGGGGACACCGTATTTTTTTCGGGTTCTGGTGATGATGAAGAAGATGGTACACTGCCCCCATCAGGCTTAAGCTGGCGAATCGATTTTCACCATGATTCACATTCACATCCGGGCATGCCATGGATGTCAGGTATTTCGGAAGGAGCATGGGTGATTCCTTCGGTAGGAGAAACTTCCTCAGATGTTTGGTACAGGATTTATCTGAAAGCGACAGATAGCGAGGGGTTCTCCGGGATAGCTTACCGGGATGTATTTCCCCGGCTTGGAAATATTGAGGTGACTTCATTTCCTTCCGGATTAAATATCAATCTTGATGGAACTGTAACGGAGACACCTTATATGTTTCGCGGAGTAGCCGGTGTGAGCAGGTATGTTACGGCACCTCTTAAGCAGTTTTACGGCGATAGTGTTTATTTTTTTGAAAAATGGATTGATGGGGTAAAGATTGCAAATCGCGAAATTAAAGCTTCGCACCAGGATCAGTTGTTTAAGGGAAATTTTGTGTCTATAGCTAAAGGACGTGGCCATGGTCTCACTGCGAAATATTATGATAACATTGATTTCAATGGATTGCCAGTAGTCACAAAGATTGATTCTGTGATCAATCACCAGTTTTTTGAAACGGCACCGGATCCCCTTGTGCCTGCTGATAATTTCAGCATTCAATGGGATGGATTTCTGCAGGCATACCGTGGCGGAACGTATACGTTTACTTTGGCCGGTGATGATGGTATTCATCTTGAAGTAAATGGCCAGGTAATCGTGGATAAATTGGAACCCGGCATCCATCTTGAGAAAGGTTCAATTCATATGGAGGGCGGATATTTGTATCCTGTCAGGTTAAAAATGTTTGATGGATTTTTTAATGCCCAGATCAAGCTGCGATGGTCTTCTCCTGATTTTAGTGAGGAAGTCATTCCTTCATCACAGCTTTATCCTGAAGACTATCTAACAAAAGCCAATACTTCCGGTGTCATTGCAGTACGAACATTATCATACAATGAATTATTGGTTTTAACTGAAAGTTATAAAGAATCTAAAGTGGATTTCACTATCGTTAATGTGATTGGACAACCCTTTATTTTCCGGGAAGTAGAAGTACATGTAGGAAAAAATACGATTTCCATTGATATCCATGACTTGCCTGCAGGCATTTATTTTTTAACAGGTGTGGATAGCCTTTCAGGCAGGAAAAATGCAGAACGATTTGTGAAAGTGAATTAGGTCAGCCGTTCATCCATTTCTGGCAAAACAAGTCTGGATTTTCTTTTCTTATCAAGCCAGTATACAAACCGGGCCAATGAATGATTCATTTCCTTTTGAAGCGAAATAAATTCCTCCATGTGCTGCGCAACGAAATTTGTATCGAAATTGCCTGAAATAAAATCAGGATGATTGATGGCAAATTTTCCAAAAGAAAGTGTTGTATCCACTCCATGGATAATATATTCATCAATGGCTTTTGTCATCTTTTGAATGGCTTCTTTCCTGGAAGCAGCATGCACAATTAATTTACTGATCATAGGATCATAATGAATGGGAATATCAAGTCCTTCAGCGTATCCATCATCCACCCTGATGCCTTCCCCTTCGGAATGCCTGTACCTGATGAGCTTGCCTGTGGAAGGCCTGAAGTCTTCAAGTGCATTTTCTGCATAGACGCGAAGCTCTAATGCGTGACCATCAATGCTCAGATCGTTTTGTTGTATTGTGAGTGGATTTCCTTCAGCTATCCTTATCTGCCATTCGACAAGATCGAGACCGGTTATAAATTCGGTTACCGGATGTTCAACCTGCAAGCGGGTATTCATTTCAAGGAAATAATGATTGCCTTTGTCATCGACCAGGAATTCTACAGTGCCTGCTCCGCGGTATTGACATGATTGGGCAATACGAATTGCATCCTGTCCCATGATCTCTCTTTTTTCAGAAGTAAGGATAGAAGATGGAGCTTCTTCAATGATTTTCTGATGTCTTCGTTGTATGGAACATTCACGTTCGAAAAGATGGATGCAATGACCGTATTGATCAGCAAGCACCTGGATTTCAATATGTCTTGGAGAGGAAACATATTTCTCAATAAATACAGAGCCATCGCCGAAGGAGGATAAAGCTTCACTCATAGCTCTTTCGACCTGTGATTCCAATTCAGCCTCAGCATGTACGATGCGCATTCCTTTACCGCCACCACCGGCAGCTGCTTTGACAAGGAGAGGATAACCAACCTTTTTTGCTACGTCCCTGGCTTCCTGCAGATCGGAGAGAGCACTTTCAGAACCCGGTACTAAAGGAATCCTGAATTGCTTAGCAGCTTCCTTTGCAGCAATCTTATTGCCCATAGTATGGATGCTTTCAGGAGATGGCCCGATAAACAGAATGCCTGCATTTTCTACAGCCCGCGCAAAAACATCATTTTCACTCAGGAATCCATAGCCCGGATGAATGGCATCAGCATGTGTTTCAAGAGCTGCTTTTATTATTTTCTCTGCATTTAAATAGGATTCCCTTGATGGTGAAGGCCCAATAAAAACAGATTCATCTGCCATGCTTACATGTGGACTTTTACTATCGGCTTCTGAATAAACAGCAACTGTTTTAATATTGAGACGCTGACAGGTGCGGATGATCCTGGCGGCAATTTCTCCGCGATTGGCAATAAGTATTTTTTTAATCGGTCTGATCATCGGTGCAAAATAATATTTTCCTGATGACCGGGCAGAAGAGAATGAATGATAGGTTATCTTACCTGTCGAATTGGCATTTTTCCAATAATTTTATATTTAGATTTTAAATCTGTTTCGAATTCTTTATGGAAATAAATCCGCAGTATGATATCCTATGGAAACCTTCACCAGAGGATGTCACGAATTCGAGACTACAGGAATATCGACTTTGGTTAAAGGAAAACCATAACATTGAAACAAGCGATTATGAATCCTTGTGGAAATGGTCAGTGGATGAATTGGAATTGTTCTGGCAAACTATCATTTCTTTTTTCAATGTACAATTGCATTCACCAGCCAGTAGCACTTTATCAGGAGGAGAAATGCCTGATGCAGTCTGGTTTGAAGGGGCTACTATAAATTATGCAGAGCATATTCGAAAGGGAATGGCCGGACAGGAGACGGCAATTATTTTTTCTTCTGAAAAAGATGAAATAAGATCTATTCCGGTTGAAGAAATGTGGCGTGAAGTTTCTAAAGTGAGGGCATACTTTCTGTCGCATGGTGTAAAAGCAGGTGACAGGATTGCCGGATTTCTTCCGAATATACCTGAGGCTACATTTGCATTCCTGGCTGCAGCATCCATAGGAGCTGTATGGTCTTGTTGTTCTCCCGATTTTGGTGTGAGCAGTGTAGTAGATCGTTTTGCACAAATTGAACCCGTCATATTTATTGCTGCAAATGGATATCATTATAATGGTAAGACGTTTGATCGTTCAGGAGAGATATTTTCCATTATAGAATCATTGCCTACGCTAAGGAATTCACTTCTGATTACCTATGTAGAGAATACTTCTTCAATTGAATCGCCAGGAATTACAACGTATGGTGATTTACAAGAAGGTGAGGGGGTTGTTCCAACATTTGTTCCGGTATCTTTTAATCATCCGCTATGGATACTTTTTTCATCGGGGACGACAGGAGCGCCTAAAGCAATCACACATTCGCACGGAGGTTGTCTGCTTGAACATCTGAAGTACCTTGCTTTTCACAATGATGTGCATGCAGGAGAACGATTTTTCTGGTACACCACAACAGGATGGATGATGTGGAATTTTTTACATGGCTCTATGTTGCTTGGTGCTACGATAGTGCTTTATGACGGAAGTCCTGCGTATCCTGATATTTCAAGGTTGTGGAGACTTGCAGATGAATTGAAAATTCAACATTTTGGAACCAGTGCTCCTTTTCTTGTGGTTTGCATGAAGGATAAATTGAAACCTGGAGTTGATCAGAATCTAAATAATCTGCGAAGCATTGGTTCAACCGGTTCGCCTCTTCCTCCGGAAGCCTTTGATTGGGTATATGAGGCTATTCATTCAAGAGTATGGTTATGTTCGATGAGCGGTGGAACAGATGTATGTACAGCCTTTGTTGGAGGGGTGATTGAAAAGAATGTGATCCGTGGCGAAATCCAGGCACGAGGATTAGGATGTAGTCTTTATGCTTTTGATGATCATCGACAACCTATCATGGAATCACTGGGAGAAATGGTCATTACGAAACCCATGCCTTCCATGCCTGTTTATTTTTGGAATGACCCGGGAAAGAAACGATACAGGGCAAGTTATTTTGAAGATATTCCCGGGGTATGGCGCCACGGTGATTGGGTGAAAATTAGTCAGAAGGGTGGAGTTGTCATTTATGGTCGCTCTGATGCAACACTCAACAGGCACGGGATCAGGATTGGAACTGCTGAAATATATCGCGTGCTGAATGAAATCCCTGAAATAGAAGATAGCCTCATTGTCAATCTTGAATTAGAAGGGGGAAGGCATTTTATGCCACTTTTTGTAAAATTGCGAAATGGACTTTTCGTTGATGATTCCCTGAAAAGGAAAATTGCAACTTTATTGAAAACTAAAACAACTCCGCGACACGTGCCTGATGATGTGATACTGGTTCCAGAAATTCCTTACACGATAAGTGGAAAAAAAATGGAAGCTCCTGTAAAGAAAATCCTCATGGGCATGAAAGTAGACGATTCATTAAATCGCGATGCCATGAGAAATCCCGAATCGCTTGAATTCTTTACGCAATTTGTAATTCCAAAAGCATAACTTATGTGGGCCTGAATTCTGATGCCAGAAGGCTATCCTGCTCAGGGCAACAGAACAAACCTGATAAAATCTAAAATTGTAAATTTAGATTTCCAACTTGTCACAAATAGAAGAAGATATCCCTAAAGGGTAAACTGATCTGTTTAAAATGATAATCGTAATATGCACAATAACAGGATCTTAATTATTGTTGGCTTACTAGTTACTTTAAGCATTTTCGTCTCAAACGCTCAGCAGGCTGTCCTTACTTCGGGCCAGGACGTGAATGGTGTCGGTGGCTCCGTTGCTTATTCTGTAGGCCAAATGGATTATACTCATTTCAGGAGCGATTCAGGTAGCATCAGTCTCGGTGTGCAGCAACCTTTAGTCATGATCATTATTGGTACAAATGACCCTCAAAATCAATTTGAGGTAAATGTGTTTCCCAATCCTGTCAGTAACACCACAAATCTAAAATTGCAATCTTCAACTTTACCTGTTGGAAATAAGAACCTCTTATTCCGCCTCCATGATATCAATGGCAAACAATTAATTCAGAAAGAAATTACAAGTGAAACAACTCTGATCTCTATGGAAGGATATTCTTCCGGAATTTATTTACTCAGCGTGGTTCAGAAAAATGCTGAAATCAAGACATTCAAAATATTTAAAACAAATTAAATGATGAAATATCAGTATTCAGTTTTAATAGCCTTCATGGTTTTTTCCTGCACATTTCTTTCTGATGTGGCGGCTCAATCTCCTCAAAAGATGAGTTACCAGGCAGTCATCAGGGATATTTCCAATGCGCTTGTGACTGATCATATCATCCGGGTTCAGATCAGTGTTTTGCAGGGATCGGAAAATGGATTCGTTGTGTATGAAGAAACACATCTCACCACAACAAATTCAAATGGATTGGCCACAATGAAGATTGGTGAAGGAACAGTGATACTTGGAAGCATCGAAAGTATTGACTGGAGTGCAGGCCCATATTTTATTAAATCAGAAACAGATCCTACAGGTGGTACAAATTATTCTATCACAGGAACAAGTGAATTGTTAAGTGTCCCATATGCGCTGTATGCTGCAAATGGTGGTGTAACCGGACCACAAGGCCCTCCTGGAAATGAAGGACCAAAAGGTGATCAGGGTGATCCCGGACCACAAGGTGATCCAGGTCCTCAGGGCGATCCAGGTCCTCAGGGCGATCCGGGTGAAGTAGGGGCCACAGGTCCTCCGGGAGAAACAGGTGCTACAGGTGATCCAGGCCCCGCAGGCATTCAAGGTCCACCGGGAGTAAAAGGTGAAACAGGTAATCCAGGCCCACAAGGACCTCCAGGACCTCCGGGATCCACTGCAGGCATTGATATGCAGGTCACCTTTAATAATGGAGGTATCGCGGGGGCGGATGCAGAATTTATTTATGAAAAAGGTAACAATAACCTGGCCATTGGTACATCCACCATCAATCCATCTGCTGCGCTGGAAGTAAAATCTACGACTGGTGCCTTACTTATGCCCAGAATGACAACGCAGGAAAGAGATGCGCTGGATGCTTCGGAAGGAATGATACTTTACAATACAGATGTTCAAAAATTCCAGGGTTTCGTTGGAGATTCCGGAACTACTGTGGTAGCGAAGAGTGAAGTTTTTGCTGCAACTTATTTTATTGGTAATGATGGTAACAACGTGAATTACCTTGCCCAAACATTTATGGCCCTACACTCAGGGATTATCCAGGCCGTTGAATTTAATGTGAGTAGTCTAACGCCGGGATTTAACATGACAGTACAGCTTTATCTGGGCAATACACCGGGATCAGGTACTTTTCTTACGCAAGCGCAGGTGACTCTGAGCTCACTTGGATGGACTACTGTAGAACTCCCAACAGGATTTGTATTAAGTACAGGTGTGTCTTATTACATTGTTTTAAGTCCAACAATTGTTTCATCTGATCTTATCGGTATCACGATCAGCAATGGATCTCCCGCGGGCCAACATCCGGGAGGAACTTTATTTTATTACAATCCCGCTACACTTGGATTTGATCCTTCCATAGCAGATGATATGGATTTCAGAATAAAAGCATTGGTGAATAACCAGGGTTGGGTGGATTTACATTGACGAATTACTAGTAACGAATAACGAGTAACGAATAACGAGTAACGAATAATGAATAACGAATAACGAATACCAGGTATTTACTGACCACTGACTACCGACCACTGACTACTGACTACCGACTACTGAACTCCTCAGGCGCTTATGGGTTTCTGAACAAGAGGCTCATCTGTCAGCTCGCTCAGGATGTTTCGAAGGGCTTCATTTATACTATCCATGTATTGGGACATGCGATAATAAGTGACTACAGATGAAAGTTTCATTTCACCTCTTTCCAGCTCACGCATTAGTTCGCGTTCATAATCCAGGTAATCCAGGTGTTTCTCACTGAGATCATACGTGAGTCCTTTCCATTGATTTCGGTTGACCGAGCTGGTTTGTAACATTTGTATGCAACTTTTCAACATCACGTTTGCATCGTTGATGCGGTGCAGAAGAATGGAGCGTTGGGTAGGGCCAAACCAGATCCTTTGTTGTCGCTTATCGCCCAGGAGCTGGTAGACACGTTCATATTTTGTGCGAAGATGATCTACGAGAAGACTGATATTGAGAAGGCTCTTGATTTGTTTGGATGTCAGCAAAGAGCTCCTGTCTTCAACCATGCCTGTCAGGTATTCGTTGATGGCCTGTTGATTTTCACTAAGGGTATTCAGATATTCATTCGCCAGTTTGATCTGTATATGAAAATCTGCTTCGGTGGTAAAGTTGGTAATGCGGTTTAATATGGAATTGAGGTTCCGGACGCGATGACATTGCTGAAGTATTTCCTGGCGTGCTATGGGCAATGACAAATCTGCCGTATTACTTCCTGTATCGATAAAAAATAATTTTCGCCGTTCATCCGATTTGCTTTTAACTGTACGGGAAGCCACACGGATTAACTCCGGTAAAAGAAGCATAAAAATCGCGGCATTCACCAGGTTAAAAAATGTATAGAAAATGGATAATCCCATGGGCATGGCCTTCGGATCAGTGTATGGATCACCTATTCCTATCACATCGATCATTAACCAACTGATAAAAGGAAGAATAAACGGTAAAAAGGGAAGCACCCAAAGAACCCCTATCACATTAAAAAGTACATGAATTCGTGCTGCCTTTTTAGATTCGCTATTGCCTACCCATGATGCAATCTCTGTAGTGATGGTAGTACCTATATTTTCGCCAAGCACCATCGCAGCACCGATATCAAAAGGCAACCATCCATTGATGCACATGGTCAGTGTAAGCGCCATAGCAGCACTTGAAGATTGAATTAAGGCAGTGAAAACAATGCCAATCAGAATGTAAATCAGGATGGATATGATGCCATGCTCTCCGAGACGACCCAGAAAAGCCATGATCTCATCGTGGTGCTGAAGATCAGCCACGACACTTTTCAGAAACTGAAAGGAGATCAACAGCAATGAAAAACCGATGGCTGATTCTGCCCAATGCCTGTATTTTCCGTTTTTCCAAAAAAGAAAAGGCATCGCCAATGCAATCAAAGGAAGGCAGAGCGTAAATAAATTGAGCTCGAAGCCCAGGATAGTAACTATCCATATCGTCACTGTGGTTCCTACGTTTGCTCCGATGATAATGCTGGCAGCAGCAGTTAATGAGATGATGCCAGCATTCACAAAGCTCACGGTCATCACCGTAGCTGCAGAGCTGGACTGAATCATGGCAGTAGTAAAGAAGCCGGTCAGGAAGGATGAGAACCTGTTATGCGTGACACGTTGCAATGCATCGCGCAACTGAATGCTGGCCATGCGTTGTACCCCTTCACTCATGACTTTCATCCCATAAATGAAAAGGGCCAGCGCTCCTAAAACCTGAAGTATGCCGTACCAGCCGAATTCAACCATATTGCAAAGATTATTTAAAAAGGTAAAGGAAAAGGTCCAGGCAGCCGGTTTGGTTTGCAGGCCAAAGTAAAAGGCATCATAAATACCTATTAAACCACAGGCCTTGAACTTAACTGGCAGCTCAGGCCTTTAACCATAAACCATTTTGATCCAGGATCACTTGCCAGATGTAAAATAGGAAAACATCTTTCGTTTCCAGGCACCTGGTTTAAAATCCTTTAAAGCCAATCTGATATCCATTAAATCTCCGAGCCACGCATGTCCTTAAAAATAGTAACTTTGTATCCCGTAGCAACATCCACAATCCATGGTCAAATATATCTTCGTTACGGGGGGAGTCTCCAGTTCACTAGGTAAAGGAATTATTTCAGCATCATTAGGTAAGCTTCTGCAATCCAGGGGTTTGTCAGTGACTATTCAGAAGTTTGATCCCTATATAAACGTTGACCCAGGAACCCTGAATCCATATGAGCATGGCGAATGCTATGTGACAGATGACGGAGCGGAAACGGATCTCGACCTTGGCCACTATGAGCGATTCCTTGGCCATCCTACGTCCCAGGACAATAATGTCACTACGGGACGGATATATCAGACGGTCATCAATAAAGAGCGTGCAGGGGATTATCTCGGCAAAACTGTGCAGGTCGTGCCACATATCACTGATGAAATCAAAAGAAGGATCAGGGCATTGGGTAAAACCGGTGAGTATGATATCGTCATTTCTGAAATCGGAGGAACAGTGGGTGACATCGAATCGCTGCCATACCTCGAAGCGATTCGCCAGGTACGATTGGAATTAGGTACGGGTAATGCGATCATCATCCATCTTACGTTGATCCCTTATCTCAGCGCAGCAGGTGAATTAAAGACAAAGCCTACACAACATAGCGTCAAAGAATTGTTGCAAACCGGAAATCAACCGGATGTGCTTGTTTGCCGCACAGAACATCCTTTGACGGATGATCTCAGGCGCAAGATTTCATTGTTCTGTAATGTAGACCGGCATTCTGTGATTGAAGCAATTGATGCAGGAACGATATATGATGTTCCGTTGCTGATGCGTGAGGAAAACCTCGATAAAATTGTTTTGACCAAGCTTGGAATGGATGCTTCTACGGAACCTAACCTGGTGGCATGGCGTGTATTTCTCAAAAAATTAAAGGAACCTAAGCATACGATCCGTATCGGACTTGTGGGTAAGTACAATAAATTGCCCGATGCATATAAATCCATTAATGAATCTTTTGTTCATGCTGGTGCTGCCAATGAAACAAGGGTTGAAGTTGAGGCAATACATGCAGAAGCTTTGGAAGTGACAGATAATCCCGGATTAGTACTTGGACATCTTGATGGTGTGCTTGTTGCTCCGGGTTTTGGAGAACGTGGTATTGAAGGGAAAATAAATGCGATCCGGTATCTGCGGGAAAATAAAATTCCATTCTTTGGTATTTGTCTTGGCTTACAATGTGCGGTGGTTGAATTTGCAAGAAATGTGCTTGGCCTTGAAGATGCGTATAGCACTGAAATGAAACAGGATGCAGCTCACCCTGTCATTGATCTGATGCCTGATCAGAAAAATATCCGGACTAAAGGTGGGACAATGCGTTTAGGTGCCTATGCTTGTGAAATAAAAGAGGGTACCAAGGCTTATAAAGCATATCAGTCTACCCTGATCTATGAGCGTCATCGTCATCGCTATGAATTGAACAACGAGTATCTCAAAGATTTCGAAGCAAATGGACTGATGGCTTCAGGAGTGAATCCTGACAGCAGGCTTGTTGAAGTCATGGAATTAGAGAATCATCCTTTTTTCTTAGGCACTCAATATCATCCGGAATTGAAGAGTACGGTTGAAAAGCCGCATCCTTTGTTTGTAGCTTTTGTGAAGGCATGTCTTGATTACAGGAGAAATGGTGAAACGAAAGAGATAGGTGCGACGGCTGCTTCAAAGATTCATGCGTCGAATTGATATGCCCCTAAATCCCCTGAAAGGGACTTTTGAGAATAATCAGGTAGTAAAGAAATTTTATTTTTTAAGACTCGTTCTAAAAAGAAGTAAAGCCTTTTTAGATACAACTGACTATGACGAGGTTCTTTCCGACTTGCCTAATATTCATCTTCTTTTTGTCATTTCATCAGAGCAGGGCTACTAATATTTCTTTGGATTCATTCCCTGTCCATTATCCTGTGATGGATGCCGTGGGCATTAATTTTAATCTTGAAAAAAATCTATACAATCTTTCCATCGAAAAACTACAGGATCCAACTTTGCCCTGGTGGGATAAGACCGTATATTATACGAATTATTTCGGTTCGGCGGTGAATCTCTTTTTTCCTATAAAGGAATTAAAAGAAATTTGGATAAAAAGCTTTGAAAATGATCCATATTCAACATGTCAGAATTTTGAAATAGAATACAACAGGATAGAAAAAATAGAGTACCATGAAAATATTCCTCATGTCTTGCATTGTTTGTTAATGAGAGAAAAACAATTCTTTACGTCGCATTGCAACAGTATTGCGGAAAAATATGATTCGTTATTAATGGTTAGCCTTTCACAAATTGATAAGGTTCAGAAAAAAAATAATGATACCCGGAAATTATTAACAGATATCATTGAAAAGACGGGCAAATATCCCGGTCGGTCGACAGTGGGGTTAAATTTAGAAACTGTTGCCTGGTCAGTAATTCAAAGTGGAGATCTGGCATATATAAGCAAATACCTCCCCTTATTGAAAGACGCAGTAAAATCGGGAGATCTTCATCCACGGTACTTAGCCACTACACTCGATAAAATTGAGATACTAAAAGGGAATTCTCAAATATATGGGACACAATTCAAAACAATAGACGGAAAGGAGGAAGTATATCCAATCCGGGATATGCAACAACTTAATGAGTTAAGAACAGGAATGGGTCTGGGTCCATTTGAAACTTCAAATTCGAGTTTATGGAATTTAATGACGGAGCCAAATAAAAGTAATTAGGTATAAATAGCAGCGTTTATATTTTAAGCTCATGACAGGAAACGGAAGTTATTTTATTAAACAAATAATATTTTATTCTTTCCTTACACTTTTCTGTAACAGAATGGTTGCCCAGGTTGATGATGCCTCATTCATTCAGTATTATCCGTTTATGGATAAATTGCCCCATGATTATACCTACTATAAAACTGCATTTAATGAAACTAAGGAAATAATCCAGGATAGCAATGTCATTTGGAAAGAGAAAGAATATCCATACTGGCGTTATTTTACAGCAAACATTGCACTTCTTGCTCCGGATAGCATTATAAAAGAGATTTGGAATGTTGCTTATGAAAATAGCCCTTATTCCTTCTGTGATTTTTATTCCTGGATCTTTGAAAATCGGTTTAATTCAGAATATTTAACCGGGGCACCAGTGGCTTATTTTTATCTGCATCATGAAAAACCCTATTTCGACAGTATTTGTAATGCCTTATATTCCAAATATGATTCTTCGCTGATCATGAAGATGCGAATTATCGTAACAGATGATCATGGCCGTGGTAAAAGGGAATTAAATCAACTCCAGACATCCCGCGATAGTATCAATCAACTTAAAATTACCTCTATTCTTAAATCTCTCGGTAAGTATCCGGGCAGATCATCCGTGGGTCAACTCCAGGAGGTTGCATGGCTTGTCATTCAGCACGCCCCGTCAGACTATCAAAAAAAATATTTACCATTTATAGAAAAGGCTGTTCAGTCGAAGGACCTGGATCCAAAATACCTGGCCTATACGATTGATAGAATTAATATGGGAAATAATGTTCCTCAGATTTATGGGACTCAATATTTGCAGGAAAACAATATTAATGTTTTATATCCAGTCAAAGATTTGCAAAATGTGGATGCTTTAAGAAAATCCGTAGGATTAGGACCTTTGAAAAAATATTTGGAAGAGATTAAAATTGTATTGAAACAATAAAGCCCTTAATGCAACGCAGCCCTAAACGGAATTTCATTAATAATATCAGCTTCTTTCTCCACCCACCATTTCAATCGCGTATACACTTTTTCTTCAGGAAAATAATGCAAAGCCATTTTTACATAAATGTGTCCATGTTTCGCTTCGGATATCCACAACATTTTATAAAACTTGTGCAGCTCATCATCTTCCATGTAGTCTGCAACAATTTTAAAACGTTCAGCTCCACGGGTCTCGACAACTGAAGCAATTAGCAGCCGGTCGAGGAAACGTTCTTCTAGTCCATCATGCTGCGCTTTCATCAATCCTTTGATGTATAAGTCCTCGTGGATGGAATGAGCTAACTGAATTCCTCTCGATTGCATGATCTTATAGACTTGCTGAAAGTGTTCCAGTTCTTCAACAGCGGTTTCTATTAGTTCCGGAATGATTTCAATCCTGTTGGGATATTTGGCCACAAGGCTCATAGCTGTGGCTGAAGCTTTGCGTTCGCAATCCGCATGATCCTGCAGGAATGCATTGAAGTCATTCAATACAGCTTCGATCCAGCCGGGTGGACTGGGAGCTCCGATATCCAGATTTAGCTTCAAGAAAGGCCTGATTAACTATAAACCAGGTATAAGACCAAAATAAGGAGGAGAGTGATGATGCCCAGGACGATAAAAAACTTCTTTTGGTCATGGCGATCACGCACTTGCCTTTTCATACGGGTTTTCGAGACAGTCATTTGGTTCTGTGGTTTATAAAAGCCTAAGATACTAATTGATGATTTGATTCCAATACCTTATAAAAGTAAAAAGAAGGTGAACAGGTGAAACCAATGGTTACTTTTACACATGATGTACCCCACGATGTCCTTATACGAGATGCACATATGGGACCATGTCATGGCGGTCATTATCTGTGTTTTCGCCCCGATCATGGCATTTACTGCCAGAAAAATCTCAACAGAAGAGATAAAATTGTTGCCTCAGGACAAAATCCGTCTTTACCACAGTAATGGTTTATTGCTTATTGTTTTTGGATTAATCGTCGTAACCACCTGGCGATTACCCGGACGCACACTGGCAGGACTTGGATTAGACTGGCCTGTCTGGAATTTGTATGTTTTCCTTTTCCTTCTCGTCGTCGGCCTCTTTTATTTTTTTGATATCTTTTTTCAATATGGCAGCCGCAGATGGCGTGAAAGAACTTACCAGGAAAGGCATAAAGTTTTTTCATTTGTACCTGCAGATACAAATGAAATGCTCCATTTCACTTTCCTGGCTTTTGCAGCTGGAATAGGAGAGGAGATTATTTTCAGAGGATACCTGATCCATTACATTACCTATTGGACGGATAATTCCTTCACAGGTATTACGGTAGCATGTTTTTTCTCATCAGCCCTGTTTGCATTTTTGCATGGATACCAGGGTGTGAAATCCATGTTCAAAATATTTTTCCTTGCACTCATGTTCTGTGGCATATTTGTGTATAGTCAATCTTTGTGGCTCGTCATTATCGTACATGCATTGATTGATGTGTTCAGCGGACTGATTGGAATTTATCTGATAAAGGAATTGGGTAAAGAACCTGAAGGAGGAGAAGGCTGAGGGTTGTAATAAGTAATCAGTATTCAGTATTCAGTAATCGGTTATCAGTATTTTGAAAAAAGGCGAAGGCGAAGGCTGAGGCGAAGTCAATATTCTGTATTCAGTAATCAGTGTTCAGTAAAAAAAATTATGCCTTATTAACTAAATTGCTGAAGAAAAATTATCCTAATTCGCTGGGCACTTTAGTATTAAAAATGGTCACTCGATCACTGATTACGGATTACTGAATACTATATACTGATCAACGCATGCTGGCATAAAACTGCACCACCTGCTCGTCGACCATAATATCCCTGGGCGTTAAAGGTTTTTTGAGAAATACCCCATCAAGTCTTTTGCAACGGCTGAGTGCAACATAAGTCTGACCGTGTTCGAATGCGCCCCTGCCTAAATCAATAGCTACACGGTCATATGTTTTTCCCTGGCTTTTATGGATGGTAACAGCCCATGCCAACCGAATTGGATATTGTGTAAATGTGCCTGTGACTTCGGATTGAATTGGATTACCCTGATCTTCTGAGTATTTATATCGTTGCAACTCCCATGTCATCTTTGGGAGATCTAAGTTTTTAGTATTTCCATCTTCAAGTTTGAATTGAACTACAATATTATCCTGATTAAGATCAACAATAGTGGCAAGACTCCCATTGACAAATCTTTTCTCGGGATCATTTCTCACGAGGATCACCTGGGCATGCTTCTTTAGCTCAAGCCTGTAATCCGTAGGATATAATTTAGGGTTAAAATCTCCTTTCACATCAGCTTCAAAAAATACAGACGGTTCATCGATCCCTGAGAGGCGCTGTACGTTGATTTGATTTGCCAGTGCATTGATGCTGCATAAAGTCAGATAAGGTTCTTCGATGGGTTCATCAGGGAGATATCTTTCATTGAGACTATCTAGATCATCATAATCAAATTGAAGTGTGCGGATCGCATCCAGCAACCGGATAAAATGTCTTTCATTCTGACGGTATACTTTCGTCAATTCTATTTTTTCTAAAGTTGCTTTAGATTGAAATACGTTGGCTGAAAAAAAATAAGGATTCGGATAAATCGTGCTGAAGTATTGTTTTTCTTCCTGGCTGGATACTACCGGTGGCAATTGAAATAAATCTCCAAATAAGATCATCTGCACTCCTCCGAATGGTTCCATGTTTTTGCGATGCATCCGGAGTGACATATCAATTGCATCCATCACATCCGCCCTGACCATGGATATTTCATCGATGATGATAACTTCTACTGCCTTTAATAAATTTTCCAGCCGGCGGATAATATGCAATTCTTTTGCTACAAGTAATTTAGGCGGGAATTGAAAAAAGGAATGGATAGTCTGGCCCTGCACATTCAATGCAGAAATACCTGTGGATGAAAGTACCACTACTTTTTTTTGTGTTGTTTTCCTGAATAGTTGTAGCAAGGTTGATTTACCTGTACCTGCTTTACCGGTGATAAAATAATGATGTTGGTTATTCTCCAGTTCATTCAGAATGTCCTGGAAGGTATGGTCCAACACCAAAGGTTCTTTCATACTTTTTCCTTGACGAGAAGCACATACACCGGGAAGTGATCACTGTAACCGCCGACATATACACCATCGGCGTATGTCCTCAACGGGTATCCTTTGTAGGCACCGGATTTTTGTGTCATATAGGAAGGATTATACACACCTGCTTTGTAAAACCTGAATCCATTTGGATCATTTGTGAGCTGGCTGCTGATGATAATCTGATCAAATAAGCTCCACGCATCTTTATAGGCAGTTGTGCCAAGACCTTTGCGATAAAAATCTTCCATAGGATTATACATCTCTTTTATATTCAGTTTATCCTTTATACGGCCCGTTCTCAGATATTTATGTACGCTGTCATTGATGGGGTCATCATTAAGGTCACCCATTACAGCGGCTTTTTCGACATGCACATTTTGAGCGAGGCTATCCAGGACACGCCGGTTGATCATGGCAGCTTTATTACGCAGGTGAGCAGTAGTTTGTTCACCTCCCCGACGTGAAGGCCAGTGATTGACAGTGATCACAATTTTCTCTCCATTGAGGCGGCCGATGGCGAAAAGTATATCTCGTGAATACTTGATAGTATCTCCCGGATCATTTGTTTGCAAAGGGACAAAAAATACAGTATCCGGAGTGAAATATTTGGGTTGATATAATAAGCCAACATCGACACCACGGCCATCCTGCGAATCCTGGTGTAAAATTTTATATCCTCGTTTTGCAATGGCCGGCTGTTTTACTAAATCTTCAAGCACAGACCGGTTTTCAATTTCGGAAACGCCCAGGATAGCTGCTCCATCAGGTGTGTATTCTGTAGCTACTTCACTTATCACCCTTGACAAATGTGAAAGCTTATCATAGTAAACAAAGGAATTATAAAGATTCGGGCCATTCGGAGTGAATTCAAGGTCATCCGTGTCAGGGCTATCAAGTGTATCGAAGAGGTTTTCAACGTTATAAAAGGCGATGCAGGCTATATTGAATTCCTTTTGGGCAGACAGCGACATGGAGCCAATGCAGGCAAGGAGAAACAGAAAAATGTATTTCATACTGCGAAGATTGAGGAAATATCTGGCTTCGCGGACAGGCTAAAGGAAATTAACCAAATGTTATCCTTTTAATAAACTCCGGTTAAAATGCATCCTTCGATGTACAAGCAGTACATCTAATCATCATCTTAATGGTGCCAAAACACAAATCCTGACTTTATGAAACTTAGTCGCTCCTTTATTTTAGTACCAGTCCTAATTCTTTTCGTTTTTTCCGGCTATGCATCACCATCTCATAGCCCAGTCAATTCTGAAGATCATCCCGGTGTCATTCAACAATCCATAACCCTGGATCGGGAGCAACTTGAATCGCAGCTGGGCAGAAAATTAAAATTTAAAGAACGTATTGGTCTTTGGATAATAAAATCAAAAATAAAGCATGCAGAAAAGAAAGGGAAATCAATACATATTGAAGGATATCAACCGATAACAGACGGATTTGCGATCGCCAGTTTGGTCATTGGAATTGTGAGCCTCTTGACTCTCAATATTCTTCTCGGAATATTGGCTATAATTTTCGCCGGGATCAGTTTGGGTAAGATCAGGAGGTTTGACGGATTATATAAAGGCCAGGGTTTAGCTACAGCGGGACTGGTATGCGGAATAGTGGCAGTGACTTTGGTTTTACTGGTTGTTGTGCTGGCTCTTGCATTTTACTTCGTATAGATGTCAGGATTAAAACTATTATTCTGTCCATTCATTCAACACTTCATAGACTTTGTGAACAGGTAAGCCCATAACATTTGCATATGATCCTTCGATGCGTGATACTTTAGTCCATCCGATCCAATCCTGGATTCCATAAGATCCTGCTTTATCTAACGGAAGAAAATGATCAATATAATATTCAATCTCTTCTGATGACATAGGCTCGATCCACACTTCAGTGAATTCAGAGAATGCAATTCCTTTATGGTGATTGCAAATAAACACTCCTGTGACAACGGTATGATGATGTCCGGACAGCATCTTTGTCATTTCAATCGCATGCGCTTTAGATTCAGGCTTGCCGAAGATTTGACCATCCTTTATGACTACGCTATCTGCAGCCAGGATTAGATGCTCAGGTTGTATCAGCGGTAGGGCTGCCTCTGCTTTTTTTCTCGCAAGAAATTCAGGTACTAGTTCCGATTTCATATCATCCGGATAATTTTCTTCCACATCCACATCGATCAATTTGAAATCAATGCCCGCTGCCCTGAGGAGGTCCTGGCGACGGGGTGATTTGGATGCAAGCAGGAGTGGAGGATGAGTTAGCACCATGGTTTTAGTATTCTTAAGAATAAGCTTTAGATTTTGCAATGATCTCTTCAACAATTTCCGGATTAAATAAAGTTGAAATGTCACCCAGGTTTGAAATATCACCTTCGGCTATTTTACGCAATATCCGGCGCATGATTTTACCTGATCTGGTTTTGGGAAGTCCACTGACGACCATGATGATATCCGTTTTTACAATAGGTCCTATATGAATGACAAGCGTGGCATTAATTTCTTTTTGAAAAACAATTTGATCCGGTATGGTTTCTTTAGCAATGATAAATGCATATAGTCCCTGGCCTTTCACCGGATGTGGAAATCCTACAACTGCGCTCTCTACAACAAGTGAATGTTCATTTATCGCATTTTCAACTTCTGCTGTTCCAATCCGGTGACCACTTACATTGATGACATCATCTATGCGCCCGATGATTCTGTATCGTCCATTCTCATCTCGTCTAGCACCATCACCGGTAAAATAATATTGCGGAAAAACATTAAAATAAGTCTCCCTGCATCGTCCGTGATCACCATATAGGCTTCTGAGTATGGAAGGCCAAGGAAATTTAATGCACAGAATCCCTTCTACGTCATTGCCTTCTATTACTACTCCTTCTGTATTGAGCAGCACAGGTTGAACTCCGGGTAGAGGATATGATGCGTAGCAAGGTTTCATGTCTGTGATTCCGGCGATTGGGCTGATTAATATGCCTCCTGTTTCAGTTTGCCACCATGTGTCTACAATAGGGATCTTCCCTTTTCCGATGCGATCATGATACCAATGCCACGCTTCTTCATTAATCGGTTCTCCGACTGTTCCAAGAACACGCAATGAAGACAGATCATGACCGACAGTATAAGCATCGCCTGCAGCCATCAAAGATCTGATCGCAGTTGGTGCTGTGTAAAATATATTGACTTTATGTTTTTCACAGATCTGCCAGAATCGCGACGGATCAGGATAAGACGGAATGCCCTCAAATATCATAGTAGTTGCACCAGATAGTAACGGACCATAAATAATATAGCTATGTCCTGTGATCCAACCAATATCGGCGGTACACCAATAAATATCACCTTCGTTATATTGAAACACATTCAGAAAAGAATAACTGACATACACCATATAGCCACCGGTAGTGTGCAATACTCCTTTCGGTTTTCCGGTCGAGCCTGAAGTATAGAGGATGAATAATGGATCTTCACTATCCATCATCACAGGTTCGCATCTATCAGATTGTCCCTGGATTATTTCATGCCACCATAGATCACGATGGTTGATCCATGAAACTCCTCCTCCGGTGTGACTTAATACAATTACTTTTTCCACGCTGTCACAACCCATTGCGAGGGCTTCATCCACTATCATTTTGACAGGGGTTGTTTTTGGGCCTCTCGAATTATGATCAGCACAAATGATGACTTTACAGGAGGCATCCTTTATTCTGTCCGCAAGAGAATTAGCTGAAAATCCGGCAAAAACAACGCTATGTATCGCACCTAACCTGGCACATGCTAAAATTCCAATCATCAATTCAGGGACCATCGGCATATAAAAACAAACCCGGTCACCTTTGATCACTCCGATGGTCTTTAATGCATTAGCAAAAAGACAAACCTCATCATGTAATTGACGATAGGTAAATTTCTTTCCTTCACTTCCGGGTTCATTGGCTTCCCAGATCAGGGCTGTTTGATTTCCCCGTGAGGCAAGATGACGATCGAGACAATTGACAGTGATATTCAGTTTACCTCCGATAAACCATTTTGTTTCTCCTTTATAAAAATCCCATTCAAGTATTTTGTGCCAGCGTTCCATCCATGTGAATTCGCCTGCTTGTTCCTCCCAAAAATTTTCAGGATCCTCAACACTTGCCGTGTAGGCTTTATAATAATCGTCTATATTTTTTATACGAGAGGACATGTTCACGTTTGAGACTTCAGAATATTTAATGAAACAATAATAATGCTGTTCCGAATACCATCACTAATTTAATGACATTTGATGCGTAATGATAATAGGTATTATGTTTTGCCCACCATACTAATGCCATCGAAGCTACTGTAGATCCCTGCAAAACGTTCAGGACTAATTTGATCCAATGATTTGTTTGCGCTATGTCCCAAATGATCAGAGAAGATAATAAAAGTAGGCCGAACAAGATTGCCATATATTTTCCGGCATTCAATCCAAACCTAACGACAAAGGTTTTACACGCTGACCGTTCGTCACCTTCTTTATCCTCTATGTCTTTTACAATTTCCCTGTACCATGTGGAGAGAAATGCAAATGCCATGTAATACCCCAATTCGATCCGTATGTGTTGAGTATGGCGAAGAAAAATATCAGGTAAAGCCACTACACCTACTACTCCTGCACAAAATAATGCTACCCAGATATTCCCAATGATGGGTTTACATTTCAATGAAAAGGAATAATACCACAAGGCGGTGACAGCCAGGGGATAAATAAAAAGATAATTCAACAAACCTAATTTCAAAGCAAGGACCACAGAAAGTATAGCACCAAACCCGGTGAGAAAGAAATAAATCAATTTTACTTTTGATAATGGCCAGTGTTTTCCTGCAATTACGTGATCAGGTTTGTTGATCCTGTCAATATCCATATCATAATAATCATTGATCACATATCCACCCGCACCCAGTATAATGGTGATCAATGTCAGCAAGACAAATAGTGGCAGGGTGAGAAACGAATCTCCTTTATCCATCAGCCTGGAATAGACCAGGAATTGAATGCCCGCAAGCATCAGCAGATTCGGCCATCGAACTATGAGCAGAAGATTTTTTATCATAAGATTCGAGCCGAATATATGTCGTTTCCTCAGGTTTGCTATATTTATGCATCCCCTCACGATAACAGATGCCTTTTCAGTAGTTTTTGGAAAAAGACTTTGAATAGCCTATATTTAGAAAGATTATGGAAGAATCTACACAGCAGCAGCCGGAAACACGCGCTTATAAGTTCAAAGAGCTCAAGGTCTATGCGTCGACAGAATGGCTTGCCGACAACAAGAAAAAGTACAGGCAGGTGTATGATCGCCTTGAGGCTTCCTATGTTTATGCGGAGCTTTCTTTTTTCAATAAGCATTTTGATGTGGAAAGCTGGGACGTTGAGGTGACATTGCGTTGCTTATCTATGAAGAGGGCGGGCAAAGAATTGTGCCGGCTTCAAATTCGCCGGAATGTCAGTAAATATGATAGCATAGTTTATATACGCGAAGGATGGGGTAATAAGAAGGAGGGTTCCTTCTGGAAAAAAGGAGCATACTGTTGGGAAGCTTTTATCGATAATGAAAAAGTAGGATCAAAATATTTTTATGTCGAGGAAAGCGATACGAGCTTCAATGGATTACCACGTTACCTTTCGCTTCAATCTCTTCGGCTATATGAAGGCCAGTATGATGATGTAGGTGAAGATGACCGCCATTATTATATAGCGTTCAGCAGTGCTGAGACTCGTTACATTTATTCAGAAGTGGTTTTTCAAAATTTGCAAACACAGGATGCATGGCAGTGTGAATTATTTACGAAGTTTTACAATGAGGCGCGTGAGCTCAAAGGTCAGGTCACAAGATTGCAGACTATCAAGAAAGGAGATGAAAAAGTGAAAGTAACAGCAGGATGGGGTTCTAATGTGAAAGGATCCTGGAGAAAAGGAAAATATACTGCTGAAATTGTATTCATGGACAGGTTGGTGGCTGTTGTCCCATTTGAAGTAGGAGAAGATTTCAAGGAAGGCAATAGCCAGGTATTGTTGCCCGACTATCGTCCTGCAAAATTCACTACTGAAGACACGGCAGTTCAAAGCCTTGAAGAAGTCATGGTGGACCTGAATGCCATGATCGGATTGCAGGAAATTAAAAAGCAGGTGTACGAACATGCACAGTATCTCCAGTTTCTCCAGTTACGCAAGGAAAATGGATTTGCTGAAAGACAGGACATCAATATCCATTCAGTATTCGTAGGAAATCCAGGAACAGGTAAAACTACTGTTGCCAGCATGATGGGTAAGCTTTACAAGAACATGGGCCTGCTTACGAAAGGACATGTTCACCAGGTGGATAGAGTAGACCTGGTAGGTGAATATATAGGTCAGACTGCACCCAAGACAAAGGATGCTATTGAGAAAGCGAGAGGTGGTGTGCTCTTTATTGACGAAGCATACAGCCTGGCAAGAGCAAATGACGATACTAAAGATTTTGGCAGGGAGGTCATTGAGATATTAGTGAAAGAAATGTCGAATGGACAAGGAGATATGGCTGTGATCGTGGCTGGTTACCCTAAGGAAATGAAATATTTTCTGGATTCCAATCCGGGTTTGAAATCAAGATTTAAGATTCATTATCATTTTACCGATTACCTGCCCCAGGATCTTTCTGAGATTGGCATGTATGCCTGCAAGGACAAAGAAGTAGTGCTGTCACATGATGCGAAAAAGCTGGTCGATGAAATGATCATTGAAGCATACCGCAACAGGGACCGTACATTTGGCAATGCACGTTTTGTCAATGACCTTATCGAAAAAGCAAAAGTATCGCTAGGTCTAAGAGTGATGAATTCCTCGTATGCTCTTGATCCTACGAGGGATGATTTGTCGATTATCACTGCAGCCGATATCGAGCATATCAAGCTTTTAAATACTGCTGACAATCCTACAATTCCAGTGGATGAAAAATTACTCACACTTGCGCTTGCAGATCTGAATGCGCTTACCGGTTTGGATGGAGTGAAAAAGCAAATTGAAGAAATGGTGGACATCGTGCGATATCACCAGGTGACCGGTCGAAGTGTGTTGAATAAATTTTACATGCATACCGTGTTTATTGGAAATCCCGGTACAGGCAAAACAACTGTTGCAAGAATTCTGACCCGGATATATAAAGCGCTTGGTATTCTTGAAAGGGGTCACATGGTGGAAACAGACCGGCAGGGTTTGGTTGCAGGATATGTAGGGCAAACTGCATTGAAGACAGCGGAAAAAATAGAGGAAGCGATGGGTGGAGTTTTGTTCATTGATGAAGCCTATGCATTATCTAACGCACCGGGAAATGCTCATGATTTTGGAAACGAAGTCATCCAGACAATACTCAAACGCATGGAAGATAAGCGGGGACAGTTTTTTGTTTTTGCTGCCGGTTATCCTGAGAATATGGAAGCGTTTCTAAAAGCAAATCCGGGCTTAAGCTCGCGTTTTGATAAAATCCTGCGGTTCGAAGACTACAGTCCTGCAGAATTGAATGAAATAGCGATGAGCATGATCACAGGGCAGGAAATGCGCATTTCACCAAAAGCACTTGAGCACCTGACCAGCTATTTCAAATTCCTGTACGATTACAGGGATAAATATTTTGGAAATGCGCGCAGCATCAGGCAAATCGTGCAGGATGTGATCAAAAATCAGAACCTGAGGCTAGCGAAAACAAATGCAGATGCCAAGAGTCAGACAAACCTGATCACGTTTGAAGATGTCAAAGATTTTGCACGGGATAAAAACTTGCTCGGCTTCCAGAGACAAACGATAGGGTATAGGAAAAATAGTTAAACAGGCCTTCCCTTAATCATCTACCTTTAGGGTATGAGCAGCATGATCGGCAGCACTTTCAACCTGACATGTCCCAGGTGCAGAAAAGGGAAATTGTTTTCATCCCCATTCAATATTAAAAAGCCTTTACAAATGCAAAAGCGCTGCAATGTATGCAGTCAGCATTTCGAACCGGAAACAGGGTTTTACTATGGGGCGATGTTCATTTCATATCTGTTAATAGCCCTGATAAGCTTCATCGTCGTATGCTTCAATATTTTTGTGCTGGGGATACAGGTAGAAATATCTTTTGGTATATTACTGATCATCCTGGCAATGATCTATTTCTGGAATCTTCGCTTCTGCAGGTCTCTATGGATACATCTCGTGATCAAGTACGATCCTTCTTACATCAAAATCAATGATGAGTCAAAGTAATGCATAGTAAAAATTAAAAGAAAAGAGTTGTCCGTAGTTTCAAACTACACACAACTTTTTTCTTTTAAATTTTATTTGCCTTTTGCCTATTGTTTATAGCTCTTAGTCCCTGCTCCTTGCCCCCTGCACCCTGCTTATTTCACGCCCACAAAGCCATATCTAATTGTTTTCTGAATTTCAATGTCAGTGGATGTTTTGAACCTAGCAGGTTAAATATGCCAATGGCTGCTTTAGCTAATGTGCCTCCATCTGCTTTATTATCTTTTTGAAGGACTTCAATCATCTTCTGTAAAGCAGCTTCGATGTCTGATGATTTGAGCAGTTCACGGATGTTTATTATTTTTTCATCACTTGAAGATGCAATCAGGAAATTTCCGAGATCACGTATGTGATTGGATTTGTCAAAAAAAGGACTTCCCAATTTGATGTTCGATACGAGCTCTATTGCACGTGCTGGATTATCCCACAGATATATCTGGCCAAGCACGAATGCGATTTCCTGGCTATCAGGATGCTGAGAAAGCAGGTTTTCAAGATCTTCTACACCAGGCTGTTCATTATGTTCAAGGAATTGATCAAGTGCGATCAGCCCCTTCCCGGGCAGTACTTTTTTAAGCCAATCCAAAATCATCTGCCTGGACAATGCACCTAAAAATTCCTGAAGCACTTCACCTCTGTAGAATATCTTGACATTCGGAATGCTGGCGATATTATATTTCCGGGCGAGGTCTTCCTCATCTTCAGTGTTGATTTTGACAAGTTCCCAGAAGTCTTTTTGTTCTTCAGCGATCTTTTCAAGGATCGGGGTTAATGTCCTGCAGGGTCCACACCATGGTGCCCAAAAGTCAACAAGGACAGGAGTGTGAAAGCTTTTTTCGATAACTTCTTTTTGAAAGTCCATCCGGGTATTCATTTTATTTAATGATATAAAAATGTCTTGGGGTTCAATATTGAATGTATTCACTTCTTATTATAGAGGAAGAATAAAATTTTCCAGTTTGATTGATTTACTTAGTGCCCGAATGAAAACACGGAGATCTGTATTTATGTTGCTTTCTTTTTGCCTGGTATTGATATCATGCAATACCTCAAAGCAAACCATCCAGGCACAGGAAAACTCTCTGCAAAAGGTATGGGCCAAACTGGACCTCTTTTCAAAGCATCATACAGGATTATCCATTTATGACCTGGAAAAAGGAAGCTGGGTGTTCAATTACAGGGATGACAATTATTTTGTACCGGCCTCCTGCACCAAGATCCTGACGATGTATGCCACTTTGCGGTACATGGATGAGCAGATCCCTGCTGCATATTACAAGTATAAGGGAGACACGATTTTAGTTTGGGGAGGTGGTGATCCGGGAACATTTTACCCTGACATAAATGAACAATCCCCGTTCATCGATTTCCTCAAATCCACTGAGAAATCCATTTTGTTTTCTAATGCTCAATTTAATACCACACGTTATGGTAAGGGGTGGGCATGGGATGATTTCCCCTTCAGCTATCAATGCGAAAGGACTGCATTTCCAATCTATGGTAACAGACTTTGGGTAGACAGGAATTATGATACGATCTCAATAACACCAAAATATTTCAACCAGGTGATCAGTGTGAAACCTGATACGTCCGAAAGTAAAGGCAGAAACGACTGGGGCAATATGTATTTCTACAATTTTGATTCTCTCATCCCGGAAGCTCATGTCACCATTCCTATTTCTTTTTTTGAAAATGATACAAAGCTGATCTGGTCAGAAGCGCTTGGAAAAAACATTCTTTGGAATGACCTTCCACTTATAGGAAATGCTCTCCAGGTAAAAGGCTCTTCAAGGGATTCGCTTATAAAATTAATGATGCAGGAAAGTGACAATTTCGTTTCTGAACAATTACTCCTTGCCTGTTCCATGGATCAGTTGCGTCACATGAGTGAACATGATATTATCGATAAGTTGTTAACAGGGCCTATGAAAGATATACCGGATACTATCCGATGGGTGGATGGATCAGGATTGTCAAGATATAACCTGATGACACCAAGATCACTTATCTGGGTGATGCGACAGATTATAAAGCAGAAAGGATTGAGTTATGTTAAGTCAATGTTCCCTGCAGCAGGACAATCGGGTACCCTCAAAGCAGATTATGCAGGCAAAAATGGCCAACCCTATATTTTTGCAAAATCAGGCACGCTTCGCAATACATATTGCCTGACAGGCATACTGGTTCCAAAATCAGGACACGTCTTGATTTTTTCATGGATGAACAATGATTTTTACGGAGATAATACCAGCCTGAAGTTGTCAATGGAACATTTATTTACTTTCCTCCGGGATAATTATTAGCATTGCGCCCACATGACAAGCAGTATTTCTCCTGATATCCTTATTTCGTTGGCTCAGAGTTATGGATTGCCACTATTTGTGTATGACACGCATGTCATTGACAGGCAAATCCATACCCTCCGCAAAGTATTTGATGTTCCTCATCTTGAAATCAGGTATGCAAGTAAAGCTCAAAACACGACTTCGATACTGCGACACATTTACAATCAGGGTTGTGGTATTGATACAGTTTCTCCCGGTGAGATTACCATGGCATTGAAAGCAGGTATACCGCCATCGGTTATAAGCTTTACACCCAGCGGAGTGATCACGGATGAATATGCATTTGCTATTGAACGTGGTGTTCATGTGCATGCTGATCAGCCTCATATTCTGGAATGGCTGGATCAGCATTATCCGGGTACTGCCATTACACTCAGATTCAATCCGGGAGTTCGTGCAGGGGGTCATGCAAAATTGCAGGTTGGGGCAGAAGGATCAAAATTTGGCATTCTTGCAGAACAAGTAAAAGAAATTGTTGCTCTGACAAAAAGACTGTCATTAAAGATAACGGGCGTACATATGCACCTTGGATCGGATATCAGTGATTCCGGTAGTTTTGATGAAGCATACGAATATCTGCTGTCGATTGCACAACTCTGGTCTTCAACGCTGGATCATGTTGATCTCGGAGGCGGGTTCAAGATCCCATATCTGCCCGATGATCATGGCATTGACATGGAATCATTTGGTGCTCGGGTAAGTGAACGATTTAAAAGATTTTGTTCAGACATTGGAAAAGATGTAACACTTGTTTTTGAGCCGGGGAAATTTTTACTTAGTGAAGCCGGGTATTTATTGATGGAAGTCACCAGTGTAAGAAATGCAGGAAACGTACCGATGGTATATGTTCAGTCGGGATTTAATCATTTTCTTCGACCTATGAGTTATGGAGCATATCATCACCTGCTCAATATTTCTAATCCTTCCGGGGAGAATCAATTCTATGATGTGGTAGGTTATTTGTGCGAGACAGATACGTTCGCATTGAACCGACCTATAAATGAAATCAGAAAAGGAGATGTTTTGTGCCTGATGAATGCAGGTGCATATGGATACTCCATGTCGTCAAATTACAATGGCCGTCCTCGTCCAGCAGAAGTAATGTTTAAAGACGGACAAGCAACTTTGATCCGTCGTGCGGAAACGATTGATGATTTGTTGAGAACGGATCTCGGAGTGAGTAGTGAGACGTGAGACGTGAGACGTGAGACGTGAATCGTGAGACGAGAATCGTGAGACGTGAATCGTGAGAATGGAACACAAAGAAAAAAAGTTGTTCGTAGTTTCAAACTACGAACAACTTTTTTTCTTTGTGATTTCGTTATTTGTTATTTGTTATTTGTTATTCGTTATTCGTTATTTCTTTATTCCTAATCCAGGTTCCTGCCGGGGATATAAATATCCATCCACAAGAGTAACAAGACCTGCGAAAGGATCATCTTCAATATCGAGCCAGCTGTCCAGGTCAGCATGACTAAAATTTGGTCTTGCTAAAGCAACATGCAGACCTGCTGCAATTCCAAGACTGCTTTCATCCATGCAACCCATCATGCATCGTACATCTGCAGATCGTGCACTTGAATTGATCTGAAGTGCAGGTGTAATTCCTCCAACCTTCATCAGCTTGACATTCAGAAAATCTACAGCCTGCCTGCTTGTCAACGTAAATGAGTCTGCAAGCTTTTTAAGACTTTCATCAGCCATGATAGGTATGTTACCTTCCTGTCTGAGGAGATGCCATTGTGACGTAAGCTCAGGTGAAGTGGGTTGCTCGATCAGCTCCAGTTTTGCACTTTTTGTATTCCTGATAAAATGCGCTGATTCGATAAGGCTAAATCCCTGGTTAGCATCAAAGGTGAGCGCAATATCATTTCCGATAAGATCACGCATCAGACCAATGAGGCGAATATCGCGTTCAACATCTTTACCGCCTTTGATCTTGATGGCTTTGATACCCATTTTCACAAGCTTCTTTGCACGTTCCAATGCCGGACCTTCATCCATGATGCCAATCGTTACACTGGTGATGATCTTTTCTTTATAACCACCCAGGAATTTATACAGGGGAACACCAGCCCTTTGCGCCATGATGTCATACAATGCAATTTCAACCATTGCCAATGCTGAAGATTGTCCCGGAATAGATTCTCTCAATTCTTCATACAGGCGACTGTAATAAAAAGGATCCTCACCTTTCATGCAGGCCTCTATGTGGCTGTGGTATGTTTCAAGAACTGAAGCAGCATCTTCTCCTGTGACCATCATATCAGGTGCAGCCATGCCACTACCTATCAGGCCATCATCTGTTTCAAGGGTGAGAAAAACATTATCACATGCATCGATATTATCCTCGTAAGCGATGGAATATCCTTCTTTCAGAATAAAATGCTGTACCCAACAATTTGATGCTGTTATTTTCATATCCGCTGTGCGTTGTGTTTTTTACTGACTTGTGTATTGGTAGTTCAAAAAATTTGTAAAGCCAGTGGTATTATTTGTGTTTACGGATATAAGGTAGTATGATCTGGATCAATTCATCAGGGCCGCTAAACAATACATCGAATGCAGGCAAGCCTGTTTGTTCGGTAATCAACCGGCAAGCTACAGGAATTTCAGCTGGCGTCATGTCTTCGTGATTGACCGTGATGGCAATGACCTTTTTTCCTGAAATAAATTCGATTGCTTTTATCTGGTGATCAAGTGAATGTAAAGGATAACCCGGGAAGCCATCATATTCCACTCGATTCGGTGCATGCTGCAATATGACATAATCGGGCCTTCCGGCAGCAAGGAGTTCAAAACCTCCGGGATAAGCAGGATTCATTAAGCTGCCCTGTCCTTCAAGAATGATAGCATCGGGTTTTTCATTTTTCCATGCTTCGTGTACAGCATGTTCAATTTCTCCGGACACAAAATCATTGATCAATGAATCCAGCACGAATGAATATTTCGCACCCTGCATCCAGGCAGTCTGACCCGTGCCGATTAATTCAGCTTTATATCCTGATTTCCGCAAACCGTGGACAATGATCCAGGCTGTTGTTCTTTTTCCGATTGCAGAATCTGTTCCGAGGACTGCAAGCTTAAGACAATCTACTTCTTCAATTTTTCCGGAAAAGAAATGAAGATCCTTTCGCTCCGGTGGTTTGCGGATATCTTTTATTCTGACCCCTTTTTCGCGGGCAGTAACAGCAATAGCAGGATCATCAGAGAGAAAATCATGAAGCCCGCTGTCCACATCAAGTCCGAGTTCAACAGCCTGTTTCACAACTTTCCTGGCATCATCCGGAAGGCGTCCGCCATCAGGAGCTAACCCAACAACAAATACATCAGCACCTCCTCTTTTCTTTGCGACTTCCAATGCTTCATTCAAATCTTTAACTACAGGAATGCCTGTCTTGACACCATCCAACACATCACGTGCATCTTTCCCCGCATAATGTGGGTCAATGACAGCAATCACATCATAGCGTTCTGTAAATCGCACAAGGCCATGAGCTGTTTTTCCATTTGGAGTATTAAACGCACCGACACAATAGACAATGGCTTTCATTTTGTTTTATTTTATACTTAGCGTGTATTCTTTTTCCAATAAATGGCCATGAATTATTTCCGACCGGTGATGATTGCAACAAAACGATCGGAATGAAGGGCACTTGACTTATGCATTTCCATGAGAGCGATCAAACCTGCGGTAGATGCAGGAAGGACTTGCAGCCCTTCTTTTTCTCTCAGATTTTTAGCATATCTCAACATTCGTTCATCTGTCACATTGGCGGCATACCCATTACTTTTTTTAATGGCATACAATGCTTCATCCCCGTCAAAACTATGCCAATTAATGAGTGGTTCATTGATTTTTGTTTCTGTGATTTTACTTTCTTCAAGATCGACACAGGTATCATATCCCAACCGGAAGGATTCGACAATAGGATTTTTACGGTATGAAGAGCCTGCTACCATGATTGGGATCCTGCTCGTGCGACCCCTGCGAAACAACGTTACAAATCCCCTGTAAATGCCTGCCAGCATTGTACCATTGCTTACCGGGGCAGCTACGATTTTCGGAGCATCGCGTAACACATCATAGATTTCATAGGCTATCTCAGAATATGCACTGATCTGGAGATTCGCATTTTTACCACCCGGGTTAGCGTCATACCATTTATTTGCCTTCGCCTGGAATTGTGAATGATATACATTGTCTTCATAGCTGCCCGGATAGCGGACCACATCAGCTCCATAAGAAGTCATCTCGCTGATGCGCTCAGTATGGTACGTTTCAGGTATGAAAAGTATACATTTCAATCCGGCCAGGAAAGCAGCTTGTGCCATCGCTGCACCAAAATTTCCACAGGTTGCAATAGTGATGGTATCAAAGTTTCTTCGCAAGGCATCGAGGCATTGTGCAAATGCAATCCTGTCTTTTTGAGTACCACTAGGATTGCCACCTTCAAATTTTAGAAAGAGTTGTTTTAACCCGGTTTCACGTTCTACATTCCGCATCCGGGTCAAGGGTGTATCGCCGATCTCAATGCTCATGATGTCCTCATAACATTCAAGGCGGTCAACGAGAGAATGTGAAGTATCCTTAATAAATTCGGATAAGTCCAAAACTTCCTTTGATAAATGCGTTGTCGAAGGAGCAACGCCACCTCTTAAAGGATCCGTCTGGTACTCGGTATTACTCTTCATCGCGTTTCGTGTTTTTAACTACATGCATTTGAACAGGTCCTCACACCATATTTATTCAACATCCTGTTTGCTATTTCGGACGGTATGAAGTTGTACTGATCCTTTATTATTGCCCGTCAGTATAACATGTTTTCCATCTGCCCTGACCAGGGTTTTTAATTCTCTGACTTCATCCTGCGCCCAGAAACCATGCTCTGTATTTTGTACGAAACGGAACGTTCCGTCAGCATTTTGTAATAATAGTGTACCATTGCCTGAATCCATTTCTCCTGTCTCTGTCTCTGAGTATAAGAAGTTACCGGCCATTAAGATATCTTTCTTTCCATCCTGATTGAAATCTTCTGCCACCATATCAAATACCGGAGCCAACTGAACCTGGTAGGGTAGTGGACGGGACACAAATTTTTTGTTATCGTTTACGAGATAAATCGTTTGGAAAGTATTTACGGTCAATGTTGTACTTCCTTTAAGATCATCTGCAGTGAAAATATCATTGAGGGTAGCAGATGCATATGGTGTATAATGCACAAATTTTTTCTTCAATTTGGGAATCTGCCCAATTAACATATCTTTTCCTGCGTATGGATAAAGTTTATTATTAAAATAAAAAAACAAAACCGGATCAAGCGAGCCATTTCCGTCAAAGTCTTTTGAAACAAGTGTCACAGGGTGCTGTTCGTTTGTGCTAAGCCTGTTATTCAGTCCTATATTTCCCGCAAACAGATCGAGATCTCCGTCATTATCCATATCCGCCAGCGTAACATTCTTCCACCATCCTGTTGTTTTTTCCAATCCAAATGATGCAGTCCGGTCAGTAAATTTATTTTGATCCATGCTGAAAACAGTAATGGGAAGCCATTCACCTGCAAAAACAATTTCCGGATTCTGATCGCCATCCAGGTCTCCCTGCTTGATATCGGTGATCATACCCAGGTTCTCCAATTGAGGAAACACTTCATGGGTTACATCAATAAATTTGCCTTTGTCATTCCTGAGCAAATAACTGTGAGGGTATTCGGGAAATCTTCCGGGCATGCTTCTGCCTGCAATGATGATATCCGCATCTTTGTCCTTGTCATAATCAAACGCAAGAATAGCCCCGGCATTTGTTCTGATGAGCGGAAAATCCAGGATGCGTGAAAAATTACCTTTTCCATCATTTGCATAATATCTGCTCATGTAGTTTGCGTCATTGGCATTGAACGAACTACCTCCGGATATGACGATGAGGTCTTTATCTCCATCACCATCAAAATCTTCCAGGACAGAGCCACAATCTTCGTAGATGGAGTCACGGATAAATACACTATTCGTGCTTTTGGTAAACGTATTGTTTGCATGTTGAAAAAATAATGATTTCGGTTGACCGCTTCCATTTCCAACATAGATATCATCCAGCTTATCTCCATTGACATCTCCTGTGGATAGACAGGGGCCCTCCGCTGAAAGCATATAAGGAATTAATTTTTCTCTTTTAAAATCAACAAAACTATTTTCATGATGCTTCCATCCCGGAATTACTGTTGCATCTGTAAAAAGCAGATCTTTCTTTGGAAAAGGGTATCCTTTATACGTTTCACCGCTCCCGTTCTTCCACTGAATTCTTTGATCCACCGGTACGGATTTTAAAATTTCTCTTGCACCATTTGGCCACTGAAGTATGATCGAATCAATCTTTGTGATTTCATCAAGACCGAATTGCAGGATTGGCTCTGAGCTGGAAAAAAATCCTTTATTCGTCAGAAGCATTTCATGTTGATGTATTCCGCCAGCATACAAATCTACAGAGGTGCCTATTCCATCCGTATTTCCTTTCTTATCCTGCACATCGATCTGCAACCAATGTTTACCTGATATGTCATTTCTGTATATGAATGCAGGATCCCTGACATTATTCACGATAAGATCAAGATCACCGTCCTGATCAAGATCCGCTAATGCAGAGCCGTTGGAGAAGGAGACTTTATCCATTCCTGATTGCTTTGTTGCATTTATAAAAGCCAGCTCTTTATCATTGATGTACAGGTAATTCTGAATTTTCTGTTCAGGTATAAGATTGAGCACTGTATTTATGTCCGGAAAACGACGAGGTGAAACACCACCGGAACGCTCTAAGGAATCAAAGACAAAATTGAGGTAGTCAAAGTTTGTTACATCCCTGCGATATCCATTGGCAATAAAAATATCTTTCCATCCATCATTATCCAGATCTGCTATCAATGCTCCCCAGCTCCAATCTGTCATGGATATACCGGCGTATTGTCCGATTTCGCTGAATGTATTATTCCCGTTATTGAGTTGTAGTACATTTCTTCCCACCTGTCTTCCATATCCGTATTGATTTATCAGGTTATACCTGTCATATTGCATGACATTGATCATGGTTTTGTACCGGATGGGATCTTCAGGTTTCATATCCAGCACCACGATATCGTCCAGGCCATCATTATTGATATCTGCGATATCACTTCCCATCGCGTTCTGACAGGAGTGTTTGAGATATTCAAAATACCGGTCTGTAAATGTTCCGTTTTTATTATTGATATAAATTCTGTCAGGCTCAATGTAATCGTTAGCCACGTAAAGATCCATCCACCCATCCCGGTTAATATCGGATGTAGTCACACTTAAACCAAAAGCTGTTGATTCGAGCCCGGCAGCACGGGTTATTTCCGTAAAATGTCCATTTTCATTCCGGTACAATTTGTTTGATTCAAAAGGAGAAGGGGGTGTGACAATCCTGGAGATGGTGCTATCATCAGCCTGCTTTAACTCTATGTTAGCAGTTTGTGAAAAATCAATTTTATGGCTTAGCAGAAACAAATCAAGATCACCATCACGATCGAAATCAAAGAAGCAGGCGTGATTTGTATTGCTGTTATCATCAAGTCCAATCTTTTTGCTTTGATCCTCGAAGATGGGAATAGCAACCCCATTTTCCATCCGGTTACCCATGTTAATAAATGAATGGTTTGTTTTCTTGCCATCATCTGTTTTACTGGTGCGGCAAACATAGATATCAAGCTTGCCGTCACCGTTGATGTCCGCCATCACCGTACCGGTTTTGAAGCCTTCACCGGCCGCCACCCCTGATTTATCTGTAACATCCAGGAATTTAAGGTTGCCAAGATTCAGGTAGAGCTTGTCGGGAGCAAATGTGGCTGTAAAATAGAGATCGGGCAGGCTATCACCATTGACATCTCCTGCCGCTACTCCACCACCATTGTAGATATATGGATAATTGTAAAAATTATAATTATAGTCCTCTGTAAAATTGTTTGAAAAAGTCACACCGGAATCATCAGGAGAAATCAGTGAAAATCTGGCGTTAACAGGCTGGAGAGGGGTGGAAGCGGCAGGGGTTTCGATTTTCTTTTGACAACTGTGTAACACGCTGATGACGAGCATGATAAAAATCAATTTTGGCATATTCTCTTTTTTTTGACTTAGTTATAATCCAGGTTTTATGTAAAGCGGCCCAAAGATACAATCTGATAACGGCCTCATGACAAAGTCCGGAAGTGTCGAAATTTCCGATCTTAGCCGTTCACAACAAGCAAACCGGCCAATGACTTTTTTCTACCTGCTTAGTATGCCAGATTTTTCCTCAGCCGAAGTCTGGATCAGCCTGATCACCCTTACCTTCTTAGAAATCGTGCTGGGCGTAGACAACATCATATTTATCACCATTACAGCCAATCATCTTTCTGATGAGCAAAAACCAAAAGCCCGGAATCTGGGTCTCATACTGGCTATGGTGTTCAGGATTGCCTTACTCTTTGCTATTACCTCTCTCATTGCTCTTTCCAACCCAATTATTTCAGGTCACGGAAGCTTTTTCTCGTTCGCCCTGAGTGGTCAGTCATTAATACTTTTTGGAGGAGGTATTTTCCTGTTGTACAAAAGTGTAACAGAAATTCATCATAAGCTCGAAGGGCATGGCCCTGAAGCATTGAATGCTAAACCCTCTCTTAAAAGCACGTTAACCAAAGCAGTCATCCAGATCTCCCTCATCAACATCGTGTTTTCATTTGATTCGATCCTCACGGCGGTGGGTCTCACGAATGATATTGTGGTGATGATCATAGCTGTCGTCATCTCAGTGCTCATCATGATGTTATTCGCCGGGCCTGTTGGAAACTTTGTAAATAATCATCCTACGATTCAAATGCTGGGATTGTCTTTCCTGTTGTTGATTGGCTTTATGCTGATGGCAGAGGGAGCTCACCTGGGGCATGTGAAAATAGCTGGAGGAGAAGTAGGAGAAGTACCAAAAGGATACCTCTATTTTGCAATCGCATTTTCGTTGCTTGTAGAAGTGTTGAACATGAGGATACGTAAAAGACGTCAACCTGTACAGCTTCATGGTATAAGTGAGCAGGCTGAATCCGAAGGCGTTTTTAATAAGCAGAACAAAGCGCATTCAAAATGAATTTACACCTCGATCGTAATCTTATTTTCTTTGATATTGAATCCACAGGCCTGAATGTCATCAGGGACAGGATCATCCAGCTTGCGATGATCCGGTATCATAAAGACGGATCTGCACCTGCTGAAAAAAGTTACCTGATCAATCCCGGTATACCCATTTCTGCGGAAGCTATGGCAGTACACGGCATTACTCCCCAGGATGTAGCGAATAAGCCTACTTTCCAGCAGCTGGCCAAAGAAATTTTCGACTTCATCGGTGATGCTGATCTTGCAGGGTACAATTCCAACAGGTTTGATATCCCGGTGCTCATGGAAGAATTTGCCAGAGCGGGATTGGATTTTGATATTGATCATCGCAGGACCATTGATGTCCAACGGATTTTTTATCGCATGGAACCCAGGACACTGTCAGCAGCCTATCAGTTCTATTGTCAGAAGTCTATCGATAATGCACATGATGCAATGGAAGATGTCAGGGCTACCATTGAAGTGCTTGACGGGCAATTAAGAAAATATGATGGAATGGATTTTATTCCTGATGAAGGTGAGACACTCACAGCACCTATCCGGAATGATGTGGTATCATTATCTTCCTTTACCAATGATGTAAATATCCTGGATGCAACCCAACGATTGAAATACGATCACCAGGGAACAGTCGTTTTTAATTTTGGAAAATACATGGGAAGGCCGGCCGCAGAAGTTTTGTACAATGATCAGCAGTATTTTCACTGGATGCTCAATAAAGAATTTTCACATCAGGTAAAAAAAATAATTCAACGCCTTGTCTCAGATTATAAAAAGAATTTGCCTGCATAAGTGTTTTCTCATCTTTTGCTTTATCACTACAGGATTTGTGATTGTCCTGGAAGGCTGCATCACCAGGGTCGAAGGATGTCTCGATGTAGCTGCAGCTAATTTTGATCTGAGTGCAGACCGGTCATGCGAGGACTGCTGTACGTACCCGCTACTTTCAGTCTCATTGTCCCAAAAATGGAATGACCGGAATTTTTCACTTACGGATACGCTATTTGATACGCAGGGAAGGCCCTATCGGATTAGTGATTTGAAATATGTATTGTCTTCCTGGAAGTGGCAGGATACGGATCTGCACTCGTACACAGTGGATAGTGCGGAAATAGCATGCACAAGTGGTATCCTCAGTTACACGCCTGACATCATCATTGTAGATGCAAAACAATCCCAATATACACTTGGAACAATCCGGCAGTCACCTCTCACGGATTCTCTTTCACTGAAATTGGGTTTCGTTGCGGATTTAGATTGCATTGATGCATATGCTGCCGGGATTCCGCCGGTTTTTTCCAACCAAAGTGCTATTTGGGATTCTCTGTCTGCATCCAGGGCGTCAATCCGGTTGGTATTACAAAGAGATACTTCGATGGCCGTATTTGATACGCTGTTTATTCACACTATGAAAGATATCAGCCTGGGGTTGGATCTTGATTTTACGCCCGGTTTTCCGGAGACAATCCGACTTTCTGTTAATTACGCATTATGGTTTTCAAATGTTGATGTGCAGGATCTGAATTCATTTCCAGTATCCATAGAAAACGGGATAAGGGGAAGCTTTTATAAAACACCCTGACCAGATGTGTGATAACATAACTCCTTCAATACTCGTTATTTCTTTGTTATAAACTCATAGAAATGAAGATTTTAGGTTGTCTTCTTATGCTGGTTATTGTAATAGGCATACATGGATGTAAAGGAGATACGGACAAAGAGGGTAGCCTGACACTTCATTTTAAAGGCACTTATAATGGGCAGCCATTAGCCATGTTTTCCACTAAGCCTTTTACTACGCCCCAGCAGCTGCAGTTTACCCACCTCAGCCTGTATGTTTCTGACCTGGTATTGCTAGATCAGGCTAATACGGTGAACCTGAGTGATATCGAATTAGTTGATTTAAGCTTTGATGATGAGAATAGTGCGGATGGTGGATTTGCAATTCGTTTTGATCATTTGCCGCCTAAGGAATATTCAGGTATCAGTTTTGGAATTGGTGTTCCCCCGGATTTGAACGTTAAGAAACCTGAAGATTTTCCTTCCAGCAATCCGCTGAGTAATCCGGTCAACTATTGGCTCACCTGGAATAGCTTCATTTTCATGAAGACTGAAGGCCGGATTGACACAATAGGAAATGGAACTTTTGGAACCGGTTTTGCCTATCATACGGGTACGGATGATCTTTATAGAAATATGCAGAGAACGATACCTCTCTCAATTGAGGAGGGTAAAAACAAGGACCTGGATATTACTATAGATTATCAAAAAGTTCTTGATGGGATTGATATTAAAATCAATCCACAAAATCACAACCCAAAGGACAGCATCCAGATCAGGATGTTAGTTCAGAATCTGGATGATGCATTGAAGCTGATCCAATAGGCTATATCTTTACACAGAATGATTTTTTTTAGAAAGATTCCCGGTACGTATGCTTTGATTTTAATCGTCTGTCTTGGCTTTAGTCAATGCCATGATACGATTGATGTGCCTGGAATCAAAGACATTGACCTGACAAATATTCCTTACACACCGGTTGCTTTTGTTCCGGACATTCCCAATGGATTTCCTGCTTTAGAGCAACCTGCTGATAACCTTATGACACAAGAAGGCATCAGGCTGGGGCGCCGACTCTTTTTTGATCCTATCCTCTCAGTGGATAGTACCATTTCATGTTCATCCTGTCACAAGCCTTCAGAATCATTCACGGACAATTTGCCAATGAGTGAAGGGGTAGCTGGTAAAACTATCCGGAGCTCGATGAATCTGCTCAATGTAGGTCTGGAGTACAACGGATTGTTTTGGGATGGAAGGGCTGCCAGCCTTGAATTGCAAGCCCTGGAGCCAGTTGAGAATCATATTGAGATGGGGGAGACCTGGGAGAATGTAGAGATGAAGCTTAGGCGGCATCCTGAGTATCCTGCTGAATTTCGAAAGGCATTTGGCATTGAAAATTCTTCTTTTATCTCCAGGGACCTTGTGACCAAGGCGATATCTCAGTTTGAGAGAACCATTATTTCCGGAGGAAAAACCCGCTATGACCGTTTTCAGCGGGGGGAGATCTTCCTGACTGAAAGTGAATTCAATGGGTACCTGATGTTTTTCAATACAGATCCTTCTCTACCGGATGCCCAGTGCGGCCATTGCCATGCAGCTCCTTTGTTTGGTACAACAGACTATTTTAATAATGGCTTGCAGGAATCACCTGATCTTGAAGGGTTTGCAGATAAAGGACTGGGGGCTATTACCGGAAAGCTGGGGGACAATGGTAAATTTAAAACACCCACCTTGAGGAATCTTGTCTTTACAGCTCCTTATATGCATGACGGAAGCTTTAAAACCATAGCAGAGGTGATGGAGCATTATACCAGCGGAGGTAAAAACTCACCGAACAAGAGCGCTTTTTTAAATGATCTTCACCTGAGCGAGTCACAAAAAGCAGATGTTATCGCTTTTATTATGACACTTACCGACAGTTCGGTCCTGAATAATCCTGCATTCCAGAACCCATTTTAGATCGGAAGGCAAAATTTCTCTCTTTTTTTCCCTGTTTTAGGACGCTTTTCCCGGATGGATTATTATTAGTTTTTCACAAAATGGCACTGGGTAAGTATGTTATAAAAATTCTAAATATTTATATTCAAGGTATTATATATTATAAAAAATTTTAATGTTATTTTATTATCCGTAACAATTATCCTTTTTTGTACTTGTTCAGGCACCGCATTCTCCTGATTATTGTATCATCAATTGAAAGAAAAAGTTTCTGAACCGATTGAAGTATCGGATTCAAATTTAGATATGTTCATGGGATTATAATTCTGATGGATAGAAGGTTGCCTAAAAAGCAACTTTCTATCCTCTTTTAAAAAGAAAAAACAGAAAATCCTGAGATGATCTAAACACAATAACGGATATGTTCATGGGATTATAATTTGTAGGGCTGGGTTGTTCTGAAGTGAATCACCCAGCTTTTTTATTTTACCTAAGTCGTCCCCATATACCGGAATCCATCAGGTTACCGTTCAGCTTCATCCTGGACTTTCAGGTTCTTAATTTCCAGATAATCTTCAATAGCCTTTTCAATATAAACCTGCGTTTCCAGGTTCATACCCCGTATCAGGGACACCTTTTCTCCTGACTTGAGTATAGTATACAATGCAAAAGCATAATTCGGAACCCCGTTGGAAGTGCTCTGCACGTATTTGGATACATACAACTGATCGATAGTCCTGACAGCAATATCCTTGTTCTTCCAGAGCGGGTGCATCAGGGGCATAGTCCTGATACGTATGCGCTCCCTCGTCACTGAGATAGAGGTGCTGTTCATGTAAATCGTCGCCAGGTGCCAGAGAAGCCCCATCCCGATCAATAAATGCATAGACAGGAATAACATGATTCCCCACTGACCCGAAACAATAACTCCGATGACAACGGGAAGTAAAATAAGATTCCAGACGCTTGCAAAAAGAAGCATAAACCATCGACCACCTTTGGAAGTGGTCTCTTTCCAGCGCAACCGCAGATCAAGCTCTGACCTGAGCTTTAATTCTTCAATACCTTCCGGTATCAGGAGCTCAGGTATGATCGATGCATTTGAGCTGTCAAATGCAAATCCGAATGTATAGCCACAGTGACTGCATTTCGCTTTTGTCTTCTCAACATCTATATCGCTGCCACTCAGGATATGGTTGCAACGGGGGCAGGTAAGAAGATTGAGGCTTTCTTTTTTAAAATCAATCTCCTTGTAAACCTCTTGAGTTTGTCGGGATTGATTTTTTTCTTCATTGACAGGATCCATTTCTGATTACACGGTTTGTAACCGAATATAATTCAAAATCCGATTTTATTGATTTTGAATTTCTCCTCCGACAGGACTATCTTCCATTTGTTCATTATTTTTTTTGCCTGATCGTTCTTTAAAATCTATTTTACCAAAACGATAAGAAAGATTAATGCCGAATGATCGCACCGGGCGCAAGGTCCTGCTGTATTGATAAAAATCAGCTCCTTCAAGCTCTTTTACAAAAACCTGGTTCTCACGGAAAGGCTCTGTGATATTAATGCCTACAGAAAATCTTTTCTTAAAAAATTCTTTTTTGACAGCAAAGCTCATCATCGACCAGTTTGGGGTCTTGCCCTGAACAGTGAATGTAGGTGACCTGAAAAAAGTAAAACCTTCCATCTTCAGTGTCTCGCTGATTGTCCAGGTGATGTTCATCCGTCCATTGTAATCATAACCGGTATTGGTTAGCGTCTGGCCCTCCAGTGAACCTTCTTCTTTCCATGTATTGACATCAAATCCACCACGTAAGGATAGTTTGGAGCCAAGGTTCAATGAACCGAAAACATTTAGCCCCAGAGAAGACCGCTGACCGAAATTGTAATACGTGGATTCAGAAACACCAAGATCATTGATGGTTAAAATGTTTTCGATCAGGTCCTCAGTACGTTTTACGAAAACAGAAGTGTTGATCATATTTCCTTTTATAAAAATTGTTGAGCCAAGTTCAACCTGGTGTACTAACTCAGGTGATAGGGTAGGGTTGCCATAAGAAATATCCCGGTTGTCATTATACTCGATAAAAGGATTGACGTATCGTTGATTCGGTCTTTGGATGCGTTGATTGTAACTGATTTTTAGCTGGTTGAATTGACCGGTTTTTTTCGCCAATGTGAGACTGGGTAAAAGATTGGAATAGGTATTGGAAAACGGGCTTTGAAAAATCTCGAATTTCCCGTTGATTTCAGTCACTTCAAGTCTCAAACCTGAAATCAAACTTATTTTCTTGCCAAATGCGAATGTAGCATTTCCGTAACCTGCATAGATATTCTGGTCATAATGAAATACGTCAGTTTGTTCGGGGTCAGCATTCCATTGACCTAAATCAGGATCAAAGAGATCAAACTCAAAATCACTTACCAGGTTTTTTATTGTCCCTTTTAAGCCCGACTCCAGGGTGATAAATTCATTGAACGGATGGACATAATCAGACTGGGCTGTGATTTCAAGATTATCTCCTTTGTTAACATTGCTTTCCAATATCAAAAGTTGATTCGGAAAATCATATTGTTCATCATAATCGAATTCTGACTTGTTATCATCTTTATCAATCTCCATGCTTATTGTCCATTCCCTGCCTTCTTTTGGAAAACTATGCTTGTAATCCATATCCCATTCAACTCCATTCCGGGCATTCACCCCATCTACAGAGCGCAGGTATGAATCAATCAGGATATTGTCAACATTATAAACGGACTGTACGCGATTATCATTATTACCGGTGAAACCTCTTACATTGATCGAACTGTTGATGCTGTTAAATGCATTGATATTGTATTCTACGCTTCCGTTCATTCTGTATCCTAATCGGGAGGAAGCACTTGTACCATCCTGAGTAAGCTGATTTGATGTTCCATTACCGTTATCATTTCGAAGAAACGTTGTTGCACCTTCCTGAGAAGGATTGTAATTACCCCCTCCGGATACATTGATCCCCAGACGCCCCCGGCCATAATTCAGATTGCCATTTGCCCTGTTCGAACGAGTGCCTGCAGTCAGATCAACAGAACCTGCAAGTCCTTCGATATTTTTTTTGCGCGTGATGATATTGATGATTCCTGCCGTGCCCTCACCATCATACTTCGCGGATGGAGCTGTGATCACCTCTACAGATTTAATCTGGTCAGCCGGCATCATTTTAAGTGCGTCAGCTACATTTGAACTGAACATACCTGATGGTCTACCGTTGATCAGGATCTTTACATTTTCAGAACCACGCATAGAAACATTTCCATCAAAATCAACAGTCAGCATAGGTACCTTGCGCAGTACATCACTTGCATCACCACCTGCACTTGTCACATCGCGCTCTGCATTGTAGACAATCTTGTCCGGCTTGAATTCAATCAGTGCAGCTTCTCCGACTATCTTTATTTCATCCAGTAATTTGCTTTCAGGTGCAAGGATAACCTTGCCTAATTCCGAATCAGGACGTTTGGGCGTCAGCTGGATATTCTCAAGCGTCTTTAGCTTATAACCAATGAAGCTTATCTGAACATTGTATGTACCCAATGGTAATTCACTTATCCGGAAAATGCCTCTTTCATCAGTAATGGAACCGTTGATGACTTTACCGGTTTGGGCATCTAAGATGCCTACTGATGCATAGTCAACCGGATCCTGAGTGATGCTATCCAGGAGCAAGCCTGAGACAGAACCTAAGATCGAGTGGTCATTAGTTTGGGCGCCGGTGGGTCGTTGAGTATTTCCTGAAAAGGGAAGGAATAACAAGATAACAAAGAGGAGTCTGGCCATTGCCACAAAATTAGTGTGTTGATGCATAACTACAATAATGGCATTCAATTGTTTTGATATTAACAAATATTATGTTATTTAAATAAGGAATGTTAATTTTAGCTGAAGAAATGAAAAACCCTTTATTATGAAACACTTACTTACTCTTTTTGTACTCTTCTTTTTGTCGTTTCAATCCAATTTGTACAGTCAGCTACCTGATGGTTCAGTAGCACCTAACTGGACCCTGACGGACATTAATGGCAATTCGCACACACTTTACAATTTACTCGCTCAGGGTAAAATGGTTGTGCTGGAATTCTCAGCTACATGGTGCGGTCCTTGCTGGAATTATATGCAGACGGGAGCCCTTGAAACATTCTGGGAAGAACATGGTCCTAATGGAGACAACTCAGCCCAGGTTTATTATATCGAATCTGACTGGTCTACAGGCATGGCGGATCTCTTAGGTCAAACCCCGGCTTCACAAGGTAACTGGGTAGCCAATATGGATTTTCCAATCATCGATCTGCCTTCCGGTAATCCTACAGCCAATCAATATGGCATCACTTACTATCCTACTTTATATGCAGTCTGTCATGACCACACACTTTATGAGCTGGGCCAGGTTCCGGCCAGTGTATGGGAAGAATTTATTGAAAGCTGTAACATGGAAGCAGAACAGGGAGATATTGAGCCTGCATTGTGTGTAGGAGAAGGCTCAGCTTCGGTGGAGGTATCGGGAGGCCATTTACCATATTCATATCAGTGGAGCAACGGAGCCCATACTCAGACCATTTCAGGTCTCGCAAGCGGCGCATATCAGGTTACCGTCACAGAAGCAAATGGTAAGATTTCCAAGGTTGACTTTTTTGTTCCCGGTGCCACTACTCCTGTTGCAATATCAGGGACAAGCATAGATCCTACCTTATGCTATGGATCTTCAAATGGCAGCATCGAAATAAATGTTCAGGGTGGTACTCCGGGGTATCAATATGACTGGAGTAATGGTTCAAGTTCCCAGGACCTACATAATGTTCCTGCTGATGTTTACACGCTTACGATCACAGACAATAATGGCTGTGAGCTTACACAATCATTTACAATCGATGAACCTGATCTACTAGAGGCAACTGTTGAAGCAACACCTGATAATTGTGACCAGGGTGACGGAACGATTATATTATCTATTGAAGGTGGGGTCGGAAATTATGTAGTGTATTCATCAGAAGGCACAGTATTCGGGCATCAGATATTGGATCTTCCTGCAGGAAATGTTGACGTTGAAGTAAATGATGACAATGGTTGTGTTTGGACAGAGGAAGTTATCATTGGAATCCAAGATGCGCCTGCAGTTGATCTTGTTCAGGGTGCCAATTTAAGTTGCACACAAACTTCAACTTCTATATCAGGATTTCCCTCCGGAGGTTATGGTGATTATAATTTTCATTGGACGACTACAGATGGACATATTATTGGTAATCCTAATCTCTCAGTTGTCAATGTAGATGCAGCCGGAACTTACACACTACTGGTAACAGATATCTTTTCAGGATGTGTTAATTCAGCTGCTGAGTATGTACAATCTAATGTAGTCCTTCCGGTTGTTGATGCGGGCCAGGAAATGCAGGTTACTTGTGAGAATCTTCAGGTCACTGTTGCAGGAAGCGGGGACCCTGTGAATACGATTTCATGGAATACGGCTAATGGCCATATCGTATCCGGAGGAAATACTTACCATCCTGTAGTGAATGCACCGGGAACATACTATATCCAGGTGACCAATCCGGTTACTAATTGTATAAATGAGGACAGCATGGTGGTTGCTAATGGCCTGAATCCTGCTGCTTCTGCATTTCAATATATTTCAAGCGGACTTACCATTAATGCTACTGATATTTCAACTGGAAGCAATGTTTCAGGCTGGACCTGGACATTCGGGGATGGAGGTACTTCAACAGAAGCAAATGTAGTCCATACGTATACAGCTCCCGGGACCTATGAAGTATGTCTTTCGGTTCAAAATGGCTGTGGTGTCAACCAGGCTTGCCAATCCGTAGCTGTGACATCAACCGGAAGCGTTATTCTTGTGGACGCCGCTGTTACTGACGTTGTATGTTTTGGAGAATCCACAGGAAGCATCACACTGAATGTCAACGGTGGTTCAGGCGTTTATACATACACATGGACAGGTCCTGATACAACATTTACCACATCGTCCATCCAGGATATTCCTGCCGGCGAGTATCAACTGGTGATAACAGATGACCAGGGTAATATTTTTATCAATGGTTATACAGTTAATCAACCCACACAAGTTGTATTGGAATCTTCCACAGTCGTTGATAATCTCTGTTTTGGACAATCTAATGGATCCATCAGTATTGTCATCACAGGTGGAGTAGCTCCATATCTGTATTCCTGGAATGGCGCACCTCCGCAAGCCGATAATTTCCTGAATCAGCTACCAGGCGGGGCTGTACAGGCTGAAGTAACTGATGCCAATGGTTGCAAGCTCCTTGCGGGTACCTATGCCATATTCGAACCTGATCAATTAATTCCACAATCCCAGATTACAAATGAAGTTTGTCATGGTGATGCGAATGGCTCAATCTCGTTATCTGTTACGGGTGGGGTGGCTCCTTATGCTTACCTATGGAATTTTAATGGAAGCACAGATCCGTTGATCTCAGGATTGCCAGCGGGTATTTATCCGAACTCAATCACCGATGCAAATGGATGTAATATTGTCTATGACGCTATAGTCACTGAACCAGCAGCAATCGAACCGGAAACAATTCTCGTGACAAATGCTTCTGGTCCTGATCAACATGATGGCAGCATTACTATAGAGCCAACCGGAGGAACTGCACCTTATCAGGTAGCCTGGAATAATGGTGCTACAGGGACATCCATTAATGGACTGGCACCAGGCTCCTATACGTATGTCATTACGGATGTGAATGGATGTAAATCAGAAGCTTCCGATCCGATCCTCGTGAATTTCTCCACAGGTATTTCAGAAGTTGTATGGCCTGAGTATGTAACGATAACTCCTAATCCTACAAAAGGAGATGCGATCATAAAATGGTCATCAATGCCTTCCCTGAATGCCACACTTTCTATTCTGAATGTAGATGGTAAAATGATAGGATCACATTTGATGTCTTCTATAACAGGGGAATGGGATCTTACATCGATGGGACTCACTGAAGGCCTGTATATTATTTTATTAAAACAGGATAACCAGGTGTATCCATTTAAATTAATTGTTCTCTGATAAGCGATTAATAAAGCTGATCAAATAAAAAAGCCCGGTGATATGCTCATCGGGCTTTTATTTTTTAATTAAGCAAATTCTAATCAAGCTGTTGCTGCAGCATTGGTAATATTAGCAGCAGCTTTACTTGGTCTGCCTCTGCGGCCGGATGATTTTGAAGCGGCTTTCTTCGCAGATTTTTTAGCTGAACCTGAAGGTCTTCCACGTCTTCCTGTTTTTTTGGCAACTGAGCCGGCTGCTTTAGCTGCAGCTGGTTTGCGACCACGTTTCTTGCCGGGTTTAGGTCCTCTTTTAGCGCCTGTGCTTGCGGCCACGGCTTTTTTTGCACCTGCTTTACGTCCGCGTTTTTTACCTGGCTTTGGACCACGTTTTGCACCCGGGCTTTTAACTGCAGCAGCTTTTGCACCTGCCTTGCGTCCTCTTTTCTTTCCTGCCGTTCCTGTGCTGCCTGAAGAGGAGCTTTTCAATTTTGCTAATACCCAGTCAACAACTCTTTTTTGGGTATCCGCACTAAGGCCTGACAGAGCATCATATACTTCTGACATTGCCTTCAATTCTGGATCATTACTCATGATACGTTTAGTTAAGTGAATAAATAATTCTTTTGGAGACAACAAGATAAATTAACGATTTAATTTTCTTTGTTGCTCTTCATATGCGTTGCAAAGTTAAGCATGATTATTATTCTTTGCCAATCTTTTTATTACGTACAAGGTTAGGTTAGTTTAATTACTGAAATGAAAAAATAATTTCATCCTTAATTATTGAAATCAATGCCATTCTTTTTTAGCACAAGATTATAATTTTTGCAAATTATATTTTAATTAATCATTAAATATTCAATTATAGAAGCGGACTATTAATTCTCCGACTATCAGGTAGTTGTATATTGAGATCTGTGCATAAAATAAGGAGTTTACCTCTTCGCTTCTATATACGCAAAGCTTTCTTCGTTTAATCTTTTTTGAATAGCTTTACAGGATGAAAAAAGCTCCAGGCTTAGTAAGCTACAAATCCATACGTGCGTGCTTTTCAACAGTGTCATGCGCATTCATTATTTTGATTTCCCACGGAACCATTATTGCGCAAAAGCATTTTACAGCAGAGCGAAGTTTCGTATTAAAATTGGGAACTACAAGACCTCTTAGTGAATCTATAGTAATAGATGCTACAGATAATGAAAAGCTTGAAGAGCATGAATCTAATAAACCTAATGTCATTCCAAATTTTGCAGGCCGCCGTCCATTGATTGAGCATTCAAAGGATGCATTGCCAAAAGGAGCAGATCCTCTTTTCAAAATGGATGCAAGAATGTCAGAAAATGAAATCCTGCCTAGGTTGAGTTTTGAAGGGTTAAATGAATCTATTTCAGGTGCACAACCACCGGACGTAAATGGCGACGTTGGTAAAGATTACTACGTTGAAATTGTAAATGCTACTTTTTTCAAAGTTTATGATAAGACAGGCCATGCAGTCAGCGGACTTATTTCAGCTAACACGATCTGGAGCCAGGTGCAGCAGTCTTCTGCCGGTGATCCCATACTTCTCTATGACCAGGAAGTAGATCGATGGTTTCTTACAGAATTTCCTTCGAGCAACAGAATTCTTATTGGTATTTCCCGCACTAATGATCCGAGAGGGAGCTGGGATGTGTATACATTTCAAACACCCAGGTTCCCGGATTTTCCTAAATATAGTATCTGGAATGATTCCTATTTCATGACGGATAATGAATCGGGAGCAAATTATCCGATATATGCGATCAATCGGCATGACCTCCTCAGTGGCCTGGATACGGTAAGATTTCAACGTCTTACGGTTCCAAAAATTAATGGTGTTTTTTTTGAAGTTGGACAGCCGGTTGATTGGGATGGTTTCAGGGCTCCACCTGAAGGTAGCCCGGGTATCGTGGTTAAGTTGAATGACGATGACTGGGGAACTACGAATCAGGATGAAATCATCGTTTACAAAATAAATATCGATTGGACTGTATCCGCTAATTCGCATGTGGATATCATCACTATTCCTGTTACACCATATGACACCGATGGCTGCTTTACTCAAAATACAGGTGGTTTTTCATGCGTACCACAGCCTAATGGACAGGGGATAGATGGTGCCCAGTGGATTATCTCGAATAAAGCCATGTACCGCAATTTTGTAAATCATGAATCCATTGTGTTCAGCTTTATGGTCGATGTCACTGGTGGTGACGTGGCAGGCATAAGGTGGGTAGAGTTTCGGAAAGTAGTTGATCAGGAATGGAAGTTATACCAGGAAGGAACGGTAGGGTCAGATGATGGGTTGCATAGATTTATGTCATCGATTGGCATCGACGGGCAGGGAAATATCGGTCTTGCATATTCGATATCCGGAAGTAATAAATTTCCCTCCTTGCGATACACAGGGAGATATTCAAGCGATCCATTAGGTGAAATGACATTTAAAGAGTTTGAATTTGCTACAGGCACCGGTAGCCTGGGTTATGATCGGTTTGGCGATTATGCATCCATGTCAGTAGATCCTGCTGATGATCATACCTTTTGGTTTTCCGGAGAATATGTACTTGCCAATGGGGATTGGTCTACGCGTGTTGTCGCATTCGATGCTGGCAGAGATTCGATAGATATTTTTCCGGTGACGCTGATCACACCTAAAAACAGCGCACACCTAGGCATAAACGAACCTTTGACAGTTTGCATATTGAACCGGGGCCTGGTGGCAGTAGATAGTTTTCGAATCGGGTATAAATTCGAAGGAGGCCCCTGGCATATAGAACAGGCTGTCCTGACCAGTCTGCTACCTGATAGTTCATACTGTCACACTTTCATGACTGGTCTAGATTTCACCTCACCAGGCAATTACAATTTAAGTATTGCGACTGCACTTAATTCGGATCGAAATCACAGGAATGACACACTCACTTATTTAATTAATAAGCCTGCATTTAAAGATATCGCGATTGAATATGTTGTGCCCGAATCAGAAACCGTTGTTTGTTCTGACACAAGTTCGAATACGATTTTATTTCGCAACCTGGGTGCTGATACCATAACTTCTGCACTTATGCAGGTATCTCTTGAAGGTGAGCCTGTAGACACAGTTTTATGGACCGGAGAGTTGGCATTCGGGCAGCAGGTTTCATTTATTTTTAACCTCGAAGGTATTGTTGAAGGACATAATCAAATCCAGGTTACTCTTATTGAAATAAATGGAGGAGCAGATGAAATACCTTCAAATAATGAAGTCGAATGGATAGTGAATGCCCGTCCTGATGGAGAAGGGGTAATCATACATCTGACCACTGATAATTTCCCTATGGAAACAACCTGGGAACTCGTGGATGATCTGAACCAGGTGATTGCTTCTGATGGACCTTTCAATGCACAGCAACATTTGTATTCGAGGACCTTGTGTCTTGATCCTGAAATGTGTTACACGTTCACAGTGAGGGATGCATTTGGAGACGGTATGTCAGCACAAGGTGTCATGGGGTCGTACGAGATTTTCAATGATGAAGGCGGGTTGCTTGCTTCTATTATTAAAGTTAAATTCGGTGCGTCTGAATCAAACAGGTTCTGTATAGCCTCACAATGTCTTATTGATCTGGAAGTAGGAGTGGAGCAGGAATCCCAGCCTGGTGCAGGAGATGCATTCGTGATTGGTGATGTATCGAATGGGCTTGGAACTATCATGTATACTATTGACGGTGGAATAAATTTCCAGACAAACGGAACATTCCTGAATGTTCCACCCGGGATGTATACCATGATTGCCATAGATGAAGCGGGATGCCAGGATACAGTGGACTTCACTGTATACAATTGTACACTTGAGACATTGGTTACTACGCTTCCGGCTGCAGGTGGTGATGTCGGCGAAATACATATTTCCACCAATGGAGGAGTAGATCCAATACTGTTTAGTCTCAATGGGGGCGCATTTACTGCGGATTCCATATTCACTATGCTTGAGCCTGGTGATTATGTAATCGTCAGCAGGGATAGTGTCGGATGTGAAAGAACAGATAGTGTGACGGTTTCCACTATGGTAAGCACAACGAGTCTGAAAGACAATACCTTCATACAGATCTCACCGAACCCGGGCCATGACTTATTTCAAATCACTGCAAATCTTGATGGTAAAGATGTGTTCATCGACTATAGTGTATTTTCTCATAATGGTGAGCAATTATTTAATGGCTCTGTAGTGAAATACAATGAGCTTTACAAAGGAGAATTATCACTGACGGCTTTCCCTCCGGGAGTATATTATATTGCTTTCTTCAGCGGAGACAGAATTGATGTACGAAGAGTGATCAAGGTAGATTGATCCTGATTTGCAGTAAATATTTACATCCATATCCTAACATCATTGCTACTTTTGACCAATCGAGTTGAAGGTGGGTTTATTCAACATCAAACAGGTAGCCTGAATTCAATTTTTCCAACCATCTTCTCTTATCATAATGCATATTCGTAATCACAGATGACTTCACTGAAATATCCAGAGGAAAAAGCAACAAAAGAAAAAATACAGGAATTGTTTGCATACCGTAGATTGACAGATTTGCTGGGTATCAGCAATATGGCGAAGGATCAGAAATTCACCCAACACCTGGTCGATGTGCAGTATCAGATCTATATGCTTGACAGCTATCTCGAAAGTCAATGGGAAATACATAAAAAAGATCTGAAAGTGTATTGGGACGGCATTAGATCTTCACTTCAACAAATGGGATTGAAGAAAAAGCAAATTTCTGACCTGGTCTCCGAGATAAAAGAGTACCAGCAAATCGAGAGAGATTGCAGAAAGGATAAATGGCCGACGAGTGTTTCTTTTCAGAAATTCTATACCACTAAATCATGTGATGTAAGGTTGATCCGGCACCTTATCTATACCTCTCACAAAGATCTTCAGCATTTGTGGAAAGAGAATGCATGGCTATATTATGATATGATCACAGAAGTGCATGATGATATAGAGGACCTGGAGGAAGACATAAAAACCTACAACGGAAACCGGTTCTTAATTTCAATTCTCAGAAAGGGTGCAGAAAAAACCCGGCAGGACTATGAAGAACACCTGAAGAGCATCACCGAAAAAGCGAATGCATATTTTGCGGACCGGATGCATAAAGGAAAGAACAAACAATTAGCAGCATGGACTGCTGCGCGATCGAAGGAAACAATAAAGCTTTTAAACAACAGGATCAATTCAAAAGTCACGGATCTTTTGTCCCAATCCCTGTTGTTAAATCACATGAATTGATTTAATAACAGCAAAAAAAAACCGGAAGACATCATCCTTCGGTTTTTTTATTTTAATCTTTATTTTTTTTTAGAATTGGTAGCTGAGAGTTCCCAGCATGCGGGTTGATCTTCCCTGAAGGGATAAGCTCTGATCCCTGATAAAAGCATGGTCAGCGTAATTATTAAAATCCATCTGCATGCTCAATCCTGCTCTCATGGATCCAATGTTAGCAGCAAGACCTGTGTGCCATCCGAAACGAAGCCATTTCAGTTCCTGATTATAACCATCAAGATTTCTCAGATCCGAATCCTGTGATAAAATGACTTGGGGCAAAAATCCACTTGTCACATCTACGATCCCCAGGTCAACTCCAAGAGTGAGGGGCACATTGATGACATTCATTGATTCTGTCAGCAGCTCGGTCTGCTCAGACCTGCCAAAGCCCGGAAATGTATACGCGATGTTGTAGATATATTCTCTCCGGTTATACTGAGCTTCTGCAGCGAAGAAAAATGGCTCAACATCATACTTGGCTCCGAAGCCGATGTAATAAGATGCCTTCACCTGTGCAAGATCAAATGTGAATTCATTCCTTGGTGAAGAACGGTTCACAAATATGTAGTGTGTAGCAGGTGTTTGTTGTGGAGACATGCCTGTTGAAAAGGTCATGAGCACATCCTGTGCATGCGTTGAAAATATCGGGAGGAGACTTAGGGTAATGGAAATAAAAATTAGTTTTTTCATGATATAAGTTGGATTTGCGGGTAATTCATTTAAACTATATAACGGTACTCAAACCCGCTTTGGTTTGTATGGTTTTAAATATAATGTATTCTTACTATATTTTAACAGTCAGGAAAACAATACGTAAAAAATTAAATAGGGTAAACCATTATAAACTCAGAATGAAAACCCGATAGAAGCGACTAACCTGTTATTCTTAGTATCAAAATCAAATTGCTTGCCAAAGAAAGTAATATGCTCGCCCAGATCTGAAAAATTTCCCTCGTAACGGGCATCAATGTGCAATTTCCATAAATCCAATCCTATTCCAGCCTGATATCCCCACGTCAGGTCATCAAAAAATGGTTCGAAACTGTCATATCCTCCAAAACCACCATTGTTAGCAATAAAAATATGGCCAACCGGACCAGCTCCTAACCTTACAACGCCAACCTTTAATCCCATGATAATGGGGAAATCAATATTCTTATACGAATCCCTGATAATCCTGAAACCTGTATCACTATTCACTAATGAGTCCAGATGATAATCGATGCTGGAGGAATTGAACAGGATCTCAGGTTGAATGAAAAATCCTCCTATCTGCATTTGAATAAATGCGCCTGCATGCACTCCATAACGGGCATTCTCTACGAAAAGATGAAAATATTGAACGCCGTGATCATCTGTGACAATAAAATCTTTTGGTGATATGTCAGGTGTGGATAAGCCGAATTTAATACCCGGGCGAACCTGCGCGCCGGCCATATGGCTGAACAAAACAAATGAAATCAAAATCGAAAGTAACCTCAAGGATCTTATGCAATTCATTGAAAAGGAAATTTCGGTTCGTCAAAAGTAACGCCTTATTTCATCAAACCATTACATCAACGGCCCAGGGAATAGTAAATTTAACCTTGATTTAATAGTTTATAACTCAATTTGATGGAGGAGAAGCCACTACATGTTCAGTACCTGGGGAGTTATAAAGATGTTCGTCAATGTCCTGTTTTGCCCTTGCCCGAGTATTGCTTTATTGGCAGATCCAATGTCGGAAAGTCATCTATCATAAATCTTGTCACGGGTCAGAATGAGATCGCCCGTACATCCAGGAAGCCAGGGAAAACCCAATCCATCAATTTATTCAAGGTCATAGAGAAGCCGGAATGGGCGATTGCCGATCTTCCGGGGTATGGATATGCCAGGATCTCCAGATCCACCAGGGGAGAGTGGTCTTCGATGATCGACAACTATGTGCTCCTGAGGGAAAATCTGATGTGTACCTTCCTATTGTTGGATATACGCCATCCCAGGCTTGAAAATGACCGTGAGTTTATGAGTTACCTTGGATCTAAAAAAATACCTTTTTGTATATTATTCACAAAATCTGATAAATTGAAGCCCCAGGAGCTCGAAAATGCACTTGCAGCTTATAAGCAGGAAGTTTTGAAGGAATGGGAGGAATTGCCTCCTCACATCGTCACAAGCAGCACTACCAGTTTAGGGAAAGTGGAAATTTTGAAATATATCCAGGGCATCAATGCTATTTTTACAAGTCAACCCCAGTGAAGAAGCAGACGACCACATATCCACCACTTGTTCCTGAGATCAGGGACTGGCCGATTCATAAGCTTTATGAAGACAGGGAGGGACTGATCAATGCGGTGGATATACAAACTGTTGATCATATACTTGAGAAACACGGCGAGCGGATTGGTGATCTGATCTCCCGTGTAAGCTATCTTGAATTAATCCGTCTCAAGGAAACTCCATGGAAAGTCGATCCGCCAAATGAAGCGCAATTCTGGAACCGCGTACGAAATGAAGTTACGGCTAATGAAAAACTACGCCCGGAACAACAGCTTCAGCTGAATACTGAATTGCTCAAGCGCATTGTACACAGGTATACTGAAGAGATAGCTGGTAATTTTAAAGAAAGCACATTTCTTTTCGCCAGAAAATTCCTGACTATTTTTTTTAAGAGATTGCTCAATGCAGCAGCAGGTAAAAAATTTCGCAGGCTCTGGAGCACAAAATTAGAATTGTATGAACGAATAAAGATACATGGTGATGTAAACAAAGTCAGGGGAATGTTTAAGCATGGTACGGTAGTTATCCTGCCTACACATTTATCAAACCTGGACAGCATCATGATCGGATATGCACTTGATGCTGTGGTCGGTCTTCCTGCTTTTTCATATGGTGCGGGTCTCAATCTTTATGAATCTGAAATCTTTGCATTTTATATGACCCGGTTAGGCGCATATCGGGTAGATCGCCGGAAGAAGAATCCGATATACCTCGATAGTCTGAAGATCATGTCGCAGGTGATGCTGGAACGTGGTACGAATAGTTTATTTTTTCCGGGTGGCACTAGGTCAAGATCAGGTGAAATTGAAAAGGAATTGAAATATGGATTGCTCAATTCATTGCTTTCTGCGCAGCGTTCTATTTATCAAACAGGAGGAAACCAAAAGATCATCGTCGTTCCTCTGATCATCGGTTATCATTGCACCCTTGAAGCACAAACGCTGATCAATAGTCATCTTAAATCAACCGGTGAGGAGAAATATGTGGGTTCAAGACGAAAAGCATTGTCGCTGAAAAGCATTTTATCTTTTGCATGGAAATTCTTTTCCCAGTCAAGTGAAATTCATTTATCATTTGGCGAACCTATGGATGTACTTGGATACCGGCTTGATCAGGATGCCAATAGCGTGGATGACCGTGGTATGAAAGTGGATATCAAAGAATTCTTTTCGCTCCATGGCAAGATAGAAGCCAATCGTCAGCGTGAATCTGTATATACCCGAAAACTTGCAGAAAAAGTTGTAGATAATTATCAACGGTATTATGTGGTGCTCACGAGTCATCTTGCAGCATTTACAGCATTTGAACTGATGCGAAAAATTCACCCATCGATGGATTTATATGCATTGTTGAGGTTGCCTGTTGATTTGTTATCTATTCCTATGCCGTTGTTTAAAGAAACCTTCAACATGTTTCTTGAGGTATTGAAAGAAATGGAGAAGAAAGGGGAGATCAGGTTGCAGACTGAATTACATACACTGTCTCCGGAAGAAATCATCAGGCATGGCATTAAACATTTAGGCACTTTTCATGCTGTGCTTCCTCTGAAGTTTGGCAACAAGGAAAATATTTTACCAAAAAATCCGTCTCTGGTATACTATTATCATAACCGGCTATCAGGTTATCAGATTGAAAACATGATCACCTGGGACCAGGCAAAAATCCATGAGGCCCAGGAAAAACTACAGGAGCAGGTATAATCCCGGGAAACATGACATTTATAGTGCTGGATCTTGAAGCAACATGCTGGCAAGGGAATGATATGAATCGCGAACAGGAAATCATCGAACTGGCGGCATATAGTGTGAATGGATACCGCGATTGGATTGATAATTTTCAACGGTTTATTAAGCCAACTTCGCATCCAAGGTTATCTGCCTATTGCCTTGAACTCACAGGGATCAAACAGGAACAGGTTAACAAAGCCAAACGTTTCGATATGGTGTTTCCGGATTTCCTGGAATGGCTTGAAGGCCATGATCAGCCCCAGCTTATCTGCACCTGGGGAAATAAAGACATGACGATCATCCGGGATGAATGTCGCAGGCACGACATTGACGACAGGTTTTTACCAAAAAGTATAAATCTGAAATCACAATATGCATCCATTCATCTGTTGGGCAAGGAAGTAGGTCTTCAAAAAGCATTGGAATATTCACTGATTGAATTTGAGGGATCACCACACAGGGCTATTGATGATGCTTTCAATACGACGAAACTATTTCTGCATTATCTCGATAGATGGCAATATTAAAAGGTTGAAAGGTATAATGGAAGAAGGGAAGAAAGGCAGAAACGCAATAGGGATGCAGGTTGTCAGTTTAATTAAAAGGTAGAAAGGTATAATGGAAGAAGGGAAGAAAGGGAGAAACGCAATAGGGATGGAGGTTGTCAGTTAATATATTCTTCAGTGTTTAGTCAAGCTATCAAAAAATATTTAGTCAGACTTTCATAAAAATGAAACAAACTTTTATAAAAGTTTAGTCAAGCTTTCTTCATCAAGCAATTTATTATTCATGAATCATTGCATTGTGCAACATTTCAAAAAAAGAATTGTCGTTGAGTGGCACAGTATGTTTTTATAAAGTGATTATATAACTCTTGTCGAGAAATTGCATCTATTAGTAGATTGAAAGTATTGCTCAGCCAATCTGCTGTACCAATGATTGATTCTTAAACGTTTCCTGAATAGAATTCTCCATAAGAGTTCGAATCAAAACGTAAGTAGAGTTTTTTTCATACTAATCTGGTCTTTTGTTAACGGAAGCTAAGAAGTTAGCTTCCTTTTTTCATTTCAGACACATTGTATCTTTACCCTGATGAATGATGTGGTCAGGATAGATGAAGTATTGCCGGATATTGAAAACTGGCTGATAATAGATGTAAGGTCTCCTTTGGAATTCCTGGCAGGGCATATCCCCGGTGCTGTCAATATTCCATTGTTTTCAGACGAAGAAAGGGCAAGGGTAGGGACCCTTTACAAACAGGTCAGCCCTGAAACCGCCATGAAGGAAGGTCTTCAGATAGCGGGTTCTAAAATGAATCTTTTGTTGGAACAGGCAGCGCCATTTCTCAGAAATTCCAAAAAACAAACCTTAATACATTGCTGGAGGGGTGGAAAAAGAAGTGAAGCAGTGAGATGGTTATTTTCCTTCTCCGGCATTACTTCAGTAAAGCTTGAAGGCGGTTATAAAAGTTTTAGAAATTCCGCACTTTCATTTTTCAATTTGATCCCGAATGAGCTTAGAATTCTTGGTGGATTCACAGGTTCCGGCAAAACAGAAATTCTTAATGAGCTTGCTGCAAGAGGTCATCAGGTGATCGACCTGGAAAATCTTGCACATCATAAAGGAAGTGCGTTTGGATCGATTGGTCAGAAAGAGCAACCTTCTAACGAACAGTTTGAAAATAATTTATTCAAAGCCTTTCTTTCACTTGATCCGACCAAACCCATATGGCTTGAAAATGAATCAAAAAGTATTGGTAAAGTTTATGTGCCGGATGGTCTATGGAAAAGAATGAAAGATTCAATGCTATATAATATTGAAGTTGACAAGGAAACCAGGCTTGACCGGATATTAAAAGATTATGCTGATCCGTCGAGCGGTGAAATGTTGAAAGAGTCTTTTGATAAGATCTATGATCGCCTGGGCGGACTTGAACATAAAAATGCAATCCAGGCATTGGCAGGAGGAGATCTGCGGCTGGCAGCTTCCATTGCCCTTCGGTATTATGATAAAGCTTATGCTTTCCAGGTTGCACATTGGAGCAAAGATCACATCCTGCATTTTCAGGATTGCCGTGGTGTAAGCGCTGCAGCTGATAGTCTATTGGAAGGAAAAAAAGTATTCATAAATGATTGATTATAAGTGTTATTAACCAGATTAATGAATGTAAATTTGTAAGTCATGAATGTCAATCATAAGGAAGAAATAAAATTGACGCAATACAGCCATGGGGCCGGTTGTGGATGTAAGATCTCACCTGAGGTACTGGACTGCATCCTGGGCCAGGTATCAGATAAAACCCTTCGTTATTCTTCACTTTTGGTTGGTAATGCACAACGGGATGATGCTGCAGTGATGGATCTCGGTGATGGAACAGCCATCATAAGCACTACAGATTTTTTTATGCCCATCGTGGATGATCCTGAGACATTTGGAAGAATAGCTGCCACTAATGCGATCAGTGACATTTATGCTATGGGAGGAACTCCCTTAATGGCTGTGGCGATCCTGGGATGGCCTGTCAATGTACTTAGTCCTGAGATTGCAGGAAGAGTCGTAAATGGAGCCCAGATGACTTGTACAGATGCTGGAATACCATTGGCTGGAGGCCACAGTATTGATTCTCCAGAGCCCATTTTTGGACTGGCTGTAACCGGCCGCATTGATATCCGGAATATTAAGAAGAATGGAGGTGCTGCACCCGGGGATCTGCTTTTTCTTACAAAGCCTTTAGGAATTGGAGTTTTAACAACAGCGGAGAAAAAAGGAATGATAAAGCCGATTCATGCCGAATTGGCGGTTAAGGTTATGACTCAACTTAATCATGTGGGGGAGAGGCTTGGAAAAATTGCAGGGGTAACAGCAATGACGGATATAACCGGATTTGGACTCGCAGGTCACCTGTTAGAAATGTGCCAGGCCAGTGACACTTCTGCGACAATCCGGTATGACGATCTTCCCATCATAGATCCCTCAGTTGAAACTTATATTCTGCAAGGCTGCATTCCAGGAGGAACGAATCGCAACTATGATAGTTATGGAAGTCAATTGCAGCTGGCAACTGATAAACAGCGGTTCATCCTTTGTGATCCTCAGACCAGCGGTGGATTGTTGATCGCGGTGAGTCCGGAATTCAAAGAAGAAGTGCAGGATGTTCTTGAAAAAGAAGGTTTGTGGTCAGGGACAATCGGAATAATGACTGAGCCACAAAAGTGGGGAATTCTGGTGTCTTAGATCCATTCATAAATACGTAGATAGTTTCAAAAGGATTTCGACGAAATCATGTTCAGGGTTAACCGCAGAGGGCTTCAATTTTAGACGAAATTCGAATCAAGCGAACCTTTTGCTTTTTGTTCCTCTAACCATTTCTGCCAGCTTCTTTCTTCCATGTTTGCGTAGTGTTCTATGAATCCACAGGATGCACAGATGTACCTGTCGAAGTAGGTCAAATTCGTTCCCCATTTTGTAAGCTGAATCATGCTGGAGGTGGAGGTGCCTTTGAACGGAGGGATTCTGACTACATCCGAGGATTGACACTTGGGGCAGATGTTTGATTGTTTCATTAGAGGATTGAATTAGCGGGTAAGGGCAATATTTCTACTTAACATAATATAAATTATGGGCAAATAAATGATATTTCAGAGCGCCATCTGGTAAACAAATCCTTTAGCTTCCTTTGTGGATTCATTGCTGATGTACACATTATGATCATTCTGGAATAGCACACTTTCAGCCTGTAGCTTAGGACCGATTCCAATACGATCAGAAGAACCATTGAAAAAATGCGTCCCCTGAAAGTTTGTAAAATGAATCAGGAAAGGATTATAACCGTGTCCTTCATTATCATATCCAATCAGGATAAGTTGGGCTGAAGATGAATTGGCGTTATAATCTGCGCCGGTTATCAAACCTTTAGCATCAAAGCTCCCGAGTTTCTTTGCCTGGTAAGCTCCAGGAATTTTAGGAATTCCATATACATCCGTTCTATGATCACCCCGGTTTTTGGAGAAAAGAAAAAGACTGTCACGAACAGAAACCATGGCTTCACAATCAAAATTATGCCGGTTGGAATCATTGAATTTTGACTGGCCTTCGTAGCTGATCTGGATTTTCTCAGGAACAACCTCGTTTAGCTTTAATACATCGTTCTTACGTATTTTATAAATACTGAGATTCTGGCGGGTTCCCCCGTTGTTTCCGGTATCGCTTATATATAGAAAATCCTCATCGGTGGTGAGCTCTTCCCAGTCAATATTCTCCACGCCAACTACTTTTACAGGCCTGACCGGGCTGTCTTTCTGATCAAAAACATACAGGTATGGATGATCCCCGCCATCATTTACGGCTACAAATGTGTTTCTATCAAGAAGGGCCATACCCGAGCATTCCTTCAGCTCTTTGGGTAATTTCCTGACCTCGATAAGCTCATGCTTAGGATTTTGGACAGCAAGTTCAGGTTTAGGATCTTTTGGAGCTGGAGGATTGCATGAAAGCTGAAGTAAGAAACTGACAGTAAAAAAAACAGGTGGAATAAGCATGTTGAATGAAATCATAAGTGTGTAACTAAGCCAGTCGGATCGAAACCTGCCGGATGTTGCCGACAATTGTATTTTACATTCTGTTCAGGGATCAAATGTATGTTTAACTCGTTGTCTGATGAAGTTAGCCGGTAAAATTCTTACCTACCATTTTAATCTAAAAAAACCACCTGGCAACCTGCCATCAGGTATAGAATGGTTGATGCCATATGATGATGAGGAAACGCGTCGCTGTATGGATGTGTTTTACAAATCATATTATAATGACGAACGAAGCAGGACTTTTATTTTAGGAATAAACCCGGGGCGGTTTGGAGCAGGGATTACAGGAGTCCCTTTTACAGATCCTGTTCGTCTTGAAAAGCTGGGTATAAAAAATTCTTTTCCAAAGCGCCAGGAGTTGTCAAGCGTATTTATCTATGACATGATTGATCAATTCGGCGGCCCGGATATATTCTATGCAGACTTTTATTTCGCTTCCTTAAGTCCGCTGGGTTTCGTCAAAGGAGGAAAAAATTATAATTATTATGATGATCGTGCATTAGCTGATGCTGTCAGGCCATTTATCATCAGCAATATTGAATCTCAGCTCAACTTTGGTGCGAATCTCAATAAAGTATTCTGTCTCGGACAAGGGAAAAACTTCGAATACCTGAGCAGGTTAAACCAGGAATATAAATGGTGGAAAGAAGTGATTCCCCTACCCCATCCGCGCTGGATCATGCAGTATAAGCTGAAGCAGAAGGAGGAATTTATACAGATGTATAAAAGAGTATTCAGTAGTCAGTGATCAGTATTCAGTCTACAACTCAGCGACCGGGGAGCAGGGAAATGGTAATACCGTGATTAAAATTTTATCCTGCATTGTTCAGAAAATAGAAAGAGTAGTGGCGTATTGCATCCGCCACTACTCTTTTTATTTTCGAGCTAAAGAAATATTACCTGATCACAGATAATAAGGAAGACCAGATTCCTGCGGACGTAACCGCTTTTACAATAAAAAGCCCTTCCTGTAAACCTGATGTGTTTATTTCTGCGAAGTTAGCATTCACTTTTTGCTGTCGAACAGATTTTCCATCGATGGAATAAATCTCAACTGATGATAATTCAAAATCTGAATTCAGGATTACAGCATCATCTGCAGGATTGGGCGACATCGTAATGGCATCCTTAGATAATACAGGCACCGCATCGACTATTTGCAATTCAAGAGCTAAAATCTGGTACCCGGAATTGAATGGAAAAGAAGGATCAAATTGTGTACCTATTCCTCGAACATAATTAGTGCCTTCGATGTCTTGCTCATCTAATCCCAAGTCAGAATCTACTCTTATCAGGGCTTTGTCGCTGAAGTTATAATGTGTGGCATAAACATTAAATCCGCTGACTCCAGTCGCCACAATACTATCTATACTGAATGGGCCGAATGCAATGTGACTCGATTCAACTCCTTCTGTGACCTCGCTGATAAGATCAGGTGATACGGTTGCATTTCCGGTGGAAATTACTTCAATATCATCCGGCACTATTTCAAGCAAGCCATTAAATTGATCGATCGTACCTGAAACAGTCACGAGATCACCTTCATTTACTGTATATGATCCGGGATCAAATGAAAATACATTGATACCCGTATTATTACCATTGATGATATAGAATGAATAACCGGTGGGCTGAAAATTGATTCCATGCACAACTCCTGTTACCCTGGTAGGTACACCATCAAACAGATTTGAACCATTGGTGCCATCCGTAAGACGCAAATGGTCAAGTGGAAAATCCGTATAATTATTAGGATCATACACGGAGACTGTACCCGCCATGCCACCACCAAAATGCAGATCACATCGATAGTTATTTAAACCCGGATTATTAAACTGGAAATCAAATTGCCATGGTCCGGCTGCCGGGGCACCACTGAAAAAATCCGATGTGTTTGATGTAAATACGGATTGCTTGCCATTGACATTATGCGGCACACCTTCATTATTAACCCAACGCACAGAATCTCCAACAGCGACCACTATATCTTTTGGTCTGAACTGAAAGTTTGCAATTTCAACTGTCACTGCAGGTCCGCCAGAGCTTCCTCCTGAATTGACTGCTCCCGGAGTGCCGAGCACTTCATTGCCATTGATGATTACACCGGTTGAACCGCTACTTGGTTGCCAGTTATTTCCGTCATTATTATCCGATGATGAGTCAGTGAGTTCCAGAGATGGACCTGAACCATCTGCTTCTGACGGCCAGGGATCATTGTCAGCATATTTAACACTGTCGACAAGATTACCTACATCATCATAGAGCCTGATAGCTTCACCGGTATTATTTAATGCATTATTTGAGGTGGCACTGGACCACTGATGTACATTAATACCGAAGACGGCTAGCATGGCAGAAGCTTTGATGGCGGCTACAAAATATTCACCTCCATTCAGCTGTGTAGAAGGCAATGTATCGAGTATGGCACCTGCAAAGCGCCATCCTGTCAAATCAACCTGACCTGTACCTGAATTATATAGCTCAATATACTCCAGCGAATCAGTATTGGATTCCGGAGGATTGTAGCTGATTTCATTTATGATAATCTGTGCATTCATCCGGTAAGATGAGATGATCACAAATGCAAATAGTAAAATGTAAAGTTGTATGCGCATAATTTTTATTTTAGTGTTTTAACAAATTAAGTAATAATTAGTTTGGATCAAGAAATATTTCTGCGATCATACACCTGGCGCTTCCTCCTCCCACATCTTCGATTGTGTTGATCGGTGAAGCTACAATCCTGCAATATTCTTCGATTGCATTTCGCTGTTCTTCAGTGAGGCTTTCTAAAGCCCTGGTGGACATTACCATAAGTTCTTCACCTCTGTTGTTTTTCAATGCTAACATGTTTCCTGCAAAAGACTGAACCTGTTCATCGGTGATCTCTACTACTGCATGATCTAAGGAAAGGCTTTCTTTGAGGGCTGCTCTTTCTTCAGGATCTGTCAGGCATTCCAGGCAAACCACTGCCACATCGGAAGCAATAGCCATCATCACATTTGTGTGATAGATTGGTTTTCCATTACTAATGGCATGAAATGTATGAGCTGTATATCCCATTTTTGCACACCAGGTTTCTAATAAAGTTTTATCAGTACGTTCGCTGATACAGGCGTATGCGATTTTAGCTACACGATCCAGGACCATGCTGCCTGTTCCTTCCAGGTATTGATTTTGTTTTTCAAAATCTTCCAACTTTATCCAGTCCCGGAATCTGAACCTGGCTGCAATCTGGCTGATCAAATCATCCCTTCTTTCATTTCTACGCAAAGGAGAATACATAGGGTACGTGACAATCGTGCCGTCATCATGGAATGAGATCCAGTTATTAGGAAAGACTGCATCCGGTTTTTTTGGATCCGGGCTATCCTGTAACACGGTGACATCAATTCCTTCACGTTGCAAAAGCCGGGCAAAGTTGTCAAATTCTTGTGTTGCAGATGATGAGACTGAAGCGGATGCATCATCATCCGGTTTGTGCTGAAAAACATTATTGGCAGCAGTTTCAGCATTAAAGCCAAAAGCTAAAGGTCTGATCATCAACGCATGTGAAGTAACCTGGGGCATAGAAAGTCGCGTATAAAAAAAGAGAGGATAAAGTTATCAATATTACCTTTCAAAAACGTTACATCCGGCAAGTTATTTATAATAAATATACATTTCATTTATATGAAAATAGCATATGTGGGTTTATCTTTGAGATCAACCTATAACCTAACCCAGATTTTATGAAAGACTTCTACACTTCTTTATTTACAGGTAAAAAAGTGATGTTATTTGCACTGTTCTTTATTAGTATCAGTACAAATTCATCCTTGTTTGCCCAGGTGACTACATCTTCAATTACCGGAGTGGTAATGGATGAAACAAAGGAGCCCCTGATCGGTGCTAATGTCGTCGCTGTTCACAACCCTTCCGGATCTACTTACGGTACGGTTACAAATCTTGACGGAAGATTTACAATTCCTGCGATGAGAATTGGTGGTCCATATACGATTACTACAAGTTACACAGGTTTTGAATCCCAGGTTTTGGATAATATTTATCTGAGCTTAGGAACGCCTGCTTCTTTTAATCTTGTTTTACAATCTGCTAACATTGAACTGGGGAATGTAATTGTGACATCTGACCGGAATGATGTATTCACATCAGGCAGGACGGGAGCGGCCAATAATGTAACTGCACAGCAACTGAATTCACTTCCTACACTCAACAGGAGCTTTGTTGATTTTGCCAGGTTAACGCCACAGGCAAGCACTGCATCTTTTGGAACATCCTTTGGCGGTCAGGATAACAGAATGAATAATACCACGATCGATGGTTCTCTTCTCAATAATAGTTTTGGACTCACCGGAGAGCCGGGAGGACGGACCAGCATAGCGCCCATCAGTCTTGATGCCATTGAGGAAGTTCAGATCAACCTGGCACCATATGATGTACGTCAGGCGGGTTTTGTCGGTGCTGGTATCAATGCTGTTACCAGGTCAGGCACAAATAAATTACAGGGATCTGTTTTTTATGATTTCCGCAACGAGTCTTTGGCAGGAACGAAGGCTGGAGATGCAACTTTCGACAGGAATCTCAATAAGTTTGATGTCAAACAATTTGGATTCAGGCTTGGAGGCCCTCTGGTCAAGAATAAATTATTCTTCTTTATCAATGCTGAACTTGAACGCCAGGCAAATCCCTACCTGGATCAATCTAACCTGGGAAATGAAGAAGTTGCAGGAAATAAAACCCGCGTGTTACAATCGGATCTTGATCAGGTTTCCTCATTCGTCAGGGATAATTTCGGATATGAGACTGGCATTTCTGAAAATTATGATCTGGCCACAACCGGTGATAAATATCTTGTAAAGCTGGATTGGAATATGAGTGATAAGCACAGATTAAGCCTTCGTTTCAACAGGCTGGAATCAGCATCGGATATTTTGGTGAGTAATAGCACTTCATTAGGTTTTGGTAACCGAAGAAATAATCGGGATGCAATGTCATACCGGAATAGCAATTATATACAGAATGACAATATTTCTTCTGGTATACTTGAGCTGAATTCATTGTTTGGAGGTAAAATGTCAAACAACCTTATCGCTGGTTATACTTTCCAACGTGAGGACAGAGGTAGCTATGGAGAAACATTTCCTTTAATTGAAATTCAAAAGGAAGCTAAAACATATATCACCCTGGGTTCAGAACCCTTTACTCCATCCAATAAACTGAATTACAAAACTTACCAATTGCAGGACAACCTTTCAATTTACATGAACAAGCATACCGTTACTGCAGGTTTAAGTATTGAAAAACTGGAATTTGTCAATGTTTTCTTTCCGGGTTCACAGGGTGTATTTGTTTACAACAGTCTTGATGATTTTTATACTGACCTGCAAGATGCAAAAGACAATCCTGACAGGGATACATCGTTGATTTCACTCAGAAGATTCCAATTCAGATATTCTGCTCTGCCTGGTGGTGTGGAACCGGTGCAGCCAACTAAGGTTACGTATGCAGGAGTGTATGTACAGGATGAATTTGCAGTAAATCCAAATTTTAATCTGACCTATGGTGTCAGAATGGATATCCCTTTCTTTGAAGAAACAGGATATGAGAATCCTGCAGTACCATCCCAGGTTTACAAAGATCCTGAAGGGAATTCATTGAGTGTGAGTACTTCAAAATTACCTGATGCAAAACCGTTGTTCTCTCCAAGAATTGGGTTTAATTATGATATCACCGGAAAGAAAGAATTTCAGGCACGCGGTGGTACAGGTATCTTCACTGGTCGTCCTCCATTTGTATGGATATCTAATCAGATCGGTAATAACGGCGTTTTAACAGGTTTTGAACAGATAGATAATACAAATACCAGGCCTTTCACAACGACGCCGATAGATTTTATTACAAATGCTGCTGCACCATCTTCATATGAATTGAATACCACTGATCCTGATATGAAATTCCCACAAGTATGGAGATCAAACCTTGCAATTGACAAGAAATTATTTTCAAATCTTGTATTGACACTCGAAGGAATTTATTCCAAGGATATTAATGGAAATGCTTATTGGAATATCAATGAAGAACCTGCAACTGGCACTTTTGCCGGGCCTGATAACCGGCCTCGTTATCCAGGATCAGGACTTTCCGGCGTACCACTGAACAATGCGGTGCGCATCATTGATAATGTCACCGGCAATTATTTTCTGACGAATGAGAATATAGGTTCTGCCCTTACGTTGACGGCATCATTGGAGAAAAAATATGCCAATGGTTTCTTCTGGAAAGTTGCGTACAATTTCGGAAGTGCTAAAAATTTGGTGGACGCCAGTACAATTGCAAGCGGATCATACAATAGCATAGTTCAGGTGAATGGTGCGAATCATCCGGATGTGAGCTATACCAATTTTGATCAGAGAAACAGATTTTTAGGTGCAATTACATATAGAGCTGAGTATTTCAATTTTGGTGCAACGCAGGTTGGTTTATTTATCAACGGTGCTAACCAGGGCCGTTTCAGCTATGTGTATAATAATGATATGAATGGTGATGGAATATCCAATAATGATTTATTGTTTGTTCCTAATCAGGCAAGTGATCTTGTGTTTCAGCCGGCAACTGTCAATGGTAAAACTTTTACTGTTGATGAGCAGATTGCAGCATATGATAAATACATTGATCAGGATGAATACCTCAGCACAAGGAGAGGTCAGTATGCAGAACGTGGTGGTGTGCTTCAACCTATCATATGGAGAGCGGACTTTTCTATTGCACAGGAATTCTTTATTAACGCAGGTGCAACAAGGAATACGCTGCAATTCAGAGCCGATATCATCAATGTGACTAATCTTATCAATAAAGACTGGGGAGTAGCTAACCAGATCATCAATTCACGGCCATTAACCATCTCAGGTGTGGATGCCAATGGTGTTCCTGCATTTAAGATGCAGACGGTAGGTTCAGGAACAAGCACAAAGCTTTTGGACGCCACCTATCAGAAATCAGCGAATATCGCTTCCGATGTGTACAGGATCCAATTGGGTATCCGGTATACATTTAATTAAGGAGATTTTGCTTTAGAAAGATTAATGTCAGGGAAAAAGGTGATACGTAGTTTGAAACTATGTATCACCTTTTTCATTGACTTCCCTATTTGCATTCATAGTACGTCGAGGAATAACCATATTCAAAGCAGTGAATTGGCTCATTCACAGAAATTCTTCTGATCTCCTTGCAAGCCGGACATATCGGGACTGAATGTTTGTTATGTTTGCGGTTGTCTATTATTCTCAGCTCCAACCATTCCTATTTGTTTTAATCGAATTCCTGATGTATTCACTTCAAGCGAGAAATGCTATGAAAAACTCAAACCTGATTCCGTTTGTTACGGTAGTACTTTTAACACTTTTAATGTCCAGCTGCAATCAAAACACGGATAGTTCTGCATCTGTCGCCAGTCCCCTTATGAAAATGATGGAAAAAAATATAGCACCCCCTACTGTAGCTCAAAAGCCAAAGGAATTAACCACTCTAGGTCATGTGCGCAATGATCCATATTACTGGCTCAATGAACGTGAAAACCCTGAAGTCATCGAGTATCTGACTGCTGAGAATTCCTATCTCGATACGATGATGTCGCATACGAAAGCCTTTCGCGAGAAGCTGTATGATGAAATGGTGGGACGTATCAAGCAAACGGATATGTCAGTGCCTTTTAAAGACAATGGATATTTCTATGTCACCAGGTATGAAGAAGGCCAGGAATACCCTATTCACAGCCGAAAGAAAGGAAATATGGATGCTACAGAAGAAATCATGCTTGATGTCAATCAACTGGCTAAAGGTTTTGATTATTACGCTGTGGCAGGTCGTAGTGTAAGTCCGGACAACAAGCTTTTAGTATATGGAGAAGACACACTGAGCAGGAGGATTTATACGCTAAAAATTAAAAATCTTGAGACCGGATCATTATTATCCGATATCATTCCAAATACTTCAGGTGGAGCAACCTGGGCTGCAGATAATAAAACGATTTACTATACTACGAAAGATGCTACACTTCGTGAATACAGGATATGGAAGCATACCATTGGTACACCGGTGGCTGATGATAAACTGATATTCGAAGAGAATGATGAAACCTATGGTGCATTCGTTTACAAAACAAAATCTAAAAAATACATTGTCATTGGTTCTTCATCAACGCTGAGCCAGGAATATCGTGTTCTAAAAGCAGATAATCCTGATGGTGAATTCAAAATATTTCAGCCGCGTGTCAGGAACCTGGAATATGATATCGAACATTATGGTGATATCTGGTACGTGCGTACTAACAAGGATGCACAAAATTTCAGGTTGATGAAAACTCCTGAAAATGCAACTACCGTTGACAATTGGACCGAAGTAATACCTCACCGGAAGGATGTATTGCTGCAGGGAATTGATGTATTCAAAGATTACATGGTGTTATCAGAAAGGAAAGAAGGCATAACACAGCTGCGTGTCATTCCGAACCAGGGCAAGGAACATTATATTGAGTTTGGAGAGAAAGCTTATGTTGCTTCAACATCTACCAATCCTGAATTTGATACGGAAATATTGCGTCTGAATTTTCAATCCCTGACGACGCCCAATACAACGTACGACTACAATATGAATAGTCATGAAAAAACACTTTTGAAGCAGCAGGAAGTACTAGGTGGATTCAATGCTTCCGATTATAAAAGTGAGCGTATCATGGTTAAGGCAAGGGATGGTGCTGACGTGCCTGTTTCTATTGTCTACCATAAGGATACACCTATTGATGGAACAAGCCCATTACTGTTATATGGATACGGATCGTATGGATACAGCATGGATCCTAATTTCAGCATGACAAGGTTGAGCCTTCTGAACAGGGGTTTTGTATTTGCAATAGCGCACATCAGAGGTGGTGAAGAAATGGGGCGTCAATGGTATGAAGATGGCAAGCTGCTGAAGAAGAAAAACACATTCACAGATTTTATTGATAGCGGTAAATATCTTGTCGAGCATAAATATGCTGATCCAAAAAAATTATATGCTATGGGAGGATCGGCCGGTGGTTTATTGATGGGTGCAGTTTATAATATGGCTCCGGAAATGTGGGGAGGAATAATTGCAGCAGTTCCATTTGTGGATGTGGTAACTACTATGCTTGATGAAAGTATTCCGTTGACCACAGGCGAATTTGATGAATGGGGAAATCCAAAGGAGAAAGAATCTTACGATTACATGTTGAGTTATTCTCCTTACGATAATGTGGAAGCGAAAAATTATCCTCCCATGTTAGTCACCACAGGTCTTCATGATTCGCAGGTACAATATTTTGAACCTGCTAAATGGGTTGCTAAGCTCAGAGCCACAAAAACAGATAAGAATCCATTGATGCTTTCTACTAATATGGATGCAGGTCATGGTGGTGCTTCAGGAAGGTTCAGACAATTTAAGGAGACAGCATTGGAGTATACGTTTTTGCTTGATCTTGCAGGTAAGCTGGATAAGGATCTCAAGGGGTAAAACAGTAAGAGATAAGTGGTCAGTAGTAAGAGGTAAGTGGTAAAAGGTAAGAAGTGACAATGGCTTGCCATTTAAAAACAATTATGGTTATTGGACTGACAACAATTTATTGCTGAATGACTTCAAGGAACTTTTCAATACTTCAGAAATTAGCAAAGAAATTTTCGAACAACATTGGAAAATCTTAGACAATGAAGAATGGTTAACTGCATCTTAGGATGAATGTGAAGAAAATCATCTGAAAAGTTTTGTATACAATTCAACAAGTTTTGCAGATTCTTTTTCCCAGGTGAATTCTTTCGCAGCTTCATTGCATGCTTTTGACATGCGGATCAATTCTTCCGGATGTTGATCAAGATGTTGAATTGTGCTGACAATACTTTCTGCTGATACATCATCGATGAGGACAGAGCATGGATATTTGTCATTCACAGTTTTGTATTCCGGGTAGTTCATGTTGATGGAAGGGAGGCCGGCATGAATGCAATCAAAAAATTTATTGGGTAAGGAATAGAAATCATTCAGGCTGCCGGTTTCTCGCATGTTGATGCCGAGTCTTGCCTGATTCATTAATTCCGGAAGGTGATCCGGATGAACCCATCCAAGGAATTTTACCTGTTGTTCAAGTCTGAGTTGTTTTGTCAATTCTTTCAGTTGTTCTGTAATGTCTCCTTCACCTGCCAGCCAGAATTCCCAATCAGGTAATTTTGAAATTGCTTTTATAGAATCTTCAAGGCCTCGGCCGACATTTAATGCACCCTGGTAAAGAAGAATCTTTTTCCGATTTTCAATAGGTGTAGTATCAGGTTTGACAGATGGAGCCGGTGCTATATTCCGTATCACATGAAATTCCACATTGTATTTTTTACCCATCAATTTGGCTAGTTCCTCCCCTACCGTATATCGCAGGTTGAAACGTGGAATGGTCATCCGTCCTATTCTTTCCCAAATATTTTTTATAGCAGGACGTCCGGTTAGTTCAGGTACTTCAGTAAAAAATTCGTGGGCATCATAAACCGATTTGCGTTTTTTTAACCCTGATGCCTTTTGCACAGCCAATGCTGTATCCAGATCGCATGCACATGCAAGGTCAAAGCGATGGGTCATCAGGTATAGAAATAACCGCTTGTTGTATTCAATATAAAAAAGTGGCCCCTTGTTAAAAATGCATTTCAACCTGACCCCTTTAAAGCCTCTGGGTGAAAAAGATTTTGAGTTTTTCAGTTTGCGTCCTACAAGGATTACTTCTGCGCCTGTCTTAGCTAAAGCTGAACAAATGCGAAACATCCTTCGGTCATGCGTCAGATCGTTTGTCACGGTGAGTATAATGCGTTTATTTCTCAGCATGGATTATTTTCTTCTGAATATTTTATCTTCTACGATCCTGATTTTATTCTCTTCGGCTAATTGACGTAATTCCTTTTTGATATTCACCTGTTGCTCGATCTGGTACCGGGATAGAAAGTCCTTAACCGTAATGCCATCATGTTCCTGTAATACATGGTGAATCTTTTCTGACCAGGATGTTTTCTGACTCTCATGCTGCCTGCACCTGTCACAATGTCCGCAAGGTTGTGTTTGATTTTCGCCAAAATATTGCCTGATGAACATTTCCCTGCAAGGCACTTCATCTTCCAGGTAGCCCAACATTGCATTCATTCGGGAAATGGCTTTCTCTTTCCTGAACATGTATGATTTCATATCAATATTGAAATTCTGTTCAGGGACCCTTTCACGTAATAATGTAATCTGATTTTTTGCACGCGGACGGTTATACCTGATGAGTCCTTGTTCGTGAAGATTCGATAACAGCCTGATGACTTCCTTTTCATCCCAGCTGAGAAAACCGGCAAGCCTGCCTTCCTGGATATGAACATCAGCGGACCAAAGTCCTTCATATCCCCGAAGCAGCGCTTTGGTAAGCAGGTCAATGCGCGAATCTTCTAACTGACTTTTATATAAAGTAGCTGTATCTGTAATAATTTGAATCGTACTGCCTCGAATAGCTGATTCATCTAGCACAAACCAACCATCTTTCGCAATAATATCCAGGGCCTGGTATGCTTCAGCACTTTTAAATCCAAATCTTGAAATAAAAGCAGCATAATCAAAATCAAAAGTTTCTCCTTTCCCTGAACCAACAGCCAGGTCAAGATAAATATGAACTGACTTATACACCCTTCTCAATTCAGTGATATCAGGAAAGCTGCTTTCAACTTTCCGGACAAGATTTTTAGCACTCGATGGTTTTACTACGATCACACAGTAGGCATCTTTTCCATCCCTTCCTGCCCTACCTGCTTCCTGGTAATATTCTTCGATACCGGGTGGTAAATCAAAATGAATTACCATCCGAACATCACTTTTATCTACCCCCATTCCAAATGCATTTGTAGCGACAATAACCTGTGTTTGGTTTTTGATCCAACTTTCCTGCATGAAATCCCTTTCTTTCATTTCCATTCCGCCATGATATGCACCGGAGGAAATCCCTTTTGTCATCAACCAATCCGACAGATCACGGCAAAGCCTGCGATGACGTACATAAATAATAGCGGAACCGGAATTCCTGAGCAGCATCCTTTCGATGTATGGCAACTGATCTTCACGTGGAATAACATGATAATGAAGATTGGGACGTGCGAAACTGTCCCTGATGACTACAGGTGCATTCAGCTCTAATCGTTCAATAATCTCATGAGTTACTTCATTTGTTGCAGTTGCTGTCAACGCGAGCATAGGAACACCAGGAAGCAAATACCGCAATTCACTAATGTCAAGATAAGAAGGTCTGAAATCGTGGCCCCACTGCGAAATACAATGGGCTTCATCAACAGCAATCAGGCTGACATTCATAGATTGCACGCGTGCTAAAAACATTTCTGTTTTGAGTCGTTCGGGAGAAACGTACAAGAGTTTAGTTTTTCCAAACCTGGTGTTATCCAGAATACGATCTATGTCCCTGGATGACATATCGGAGTAAATAGCATCGCATGGAATCTTCAATTGCTTTAACCTGGCCACCTGATCTTTCATTAACGCAATGAGCGGAGAAATAACAATCGTCAGGCCATCCATGCATAATGCAGGCACCTGGTAGCACAAAGATTTACCACCACCGGTAGGAAGAAGTGCAAGGACATCTTTTTTCAGCAATACCTGATCAATGATTTCTTTTTGAAGAGGCCTGAAATGAGCATACCCCCAGTATTGTTTCAATATGTGAAGCGGAGTGATCAAAACCGGTGTGAAAATACGTTAATCAGAATTTAGGACATCGGATTGTTTTCCCATTCTTGTGTCTTACTTTAAATTCACCCGATTTGACCTCGAATGGAATACCAAACCTGATCGTGATAGTACCAAAAAAATCATTCGTGGCATCATTTCCCCTTAGACTTCCTGTAGGAAGGACCACGGGTTCTGTGCCTGAATATTCACCCTGCCTGTTAGCCAATGCAGCTGTCAACGGACCTGCTTTCGCTAATAATTCATCATAAGAAATATAAATTGTACTGACATCATCTATATAATCAGTAAAGGTGTATGACATCATAGCTTCAAGCACAATAATAATATGGCCAGGAGTTAACATTTTTAGTCCACCACCTAACTGGATGGATGGTTGTAAAAGACTATAAGGTTTCTGTTCAGGATAATCAGAAAGATATTGGCCTTCTGTTCCCAATGGATGAAGGGCTATTTTATTCCCCTCATACATTGTCATGGGATTCATGTAAAACAAGCTTGCACCTATGGATGCATAAACCGTAAATCCTTTGCTTTCGCCAGGACTAAAGCCAAGCATATTCCAATCCATGCCACCAGCAAGCTGAAAGACCGGTGAAAAGAAATTGAGATTCCTTGACCTGGTCACTTCTTTGTCATTATAAAGATCGTCACCTGACAGACGCAAATAGAGAAGATCGCCTCTGAGCTGAAATCTCCTGCTGAGTTCATATCCGGCATGCAAGCCGAGAACAGGACCAATCTTCGCTTTGAAACCCTCGGATGTGCTGTAAGAAGCAAGTTCGCCCTGGTAATTTGATATTCCGGCAACTATACCTATATCACCCTGTGCTCTTGAATATGCAACAGCTAAGACAATGATCAATATCATTAAAACCAAAAGTCTTGATCTCAACTATAATCAGTTTATGTTAATCATATCAAAATGACCAGGGTGAAGGCAATATTCAAAGATATACAACCCCAAACGTTGAAAGTGGTTGTACAGGCCTTGTAAATACCCTGTTGAATGGAAATAGTCAACCATATGCTGTGATTCATCCAAAATAAACAGGGGCCTTTGAACAATAAACTATAATTGCAGGTCTTTAGTATAGTCATTTTCTTAACTGAACATATTTACACATGCGGATCTTCATAAAGAGTTCATTTTTCATTTTTTCAGTCTTCATACTCCTTTCGCCTCTGTTGGGCCAGGAAGAGATGAAGGACTGGCATCACCAGGGAAAAGCCAGCAATTTTCCTACCGGAATTGGATCGGATGATTGGTATGCGTCACAAACACAGGGAAAATCAAGGAAAATAATTGTCGCCATTTTAGATTGCGGTGTCGATATACAGCATCCTGATCTGAAAGATAACATCTGGATCAATCCTGGTGAAATAGCAGGGAATCATAAAGATGACGATGGAAACGGTTACGTGGATGATATGTCAGGCTGGAATTTCCTGGGCGGCCCTGATGGTAAAAGTGTGATAAAAGAATCATTCGAAGTCACGAGAGAATATGCAAAAGGAAAAAACAAGTGGGCTAATGCCGATACGCTGCATCTGAAAGGAAAGAAGAAAAAGGAGTATGAAGAATTCATTGAAATAAAATCCGTGGTAGAAAGAAAACGACAAGTTGCTTCGGAGCATATCCTACAAGTCAGCGCAATGGAAGCTGTCGTTTTGAAATCGCTTAAAGCTGCAAAGGAAGAATTGGACGGTGACAGTCTTGACCTGGAAAAGCTTGAAAGTTCGGAAAATGAGGATGTGCTGACTGCAGCAAAAATCATCCGGAATGTGGAGGACCAGGGTATGAAAGTGGAAAGCATAGATTGGTTAATTGAAATCGCCGAGGAAGAATTTGCAACACAGATCAGCAATGATGAGGAAACATTAAATATCAGCTTCAACCCTGATTATAATGCGCGTGCAATCATCGGTGATACGTATACTGATTTTACAAACCGGTTTTACGGCAACAATAATGTAGGAGGTGAATTCGCACTTCACGGTACTCATGTGTCCGGCATTGTGGGTGCGAAGCGAAATAATAATCTGGGGATGAATGGTGTGGCTGACAATGTGGCGCTGATGGCTATCAAAGTTGTTCCGGATGGTGATGAAAGGGATAAGGATGTAGCGAATGCGATCATATATGCTGTTGACAATGGCGCTGAAGTGATCAACATGAGTTTTGGAAAAGGATATTCTCCTGAAAAATACCTGGTAGATAACGCAGTGAAATATGCTGCAAAGCATGATGTGCTGCTTGTACATGGTGCAGGAAACGAAAGTACGAATGTCGATGAAAGCCCCAATTTTCCAAATGATACATATGCCAAAAAATCTTTGTTCGGACCACGAACAGCTAAGAATTTTATTTCTGTAGGTGCATTGAATCCTGAAGGTGGAGAGCAGTCTGTTGCCGAGTTTTCTAATTATGGTAAGAAAGGGGTGGATGTCTATGCACCCGGTGTTTATATTTATGCTACAACACCTGATAGTGCCTACGAATATTTAAGCGGTACAAGTATGGCTGCACCGGTTGTCACCGGATTAGCAGCGATGATCAGGTCAAGATATCCAAAGCTGTCTGCTGCACAAGTGAAGGATGTATTGATAAAAAGCGCAAGAAAGCTTCCTGCCAAAGTAATTCAACCTGGTACGTACGACCTGGTTTCAGGGGAAATAATGGGTGTGTCAGGTCCAATAGATATGCCTGCTGCTATGAAGATGGCATCGCAAATGAAAGGCAAAAGAAAAGCCAGCAATATGCCTGCTGAATATGTGAAACCACATGGAAAAACGTAGAACAAAAGGCAATAAGCAAAAAGCAATAGGCAGAAGGTAGATTAATATTTTTCTAAGTTGCGGTTGCTGAGATGTAGCAAATGGCTGACGGTGAGATGGTCGAAGCATTCTAAGTGTCCTTAAGTTTCTAAGTGGTTCAAAAAGAGGAAGATTTAAGTGGTTCAAAACAGGATGATTTAACTAATGCAATTTTTACCACTTAGGAACTCAAGACAACTTAAGTAATCACTTAAGTTGTTTAAAGAATTCTTACTTCTTTGACGAAGTTCTCTCCCAGACGTTGATTTACTGAGGAGAGGATCGTTTCTTTCATGGTTGACAATTCAGCTTTGAGTGGAGAGGAATCAATATAGAGGATGAGCACCTGGCCGTCGAGCTTTATTTTTTTAGTGTATCCATTGATCACCGGACCCATCAATTCAAGCCACATCTTTTCTATCCGAGTCTGATACAGGCGGGCTCTGAATTGAGGTGACTGCGCAAATACCTGTAACCATTCTTTTAAAGGGCGGTTGTTGTCACCTTTCATTCAATTGAAATTTAAGCTTTTCGAAAAACAATTTACGTAACTGCCGATTCACTTCGACTCCGCTCAGTGACCGGCTAAATAGTACTGATAATGTTTCGACTCCGCTCAACATGAAAATATCTGGTTGAGCGGAGCAGAAACTACTTTTAATGAGATTCCGTCGGTCGCTGTACTTCGACCAGCACTCCTCAACCTCGTGCTACAGCTCAGCAACCGCGGAGTCGAAGCTAAACGACGCAGAAGCAAATTTCCGATTTTAGTTTGATTTACCATTTACGAATTATTGAACATGATCAAAAGGTCATGGCTATCTCTTTCAGTTGATCATTTGAAATAAAATCACTCACGCGTTTGCCTGTGGTGTGTGACAAAAATATCTGGCCATAATTTGGTAAAGTCAATATCTCCATGAGACGTGCCAATCGGTTCTCATCGAGCTTGTCAAATACATCATCCAGGATCAGGATTGGTTTCGTGCCAATCTCATTGCTCAGCACATTGTATTTGCTGAGGTGCAATGCAAAGATGAGTGATTTGATCTGACCTTGTGATCCGTATTCTTTCGCCGGCATATTTTTTATCCTCAGATGATAATCATCCTTGTGAATGCCTGCATTTGTGCGCATGGTATTTTTATCTGCCTCCCAATTCATATCCGCCAAAATATCAAAGGGATAATTTTTAAGACCCGATTCGTAAGAAAAACTCACATTTTCTCTATTGTCTGCAAGTGTAAGATAGATCTGCTGAAGCAGCGGTTCCATCAATGAAGCCAGCCATTTTCTTTTTTCAAAAATTACGGTTGCGTAGGGAGACATCTGTTCATCATATGTACTGATCATTCGCTTCAGATCTTTAAAAGCAGCCTTCAATGCAGCATTTCGCATATGAAGAAGGTGATTATACGCAACCAGTGCCTGCAGATAAGCCTGGTCTACCTGGCAAAGCAGATGGTCAATATACCGGCGCCGCGAAATACCGGAACCATAAATGAGATCAACATCTCTTGGTGCAGAAAAAACAACGGGCATAAAACCGAGGTGAGCACTGATTCGCTCTAATGCAGCACCATCCACGGATAGCTCTTTCAAAATCCCCGGTTTAACTTTGATGACGACCTTATGCATCGCGTCATCCCTGACCACATCTCCTTCAAGCCGGAAGAAGGATTCATTGTAGCGCACTATTTTCTGATCATGTGGATTGAAATAGCTTTTACCTACACAGAGATAGTAGATACCGTCCAGCAGATTGGTCTTGCCGGTTCCGTTTAACCCATGGATTAGGTTAAATTTCGGTCCGAACTGAAATTGAGCTTCCGCGTAATTTTTAAAATTAATAAATGAGACCTCACGGATCAACATTGGCTTCATGGCAGTTCATTAAGCGGATAACCTTATCTTTGCTATCCGGCTAATATAGTTTTTATGGCTCAGGTTAAAGAAAAAAAGACAAGTCTTAAGAGTACAGGTGGTTCAAATGGATTTGACACCTTGGCCTACCGTCAATGGTATGAGGTCATGGTGCGCATCCGGAAGTTTGAAGAAAGGGCTCTGAAGATGTATTCAGTCAATAAAATCAGGGGGTTCCTGCACGTTTACATCGGCCAGGAAGCTATTGCTGCTGCGATGACTACAGCGATCAAACCGACTGATCCTATTGTGACGGCCTACAGGCAGCACGGCATTGCTTTATGCCGGGGTGTCAGTAGTGAAGCCTGCATGGCAGAGCTTTTCGGTAAGGAAACGGGTGTGAATAAAGGGAAGGGAGGCTCGATGCATTTCTTCTCGAAGGAACACCATTATTTCGGAGGAAATGGCATCGTAGGAGCCCAGATCCCAATAGGTACCGGGATTGCTTTTGCGGAGAAATACAGGTCTTCGGAAAATATCTGCCTTACAATGTTTGGGGAAGGTGCCGCCCGACAGGGAGCATTGCATGAATCATTCAACATGGCAATGCTTTGGAAGCTTCCGGTGCTGTATATCTGTGAAAATAACTTTTACGCCATGGGTACTGCTGTGACCCGAAGCAGCAATGTCACTGATATTTACAAGCTTGGATTGTCTTATGAAATGCCCAGTTCTGCTGTAGATGGCATGGATGTCATGAAAACTCACCAGGCATTATCTGAGGCCGCTGAGCATGTCAGATCCGGTAAGGGCCCGTATTTATTGGAGATCAAGACTTATCGGTATAGAGGGCATTCGGTTTCAGATCCTGCAAAATACCGATCGGCTGAAGAGTTGGAGAATTATAAGGAAAAGGATCCGATAGATCATTTAAAAGCCTATATTTTAGAGCATAAACTGCTGAAAGAAAGTGAATTAGAAGCAATAGATCAGGCAATACTTAAGGAAATAGATGAAGCTGAGGCATTTGCTGAAAAATCTGAATTTCCGCCTGCAGCCGAGTTGTATACTGACAATTATGTGCAGCAGGATTATCCGTATATAAAGGATTAGGAATCAACTGGACCCCCTACCCCCTGATGCTTCGACCTGCTAACGCACAACCTCATGCTACAGCTCAGCAACCGGGGGACTTGATCTTTATCGAACTCAAATCATCAAATAACAAAATAATTAAATTTGTTCCCCATTCAGGGGGCTGGGGGTCAAAGGATTAATTACCTTTGCACCACTTTTTTAAAAAACGCAGACATCAATGGCTATTAAAAGAAAACAGGTTAAGAAGGACGAGGAAACACTGATAAACCTGGCTACAGCAAGGACAAGATTGGGTATGTTTTTCGAAGAAAACCAGAAAATCATACTCGGGGTGATCGGTGCCATTGTTTTAGTGGTCGGTGGTTGGTTTGTGTACCATAACCTGATCATGCAGCCCAAGGAAGAAAGGGCCATGGCGCAAATGTGGATGGCGCAAGTTCAGTTTGAACAGGATTCATTCAGCACCGCCCTGGACAATCCAGGTGGAGGTTACAGTGGTTTTCTGAAAATCATCTCTGATTATAAGGGAACAAAAGCAGCTAATCTTTCAAATTATTACGCAGGAATTTCCTATCTCAACCTGGGAAATTTTGATGCAGCGCTTTCTTTTCTGAATGATTTTAGCCCGAATGGAATCATCGGACCGGTCATGAAGCATGGTGCCCTTGGTGACGTTTATTCTGAATTGAATCAAATGGACAAGGCTGTGGATAATTATAAAAAGGCCGCAGAAGCTTCAGACAATGAACTTCTCACTCCTTATTATCTGAAGAAATTAGCCATGTTGTATGAAACTCAAAATGATTACGCTAAAGCTTTGGAAATCTACAAGAGGATCAAGTCGAAATATCCGAACAGCAACGAAGCGCTCTCAATTGATAAATATATAGCAAGAGCCGAAGCACGATAAATCATGGCTTCAAAGCATGGTCCTTCCGCACCTCCTCACCTACCCGATGGCAAGCCATATAAATTTGGCATTGTGGTATCGAAATGGAATGAAGACATAACCAATGAACTTCTGTTCGGCGCAAAGACCATACTTGAATCCGCCGGTGTAATTCCTGAGAACCTTGAAGTCCTGTTCGTACCCGGATCGTTTGAACTTCCATGGGGTGCCAGGCAATTGATGAAGGCTGACAAAAAGGATGCGATCATTTGTCTTGGTTGCATCGTTCAGGGAGAAACCAAACACGATGAATACATCGCGAATGCTGTAGCAACAGGAATCATGCAGCTTTCCCTGGCATCCGGTGTTCCCGTTCTTTTTGGGGTGCTTACTACGAATTCATATGAACAGGCACGTGACCGGGCAGGAGGAACCTGTGGTAATAAAGGTTGCGAAGCTGCAACGGCTGCACTTGAACTTGCACAGATCAAATCTGGTGACAAGTCTTCCAAAAAGAAAATCGGGTTTTAAATATGAAAGTCATCCCCATTGAAACAGGCTATTTCAAGCTGGATGGTGGAGCTATGTTTGGTGTCATCCCAAAATCAATTTGGCAAAAGATGATCCCTGCCGATGAAAATAATCTTTGCAGCTGGACCATGCGATGCCTGCTCGTAGATACAGGTGATCAGCGCATATTGATAGATACAGGCCTGGGTGATAAGCAGGATGAACGTTTTTTCAGTCATTATTTTCTGCATGGGAATGCAACATTGATGAGTTCATTGCATGATGCCGGATATGAACCTGTTGATATCACCGATGTAATACTTACTCATTTTCATTTTGATCATGTAGGTGGTGCGGTGAAAAAAAATGAAAACGGTAGCCTCTCCCCTGCTTTCCCAAATGCAAAATACTGGACCACAAAAAAGCACTACGATTGGGCATTCGAACCGAATGCAAGAGAACGCGCATCATTTCTGAAAGAAAATTTTGTTCCGCTGAAAGATTTGGGTGTGTTTCATTATGTTCCTGAAGAGCAGGGACATCAATGGAATAACCATATCAGGATAAGGATTTCCAACGGACATACTGAGTCGATGATGTTGCCTGAGATCAGGGTGAATGATAAAGTGACGCTTGTGTATGCAGCTGATCTCATTCCTTCTGCGCACCATGTCGGATTGCCTTACATCATGGGATATGATATCAGGCCACTGGTTACATTAGAAGAGAAAACCTCTTTCCTGACAGAGATTGCCAACAAAGGATATTATTTATTTCTTGAGCATGATAAGGATACCGAGTGTATATCAATTAAACTGGATGCTAAAGGAAGGCCTGAAGTAGATAAAAAAATGTCCCTTGCTGAATTATTGGCTTTGTCCTAAAATTTTACCTCACCATCGTCGACCCAGGATTCAAATCTATAAAACGATTCCTGCCTGCCCTTAAGTGATAAGGGTTTTCATAGCACAATCATTTATTATTAAGAGGGTTGTGTCATTTTAGTACATTTCCCAGGAATGCAAAGTTTCAGACAAATGGATTTTGCTAAAAATACAATTGTCTCATTTTTCCTCCCTTGCAGATAGAAAAAGAGTGATCTGTCTCAAACTTCTATATTTTTCAACACTTCTAACTCCCCTCCTTTTTATTTCCGCCGTTTAGATTCGTCATCGTAAAATAATACGGTTCAATGATGATAAATCAACGAAGGATAAGTTTTTTTCCAGCCTTTGCAAGTCCAATTTTAACCCTTTTATATATTATCATTTTCTCACACACACTGACCGCTCAGGATGTTCACCCTCCGGTTCAGTCGATATCCGGGACCGTTGTAACTAAAGAGGATGATACTACTCTTCCGGGGGTTACGGTCCTCATTAAAGGTTCGAACAAGTCAACAGCCACGGACAATAATGGTACATATAAGATAGATGCATCTGCCAATGATATTTTGATTTTTACGATTGTAGGTTATACCTCACGTGAAATGCCTGTAGGGCAGAAATCAATAATCGATGTTGAGCTTGAAATTGATTCAAAAGAGCTTAGTGAGGTGATAGTCGTGGGATATGGCCAGGAAAAAAGATCAAACCTTACCGGCTCGATTACTTCGATAAAAATTGACAACTTAAAAAACCGGCCTATATCCCGCTTAGACCAGGCATTACAGGGGATGTCATCGGGAGTGTATGTCACAAAAGGGGGAGGCGCACCAGGCTCAAGTCCTACCATCCATATTCGTGGAGTTGGATCTATAGGTAATACGGATCCGTTGTGGATCGTAGACGGGATCAAGATGAATCCTGGAAATCACTTCAATCCCGATGACATCGCTTCTATTGAAATCCTGAAAGATGCTGCTTCAAGTGCTATCTATGGTGCCGAAGCTGCTCATGGCGTCATTCTCGTAACTACCAAGCGCGGAATAAAAGGGAAAACCCAGGTATCCTATAATAATTCTTTTGCAAAAGTAAATGCCATCAAATTGCCCACTCTTCTGGGCAGTGAAGATTTTGTTTATTATAAAAAACAATCAAGGATCAACGCCGGTCAGAATCCTGAACCATCCTGGGACAACTGGATACATGATACCGACTGGATAAATGCATTTTATGCAGGAGATGGGTTTTCTCAAAATCACAATTTGTCAATCGCTAAAGGAGCTGATAAATCAAATTATTTTCTTTCCCTGGGGTACAATGATGAACATGGTATCCTGATCGACAATACATTTAAAAGATACAGCCTTCGGTTGAATTCGGATTACGAACTGACTGATTTTCTGACCGTCGGTGAAAGTGTATTGCTGTCAAGAGTCAATGAGAATCCGATTGGCAATTTCAATGAAGACTATAAGGGAGCAATACCTTATCGTTCGATTCCGATCATGCCAATCTATGATGAAAACAATCCTTATGGTGGTTGGGGAAGAGCACCAGTTTATTTCCAGGGACCGAATCCGGTAGCTACCCAATATCAGCAGCATGAAACAAGGGCTTACAACAGGCTTGATGGTTCAATGTATTTCAGCTTTGCACCCCTAAAATTTATTACGGTCAGAGGACAGGTAGGTTATAGCTATCTGGGGTATTTAGGTAAATCTTTTAATGAGGCATTTGATTATGGCGCTTTTGCAAATCCAATCAATGCACTGACATATTCGGATGGTAATGATGAAACGATCACAGCTAATCTTGTTGCAACTTTTACAAAACAATTAGGAGATCACTATGTCCGGGTCATGGGAGGTTATGAATCTTCTCAATTTGAATCCATTCATTTTAATGCTGCAGCCACTAACTTTCCACTGGACGTGGCGCAGAGCTTTAATCTGGCTACAGGCACATTTAACGTAACTGACAGACAATCTGTATTTCAACGAAGGCTTCTTTCACAATTTGGAAGAATAACGTATAACTATAAAGAAAAATACCTGCTCGAAGCCAATTTACGACGTGATGCATCTGCACCTGTTTTCAGTCCTGAAAATATATGGGGAATATTTCCATCATTTTCTGCAGGATGGAAAATTTCCAAAGAACCTTTTATGGAAAATTTTCCTTTGTTCTCCAACTTAAAACTTCGTGGAAGTATCGGAACACTTGGATCTGATGCCATAGGAAGTTTTATTTATTCCAAAACATATACATCTCAATTTTCCACCTACACGTTTGATGCCACAGGACAAAACAAAGTGTCCGGTTTCTACATCAGTCGATTCCCGAATGGTGAAGTAAAGTGGGAGGAAGTTAATCTTAAGAATATCGGAATTGATGCTGAGGTATTAGATGGTAAACTTTCATTTTCTGTAGATGGCTACATCAAAGACACGAAAGATTTACTTTATGGTGTTCCACTTCCGGCATCCATCGGAATAGCTGTTCACAATTTTGATCCGGTCAATCCTCAAATCAATATCGGATCAATGCGAAATACAGGTATTGATCTTGACCTGACTTACCGGGAACATGCAGGAGAATTCAATTTTACATTGAATGGCAATGTTTCATTCCTGAAAAACAAAGTATTGTATCTGAATGGTGATGATTATATCACAGGAGGAGCGGGAGGAGGCCAAATCGGAGGTATGACCAGGACACAAGCCGGAATACCGATCTCAAGCTTTTATGGTTTTGTCGTGCAGCAAATGCTGAACTCAGAAGATGACATATTTGCTATCAATTCATATGCGGCAGATGGCATTTACCAGGAAGCAGGAACTGGTCCGGGAGACCTGATGTATGTAGATCTCAGCGGCCCGAATGGAGTTCCTGATGGAAAAATCACATGGGAACATGATCGCACCTATATAGGTAATCCCTGGCCTAAACTCATCTATGGATTTAATCTGAACATCGGATACAAACAAGTTTTGGATCTGAGCTTACAATTCCAGGGTGTCCAGGGCGTCGATATTTTCAATGCCAATAAAGCTTACTCACGAAATTTCTTTGGTGACAGTAATACAAGCACCGATATCTATGAAGCCTGGACTCCGGAACATCATACACAAAATCCCCGCAACATAGCAAGTGATCCAAATGGAAATTTCAGTCGCCCTTCTACATACTTTATTGAAGATGGATCGTATCTCAAATTGAGAAATGCTCAGCTCGGATTTAATTTTTCAAAAAGCATGCTTAAAAAGCTAGGGGGTATAGGATCTGTCAGATTGTATATCAATGCTAATAATTTACTTACGGTCACCGGTTACTCAGGACCGGATCCTGAATTGGAAGGAAGTAATGTCAGTCGCGGAATAGACTATGGCCTGTATCCTCACACGAGGACATTCGGAGGTGGATTAGATGTTCAATTTTAAACTAACGACGATGAAAGGATTCGATAAATATAGAAACGGATTGATTTGCATTTTAATACTAACTGCTATTCACGGATGCAATGAAGACCGTTTTCTGAATATCAATAACGAGAATGAATTAGTAGCTGAGACCTTTTACACGAATACAAAAAATTTTGAGAATTCGTTGAACAGCGTTTACGATGCGCTGAAAAGTCTTGATCTGTTTGGACAGGCTTTTTATATACAGACACTTTTAGCACTACCTCATACAGCCGATTACTGGAATGCACAATGTCGCAATGAAGTTACAGCCGGGGATCCGTGGGTCTATGTTGCCTGGAGAGGATGGTATCGTGTCGTAGCGAGAGCAAATGATGTGTTGGACAATGCACCTGTATTTCTTGCTAATGAAAATCCTACAACAGCTGAAGCTGAGGAGATAAAATTAATTGAGGGCCAGGCGCATTTCCTTCGCGCATTGGCTTACTTCCACATGGTGAGATTGTGGGGAGAGGCATCTTTTGCAGATGACAGCTCAAGACTGGCTGTTCCGTTGCATTTGAAAATTCCCCAGACACGTGCGGAAATTATGAAACCCCGGGCTACTGTCGGACAAGTCTATAACCAGATAATTGCCGATTTCAGACAAGCTGAAATACTTCTGCCGGAAACATGGAATACAGATAACATCGCTCGTGCTTCAAAATTTGCAGCTAAAGCATATCTCGGCCAGGTCTACCTGTACATGGAGGATTATAATACTTCGAAACAATATTTGGACGAAGTATTTCAATCAGGGAAATATGATCTGGTCACATTCGAACAATATGATCAGATATTTCAGGGCAAGCTTGAATTCAGTAAAGAAACCATTTTCGAATTGAATTATGCCATTGATCTCCAGCAGAATATTTGGGAAAATGGATTAGGCTCAGGTATTGCACTTGTGTTAGCCCCTCCCGGAAGAGGCTGGAGTAATTGCACTCCCCATGGCGTAAATATTTTCAGATTTGGTGATGATCCGCGTGCCAAAATATGTTTTTATGCGCCTGAAGATTCTGTAGCCACAGTAGACGGACGAATGGCTCCGGCCGGAAAAAGTGAATTCAATTTCACCGGTCATAGCTTTCGAAAATATGTGCCGGAAGACTACTCCGTGTATTCAACGAACAGGAATAGCGGAATCAATTTCGTGCTGTTGAGATTGTCTGATCTCTACCTGATGTATGCGGAAATATTAAATCATACCGGTAATGATGGCATGGCAGCTGAATTCGCTAACAAGGTAAGGCGACGCGCGTATAGTAAAGATCCTGATTCATCGGCACCCGGAATTGACTTTGAAGGTTTAACTGGAACACAATTGCGTGATTCCATAAGGGAAGAAAGGTTTAGAGAGCTATTTGCTGAAGGCGAACGATGGTATGATATCGTAAGATGGAAAATTGTCAGGGAAGAGGTTTTGAAGTACAATGAATTCAAAGTAACACAAGGCGAAATCATCTACCAGGACAAGGATTATTACTATCCTGTTCCCCTGCAGGAAATAGATAATAACTCTAACATAATTCCAAGCAGAGGATATGAATAACGGAATAAAAAGAAATATGAAATTGTTAGTCATCGGATGGATGTTGTTGATGGGAATCTCCAGCTGTGGATGTCAGAAGGATGACCGGGAAGATCCAGTCGATGGTGTTCAGCCAAAAGATGTTGTAAAAACAAATCCTGCTAAAGTCTACATGCATGTAATGCCCTGGTTTAATAGTAAAGATCATTCAGGCTATTGGGGCATTCATTGGAAAATGGGAAATAAAAATCCTGAGACTATTCTTCCGAATGGACAAAGGGAAATTGCTTCTCATTATTATCCTCTGATTGGACCCTATGATTCAGGTGATCCGGATGTGATCGATTACCAACTTTTATTAATGAAGTATGCAGGTGTTGATGGTGTGCTGATTGACTGGTATGGATCGTATAATATCCTGGATTATGGAGCGAATCTGATAAATTCAAATGCCATTGTTGCCGGTGTGAAAAGAGTCGGTCTTGAGTTTGGAATCATCTATGAAGATAATGTGGCTAATGAAGCTGCGCGAAGAACAACGGATACGGAAATAGAAGCTGCTAAAAAGGATTTCAATTATGTGCGTGAACATTATTTTTCTTCAGACCGCTACATACAGATTGAGGACAAACCTTTGCTCATGACTTTCGGACCAAGATATTTCACAAGTCCGGCACAATGGACAGAGATATTGAGTGTGTTAAGCAAAAAACCAGCCTTCTTTCCACTTTGGGATCATACACACCGTACCGGAACAAGCAATTCAACAGGTGAGTATAGCTGGGTGGATTTTGATCCGACATTAAGTAAGCTGGATCATTTTTATCAAGCGACTAATCATGGATTGAGCATGGGTTCTGCGTATCCCGGCTTCCATGATTTTTATAAGCAGGGAGGATGGGGAGATAGCTATGGTTTTGTGGATCTCACAGATGGCGAAACGCTGAAACAAACACTACAGAAAGCTAAATCATCCCAGGTTCCATATCTGCAGCTGGTCACCTGGAACGATTACGGTGAAGGAACTATGATCGAACCTACAGTGGAATTTCAATATCAGTTTGTAGACATCCTCCAGGAATTTACGGGTGTTACATACAGGCAAAGTGAACTGGAGACAATTGCCAACTACTACAAGAAGAGAAAGGAATACAAGACCAATCCAGAAGCACAAAAAACTCTGGATCTCATCTTCAATGCATTGATACAACTTGATGTATCAAAAGCTAACGAGCTATTACATAACCTTTAAATAAAACATTTTCAACTTTAAACCAATTCCAATATGAAAAAGAATAGTTACAGAATGCTATGGCTTTTGTCATTCGCCATTGTAGTTTCCCTTTTTACAGGCTGCAAAGAAGATGAAGTGAAGCCTATTGATCTATTACCGAATCTGAATGGCTTGTATGTCTACGGTACCAACACAGTGGCTACGAAAGCAGGCACTGCCGCGTCAAAAGTGAACCTTGCTGTCCTGGATCATACAAAAGGAGCAATGGTCGATAATTTACCAGGTGTGTTTGGTAAATTCATCCACATAGGAGCAAACAGCACGATAAAAATTGCGTATGTGCAGGATGCAACCAAGAAAATATATGGTGCAGCAGGCGGTGGTTCTATCGATAGTGCTATTGTTGCAGGCGGTCAGGTAAAAGACCTGGTGATCCATGGTACTCTGTTGTCTGATGGCCCGGCGATAAATGTAGCCAGTGCGGGATTGTATTATCTGTTTGTTGATGTTAACACAGAAACATTTATCCTGATGCCGGTAAAAGCAAACATTATCGGGGATGCTACTGCGCTGCAATGGGCTGCTGGTACGGCATTGCCTTTGAAATCTTCAGATACCCTAAGTACAGTATTTGAAGGAACAAATATTCCTTTGGTAGGTGCATCAGGATATCGTTACAGATTCAATGATGGATGGCATGCGTTTGAAGGTACTTCAGTAGTTACCTTATCAAGCATGGGTGTGACAAGCTATGGTGCTTCATGGGATTCAGGAATAAATGATATTGGATTCCATCTGGATAATGCTCCACAAAAAGAGACCGGCATTTTTACGATCACACTTACATACAATGCTAAAACAGGCGAATGGACTGAAGTGAAAACAAAAACGGGTGAATTGTTAGTTGATCACTCTGCAGATGAATTTGGTTGGTTTGGCAATGCATATTATGTGTCAGGTTCGACGGAAGGGGCCTGGGATGCAATTCATCATATACAAACTCCTGTCAAAGACGGAAACCTTTATAACTGGGTGTGGCATCTTACACTCATCCAGGATCGGTCTTTTGTACTACGTCAAAACGGAGGAGCCGCTGCATGGATTACTTTTGGGGGGGCAGCAAAAGTGGGTACCGCATTCACGGATGGCTCTATTGTAAAAGAAAATGGCCAGGATAATTATTTTGTTGCCACAGGAGGAAACTATCTTATCACATTCACGATCAATGCCGAAGACGAGGGACGTATATTGACGATCGAACACGAATAAAGGATTAGAGAATCATTACATTCTTTTCATTTATTTATACAATTAGCCGGCTTGCAACTTCCTCTGCAAGCCGGTTTTTTTTATGTTAGAAAAGTATTGGTGGTTTCTGGTACTTTGTCAGGGTGTATTCGTCACAGTTCTGACATCGGATGGTAATTTTCCGAATTGTTTTTTGAAACAATTGCTGAAATATTTTGGATCCGTAAATCCTACGGAGTATGCTACTTCTGAAACATTCAAATTCCCTTTTACGAGCAGATTATAGGCTTCCTTCAGACGGGTAGTCCTGATATATTCATTTATGGATAAGCCTGTCACTCCTTTCATTTTTCTAAGCACATTTCTCCTGCTCATCGCGAAATGCTCACTGAATTCATCTACACCAAAATTGGAATTTTGTAAATTCTGTCTAACCACCGAAACAGCCTCCCTTAAAAATTGCTTGTCCACAGCACTCAGGTGTATGATCTCCGGCATCGTAAGCGTGCTTTTCAAAAACATCTCCTTTAGCTTCTGACGGGTAAAAAAGATATTCTTTATTTTCAATTCAAGCAGGTCAAACTGAAAAGGTTTTGAGATATAATCATCAACCCCAATGCGTAATCCCCTGGTTTGATTTTCATCTCCGTGTCGTGTGGTCATCAGAATGATAGGAATATGACTCGTCCTGTCATCATTTTTCAATTTGCCACACAATTCCAGGCTATCAACATCAGGTAAGTTCACATCACAAAGTATCAGGTCCGGAACATGTTCTGTCGCCATTTTCAATCCATCATCACCATTCATGGCTATCTCAATATGATAAACCGTTTTAAGCCTGGTATATTTCTGAAGGACAGAATCTGTGTCATTTTCAATGATTAGAACAGACGGAACCTGAAAACGATTCTCTTTTGATTCTTCGAGATCTTCTGATAAAATGTTTAGATCCGCAGTTGAATCTGCTTCGTTCAGTAGTCCGCCAGCCACAAACTTATCTGCCCAGCTTAGATCCGGTTGAGATGATTCAACTTCCTGCCTGCTGATATCGATCAATTGAGTGATCATCCGGATCAGGTTCGTTGCATTTCGGTAGATTAAAGAATGCTGCTCAGTGAGATGATCATGCTGATCACTTTGCAGGGAAAGAAGCTCTTCAATCTGTTCAATGATTAAAGTCAACGGTGCATGTAATTCATGGGAAATATTAGAAAAGAATTTAATTTTCGCTTCGGTTAGCTCGCGTATCTCGTCCGCCATTTCTTTTATTTCCCCACTTTGAATTTCTAACTCGTGATTTTTTTGAAGAAGAATTTCGTTTTGCCTCAGGATTTCATTTTGACGGTCTTCTATGATTTCTTTTGCGTTTTTCAGATCTGCAGTACCCAGGGTAACCCGATGCTCTAATTCTTTCTTACTCTGTTTTAGCTGATACGTTTTGTATTTGTAATAGGTGAAAATAGCTGAAATTAAAAGTAAAACCAGGGATAGTTTGAAGTATGGATTTTCCCACCAGGGTGGAATTACAATGATCTTAATACGTGTACCGGTTTCATTCCAGATACCATCATTGTTAGAAGCTTTGACTTTAAAATAATATTCGCCCGGGTCCAGATTGGAATAGGTGGCATTGCGTTGGTTGCCTACATAATTCCATGTTTCTTCAAAGCCTTCCAGCATATATGCATACTGATTCTGACCGGCAAGCATGTAATTTAAAGCTGAGAATTCAAAGGTGAAAACAGATTGTTGGTGAGTGAGGCTTATGGATTCGGTTTCGTTCACAGGAGTCGAGAGAATTGAGCCTGTGGTGAAATCAACTTCTTCATTGAAAATCTTCAGACCTGTTATTTTAACCGGCGGTACAAAAGGGTTATATTTTATTTTCAGGGGATCAAAAACATTAAAGCCCATTTGTCCACCGAAAACCATCTGGCCATTTTTCCTTTTATAAAAAGCTCCTCTCTTAAATTCGCTTCCCTGGAGCCCATCTTCCACAGAGAATTTGTGAATTTTTATTTTCTCCGGGTTTAAGATTCCTTCTTCAATTTTGCATAAACCATGTTGAGTACTCACCCAAAGATTACCCAGCTCATCCTCGAGCATTCCTGAAATACTATTTCCGGGTAATCCATCGAGGACGGTATATGTATTTACTTTTGTTCCTGCACGATCGAATCGAAACAATCCTTTTTCCTGGGAACCAATCCATATATTTCCCTCACTATCCTCGAGTAATGTTCCTGGTACTCCGAAATCTGTAGTCAGTGCCGGAGCAAACCTTTCGAAGTAACCTGTTTTATAATCATAAACTTCAAGTCCTTTGCCAGTCTGTATAAGTATCCTTCCTAACCTGTCTTCATAAATACCATAAATGAAATTATCTGCAATGCTACGAGGATCAGAAGGATCATGCCAAAAACGGGAGAACGAATTGGTCAGTTCATTATAAAGATTTAATCCACCTGCCATAGTGCCTACCCAAATATTTCCTCTTCTGTCTTCGTATATGGCACTGACGCTTTCGTTACTCAGGCTTGTGCTGATTTCCGGATTTGCATAAAAGTGATTTACAATTCCACTATTATTCCTGATGACATCCAGTCCGCCAGCATAGGATCCTATCCAGATATTATTGTGACGATCACATAGTATTGAAAGAATTGCATTGCTCTGCAACCCTTCATTACTCCTTTCCTTCTTTTTGTAATACGTATAACTGCCCGTTTTATCATTTAATACGTTTACACCTCCGCCATCGGTCCCTATCCATAACCGACCTTCTTTGTCTTCCGTGATTGCATTCACGTGATTATTATTCAGTCCATTTATTTTAGCCTGGTACAGTAGAAAAGGCTTGTCCCATTTGCTGAAATAATTGATTCCACCATTGTAGGTTCCCGCCCAAAGCAATCCATTATCATCATCATAAAATAATGCATGTATGGAATTGCTATTGATGCTTCTTTCATTCGTGATGTCAGGAAGAATTTGACTGAACTTTTCCTGCTGTATGTCAAAAACATTTAATCCTCCACCTTCAGTGCCCAAATAAATGAAATATTCATTGTCACCGGCAACACACAAAACTGAGTTGTTACTTAAGCCCGGGGTTGAAAGCTGACCGTATTGATAATGCTGAAACGAATTATCCTCAGCAACATATTTATCCAGCCCCCCACCCCATGTGCCTAACCAGATATGGCCATATTTATCTTCACTGATGGATTTGACATAATCCTGTGCAAGACTATTTGGATTGTCAGCGTGGTGAGTGTAACGACGGAACTCTTTTTCTTCAGGAATAAAAACATTCAGGCCACCTTCTGTACCGATCCAGATTTGTCCAAGGTGGTCCTGAAAAATGCTGGAGACCAATCCGTGAGAGATGCTTCTTGGATTGCCCGGATCATGCAGGTAATGGGTAAAAGATTGATTTTTATGATCGAACAGATCAAGTCCCGCGTCAGTGCCTATCCAAAGTTGTCCACTCTTATCTGTAAAAATGATATATACCTTATTGCCACTAATGCTGGAAGGATTATCCGGATCATGCCGGAAGCTGGTAAATTTTTCAGTATTCCTCTCAAATCTGTTTAATCCTCCGCTGAATGTACCAATCCAAATATCTCCATGCACATCATTTGCAAGGCATTCGATGACATTGTCAGTGAGATTGCAAACTGCACTACTTTGAAATACTTTGAACCTGTGACCATCATACCTGTTAAGCCCATTAAAAGTCCCAAACCACATAAAACCGTCCTTATCTTTCAAAATCGCTTTTACCCAGTTGTTTGATAAGCCGTCTTCAACTGTGATATGTTTAAAAAAGGGTTGGTCTTGTTGTGCAAATGAGTTTAAAGAACTACATAAAAATGAAGCAAGAAGAAGGATAAATGTGGAAATATGGATACGTAAAAATTGAAACATGCGAAGTCACCGGATTTTGGACAGATAATGATGAGATATTGATCTACTTCGTCAGTAAAGCCCTTTAGGAAGTAAATATATAAATTGTTAAAGTGGTTGATTGAGCCTTCCTGATACCTTCAGCGTATTGGGCCTTCATTTGATGTATTTTAAAATGATGGGTTGTTTGAATGTTACCCTGGACCCAGGAAAGGATTTTTACCTCACTTAAAACGTCCTGGTCAGCCATTTTGTCCTGAAAAATCCTGTAAAATTGATTTTGATGTTATATCGAAAAATAAATGTGTATAACTATTCGGAGCACCTGATGATCAATTGATTAAAACAGTGTGGCACACTTAGGTGTGCCACACCTTCCTTACAAATCCGAATCTTCACTTTGTATGATGCTATAATTTTTTGCCTCTGTCTTGAAAATTCATTCTATCTTTGACTTTTATTCTAAAAAAGTCAAATGGTTGAAAAGGAAACAGACCGGTCTCAGATCAAATTAGAACAGATTTTGACCGCCGCTCAGAAGCGTTTTGGGCATTATGGCTTGTCCAAAACAGCGATGAACGATATTGCCAATGACATCGGGATGTCTAAAGCTTCTCTTTACTACTATTTCAAAGACAAGGAAAGCATCTTCATAGCAGTCCTCGAGAAAGAACATATACATTTCATTGAAGCGATGCATAAGATGATTAAGACTTCAGTGAAAGCAGAAACGATGTTAATTGAATATGTAAGCATGCGAACTGCTGTCTTAGAAAAAATGATGGCTCTGGGTAAATTCAGCTATGACGGACTTTTAGCATTCAAACCTCAAATCAGCAGTCTCCTTCAGCAATTTAAGAAAGAGGAAACAAGCCTGATTTATAACATTCTTGAATTTGGTGTCAGGAATAAGGAATTTTCAATGGATAGTATACAAGAGCACGCAACATTTTTCATTGATACGCTGCTCAGTATTCGCAAAGCTGTCATCGCTGAACATGCAGAAGGCGATACGATTGAATTTTCTCCCAGGAAATACCAGAAGCTGAAAGATCAGTCAAATATGTTTGCCTCCATTTTTATCAAAGGGATTTCAGCATAAGTGATCAAATAAAATTATGAACATGAAAGAATCGAATCACAGAAAAGGTCCCTGGCCTCAACATATCATTTTTACATTTTTGTTTTTATGCACGGGATCAGTTGTTTTTGGTCAGCAAAATTCAGGTATATCACTGGATGAATGCCTGCAACTGGCTACGGACAATTATCCTTTGACAAAACAAAAAGGATATCTGAATGCCATCGGAGAAAATAATCAAAAAGCTATCAAGGGGTCATGGCTGCCACAGGTTAATTTCAATCTGAAAGCAACGTATCAATCTGAAGTGCCTTCCTTTGATTTCGAAGGGTTTCCTTCCCTTGTTTTTCCAAAAGACCAGTATAGTTTTGGTCTGCAGATCCACCAGACAATTTTTGATGGCGGACTTAGTCATCAGCAAAAACTAACTGACCAGGCAAACACGGAAACGGAAATTCAAAAAAATGAAGTTGAGCTATACCGCGTTAAAGAAAAAATCCTTCAACTCTATGGAAATATTCTTCTTGCAAAAGAAAATATTGAAGTGCTACAATCCTATGCCAATGACATAAAAAGCAGGCAATCAAAAATGGCATCTTCTGTCAGGAATGGATTGATGCTTCAAAGTGATCTCGATGAGCTCGATGCTGAAATGCTGAAGACAGATCAAAAAATGATTGATGTGACTTCAAAATTAAAAGTCCTCTGCCAGGTACTTTCTTTATACATACAAAGGATAGTGGATGAAAATACGTCATTCGCAGACCTGCCAATTATGTCATTGGAAATTAAAAATGAAGTCTTCCGTCCGGAATTAAAATTATTCTCATTTCAGCAAGCTCTTCTCGGAGAAAGAATAAAACTTTCTGAAAACAAAACACGTCCAAAGCTCTCAGCTTTCGGAGATGGTGCATTCGGCAGACCGGGGTTTGATTTTCTCAATCAAAAAATGAGATTGTATGGAATGGTGGGCTTAAGCCTGACATGGAACCTGAGTAGCCTTTATACCCTGTCATATGACAGAAACAACCTGGTCATTCAGCAAAAAATGATTGATGAACAAAGAGAAATATTCCGGTTAAATCTAAATGAAACCTTGCTCCAGGAAAATGGTGAAATCGAAAAGCTGAAGCAGATGTCTCTAATAGATAACGCGATCATTGAAAAACGAATTTCAATAAGTAAGACAAAAGCAAACCAGCTGGATAACGGAACAATCACCTCATCTGATTATCTCTCTGAATTGAATGAAGAAAAACAAGCACAGTTAACACAACAAATGCACCAGATACAATTAGGCATCGCCATCGCCTCAGTTCGTATTACAACAGGCAATTAAATTAACCATCAGATAACAAATCATGGAAGAAACAAAGCAAAATAAAAGTAGTCGCAAGCTTATAACAAGGATCATATTCCTCTCCCTCCTGGTCATAGGTTCCATTTATGGCTACATGAAATACAGAGAAGCCAAAGGATATGAAACTACAGATGATGCCCAGCTTGATACAGACATAAGTCCCGTTACTGCAAGAGTATCGGGGTACATTGATAAAGTTTATTTCTCAGATAATCAGTCAGTAAAAATGGGTGATACGCTTGTGCTTCTTGATAATCGTGATTTGAAGATTAAGGTGGAACAAGCTGAAGCTGCTCTGCAGAATGCGCAGGCAGGACTCGGATCAACAAAGGCAAGTGCTTATTCAGTTGAAGAAGGGGGAAACACAAGTACTTTTAAAATTGATGAACTCAAAGTCCGACTTGCCAGCGCCCAAAATGAGTATGAGCGGTATCAAAAGATGCTGGCTGAAGGATCAACTACCCAGCAACAATTCGATAAAGTGAAAACAGAAAAGGAATCTTTAGAGAGGCAAGTGGAAACTGCACTGCAATTTCAAAAAGAATCATCTTCTAAAACCGGTGCGGCCAACAAACAAATATCTGTAGCAGAAAGTATCATTAAGCAACGTCAGACGGATCTGAACTATGCAAAGTTGCAACTTTCATATGCCACAATTGTGGCTCCTTTTGACGGAATTGTTTCAAAGAAAAATGCGCTGACGGGTCAATTAATTCAGGCAGGACAACCTCTTTGTTCCATGGTGAATGATAAGCATATCTGGGTGGTAGCGAATTTCAAAGAGACACAGATCAGTAAAATCAAAGAAGGCATGGATGTCGCAGTAAAAGTGGATGCTTTCCCTGACAAAATAATAACAGGTAAGGTCTTGTCAAGTTCTCCGGCCACAGGATCTAAATTTTCATTAATTCCTGCTGACAATGCCTCTGGCAATTATGTGAAAGTAGTGCAACGCATTCCAATTAAGATTGGATTGAACTATTCAGATAATGATCTTTCAGGTTTGAAACCGGGCATGAGCGTTTATGTGAAGGTCAGTCTTAAAGAATCAACTCAGCCTGAGTCAGGTGATCCTGTTGAAAAAGCAACTACCGGAGTAAACAAGTAAATCTTATTGGATTTTTCTTTTGATTATTAACATACCATAATGGCTAAAATTACCCTGGAGAAATGGATTGTAATCATCACAGTCGTCACAGCATCTTTATTGCAGCTCATCGACATGTCGATTGTGAATGTTACACTGACGCAGATGATGGGTAATCTTGGTGCATCATTGGGCGACATCAGCTGGGTTGTCACAGGGTATGCAGCTGCCAATGTCATCATGATTACCTTATCAGGATGGTTAAGTGCAAAGTTTGGTCGTAAAAATTATTTCACGGCCTCTATTATTTTATTTACAATCGCTTCCATTTTTTGCGGTACATCTACAACAATAACTCAACTCGTTATATTCCGTATCATCCAGGGAATAGGAGGAGGAGGACTGCTGGCAACAGCACAAGCAATATTAATTGAGACGTTTCCAAAAGAGGAAATCGGAATGGCCAATGCAATTTTCGGAATGGGAGTTATCATCGGCCCTTCTATAGGTCCGACATTAGGTGGATATATCACAGATCATCTTTCATGGCACTGGGTATTTTTTGTAAACATACCTATCGGAATTGCTGCGACAATTCTTTCCGTTCTTTATATAAAGGAATCGAAACATTTTACAAAAATCGGGAAGATGGATTGGCTTGCACTGGCCTTGCTGGTCATTTTTATTGGGGGATTGCAAATTATTCTTGAGAAAGGAGAAAGTGAGGATTGGTTCGATGCACCCTATATCACTATCCTTACAATTTCTTCAGCATTAGCCGGAATTATTTTTGTCTGGCGACAGCTCACCGTAGAGCATCCTATACTCAAGCTGAGCTTGCTAAGCAATCGACAGTATGCCATTGGCAATTTCTTTGCATTCGTGCAGGGGATGGGATTATTTGCATCGGTATTCATTATTCCTGTTTTCTGTCAGTCTATGTTGGGTCTCACGTCGGAAGATACCGGATGGATACTTATGCCCGGAAGTTTAGCGGCAGGAGCCATGATGCCTGTTGTAGCAGTACTCATGAAGAAAACTAAAATTTCTCCTGTGCTTCTGGCTGGTATCGGGTTTGCTTTATTTGTTGTATTTGTATGGCGTTTGTCGTCTATGAGTCTGGATACGGGTGGACATAATTTCTTTTGGCCGTTGATTTTACGGGGCGTTGGTCTGGGACTAATTTTCATTCCCCTTCTTACCATTACGATCAATCCATTACAACCTAAAGATATACCACAGGGAACAGCTATGTCCAACATGGTGAGACAATTAGGAGGTTCATTTGGTATTGCAATGGCTACAACCTATATAAGCACGCGGGCAGTATTTCACTACAGCAGATTGAGTGATAATATTTCTATTTATAATCCACTCACGTATGAACGGGTGCAAAGTTTTACCGCATTTTTTATGGGCAAAGGAAAGGATTTCAATAGTGGGCAATTGGCAGCTATAGGTTCATTGAAAGCTGGCGTTTATAAGCAAGCCATGGTGCTTACCTACAATGATGTGTTTATGATCGTTGGATTATTTTTTGCCTTGTGTATTCCTTTGCTGCTCTTATTCAGGATAAATAAAAAGAGTGTTGCGGAAACAGAACGTCAGGTGGAGATGCATTTGGCGGAGTAGGTTAATAGGCAATAGGCAAAAAGCAATTGGCAATAAGTAAAAAACAATGGACAATTAGCAGTAGGCAAAGATCAACCAGATTGATTTCTTTGCGTCTTTGCGAGACAAAATCTGAGTAGTCAGAATAATCAGTTGTCAAAAAAGAGGACGCGGATTAAATAAGAAAAATTAGGATTGATATCATGTTTTGCTGCTCTGAAAAAAGGAAAAATGATTTTCTAGAATTTAAAAGTCAGTCTCTTTCCAGCTGGCTCCCCTACCACTACTCCATTCTCAAAAACTAAATTACCATTCACCCATGTGCCTTCAATTCTACCCGGGAGTGATTTTCCTTCGAGCGTAGACCAACCGCATTTGTATAGGATATTTTCTTTTGAGACAAGAGTTTGTTTTTTTGTGTCCAGCATCACGATATCTGCATACTTTCCTTCATCAAGATATCCGCGATCGGCAATTCGAAAACATATAGCCGGAGCATGGCACATTTTTTCTACAAGTCTTTCAAGACTGATCTCTCCATCATGCCAATGTGAAAGCATCATCAATAAAGAATGTTGAATAAGTGGCAAGCCTGATGGGGCATGCAGATAAGGTTCAGATTTTTCTTCCCATGTATGTGGTGCATGATCTGAAGCGATGATATCGATCCGGTCATCCAGCACACCTTTCAAAATCGCAGTGCGGTCTTCCGATGTCTTAATGGCTGGATTACATTTAATCTGGTTACCCAGATCAAGATAATCCTGTTCGGAATAATACATGTGATGAACGCAGGCTTCGGAGGTGATGCGTTTGTTTTCAATTTTTCCGGCTTCGAATAAATTGATTTCTTCTTTTGTAGTAATGTGGAGGATATGAAGACGTGTATTATACCGTTTTGCTAAATCGATCGCAAGGCTTGAACTCTTGTAGCAAGCTTCCCGGCTGCGAATCCAGGCATGTGCTGAAGGAGGAATGTTGTTGCCATACCTGGATTTAGCTTCTTCCAGGTTAGCATGGACAGTTTCTTCATCTTCACAATGGGTGGCTATGAGGGTTGGACAAAGGGAAAATATTTTTTCCAATACAGTCATATCGTCCACAAGCATATTTCCTGTACTGCTACCCATGAAAATCTTTACACCGCAAACAGTTAACGGATCAGTTTTGAGGATTTCAGCCAGGTTGTCATTGCTGGCCCCCATGAAGAATGAATAGTTCCCCCATGCATTCGTAGATGCAATCCTGTATTTGTCTGCGAGAAGCTCTTGAGTCAATGCAGGAGGCCTTGTATTTGGCATTTCCATGAAACTGGTCACACCACCGGCTATTCCTGCCCGGGATTCTGAAAAAATAGTAGCCTTATGTTCAAGGCCAGGCTCCCGGAAATGAACCTGGTCATCAATGACACCAGGCATCAAATGGCGTCCATTCACGCCTATCTCTGTTATTTTTCCTTTTAGTTGGATGCTTGGGTCGATTCGCTCGATCCTGTCTTTCCTAACCCACAGGTCCCCTTCCAGTATATTTCCCCGGTTGATGATGCGGGCCTCTTTGAAAACAATATCCCTCATAGGCGAAAGATAGGCAGAAGAGGCAGAATGCTTCGACCTTCTATACTCATCCTTGTGCTACAGCTCAGCAACCGGCGGAAAAGGTGGAAAAGGCAGAAGAGGCAGAAAAGAAGGAATGCTTCGGTCTAAATATATAGTTTTGCGCTTCCAATTTTGATTCCGATGCATGTCATAAACCCGTTTGCGAATACTGATACTGTAATTGGTATCTGCGGTGGCGGACAACTGGGAAAAATGCTCTGTGAAGCTGCTTCTGCCTGGGATTGGAGGACAGCCGTTTTAGATAAACACGCTGATGATCCGGCAGCACAAATGGCACATCGGTTTGTCCAGGGCGACTATACGAATTATGATGATGTCATGCGATTCGGTCAGACTGTCGACCTGCTCACCATTGAAATCGAGAAAGTAAACCTGGAAGCTCTTCTGGCTTTGGAAGCCATGGGAAAGATAGTACATCCTTCCCCCAAAGCCCTGGGCATCATAAGAGATAAGGCAAAACAAAAACAGTTTTTTATAGACCAGGGACTGCCTACTGCACCTCAACTTCTTTTTGAAACTAAAAATGAAATTCTTGAGGGAATCAAGGATGGTAGTGTTGTATTTCCATTCGTTCAAAAACTCAGATCCGGAGGGTATGACGGACGTGGTGTAGCCATCATAAAGACTTCTGAAGATGTCGGACTTTTACTTGAAGGACAAAGCCTGGTAGAACCTCTCATCGATATTGAAGCCGAAGTGGCCGTTATCGCTGCCCGCAATCTGAATGGAGAAATAAAAACTTTTCCACCGGTTGCGATGTCCTTTCATCCTGAAGCAAACCTTGTTGAATATCTGTATTGTCCAAGCGGACTCGGCCCTGCACTTGAACTTGAAGCGACTCAAATCGCACAGGCAGCTATCGAATCTCTTGATGTCTGTGGGTTGTTAGCTGTGGAATTATTTCTTACCGTGGAAGGTGACTGGCTGATCAATGAAGTTGCTCCACGTCCGCACAATAGCGGACATCATACGATCGAATGTTGTAATGTCAGCCAGTTTCAGCAACATCTTCTGGCAATATGTAATCTTCCATTAATCGATCCGCAATTGCATTTCCCTGCCGTGATGGTGAATATTCTTGGTGAAGAAGATTTTGAAGGCCCGCCAAAATATTTAAATATTGAACAGGCGCTCAGAATGGGGAATGTTTTTGTACATCTGTATGGAAAAAATATAACAAAGCCTTTTCGAAAGATGGGGCATGTCACCATTGCAAACCGAAATATAAATCGTGCGATTAAAACGGCTAATTTTATAAAAGATCTAATCAAAGTCATCTCATGAAAACTCCGTTAGTCAGTATTGTAATGGGATCAGATTCGGATTTGCCAGTGATGCAGCCGACAGCTGATATGTTGACTTTTTTTGAAATTCCTTTTGAGCTGGATATTGTATCTGCTCATCGCACACCGGAGAAGATGGTTGACTTTGCAAAAAATGCACACACACGCGGAATCAAAGTGATCATAGCAGGTGCAGGAGGTGCAGCTCATCTTCCGGGTATGATAGCCAGTTTAAGTCCGCTTCCGGTGATCGGCGTTCCTGTGAAATCAAATTCAAATGTTACGGAAGGATGGGATTCTTTATTATCCATTCTTCAAATGCCGGGAGGTGTTCCTGTTGCCACCGTTGCAGTTAATGGAGCGAAGAATGCAGGGATATTAGCTGTTCAGATTATTGGAACTTATCATCCTGTGATTATGCAAAAGGTTTTAGAATATAAAAAAGATTTGAAGGAGGAGGTTGAGGAAAAATCTGCGAAAATGAAAAAATGAGCAGAATAAGTTATCCTTAGTTTCAAACTAAGGATAACTTATTCTGCTCATTTTTTAATCACGTTTGTCAGCTAACAAGTACAACGCTGCCATTCTCACCGCTACCCCATTCTCCACTTGTTGTAAAATGATTGAATGTTCTGAATCGGCGAGGTCGCTGGTGATTTCCACTCCCCTGTTGATGGGGCCCGGATGCATGATCACAATTGGCTTGGATAATGTATTCAATACCTGGCGTGACAATCCATAGTGCATAGAATATTCGCGGAGGCTGGGAAAATATTTTGTTTGCTGACGTTCTAATTGAATGCGCAATACATTCGCGACATCACACCACTCCAATGCTTTTTTGAGATTGTATTCAACAGTTACTCCCAGGCTTTCAATATGTTTGGGCATCAGTGTAGGAGGTCCGCAAAGTTTAACTTCAGCACCTAGTTTGTTGAGGCAATAAATATTGCTCAATGCAACGCGTGAATGTTTTATGTCTCCTACGATGACCACTTTTTTCCCTTTCACACTACCCAATCTTTCGCGGATGGAATATGCATCTAGTAGGGCTTGTGTAGGATGTTCGTGTGTGCCATCTCCGGCATTGATGATATTGGCATCGATATGTCTTGATAAAAACATATGAGCGCCTGGTGCAGGATGACGCATCACGATCATATCCACTTTCATGGACAGGATATTATTTACCGTATCGAGAAGAGTTTCTCCTTTGCTCACGGAAGAAGAGCTTGCACTGAAATTGACGATGTCGGCACTTAATCTTTTTTCGGCGAGCTCAAATGAAATCCTTGTGCGTGTGGAATTTTCAAAGAAAAGATTTGCTACCGTAATATCTCTTAGGGAAGGGACTTTTTTAATTGGCCTGTTGATCACCTCCTTAAACTGATCGGTCGTCTCGAAGATGAGATTGATATCATCACGGGTGATGTATTTTATACCCAGTAGATGTTTTGTGCTCAGCTGCTTGTTGGTCATACTACGATTTTACATCCTCCTTTCTGGGATAAATTCTCACTTTTCCACCGTTGTTTTCCTGCCACTCCACTTTGACGTAGGCCTGGTCCAGGGCATCTACTGCCATGCCTGCATAATCTGATTGAATAGGTAAATCCCTATTGAACCGCCTGTCGATCAATACCAATAATTCAATTTTTTCGGGTCTTCCAAAATGCTGGAGGGCAGAAATGGCAGCCTGGATGGTCCGGCCGGTATAGAGGACATCATCAACCAGGATGACCTTTTTATTATCTACCAGAAAGTCAATTTTGGTAATGTTGGCTTTTAAGGGCTCATGACGAGTTCTGAAGTCATCTCTGTGGAAAGTAATGTCCAGAAGGCCGTATTGTATTGTATGGAGGTTGCCAAGGGTGCCTAAGCGGGTTATGATACGGTCAGAGAGCGGGATTCCCCTGGGTTGGATACCTATGATGCAAGAATCGCTGAAGTCCCCGTGGTGCTCCAAGAGCTGGTGTGTCAGCCTGTCCAGAACGAGGTTTAGTTTTTGTTCGGATAAAATGATTCTCCCGGCACCCATCGGGGGGCAAATATATATGTTCCTGAGGTGAAGTCGCTATTTTAAGGTTGACTCGTATCTTTCCTTCATGAATATAAGTCGATTGATATTGGTGGGTTTCTGTCTCTTCGGATATTTTGCAGGTTTTAGTCAATACATCGAGCTGATCAATTCATCCTTTGAAGGTGAGCCTAGTGACGCTACCGTTCCGCAGGGTTGGATGCCTTGTAAGGAAGGCACGACGCCTGATATTCTACCCGGGTTTTGGGGTGTTTACAACGAACCTTCTGATGGTGATACCTATGTAGGTCTGATCACACGGCAGAATAATACATGGGAAAGCATTGGGCAACGTCTTACGAATACACTTGAAAAAGGAAGATGCTACTCGTGGTCAATGGATCTTGCTCATTCGGATACCTATTCAGGGTATAACAATCCGATCAGAGTAAGGATTTGGGCCTCAAAGCTGAAATGTCAGAAGGATCAGCTGATCTATGAAAGTGTGGTAATCGAACATTTAGACTGGCAAACCTATTCATTCAGATTTACTCCCGATAGTGACTATCGCTATATCATGATTGAAGCGTTTCACAGTGAACGACCTTTTCAATATAAAGGGAATGTTTTGATTGATCGCGTGAGGCCGATACAAGCATGTGATAAGACCTAAAAAAGAAAAGAGGTTAAGAAGGACTCACCAGAAATGGTGAAATAGACAGTTAAGTTTCCTTTGGGTTTCGCAAGCATGTTTATGTTATTTAGTATGTCTACAATATTTGACCTTCTACCAGGGATAGTTAAAAAAATATTTATGTGTTATTGTAAAATTGCTCTTTAATTTTGCAATACCAGAATTTTCCCTGTCTCAATATGATAACCATTGTTGGAAAAAACTCTCCAGATATACAATCCTGGCGTCAGATTTTTGTCCAATTTTATTTTATTATTTCCAGCGATCAAATCTTGATGGATAATTTTTTGGCCTTGCAAACTAAACAGCTTAAGTTGCAGATCCTTCAAATCTCCAACATCAAAATTAATTTCATCCACCGCCGGATTCGGATACACTTTTACTTTGTGCTGCTGGACATAAATATATTCCTGAATCCCTACCGTACTACATAATGTATCAATACATCCATCTGCTGTGACTTTGTAAAGTAGTCCATTCTCATGATAGGCATAATCGACAGTATACCCCACCGCGATCACACTTCCACCAGGAAGCACAGTCAGTCCTTCCAACCTGTTTCGTGATCCCCATCCCGGAATGTAAAATGCTGTATCTCTCGCCTCCCAGATCAGATCGCCATTTTCAGGATTGATTTTACAAACTCTGCCCCAGGTTACTCCATCAGGTATATAACCTGCTGCATAAAGAAAATTATCCTGTCCAACTACAATATTGCTGAACCAATTCAGATAAAATGTATCACCGTAAGTTCTTTTCCATTTCAGATTAAACAAACTGTCACGACAGACAATTTCCGGGGCATAGTGTAACGTATTGAACGACAACTGAACTCCGGGATGAGTAGTATAATAATAGTCTGACCTAATTTTTATCAGGCTTTGGGCAGAAAAACCTTCTTCACCATTCATAGTTCGCCAGGTAGATTTTACAACTCCGCTTGAATCAATAGAAAAAATTTTATTCCAGGTATCTTCATCATTATAAACATTATCATTCGGATCAAAAGTCTCACTTGAGAGAATGGTTAATGTCGTATCATTAATAATAGCAGATTTAGCATTTTCATCCCAAGCGGAAACTCCATACGATTTTTCCCAAATCTTATTTCCTACTAAATCAGTTTTAAAAATAAAAACATCAAAATCAAAATTTATAGTTTGAACAAATCCAATGGTATAAATAGCATCCAAAAAAATTATCATATAAAGAGGTACTTTGTTTTTATGCACTCCGGGAAATTCCTTAAAATACCGAATTTCAAAAGTGCTATCAACTTCTATTAGAAATATGCTTTTACCAAATCTTGTGCTGCCTGCAAACGCGAACCCTTTATCATGAGTAGATATGAATGCCTCATAACTAGACATTGGAAACTCAAGGTTATTTTGGTTTAACGGATCATAAAATGTTCTCAATTTTATTATATTACCCAGGGTATCCATTCGGGCTATAAATACTCCGCTATGACCTGATGTATCTGCACCAATTTGTCCTAAAACAAATAAGTCATTTCCTATCTGCCTAATAGCATGAAAAATTGTTGAGCGATTTTCTAATAAATATGTCTTACTGAAGCCGAATGATTGAGCAGATAAAAAAAAGTGGCTACAACAAATGAATATTGTTATAGCCACTTTCACACTATATAGTCTTAATCGCATTACTTTTAGAATTTCTTCTAATTTACGACAAATAACTTCGAATTCATTAATCCTGATTTGTTCGTAAGTATTGCTACGCTTAGTTTTAAACTAAAGCATAACGTTTTTTCATTTTTTTCCTGTTTTATTAAGGTTTTATTTGAGTTCCTTGTCTAAATCCTCGATTACTTTTTTCAGTTTCTGACGGTTTTCTTCACTCAGTTTTTCCGGATCGATTTCCTTCAGTTGGCGTTCAAGTTCGCGGAGATTTGTTTGTGTTTCATCTGTGGGTTTTTCGGATTTGCTTCTTAGCTTATCGATTGAGTTGCTGATTTTATTGATGAGATCATCAAATTCGCCATCGTCGTATTTGTCTTTTTGCCTTTTGATAAAATCACCTACGGATTTTCCCAGTTCTTTGGTTTCATTGACGATGGTGTGCGCCGTTACTTTATCATCTTCTTTTCCAAAGAAATACATATAGCCCACGATGACCGCGAGGAGGAGAACGATGATGCCGATGAGTCGAGTCATGATAATTGAAGGATGAAAGGATGAAGGCCTAAATGGTAAATGGTAAATAGTTAAATGGAAGTGCTTTTGTAAAACTACAAAATGCTGAATGCACAGAGAAATTCAGAACAAAGAATTCTGAATTCTGAATTTTGAAGTCAATTAAGTGAACAAATTTCAAATATTGAGAAAAGCTTAAAGCATTCCGCCTTTCTGTCCTTCTACCTTTCTTCCTCAAATCAGGCAAAGCCCCTATTTTCCAGATTTTCTTTGAATCAGGGATAACATCCTATTTTTGCAGGATGAAAATGGATTTTGGGCATATCGAAGCGAAGTGGAAAAAGATCTGGGCGGATAACAATCTGTATAAAGTTGAAGAAGATCCTTCAAAGCCTAAGTACTATGTGCTGGATATGTTTCCCTATCCGTCAGGTGCCGGATTGCATGTAGGTCATCCACTGGGTTATGTGGGAAGTGATATATATTCCAGGTATAAGCGGATGAAAGGCTTTAATGTGCTTCATCCGATGGGTTACGATGCTTTTGGCCTTCCTGCTGAACAATATGCATTAGATACAGGTGTGCATCCGGCGAAAAGCACTTCAGATAATATCCTTCGTTACCGCTCTCAACTCGACAATATTGGTCTCTCTTTCGACTGGAGTCGCCAGGTGCGAACGGATGATCCGAAATATTACCGCTGGACACAATGGATCCTCCTGCAACTCTTCCTTCATTATTACGATAAGACTGCAGATAAGGTCTACCCTATTTCACAACTCATCGAAATATTTGAAACTGAAGGAAGTGAAGGTGTGAATGCAGCTGCATCCGGTCATGATCAATTCACTGCAGAGCAGTGGACCGGTATGAGCAAGACAGAGCAAAGTACCATCCTAATGAATTACCGTCTTGCATATCGAAAGGTTGGATATGTCAATTGGTGTGCAGCATTAGGAACTGTATTGGCAAATGATGAAGTTAAAGATGGATTAAGTGAACGCGGAGGATTCCCTGTGGTACAAAAAGAAATGTTGCAATGGTCTCTGCGTATCACAGCTTATGCGGAACGATTGCTTGAAGGCATGAATACACTCCAGTGGAGTGAAAGCATGAAGACAGTGCAGCGAAACTGGATTGGAAAATCCGAAGGTGCGTTTATTAATTTCCAGGTGGTTGATCAGCCTGATGTTACCATAAAGGTTTTTACGACAAGGCCTGATACGATTTACGGTGCAACTTTTATCGTACTTGCTCCTGATCATGATTTAGTTCCGGCACTTACATCCGCTGAAAAGTTGAAAGATGTTGAAGCATTCCAGAGGAAGGCGAAAGAAAAATCTGCCGATCAGCGAATGGCAGGTCAGAAAAAACCTGATGGAATGTGGCTGGGTACATATGCATTGCATCCGATCACCGGTGATGAGATCCAGATATGGATAGCGGATTATGTATTGAAGGATTATGGTACCGGTGCTATCATGGCTGTACCGGGTGATGATACAAGAGATAAAGCGTTTGCGATACAGTATCAGCTTCCTGTTGTGGAAGTGATTGACCGTTCACAGGTTCCGGGTGCGGAGATGGGTGATCGTGAAGGCATCATGATCCATTCGGATTTTTTGAATGGGCTGCAGGTACCGGCTGCTATTGCAAGCATGCTGGATTATCTTGAAAAAAATAATTTCGGAACGCGAAATGTGGAATATAAGCTAAGAGATGCCAATTTCAGTAGGCAACGATATTGGGGCGAACCCTTTCCAGTATATTATGATGATGCAGGAATAGCGCATGCGATGGAAGAAGATACACTTCCACTTGAATTGCCGGATCTTGATGATTTCAAACCTTCGCCTGACGGAAGGTCTCCGTTAGCGCGACTCACAACATGGATGCAGCCTTATCCGGGCATTACAAGAGAGACAGATACAATGCCGGGGTATGCAGGATCATCCTGGTATTTTATCCGTTACATGGATCCTTCCAATGACCAGGCTTTCGCATCAAAAGAGAATATTGATTACTGGCAGGATGTGGATCTGTATGTGGGCGGTGTAGAACATGCGGTTGGACATCTGATGTATTCGCGTTTCTGGCACAAGTTCCTTTATGATCTTGGGAAAGTGCCTACACAGGAACCTTTCAAAAAACTGGTCAACCAGGGTATGATCCAGGGAATAGTGGAAAGCGTGTATTTATTCAAAGAGAAAAATGATGGGAAATCACATTTTATCAGTGCTGATCTTGTAGTTGAACGTAATATTCCAAAAGAACAATTGTCGGCTATACCTGTGCATATTGATTTTGTTACAGACTATGGGCATCCCGATACTCACCTCAATGAAAATGGTATAGCAGCATTTATAAAATGGAGACCTGAATACAGCGATGCTTTATTTGAAACCAATACCGGAATTCATCATTTTGCTGATTTACAAAATGTGAAGCTGCATACTTTGTCCGAGATTGGTAAGATGTCGAAGCGATATCACAATGTCGTTAACCCGGATGATGTCATAAGTCAATATGGAGCTGATTGTTTCAGGATGTATGAAATGTTCCTCGGTCCTATCGAACAATCAAAACCATGGGATACGATGGGTATTGAAGGGGTGAATAAGTTCTTAAGAAAACTATGGAGCTTGTTTTTCAATGAACAGGACGAATGGATTGTAGATCATCAGACACCTTCAGATGACGCACAGAAAGCATTGCATGCCACGATTAAAAAAATAAATGAGGATGTAGAAAGATTTTCCTTTAACACAGCGATCAGCCAGTTTATGATCTGTGTAAATGAATTGCGAAAACTTGATGAACATCCTGCTGAAATCCTGGAACCATTGGTCAGGACAATAGCGCCGTTTGCTCCGTTTGTTGCAGAAGAATTATGGCAGCTATTGGGTCATACTGAATCTGTACATGTTGCAGCTTTTCCGGATTATGATGAAAAATGGCTTGTTACAACTTCTATCACATACCCGGTCTGTATCAACGGTAAAAAGCGGGGTGAAATCAATTTACCTGTAGGAACTTCAAATGCTGAGATTGAAAAAGCGGCAATGGATTTACCTGAAATTATAAAATGGGTAGAAGGGAAACCAATCCGGAAAGTGGTGATCGTACCGGATAAGATGATCAATTTAGTTATCTGATAAAAAATCAATCGAGTATTTTATTCTTAGTTTCAAACTACGAACAACTTTACGAGAAGTTATCTTTAGTTTGAAACTAAGGATAACTTTTTCTCTTGATATTTCATACAGGATCAGTCAATGATCTTAAACGTTGTCCTTCTGTTTTTTTGATGTTGATCCTCTGTACATTTTTCACATTCGCAGATCACAGCCGGATTCGATTCACCATATCCTTGTGCCAGTAATCTTGAAGATGGAATCCCAGTTGACTGAAGATAATCTACAGCAGCCTGAGCTCTCTTCTGCGAAAGATCAAGATTGTATTCATCAGTTCCTCTGCAATCCGTATGTGATGACAGTTGAATTTTTATAGCCGGATTTGTTTTCATGGTATTCGCCAGATTATTGAGCGAGGGCTTGGCATCTTCGCGGATCACCGATTGATCATAATCATAAAAAATATTTTCCAGGACGATCTCCTTGTTTTTGAAAACCGGTTCGAGCACCATCGTGTGATTTACGGTAGTAATGGGATTCAAGGAATCACGTTTAACTTCCGCTGTGTTTAATGTATACGTGTCTGCCAGATGATCACGATACCTGGCAGTAAAAACATAATTAGTATTCCAATCCAGCTTTAAAAGTATTTGACCTGATTCATCAGTAACAAATCGCTCGTCCGTCAAATCTATTGACTGAATGACGGGACCATTCGGCAATGGTCGCTTACCTAGTTTACGACTGTTAGGATCATCTTTCACTTCATAATCTGGTTCCATGACCCTGATCACAACGAAGAGCTTTTGATCTATGCTCTTCTCTTCTTTCTTCTTCGTCTCAACCACGGCTACAACATTTGTATCTTTTGCAATACCGGATAATGAAAAAGAATAGATCTCATCATTTCGTCCCGGACCTTCCCTCGAAGAAGTGAAATATCCTGTCATTAAAATTCCTTTACCAGGTTTGTTGAACGTATCCACGACAAAACCAAAATCATCATTACCGCTATTGATAGGTGCTCGTAGATTGATCGGAGGAACCCATTGATTTCGTACATCGAGATAAGTCTTGAAGATGTCGAGGCCTCCAAGACCAGCCAGGTGATCGGAGGAAAAAAATAAAGTATCCTTATAGACGGTAGGATATTGTTCTTCTCCTAATGTATTGATCATAGGGCCAAGATTTACCGGTTCTGTCCAGCCGCCTTTTCCATCAGGTTGTGTGTAATAGAGATCATGCCCACCCTGTCCTTCCGGTGCATCGCTGGAAAAGAAAAGAGTTGAACCATTAGTAGTAAATGCAGGCTGACCATAATTTATTTTTTCTTTCACGAATGGAAAAGGCTGAGGTTCAGTCCATTCATCATTCTGTCTGAAACTCATCATCAGCTTGCACCATGCATCGTATGAACCCCCTACGTAACAACGCGTAAAGGCAAGCATTTTACCATCAGGGCTGATGACAGCAGTACCCTCATTGTCATCTGTATTGATGCTTCCATCGTATTCGGCTACCTGGGAAGCGGATGAATTCAGACTTGAAATGAAAATATCAGAATAAGCCCGCCCCGTCCATAAATATGTATCTGAACTTTGCTTTGAACTTCTGTCACTTGTAAATATGACCTGACCGGGCCCTACAGGTTGAGGTGAATAATCATTACCCGGGCTATTGAATGCAACAGGCTCGATGTCATATGCGGTGTTTGAATTTCTTATCCAGTCAATAGCTTGTTTGATAAGTGTGAGATTTGACCGGTAGGCGGCATTTCCCGGATTTGATTTGAGAAGATCTTCATACACCAGGGAAGCCTCTTCATATTTTTCCTGGTGTTTCAGGGCGTCAGCATATTGGAGAAGTGATTCGTCGCCATATCCTTCTTTACTGGCTTTCAGGTGCCATTGACCGGCGGAAACAAAATTATTCAGGTTCCGGTAAGATTCTCCTGCATAAAAAGCAAGTCGTGCTTTCTCCTTGGGGATATGGCTTTCTTCGAATTCTTTTTCGAACAATTGAGCTGCTACAGAATATTGCTTGACATCAAATGCCTGTTGCCCGGTCTGAATCTTTTGTGTAAAAGAACAGGAGGACAGTAATAAAAAAGAGATCCAGGCCAGCCAAAAGTATTTACGCATACGTCTAATAACGATTTAAGATAACAGGCTGTTGTATGTAAAGGGGTACGTCTATAAACGAAAAAAGGGGAGAATTGATGCGCATCAATTTTCCCCTTTTTTCAAATCTGAAAGGATTAATTATTTGGTTTTTACTGTCTTTTTAAAGCTTGAGGTCGAAGAAGATTTCGGTTTAATTTCCCCGGACATGTCTGCCAGCAATGGGGAAGCAACAAAAATAGAACTGTATGTACCCGTGATAAGTCCTACTACAAGAGCAAAAGCAAAGCCTTTAATACTCGCACCTCCAAAGATTAACAAGGACATGGAAACCATTAAAACAGTAAGCACTGTGATCAATGTTCTGCTCATGGTCTGGTTGATGGAGATATTTATGATCTCAGCTTTAGTTTTCCCTGTATATAGATTGAAATTCTCCCGAATTCGGTCGTATGTCACGATGGTATCATTGATCGAATACCCGATGACTGTAAGTATCGCGGCAATAAAGGTCTGATCCACCTCCATAGAAAATGGAAGGAATCCCCGGAACAATGAAAAAGAAACCAATACAAACAATGCATCATGTACAGCGGATACAACAACACCAAGTGAATATTGCCATTTTGAAAACCTGATCAGGATGTATACAAAAATTAATACAATGGCCATGATCCCTGCATAGATGGAACTCTTTTTAATGTCGTCAGCAATCGTTGGACCTACCTTAGCAGAGCTTGTAACATGTGTTCCGGTATAATCTGTCTGCATGAACAATGCTTTATCAAGCTTGCCACCTACAAGTGAATTTACACCCTCAAATAACTTGTCATTCACCTGGTTATGGGCAGCTGTACTATTGTCATCAATCAGGTAGCTAGTAGTAATATTGAACGTATTGACAGCATCTACAGATTTTACAATGGGTGCCCCACCAAAAGAAACTGTCAATGCATCTCGCAAAGCATCGGCATCAATTTTTTGAGCATTATCAAATGTAACATTGTAAGAGTAACCACCCCGGAAATCGACACCCAATTCAAAGCCACGCACAAAAATTGAAATCATTCCTATCAGGATGAATCCGATAGAAAAGCAATACGCAAATTTTCGTTTTGTCAACCAATCAACGTGTAAGTGAGCTAGAAAGTCCTTCGTAGGTTCAATCCAGAATGTCAATGTTTTTCCTTTTGCTATCCACCAGTCAAAGATCATGCGACTGACAAGGATAGCGGTAAACAGTGAAGTACATATACCGATAAGCAGAACAACTGCAAATCCTTTAATAGGTCCTAATCCAAAATAGACAAGGGCCAATGAGGAGAGTATCGTAGATACATTCGCATCAATGATAGCTGAATAAGAATGTTTGAATCCATCGGAGATGGATGATTTAAGACTCTTACCTGCCCTGATCTCTTCTTTGATCCGTTCATAGATAATCACATTCGCATCTACAGCCATACCGATCGTCAGTACAATACCAGCGATACCAGGCAATGTCAACACCGTACCTAATGAGGATAATGCGCCGAAAAGGAAGAATATATTAGCAATCAAGGCAATGATAGCTACGATACCTCCTCCTCCATAATAGAATACCATGAAGAGCAATACGAGCAAGGTAGCCACAATCATTGCGACCATGGATTTATTGATGTTTTCTTTTCCAAGTGAAGGACCCACTAAAGCTTCCTGGACAATGGTGATGTTTGCAGGTAATTTTCCAATTTGAAGAATGTTGGCAAGATCCTGTCCTTCCTGAATGGAGAAGTTTCCAGAGATACGACTGTCACCAGTTGTGATGGCTTCATTTACCCGTGGGGCAGAAACAACTTCACCATCGAGTGCGATTGCAATCTCACGATTGTTATCCTGGGCAGCTTTCGTCGTCATGTCAGCCCATGCTTTGGCACCCAGGTTGTCCATTCTCAATGTGACAGCTACCTGGTTAGTCATTGGATCCGGATTGGATGTTGCAGTTACAACCCTGTCTCCTTCAAGAGGTGCCTGGTCAGAACCACGTTTCATTTTTATAGCATACAGTTCATATTCGTCTGTGGCTCTGCCATCTTTATCATTAGAGGGCTTTGCACTCCACATCAATTTGGCATCCTGAGGAAAAATTGATTTGATTTCATCCCTGGCCAACATTTCACTAATTGCATTTATTTTATTCTTGTTGGCCACACCCATGACAGCAAATGGATATTGAATGCTTTTTCCGTCATAGAAATTGATTTTTAGTAATGATAACAGAGGGCCGCTGTTCGTAGCAATGTCATTGGTCACCGGGACTTCCTTCGTAACCATTTCAGAATCAATGATTGCTCCGGTTGTAGTATCATACTTCATGGTCCAGGATGTATCGATCCTAGTCAGTGCAGTATCAATGCTTGAACTTGTGGTATCACCTTCTGACAACTTCTTCAATTTAGCATCTGCTTTCGCAAAAGCTTCCATGATGCCCGGATCAGATACGCGATAAACGTCCCAGAATTCGAGCTTAGCAGTAGATTCTAAAAAGCCTCTTGCACGCTCATGATTGTCGATACCCGGAAGTTCGACAAGGATGAGGTCTCTTGTATTGTCAAGAGATACATTCGGTTGAACAACACCCAATTTATCGATCCGGTCTTTAAGCCGTTTAAATGTCAGGTCTACGGTTTCATTTCCTTTTTTCCTCAAAATGGACAAGACTTCCGAGTCAGAAGTTTCAAAAGTGATCTCTTCCCTTAAAGATGAATTTCTTGCGAAAATGGGGGCAAGTTTTTGGCCATCAGATACTTTAGCCCATTCCTGACCGAATAATGTGATATAATCCGATTGGGCGTTTTTTAGAGCTAATGCAGCGTTATCAAGCGCCAGATTAAATTTTGGATCCTTTGTCCTGTTTGCTAGGGTTAGGAGAAATTCTCTTAGATCGACCTGGAGTACGGCACTAATACCGCCTTTAAGGTCAAGGCCGAGGGCTATTTGTTGTCGTTTCAATTTCTCGTAGCTGAAATCTCCCAGGAGAGGAATTGAAATCACAGGTTCGCTGGACATTGAATCCAGGTATTCGGCCCTTGCGAATTTATGAGCAGTAATAATTGCGTTTTCGTCAGTCAGACCGGCTGTTGCTTGGATAGCAAATTTCTCGGCATCTCTCTCAACCTTTCTTGTAGGAAGTAAATAAAGATATTGTAACAAACAAACCGCTGTCAGTAGAATCAGGAAAAACCTGATAATTCCTTTGCCTTGCATATTGATTTTATTAGGTAATAGTTTCAGAAAAACTGGGCAAATATAGAGCTAATCCATGGACTCTATCTATGATGTCCACAATCTATTTATAATAGATTCATTTTGAACACATTAGAATTCATTTTGAGGGATTTTTGGGTCAAATATTATCAAATTCCGGATTCATAAGGACCATAACAGGTTTTCCTGAAACATGAAGCCTGTCGGTATTTCCTGGCTATTAAGCATTGAAGGTTTTGATAAAACATGTTTTCCTTAAATATGCTGATGTTTAAGGAAAACATGTTTTAGGTTAACACATTTCCATTTTCCACAACCAAAACCTCAGACTCTCTGATCCTTGCCTCTATACATCTCGTCACTTCAACAAAATGCCTAATATTGTGCCTGAATCAAGAAAAACTTAAAAACATGGATCAGGACCTGGGATTGTTATCGAAAGATGAATTGTCACAACTGGAAGATGCTTTTGCATACATCACCATACTCATCGCAGGAGCGGATGGCAAAATAGATGAAAAGGAAATCACCTGGGCTGAAAAGATAGCTCATATTAGATCCTATGCCGGTGATGAACGCTTAAAAGCATTTCATGAGGAGGTTGACCACAATCTTCATTCAAAGATCCAAACACTCATCAGCGAACTTCCAACAGAAGTTGCTAAGCGGAGCGCCCTGATCTCAGAAAAACTCTCCCAGTTGAATCCGATTCTTACATCGCTCGATCCTTACATCGGCGCTTACCTGTATAAAGGTTATGTAAGCTTTGCACAACGTGTAGCCAAGTCCTCTGGTGGATTCCTTTCGTTTTTTACCATCACACCTGAAGAGAAAAAATGGGTTGGCCTGCCTATGTTGAATGCTATTCTTTATGATGAAGGAGAAGAAGAATGAAACGAATGACGATTTACGAATAACAAATTTGGATACCGGATAGAAGGATGCCGGATACCGGACTTGTTTCATGTCTAGTTTCGATGTTTCAATTAAAATACAAGATTTCGCTTTTGAGACTGATCCATAATCTCAAAATATAATGTGCCTTAAATGCGTCATGAGTCCGTCATCAAGTATCCTTTTATCCAGCATCGAAAAAAAACAGAAGAAATAGAAAATCCTCTACACGTTTCGATTCACACAATTCAGATCCGTGAATGCTTGTTGTAAACGCTCCACAAAACTTTTCTCACCAGCACGAAGCCATACACGAGGATCATAATATTTTTTATTTGGCTTGTCCTCCCCTTCCGGATTTCCGATTTGGCCTTGCAGGTAACCTTCATTCTTTTTGTAATAATTACGTATGCCATCCCAGAAAGCCCACTGCATATCTGTATCGATATTCATTTTAACAGCACCATAGGATATGGCTTCCCTGATCTCTTCCTGGCTGCTGCCAGAACCTCCATGGAATACAAAGTTGACCGGATTATGTCCGGTGTTGAATTTTTCCTGGATATGATCCTGTGAATTTTTCAGGATGACAGGTTTCAAAGTGACATTACCTGGTTTGTATACTCCATGTACATTTCCAAAAGCTGCTGCGATAGTGAAATTGGGACTGATCTTAAGAAGAGATTCATATGCATATGCAACTTCTTCCGGTTGCGTGTACAATTTTGAATTATCGATTCCTGTATTATCTACACCATCTTCTTCACCACCTGTTACGCCAAGTTCAATTTCAAGAGTAATACCCATTTCGGTCATGCGACGGAAATAATTAGCACATATTTCAATGTTTTCATGAAGTGGTTCTTCTGACAAATCAAGCATGTGCGAACTATACAATGGATGTCCGTATTTCATAAAATGTTTTTCCTGGTATTCCAACATGCCATCCATCCAGGGCAATAAATTTTTTGCACAATGGTCGGTATGCATGAGTACAGTCACTCCATAAGCTTCAGCTATTAAATGCACATGTTCAGCACCGGATATTGCACCCAATACTGCTGCCCGCTGTCCTCCTCCTGTCAAACCTTTTCCTGCATAAAATGCAGCTCCCCCATTGCTGAACTGGATGATCACCGGAGATTTCACCAAAGCAGCTGTTTCCATCACCGCATTGATTGAGTTTGTTCCTATGACATTGACGGCCGGAAGTGCATAATGATTCTCATTAGCATGATGAAGCAAGTCAGCAACTTCCTGTCCGTGAAGCACGCCAGGTCTGAATAAGGTTGTGGTTGTGGTGGTCATGATATCTGAATTATATGTGGATTGTATTTTGGTAAAAATAAGGTTTCAATTTTTGAAATTACAATTTCCTTTCTGTGGAAATTATGTTTTTCATGCAGTAGATTTCTTTTTTCAGTTCAGATCACTCCTTTGAAGGCCAGGTATCTTTCTGCATCGAGAGCAGCCATACAACCGGTCCCTGCAGCAGTGACAGCCTGACGGTAAATTCTGTCTGCTGCATCACCTGAAACGAATACACCATCGATCTTAGTTCGTGTGCTGCCCGGTTCAGGAATCAGGTACCCTGAAGTATCCATATCAAGCCAACCTTTGAAAATGTCCGTATTTGGTTTATGACCTATGGCAACAAAAAATCCTTTCACAGGTAAGGTTGATTTTTGTTTTGTTTTATTATTGATGATGATTACGCCATCTACATCTTTGTCTCCTATGATTTCTTCAGCTTCTGAATTCCAGTGGATTTTGATGTTTGGTGTTTTCAGGACCCGTTCCTGCATGATTTTGCTTGCCCTCAATTCGTCTCTGCGTACGATCAGGTGCACGATGGGAGACAGCTTGCTTAAATAGATAGATTCTTCAGCAGCTGTATCACCTCCACCTACAACCGCTACATCCTGATTTTTAAAGAAAAAACCATCACAGACTGCACAAGCTGAAACACCTTTATTGGCAAATGTTTTTTCAGATTCAAGGCCAAGCCACTGCGCACTTGCCCCGGTGGCAATGATCACGGCATCTGCTTCAATTTCTTCATCTGAATCAGTCCAGACTTTGTGAACCGGTCCTGAGAAATCCACTTTTGTAATGAGGGCATACCTGACATCGGTACCAAAACGCTCAGCCTGAACCCGGAAATCTTCCATCATTTCGGGGCCCATGGCACCTTTCGGATAGCCGGGGTAATTTTCTACTTCTGTCGTAATCATCAGCTGGCCTCCGGGTTCGATCCCTGTATAAAGTACAGGTTTAAGGTTTGCCCTGGCAGCGTAGATGGCTGCAGTATAACCGGCGGGGCCGCTACCAATGATCAGGCAGTGGATTCTTGAGCTCATGCCAATGAATTTTTATGAATTTGTGATTGTTGTGTCTGTTTAACCAAAAAAAGGCAAATAGGTTATGGGTATCGCCGCAAATGTAATTGATTCCTTAATACCCTTTCAGCGGGCTGCTTTACCCATTAGTCTAAAGATTACCCCGGCATCAACCGGATATATTAACTTGTCTTGACTTTACAAATTGACCATGTTAGATTTTATTTACCCTATTAGTTATCTTATTTGCCTGACCGGCCTGATACTTTGGTTTTATTTTAAAGAAAACGGTTCGATCAGTCGCAAAATGAGCTCCGTTTTCCTGGTGTCTTTCCTGGTGTATCTTGTATCTCTTGCATTTACGGATGCAACACTTTCATACAAGCTGCTGATTCTTTGCAGGGATCTTTTGATCCTCGCTATCGTTTCCCAATTATTCAATTACGCAAGGAAAAATAGCCTTCTTGTTTTTGTATTGGCGATTGCGGTGTATGGCATGATCCAGTTTGTTGGATTCAGCATGTTATATGATACATTTCCTCAGGTCACAGAATCGGTTACAGCTGCTGATGATAATTTTGAACTGCTGGTCGAAACAAAAAACGGGTCTGTTCCTAAATCATACGATCGACTGATAAAAAAATACGGGCTTGTCATTGAAGCACCTTTTCAGCCATCCGATCCTTCATTAAGTAAGCTGGATGAATTTATTGCGATTGGAATTCCGGATGATGCTGAAGATGAAATGGAGACGATCGTACGTGAGCTCAGGCGATTGAGCGGAACAGAAGATGTGGAATACAATGAGACCATCACAATAGAAGTGAATGAAGTAAAAACTTCTGCACTTCAGGTCAATGCCAAACATGTCAATGATCCCATGGTGAGCAATCAATGGGGCTGGGACATGATACAGGGTGACCAGGTGCATGGTGTAATGTCATCCTCTCATCCTCATCCAAAGAAGAAAGCATTAATTGCAATTATTGATTCGGGAGTTGACGGTGCGCATGCAGATCTGACAGATCAGTATTTGTCGGGAGGCACAAATAATGATACGGACCCTCTTGGACATGGTACACACTGTGCAGGTATAGCAGGGGCTATTTCAAATAATGGGATCGGCATAGCATCATTGATACCGGATGCTTCGTATGTGCAGGTGACCAGTATTAAAGTAATGAATGCATTAGGGATCGGTAGCCAGGTGGCAACCATACAGGGAATGATCAAAGCAGCTGATATGGGCGCTGATGTGATCAGCATGTCACTGGGAGGTATTTCATCTGATACAAAACAAAAGGCCTACGAAGAAGCTGTTGCTTATTGCAATGCACATGGTGCGATAGTCATTGCGGCTGCAGGAAATAGTAGTCAGAATGCAAAAGATTATGCGCCTGCAAATGCAAAAGGAATTATTACAGTTTCTGCCATCGGTCCTGATCAGAAAAAAGCATTCTTCTCTAATACGGTAAATGATCTGAAATATGGAATCGCAGCTCCCGGTGTGAAGATCATGTCAACTTATCCGAATTCACAATACAAAGAACTGGACGGTACATCCATGGCTACGCCTATGGTAGCAGGCCTTGTAGGTTTGTTGAAATCTTTCCGTCCAGAACTTACAACGCAAGAAGTCTACACCATTCTATACGATTCTGGTAAGCCATTGCCGGATGGAAAAGCTTCCGGAAGATTGATCCAGGCTGCTGATGCATTGGAGAAAGTGTTGGACTAAAAATATTTGGTCCGCGTCCTTTTCTCGCACAGAGAGCACAGAGAAAAGATCACAGAGTTCACTGTTTAGATTTTTTTGGAATTCAGATTGGAATCAACCTTGCATCTTTACCTCTATGGGAGAGATTATTATATTTTCTCCGCGTACTCCGTGTTTATTATTCTCCGTTTACTTCGTGCGAATCAAGATCCGAAAATCTGGTTATTAAAATTTAAAATCGGTTTCACCAGATATATTTACAAGCTTTTTCAACTAATACTTTATCTTTTTCTAAATCGCCATTCATTTCGATGGTTATGGCAGCCATTTCATAATACGGCATTCTTTCTTCCAGCATCATTTTAATTTTTATTTCTGCTTCATGGGTATTTAGATTTTGCAGAAGAGGCCGGGTTGAGGTTTGCAATAATAAATTTGAAATTAATATTTCCATTGGCCATGACAAATGCATAGTGATACCGTGATCGTTCATCCATTCCATATTTTCAAAATGAGATGGTAGTCCTCCACCGGTTGCGATCAGGGCTTTCTCATAAATATTTGTTTGACGTATCACATCTGCTTCAAGCTCCCTGAATTCTTTTTCTCCCAGGGTTGCAAAAATACCTGCTATGGACATGCCGGTTTGTGATTCGATGACAAGGTCCGTATCAAAAAAAGGAACAAGCAATTTATCAGCCACATGTTGTCCAAGCGTTGATTTTCCTGTACCCATGAAGCCGATTAAGTATATGCGCATGTGTTAAAGGTAAAAAGTCTGAGGGTAAAGGTCTTCTCAGTGAGTTATTAGTTATAGGTTATAAGCAGTAGGACAGGTTATGGGTTATAGGCAGTAGGTCAGGTTTTAAGTTATAAGTAGTAAGTCATGTTATTATTTATAAGCAATATGTCAAGTCGTTGGTTGCAAGCAATAAGACTAGGTTTAACGTATTAATTTTAGTGAAATCCAATAACCACTAACCAACAACTTGTCCTACTGCTTCTAACCTTCAACCATTGCCCATTTTAAAGACGAGCGGAGTCGTAGTGAACGATTATCTTTGCCCAATCCTTTACAATATCTCCAGATGAAATTCGTCCCTTTAAAATATTTCTTTTTTATCAGTGCTATAAGTGCCCTATGCATCATGTCTGCATGTAAAAAGGAACAAGGACATGCTGTGAAGCCATCAGATCCAAATTACATTCCAAAAGGAAATCTGGCGGACATGGCATACAATCCACTGCGCAGTGACGGATCGATTGACAGCAGCTATCTGCCTATTTTGAAATGGGACGAAAATGTATATGATTTCGGGACAATAAAAGAAGGTGAGGTGGTGGAAAAGAAATATACATTTAAAAATATTGGAACAGCCCCCCTCGTGGTCCTAAATGCAACTTCTACGTGTGGCTGTACAATTCCTGAATGGCCGAAAGCCCATATTCTGCCGGATAGTACAGGGATCGTAACCGTGAGATTTAACAGTAAAAATAAAGAAGGCGCTCAGAATAAAGAGGTGACTATCTTTGCAAACACTTTACCGAACCGGAGTACCATTCATATCAAAGGAACGGTAGAAAAACCTAAATAACAATTTATGATATCACTCTTTATTTTACAATCCAGTCCTGCCAGCGGTCTAATCGGATCCCTGTGGCCCCTCCTGCTTATGTTTGTGGTGATCTTTTTCTTTTTTATCCGTCCCCAGGCAAAGAAGCAAAAGGAACAGGTTAAATTCCTTGATTCCCTTGATAAAGGTGATGAAATCGTCACTGCCAGCGGACTTATAGGCCGTATCAATAAAATAGAAGGCAGCATAGTAACCTTAACAATTGCGGAAAAAACTTTCATCAGAATTACGAAAGGATCTATTTCTAAAGATATGACGGAAGCCTACCGTAAATCGGTGACGGATACATCTGCAACTTCAGGCAGTTAGTTATCACTATCGTCAGCCGTGAAACGTGAGACGTGAGTGTGATTGCATTGAAAGAATACTATCGGTTTATGATCAGTTTTGAAACAGCATGTTCTTTCAGCCATGACCAATGCACTAAATAAATACCTCCGGGGATAGATGGATCAACCGCAAATTGTACAGCCTGGTGAGGACCTAATTTTTGTTTCCCCACAATATTTCCGTTTACATCGATCAGCGTAATCGTACATTTCTCACTCATCGGATTTGTCATTTCAATCAGATCTGACGCCGGATTGGGATGCAGCGATAAGGATGGATTATCAGTTAAAAGTATAGTTCCGGTTGGATTCAATTCGCTCCATCGTGCTTCGTATTCCTGACGAAAAATATTGGTGATCGACTGATCATGGATGATGAGGGTATTTTCATCATTGGTATTGTCAGCGCTTAGTGTCCAGTTGTGAGAACCTGATACGACAGTAGGATCTGATTCCGGATAGCCTTCATCGATGATAGCATACTTGTGATGAAAGAGTCCGGACTGATCATGAATGGCCACATTTACACCTGCCTGCATTAATCTTGAAAGAGCGAGAGAGGATGTACCTGCATCCTCTACAATAAGCCTAACTTCAATTCCTTTCTGATGAAGATCAATGATCTCATCCACAAGATCATCTTTGGTGATCAAGAGCAATCCAATTAACACCTGGTGATCGGCTGATCTCAATGCTTCAAGGATGTGACAAGTCGTTTCGTCCGATGGAGAGAAAAATGATTCAATGTGAATCCCATTAATCATAAAATCATGACCTGTGTTATCGGATTTTTGTTCTCCTGCTTTTGCATTTTGGTTATCTGGTTCACTACCCCACAGCTCATTAAATTCGCGACGGTAATTTAAAGCTAGAGCCTGATCTTTTATGAAATACGCATGATTTGGATCCGTAGTTAACTGGGCTGATGTAAAATTTGTACTGCCTGTCCATAACCATGCTTTGTCCGCATCATCAGCATCTGCAATGATAAATTTGTTGTGCATGATACCATCACCATGCCTGTACAAAACAGGGAATGGAAGTGTCCCGCTAAGAGCAGTATTTGAAGTTGACTCTTCTGCCACATATCTTACTGCAACTCCGCGCTGCACTGCCCTTTTAATTGCATCTACTATAGTTGTCCTGGAATCATTGTACATCGCAATATCCAAGGTGGAACTGATCTTGTCAATCCTGGCGATCACATCATCTTCAATGATCGATGATCCTGTGCCTGAAGGATGACTGCCATCAGAAAAGGATGCATCCACTGATTTGTCAAAAAAAATCTGGATAGGTGTAGTAAGGATTGAAGGGGCAGAAAAATAAGTTGTAGCGGAATAGATTGTATCAGAGGTTGTAGTTATCTGTCCCAACCTTCCCTGGTAAAGTTGACCGGATGTGAGATTGTTGAATGTGATGGATGTTTCTGTCAGACTTTTTTCAGGGAGTCCTAACTGATCAAAATTATTTGCACCGTACTCAACCCATGAATTTGATTCAGGATTAATTGTCCAGGTCAAAGAAGTCTTGTCATTGTTAAATGATACTACACCCTTTGGAATTATTTTACACGAAGTGTTTTGGCTCAATGACTGTGTCCAGAGTTGAAATTCATTTTCAACATTAACCCAGATGCCTGTTCCGGAAAGTGATCCGGTGGGTATAGACATTCCGGATTGAGCCATTACCAATTTGAAATTATTACCTCCTGAATCATACGATGTAGACCAATATGAATCAAATTTCGGTTCACAACTTGCGATGCTCATGCATGATATGTTGACTCGCATTGATTCATATGAAGCAAGATTTGTATCATTCAGATGAATCGCCTTTGGTGCTGGTAAAGGGCGTCCTGACTGGATAATATGAAATGAATTGACCGGAGTAATCTCAAGCTGTCCTTTGTAAATCGTCAAAACACCTGTAACCTCGATGGAATCGCCGGCTTTGACACCTGACAATGACGATGAATAAATGGAAATGCCTGCAGTCGCATCCTGCATGAACCTGATGGTTCCAAATTCATTACCGCATGTGACCGTTCCGGTAGTGGTTATAACCGAACCAACAGTTGCTAACCTGGCTGTTGAGATCGTCTGCTGACCGATGAGATTGGTCAGCATGAATAAAAAGAAGCCGAAACAAATAAATCTTCCGATATGAGTTGATTTTAAATGACTGATCACAAATTAGTAACCTTGACATTGTCTACCCTGAAAGTCGTTGTCTGACCACCCGGGCCACTGCCTACATATTTAAATCCAATGCGAACCGGTCCGGATAATCCTGTCAGCACGATATCTCCTGAGGGTATGAATGTGTTGTCAGGTGATCCCGAATTGGCAATCGTTGGAAATAATTGTGTCCATGTAGCACCGGTAACATCTGATCCATTGAAATTGGATGATATCCAGATCGAAAGACCATCATGTACATAAAAAGCTTTTGCAGTTTCGAATGTTATTTTTTTCGGAACAGTGGTGGAAATGGGTGGAGTGATCAACCAGGATTCCATTTCAGGAGCAGAATCCCCGAATGATGTAGCCTGGGCATAATGATTAGTCTGAAATATTTTTCCCTGCCAAAGCCTGGATCCTTTCACAGCGATATTGGACCAATCCGGAAGATCAACATTGTCATTGCTTCCTATCGCGTCGAAGCTCTCATCGACTACTATAGTACATCGCTCTCCTGTCAATGATAAATCATTCAGGTCGCGAATTGCCAATTGATAATCTCCATTAAAAATTCCTAAAACCCCAACTACACTACCTGAACCTGAAGGCGTCAAATCTGTGGCAAAGGTTGCAAAGTCGCTTGACCGGAGTATGATCCTGTCTCTGGAACAATCTTCAAGATTCAGATTGCCAAAAAAGTCTGCTATATAATATTTCACACCAACATGTGGAAAAATAAATTGCAGGTTTTCAAACCTTACCAGCGTACTGACATCAGCGATGGTTAATTCTGCGATTGTCTTTGTTGTTGGAATGACTGCATTGCCGTATGTAGCAGGAATCACATACTGGCCAAGGAGCGATTCAGGTATTCTGAGTATGCCCTTGCTATCAAAACCTGCGCCCAGTTGAGTGATTCCATTATAGTCTCCCAACCAGAGTCCTTTTGCTTTTACATACACTTTTCTGCCTACAGGATATAGATTATGTATATCAGACATTTCTACCCGTATTTCTATCCCGCCTGTTGCGTCTTCAATAATAAGTTGCTTAAAGAAATTACCCGTTGCGTCATCTGAAATAACCAAAGCGCCCAGGACAACATCATCGGTGATCTCTTCAAATTCTCCAAAGACGTGACGTGATTTGAGTTCAGCGATCGTTGTAGTCACCGGAATGTTTGGATCAATTCCTCCGGCAGGAGGTTGATCAAAATCCAGGTCAACACAAGCCATTGGGCTGATGATGAACAGTGCCATAACCAACAAAAAAGAGAAAGGAAAAGAACCGATATTATTTCTGAACATTGGAATTAATTTATGAGGGTTGTTTATATGATTTATCATGATATTGATTCTATTGATTATTGTCAATGAAAGGAATTAAAATTTCATGCTACCCTGAATGAAAAAATTCAGGCCTTGCATGTACGAATACTTCGCAGGAAATGTATTTGGATCCTTTTCTGCAAAATCATATCGCAGCTGCTCAAATCCATTACTGATATAATCTGTATTGTTCAGTAAATTGCCAACACTGATATTTAAAGCGAAAGATGTTCTTTCCAAAGGCCAGTTGACGAGCCAAGATTTATAAAATGAAAAATCAACTGTCCACGCTGGATCTAATTTCTCCTGTTGAAGGATTTCATTCCATCGGGGACTATAAGGTTCAACGAGATCAACACCCTGGTTGGTCCTCCGGACAGGGTTAAAGTCTACATAACTATCTTCATACCGGTTGACATCCAGGTAGAATGTCATGAAATGTTTAGTCTTATATGTTAATCCTGCTGTGTACGCTGTTTGCGGTGAGCCGGAAACATATAAATTTTTTGCATAAACTATAATATTCTGGACAAGCACCGATCCGTCATTGTCCTGTGTGATAGTGGCCAAAGGTCTTGATGTATAAATATTTTGTGCTACGGATGCAGCTCCATGGATACTGATGCCTTTTCCGGGAATGATGACATAGTCAAATGCTCCTTCGATTCCTTTATTCTGTTTATCTATGTTAGTCAGGCTGAAGTTGACAAAAGTCTTTGCATCATCATTATAAAAGCTGTAGGATTCAATGCCATGCTTTGTAGTGACAAAATAACCGGCCAATGAAAATTTAAAGTATGGCGCTTTCAGGTCATACCTGATTTCACCGGATTGGACGTTTTGTTTTTCAAGACCTTTAACAACATTGTCTCTTGTGCGGGGGGATACATATGCATTCCTGAAACTGGGTGCCATCTCTGCGACCACGCCTGAAACAGTGAGATAATTTCTTCCATCGAATTTGTAACGTAAAAGCGCTTTACCTGCAGGCAGCAGGAATTTATTTTTTTGGCTTTCACCGAATGAATTATCAGGAAATTTTCCATTTTGAGTCTGGCCATCTCTCCAGTAAATATGATTCTTTATCGAACCTCCTAATGCTGCTTCCCATTTATTGGTATTCAGCTTATAGGATAACCAAGCGGATTGCTGGCGCATTTTGGAAAAATAATCATAACCAAACTGATCTCCTTCATGGAGAATTCTATTAGGTCTTCTCAGATCATTTTGTTGTGCATTATCATTACCAGGAAAATCCTCGGCAGCAAATTTGTCCCAATCCACATAAAATTCACCACCCAGCAAGTCACCTACTTCCTTAAAGTTGTGTGTATTTTGAATGACTACGTTCACACCCAAAAGAAACTGGCTGTTATCCGATGGAAGAAACTGAAGCACAATGTTCCCGCTTTTTTTATCAATGTCACTATGTCTCTCTTCCAGGATGTATTGTGATAAAGCACCTGTTACATTATTTCCTTCAATGCCATCTGCATTCTCAATGGTAACATTACTATGAAGATTGACTTCATACAATTTATCCCATTGTATTTGTCGTAATGATTCATTTGCTGAAAGCAAGGCTCTCATTTGTTCGCTGACAACAGGATCATCTACATAGCTAGGTAATCTCCTGTAATAATCAGGTCTTGGATCATTGGCATTCAGCCAGTCCAAAGCTCCGGTACTATTTTCACCGGATTGATAACCTATTGAAGAAGTAACACTCAGCTTTTCACCTAAGGTCCAATCATGTCTGAGAATGAATAAAGGCTGGTGGCCCGAGTATACTCTTTGGTTTCGTTTTTTACCTTCCTGATAGCCCCAATATGAATTGTAATAATGATCATTTGCAAGATCATACATTTCCTGTATGGCGGTGCTGCTACCTCCCCTCTTGTATGGAGCACCCAGAGCAACCAGGTTAAGAGAATGCCTGTCACTCAACTTTTTACTTACTGAACCAAAATAAGACCAACCATCATAAAATGTCCCGGGAATATATCCTTCATGTGACCAACGACGTGAACCGGAAAAACTAAATGCCCATCCCGAAGATAAAAGACCGGTAGACCAGGTACCCATGATACGGTTGCGATAATTTCGATTAGTCACAGCATAGCTGAATCTCTTCTGCCTCCATTGAGAAGCTGCCCGCAAGTCTGTATTGAAGGTGCTTGCTACGCCCCCAAATCCCCAATCGGATTGTTCAGCGCCGATCACTTCAGCATCCTGTCTCATGACATCATTCAAACCTCCCCAATTACTCCAGTAGACACCCCCTGATTCGAGGTCATTGATAGGAAGATTGTTGAGATAACCATCGCTGTATTCTGCTTCCAGACCGCGCCGGTTAAACCTAGCAGGAGAAAACGTATAATTCGTAAGAGAACCGAAAAGATCATCACCAGATTGGAGAAGGCCAGAAATATTGATGTCCTCATTTTCATCATTGTCATCCAGGGTAATGGTAGGGAGATCCTGCTCTTTTTCAGACTGAACTGCTGTCGTCAGCAATATTTCACCAAGGTCAGTTGCGTCTGGAGTTGTGGTAGTTCCGCTGAATTCAGTGGTTTGGCCATTCCAGTCCAGGTATAACAGGATATCATCTCCTTTCAGGTGTTTTACTGAAAATTTTCCTTCACTATCAGTCACCGTATTGTCTGGTAATGAGGTACGTACGACTACTCCCGAAACCGGTTTCTGTGTAGATCCATCGATGATGATACCGGTAATGGTAGCTTGTGAAAAAAGAGTCCCTGTCAGGAGGGTAAATAGCAGGCAAGAGAGGTAATTCCGAAACATGGCGGCAAAGGTAACCAATCCAAGGTGTGTAAGAGCGTAAGAGGGTAAGAAAGTAAGAGGAGGTATTGGGATTTACATTTTGGATAAATGTGGTTTACATTTCAGAAAAGGATATCACCTCAATAGCGTAACATCCCCTAACCTTGTCTCCTGTCTGCCGTCTTCGAAAACTGCTATCATCCGGTAAGTGAATACTGCGGAATTGAGGGGTATATTTTTAAATGTTCCATCCCATCCGGCGTTTGGATCATTTGGCAGGAAATGTTGTAACGAGAAAACCATATTTCCCCAACGATCATATATGATGAACGAAGCGATTTCTTTCACATAATCACCAGCAGCAATGATTAGCCGGTCATTGATATTATCACCATTCGGAGAAAAAATATTAGGAACATATACATCAATATGCTTTTCAATAAAAATGATTACGGTATCGCTGGCTTCACATCCATCCACGCTTGTAACTGAAACAGATATTATGCCTGAATCATCAAGTCTTAGGGTTTGTGATAAACATGAAGGACATGGAAGATTTACTATGCCTGACCAGGTAACCGAGGAAAGAGAATCAATTGGTAAATTAACAAGAGCTTGTAGATAGACCGTATCACCCGGAAAAATAGTTATGTCAGGCCCTAAATCTACATTTACCTCACCGGATGAATGGATCATTATATTTTCATTGGCCACACATTGATTTGCATCTATGATAATCACTTGATACATGCCACCTGGCAGATCATTAAACACAGGTGATGGCTGAAAATGAATGCTGTCCAGTGAATATTGAACAGGTGATACTCCGCCAGATGAATTAATAAGAATGCTACTCTTTTGTTGTTCAAAACAATCAGGTTCAGAGATGATTATGTCAATCAAAAGCGGATCCGGTTCAACGATCATTATTTCACCTGTTGCCTGACACCCATTTGCATCGGTGATGGTTACAGTAAATAAACCTGAAGCAAGATCTTCGATATTTTGGTCCAGACCTCCATTTGACCAGGTAAACAAAAATGGCAATACACCGGAAACATTTGCAATGGCACTTCCATTGTTTTCACCATAGCAACGGATATCAAAGCCAGTAAAATCTGATGTCGAACTAACATTTAATTCCGGCAAAGGAAAAAGAAGGGTCTCGAAAACTACAATGCTGTCGCATCCGAATAGATTGATAAGTGTGTCTGAAACAACACCAATTTCATCAGGGTTGCAGGATGAGGTTGAAAAATAAGTCAGATCGTTTGGTGCATATTCAATTGTTTTAGTGACAATGCTATCGCAACCTTTTTGATTTTGCAACGTATCCACAAACACACCCAGGCTTGATGAATCACAGGAAGTGCTAAGGAGGAAAGTGTTGTCACTTAAGTGATAGGTGATCGTTGTTTCTACAATGCTGTCACAGCCAAATTTGCTTACCAGCGAATCTATAAATATTCCTGCTTCTCCTGAATCACAGGATGAATAAGTAATGAAGGTGTATTCACTGATCGAATATGTGATTGAGGTTTCCACAATGCTGTCACAACCATTCAGGTTTGTAAGGGTATCCACAAACACACCTGTGTCAGCAGAATCACAGGACGAACCCATCAGGATGGTGTAATCACTTTTTGAAAACGAAATTGAAGTAGTGACAATGCTGTCGCAGCCATATTGATTTGTCAAAGAATCAACGGATATACCTACTTCATTTGAATCACAGGATAAAGCTGTGATATTTGTCATAATACTATTTGCAAAAACGATGTTGACAAATAGTATGCTATCGCATCCATTTTGATTGGTAAATGTGTCTACAAACATGCCTGCCTGAGATGAATCACAGGTAGTGGTCGTGAAAAATGTAGTACTCCCTGCAACTAATGAAACAGTCTTTGTTACAATGCTGTCACATCCGAATTGATTATTGAATACTGATATAAAAACCCCTGCCTGTGCAGAATCACATGTTATATCATGCATCGAAATATGTTGAGAAGGCAGAAAGCTGACTGTGTATTGAACAGAACTATCGCATAAATGAATACTGTGATAAAGGATATTAAAAATTCCTGAGGAAGAAATCCAATTATTCCCAAGCAAAACACTATCTCCATCGCAAAAGCTCAATTGGGTATCCTGATCATAGACTGGAAAGACTTCTACAAACTGGTCCGGATCGGTGAGTTCAATACACGAGGGTTGAGAAGAAGTGACATTTGAAATGGAATACAAAATGTCATCAAGCGGAAGGTCTGTAAAAACAAAATTGCCAGAAACATCATTGAAAGTGAATGAGGAGCCCTGGTCAGTTATGATTTCAACAGTCAATGGAAACGGCGAGTCATTCAGGATAATCAGGCTGTCTTGTTGGTTTTCACATATTTCATCATCACCGGTGAGTGATATATGAATAATGGGTAGGATATCTAGTTCAACAGTATCCTGACCGGGACAATTCAAACCATCACTCACAGTAACACTATACACTCCTGCGTTGTCAGCACTTATTGTCTGGTCAGTCGAATTGTCGGACCATTGAAAGAATGCGCCTGAATTACCCGCATCAAAAGTGGTTGTTAGCCCATCGCATAATTCCTGATCTGGTCCAAGATCAACCTGTAGGGCCATTAGTTCTATCACATTGATAAAAGCAAAAGCCTGATTACTTAATGAACCAGCATTGGTTGTAAACTGAACCGAAACCGTACGAAGTCCCTGTGAAGGATATGGAGTGATATTATCATAAACCAACAGTTGTAGTGCATCTGTAAAGTCCTTTGAATTCGCATTCCCATTGTTTGAAAAAGTAATGGAATTTGTACCAGAACCTGAAACGCTAATACCCGGAACAGATCCTGTCATGATTAATACTTCATTTACACCATCAGGCAAAGGCGTATTTAGCATAATGGTCATTTCATTAATGATATCATCAAATAATACATTGACATCCTCATCAGCAACTTTTACACCGCCTGTTGTCAGGCAATTCAATGTAGCAGTATTGTAATCACTCCCAGGTGCACCAGAGCTATCATCGCAATCCAGATCAATTGTTATGCTGCAAGTTGCGGATGGGGTGAATTCTGAAGTTGTGACAATCCATGCAAAATCAACAGGCGTCGTACATAATGCTGTTATACTGCAATCAAGTAAATTGAAATTGTAGAGTGTATTATCAAAATTGTTGCCAATCAATGAATGACAAACAGGTGATGCTGTAAGCGAATGGGTTCCGGGAAACGGCGAGAGATTGCATTCTAAAATCGAATTCGCAGGATTCAGCGTATCAATCTTTATCAACCCTGCAGGTGATGTGCCATAAATTTCTCCTTCATACATGGCCAGTTCGTCAATGAAATATCCAATTGTACCGAGGCTTGTCAGGATTCCCTCATTTGCATTGAACCGGTAAAGCCAGGTGCTGCCATGATCAATAAAGAAAAGGATATAGAAAACACTATTGCCAATACCTGCAATGCCATTTGCGCCATTCGTAAGAATAGGTGGTGCATTGGCGGGAAATGGATAAACGCAGCTGAAATGTCCGCTGACAAAGTCCATTTTGTAAACACCGTAAGTCCCTCCGTTAAGATTTGAAGCGGCAGCATAAAGGTCTCCTTCAGGCGAACATGTAGCACTATTGATCACACAGTCACTCGCGAAGTCCAGTAAGAAAATGGGTGTTAGTTCGCAGGAGCAGCTTCCTGCATCAATCTGCACAGAATAAAGGGAGCTGCAATTTACGTCGAGTGCATAATAAGTTTGTGTATAAGCAATATTGTAGACGAAGACGAAACAGAACAGAATCAGGAATGTGATGTGCTTAATTAAAAAGTATCCTGATTCATTGTCACTCATAAATACACTGCATCTGGTGTGCCGATATTTTTATTCCTTAATTGCAGAAATCTGGACCCATTGATCTTTTTCGCTTGAATTCAATATCCTCATACTTTCAGTAGCGAGAGCTGAAGTGATGATTGGCACATCATCGAACATGATCCCTGAAATCAGCATATGACCATTAGGATGGAGCAGTGAGACAAGTTCGGATAAGTTATCCAATATCACATTCCTATTGATGTTTGCGAGGATGATATCATACTTTTCAGTATTTGCTTTTTCAATACCTCCCTGGTAAAATGTACACTGGTCACTGACACCATTCATTTCAGCATGTTCATAACTGTTTTCTATAGCTTCAGGTTGGATATCTACACCGATAATTTTTGCAGCACCTTCCATAGCAGCTACCACAGATAAAATTGCAGTGCCACAACCAAAATCGAAAACCGATTTTCCTTTGAAATCCACTTCAGACATAGCCTGGATCATCATGAATGTGGTGCCATGATGTCCTGTTCCAAAAGCCATTTTCGGTGAAATGGTAACAACATGCTTAAAGCTGTCTTCGATATTGCCATGGAATTCGGCTCGTATGTAGCAAAAATCATCGATCGCGACAGGATTAAATGAGCTTTCCCATACCTCATTCCAGTTTTTGTCAGGTACCTTCGACAATTCGTAATCCTCAAAGCTCACACCTTCATGTTCAGAAATAAATCGCACCATGGGTTCGGTGATATCATGTTGAAGGATATAACCTGTGATTTGATTTTCTTCTTCATGGAAGGATTCGAATGGCCATTCGCTTAACAGAGCAAGCCATATTTCACTATCATGGTTGCCCATTTCAAATTTTAAAGCGAAGTATTCAGGATTCATTAGGTCTTTGGATAAATTTCTCCTGAATATGCCTTCCAGGTATTCAATAAAAGAGAAGTGACGGTCATCGGGCCTACACCACCCGGTACAGGTGTAATGTAACTACATTTCGGCGCCACACGTTCAAAATCAACATCTCCTGCCAACCTGAAGCCTGATTTCCTGGATGGGTCGGGTATCCGGTTGATCCCTACATCGATCACTATAGCACCCTCCTTTACCATGTCGGGGGTTACAAAATTTGGTCTTCCGAGGGCAACGATCAGGATATCTGATTCAGCGGATATTTTTTTAAGATCAGGCGTTCTGCTATGACACATGAATACTGTTGCATCACCGGGAGTGCCTTTCCTTGATAACAGGATGCTGATGGGTGTTCCGACAATATTGCTTCTCCCCATCACGCAGCATGTCTTACCTGCAACATCAATATGGTATCGCTCGAGCATTTGCATGATCCCCATCGGTGTTGCCGGAAGATATGTAGGAAGGCCAAGTGTCATCAGGCCTAAATTCATCGGGTGAAATCCATCCACATCTTTATCAGGACGAATGGCCAATGTAATATCCATTTCAACGATGTGTTCCGGTAATGGCAATTGAACAATGAATCCATCTACTTCTGGGTCCTCATTTAATTGTTGCACGATTTCAAGCACTGCCTGCTGACTCAATTCTGATGGCCGTTGTATCAGTGTTGATTTATATCCTACGTCTTCGCAACTTTTGACTTTGTTCGTGACATATGATCTGCTTGCAGGATTTTCGCCGATGAGTACAGCCGCAAGATGAGGAGCGCGTTTGCCTGCAGCAGTCGCTTCAGTGACTTTTAATTTTAATTCCGATTTGATGGTTTCAGCCAGGGCGCTTCCGTCTATGATTTGCATGATTCGTTCATTTATGATTTACGTTGACAGGAAGTGTATTTATTTTCCGGTGACAAAATCTTCCCATCGATGTACCTACGATTATTCCTAAAAGTGCTCCACCTAAAATATCTGATGGAAAATGTAATCCCACATAAACCTGTGCAATAGAAATCAATGCAGCCCAAACCCACCACCCATGTTTCCAGCGATGCATATATTGACCAAACACAGCAATAAAAAAAGATGCGAGGCAAAAATGATTTGCAGCATGAGAAGATGGGAAACTGTAACCGCTTCCGCAATTCGCTCTTTCAATGACAGGTGGTTCCATATAAAGAACTCTGCAGGGCCTGGGTCTTTCAATAGCAGGTTTAATCAGTTTGGAACTTATCGTATCTGAGGCAAAAATAGACAGCCCGAGGCAGAATATGATCAGCAATGCACCGCGCACATGATGATTGAACATGATCCAGCAAAAAACAAGGACGTACAAAGGCAGCCAGAAATATTTATTCCGGAGGGCAGGAAAAATAAAATCGAACACTGCATTGCTCCAGTCATTATTAATCCAGTGAAACATGGACGTGTCCCAGTGAAGCAATATCTCCATCATCGATCAAATGTATAGTTTTACGCGGCAAATTCAATTTCAATAGCTGTGTCGTTAATCAAATCAGTAAGTGGTATCCGGGGAACAATAGGTGGAAAGCCCGGAGAAAACCTAACCCCATCAGACATCGTAGCATTTGTAGCAGCTTATGGCACATGGCTTAGGAACGCATTTGACCATCCTTCCGTCGTCATTGGAAGGGATGGCAGAATCTCCGGAGAATTGGTGTTGCAACTTGTGACAAGCACTCTCCGGGCGATGGGCATAGATGTGATCGATCTTGATTATTCGACCACGCCATCTGTAGAAATGTATGTCATCACATCAGGTGCAAGCGGTGGTATCATCATCACAGCAAGTCATAATCCTGCCGACTGGAATGCCCTGAAATTTTTGAATCATGAAGGCGAATTTATCAGCCAGGATGCGGGTGAAGAAATCAAACGCATGGCTGAAGCCGGTAGCATTGATGCTGAGTACACAACTGTGGATTTACTTGGCAATGTCACACATGTCCACGATGCGATAGCGCAACATATTGAATCTATTCTGAGACATCCGCTCATAGACGCAGAAAAGATTAAGTATGCAAATCTGAATGTGGTGGTGGATTGTATCAACAGTACTGGAAATATCAGCATACCTCCTCTTCTTGAAAAATTAAGTGTCAGGTATACTCTTTTGAATGATGGCCATTATGGCCAATTTGCTCACAACCCAGAGCCTCTCGAGCATCATCTCCGCGAATTGATCAATGCAGTAACGGAAACAAAAGCCGATATGGGGATAAGCGTGGATCCGGATGTGGACAGGCTTGCACTTGTGTGCGAGAATGGAGAATTTTTCGGTGAAGAATATACGTTGGTTTGTGCAGCCGATTACGTGCTGAGCCATACCCCCGGGCCATTAGTCACGAATTTATCTTCGAGCAGGGCTTTAGGTGATCTTGCAAAAGCAAAAGGAGTTGAATGCTATTACGCTCCTGTCGGTGAAGTTCATGTGGTGAAAGAAATGAAGCTGAGAAATGCAGTGCTTGGTGGTGAAGGAAATGGCGGGATCATTGATCCGGCACTTCACTATGGCCGTGATGCTCTCATGGGGTTAGCATTGATATTGATGCATATGGCTGAAAGTGGAAAGAGCCTTTCAGCATTGAAAAAAACTTATCCTGAATATCTGATGGTAAAGGATAAGATCACATTTAATCCGATGCAATCTGCGAAAGGACTGATGGAAAAGGTGGCTGAGCATTTTAAGGAGCATAATCTTGATCACCGGGATGGATTAAAGATCGATCTGGAACATGCATGGGTTCAGCTGAGGAAGTCGAATACTGAACCGATCCTTCGGATTTATGCTGAGGCGAGGACATTGGGGGAGGCACAGGAATTGGTGGATGTGGTCAAAAGGATGCTGTCTGTGGATTGAAATCCAGGAAGTTTTAGTTTTAATATTCTGATAATCAATTATTTAGTATTTGCCTTAAATACGTTTAGTATTTGCCTTAAATATGTTTAGTATTTGCCTTAAATACATTTAGTATTTGCCTTAAATACGTTTAGTATTTGCCTTAAATATGTTTAGTATTTGCCTTAAATATGTTTAGTATTTGCCTTAAATACGTTTAGTATTGGCCTTAAATATGTTTTGATCTTCATAGGTCATGGGTTTCAGAATCCCTTATTTAATATGTGCCTTAAGTATATTTCAAGCCTGCCTTAAACATTATACAGACCGCATTAAAGAAGTTTGACAAATATCCTGAGCTCTCCACAAGTTTGTCTGTTTTAAGGAGTTGCTTACCTTCGTACCCTCATTTACAACCATGGGAAGAAGAGTTTACCTCGACAACGCTGCAACCACTCCATTAAGACCTGAAGTTCTGGAGGCTATGATGCCATACCTGACTGGTCATTTTGGCAATCCATCCTCCATCCACCAGGACGGAAGGACCACCCGGGCAGCCATTGAAAGCGCAAGAAAAACAGTGGCAGGCTGGATAGGTGCCTCAACAGGCGAGATATTCTTTACTTCGGGAGGTACGGAATCCAATAACATGGCCATCAAATGTGCAGTCTCCGATCTGGGCGTAACAAGGATCATCACTTCACCTACAGAACACCATTGTGTCAAGCATTCAATAGAACATCTCCTGGCAAAAAAAGCTGTTCGCGTTGATTTTGTGAAAGTGGATAAATGCGGATTACCGGATTTCGCACATCTTGAGTCCCTGCTGGCAACGGATAAAGGCAAAACGCTCGTCACACTGATGCATGCCAATAATGAACTCGGATCCATGCTTGACCTGCAAAAACTATCGGAGCTATGTCATCAATACGGTGCCTGGCTGCATAGTGATACCGTTCAAACCGTAGGCCATTTTCCTGTCAATGTAAAAAACACACCCATTGATTTTATCTCCGGGGCGGCTCACAAGTTTTACGGACCGAAAGGAATAGGATTTATTTATATCAATAGCCGATGTCATATTCATCCATACATTGATGGAGGTTCGCAGGAAAGGAATATGAGGGCCGGTACAGAAAACATAAGTGGAATTGTCGGCCTTGCGAAAGCTTTGCAGCTAGCGTATACAGATCTTAAAGAGGATATTGCATATATCAGTGGTATCAAGCAATACATGAAAGAGCAATTGCAGGCAGCTTGTCCTGGCGTGCTCTTTAATGGTCATCCGACTGAAAGCTTATATACAGTGCTCAATGTTTCATTTCCTCCCGGTCCACAAACTGAATTGATGGTCATGTCACTTGACATTGCAGGTGTGAGTGCAAGTGGAGGGAGTGCATGCAGTTCAGGTGCTGAAACGCAGTCACATGTCCTGGAAGCGCTTGGACATCCTGCTGACAGGAAAGCAGTTCGTTTTTCTTTCAGCCGCAATACAACGAAGGATGATATTGATTTTGCTGTAGATCAGATCACCGCAATTCTTTCCGGCGGCGTACACGCTGTCATATGAGAGAATCTGAAGGAAGGGAAAATATTCCTGCCGATAACAGTCCGGAATTTATCTCATCACTTATTTCTGCAGCTTACCTGCGCATACATCAGCATCTTCTTCCTACACGCCTTCTCCGCGATGAAGGATTCCAATTGTGGCTGAAGTGTGAAAACGAGCAAAACACAGGTTCATTCAAATGGCGGGGAGCACTTTCAAAATTGAGCACGCTTAAACCGGGTCAATCTATCGTGACAGCATCCACCGGTAATCATGGATTAGGAGTTGCCACGGCAGCAAAGCTTTATAATCTCAATGCAAAAGTTTTTGTGCCTTCTTCTGCAGCTCAGAAAAAAATCGAACGTCTCCAGCGTTCAGGTGCTGATATAGTTTTGGTAGATGGTGATTCACTTGAAGCAGAACTGGCCGGAAAAGCATTTGCTGAAAAAAATAATTTGCAATGGGTCAGTCCTTACAATGACCTGGATGTCATTGCCGGACAGGGAACGATCGGTTATGAAATTGATGCAGAGCTTCCATTTATTGACAAGATCTATGTGACTGTTGGAGGTGGCGGATTAATTTCCGGTATCGGATCGTGGATAAAACATTTCCAGCCTTATGCTGAAATTATAGGATGTCAACCAGCCAATTCTCCTGAAATGTATCTGAGCACCATTGCTGGGCATGTGGTTACAGCTCCGGATGCTAAACCTACTCTTTCAGATGGTTCGGCTGGTCCTTTAGAGGAAGATAGTATCACCTTTGGTATTTGCCAACAGTTGATTGACCGCTTTATACTGATTTCAGAAGATGAGATAAAAGCAGCAATCAAATACCTGTATTCAAATCATGGTTTGGTAGTTGAAGGTGCAGCGGGAGTTGCTATGGCAGCAGCTGTGAAAGATTCTTTTGGTGAAAAGGATACTACATCTGTTGTTGTTCTTTGTGGAGGGAATATTGATCCTTTATTGCATCAGGAGATTTGCAGGGAATAATTTGCCCCTAAATCCCCTAAAGGGGACTTTTGTCTTGCCTAAACATGTAAATTATTATTCAAGAATAATTGAATGCCGGTCTTAAAAATCTTAAATTTTAAATCTTAAATCCAAAATTGACATTTCCTTTTCCCAAAATTAAACTGTGTACATGGGACATTATCGCCATCCTGATATGTTCCATTCCTGCTTTTTATTTACTGGGGACTCCTGCGATTTATATCTGGGATGAAGCAGTGTATGCTAATGCTTCCTTGGATATGAGCCAGGGCCATTCATGGTGGGTACCGATACAGGATACATATAATACCAAGCCTCCGCTTGTACTTTGGTTGCAGGCCATTAGTTTAAAAATTTTTCCATGGCCTGAATTTGCAGTCCGTCTTCCCTCTGCATTAGCGGTTACAGGAATATTAGTACTCCTGGCTACGGCCTTGAAACGATGGGGCTTTTCGCAGTGGACAAGAATACTGGTGTTGGTTTGTTTTGTGGGCAACGAAGGATTTATCAGGAATCACATTGCACGCACAGGTGACCTGGATGCAGTGATGACTTTTTTTGTCGTTGGCTATTCGCTTGTTGCGTTGGATGCCATTCACTTTCAAAGATGGAATAAAAAATACCTGCTATTGTTTTTTGGAATGGTGATATGTGCATTTTATGCAAAATCTATTGCAGGCTGGATGATGCTCGGGCCCTTAGGTATTGTCTGGTTGTTATCACCAATGAGAAAAGTACTGTATGCCAGACAATTTATATTAAGTGCAATTCTGGCTGGTGCCTGTTGTTTATTTTATTACATAAGCAGGGAAGTTATACAACCCGGTTTTATCAGCCTGGCCTGGCATTCCGAATATTTGCGGATGTTTAAGAATGTGATGCCATGGCACGAACATGGATTCGGTTATTATTTTAAAAATTTTACTTTTCTCCACACCTTTTCACCCTGGATATATTTCCTGTTGGCAGCTATCGCTTTTAGTTTATTTATTTTGAAAGATAAATTTTATAAAGATCACCAGCTGCGATGGATCATTATCAGCCTCGGATATATGATCCTGATTTCGATACCCGCTGATAAGCTTGAGTGGTATGACGCACCTGTCTACCCTTTCTTTGCATTCATCCTGGGAACTGTTGCTGGGCAAATGACAGAACGGATTCCAAAGCAATGGAGGATCATATGGATTGTACCCATTCTTTTAATTTTCTGGCGAAAAATTATTTTCATAAAACATGATATACAACCACGTCATCCTTTCGAATATGAAGGTGCCATGCTCAGGCAAATTAAAGACATGGACTCAATAAAAGTTTTTATGCCTGTAGAAACTCAGGAGCACCGTCTTCAATTGGATTTTTATAGAAAAATCAAACAGAAGGAATCCGGAAAAAGCATTGAAGTTTTGGAGGCTATGGATCAGGTGAGTATAAATGATCATCTAATCATCAGTGATGATAATCTGAACAAACTCAAAGAGGGATTTAATATAAACATCGTAAAAGACATGAATGGGCCTGGATCGGTAGTAAAAATTACTGCTAAAAAATAGTAAAGCTGGAGGTATTTAATTCAGGTGAAAACTATCTTTTTCATAGTCATCACTTATCAGAAGGTTAATGATTAAAGTTCCGGCACAGTCTGTCCTTTCAGGACGAAATATTCTATAGGTGGCTGTGAAACGTTATCCTGTGTAACAAGAATTAATGCCTGGTAAATTACTTTCTTTAATGTTTCAAATTCGGCAGGTTTCCGGATGTAATGCTGGGCACCATTTTTATGCAGGTCACCAGCTATATATTGTTCAAAAGAAGTTGAAAAAATAACTACGATCAAATCCTTCAGGTCCGGATGATGTTTGATTTCTGATAAACATTGAAAACCATTTTTCCTTGGCATGTTCAGGTCAAGGAAAAGGACATGTGGAAGCCTGACTGTTCGTTCCAATAGAAGCGTCATTAACTGATCTCCGTCATGGACAGTTGTGAGCATGGTATTCAGAGGAAGCTCGTTTAATGCGTCTTTGAAGAGTTCACAATCATCCTTATCATCATCCGCCAGCAGGATATTAAACTGTAATAAGCTCATCCGGCTAATTTAGCAATAATCTGATGGTTGATAAAATGGAAGAAGGAATACACCATTGAGATGCCAGCATATAGAAAAACATCAGCATCAAAAGCCTGTCAAATATCCTATGCCCAGGTGAACGCTCCTGTTTTTTGAAGCATTCACTCTAATGACATCAGATAAACCCATGTATACACCGTATTCGGCAAATAACCTGTTACGTCCCACATTATATTCGATCCCTAAGCCGGTATGTATACCCCGATCAGAAAATTCAATGAATGATGTTGGTGGGCCGGGACTTATTATTGATGTATTTGTCTGGACAACACTTGTTAATTTGGCAAAGCCAAAGCCGGCTTTCACATTCAACTTTAATTTTTCATTCCACAAAGGATACCTGCCTGACATCATCAATGGAAGTTCAATATAATTCAATCGTAAGGTAGTTCCATTCGGTATCTCTTCAAAAAATGTAAAAGAAGCGCCGTTTACCCGGGTTACAAATCCCGGTTCTATTCCAAAGCTGAGATATCTGCCCACTTTGAAGTAAGCAAGCAGGGAAAACTGAAACCCATTTCTATGGATATATTCATCATTGTCTTCAAATGCGATATTAGCTCTCCACGCTTTTGTATAGCCTGCTTTGACACCAATAGAACCCTGGCCATTAGAAAACAATATCATACCAGAGACAAAGAGTAAAATCAATGAAATGCGCAGCAGCATGGATTGAAGCTATTTTACTAATGATTGCTATGAAATAAAGATATTTAAAAATGTTCTAAATTCTCATACACACAATTAGTATTAATCTACTTTTAAATATTTCAAAATAGATTCATTCAATTTTATTGCTTCCGCTCTTCCTTTCTCTGCAAAATCACTTCCATTGCCTGCATACAAAATGCTTCTTGATGCATTTATAAGTAGCCCACCCTGGTGATTCATCCCTGCATTACAAATCGCTTCAAGATCTCCTCCCTGTGCACCGATGCCCGGTACCAGGAAAAAGTGTTCAGGATACTTATCCCGTATGGTTTTTATTTCAGCAGGATGAGTTGCACCAAGCACATACATCGTATTGTCTGCACTACCCCACTTCGATGATGTTTCCATTACCTCAGCATAGAGTTTTTTTCCGCTGCGCAATTCTTGCTGTTGAAAATCACTACTTCCTTCATTTGATGTCAATGCCAGGATGATGACCCATTTTCCTTCCCGGTAAAATGGCTTCACACTATCACTTCCCATGTAAGGGCTGACCGTAATAGCATCACATCCCAAAGTATCATACACAGCACGTGCATACATTTCTGATGTATTACCAATGTCACCACGTTTGGCATCGGCTATGATCAGGTGTGTGCCAGGAATGAGTTGAATGGTCTTTTCAAGAATATCCCAACCTTTCGAGCCAAGTGATTCGTAAAATGCAAAGTTCAGCTTATACGAAATGCAGAGGTCATGTGTTGCATCGATGATCTCCTTATTGAAAGTGAGTAAATCCCCGTCAAGTGCTGAAGGTATTTTTACAGGATCTGAATCCAGTCCGATAGTCAGAACAGTCCGGCGGTCACGAATGAATTGTGCCAGGTATTCTCTGGTCTTGAGCATTTCAGGATTGAAGGCTGTTGATAGCGATAACGGCGAGAACCTGTGGAGTCCTGGATTTGACAATTTGTTCAACACCGGCTCTCATGGTCATAGCAGACATCGAGCAGGACTCACAAGCACCCACCCACCTGACTTTCAATGTCATCTGATCCGTCAATTCAACAACTGCTACATCACCACCATCTACTGCAAGATGAGGACGTACTTCATCCAATGCAAGCTCGATCTGATGGAGCAATAAGGTTTTTTCCTGGTCTAACATGAGAATACAAAAGTAGGCTTTCTTTTCAGAAGGTAAGAGGGTAAGACAGTAAGAAGGTAAGACAGTAAGAGGTATAATAGTAAGAGGCAAGATAGTAAGAGGTAGGATAGTAAGAGGTAGGATAGTAAGAGGTAGGATAGTAAGAGGTAGGATAGTAAGAGGTAGGATAGTAAGAGGTAGGATAGTAAGAGGTAGGATAGTAAGAGGTAGGATAGTAAGAGGTAAGACAGTAAGAGGTAAGACAGTAAGAACGCTTAACAAGTCAATTAGAAAATAAATTAACCATTTAAACTAACAACCAGTCTTGCTACCAACGACCAATAACCTGTCTTACTGCCAACAGCCAATAACCAATACCCAGTCCTACTTCCAATAACCAATAACTAAGTCTTTATTTCAACCATTTTTGTGGGACCAATATGCTGGTTTCTCAAAACTGTTTGTTCGTGAAGGGCTTTTGCAAGATTAATAAACCTTTCTTGCAGATCACCAGTGTCTGATTGAAGGACTGCAGGTTTTCCCGTATCACCGTATTCTCGAACGGACTGGACAAGTGGAATTTGTGCCAGCAATTTTGTTTCTCCGAGCGCAGCTAATTTTTCTCCACCTCCGCTTCCAAATATCAGGTATTTATGATCTGGTAATTCAGCCGGTGTGAACCAGGACATATTTTCAACCACCCCGAGTATAGGAACATTCAATGATTCGAGCAGGAACATGTTCATTGCTTTTACAGCATCCACTACGGCTAATTCCTGAGGAGTGGTTACAATGATAGCGCCTGTAAGTGGGACTGTCTGAACCAGTGTCAATTGGATATCACCGGTTCCCGGAGGAAGGTCTATGATCAGGTAGTCAAGTGAAGGCCAGATCGTATCCCTGATAAATTGTTTAATGATGCCGGCTAGCCTTGGGCCACGAAGGATCACAGCCTGTTCAGGCTCCACTACAAAACCAATAGACATGACAGGCATTCCGTAAGCTTCTAATGGGATTATCTTATGGGCACCGTGTACGACCTGGACTTTTGGTTTTTGGCCCTGTAGACCTAGCATGGTCGGCGCAGATGGTCCATAAAGGTCAGCATCCACAAGCCCGGTTTTGAAACCCAGTTGTTGAAGACCGAGTGCCAGATTGACGGCGATGGTGCTTTTCCCTACTCCACCTTTCCCGGAGGCAATCGCAATTATATTTTTTACGTGAGGAAGAGGACTTTGCGGGCCGGCTTCTTTCTCACCGCGTTGCATATGAATATGGACTTCGGCTTCAGGATAGACTGCCTGAATAGCTCCAATGCAGGCAAAGTTGAGACTTGATTTTACAGCTTCCGGCAGATCGGCGGTGGCTAATAAAAACTGGACCTGGTTATCCTGGATCTTCAGATCAGTCACCATTCTCCTGCTGATGATGTCCTGGCCAGTGGCAGGATCAGAGACTGTGCTTAATGCGGATACTACTTTGTTGTTGTCAATAGCCATAGTTGTTAGGAAAGACCCAGCTGATCATAAGCATTCATCACTTCCTTCACATGTCCCGATGATTCATGCAGAAGTTTCATCTCATCAGTGGTCAAAGACAGTTCAATCACGGATTCAACACCATTCCTTCCCAGCTTCACAGGTACACCCAGGTAAACATCGTTCAGGCCATATTGACCTTCAAGTTTTATACAGCAAGGAAGGATCCTTTTTTCATCCCTGATGATCGTAGCTACCATCTGGGCTGCGGCAGCACCAGGAGCATACCAGGCAGACGTTCCCATCAATTGCACAAGTTCGCCGCCACCTTTTTTAGTTCTATCAACAATAGCTTCCAGTGCAGCGGCATCAATCAATTCTGTAACAGGTATCCCTGAGACAGTGGTGTAACGTGGTAAAGGAACCATTGTATCTCCATGTCCGCCCAACAGCATCGCCTGTATATCACGGGGAGATACATCCAGTGCCTCAGCCAGGAAAGCACGGTAACGAGCTGTATCCAATACACCCGCCATTCCTATCACTCTGTTTGTAGGCAGACCCGAAACAACATGAGCTGCATAGGTCATCACATCTAAAGGGTTGGACACGACTATCAGGATGGCATCCGGACTATGTTGCAGAATGGATCTGGTGACAGATGAAACGATCTTAGCATTTGTAGAGATCAGATCATCTCTGCTCATGCCCGGTTTTCTTGGTACCCCGGCAGTAATGACAGCTATATCAGAATCTGCGGTCAGCGCGTAATCACCCGTGCCGGTTATTCTCGTGGAATAGTCATCAACAGGTCCCTGTTGCCAGGTATCAAGCGCTTTCCCTTTGGCCATATCAGCCATCAGGTCAAGCAGAACTATCTCATTTACAATATTTTGATGGGCTAATACATTGGCCACAGTGGCACCGACATTTCCGGAGCCGACAACAGTAACTTTTGACATGATAGAAGATTATTGATCAGGAAATCGTGTAATATGTCGGCAAAACTAAAAAGAATTCAGCATCAAATTTTAATCAGGGCCAATTCAATGAGTATCTTTGCACACTTAAAGAAAAACAGATATGTCAAGATTGATTTTAGCCATTTCAGGTTTCCTTTTGACGACTATAGCGTCCGGTCAGTACTGTGGAACACCTCAAGCACCTTTACTGGAAAGAGTGGATGAGCTTAATAAATCCCTGCCGTTCACTGGAAGGAGCGCTCAAAAATATATTCCGGTTACTTTTCACCTTGTAGCCAATAGTGCCGGAACCGGAAGAGTGCCTGAAGAGGATGTCTTAAAACAAGTAGCTGGTCTCAATAATCAATATGGTGATCAAATGGCGGTTTTCTACATTGACCATTTCAATTATTTTGATAACGATGCCGTATACAATACACCCGCGTCTGCGGCTGCTGTCACCCAGATGCGATTGAGAAAGGATAATAACTCTATCAATGTTTTTATCACTAATCAGGCAGAAAGCGGTAATGAAACTCCCGGCGTTGTATTAGCATATTTCCAACCGAATGAAGATTGGATCGTCGCCAGAAGGGATAGGATCGGTTTAACCTCATCCACATTGTCGCACGAACTAGGACATTATTTCAGTCTTCCCCATCCGTTCTCCGGTTGGGATTGCCATCCTTATATTGAAACTGAATACACTAACCCTGTGAACGTCAATTTTACCATTCCTTGCGATAATGGCAGCGGCTCAGCGCTTATAGAATTACAAGATGGATCTAATTGCCTAACTGCAGGCGATCATATCTGTGATACTCCTCCGGATTATAATTTGGGATTATTATACCAGAATGGCTGTGCACCAAATACGAAGATCAAGGATAAAAACAATCAACTCATCACACCCATTGTGAATAATTTCATGAGCTATTATAATGATTGCGCGAATTATAGTTTCACAGACATGCAGAAGACATTGATCAATGCCAGCTTTTTTTCTTCTCAGCGTGCATACATTCGTACCGGCATTGTTCCCAATACTACACCTGTGACGGGCCCTGTCAATTATATCTCTCCTATCAATGGCATTTCCACACCGGGGATCACTGATATTGTGCTGGATTGGGAAGATACTCCGGGAGCAACCAATTACATGATCCTGCTCTCAAAGTTTGCTTCATTTACGATTGAACCACTAAAATATTTTTCGACAGAATCTACAGTTACCATTCCAGTCGATCTGACCGAGGGCAGGTTGTATTACTGGAAAGTCTGGCCGTACAATCATTCTCAGACAGGTGCGATGTATAGCGCAACGCAGACATTCGTTGCAGGGGGTGGAGTTGGTGTAAATGAAATCAAAGAGATCAATGGATATTCATTGAATCCAAATCCAGCAAGACTTAATCAGGAAGCTATTCTGACTATCACTTCGATCAAATCTTTTGATGCAGAAATGAAGATTACCAATGCATCGGGACAGGTAATGTCATCCACATCATTACAAATTCCTTCCGGAGATTCCAGTCATGTGATCAACACTTCAGATTTTGTTCCCGGCATTTATTTTGTGATGTTGCATTCTGCAGGAGGAACGTTGGTGGAGAGACTTCTTGTGAGTGAGTAGTGAGTAGTCAGTAGTGAGTAGTCAGTAGTGAGTAGTGAGTGTCATGTGTACGTGAGACGTGAGACGTGAGATGTGTGAGATGTGTGAGATGTGAGGAATTTGACGATTAATTATTGCTATTGACCTATAAATTTCTCGCAAAAACACCCAGGTGTTAATAATTACAAAAATTGTTTTTTGCCAATTGCCTATTGCTTTTTGCCAATTGCTACTTGTACTCAACAGTAGGCTCGGCTTCATCACCGGTATTGATCACCACTTTCGCAGCATCAGGTGTTCTTTTCACCTGCCCCATGATGTAAGCTTTCACACCGAAGGCTGACGCAAGATCGAGGATTGTATTAGCAGATTTCTGATCGACAAAGAGCAACATGCGGATGCCCATGTTGAACACCTTATACATTTCTGCAAGTGAAGTATCGGAAGATTTCCTGATCATTTCAAAAAGAACGGGTGTAGGTGGTACAGAATCTATGTGAACTGCAACACCTGGCGAAAGAAATTTCAGGACTTTGCTATACGCGCCACCTGTGCAATGTATAATTCCCTGGAGACCTTGCCTGTATTCACGTATGATAGGCATAAGGATGGGTAAGTATGTTCTTGTAGGTGAGAGGAGAAGCTTCCCAACAGGTATTTGCTTGCCATTTATATCAACAGTGTCCGTGAGTTTCCAAGGTCCGTTATAAACGAGATTTGGATCGGTTTCCGGACTAAAGCTTTCAGGATATTTCTGAGCATAACTGTTGTGGAGCATATCATGTCTTGCTGAAGTCAGGCCATTGCTGCCAATTCCGCTATTATACTCATCTTCATAGTTAGCCTGCCCATCAGAAGCCAATCCGATAACGACTGCACCTGGCTTTATCTGGTTGATGATCAGATCTTTTCTGTGCATGCGGCCAAATGCAGTGATACCCACATCGATAGTCCTGACGATATCGCCGGTATCAGCTGTTTCTCCACCGGCATGCTTAATGGATATCCCTCTTTCGCCCATCTTATCAATGAAAGCAATCGTTCCTTCCACTATTTCTTCTATGATTTCACCTGGGATGAGGTGCTTGTTACGGCCTATGGTGGATGAGATCAGAATGTCATCAAGGCAACCCACGCAAGCCATATCATCCAGGTTCATAACCAGTGCATCCTGGGCAATTCCCCGAAAAACTGATAAATCTCCTGTTTCTTTCCAATAGATATAAGCTAAGCTGGGTTTAGTACCTGCCGTGTCTGCATGCATGATATTGCAGTAATCCGGGTTGCTGCCGGCTACATCGGGCAATATTTTACAGAAAGCATTCGGATACAATCCCTTATCGAGATTTCGGATGGCCTGGTGAACTTCTGTCTTAGAGGAAGAGGCACCTCGCAGATCGTATTTTTCAGTTTCAGGTATCATGGGGTTCGCAAAGATGCATTATTTTCAATAATGAAGGTTAGTAAGTCTCTTTTTCATGGGAATAAGGCGAAAAGTTTTTTTTTGGTATACAATTTGTTATAATATGTTTATCGCCATTGCGACTGTTAAAACCAATCTGAAGGCCACTTCATTCTAAGGGATGGGGTGGTTTTTTATTGAATTGAGAATGGGGAATTAAAAATTTGAAATTCGGAAAAGAATCAAGAATCAAGAATCAAGAATTCTGAATTTAGAATTTAGAAGTGGAATAAAGAATTATGAATTCTGAAGTTTGATTTCTTTAATACTTACTAATTGTTTTACTTCAAAATTCTGAATTCAGAATTCTATATTCAGAATTCTCTTTAGTGCATCATAGTCCACCCCGATTTCTTCCTTATCAATCTTTCCATGGGTCCATTCTTTTTTCCAGTTTTCAGGATATAAGCCTAAAGCTTTGATGATGATCTCTTCGAATTTATATGGATGTGCTGTGGAAAGGATGATACCTTTAGCACCATGATCATTTAATGCTTTCCATGCTGTGGCGGTATGCGGATCAAGCAAATAGGAATGTTCTTTCCAGCATTTCTGAATGCTTTCCAGGATTTCATGATCAGGTATCGATTCAGCTACGAAATAATCATCTATCAGGTCGGGAAATTTATCCCATAAATATTGCAATCTCAAAAAATTGCTCGGGTCACTCACATCCATTGCATTGGCAACAGTCGGAATCGTCTCATAAGGCTCATATATTCCATCCTGCAGCAATCTCGGAATAGTATCATTTGCATTATGAGCAGCAATAAACTTTTCAAGCTTCATGCCCATGGAATGAAGTAATAATCCTGCAGTGATATTTCCATAGTTGCCGCTGGGTACAGAAAAAACAAATTCAGCATCCTGTTCAATGGCTGCCTTCAATGCAAATGCATAATACACCATCTGTGGCAACCAGCGCGCTACATTAATCGAATTGGCACTTGTCAGCGTTAATGTATTGCGTAATTCCTTATCTGAAAATGCTTTTTTTACGAGTTGCTGGCAATCATCAAAATTTCCTTGCACTGCTACTGCAGTTATATTTCCTCCAAGTCCGGCTATTTGTTGCTCCTGTAGTGGTGAGACTTTTCCAGCCGGATATAGTATGACAACTTTAGTTCCCGGCTGATTATAAAATCCATTTGCAACAGCACCCCCTGTATCACCGGATGTGGCTACCAGGATGGTGACATCATTTTCTTCTTCTGACCAGGCAGATAGACATCCTGCAAGAAAGCGTGCACCAACATCTTTAAAAGCCCATGTTGGCCCATGAAATAATTCTAAAACAAAGACATCGGATTCTCCAATGCGTTTCAATGGAATGTCAAATTGAAATGCATGATCAATTACCGTATTTAATTGATCAACCGTAAGATCCTCTTTTACGTAAGGAGTTAAAAGTGCAAAAGCAAGTTCATGATTACTCAAGGATAAAAGATCCCTGACCATTTCCTGACGAAGTACCGGAATAAATTCAGGAACCAGCAATCCACCATCAGGTGCAAGACCTGAACGAACACTTTCTTTGAACCCAAGTTTTAACTCGGATCCTGCTGTACTTATGAATTTCATCTGATCAGACGTTTGAGATGGAGATCACATCAGCCAGCACACCTGAGGCAGTGACTTCCGGGCCAGCACCTGCTCCTGCTATGACCATTGGCCGGTTAGCATACCGATCGGTCCACATAAGGATAATATTGTCGGTGCCTTTGAGATGATATGCGGGATGAGTACTATCAATTATCTCAAGTCCGGTTGAGACAATCCCATCTTCAAGAGAAGCCATATATCGCCACCGTTTATTCGAAGCCGCCAATGCGATACGTTCGATTTCAAATTTTGCATCCAGCTTTTTAAGATTAGCCAACAGATCATTCCAGTTATCAGTATCCAATGTACCGGCAGGCAAAAAAGGCTTATTTTTTATGTCTTCCATCTCGAGTTTCATTCCTGCTTCCCTGGTGAGGATAAGGATTTTTCGCATCACATCTTTGCCGCTCAGATCAAGAGCAGGATTTGGTTCTGTATAACCTTTTTCACGTGCTTCAGTAACTGCTACAGAAAATAAACATCCATCACTTCCAATACGATCAAATATATAGTTCAGGCTTCCTGATAATACAGCCTGGATGCGATGTATCCGATCCCCGGTAAGTACAAGGTCACGAATGGTCTTGATGACCGGAAGACCGGCGCCAACATTTGTTTCGTTCAGGAATTTCACATTATGCTGGGCAGACAATTCTTTCAGCTTTTTATAAGCCAGATAAGATGATGATGCCGCAATCTTATTAGCCGTGACGACATGGACACTAGACGCAAGCAAATCATCATATATTTTACTCACCTGTTCAGATGCAGTTACATCCACCAGGATACTATTGCGAAGGTTGAAATTCTTTATCTGGTCCTTCAATTCAAAAAGGCTTAAATTTTTTCCATGATCATTCAGTTGAGTTTCCCAATCTTCGAGATCTATTCCCAACGGATCGAGATACATAAGCTTGCTATTGGCTATTCCGCATACTTTCAGATCAAGGCTGCCTGCTTCTTTGAATGCCTTTTGACCGATGGCAATTTGTTTAATTAAAGTCGCACCCACATTTCCAGTTCCCATCAGATACAAGTGAACCGTTTTGTATTTGGAAAGAAAAAATCCTTCGTGCAAGACATTTAATGTTTTGGTTGCATTATGCTGATTGATGACAAATGAAATATTCCGTTCGGTAGATCCTTGTGCAATGGCCCGGATATTGATCCCATTCTCTCCCAGGAGACTGAATAATTTACCCGCTATACCTGCCCTTTCCCTCATGCCATCACCTACTACTGCTACCAGTGCAAGATCATATTCCATGTCAATCGGATCGATTTTGCGAAGATTGATCTCAAATTCATAAGCTTTCTCCATGGCTTTTTTAGCGGCAACATCATCTTTCCTGTTGATGGCGAAACATATCGTATGTTCTGAAGAAGATTGCGTGATAAAAAGGATATTGATATTCGCTTCACTTAAAGCCTGAAATAATCGTTGAGCAACACCCGGCACACCAATCATACCAGAACCCGATAATGTCACAAGCACAATATCCTGGATGCATGTCAGTCCTTTCACAAAGTGAGATCCTTTGTCTGGTGTATTAGAAATGGTTGTACCCGGATGATCGGGATGAAAAGAATTGAGGATCGCGATCGGTATCTGCCTTGTCAGTGCAGGTTGTATCGTGGGAGGATAAATAACCTTAGCTCCAAAATAGCTGAGCTCCATGGCCTCTTCGTAACTCATCGTCGGGATCGTAATCGTATCCCTCACTAATCTTGGATCTGCAGAGAGCATACCATTGACATCAGTCCAGATCTCAAGTCGTGATGCATCCAATGCACCTGCAAAAATAGCTGCAGTATAATCCGAACCGCCACGTCCCAACGTTGTGCTTTCACCGGTATCGCTTCTTGAAATGTATCCCGGTGCGATATAAATTCTTTTTGAAGGGTTAATGGATTCCCTGATGCGTTTATTCGTTTCTTCAAAATCCACATGTGCCGAAAGAAATTCATTGTCAGTCATGATCACATCCCTGCTATCGATGTACTCTCCATTCAAACCGGCAGATTCCAGGGCAGCACGGACGATCTTTGAAGAAAGAATTTCACCAAAGCTCATGATATGTGCTTTAGTCTTCATGGTGAGATCCCCTACCAGGCTTAACCCTCGGCATATGATTCCTAACCTGTTAAGTGGATCCCTGATCTGATTGATGAGCTCAGAAGACATAGAGGCAGAAAAAGGAAAAGATCCAATACATTCCTCATGCCGCCTGATGATGGTATCCAGTGTAGAATGATATGCTTCGTTTTTATCAGCCGCACGCGTACAAGCTTCTTCGAGCAGGTTCGTGATGCCTGACATGGCTGAAACCACAATGACAACAGGTGTTTTTTCAGCACGTGAACGGACGATCTCTATCAATTGGTTGATCCGGTCAGCATTCCCGACAGATGTCCCGCCAAACTTCATAACTATCACCCGATTCGTATCTATTGTTTTCGTCATAGAACTTGTAAAAGTATAGGGTTAGGTCGAAGTAAAGGTCCCGGGATGCTAATAAATAAAAAAGCCCCTGAAAATCAAGGGCCCATTTCTTTCGGAGGGAACATTGCTTCTCCTAAGATCGCTAATAGGTGTTCCGATAAAATCAGCGTTCTCACCGCTATTAAAGTCAACAAACGGAAGAGAAAGAAGGTTTAAGATTTATCTTTCCCTTAAACAATTACTTTTAACCCATCCAAACCTCAAACCTTTCAGCCTTCGTGTCAATTTTTCATCCACTGGTCCTGATGACAGTATTGTTGGGGCTATCCCATTGCCAATCTCAACCTTCAAAAATGCAACATCCATATACCAATCACCTGATCAATGAAACCAGTCCGTATCTTCTGCAGCATGCTCACAACCCGGTAGATTGGCATGCATGGAATGAAGAAGCCCTTCAGAAAGCCAGGGATGAAAATAAATTACTCCTCATCAGCATAGGCTATTCTTCCTGTCACTGGTGCCATGTCATGGAGCATGAATCTTTTGAAGACACCACGGTAGCAGCTATCATGAATGCAAATTTTGTCTGCATTAAAGTAGACAGGGAAGAAAGGCCTGATATCGATGATGTTTATATGGCGGCATGTCAGCTTTCATCAAATGGTAGTTGCGGATGGCCCTTAAATTCATTTGCACTTCCGGATGGGAGACCGGTTTGGGCAGGGACATATTTTCCACCAGAGAAATGGAAAGAAGTGCTGGAATATTTTCGCAAAACGTATGTGGAAGAACCTGAGAAGCTCCGTGATTATGCCCAGCGTCTCGTGAAAGGAGTAAATGATCATGGTCTTAATGATATCGTACCTGCAACAGAAAGTATCATCAATCAAAAAGAGATCAATGATATCAGTAAAGTATTCATGAGCCGCATGGATCCGCAGATGGGTGGTAGACGTGGGTCGCCAAAATTTCCAATGCCAAACAATTGGCAATACTTATTGCATTATGCACATCGGTATAATAATAAAGAAGCTTCTTCCATTGTCACGACTACGCTTGACAGGATGATGATGGGTGGAATTTACGATCAGCTTGAAGGTGGATTTGCACGGTATTCAACAGATTCATTATGGCTCGTGCCTCACTTTGAAAAGATGTTGTATGACAATGGCCAATTAGTTTCTTTATATGCACAGGCTTACGCATGGTCGGGCAAACCAGAGTACATGGAAGTTGTGAGGCAAACCCTGGATTTTGTTGATCAGAACTGGAGTGATCCTTCCGGAGGATTCTATAGCTCATATGATGCTGATAGTGAAAAGGAAGAAGGGAAATATTATGTATGGACGGCAGATGAATTGAAGAAGCTCATCCCTGACGAAAGTGATCGCAATTTGTTTTTCGCCTATTATGATATCGGGCCAAATGGAAATTGGGAGCATGGTAAAAATATCCTTAACAGGCATCGGCCTGCACAGGAAGTGGCCAGGCAAAATAATGTCACTCCGGAAGAATTTTTTGCAACAATAGCAAAGATCAACAGGGTATTATTGGAAGAAAGAAAAAAACGTGTTACACCCGGATTAGATGATAAGATCCTGGCTTCGTGGAATGGCCTTATCCTGCAAGGCTATGTAGATGCATATCGTGCAAGTGGAGAAAAAAAATATCTCGGCAGGGCATTAAAAAATGCGACGTTTATAAAAACACAGATGATCAAGGATGATTATCGCCTCGATCGGAACTATAAAAATGGTAAGTCTACAATAAACGGATTCCTGGATGATTATGCGAATGTGATCCAGGCATTCCTTTCATTATACCAGACATCATTTGACATTACATGGCTTGATCTGGCGAAAGGAATGACCGGTCATGTGATGAGTCATTTTCAAAGTGATTCTACAGCATTATTTTATTTCACCTCTGATATTGATCCGCCACTTATAGCTCGTCGCCTGGAAGTAAGTGACAATGTGATCCCATCAGCAAACAGCACGATGGCGAGAAATTTATTTGTTCTTGCAGAAATCCTGGATCAGCCGGAATACATGGAAAAATCGCAAAAAATGTTTAACCAGGTCTGGCCCGTTGTTAAGCGTGACGGGCAGCCTTCATTTTATAGTAACTGGTGTCAGTTGATGCTCTGGTTTGCCCGTGGACCCATGGAAGTAGCGATTGTAGGAAAGGATCATCAACAGGTGGTCTCGACAATCCAGAGGACCTATCAGCCGGACGCCGTTTTTATAGGTGGTTCAGAAGAAGGGAATTTGCCTTTATTAAAAGGTAAGCTATCTGATAATCAAACGCTTATTTATGTCTGTCAGAACAAAGTTTGTAAGCTTCCTACGGATGATGTTACGAAAGCTTTGGAGCTGCTGCGTAATTAATAGAGATTTTAATTCGACTTATTTGATGTGTTGGAAAAGTTATCCACAATGAGATGTAGATAAGTATTCCAACACACAGTTTATCAATCCTTTAAGACAGTGTGGCACACCTAGATGTGCCACACTTGTGGTTATGCTTATTCAGCAGGGAAGTCGATCTATATGTATTGGCGATTGATATCAGATCGATCATCAATTCACCAGGAATGTTGAGCAAAGCCAAAGGATTACTTAGTTTCGCACCACATAACCAAAATCATCAGGAATGGATCTTCACGAATACCAGGGAAAAGAATTACTCAGTCGTTTTGGCGTCAAAATCCAGCGCGGAGTGGTGGCTAGATCTTTAGCTGATGCTATTGACGCCTATCAGAAAGTAACTGCAGATTCAGGAAGTCCTGTGGCCGTGGTGAAAGCTCAACTGCATGCCGGCGGAAGAGGAAAAGGCGGAGGTGTCAAAGTCGTAAAGAATCTTGAAGATCTCAAGGAAAAAACCAACACCATCCTGGGCATGATGCTCAAGACGCCACAGACTCCCGGCGGTCTTGATGGTCCGGGCAAGCTGGTAAGACAAGTGCTGATAGCAGAGGATGTATACATTCCGGAATACAATCAATGCAAAGAACTTTATCTCTCCATACTCACTGACAGGGCTAAGCAATGTAATGTCATCATCTATTCTACAGAAGGAGGCATGGACATCGAAGGTGTTGCTGAACAAACTCCTCACCTGGTGCATACAGAATATATTGATCCTGCTTTGGGGATACAGGCTTTTGAAGGAAGAAAAATAGCATTCAACCTTGGCCTGAGCGGTACGCCTTTTAAAAACATGACACAGTTTGTTTCAAAAGTGTACAAAGCATTTGTGGAAAGTGATGCTACCCTGCTTGAAATTAACCCGGTATTGGTAAATGGACATGGAGAAATTGTCGCTGTGGATTGTAAAGCTTCCATGGATGATAATGCGCTATTTCGTCATCCCGATATTGAAGCATGGCACGATCCATTCGAAGAAGATCCAACAGAGCTAGAAGCCAAAGAATTTGGATTAAACTATGTCAATCTTGATGGCGATGTAGGATGCATGGTCAATGGCGCCGGCTTAGCAATGGCTACTATGGATATCATCAAATTGTCTGGTGGCTCACCTGCAAACTTTCTGGATGTTGGTGGTACAGCTGATGCCAAGCGGGTTGAAAATGCATTTCGCATTATTCTTAAAGATCCAAGTGTAAAAGCCATCCTGATCAATATTTTTGGAGGTATCGTAAGATGTGATCGTGTAGCCCAGGGAATTGTGGATGCATATCATAACATAGGTGAAATTCATGTGCCGATCATCGTCAGATTACAGGGAACAAATGCAGATCTTGCAAAAAAGATCATCGATGAGAGTGGTCTGGATGTCAAATCAGCGATCCTTCTACAGGAAGCTGCCGATCTCGTGAAAGAAGTACTTACAAAAACATAGAGCTATTGTAAAGCTGTATGGCTAACCCGTCTGCATATTCATTACTTGAGCTCAATCAATATATCCGGAGGGTCATTTCTCTAAATTTTGATGAGCCGGTCTGGATAGAATGTGAGATCGGGCAGGCATCATTATCCAGGGGTCATTGGTATCTCGATCTTATCCAGAAAGAAGACAATGTGATCGCTGCACAATGCCAGGCAGCGATGTGGGCAAATGTGTATGCATATCTGAAACGCAAGTCCCCTATTCCACCGGAAGAAATCCTCAAGCAAGGCATGGCTGTAAAGCTCAAGGTCAATGTTGACTATCATGAGCGCTATGGACTTAAGCTCATCATTGAAGACATTGACAGCAGCTTCACGATCGGTGTGCTTGAGATGCAACGGCAGGCTATTCTGAAAACAATAAAAGAACGTAACCTGGTTCGCAAAAATGCAGAGACACATCTTCCTTCTGTCGTCCAACGCCTGGCTATCATTAGTTCGGACAGAGCTGCGGGTTGGAAAGATTTTGTGAGGCATCTAGAGGATAACCAGTATGGATATGATATTTCAATATCTCTGTTTGAAGCTGCTATGCAGGGACAGCAGGTTGAATCTGAGATCCTTGATTGCCTTGGAAAGATTGAAAAAAAGAAAGATCATTTTGACGCAGTAGCTATTATACGTGGTGGAGGTGGCAGAACAGATCTTGCAGCGTTTGACAATCTGCTTTTAGCTATTCGCATTGCTGAATTTCCCATCCCTGTGTTGATCGGCATTGGTCACGAGATCGATCAGTCTGTGCTTGACCTGGTAGCTTTTCGTTCATTAAAAACACCGACAGCAGTTGCAGACTTTGTCATTGAACACAATGCCGCATTTGAAAGTCGGCTTGATGAAGTCTGGACAATGATCAATGAAGAGGCGATGGATAGAGTAAGACAGGAGCAACAGAAACTTATTGATCTTACGCACCACCTTCGTCACGGAATTAAATCCAGGGTTTCGCTCGAAAACAATAAATTGAATCACCTGAAACATATGTTGCATCAGAACAGTCGAAACCTGATTCAGGTAAATACAAAGAGGATTGAATTTATATCTGCTTTATTAATTGCTATTGATCCTGATCGTGTCTTGTCCCGGGGATATACGATCACGACCAGTGCAGGTAAATCTGTTACAACGTCAGCTTCGCTTCAACGTGGAGAAACTATAGAAACGATATTTCATGATGGCCGGATAAAAAGTATTGTCGAATGAAGAAGAAACTAAATGATTATGATCTGGCGATGGCGCAGCTGGAGAAATTGGTAGAACAGATTCAGAATGGCGAGATGGGTCTAGAAGAAATGCGCAATGAAGTCAAAACCGCCATGGAGTTGATCCAATTGTGCAGGAACAAGCTTAGGAATATTGAGACCGATCTGGAAGAAGTGTTGGAAGAGGAGGAATAGAATTTGATTATATTCATTGCCAGTACTACACTTAATTCATGGCAGATGAAGCATTTGGTTTGCCTTGTTGATTGCCTTAGCCGGAATGACAAACATTCTTTTTGCCTGCTTTTCATCTTGATTTCCCTCTTCCTGGTTCCAGTCATTACGCTTAAAGGCCAGATTATAACATATGACTTTCCGGTAGCACAGTATAATTTAAGAGTGACCATTGACGAAAGTGGCTGTCATGATTGTCAGTCCGAATGGCCTGCAGACTACAATGCGGAAATCTGGGGAGGTATCAGCTACGATCCTGCTGGTATTTTATATGGAGTAACAGGCAACCTGGGTGATAACACATTATATGAAATGGATCCGGTAGACAGTTTGTGCACTCCTGTTTTTACTCCACCAACAGGATTGCCAAATATGCTCGGTTTAGTGGCGATGGGAAGTGGAATCTTTTATTCAATGGTTTGGCAATCCGATACACTATACCGATGGGATGTGAATGCAGGTACTGTAACTCAAGTTGGCACAACTGGTTTCCCATGTTGGAGTGAAATGTGTATTTCAAATGGAAGTGTATATTATTTCACACGTGAATTCATTCCACCCAATTCTGCCTCCGTAGTAAAAATTGACTTGATAAATCCTGCAAATAGTGTTAAAGTCGTAGATTTCAATTCTTCCTTTGGAATATTTGCTAATACCGCTACAACTGATCCAAATGCATTATATGCTGTCGAAACCTGGATGACCGGCGGAGCAAACCTTTATCGGCTTAGCCTGATTGATGGTTCATTGAGTTTTGTGTGCAAGATAAATCCTCCTAACATCGGAGGAGCATTTCCACAGATATCAAGTCCGTTGGAACACAATTTATTTTCACCTGGCTTACCCTTTATTGATCTTGATTGTGATGATAGTTCGGGTACATCCGGTTCAGATTTTAATTCCATTCCTTATGATTGTCTTTCGGATGGGAGCTACATTATAGATATTGATCCGAGGATCCGGTCTGATGCGATCGTCCAACAAATGACAGTCAGGATCCTCATGCCAATGCCTGATCTTCCGTTTGAAATTTTAGAAGTTATTGGCGCAGTAACCAATATTAATGTGACAGGCACAGGAACTAGTATGCTCACATTTGTTAATTCCGGCAATGGTACACTCAATGACTTTCTGCAGGCATTGAGCTATGTCATCTATCGTAATAATTCATTCAATATAACGCCTGGTATGCGAACTGTTGAAGTACAGTTTACCAGCTTTCTGGGTACTTTAAGTAATAAAGCCAAAGCATATATCGATGTGGATAATTTGCCTCATGTAGTAGTTGACCTTGGTCCTGATATAGAAGCTTGTGAAGGAGATATCATACATCTTTCAGTAAATAATCCGGGTGAGGAATATATATGGTCGACTGGAGAGGACACAGAAGAAATCATAGTAGATCAACCGGGACAATACGTTGTGACAGTAACGAGCACTACACTGTGTCCAGCCAGAGATACTATTGAGGTTGAATTCTTACCTGTTGTACAAGTATGGCTATCCGGTGATACTGCGACTTGTCCGGATGGAGCAGTTCAGCTGATCATCACTACGGACGCACCGTTTCCGATCACTGTGACTGTGACTCCGGATCCTGGAGATCCCTTCGTATTGGAGGATATCATGGGTACATTTCAGTTTGTGGATTACCCGTTCGGCATTACCGAATATTATATCACAGAAGTACTCACGTCACAACCAGCCTGTGTTGTGCTACCTGATCCTGACCAGGTCATTGAAGTTTGGCCGACCTATTCGGGTGTTTCCGCTTCAGCTACATTATGTCTTGGAGATAGCATCTTGTTGGGCAATACTTTTTATTCCGATTCAGGTGTTTATGCTGTTGCGTTTGAAACCATTCACGATTGTGATAGCATTGTAAATTACTCTATTGACTTATTGCCAACGGAGCATATCTATATTCAAGGTACTACCTGTGATCCTGCAATGGCTGGAACAGTATTATCCTTTCTCCCGAATCCGAATGGTTGTGATACGGTTGTTCACACTACACTTATGTTGTTGCGGATAGATACTACTTCATTAATCCTGACTTCCTGCAAGTTTTCAGAAACCGGAATATTCATTGACACCCTGACCAATCAATTTGGGTGTGATAGTTTTCTGGTAACCAACATTAGTTATGATGTACCAGCTGACACGACTTTACTTGTTCAATATACCTGTGACAGTGCTTCAGTAGGCGTATTTGTGGAAGTAGTCAGTGCATCAGATGGTTGTGACAGCATAATTCAAACGCAGACAACAATTCCAGTTTCGGACACCACTTTGATTTTCCTGGTTTCATGTGATCCCGCCAATGTTGGCGTAAGTCAGCTATTATGGAATGGTTTCGATGGTTGTGATAGCCTGGTGATAACCACCACTTCGTTGGCCGTGAATGATACTACCCTATTATTTACAACTTCATGCGATTCAGCTGACCTGGGAATATTTGTTTCTGTTTTTCCAATAGCCAATAGTTGTGACAGCATTGTAGTAACCCAGGTAGATTTTTCATTGGCTGATTCTACGTATTTATTTACCGGTTCTTGTTTTGTGGCTGACACAGGTCTGTTCACTGTTCCTTTGATGAACCGATTTGGATGTGACAGCTTTGTAATCAATACAATTTCGCTTTTTCCGTCGCATCAATTTGATTTTGCTTCATCTTCCTGCAATCCTGTAGATACCGGTTCTTTTGTTCAATATTTTACCAATCAATTTGGATGCGACAGTGTGGTATCTTCACAAGTGTCTTTATTGCCTTCCAATACATCAGACTTTCATTCTTTTACCTGTGATGAAAACCAGGCTGGACAATTCATGACAATTCTTCAAAATCAATTTGGTTGTGATAGTACGATTGTATTGACGATTGATTATATCGAACCTGATACAACAATTAAAAATTTATTTACCTGTAACCCCAATGAAGTTGGAAGCACGGAAACTGTTTTTCAGAACATCTATGGTTGTGACAGTCTGCTAATACAGGTAACAGACATTTATACCTTGCCTCAGGTGGAAATAAATGCATTGACAGACTTTCATGGTTTTGATGTGAGTTGCTTTGGAGCGAGTGATGCCATCTTATCGGCTGACGTCGTTGGCCTTCCACCAATCCAATACTCATGGTCAATTGGAAGTGACCAACCCATGATCGCAGGTTTGGCCGCTGGAGTTTTTACGGTGTCCATTTCAGATGTCCATGATTGTGGAGCTTCTGACGAAATTATATTAACGGAACCTCCTCCCCTGGAAATGCATTTGATGGTGTCTGAACCAGGTTGTTTTGAAAGTGAAATGGGCACTATCATGATTGAAGCTGAAGGTGGTATACCCTCATATCAATATTCGATAGATAGTATTTCGTTTCACAATGATGCTGTTTTTAGCAATTTACCGGAAGGCATCTATATCCTGTATGTGAAGGATGGAAATGATTGCATAGCCTCAGAAATTATTGGGGTGAATATTCCATTCCCTGTGGAGGTAGAGTTGGGAGATAATCAGGTATTAGATATTGGAGATACAACGGTAATTATTGCGATGGTGAATGTTGAAGTTGCGTTGTTAGATTCAATCAAATGGAATGGAACCGGTACATCAGGATGTGATACATGTTTGCAGCAAATCGTAGCTCCATTCATCACCACTTCCTATAGCATCAGTGTCATCAATGAAGATGGATGCCAGGCTGAAGACCAGATCACGATCACAGTGGTAAAGAATGGAGAGATCTATGTTCCTAATGTATTCTCGCCAAATGGGGATGGGATCAATGATGAAGTGCTCATATCCACAGGATCATTTGTAGAAAAAATTCTTCAACTGCAAATCTTTGACAGGTGGGGAAATCAGGTCTATGCAATTACTGATCTTGAACCACAAGTGAATTTGCCGACCTGGGATGGCACGTATTTATCCAGGACTATGAATTCAGCTGTATTCGCTTATCGGTTAGTAGCCCGGTTGCGCGATGGATCGTCAAGCATACTAGTTGGTGATATAACGCTTCTTCGATAGAGGAGTTAATATAAAAAGATAAAGGGTAGACACGTTGCTTGCGGCATGTCTACCCTTTATCTTTTTGAATGTATGGCTGTCTGAGGAATCTAATCAGAATTCCCCAAAATAAAAAAGGTGGAAGCCGGCCCGGCGGCCTGCGCTTCCACCAACTTCACCAGTTGAAAACAATCTTTATTACAGCTGAGGTATCCTGAGAACCTGACCTGGATAGATCTTATCAGGATCTTTCAGCATGGGTTTGTTAGCCTCAAATATACTATTATATTTCATTGCATCGCCATAGTGATGTTTGGCAATTTTTGAGAGGGTATCGCCTGATTTTACCTCATAAAAAATGGCTTCCGGTTCTGGTGTTGCATTGTCCGAAGCGATCACGCTCATACGGTCATCAACGGAAGAAATCCCTACATTATTACCTAATGTCAGTACGGTAAGATCTTTGGCTACCTGCGTTTCTGCCTGACCCCACACGGTCACCGTTTCTCCATCTATATCAATGGATAAATTCTGTACAGGAAGATTAAGATCATTGACAGCCCTCAGCATAACTTCTTTTTTCATGTTTTCTGCTGCTTCAGGTGATGCAGTTTTAATCGCTTCTTCTTCTTTCTTGTTGAAGAGCTTTGCACCTGATCCTTTTAAAAAAGAAAATAATCCCATAATTGATTTGGTTTTGAGAATGGAGAAATAGTTTAGTCGGGCAATGCACCCGGATTTGAATAACAATGGATAAGGGAAAAAGATCAATAGGTTATAGGTTATTGACAGTAGGACTGGTTATAGGTCATAGGCAGTAGGACTGGTTATAGGTCATAGGCAGTAGGACTGGTTATAGGTCATAGGCAGTAAGATTAGTTATAGGGCTTTAGGTTTAAGTGACCTAAAATCCTTCAACATGTTTTATAGAAATAATTGGTAAACCATTAACCTATAACCTACGCCTTGTCCTACTGCCAATAACCAATAACCTATAACCTACGCCTTGTCCTACTGCCAATAACCTATAACCAATAACCTATCCTACTGCCAATAACCTATAACCACAATCCTATTTTCAAGACGTATCCCTAAAAAGTATATATTACCTTTGCAGATCTATCCAGTACTACCATCTTGAAGAACAAGCCAGATTCAGTGTCCGTCGACGCGGGGAAAGAAACCCCCCTGATGAAACAATACCTAAAGATCAAAAGCCAGCACCCGGAAGCTTTGTTGCTTTTCAGGGTAGGTGATTTTTATGAGACGTTCGGAGAAGATGCCATCAAGACCTCAGAAGCATTGGGAATAATATTGACTTCCAGGAATAATGGCGGAAATAATGTTGAGCTCGCCGGTTTCCCGTATCACGCTATGGATATGTACCTGCCAAAGCTGGTTCAGGCAGGCTACCGGGTCGCCATTTGCGAGCAGCTCGAAAAACCATCGAAAGAAAAGAAAATAGTTGACCGGGGAGTGACTGAAATGATCACACCAGGTATTGCCACCGAAGATTCACTGCTTGATCGGCATTCCAATAATTACCTGGCCTCGATGCATTTTATTTCTAATGATCATTTTGGTATTGCCTTCCTTGATCTTTCCACCGGAGAATTTGTAATCAGTGAAGGAGCACAGCGAGAGATTGAAAAATTACTACAGAGCTTCTCCCCTTCTGAAATTATACTTTCTAAATCCAACAGGGACAGGTTTGAAAAAATATTTGGTAATACCTTTTATACCTATGGCCTTGAAGAATGGGTTTTCACTACAGATTTTACGAATGAAAAAATTCTTCGTCATTTTGAGATCGCAACACTTAAAGGTTTTGGAATAGATCATTTGCAGTCTGCACAGGTTGCGGCAGGTGCAGTTTTGCATTACCTCTCTTCAACCAAGCAGGATGGCCTGAAACATATCCGAACGATCAGTCGTATTCAGTCGGATCACTATGTCTGGATGGACCGGTTTACGATCCGGAACCTGGAACTTTTACAACCTGCACATGATACAGGAACCAGCCTGCTGGACATCATGGACAAAACCATCTCTCCGATGGGTGCCCGTATGCTGAAAAAATGGATAGCTCTTCCATTGATCAACTTAAAAGAAATCAGGTCAAGACATGATATGGTTTCTCATGCATTAGCAAATCCGGATTGGGCAATAGATCTCCGTGATCAGATTAAAATCATCGGCGACCTGGAAAGGATCATTTCAAAAGTCTCGCTTTCAAAAATCAATCCAAGAGAATTAGTTCAGCTGAAGCGTGCGCTTACTGCCCTCCACCCTATCAAGGAATGGATGCATGACAGTCGACAGGAAGGATTGATGCGTCTTGCAGATCAGATCAATATCTGTGATCATCTTCGTCAAACGATTGAACTTGCATTACAGGAGGACGCACCAGCTATTCTCATCAAAGGAAATGTAATCCGTAAAGGATACCATGAAGAGCTTGATGAATACCGGGATATCATCCAGAATTCAAAAGAGATCCTGATCAGCATACAACAGGAAGAAGCTGTCAAAACGGGTATTGCAAATCTCAAGATTGGTTACAATAATGTATTTGGTTATTTTCTTGAAGTCACCAATAGATACAAAAACCAGGGATTGATCCCGGATACGTGGGTGAGGAAACAAACACTTTCGAATTGTGAGCGGTATGTAACTGATGATCTGAAAAAGCTTGAGCATAAAATTCTGACTGCTGAAGAAAAAATAGGCGCTCTTGAAGAAAGCTTATTTAATGATCTCGTCCTGGCTGCACAGGAATATATCGGTCCTATCCAGGTCAATTCATCTGCGATCGCACAGCTGGATTGTATTTTATCATTTGCTGCGATTGCTTCCACTTACAATTATTGCCGACCTGAAATGAACGATGATTTGTCGATCAGCATTACAGATGGAAGGCACCCGGTCATCGAACGTCATCTACCTCCGGGTGAAGCGTACGTTGCAAATAATCTTTATCTCGATAGTGAAGACCAACAGATCTTTATTATCACAGGTCCCAATATGTCCGGAAAATCTGCTTTCCTCCGGCAGATTGGTTTGATTTGCCTGATGGCACAGATGGGAAGCTTCATTCCTGCAAAAGCTGCAACACTCGGAGTTATTGATAAGCTCTTTACACGAGTAGGTGCATCTGATAATATCTCATCCGGTGAATCCACCTTCATGGTTGAGATGAATGAAACTGCGAGCATACTCAATAATATTTCAGCCAGGAGCTTAATCCTGATGGATGAAATCGGACGAGGCACAAGCACATTCGATGGCATCAGTCTGGCGTGGAGCATTGCGGAATACCTGCATCATCATGTTCAGTTCAAACCCAAGACATTATTTGCCACACATTATCATGAGCTCAATGAGCTCGCTGAACGATATGACAGGATACATAATTACCATATAGCTACACAGGAAAGTGGTACTAAGGTCATCTTTCTCCGTAAACTGACACCGGGTGGTAGTGAACATAGCTTTGGTATTCATGTTGCGCGCATGGCCGGCATGCCACGATCATTGCTTGAGCGTGCCAATGAAATCCTGCATGAGCTTGAATCAAAAAACCTGAGCCTGGAGGAATCTCCTGATGGAAAGAAGAAAATAAAAGATTTGCGGGAACAAACTGCCTTTCAGCTCAGCATATTTGATCAGACAGATATCCGGGCAAGAGAACTTAAGGATGAATTGAGCAAGCTGGATATCAACCAAATGACACCTATCGAATGCATGCTTATGTTATCTAAGTTGAAAAAGATTGCAGAAGAGTAAGTAAGACGGTAAGAGAGTAGGATGATTAATCCTGCACCAAAATCCTTTGCACTACCTGGCCTGCAGAAGTTTGAAATCTCAGCTGATAAATTCCAACAGGTAGATCTGCCAGTTCTATCTTTTCAGGTTGAAGATCCATGCTTACAATTTGTCCCATATCATTTATGATAAATACCGGAGGAATAACTTCATCCTGCATTTCCATTTTTAAAGTGATAAAGTCTCTCGTTGGGCTTGGGAAATAGAAAGATTCAGCGCCCTCTTTGTTGATATCATGAACAGCTGTTGTATTCTTTGAAAAGGTATAGCTTGTTCCGGCAGGTATGGTACCATTTAGATGGGTTTCTTCATATTGGTCAACTATGGTAGGGTTTGATGGATTTCCGGCCAGAAGGATGATCTCACCTAAACTTACATCATTAAGTACATCTACGCTTTCGACTATACCTACGATCGGTCCTGTAGCTTCGTAATCCAAAGCAGCATGCGTCACAGAAGAAGGACCATAAGCAAATTCAATATTCCCATCCGCTTCATAAAGCTTCAATTGAAAATTTACAAAATCATCAAAAGTCCCGAATTGGAATGCTTCACCAAAAAAACCTGCATTTTTCCATTCTACAGTCAGGACTCTGGTGCCGGGTGTTCCTGAGGTCTTATAAGTAATCGGTGATAGTTGAGTTCCACTTAAATAACCCCGGTCAATAAGATCTGAACCGAATAAAACCAATTGATTGATGATACCGGCAGTAGTGTCATCTATCAAGGTGATGAAACGGTAAGTACTAGGTATATACAAATTCTGCAATGTATTATCATAATAGTGAAAATCAAACCCGATCGGAATGACCAGGACCGGATCATCCCAAATACCTGCCACTAACGGTGTTCCTCCAGCCAGGTCAATATATGGCTTGTTACTTGCCGTAAAATGATAGATCTGGCTGTGAGCATTTTCATTTTTTAGCAAAATGAATATCACAATGGCTAATAAGTACTTGAGGTTCATAAGAGCAGTTTTTGTGTACGAAGGAATACGTGTTTCTTATCAAACAGGCGTACACGAAAAAAGTTATTTCTGACCCATATTATCAGGTTTTATCCGGGAACATCGCCAGGCTGATCACTTCCTTATTGTTAAAATATTTTCTTGCCGCCCTCAGTAGCACATCTTTATTTAGGCGTGCGATTCGTTCTTCCAACTTTGCCAATTCAACCTGTTGCGACAGATCCGTACCATTCATCCAGCTATTGATGAAATTCCCCATCCAGAATTGATTCTGTTGCAGGTCTTTGATTCGTCCCTGGCGTTGGGTTTCTGTCACCTTGGCAATATCAGCCGGATCGATTTCATCTTTCATTTTCGCGATGACCATCTTCGCGGCGTTGACCAGGTCATTGGTTTTAGGGGGATCTGCATTAAAACTTATGTTTATGGAATACTGATTGATAGGATATTTTGATAGTCCGCCGGAAACCGAAACGCCGTATACCCCACTCTCTTCTTCCCTCAACTCTTCACGTAACTTGATCCTGGCAATTTCCACTAAAGATTGCAACACATAAGCTGAATCCGGATTGAATGTAGCCTCTCCATGATAAATGATTTGAACTAAAGATTTAGGAGCTTCTCCCCGGTTATAGGTTGAATCCACAATTCCTGCCGGATAGCGGTCTCCCACATCCTTCCAGTTTTCTTTTCTTCCATTTCCGGGTAAAGCTCCGAGATAACGGCTTGTCAATAACTGCAACGTATCCACATTAAAATTACCTACAAAGAAAAAATCCATATCGCTGACATCGGCAAACCTGTCATGATACACATTCATGATCTCATCCATATTGATTTTGTCATACGATTCCATTGGAGGAAGTCCCCTGCGCGGATTATTTCCTGATGTGATACGGCTGAGTTTGTCAAAGAACCAATTCTGCGGATTCGCCAGCAAATTTGTGTAGCGGCTTTTTTCACGGCTGACATATGAATTCAAAGCAGTAGTATCTTTCCTGTAATCCGTGACGTAAGAATATATCAATTGCATCATCGTTTCCTTATCAGAAACAGATGCTGATCCGCTCAATCCTTCATACCGTTCAGAGATGAAAGGAGACACGTTGACACGAAGGCTTGATAATTTTTTATCTAATGCTGTTGCATTAAATGACCCCAATCCACTACTGCCCACAACAGCAGATGCACTACGAGCGGAAGGATACATGTTTAGATTGTACAACGAGTGTCCCCCCTGGCTATAAGCAGACATCAGGATCTCATCATTTTTGAAGGTTGTGGGTTTTGCAGTAACATGTACTCCGTTTGCAAATTCCCAGTGATAAATATCCAGGTTCGCATCATGCGTGACATTCATAACCTGTTTTGCAGGAAACGATCCTGCAAGAAGAGGTGCGGAAACATCGACATCTACATACGCATCCATTTGTTCCTGACTGATGTCTTTCATCATTTTTACAAGCATCGTGGAATCAGGAAGTAATGCTTTGTCTTTATCTGGTCCGGTGACAATCACTACTCGGTTATTATCTGTGATCCATTTAGAAGCAAGCTGACTTATTTCAAAGTTTGTGATTGTGGGCATCATTGATTTATACATATCCAGTGTCTGCATTGCATCAGGCATGGGTGCATCAGTCAGGAAGTTACTGATGAGCCTTCCGACGATACGATTGGATTCCTGCTTATCCTGCTCCAATACATTTTGTTCAGCCTGGCGCATGAATGCAGCTTTTTCGCGTTCAAGTTCAGTATCTGTAAAACCGTGTAATAACACGCGTTGATTTTCTTCCAGTAATGTTTTATATGCGCGTTGAATATTTTTTGCTTCTGCACTTGCAAAGCTGCTGTAAGTGGCCAATTCACCTACGTCCTGTCCGTATCCGGAGAAACCAAAAATAAATGGTGGGTTAGCCTGTCGTGATATTTCTGTGAGCCGTCTTCCCAGCATACGATTGTACAGGTTATAAACAAGGCGATCCCGAAAATCAAGAATGTTTTCGACCGGTCTGAACTTGTGCTTGTAACTGACCGACACACCGCTGTTTGTTGCCTCAGCATCTGTGATGACTCTTGCGAATGTTTCTTCATGAGGTGGAAAGGATGCAGGTACCTTTTCACGGATGACAGCAGGCCCGGTCAAATCTCCGAATTGTGAAATAATCTGAGCTTCCACTTTGACAGGATCAATATCACCTACCACGACCACTGCCATGAGATCGGGTCGATACCAGTCTCTGTAAAATCTTCTCACGGCATCATATTTTGCATTCCTTACCGTGTCGGGATGACCGATAGGAAGTCTTTCTGCATAACGGGATTTGTAATATTCCAGTGGCAGAGATTTCTGTGACATACGCTGATCCGGACTTAGGCCACTTCGCCATTCAGAGATAACAACACCGCGTTCTTTGTCTATCTCATTGTCATCGAATGAAACTTCTCCTGCCCAATCGCGAAGGATGAGCATGCCTTTATCAAACTGATCTTCCAAATCTGTTCTCACTTGCAACATATATACAGTCTCATCAAAACTTGTGTAAGCATTCAGATCAGGTCCAAAACGTGTACCTACAGACTCCAGGTAATCAATCATTTCATTTTTTGTAAAATGAGTGGTACCATTAAAAGCCATATGTTCTACGAAATGTGCCAGTCCCTGCTGATCAGGATCTTCCTGCATGGAGCCAGCTTTGACAGCCATGCGAAGTTCTGCCCGCTTTTCAGGTTTGGGATTGGCTTTGATATAGTAGGTCAATCCATTAGCAAGCTTTCCAATCTTCACAGAAGGATCTTTTGGCAGGGATGACATTTTTTCTTCAACCGGTGTGATAGTTCCAATAGGTTCACATGCAGCAGGGTCTTTCGGCTGTGCTAATTTTGGACTGCAGGCTACAGTTAAGGCAAGAATGAACCAGGAGAGAATGAGAAATTTATACATGTGCTTGTTTTTTATGGCTATCAATATCGTAAAAAAAGGGCAAATTCGCTGATCCATTTACTACCTCATCAGCGGGAGTAGCTCAGGGGTAGAGCATTAGCTTCCCAAGCTAAGGGTCGTGGGTTCGATTCCCATCTCCCGCTCTTTTTGGGGATTAGGTTATAGGCTATAGGATATAGGACTGGTTATAGGTTAAAGGGTATAGGACTAGTTGTAGGTTATAGTGCCTGGACAAGTGATAGAGTTTGGTTGTTATAAATTGAAATGAATCACCGAAAAAAATAACGGAGAGTGCTAGTCAATATTTTTCCAATAACCAGAAAACTAAAAACAAGTCCTATACCCATTAACCAATAACCAATCCTACTGCCTTCAAAATATAACCCACAACCAATAGACCAAACGGCCACCGGACGTTCTGCAAATTCAACAGGTACTGCAAATCTTATTTTTCTTCCAAACTATTGTTACCGGCAAGTTTCTTTTTTAAAAATTCCACCATCATTGGAAATTGTTCGCCAAAAATAAACATTGCAAAAAGCGGAATTATCCAAACCACCCGGTATTGAAACCTTACATCCACCATGGAAATGCCGGCACAGATAAAAGCATTGGCGATAAGTGCAAGTAAGAGGTAGTATCCAAGATTTAACTTTGATTGATAAAGCTCATCCTTCTTGTTTCTAAAAATAAAAAAGTACAACAGATAGAATATACTTCCGAAAACCAGGAATCTCTGAAATAACTGTGTCGGACGATGATCCCATTTATCTGCATATTGAACCGAAACCCGGTACGGAGGTATGAATTCAGGAAGTATCTGCTGCATTACCTGGTAAGGATAACCCCAGTCATGCTCCTTTGTAATGATTAAACCTTCAATGGTAAAAAACTGGATAACTCCGTTTTCGAGTGTCTTGATAAAAAATTTCTTTAGAAAAAAAGGTTGCTTCATGAAATCACCAACCATCCTTGCATATTCATCGTTATTCGGACGCATTCCACCGGATTTATTCATCGGGCTATCCTGAGACCACAATAGATCGAAAGGGATGGAATCTTTTGCAGGACATAAACGGTAATCATGAGTTGGACAATTTTTATCTAAGAATGGTTTTAATAATCCCATTTGATTAATCCGGTTTGTAAGGAATATACCCTGTACCCTCGACCAATAAAAATCTCCTGTATACGTCCAGTGAATCAACGGGATCGCGAAATAACCGACCAGTGCCATCGAGGACACAAGTAAATATTTACGAAATAAAAGAATAAAAGGCCTTTTCCTGAAATAATAAATTAACCTCAGGATCATCAAACTGATGATTGTAAAAATGATAATTAATGCATTCGAATGATGACAGGCCACAGCCAAAATAAATATCAGGCTTAACAAAATAAATCTCCATCCAAAGTTGTATTTTCCAAATAACAAAATGGCTCCGCTTAATATCATGATCGGAGTAAAAATATCAGGCATAAGCATTCCTGCTACTTCTCCTACACCTGTCATCAACGTTAAAATAAAAATGGCGATCAATGGTCTGATTCCAGGCGCATGAGTCGAAAAATATTTATAAAACATGTGAATCGTCCAGGATAATATAAGGCACTGGATAAATATCACCAGCCAAAGGCTCTCATTTAAACTGGCATGCCGGATGAATACCCCATACGTCATCGGTCTGATGTCCGAACCGATTCCCTGAAAGCCACATTGCAGGTATGTACCTGTATCGGCATAGAGGAAAGGAAATTTATTAACTAAAGCAGGAGCACAAAGAATTAAGGCCCCAAGCCAGACCGATAGGGTGCTTTTTCGCCAGATCGTTATTTCCTGATTATGTTCCACAAGATATATTGTAGTTATTTTTTACTCAACATATAATCCCACAATTAAATAATGAACCTCATCCATCACCTGTCATCCATCATCCCACCACTTAAAAGTGGTGGCAACTCAATCTTGAATTTCCACTAGCTTTAGCAAGTGGAGCGGAGTCACTCTTCGCCTCTAAGTTTCTTATCCTGGTCATTGGCAATGTCCACGATGCGTTTCATGGTGCGGGCAATGACAAAAAATACCAGGTACACCATGGTAAGGACAATCCACAACCAGCTAAAGCCACCCGAATCATCGATATGCTTGCCAGACAGTAAATAGCACCAGGCATATGTGAAAACCAACAGTCCTGCAAATATCACGATGGATCGGCTCCAATAAGGAAGGATCGGTTCCATCCGTAAAGCAATAATCGTATTGATGATGACGAAACAAAATATCATGGCAGTGCCAACAATCCATGTGCCCGAATTCAGCTCAAGCAATTTGGAATGATGCGGCATGATGAGATCGATCAGGCTGAAAACAATCGTCATGCCTGCAATGAGCAGAACCTGGTTGAATGGTTTTTCGAATATGGTGATCAACCTGGATTGTTCAGTCATTTCTTTTCTTTTACAAGCACGCCCGTAAGATCATAATCTGATGCACCAGTGATGTTGACGACCACAAAGTTTCCAGGCATCAGCTTTTTATCACCAGATTCAATCCACACTTCATTATCCACTTCTGGTGAATCATATTCAGTTCGTCCAACATATTGACCACCTTCTCTTCGATCAATCAATACCTTCAATTCACTGCCTATGAGTGATGCATTGTGGTCCATTGAATTTGATTGCTGTACCGACATGATCTCCTCTGCTCTTTCTTTTTTAACCTCCGCTGGAACATCGTCATTCAGGACATATCCTCTCGTTCCTTCTTCATGCGAATATTCAAAAACCCCTACCCTGTCAAATTTAGTTTCTTCAACAAATTTGCAAAGTGCTTCGTGATCTTCCTGCGTTTCTCCAGGGAAGCCAACCAAAAACGTGGTCCTTATGCGAATCGCCGGATGGATTTCACGTATGTTCCGTATCAGGTCTTTGGTTTCTTCACTTGTGATCTGTCTGCGCATTCCTTTGAGCACAGGATCACTGATATGCTGCAGCGGCATGTCGAGATAATTGCAAATTTTAGGTTGCCTCTTCATCACTTCAATGATCTCTAATGGAAATTTGTGCGGGTAGGCATAATGAAGCCTGATCCATTCTATTCCTTCGACTTCACACAATTTATCCAGCAATTCAGGAAGAGCCCTTCGCTGATAAAGATCAAGGCCGTAATATGTCAGCTCTTGTGCTATCAGGATTAATTCTTTTACACCGCGGTTAGCGAGATGCGTGGCTTCTTTGACAAGGCTCTCCATGGTTCTGGATACATGCTGGCCTCGCATCAAAGGGATGGCACAAAATGCACATGTGCGGTTGCATCCTTCTGATATTTTCAGGTATGCATAATGAGCGGGTGTCACAATGCTCCGCTCACCGAGCAATTCATCCCTGTATGTAGCACCCATGGTCTTGAGAAGAGAAGGTAATTCCATAGTGCCGAAATAAGCATCTACTTCCGGAATTTCCTGCTCCAGATCATCTTTGTATCGTTGAGAAAGGCAACCGGTTACGTAGAGCTTTTCCAGCCTGCCTTGCTTCTTCTCACCGGCATATTCAAGGATGGTATTGATAGATTCCTCTTTGGCCAGGTCTATGAAGCCGCAGGTATTGATGATGACCACCGGGGTACGTTCGGCAGTTTCATGACGGACATTAAATTGATTAGCTTCGAGCTGAGATTTGAGAACTTCAGAATCGACGATATTTTTACTGCATCCGAGAGTAATAATTTTGACTTTTTTCGGATGTATGGATTTAGTACGCAAGGAAATGGATGCTGATGATAGATCCCGCAAAGATATTCCAATTTAAAGACCTTATGAGCAAGCTTAGGATGCCTGATAATAAGCTGATTAAGCCAAACGTTAAGAAAAATATGACCAGATGGCTCTCATTCCTTTTGTTTGCTTCCCTGCCCTGTTTTGGCTTTAGCCAGTTCGGGCTGAATGTCAAGGCCTTCAAAGGTCAGTCAAAAACGCTTGATACGGTAAATATCAGCCAGGATGGGATACATGCCTCAGTGGAATATAATTTCAGGCTTAAGCAGAAGAGAATTGAATTCCGCCCAGGCCTCGGGTATAGATTTACGCTAAATGGTGCGAATCAGGATGGATACTTTACTTCTATCGATCTGGATTTGAATACTGCTATTTATCCATTTGATTTTGCCGGGGATTGTCATTGCCCTACATTTTCAAAAAGTGGTGATCTTTTTAAAAAAGGTTTTTTTCTTGAGATAAATCCCGGAGCCGGATATCAGATCCTTTCTCGTCTAAGGTCAGATCCTGATGATCCTGCACGGTTGCCTATCCGCAGTAAAAATATAGAATGGAAATTAGGTGGGTCCGTTGGTCTTGATATTGGTTTGTCGGACCGGCTCACGCTCACACCTCTTTTGTCAGCAACTTATCTGACTGCATCTGAATGGGATGGGTTAAGATCAGATGGAAGTGTCGGTGAGGTTAAAGATTATGCTTACTTCGGTGCAGGTCTTCGTATCACGTTCAATCAGGATGATAAGCGCCGAAGGAGATATTGACGATAACATTCCCATATGACAATGCCCGCTGTGGTGGCTACATTCAACGAATGTTTGATTCCTCCCTGGGGAATTTCAAGACTCGCTTTGCACATCGATAATACTTCTGCTGCAACGCCCCGCATTTCATTTCCAAATATGAGTGCCAATGGAAAATAGCTGATCATATCTATTTGATCTAGCGAAATTGATTTATCTGTTTGTTCGACAGGCATGAGATTGTATCCCGCTGTTTTAAGAGAGTTAAGCGCATCGATCGTTGATTCATGATAATGCCAGATCACCGACGATGTAGCTCCGAGTGATGTTTTCAAAATTTCAGCGTGCGGTGGTTTTACGGTGATGCCACAGAGATATATTGCTTCGATAGAAAAGGCATCGCATGTCCTGAAAATCGCTCCGACGTTCAATCCCGACCTGATATTATCCAGCACGATGACAACCGGCATTTTTTCGGAAGATTTGTATTCTTCCAGGGCAGGTCGTTGGAGCTCATCCATGGAAAGCTGTTTCATCGGGTGCGAAATAAGCGAATAAAACCTAACCTGGTGGTGCCACCACTACTGGTGGCACGAGTACTGGTGCCACCAGTACTCGTGCCACGAGGTCTTAACGTATTGATATTCAATATCCCCGATTACTTTTTAGATGCCATTTTTTGTCATCAAAACACACTTTTTCAAATGAAAAGAGACGTGATTAGTCGCATCTCTTTTCATTAAATCATAAATGCTTCTATTACAATGCTCTCCTCATTCCTGCATTTCAATTATCACTTTTCACAAATCTCTTCCCTTCACTCACCACTCCATTATTTTCCAGGTTTATGATATAAACACCGGGAGCCAATTGATCAATCATCATGCTTGTCCTGTTAGGACCTGTATTGCAATTCAAATCTTTATGCAAGGCGACATGCCCTAAAATATCCGTTATCCATAAACGAGCAGTTCCGGATTTATGAGTGTTGAATTCAATACCAATTTGTGCATTAGCAGGTGAAGGGAAAATTTTAGTAATGTCTAATTTATCCTGTTCATCAGCCGGATTATAAGAACCAACAGTTGGAGAAAGTGCTGTGCCTTCAGCAAATAAAGTAAAATTTACTTCTCCATAATTGAAGATCGGATGCACCCTGAAATAATAGGTTGTAGCAGGGGCCAATGCATGAATAGTCATAACGACGAATGTATCATTATACCCGGAAACATTGGTTTGATTCTCTACACAACCCAGCAGTTCGAATTCACCACAATTACCTTCAAATGCACTCAGCATCATACCATAGAAGTCAAAAACGGTAAACGAAGGTTCAGTGAAATCCAGCCGGATCGTAGCATCACCTCCGTCTGCATCTGTAGTGATGCTATACCAGACATCATATGGATTTTCACCTCCATACGGAAAGCAAGGTTCCATTTCAGTTGAGGTCGCTCCGGTCGTAGATTGCGGTCCGGGATCTACAAACAATCCTTCCGGGGTGGTAATGGAATAAGCTCCCGAACAATTATCATTGAGTGGTGGAAGGGCTCCAACAGTCAGGCAAAAAATTACACCGGAGGGGCCTCCATATTCCAGAACCTGCATGTAGTATGTCTCACCACCTTCAAGACCGGGGATGGCTGTTGGATATTCGGGAAAAGTCAGGCATCGCTCGGCTACAAGGGAATTGCAGTCTCCACTGAAAATCTGCACTTCAGGTGTCCATCCATAAACCAGCTCAGAAGATAGAACTAAACTGTTATAACCATCCGGAACCGTAAACGTGAACCATGTATCAGGTTGTATATGCCCCTGACAATTAAGATCTCCGGAATTGGTGACATATACCAGGTCTGCTTTCATTGTGGCGCAACTTCCATCCGTTGGGATAAGAGGAAATGGTATTGCATCCGGACAAAGATCATTGGTAATAGGAAAGGGCACGCTTAGTTCTACCGAAAATTCTGTGTATTCAAATTCAGTAGGATCGTATACACGTATCCTGTATGTGTCCCCCGGGATCAAATTGAGGATAGCTCCATCACTATTAGATGTCCCATAACAATTCAGAAAAATTAAGTTGTCACAATCACCTTCGAAAAGTTCAATCGTTGGATATCCATCACCATACCACCTGAATAATAATTCTGTAAAACCGTCAGGTACCACGAAACTATACCATACATCGTCATCATCCGTTCCATTGCATGCCTCAAGATCAGAATCTGTCCCTGAAAGCGTAGTACCTTCTATGCCAACCCAATCTCCATTCGTAGGAATAACCGGAAATGGAATTGCTCCCTCACATTCTGCATGTATTGGTGAAGGTGGTGCAACAGCAATGCATATTTCAAAGCTGAGCTCCACGTTTGCAAAAAATGAATGAGCCCTGGCCAGGTATGTCTGACCACCTGTTAATCCCTGAAAATTATACGCGAGATCACCCTGACAACCGATAAATACCGGGAAAGTACAATCACCTTCATAGAGCGTAACTCCCACTGAACCCGATTCACCGATATTGGTTGTCCTGATAATGATACCATCATGTCCAACCGGCAACACAAAAGAATACCAAATGTCAAATCCTTCAACAAGGTAGCAATCATGGGGCCCGTCAAGCGAAGCACCCTTCAGATCTGCGATCATAGTTGCACAGCTTCCATCTTCAGGTATTGGAGGAAACGGTATTGCTCCTTCACAATGATCGTTGACTGGTGGTGGAAATGCCGCACGAAGACAGAAGCCAAATTCGAACAACCTGCTGTCGGTCGTAAATACTCTTAAATAATACGTACCACCTGATGTCAGTCCATTCACACGACTGCTTTGAAAATCGCGATCATCCACACAAAAGATAGAAACAAGATTACCGCAATCACCTTCAAATACTTCAAATCCTTCGCTGTCATACCGGCCAATGCTGAAAAACTCGCCCACGATATCGGTGACACCATCAGGTACCACAAAACTATACCAGATATCATTTGCACCATCCCCGCATGGGTATCCGCCTGAACTGGTGGCCCATGTAGTATTAATCTGCACTGTAGAGCATGTACCATCGGATGAGATGGAAGGAAATGGTAATGCATTGAAGCATTCGTCATTTGATACAGACGGTGGTGTCTTTAAACAAATATTGTAATCAGATTTTACATTCAGCTCTCCGGTATAGGTCCTGATAAAATATGTGGCGCCTTCCACCAGGTTGCTGAACGATCCATTTTCGTGCAGATCAAAGTCTGTACATTGGATAGGTTCACTTTCAAAGTTGCATTGATTGTAAAGGCAAACGATATGTTGGATGTTGCCACTATTCGTTGTGACTTCGTAAAGAAGCTTTGTAACACCGGCAGGAACAACAAATGAATACCAAAGATCATCATCATTGTGACCCCACACCTCGTCCTGCAGATCACCAGTCGCATTGGCTGTGTTGACATTAACACTCGCACATGTTCCGTCAGTAGGAACCGGAGGGAAAGGAAATGCACCATCACAAATATCATTTTCCAATATTGAAATCGTGGGGACCGAAGCAATACAAATCCCTCCCAGGTCCCCGGAAATAGCTCCGGTATATTCCCAGAATCGAATATAATATGTGCCGGGGATGAGTGAATAGAAATGTATGTATGGCATCAATACGGTTGTGCTGGAGTCATCGATACAGATTATTTTTTCCAGATCATTACAATCACTTCCCTGTTGATAAAGTGCCATAGCACCATCCGTGATACCATGTAATCCTGTTCCTTCTGCTGTCCTTATAGTGATGTCTGCTTTATAAGTCAATTCAAATTTAAACCACACGTCTCCGTTTGAATATTGTCCACAATCAGGATCAGGCACAGGAGAGCCGGATGCAAATTCCCAGGAAAGTGGATCATCGGGTTGACAATTAGTTACACCTTCCACAGGAATCAGGGTGAGTGCACCACATGGGTCATCATTCACGGGAGGGATTAAAGCCCGGAGACAAAAATCATACTGAGCACCATTATCATCCTCTGCAGAATATGTGCGTATATAATATGTCTGTCCACCGACCAGGTCATCGACTATTCCTTCTGAATCATTCATGCATTGTACGGTTGAATGATCATCACATGCTAATTCATACATACGTTTTCCGGCATCGTACAAATTCCCGTTTTTTGTTACACTATAGCCGACTTGTGTTACACCAGCCGGAACTATGAAACTATACCATACATCATCATCCGTGATTCCCTGGCACATGTCCAATGGCAGTCCTGTGGCGCCAATAGTATTGACGGATACACTTGCACATGAACCATCAGCAGGTAAGAGCGGGAAAGCGATTGCACTAAGACAATTATCATTTGCTACTGTAGATATTGTTGGTACAGCAGCTACACAAATGCCCCCGATATTTCCTGAAAATTTATCTTCATAATCCCAGAACCGGATGAAATATTTTCCGCCAGGCATTGCATACTGCCTGATTTGAGGCATTGATCCCGGACCCGCGTCATCATCGCACAACATATAGAACAATGGATCACTGCAATCACTTGCCACATATATTGCCATCGCGCCATCACTGATTGCACCAGGGCTTGTTCCTGCAACTGTGGTAACCAAAATATCTGAAGTTTCAGACAATACAAATTGAAACCACACGTCACCTCTTGAATAACTTCCACACGAAGGATCTTCTAAGGATGCTGTTGGAGTTGCATTGGTCCAGAATTGCGGATTGTCAGGTATGCAGGAAGTATCAGCTATTGTGTTCAATACTAAAGCCCCACAAGGATCATCATTCAATGTTGGAATGACTATGGTCGGTACAGCTGCAACACATATGCCACCTATATTTCCTGACAGGCTATCCGAAACGTCCCAAAAACGTATATAATATTTACCCGGCAGGCTTGACAATTGTGCAACCGCAGGCATTAATTCAGAATCCTGATTATTCTGACATACGACTTCTGTGAACTTTCCGTCACAAGAGTCGGCAGTGTATATCGCAATCGCTGCGTCTATTATAGCTCCCGGACCTGTTCCTGCAGAAGTGGTAATCACAACATCTGATGTATCAGTAAGCTCATATGAAAACCAAAGATCGCCTGTCTTGTAAGTACCACATTCAGGTATTGCAATGCTTGATGTTCCTGTAGCATTCGACCAGATCACAGGCGCTGAAGGCGTACATTCATCAGCATCTACGAGTGCTAATGAAGTTGCCGTACAAGGATCATCATTTGGAGTATCCGTAGCTACAGGATTTACTGCAAGACATATCCCACCAAAGTGAGTTGATGTTTTATCATTATAATCCCAGAATCTTACGTAATAAATTCCGGCTCCGATAGCAGGAATTGAGATTTGCGGCATGGACCCTTCTCCGGAATCATCATCACAGAGGATTCGAAGATATGGGTAGTTGGTACAATCTATCGCTTGATAGAACAATTCCATTCCGCCATCAGTTAACGCACCTGTTCCGACACCCGGCACAGTAGTGATAAAAATATCTGCGGGTTCTGCAAGTGTGAACATAAACCAAATGTCACCACCTGAATAACTCGCACAAGCAGGTGGATTAAAGCCTCCTGTACCAGTAGCATCTGTCCACGACAGTGGGTCGGTGGGTGTACAATTACTCCCTATGTTAGCCTCTAATACAAAGGCACCGCATGGGTTGTCGTTAGCTGGTTGTGAATAAGCGAACTGTGCAAGGGCAAAGTGACAAATGGTGAGACTAATGGCAAGTAATGTTCTGTGTATCATGATTTTGGATTTACTTTTTAAAAATGGATGACTTATGCCAAAAGCAGCATAGCTTGATCATTAAATCATTTAGTTATCTGAAGTAAAAATAGGGCGTGCTATCCCTGGCCCATTAGCGGGTTTATGAACGGGGGAATTGAGTTTATTAACGGCCCGTCCGGCCTATTTGTTCAGCCTTTAAAATCCTTCTATCTTCAATTTTTCCATAGTTAATTATGGTGTCCTGATGCGTCCAGAAAGCAAATCATTTCTTTTTCACCTTCCCGCTGCATTGATCCTGTATGCAACGGTTATTGTCTACCAGGGATATCAATACGGACAGGGAGATCAGACACAAATCCTGCCGTGCCTATGGGCGCAGGATCATCCCGGAGCATATACACAGGATCATTACGTGCAACACTATTTGGCCAGTGGAATTAATGAACGGACCATTTTTCATTTCCTGCTCAGGCATCTTGGTTATGATCAGCCCTGGATAGTATTTATATGGCATGCGATTTCCGGTATAGGTCTTATCCTGGGATTGATATCAATAGCGTCAGTTTTTATCAAAAGAAATGTCTGGCAGTGGTTGAGTGTGGGTATGATCCTGACACTTGGATTTCATACCTCGACAGGGTCGAATGAACTGTATTATAATCTTTTGATACCAAGCTTACCGGCGAAAGCACTTGCAGCATGGGCAATATATTTTTGGCTTCGTAATAAATATTCAGCCTGGGCTTTATTATTGATCGCTGCAGGATATTTACAACCGCTTGTTGGAATCCAGGTTTTTTTATTGACTACCATAGCAATGATCATTGAGAGGTGGAGAAATAAAAATACTAATCCCCTGCCCTTGAAACTCATCCTTCTTTATCTTATTGCAACAGTGCCCTGGTTAGTTTTATTGGCGATGAATAATGGTAGTCATTCGGATCCGGTGAGCTTTATGCAGATCATGGAATTCAGATTATCGCATCATTTTTTTGCAACGTATTTCGGATTGATCCATTTGCTCTTTTGGACAATTTTTGCTTTTGCATGCATCTATTTTTATACCGGAAAAATGAAATGGATGTGCATTGCAATATTTGCCGGATGCGCATTTTACGAAATTGGTGTGGAAGTCATGAGATTACCCATAGCACTTTATACGCAATGGTGGAAAACTACAATCTGGCTCGAAGCATTTGCTTTTATAGCACTATTCGTTCAACTGGAGAAGCTTGGTTTTCTGAATAATTTGTTTAAAAAATATTCATTAGTACTTCCACTTTTATTCTGGGGATTAGTTTGTTTCTACAGATTATCAGGACTTTTTGGAGAAAGGCCAGATGATATGCTTCCATGGGTCCGGTCTAAATCTGAAGAAGTTGAGATCAGTGAACTTGCAAGGCAATTAACTCCAGAAAATGCGGTATTCATTATTCCGCCGGATCTGACAGCATTCAGATGGTATTCAAAACGGAGCCTGTACGTGGATTATAAAGCCATGATCCACAATGAATCCTTTCTCACCGAATGGCTTGAAAGAATTGTAAATGTCTATGCATATGATCTTAAATCAAAGCAATCAGGTATTGACTTTTACAGACATGCGAACGAAGTTTTATCGGCTCCTTCCGGAAATTTGATAGATAGCTGGAAAAAATCCGGTATTACGTACATTATTTCTACTGATCCTACGATTGCTAACCTTGAATTGATAATGGGTAATAAGGCTTATCATATTTATAAGATCCCTGAGTGAGAGAAGTGAGAGGAGGATTTAAATCAATGATTGAGTAGTTTCAAAGTAGATGCAGGGCTTGCCCCTGCATTGCGGGAGAGCAACAGATTATGATTTTGATTTAACACGTTAGGCCAGGCTCCTTGACTGGCATTAAGGCAGGGGCCAGCCCTGCCTCTACGATGTTGTTCAAGTTTTGCTAATAATGAATTAAGAGATTTAAAAGCATAGATGCATGGCTCGCCACTACATTATAAAAGAGCAATATCCTCGATAAAAAAAGTTATTCACATTGCAATGTGTATAAGTATTCAGAGGAACAGATAATCAAATAGTTAGGACAGTGTGGCACACTTAGGTGTGGCACACCTAAGTGTGCCACACTTTACACTTGTTGGGATTTGAATAAAACCAACAAAACAAGATTCCACGTATATCCGGTAACTAGATTTACTCAGGCACATTCTACCGGCTATGTCAAAGCGCTTTCTCCTAAGTTCTTTCTTCCTCTTCCAGGGTTTATGGATTTTGGCTCACAATATGATCCTTGGCCGTGTAACCAATGCCTCTACAGGAGAGATCATAACCGGCGCTACCATATTTATTCCTTCGAAACAAAGAGGGACCGTCTCTGATGAATTAGGGTCATTTAAGCTCACAGGTCTCCCTGATCAGGAATATGATATAACCATATCATTCCTGGGTTTCGAAACACAGAATTTTCATGCGACATCCAATGTACGTGTAGAAATACGGTTGATGCCGGCAATTCTGGACCTTTCTGAAATTGTCGTAAGCAATCAGCGTGACCTGTCCAAAAACATGACCATCATCAGTAAGATTGATCTTGAATTGCGTCCGACGCATTCTTCACAGGACATTCTCCGGATGATACCGGGATTAGTGACAGCTCAGCATGCAGGTGGTGGTAAAGCGGAGCAAATTTATTTACGTGGATTCGATATAGATCATGGTACAGATGTAAGGGTGGCAGTGGATGACATGCCTGTCAATATGGTTAGCCATGCTCATGGACAGGGATATGCCGACTTGCATTTCCTGATTCCCGAATTGATTGACTATGTCGATTTTAATAAAGGGCCTTATTATGCCCAGCACGGTGATTTTACAACTGCAGGGTATGCAAATTTCAAAACCAAAAATGCACTTGACCGGAGCCTGATAAAAATTGAAGCAGGACGTTTTGATACCTATCGTACCGTAGGATTGATAGATTTGTTAAGTGATAATCCGGACAATCATAACAATGCTTTCTTCGCATCTGACCTGACGGTTACAAATGGTCCTTTTGAAAGCCCGCAACATTTCAACCGGATTAACCTGATGGGGAAATACAATGGCCTGATCGGAAAAAATAAAGTTTTGACCATTTCACTTTCCACTTTTACAAGCCGTTGGGAAGCTTCCGGACAAATTCCGGACAGGGCTGTAAAAAACGGATTGATAAATCGATTCGGTGCGATTGATGACAACGAAGGCGGAAATACGACAAGGACTAATGCCAATATCCAGCTGCTAAATATCCTTGACAATGGTGACCAATTGCGTAACCAGTTTTATTATACGAAATACCAGTTTCGACTTTTTTCAAATTTTACATTTTTCCTGAATGATCCTGTTCATGGTGATGAGATACGCCAGGCAGAAAGTCGTGATTTGTTTGGCTACAACCTGTCGTATATTAAAGAAAGCAACCTTGGATCTATGTCTCTTCGGACGGAAGCGGGAATGAATATCCGTTTTGATAAAACTAAAAACAGTGAGCTTGCACATACATTTAAGCGTAATACATTTCTTGGTTATTATGCTTTAGGTGATATAGATGAATTGAATACCGGCCTGTATGTGGATGAGGTATTGAAAGTGAATGATCGTTTATCAGTTAATGCAGGTTTGCGTTTTGATCAATTCGGTTTTGGGTACATCGATTTACTGGATTCTCTTTTTGATCACCCGGTAGTGTATGCAAATACGTTAAGTCCAAAATTGAATATCTACTACAATGCAAATGAAAACATTCAGCTTTATCTGAAGACCGGTATTGGTTTTCATTCCAATGATGCGCGGGTTGTAGTGCCTGAAAATGGAATTGATATTCTTCCTAAAGCTTATGGAATGGATATAGGGACCTTCATAAAGCCTTCACGGAATTTGCTGGTAAACCTGGCTGCATGGTTCCTCGATCTTGACCAGGAATTTGTATATGTGGGTGATGAAGCTGTTGTGGAGCCATCAGGCAAGACCAGGAGATATGGTTTTGATTTGTCTGCACGATACCAGGCCAATGATTGGCTTTTCGTTGATGCAGATTTTAATTATACCGTTCCACGAAGTCGTGAAGGGATCGAAGGCGAGAATTTTATTCCGTTGGCACCAACCTTTACAAGTATTGGCGGGATCACAACCAAATTCGGAAAAGGATTTAATGCAAGTCTTCGCTATCGGTTTGTCGGTGACCGGCCTGCCAATGAAAATAATACGGTCACAGCCCTTGGATACTTCCTTTTAGATGGTGGCGTGACTTATACTGCAACGAGATCTGAATTCGGTATTTCCTTAGAAAACATCCTCAATGTCGACTGGAATGAGGCCCAGTTTGATACCGAAAGCCGCTTATACAATGAGCCTGCATCCGTCGCGGAATTGCATTATACTCCGGGTACTCCTTTTTTTATAAAAGGGAGCGCAACTTTCTTTTTCTGATAAATATTCATGTCGTTTTGAATTCGTTGGCCTCCGGTTTTATGGGGATAGGGTTTTAATTTAAAATATTCAAAAAAATATAATAAAAATCTTCTTTCTATAAATCCAACTAAATATGCCTTCACGTATATATACCGGAATTCAATATTGTATTCTGTTTCAATTCATTATTTAACCTATTCCAAACATAACATGATGCGAACAAAACATGACCCAAGCCTGATCAACCGGAAAGCCGGATTATTGAGCAGCATGCTGCTTTTCCTTGCCTTTTCGCTTTCGGCCTCCAGTCACCGCGAGGCACCCCTGATCTCCAACGACCCGCTGGCCGACAATACCGATCTCTACGCCTTCAGGAGTCCTGACAACCCGGATATGATCACCATCATAGCCAATTACATTCCCGCAGAGCTCGCATACGGCGGGCCAAATTATTTTTCATTCGGTCAAAACATCCGGTACGAGATCCATATTGACAATGATGTTGCTACTCCGGGTGATGACATTATTTACCGGTTTACATTTGACCGGATCAATGAGGATCCGACCACTTTTTTCAACATCCGCTTAGGTGCTGAAAATCTTAAGACTACCTATACTATGGAACGTAGCACAGATGGTGGTCAGAGTTTCACAGTGGTCATTTCAAATGGAATAGTGCCACCAAATAACATTGGGCCTCGTTCCATTGAAAGTGCAGTAGGTCTTAGCTCACCTGATTATCGTTCATTGATGACTGCTGCAATAGAAACTACCGCTCAGGGTGAGAGTGTATTTTGCGGCCCTGTAGATGATCCATTCTATGTTGATCTGGGAGGCATTTTTGATCTTGGTGATGCACCACGTCAAACCGGTAAGATCAGGGATGGCATAGCCAAATACAACGTGCATACAATCGCTTTACAAATTCCAATCAGTCGTCTTCAAAAGGATGGTAAAAATGTAAGCCAGGCTACAAGCATTCTCGATGGCGATTTTGTCATTGGTGTTTGGGCATCTGCCAGCCGGAAAGCGATTCGCACTCTTCAGTCAGATGGTACAGATCCGGATGACAGTGGTGACTGGGTTCAGGTTTCAAGACTTGGTATGCCGCTGACCAATGAAGCTGTGATCCCGATCGGTTATAAAGATCAGTGGAACTTTATCACACCTTACCAGGACCTGGCTGAAATAGCTACATATGGTAATTTCTTTTACAATCCTGAATTAGCGCTATATATGGATGATAGTCAATTCGGTGGTGCAGTACCTGCATTCCGCGGACTTCGAATACAATCTGCTTCGTTAGGTTCATTTGATTTCAGGAACGGCCATGATGGACTGTATGGATTGAAAGGTAATCCAGCACTTGCCGGTACTGCTCTTGATGATGCTGTTTTTGGAACGTTGTTACTGCCAAGAGCAGGTGCACCAAGATCAGTAGACTTATGGCCGATATTCCATACGGGCGCACCTAACCTGATTCCTTATCAATTAGCAACCGGAAAAAATGGAAACCCATTAGCTGCAGGTAAACCTTTCATAAATAATTTCCTGCCGAATGGTGGTGACATGCTCAGATTAAATATGGCTGTTCCGGCCACTCCAAGAAATGACCCTAATTTCAATAGTCTTGGATTAGTATATGCTGCAGTGCTTGGACTTACTGATCCGGCTTATGCAGGTACTGCTGACTTACAGTTTATTCCGAATATGGATGGATTTCCGAATGGCCGTCGTCTTGAAGATGATGTCACGAGAATAGAATTGCAGGCTGTAGGTGGAGTTGTGTTAGCAGCTATTGGATTATGGTATGACGATTATGCTCCGGGCAGCTCAGCATCACCTGTTACAAATTTACTGTTAAACGTCATCCAATATTCTACCGGTGTTGAAGCGAATGATGCTGCATTTACATCAGCATTTCCTTACGTGGCAGAACCATGGAGAGGAACGGAAACACATGCACCAACTGAATAATCTTTTTAACTCTATCCAATCACAATTGAAAAAATGATCATGAAAAATAAATATAAATTCCTGATACTCCTTTTCGTTGGTCTGATGCAGAATCTTATGGCATCAAGTCATCGTGAAGCACCTTTAATCGCTAATGATCCATTGGCGGACAATACAGACCTCTATGCTTTTGTAAGCCCTGATGATCCAGGTACAGTTACCATCATAGCATCTTATGTACCTATGCAATTACCTCATGGTGGCCCAAACTATTATGGCTTTGGTGAAAACATACGATATGAAATTCACATCGACAATAATGCATCGACACAGGGTGATGACATTATATACAGGTTTACTTTTCATAAAGTGAATGAAGATCCTACTACATTCTTCTACATCCGGCTTGGTGCACAAAACCATAAGACGACTTATACGCTGGAGAAAAGTAAAGATGGCGGATTGACATTTGAAACTGTGATTACAGATGGCATTGTACCTCCAAATGATATCGGTCCGCGTTCGATCAACGGCGCTGCTGGTCTTAATACTACATACTCCCAGCTAATGTCTGATGCGATCATGTCAACAGATGATGGAGAAGAAGTTTTTTGCGGTCCTACAGATGATCCTTTCTTTGTTGATCTCGGTGGTGTATTTGATCTTGGTGATCTTCCTCGTCAGGGTGGCCCGGAATACGATGGTGTGGCATGTCTCAATGTCTCCACGATCGCATTGAAAATTCCAATCCAACTTCTTCAGAAAAATGGGAAAACAGAATTGCAGGCAGTTAACATACTTGATCCTGATTTTGTCATAGGCGTATGGGCATCGGCCAGTCGTCAGACGATCAGGACATTGAATACAGCAGGTAGCGAATCTTATAGTGGTGAATGGATACAGGTTTCAAGACTTGGAATGCCATTGACCAATGAAGCCGTTATTCCTATCGGTTACAAAGATTTGTGGAACTCCACTACACCTTACCAGGATTTAAGCAACATCGGTGTTTTTGGTAATTTCTTTTACAATCCTGAGCTTGCACTTTATATGGATGATAGCAAGTTTGGAGGAGCAGTTCCCGGATTTGCGCCATTGCGTATTCAAAGTAATTCATTAGGTGCATTTGATTTCAGAAATGGAAGAGCAGGATTGTATAGTGTGAAAGGTACATCAGCTGTTACGGGTACCGCACTGGATGATGCTGTTTTCGGTACATTGTTATTGCCTGGTCCTGCATCACCAAGATCTGTTGATTTATACCCGATTTTTCATACGGGTGTTCCAAACTTAAGACCATATCAATTGGCTACCGGCAAAAACGGTGATCCACTGGCAGCAGGTAAGCCTTTCATCAATAACTTCCTGCCAAATGGTGGTGATATGTTGAGGTTGAACATGGCTGTTCCCGCTACGCCGCGCAATGATGATAATTTCAATAGCCTGGGATTGGTATGGGCTGCGGTATTAGGTTTAACTGATCCTGCATACAATACTTCGACTGCACTTCAATTTATACCGAATATGGATGGATTTCCTAACGGTCGTCGTCTTGAAGATGATGTGACCCGGATTGAATTGCAGGCTGTCAGTGGTGTAGTGCTTGCAGCTATTGGACTCTGGTATGATGATTTTGTTTCGGGAGGATCTCCGGTCACAACACAATTGCAGAATGTACTTGCTTACGATACAAAAATCAATGAGAATGATGTTCCGTATCAAAGTCAATTTCCTTATGTAGCTGCACCACATTCAGGTACTAGTTTCTGTTCAGGTGAAATCAGGGATTACACACAACCAGCAATCTTACCTCCATCTACTACGGGTATCACAGGATTAAGTTCACCTGATGTATATGCAGTTAATCAACCGAATCCATTCGGTGAAGCCACTTTGATCAAATACCATCTCAGGTCATCCGGTAAAGTAGTGCTTACGATTTATGATCAGAAAGGGCAGCGTGTTGAAACGCTTGTAAATCAATCACAGGTAGAAGGTGATTATGAAGTGACATGGGATGCATCGAAATATCCTTCCGGATATTACCTGGCATCTATCAAGCTTGGTAATACCGGTGTATTTACATTGAAGTTGAATAAAGTAAACTGATGAATCATTGTTGAACTTTTGGATGTTGAGACGAGATAAATCGTCGTCTCTACATTCAAAAGTTCAACCCACATAAACCTAAAGTTGAAATTCAAACAAATATCGTGCTTGAGTTTGTTTTGAATGTGAATGGGTACACGAAGGAGAACGTGTGCCCTTTTTTTCATTAAATCCAGCTCCATTTGAAAGGAAGAAAAATAGTTGTCTGTAGTTTGAAACTACGGACAACTTTTTCACCTTTTCTTTTTTATTAATTGAATTAAGGAATCACAACAACCTCATCCGCAGTCACTACTTCTTCTGCAGATTTGATTAATTGTATATCACAGCTTATGGCTACATCATCACTCACCAGCACTCCACCGGTTTCGAGGGCGGCATTCCAGTTCAGGTTCCAGTCTTTGCGATTGATTTTACCATTGACGGTGATGCCCGCTTTTACATTGCCCCATGGATCTCTCATGAGACCACCGAATTCAACGTCAAATTTGACACGCTTTGTGATACCTTTTATGGTCAGGTCACCGTATAGCTCATAACTACCATCGTTATCCACCTGCTCATATGTATTGCCTGTAAAATTTATTTGCTTATGGTTTTCCACGTCAAGGAAGTCAGGGCTTTTGATATGCTTGTCCCGGTCAGGGCTGCCTGTATCAACTGAGGCTGCATTGATCCAAAAGTCTACTTCCGATGTCATGAAATCTTCGGCTGTGGTATAAATGCTGGCATCGTATTCCTTGAAAAAGCCTTTAACATTGGTGATCATCAGGTGTCTGACTTTAAACCCAATTTCAGAATGGATAGGATCGATAAGCCATTTTGTTTTGTTTGACATAAGGAAGGGATTAAAAGATGAGGAATATTAATGAATGAATATAAAAAGGGACGAACAGAGATTCAGAAAAATAGTTGAAAAAAAACTTAAAATAAAATTGCCGGCTGATTTAATGAGCAAGAGGGAAGACAAAAGTGATCTGTAGGGACGTCTTGCAATACGCCCCTACAGATCACTTTTGTCCTCATTTTTTATGTAAGAATTATCTATTTAATCACCGCCAGCCTCATCACAGCCAGTCGATCCCTTACGCCATCCTTTTTCCACAGACGGACTGAATAAACACCATTATCCATTTGGCTTGCATCCAGGGTTGAGATTCCGGTGCTTAAAATACCGGATTTGACTTCACGCCCGGATATATCAAGCATCTGGTACTGTTGTGGTCCAAGATTTACAGGAATATCCATGGTTACTGTTTCTTTTGCCGGGTTGGGGTATAATTTTATGCCCAATTCATTTCCCGGAACAACTAACACAGAAGTAACGGTATCGATGATTTCAAATTCAATGATTTCTGAAATACAACTGTTTAGTGGCAGGCAATCTGTCATGCATCCCGTGACAGCAATTGCATATTCGCCACCGACATAATATGTATGTGTTATATCTCCTGTTGAGTTGCCAAAAGAAGAATCGCCAAAATCCCACGAATATTCGTTTGCATTTGAATTTGCAAAATGGAAGTTGACATCTACGGATCCTGAATGATCTATATAATAAACATCATGGTCAGAATCTACGGTCCATGCAGGTGTAGGACAAGTAGCTTCGTAAATGTATTGAACAGCAGCTAAAATGTCAGTGCTGTCAGTAGCAATACCATTAGCAGTCATGACGGGCAATGTATAGTTAGTATCAAACCACATATACTCAACCTGTGACAGGTTAATCGGTACTGTAAGTGAATCTGTGGTCAGTACATCTTGTCGAAGGATTTCCGACCGAACCCTGATTACATTTGTGAACGTGTCATACGGTGTGATCAAGGTTCCCCAGCTATCCACGCTTGTAGTGCGGCTTTGATTTGATTCGTATTGAAGATTCTGTCCTGTAGCGGAAAGGTCCAATGCCCATTTAACATGTGAAGTCCAATGGTTGCCAAATGCGATTGGAAAATTCAGGATCGTATCAGGAGCCTCATAGACAATTGCGGCCTGCTGAACTGTACCACCAAGATCCACAGTGAAGCCAAAAAAGTTTTCAAGTAATTTGTTTGTGGTTTTATTCTGATATCGCTGAAGATCGGTCAGTGAGAATGCGAACAATGATAATGTGTCCGGAATGAGAAGAGCCTGTTCAGTATTGCTCCATATACTTAAGCAATCAAAAATCGAATTTCCTCCCAAAGTACAAACCCCTACAAAGGTAAACTGGTCAATCCCTTCACTCGGTGTGACAATCCGGGATACATGTGTGCTGAGATCTGCCTGTGCGGTAAGATCCCATGTGACATTTGAACCTGTAACTAAAGCTGAAGCATTCTGAACAGGAGGCAGGCGGTTATATAAGTAGATATCCCCTGGTTTTCCATAGTCACTCACCTTATAAATCTGTTGTCCAATAACGGACTGGCAACATATTAGAACTGTGAAAACAAGTGTGAAAAGTTTAATTTTTTGCATGGACAAAAGTAATGGTTTTGAGCGAAATAAATGATGAAATCGTTATCCGTAGTTTCAAATTACGGATAACGATTTCATCATTTATTTCGCTTGAGGTTTTCTATTCCACGCTAAATTCATAAAATCCATCAGGTGCAGTGCGTGGCATGGTTTCATTCCTGCCTGACATGTCTTTTGCAGAAACAAAATACTCGATTGTGTTGCCACGCTTTGAACCGGGTATAGAAGCTTTATATAAATCGGGAGTTCCATTTGCAACAAGAGGGATTTCTTTCCATTCAGAAGCTCCTTTATTTCTCCATGAAATTTTCAGACTTTCGTTTTTGAAAGGTGTTTTACTGTAAGCCTTGATGATAACGTAGACAGGGTATTCTTTAGCTTCATTCACTTTGTTTGGAATGCGGTCTACACTCATGTATAGCATCTGCGGATCCCACATAGCTCTTGTCCGGCAATGCAGTGCATCTCCGTCATTCCATCCTCTCTTGCCATAATGTTTTCTTGCTTCATCAGAGACTGTGGGTTCGCTGGGGATCACATATTCGAATCCTTTGATAGTATAACCCGGCATTGCTGCAGCCCATTGCGATAAGGCCACTGAATCCTGCTTAATGCCAAACAAGGGTACATAAATCGTTTTATTTACGATCAGCGAATTAGAATAAGCAGCAAGTCTGTTTTCATAATACATATCTGTATCCAGGCGAAGGATCTGGTAAGGACGACCATACGCATTCTTTAATTTTGGTAATTCTTTCGTGACAATGTCTTCATAGACTGTATACAACGGATGCCCGATAGGAGGCCGCATGACAAAAAGCCGTTCTTCATCAAGCATCTTCATAAAACAATCAATATGTTGAATTCCATCTGCTTCAAAATTGGAAATGAAATGGTAATTCTCGATACCCAACATGGATTTTGTATCAGCAAGAAATTTTTCTTCAGTTTCACCATCATATACATTTTCATTTTTGATCACACAGGTTGAAAATGCACTTTGCTGTCCATCAGATATGACATTGCCTCCGGTGAAAGAAAAAGGTAATTCCAGCATTTCCAAATCTGCAGAAAGTCCGATGTATGACGGAGCTTTGTCATCTACTTCTGTCTTCATTATTTTGTTATCCGGTGTGTGATAGAGAAATTGCAAAGGGTCATCACATTTGAAACCAGTTACCGGAGTTGCGTATAAATATTTTCCATCTGCCAACTTCATTGTTCCATCTGCTGTGAAAACTGCATGCGGACCCCAGTCCCTCACCCAGAATGCATCAATTCCCTGAGGAGCGCGAATAAATTTGATGTGATATGGATCGATATGCCATTTGCTGAGCCATGTTACTGCCTCTTTTTGGGTTTTCTCATCCGGAACCATGATGAAGAGCTTACCGTCTGTTGCAAGTTCTATCACAAGCCTATGGGGGATGCTCAACGGCCAGGTGATGATGGTACCTAATGCGGGTTCCCATTCTGCGGCCATACGGTTTTTGCCTGTCGGAGAATAGGTTGGTTGACTATAAGATGTCGTTGCCAGCAGAAATATGGAGAGAATGGCAAGTATGAATTTCATTTTCATCTTGCAAGAATAATGAAATGTTGGTGAAGGTGATTATGGGTTTATAGATTAAATCCATGTCCACCGTGTTATTTTCTCCTGTGTTCTCCGTGCGAAACATTCCTGATTTAACACCGAATTCCTAATCCAATATCGACATCATCATTTCGCACAGAGTAAAAGGAGATAAAAGCACGAGACCACGGGTTCAGTATTCATTTTTTAGTAAAAATTTCTTTTAACTTCCTTCTAATGCTTCATCAATGATGGGAATCAACTCTTTTTGAATCTCACTGATCGCCAGGCTATCTGTCCTTCCTCCATGTTTTGCAAATAATATTTTCATGTGCTTGTCAGCAACAATGGTGGTTGGATAGCCCCATATATGCTTGAAATTTTCCACTATTAATGGTTCTCCATATGCAATGTGATCCATAGTAAAAGGATTTTTTTCAAGAAATTCCTTGATATCTTTTGGACTATTCCTGCTAATGGCTAAAAAATTTACTGGTGACGATTTGTACTTCTCTGTCAACCTGTTAAATCCTGGCATCTCTGCTTCGCAAGGCATACAGCCTATGAACCAGAAATTGAAGACCGATACTTTACCTTTCAGGTAATCATGGTCTATCTTTTTCCCATCCATTGTTAAACCAGAGAATTCAGGTAGTTGCGAACCTATGATACATTTTATACCAGGTGATAACCTGACAATTGTATCCTTATCAATAACCATGCGGATTGTATCAGGTTTACAGGTAGCAAGAGCTGTTGCATAATCGATTGGTGGTTTTTGACAGGCAAAATAAAATATACCTCCAACCATTAAGAATAGAAAGTATGTTGGTTTCATGATCCGGACTTTTAAAAATATGATTTAATTCTTAGTAAAAATATTAGGATGCAAACTCACCTTTTTCAACATAAATTCTCTCCTGTTAATAATCATTTTTCCTTCAATGCTTTGTCAATGACAGGAATTAAATCCGTTTCCATGGTAAACTCATTCATGCTCCGAAAAGTCTTTATAATCTTAAGATGCTTATCTACGAGCATTGTTAATGGATAACCCCATCGGGTGTGAAAGGCTCCCCCGATGATCGGATCCCCATCAGCAATATGTTCAAAATGAAAAGGATGCTCCACAAGAAAATCTGTAATGATATCCGGAGTGTTACGTCCGATAGCTAAAAAATTAACGGGTTTTGATTTATATTTTTCAACAATGTTGTTAAAAGCCGGCATCTCCATCTGGCAAGGCAGACATCCTTTGAACCAGAAATTGATCACGGTTACTTTTCCTTTGAAGTATTGTGCATCCACCTTCTTGCCTCCCATCGTCGTGGCTGTAAACTCAGGTAGCTGGGCACCTACCAGGCAATCTGCACTCCAGTAGAAATAGGATATGCTTCCATTTCTGTTGATAGTATCCGGCAGACATGCATTAATGGCGGTATCGTAATCCAGGAACTGTCGTTGGGTGTGACAAGCGATTTGGATCATCGATAGAATGAGCGCAAGAATCAGGATAATAGATTTCATAAGTATTCCATTAAAGATAATGCATCACAACATTTTAGAGTGGAATCCAAAAAGTGATTTTTACGATTATCCAATTAATTTCCTTTAAAGCTTTATCAAAGAGGAATAATTTCAGTCCATTTAATCAGCTGGAACTTAATTTATAGTGACAATGTGCTATCACTCTAGAATTTCTTTTTACCTGGTCCAGACCTTGTATCGAAAATATTTAGGATTATTAATTCATCTTCTGTAATCCTATAAAATAGTCTGTTATGTTTACTCAGCAAAAACCCCCTGATATTCTTTTCCTTATTTTCAAGGGTACCAATTTCTGGCTGATCTGAAATAATTTCAACGATTGCAAAGGGCTGATTAACAAATTCCATAGTTACCTTATCACCCCACTCGCTTTCGAGATATGCAACAACCCTATTCAGCCTATGATTAGCCCGATTTGTCCAAATTATTTTCCGAGCCATTTCGAATGATGCTGGCGTACCTCCTCATTACTAATAAGATTTTCTTTGAAAAAACTCTCATCATAAGAGAGTAACAATTCTTCTTTCTCTTCCTCACTGAGCTTATTCCAAAGCTCCGCTTCCTGATGGCGGCTTAAGCGATGAATGAGTTCTAAATATCCTCTCAGTATATTCTCATCGGTTATGGTATCAATCAATCGATGTAGTGCTTCTTTGGTACTCATTTTCCTGATTTATTACTGTTAAGATAGTCTATCTGATGATTAATTGCAAATGAGGTGCCTTGATGACTAAATGATAAACATTCTACTAAATAAAAAAAGGCACTCAACTTTCGCCGCGTGCCTTTTCGTTTTTCATTTTTCATTTTTCGCTTACGACCCACACATCACACAGCCTTCCTCCATTCTACAAACTTCTCCCGTGATCACATCCTCCTGCGCAGAAGCCTGCATACCTGAATTCTCAGAAAGCGGTGACTTCGTAGGCGTTGATGGTGAATCAAAATTATCCTGTTCAGACAACCTCACATATTTCTGTTGATGTTTCGCACCAAGTGTAAACTTAATCGGATCAACCGCCGCCTTAGAACGTAGATAATACATACCCGTCTTCAGACCTTTCTGCCATGCGTAGAAATGCATGCTCGACAATTTACCCTTGCTTGCATTTTCAACAAACAAATTCAGGCTCTGACTTTGGCATATAAACGCTCCCCTGTCAGCCGCCATATCAATGATGACTTTCTGGCTAATCTCCCAAACGGTTTTATACAGATCTTTCAACTCCTGTGGAAGCCCATGCACATGCTGCACACTACCATTGCTTGCGATCAGGGCCTCTTTCATTTCCTCATCCCAAAGATTCAACCGGATCAGGTCATTCAGCAAATGCTTGTTGACCACGATGTATTCTCCGGAAAGTGTGCGGCGTGTATAGATATTACTTGTATAAGGCTCTATACATTCATTGTTACCCAGGATCTGGCTTGTTGATGCAGTAGGCATGGGTGCTACGAGAAGACTATTTCTCAAACCATGTTTTGCAATCTGTGATTTCAATGCTGTCCAGTCCCAACGATCGGAAGGTTCGGCTCCCCACATATCATATTGAAGTATGCCCTGGCTAGCAGGTGAGCCCTGATAACTCTGATATGTACCATCCCTTTCTGCAATTGCACATGATTCCGTCAATGCAGCAAAATAAATCGTCTCAAATATTTCCTGGTTCAGCTTCCTGGCTTCAGGACTATCGAAAGGAAAACGCATCAGTATGAAAGCATCAGCAAGACCCTGCACACCCAGACCAATCGGACGGTGACGCATGTTGCTATTCTTTGCCTCAATGATCGGGTAATAATTGACATCAATCACTTTATTGAGATTGCGTGTAGCCACACGTGTGATCTCAAATAATTGTTTGTGATCAAATTCACCATCCCGCACAAACTTTGGCAATGCAAGGGAAGCAAGGTTACAAACCGCTACTTCATCAGCAGATGTATATTCCATGATCTCTGTACACAGGTTCGATGAACGGATGGTACCGAGATTCTTTTGGTTGTTCTTGCGATTGGCAGCATCCTTGTACAACATATACGGAGTACCTGTTTCTACCTGGCTTTCGATGATCGAATTCCAGACTTCCTGAGCTCTCACGACTTTACGTGCTTTTCCTTCCTGCTCATACTTGTGATAAAGGGCTTCAAATTCTCCACCATATGTATCGCAAAGACCTGGTGCTTCATTAGGACAGAACAGTGACCACATCTCATCATTCTTCACTCTTTCCATGAACAGGTCAGGGATCCACATGGCATAAAATAAATCACGCGCACGTTGTTCTTCTTTTCCATGATTCTTTTTCAGCTCAAGGAATTCCTGGATATCTGCATGCCATGGCTCGAGATACACTGCAAACGCACCTTTACGCTTGCCTCCTCCCTGGTCAACATATCTCGCAGTATCATTGAATACACGCAGCATTGGAATGATACCATTGCTCGTGCCTCCTGTACCTTTGATGTAGCTACCGGTAGCTCTGACATTATGTATGCTTAATCCGATACCTCCTGCAGATTGACTGATCTTGGCACAGCGTGATAAAGTTTCGAAGATTCCTTCAATACTATCATCCACCATGCTCAACAGGAAACAGCTGCTCAATTGTGGTTTTGGCGTACCTGCGTTGAACAATGTAGGTGTAGCGTGGATAAACCATTTTTCAGACATCAGATTATAAGTCTCGATGGCTGAAGCAATATCCTCTCCGTGGATACCAATGGATGCACGCATCAACATATGTTGCGGACGTTCCACCACTTGCTTGTCCATACGTAATAGGTATGAACGCTCAAGTGTCTTGAATCCAAAATAATCGAACCCATAATCGCGGTCATAGATGATCGCACTATCCAGTGCATCAGCATTTCTGCGGATGACATCTATAGTGATATCGCTGATGAGACCCGCTTTTTGCTGTGTGACAGGGTCGATATAATTATATAAAGCTTCCATCGTTTCGCTGAACGACTTATTGGTATTCTTGTGAAGGTTTGAAATCGCGACACGTGCAGCCAGGAGAGCATAATCCGGGTGGATAGCTGTCATGGTAGCAGCTGTCTCAGCGGCAAGATTGTCAAGATCAGAAGTGCTCACACCATCATACAAACCTTCGATGACCTTCATAGAGATCTTGATCGGGTTGACATGGTCTGACAGGCCGTATACTAATTTTTTTACACGAGCTGTGATCTTATCGAAGCTTACTTCTTCGCGTTTGCCGGTTCGTTTGATTACTTGCATAGAGGGGGGAGATTATAATTTTATATAATTGAAGAAATAGGGATAGTCTGATTAAAATTCTTCGTTCAGGGAGAAAAGCTGGTCATCCGGATTGCTCAGGTTACTCATGATGCCTGCTTTCTGATAGTCACCCACGCGTTTTTCGAAGAAGTTCGTTTTACCGGTGATCGAGATAAGTTCCATCCACTGGAATGGATTCTCTGCGTTGTATAATTTCTTCTGACCTAAGGAAACCAATAATCTGTCTGCTACAAATTCAATGTATTGGCACATCAGGTCTGAATTCATCCCGATGAGCTTCACAGGAAGTGCATCGCTGACAAATTCTTTTTCAATTTCAACTGCGTCTTTGATGATATCATAGACGGTCTCTGAAGGAAGGCGATTGACAAGATGATTATTATATAGCAGACATGCAAAATCGCAATGCATTCCTTCGTCACGGGATATCAGTTCATTTGAAAAAGATAATCCAGGCATAAGGCCTCTCTTCTTTAACCAGAAGATGGAGCAGAACGAACCTGAAAAGAAAATACCTTCTACGGCTGCGAATGCGATGAGTCGCTCATGGAAGCTTCCTTTGCTGATCCATTTGAGTGCCCAATGTGCTTTTTTACGCACGCAATCCAGTGTATCGATGGCATTGAAGAGATAATCTTTCTCTTTCGTGTCTTTGATGTATGTATCAATGAGGAGGCTGTAGGTCTCTGAATGGATATTCTCCATCATGATCTGGAAGCCGTAGAAAAATTTTGCTTCTGTGTATTGTACTTCGCTGACAAAATGTTCTGCCAGGTTTTCATTTACAATACCATCGCTTGCTGCGAAAAAAGCAAGGACGTGTTTTATAAAATGGCGCTCATCATCATTGAGCTTATGATTCCAGTCGTGGAGGTCCTGTTGCAGATCGATTTCTTCAGCGGTCCAGAAATTGGATTGGGATAATTTATAAAACCGCCATATATCATGGTGTTGTATCGGAAATATGACAAATCTGCCCGGGTTTTCGGAGAGGATGGGTTCTGTTTTCGCTATAGTCACTGTCTCTTCTTTTAGCATACTGATCTGTGGTTTGTACGTTTTATTTGTTCTAAATCCTGTTCTCACCAGAGGCGACAATTCCATGGTTGTCTCGGTGGACGTTTACGACCTGAGACAACAACTTCCCGAATGAAAACCGCTTTTCTACGGTTTTCTCAGGTGGGTACTGTAATGCCTATAATTAGACTAGGTAACCAAATCAAGAGGAGAGGGCTTCTTTTTGGTTGGATCTGACGCACCCCTGACTTGATGCCACTAAATAAATGAAGTTTTTATTTAATATGAAAATATTTTATCCACATCATGTGGAGAATATATATAATATGTTGAAATCGTGTGGCGTACACAGATAAAATAAATACGTAAGTGTGTAAAACTTTCTGAAAATTGAATGTTAAGCCCATATTAAGCCCAAAAAATGAAAGAAAAATTCCAAAAAACCGGATTTTTTATTAGCAAACCTCCCATTTCAGTATAACCGTCTGAACCGACGATTTTTAGAACAAATTCTTCCTTCTGAAAAACCAGACGAGGAGAAGGCTTAAGGAAGTGGCCATGATCAGGACAATGTAAAATGCCCCCCGGGTATCCTCAAAGGGGATCCGGACATTCATCCCGAAAAAGCTCGCCACGAGGGTCGGAACCATGAGGATAATGGTGATAATCGTGAGCCGCTGGATAAACAATCCCAGGTTGTTGGAAATGATGGATGTGTAGGCATCCATGGTCCCGCTGAGGATGTTTGTATAGATATTGGCCATGCTGAGCGCCTGGCCATTGTCAATGATGATATCGTCGAAGAACTCGGCCTCCTCCTCATTCTCACCCAGGCGAAGGAAGTCCGTCCTTTTGATCTTCAGGTTGAGAAGTTCATTTGAGCTCAGTGTATTCACGAAGTATACGAGGGACTTTTCAATTCTAAGCAACTGTTGTATCTCCGAATTCCGGCTTGAGTTATATAGCTCCTTTTCAATCATATTCCGTTTGATATTGAGCTTTTTAAGGCTGTCCATGAACCGCATCACATTCTGTTCGAAGATCTTAAGGACAAACATTTGTTCGTTGGCGGGATCAAAGCCTTTTATCCGCCCATCAATGAATCGTTGCAGGATTGGATTTTCATATTGACAGATGGTCAGCACATGGTCCAGGGTCAGGATGATGCCGATAGGAGCTGTGATATAGATGGCTTCATTTTCCTTGTCGATCTCATTGAGCATGGGCGTATTGACCAGGATAAGACGGATATCATCTTCCCTTTCATATCGGGACCTCTCATCAATGTCGAGTGAGTCAGTAAGGAAATCAATAGGAATGGAATGCTCTTCGGCTAAACTGTCAAGCTCACCAGGTTCAAATGGAGGTGTGACATTGATCCAGCAGGAAAGTACAGGCTTTTCCAGCTCGGTTAGACGTCCGTCCTCGATGTGATAATAACGGGTCATAACAACTACTGCTTTCCATTTACGAATGAATAATTTAGTTCGAGTGATAAAGGTAGGAAAATAAGGCTAAGGCGGAGGCTAAGGCGAAGGAAAAAAGATTTGACGTTCGAGTGTCTCTGACCTCGAACCACCCTCGGACGTTCGAGTGTCTCTGACCTCGAACCTGTGAAAACCCTTTTTCTTAAATCTTTGATTTACACGCGGGATCGACATTCGAATGTCTGACCTCGATTATAAAATAATGAATTGCTGAACGTTCGGGTGGCTCCGACCTCGAACCATGCATGTATTTCTACTGACATTCGAGCGCCTCCGACCTGGAATATTCTAAAGAAATCATTTCGCATTTCGTCTAAATGCATTTTAGTAAGTCCTTGTTATTGTTGATGTTGCAAGCAGTTTCGAAATACTTTGTCTTCAAAATCATTTCGCATTTCGTCTAAATGCATTTTAGTAAGTCCTTGTTATTGTTGATGTTGCAAGCAGTTTCGAAATACTTATTCTTCAAAATCATTTCGCCTAAATGCTTTTTAGTAAGTCCTTGGTTTTGTGGGTGTTGAGAGCCTGGTTCCAGATTTTTTTTCTTTAAATCATTTAGTCTAATGACTTTTCAAATATATCCTTGTCTTTTGCTAGAACTTTTCTGCAAACAAAACATTGCCTAGTTCCTTGTCCCTGATCCCTGATTGGCCTCCCGAATCTTTATGTTACTCAGAATGGATATCCGGGTACGACCCTGCTCCCTGCTACTTCCCGTGAATCTGTCTCGCATATTCACCCAACACCTCCCCAGCAGCACTCGCATCTTTCTCCCATTGTAAAGGAAGCCCCTTCGACCACCGGAAATACTCTTCAATAATATCTGCTTGCTGCTCAAAATTGAATGCACTTAATCCAGGTCCTTGAGCATGCTTCTGCAGCGCTTCCAATCCTCCATAATTATAGCCTCCACCCCATCTCTGCGCCCAGAAAGCTTCACTGATGTATGCCGCACCATATTTTTGATATTGCCAGACATGCACCATCTCATGTACAAGTGTTGAATCCTGAATGTCAGTATCAAAATTGATCGTATGAAAACTCACATACGCAACTGTTTTTCTTTTTATGACAGGAATTGAACGAGGATCTAAGCCAATAAGATTGTATTTGATGGAATCCCCAAAAACTGAAAACAAAATTTCTTTTTCAGTAGCATTAAGTGGTCGTGTCTTCCATTTGATCAGGTCGAAAATGGTTTCATAGATCAAAGGAATCATACTGAGATCTGCAATCAATAAAATCAAACCGCCAAACCATCGTAGAAATTTATGACGACCATGTAGTGGTGTAAGCCAGAAGAACCATTTAATGATTTGAAATAATCTAAAAGGAAGCCTAACAATGTACTTGACTAAGCGAAGAAAGAAAAGATTTACAATACAGGGCATCTAATGTAGAATCAAATATCATGCATCTTTGTACAAAATGATGATTTTTAAAGACAATAATACAGAACGCAGATACAATTTCGGTAAATAATTCAATTAAATAAAAGATTGTATTTGCAATGTATCTTCGAAACAAACATAGATGTGATTATCTGAGTAGGAATGTAAAAAGTATCCACTAGTAAGCTCTATGAATTAAGTTAAATTTTGATCAACTTCTTTGTCCCGATGACTTGTCCCGTTTTATCCCTGCATATCACGAAATATACTCCAGGGGACCATCCGGTAAGTGAAAACTCATAGTGGTCCTGAATATCCTGAATGTGGAAGTCATCAATCTTCTGACCATTGACGTTATATATCACCACCTGATAAATCAGTGCAGGACATGTAATGGAAAATATATCAACAGCAGGATTTGGAAAAATTTTCAACGGAATCTGATCCGCAAGAACTATTCTTGAAGTCCCACAAGGACTCTCTATAGGCCCCATTCGAAATGGAATGAAATCCGGAAGCCGACTAAGATTTAAGCCAAAAGGTGGATTAAGCGGATCCGCTGGTAATTCTAAGGCACGTTGAATGAAATGACAACTATTTCCTTTAATATCCGGGTCTTCAATGTAATGCAAATAGGGAGTATATTCATTTCCTGAAACAAGTATTTTTCTGTTGGGTAATAACCAAAATGAATCGAAAATCGGATGATGACCATTGTATAAAAACCCGTCATACCTGCCAATCGTATCAGGGTGTTTCATAAAATCAGGATCATTCATATCAAATTGAAGTAGAAGAGATCCAAAACCCATATATAAAAACTGGTTATTGGGAGAGAATTTCACATCTCCAAAATGAGTATAATATTCAGGAAGGTCGAATGAGTCTATTTTTATTTCGTTCAATGTGCCATCACACCTGTTGAAGGCAAATACTTCCAGGATATCTTTGAAAATAGTATTCGTCCGATGAATAAGCCTGGCTAAATACCGTCCATCAGGACTAAAATCAAATTCAGAATTTGTTCTGACTCTCCAGTAATTATTCGAAAACTTAATTTCCTCTAACTCATTGATTTCTCCATTTGATTTGATCTCAAAACGAGAAGCAAGTGAATCTAATGCTTTAGGAATGATCAACCACCAGTCTTCTCCGTTGGCTTGTTTGCAAAACATAAGATTGGCATATTGAAATAGGTCATCTATCAAGACAATTTGTTTTTCCTCTGGTAGGATATACAACCTATTGTCAGCATTTAAGCGCACTTTTGTAAGGAAGATACCATCGGTATATGAAGTTAGTTTTTTCCCTTGTTCCATAAATTGAATAGCATAATCCGGCGCACCTGCCCATAATTCCGCACTTCCATAAAATAAATAATAGAGGGAATCATTGATAGGAATAAAAGCGCAATTTCCTGCATTGCCCAACCCTTCGTTTTCGGGCAGGAATTGGAAAAAATAATTAAGAAAATAGCCAACAGCCATTCTATCTCCATTAATCGCGATTCGACCGATAGAATCATACAAATTTCGACTGTTGAAATACCCTAGGAAATTGCCCTCATTATCATTGAGTACCGCAGATCCATAAAGAGTTCCATTCCATGTGAATGGATCTATTTTGATGTCCATAAGCGAATCTATATAACTCACTGAAACCCCACTTCCAATTGGTGCTGACCGATAGAGATAATTGTAATCATTTTTCTGACAAATACCATAGCATGTCCAAATAAATAGACATGCTATGGTAAAATAAACTTTTTTCATAATGCTATTTTCTCACAACGAAATTAACCTTTGATAAATCGAAGCGAATGATCTTCCCTTTCAAGTTGAAGTACATAAGCACCTGGCCGGAGATCAGTAACATAAAGCCTTCGACCTGTCCACTTTTTTTAATTAAAATGTATCGTCTTAATCGGATTAATCTTACTCACCAAAAACGATGGTGCAATCAGACAAATCCCAATCAGCACCAACGCACCAATATTAACCACAAGCAAATGCCATGACATCACCATCACAGGCGCATAATCAAGATAATAATCTGCTTCATTCAATTTTATAAACCTGTAATGATCCTGAAGGAAAGCAAGACCAAGGCCAAGAACATTACCAATCAAAATACCGCCTATCGTAATGAACATGGCAAACCACAGAAAAACCTGCCTGATCGAAGCATCCCTCGCACCCATGCTCTTCAATATACCGATCATCTGTGTCCGTTCGAGAATAAGTATCAATAATGCAGTAATCATGTTAATAATCGCCACCGCCAACATCAGTCCGATAATCACAATCGTATTGATGTCCTGCAGCTCAAGCCATTCAAACAAGCTTGGAAATTTCTCTTTAATATTTTCCGCATACAGACTTGCCGGTATCTCTTCCTGGTAGATATAATCCGTAATGAGATTGAGATCATCAATATTATCAATAGCTATTTCAATCCCGCTCACCTGTGTATCTGTCCATCCCAATAACTCCCTCACCCTGTCAATGGATGCCAATGCAAAACGCGCATCATTTTCTTCAAGACCTGTTTTATAAATTCCCTTGATCGTAAACCTTCGTTGCGCCTGTTGTTTGTCGCGCACAAAATGAAGGATCAGCTTATCTCCTACATTCAACTTCAATCTTTGTGCAGTTACATGGGAAATAATAAGCTCATCAATCGCAAGCGACGACCACGATGAATCTGACAGACGGAATTGATTGATATTATTCCAGTCATAATCCTGACCTATTCCTTTAAGTATGATGCCTTCCAATTGCTCATCATACGTGATGATCCCCGGCAAATAAATATATGCCTGTACATGATGAACACCTCCTTTTGAAGTTTGTGTTTTTTCGCCAGTCCTCGATCCGTCAGGCGGTGTATAATCCACTTGCTCTATCCTTTCAATATTCCTGACCAGTGTGGAATCATATTCAAAAGGAAGTGCTTCATAAGACCTGACAGACCTCGGATCCGAAATATGGATATGCCCCCAAAAGCCAAACATCTTCCGCGTGATCTCATGCTTAAACCCGGTCATCAGCGCCAATGAAACTATCATCACCGCCACTGACAATCCAACAGCACCTGTTGCGATCCAAAGTATAATACGCGTAAATCCACCCCCACCTGAGGCCATCAATTTCCTTGCTATCCACGGTTCATACCTCATTTTTAAAACTTCATAATTCTAAATTCAAAATTCCGCATTCAAAATTCAAATCCTCTTCCAATAGGAAAGGGCAAAATACGGGAACAATTCATTCTTTAAAATGTCCATTTTTGTTCCCATTCACGAGTTAAGGACAAAAATGTGAGTTCAAATTTTCATTTTTGCCCTGTCTACTGACAAAACAACCCTATGACCACGAAGAAATCCTTTATCGAAGAGTTGAAATGGCGAGGCATGATCCATGACCTCACACCCGGCATTGAAGAGAAGCTCAACAGCGGTATGGTGACCGGATATATTGGGTTTGATCCAACCGCTCCTTCCATGACGATCGGCAATTATGTCCAGATCATGATCCTCAAATTCTTCCAGCTGAGCGGTCATAAACCTATTGTTCTAATGGGCGGTGCTACAGGCAGAGTCGGAGATCCTTCAGGAAAAGACGCAGAACGAGAATTAAAATCATACGATGAGCTGGACAGGAATCTTGCTCACCAGGAAAAACAGGTCCGAAAGCTGCTTGATTTTGATGGACCGAATGCTGCTGTGATACTCAACAATTTTGACTTTTATAAAGACATGAATGTGCTGACTTTCCTCAGGGATGTCGGAAAACACCTCACGATCAATTATATGCTCTCGAAAGATTCTGTCAAAAGCAGGATGGATACCGGGATGTCTTTTACCGAATTCAGTTACCAGCTTTTGCAGGCATATGACTTTTTGTGCTTGTATCGCAATCACAATTGTGTCCTGCAGATGGGTGGTTCGGATCAATGGGGAAATATCACTTCAGGTACCGAATTTATAAGAAGGAATATCACCGGAAGTGATGCATTTGCACTTACGACTCCTTTATTGACGAAAGCAGATGGTAAAAAATTTGGAAAAAGCGAAGAAGGAAATATATGGTTGGATCCGGAGATGACTTCTCCCTATAAGTTTTATCAGTTCTGGCTGAATGTTGATGATCGTGATTTGCCTAAATTATTCCGCATCTTTTCTCTTTTTTCAAAAGATGAAATTGACATCATGGAAACCGATTTTGGCCATGAACCCAATACATTAAAAGCTATTTTAGGTGAAGAGCTTACCATCCGCTTACATGGTGAAAAAGCTTATGAAGCAGCCAACAATGTTTCCAATATATTATTCAATCCGAAAGCAAGTAAGGAACAATTGTTAAGCCTGGATGTAAAAAGTCTGGAATTGATAAGCCAGGAAATTCCTGCTTATAAAGTTGGAAAGAACGAATTAGAAAATGGAATCAACATCATCGACTTACTTTCTGAAAAAACAACCATTACAAATTCAAAAAGTGATGCCCGTCGCGCTATAGAATCGAATGCAGTTTCTGTCAACAAGGATAAGATCACTGACATTAAATCTATGTTGACAGAAAAGGAATTATTACATGGAAGATTTTCAATGATTGAGAATGGGAAAAAGAATAAATACATGATTGAGTTTGTATAAACTATTGATGTATTGGAGAGATGCCAGAGTGGTTTAATGGGACAGTCTCGAAAACTGTTGTGCGGGCAACTGCACCGAGAGTTCGAATCTCTCTCTCTCCGCCTTCGCTCGCCGAAGTACTGAACGCTAGTGAAGTACGAAGGCGAGCCTGTTTCCACTTTGGAAATCTGTGCAAAAAATATTCTTCGGCGAGCTTCGGCGGTTAAAATCCGCTTTCACTCGAATATTCCATATCCTATAAATTAAAGTACGAAGGCGAGTCTGTATCCACTCTGGAAATCTGTGCAAAGAATATTCTTCGGCGAGCTACGGCGGTTAAATCCGCTATTATTTGTCCATGAAAAAGTATCATCCTGAGTCAATGTTAAATGAAAATGATTTTCGACTTTAGGATAAATCCTTTACTTTGGTTATTCTATTTATTTACCAATTGAAAACGGAAGTTATGCTAAATCTGACGAGATCTGGCTTGAATGAACCAGTGTTTCATTCTCCCCAATATGTTTACATACTTGCTTGTAATGATGGAACTTATTATGTCGGCTGTACTTCAAATTTGGAAGAGCGACTGAATCGACATTCAAATGGGTGGGTTCCGGCAACAAAAGCCAGATTGCCAGTCAAAATTGAAATGTATTTAGTATTTGGAGACAAATTTCAAGCATTTTCTTTTGAGAAATATCTTAAATCTGGTTCTGGTCGTGCTTTTTCTATCCGTCATCTTATTTTAACCAAGTAGGCGTTAATTGACGATGGTTTAGTTCAAATATTTTCCAATCATAAGTATGCCTTATCTTCGCTTATTATTCCAATTTACGTGACTAGCACTATTAATTCTAAAAAACCACGCACACCCATCCCTGGCCGCTACCTGTTCAAATTACTGGTAGAGATAGCCTTGGTATGCTTTGTAGCGTTCCTGAATTCAATTAGTCACAAGTGGCTTTACAATTTCCCTCATTTGGGACAGGTCGTCCTGGTTACGCTCAGGTTTCTAATCTTCCTCTTGGGAGCCAGCCTCATGGTCAGGTTGCTGGCTATGATCTACCGGGGACGCAAACATCTGCCTTACAACAAAAAAGATAATGTCACGATCGGTCTGAGCAATATTTTTATCATGGTCATTGCAATCTATGCCCTTGTCTCAGCTTTTGGACTTTTTGGAATCAGCTTTAAGGATATGTTCACCACGGTATCGATCGTTGCAGCAGCTCTTGCGATCATATCAAAAGATTTTATCGCCGATATCATCAGTGGCATCGTCATCAGCTTCAGCAAGGAAATATCCATTGATGACTATGTCAAAATCGGTGAACATCGCGGCAAGATCGTGGATATCAATATTGCAAAAACTGCGCTGCTGAATGAAGATGATGACATTATTTTCATGCCTAACAGTACTGTGTTTACCAGCGATGTCATCAACTATACGAAAAAGCAGATCAAAAAAACAAGCATTGATTTTGAGGTAGCTTCTTCTTCCATCATCTCCATCGAAGAGCTGGAAGATCAGCTGATCGAATCACTACATGAATATCATCACCTCATCGAACCCAATTCATATTTCCTCCGTGTGGTGAACATTAAAAAAGATTTTCTGATCCTGAAGTTCCAGTATAATCTCATCCAGTTCAGCCGCGAAATGGAACGCCAGATCAAACGCAAAGCCGTGCGCGCGATCGTGAAAATCATCAATGTCTCAAAAGCAAAAGAACTAGATAAAAGCGATTTGTGACCATTCCCTCTGAATCTATTTCAAATGCCCAGGCCAGGCGAATTATCCTTTCCGCACAAGGCCTTACGAAATCAAATCCATTCGGAGCTGGGCTCAATGCAGTCATCAAAGCTGTCAATCAATTAGGTTATGTTCAGCTCGATACGATCTCGGTTGTAGAAAGGGCTCATCATCATATTTTATGGTCAAGGATCCCGGGATATGAAGCCGATCAGCTGGAAAAAGCACAATACAATAAGAGAAAAATATTTGAGTACTGGTCACATGCTGCGGCTTATCTACCAATGCAGGAATATCGTTTCAGCATTCCTGTTATGAACGCTTTCAGGAACAAAGAAGATCGTTGGCCTGCTACGTCAAAAGCGGATATGAAAAAAGTGTTGAAACGAATTCGCGAAGAAGGCCCCTTGATGTCTCGTCACTTCGAGTCCGATCACAAAAGTGGAAACTGGTGGGATTGGAAACCAGCGAAAAGGGCATTGCAACGATTATTCCTGGAAGGAGAATTGATGGTCAGTCATCGGGAAGGATTCCAACGTGTATATGATTTGCCTGAAAATATAATTCCTTCTGAAATTGATACAAGTACCCCTACCCTTTCAGAGTATTATAGTCATCTTATTAAGACGACTTTGCGGGCACAGGGCATAGCTGCGCCGAAAGAAATTTTTCATTTAAGAAAATCTGACACGAAAATATTCACAAGTGTATTCCACCAGTTGCAGGAAGAGAACATTATTGTGCCTGTAAAGGTTGATGGGCAAAAGAATTATTTCACTTTGCCGAAATATCTCAATCAAAACATAAGGCTTCCTGAAAAGATGATGTTCCTGTCTCCATTTGATAACCTGATCATCTGGCGAAAGCGTTTAAAAGATATTTTTGGATTTGATTATACATTGGAATGTTATATTCCTTCGGGAAAAAGAACCTATGGTTATTTCTGTCTTCCTGTTTTATATAAAGACCAATTTATCGGGCGAATCGATCTGAAGGCAGAAAGAAAAAACAAATCGTTGCAAATAAAAAATGAATTCTGGAATGAATTCGATCAGCCTTTGAAGACGAATCCTTTGTATGAGGAAGCTCTTCTTTCATATTCTGAATTCAATAAGTGTACACACATCATTTAAGTCAATTCGCACGAAGTAAATGGAGTAAAAAGCACGGAGTTCACTGAATATCAGCTGCCGGCTTCAATATTGGGCCTTCGCACGGAGTGAACGGAGGTAAAAAAACACAGAGAGCACTGAAAAATATTTAATGAATCTTTTGTGAAGAAAGGTTGTATTCCTGTGTCCTCTGTGCATTTTTCTCCATTTACTCCGTGCGAAAAGAAATGATAAGCTTACTTGTTCTCAAGGTAGTCCCATAACAACTCAGCTGTTTGTCTTAAGACAGGTCTTCCGCTTAATTCGCTCAAAGGGCCAAGTCCTCCGATGCTCAGCGTATTAATTTCTGATAAAACCCTCTTCCCATTATCATCGGTTAATGTATCAAAACCATACATGATCACTCCCTTTTCCAACAACAAAGGTGTAAGCTCATTTTCAATTTTCAATTCATCCTCATCAGCTTCGGATAGAATGGCATGACCACCGTGAGCTACATTGCATATCCAGCTACCCGTAGCCGGCATACGCAAAGCAGAACCTAATATTTGCCGATTGACAATGATGGTCCGTTTGTCACCCAGCGAAACATTAGGCAGATAGCGCATAGCCAGCATGGGGAAATAATCATCGGATATATAATTTTTTATATCCGCTATTGGATATCGGTGATCGCCATCCCAGAAATAATCTTTTGACAATCGTACGATCCCGATCCCGCCATATGAATAAAGCGGTTTTAATACAATTTCCATCTCTTTGCTCAGCAAGATTGCCTCTTCCAGGTAATGACAAAGGGAAGGAGATGGACACAAATGTTCAACTTGTAATAAAAATGCTTTTGAACTTGTTTCTATCGTTCCTTCAGGACTGTTAATAATTTTCTCCCTTGAAACTATAGTAAGGAGTGATCTGAGAAAAGAAGGTTGTAAAGGCTGGGGCATTCTCACAATGATCGCATCAATCTTATCTCTTTCCAGCACGGTCAATGTATGGCTGAATGACAAGCCTTGCGGATGGAATGCAAAAGATGAATTAATCTGTGTGGCATAGATCAATGCACCTTTATCCGCATTGAAAAAATCATTGTTTTCCGGTGATCCTTTTGAGCAAACCCAAACTTTCGTATTCTTCCGAGATTCAATCAATGTTACCGCCAGTTCATAAAGCGAGTTTGTAGCTGCGTGTGAGGAATGATCAGTCACGATCAACAGGTTCCTGATCATGCTTCCATCATAATTTCCCGGATCAGATAAGGGTCGTCATTGAATGATGCAAACAGGCTAGCATTGAAATGCCCTCTTGAATTCATAAGTCTGCCTGCCATTTTATCGATAGCAATTGTGCTCAGGATCGTTTGTACATAAGCTTCAATCAGATCATCAAGACCCATTCCCAGGTGATTGAAATCACGCCTGTCCATCAGGATAAGCCTGTTGGTATCTGTTGTCCATTCACCTTGCTTGTCCCGGTGTGAGAGATTTGTGCCCAGCATATCCCAGGATGAAGTTCCGTCAGTAATTTCATCAGCTAAAGGTGTGTTAGCTCTTCTTGAGTAAACGCAAACTGGTCTGAAGCCATCGGCTGTCGCACATATCATCATACGGAGATCAAATACATATGTGTCTCCTTTTGCATTGGGTATAGTACCCAGGTGATAAAACTTTCCTGACTCAGTCCGTGAGCTCCATCTGTAATTACCAATCAAAGATTGAACAATAAATTTTGAATATTCATAATCACGACTGAGAAAATCATTTAGTTCTGTCTCATTCACAATTGTGTAAACACCTTGTCCGGCATTACTGTAAGGAACTTTGATTACAGCCTGTCCTCCCATTCGTTTTACCCAGAGAGGTACTTCATCTTTATGCACATCCCAAATCGTTTCCGGAGTCCTTATTTTCAAACCCAACCTATCCAATTCACCATTATAATGATTGTATGCTTTCGAAGCGATGAGCTTATTTCTTCCTCCCGCAAGACATGCTATGATTGGGTTATAGATCCGTGTCTTTGAATTTACCGGGATACGGTTCCAGGGTTTCTGTGTTACATACCTGAATGCTGCAACTACCTGCTTCCATTTATTTCGTTCATCGAGAATTTCGATGTAATGATTTTTATACCGGATGTGATTATTTTGTGCGCCATCATAAAATGGAACGAGATATATCGGTCGCTGAAATACATCCGCGATGGTCGCCGCATATCCGCTGGTTTCCATTATATTTTTATCATACAATACAGCAATAGCAGCGCTCTGAGAAAGTTTCCTGATTTTACTATACGGATGAAATGATTTTTCAATAAGTTCTCTATAGCTGCCCTGTTGCAATGTGTCCACTTTTAGCGGCATCGATTTCTGGCCGGAAGGGCAACTATTATTTTCAATGACAACCATCTGTCGCTTTCCGCGAGCATTGGTGACATTGATCAGGTCTGCGCCAGACCAGCAATAATACTGGGGTTGATAGGAAACTACTTCAAGAAGCTTAGCTGCTTTGACTTTTGGATGCAGGTGACAATACCTGTCGATGATCAGCTTATTATCGAGGTTGAGAAAAAAATTGATCATCGGATGAATAGCTGCATTCAACGCTTTTGGATACCAGTGATTGTAACTTTCAAAGGTCCCGGGTTCTATCAATTGTGTGGTTTCATTACCAATCATGTGTGCTCTTCGATTGAAGGGGTCCACTTATCTGCCACAAATGATTTGAAATTCGTGAGTAAGGGCAATAGCTGAACCAGGTTATCCGTAGATAAAAGAAGTGAACGTGATGTCTTGTTCAAAAAACCTTCTTTAAGCATATGATCCGCCTGTTGTAACAAATGATCATAAAAATGATGTGGATTATATAGCACGATTGGTTTCTGATGAAGGTGTAATTGCGACCATGTCAGTGTTTCGAAAACTTCGTCCATAGTCCCGAATCCGCCAGGAAAGGCAATGAAGGCATCAGATAAATTAACCATCATTAATTTCCTGCTGTGCATATCCGGAACGACATGCAGCTCGGTCATGCCCGTATGTGCAACTTCCTTTTCTTTTAAACCGAGAGGAATGACCCCTACTGCTTCACCTTTTCCTCTTAACATTGCATCAGCCATTACACCCATCAGGCCTATGTTCCCTCCCCCATTTACAAGCCTGATATTATTCTCCAGGAAAATTTGCATTAAAGCAATTGCATCCTGCATGTAAACAGGATTTACACCGGTGGAAGATCCACAATACACACAGATGGAGCGGATGATATTCATGTAGGCGAAGATAAGGGAAACAATTATTAGGTTATTGGTTATGGGTTATTGGCAGTAGGAATGGGTGTTGGTTATAGGTTATTGGCAGTCAGATTGGTTTTTGGTTATAGGTTATTGGCAGTCAGATTGGTTTTTGGTTATAGGTTATTAGCAGTAGGACAAGGTTTTAGTTGCAGGTCTTAGGGTTTAATTATATTCGACTATCATCATGTGAATTCTGTGTTTACTACAACCATTTTTCATTACCTATCAATCAACCCTACTACCGATCACCAACAACCATTCTTAAAGCCTACACCCAATAACTTGTCCTACAGCCTTCAACCAGTAACTTATCCTACTGCCTATAACCTACAACCATTCCTACCGTCAATAACCAACAACTAATAACTTCCTTCGGTACATTTGTAAAAAAAACAGAGGAATGAACCAACCAGAGGTATTCAAGTTCGGTGGAGCATCAGTAAAGGACGCAGAGGCGATCAGGAATGTAGGGCATATACTTCAATTAACTCAACACAGACCTCTTGCAGTGGTCATATCAGCCATGGGTAAAACTACCAATGCCCTCGAGGCTATTATTAAAGCCCATTATAGCGATCCGGATAACCTGAGCATGTTAGTTGATCAACTAAAAGGTTATCACGAAGAGGTTGCAAAGAGTCTGTTAAACGGAAATGCACAGCCTTTGCTGAATGATCTACATGATCTATGGGTGGAATTAAACTGGATACTGGAGGATGATCCACATCCGGATTACAATTATCACTATGATCAGATCATAGTCTTTGGAGAACTGGCATCCACTAAAATTGTAAGCGCATATCTCGAATCGCAAAAGATCGGTCATCAATGGCTGGATGCACGCAGCTTTATTAAAACAGATTCTGAATACAGGGAATCCAGAATTCAATGGGAACCTACACAAGCGGCGATTGATAAGATTGTTGTTGAGGCTTTGGATAAAAGTGGCATGGTGATCACACAGGGTTTCATTGGTTCAACTCCATACAATGAAAGCACCACGCTTGGACGTGAAGGTTCTGACTATACTGCGGCTGTTTTGGCTTATGCTCTTGATGCATCATCCGTGACCATCTGGAAAGATGTGCCCGGCATCATGACCGCAGATCCGAAACGATTTGAAAAAGTAGCGAGGCTTGAAGAAATCTCTTACAATGAAGCTATCGAGATGACATATTATGGTGCCAAGGTCATTCATCCAAAAACCATCAAGCCTCTTCAGAATAAGGACATCCCACTTTTTGTAAGGCCTTTCGATCAGCCTTCACTTTATGGAACAAAAATCAGCTCAACAGAAACTCATTTTTTGCCACCGATCATTGTTGTTGAGCCCGAACAGGTCCTGCTTCAGATCTCCACGCGTGATTTTTCTTTTGTAGCTGAGGAACATCTCAGTGAGATTTTTAATCACATCTCAAGACATCGCATCAAAGTAAATATGATGCGCAACACCGCAGTAAGTTTTATCATCTGTGTAAAAAATGAAAAAGATAAACTCGACAAGCTAAAAAATGATCTTGAAAAATCTTTTCATATCAGTATGAATGAAGGCCTCGATCTCATCACTGTCCGGCACGCAAATCAGGGAGTCATGGATCAATTAAGAAGAGGTAAAGAAATTATCCTCGAAGAAAAATTTGGAGATACAGACAGGATGGTTGTGAAAATATAATAGCATGATTCAAGCGAGTTTCAAATAGAAAAAAGTTGTCCGTAGTTTCAAACTACGGACAACTTTTTTCTATTTGAAACATTAGACAAAAAATCGAAAATCGAAAATCAAAAATCATTTTATCACCTCATGTTTCCTCCCCACCTTAATAAAGGCCTCAATTGCTTTATCAAGATGTTCCTGCTCATGCCCTGCAGAAATCTGCACCCTGATGCGTGCCTTGTCCTGTGGAACAACCGGGTAATAAAATCCAATCACATAAATTCCTTCTTTCAATAAATCATCCGCAAAGACCTGGGACAATTTTGCATCAAACAACATGACAGGCACAATCGGATGTACGCCCGGTACAATGTTGAATCCGGCTTCAGTCATTCCTTTCCTGAAATAGGCTGTACTCTTTTCAAGTTTATCCCGTAGCGCAGTAGTTTCCTGCAACATATCTAAAACGGCAATCGATGCACCTACAATCGAAGGTGCAAGCGTATTGGAAAATAAATATGGACGTGATCGTTGGCGCAATAAATCAACAATTGGTTTTGATGCAGCCGTAAAACCTCCCGAAGCTCCACCAAGCGCTTTACCAAAAGTCCCGGTAATTAAGTCCACCCTACCAAATGCATTATTGTGTTCAGCACTACCTCTACCCGTCTTTCCAATAAATCCCGTTGCATGACAATCATCTACTATGACAAGTGCATCATATTTATCAGCGAGATCACATATTTTATCAATTTGGGCGATGATGCCATCCATTGAAAAAACACCATCCGTAGCAATCATTCTTCGACGCGCACCTTGTGTTTCCTTCAATCTCTCCTCAAGTTCATTCATGTCATTGTTAGCATACCTGTATCGGGCAGCTTTGCAAAGGCGGATACCATCGATGATCGATGCATGGTTCAACTGGTCTGATATGATAGCATCCTCCTCATTCAGCAAGGGCTCAAACAACCCGCCATTTGCATCAAATGCAGCAGCATACAGGATCGCATCTTCTGTCCCCACGAAAGCAGCAATTTTTTCTTCCAGTTCTTTGTGAATATCCTGTGTTCCGCAAATAAATCTTACGCTTGACATGCCAAAGCCATGCGTATCAATGGTTTCTTTTGCAGCTTTGGTGACCCTCGGATGAGAAGAAAGCCCCAGGTAATTATTGGCACAAAAATTCAATACATCACCACCTTCCTTTGTATGGATTTCCGCAGCCTGTGCAGAAGTGATGATACGTTCTCTTTTATAAAGTCCGGCTTCCCTGATCGCTTCGACTTCTTTGCGGATTTGTTCATTGACAGTTTCAGACATGATTGTACTTAAGCTTTAATTGTTTCAACATTTCAGTCGTCATAGTTTCTATATCATATGCATGTTTCCAGCCCCAGTCTTTTCTCGCTTCATGGTCATCTATACTTTCAGTCCATGATTCCGCTATTTCCTGCCGGTGATCCGGTTCGTAGGAGATGGTAAAACCAGGGATATGCTTTTTGATTTCTTCTGCCAGTTCTGCAGGTGTAAAACTCATTGCGGCCAGGTTATAAGAAGTTCTTTGTTTGATTGATTCCTGTGGTGCAGCCATGAGCTCAAGAGTTGCACGGATTGAATCATCCATGTACATCATCGGCAATCTTGTATTTGCTTTCAGGAAACAAGTATAATGCCCAGTCAGCAGCGCCTGGTGAAAAATATCCACTGCATAATCAGTCGTGCCTCCACCCGGCATGGATTGATAACTAATGATACCGGGATAACGGACAGAACGGACATCAAGGCCATACCGGTTGAAATAATAGTTACACCACAATTCATTCGCCGCCTTTGAAATTCCATATACCGTCGTTGGTTCAATGACTGTATGCTGAGGAGTTAAATCCCTGGGCGTAGTCGGGCCGAATACCGCAATTGTACTTGGAAAAAATACTTTCCGAAGACCCTGAGCACGCGCTAGCTCGAGGATAGACAGGGACCCATTGAAATTGATGTTCCATGTTTTCTGAGGATTCCATTCCCCATTGGCTGAAAGAATAGCTGCCAGATGATAGATCGTAGTGATGTTATAATCTCCTACGATTTCTGCGATACGCTGCGTATTCAGGATGTCAAGCATTTCAAAAGGGCCCGTATGTCCTTCAGGTTTTTTGATATCTGTTGCAAGCACCTGGTCCTGGCCATAGGCACCTCGTAAAGCTTCCGTCAATACCGTTCCAATTTGCCCATTAGCACCGGTGACAAGGATCATTTCTTTTCTTGGATTCACAGTCGGCGAAGGTAAGAAAAAGGCTAAGGCGGAGGCTGAGGCAAAGGAAAAATAGGCAGTATGTTCTTTTAGGATACGACGGTAATGAGTCATCAAAAAGTTTCCTTTTCTAGCCTTTTGTTTTTTTCACCCCTTCCGCCTTTTCTGCCCTTTCCGCCTCTTCCGCCTGGTTGCTGAGCTGTAGAACAAGGATGAGGGATAGCAGGTCTAAGCATTTTATTTAAGCCATTGATAAACCAGCCAACTTGCCAGATATGCAAGCCCTGTCATCATGATAAACTGAATGATCGGCCATTTCCATGATCTCGTTTCTCTTTTCACAATAGCCAGTGTGCTCATGCACTGCAATGCGAATGCATAGAAAATAAGTAAAGACCAGGTCGTCGCCCGGTTATACACAAGCTCCCCTGTTTGGGCATTTCTGTCATTGGCCATTCGTGTCTGGATAGAAGAAACATCTTTGTCATTCTCGATGCTGTATATCGTGGCCATAGTACCAACAAAAACTTCCCTGGCTGCAAAAGAACATACAATCGCAATGCCCATCTTCCAGTCAAATCCAAGTGGGGCTATTGCCGGCTCAATAAATTTACCAAGCACGCCGGCAAAAGAGTTTTGCAACGGAGGTTTTGTGGTTATAAATTTTTCAATTCCTTGTACATCCGCAGAGACTTCTTTTGTTCTGGGACCAAAACTTGCCAGGAACCATAGGATAAGCGAAATGATAATGATGATTTTCCCCGCACCCACCACAAATGATTTCGTTTTTTCAACAACCAGATAAAAAAGATTCTTGAATACAGGAGGCCTGTACACCGGCAATTCCATCATCAGGAAACTTCGGTCACTGGATCGCAGAACTTTCTTCAGTACATATGCAGCTATTAATGCAGCAACAATCCCAATACCATACAAACCCATCAATGCCAGGCCTTGTTGTTCGAAACCATATAGCCGACCTCTAGGAACCGCAAATCCAATCAAAATGGCATACACAGGAATGCGCGCTGAACAACTAATAAAAGGTGTTACCATGATAGTGATGAGCCTCTCTTTCCAGTTGCTGATATTCCTTGTGCTCATGATAGCAGGTATGGCGCAAGCACCACCTGATACAAGCGCAACAATACTGCGGCCATTGAGCCCGAACTTTCGCATCATCATGTCAAACATGCTTACTGCTCGCGCCATGTAACCGATTTCTTCAAGGATACCAATGAATAAAAAAAGTATGGCTATCTGTGGAATGAAAACTAAAATCCCCGTTAATCCTGCAAGTATTCCATCCGTAAAAAGATCCAATAACCATCCTGCCGGAAAAACTTCCCTGATGCCTCCAGAAATTTCTCTCATGAAGAATTCAATCGCATTCATGGGCCAGACTGCCCAGGCAAATATGGCCTGGAAAATGAGCAGCATGATCAGGAAAAAAATAATGGATCCCAGGAAAGGATGCATCACCCATCGGTCTATACGGTCTGTGATCTTTGCACCTGCACCATCTGCATCAAGATGAAGTGCCTTCTTGATCACAGGGGTAAATCGATCATACCGCGACATCGTTTCATGGATCTGCGCCTGGATCGGATTGAATCCTTCTTTTTCTGATTTTTCTTTTATTTCCTGCTTTACTTCTTTGGATATATTATCAATCCAGGAACCATGGTGCAATTTCAATAACCTGCCATAATCCGTAGTAGAAGCAATCGTGTTTTTAAACTGATCCGAAAGCTTTCTTTCCTGCTCCGAGAATTTGTAATAGGGCTCCATGATTTCATTTCGTTCATACAGCATGGAACCCATTTGCATTTTTAAAGCAGCCACACCCATTCCGGTTTTTCCGGAAATCAGGACGACAGGAATTTTAAGATGCTCTTCCAGAATTTGAGTCTGGATGGTGATACCTGCCATATCCGCCATATTGAGTGCAAGGATGACTGGTAGTCCAAGATCAATGATCTGGGTAAGCAGGAGGATTTGTTTCTCAAGCTGGCTTAAATCGGCTACATAGAGGATGAGATCTGGTTTAGGATCCGTGTGAAGGAATTGCTGGACCACGATCCGCTCATCTTTAGAGGAAGGATACATGCTATAAGCTCCAGGCAGATCAAGTATCTGAACTTCTTTGAATGTACCCAGGTCCATAACGCCTGTTTTTTTCTCAACGGTGACCCCGGGATAATTCCCAACCTTCTGGTTTAAGCCAGTGAGCAGGTTAAAAAGCGTCGATTTCCCTGAGTTTGGGTTGCCGGCCATCAGGATCAGTTTCCGGGCCACGGTCGTAGCAGTCATCATGCAGTCTCCACTATAATGGTGCAGGCCTCATCCCTTCGAAGAGCGATTTTAAACCTGTTGTTAATTCGATATACCAGTGTCTCTCCCAACGCATTACGTCGCACAAGCTCAACTTGTGCCTGAGGTAAGATCCCCATAGACATCAGCTTGCCGGCTATGATGCTGTCGTCAAAGCGGATGATACGGCTGGTCTCATGGGTCTCCAATTTATGGGCTGGTTTGGCAGGCAAAATTCGCTATTTGTATAATTTCTAAATAAAGTGCGAATATAGCAACCCTTGCCTGAATGGATTTCTGAAAGTCGTACTTAGTTTAGCAGCCTAATATTCGGCGCATGTTCCAGGTTTATCTCAGGTTGGGCATTGATCACATCCTGAACGTGAATGCTCTTGATCACATTGTTTTCCTTATCGCACTGTGCGCAGTGTATTCAGTGACGGACTGGAGACGTATCCTGATCCTCGTCACGGCATTCACCATAGGTCATAGCATCACGCTGGCATTGTCAGCGCTTGATATCATTTCCATTAATGCAGACCTGGTTGAAATATTGATCCCGGTCACCATTCTTCTCACTGCTCTTCAAAATATTTTTATCAAACCAAAACCAGATCAACGATGGCGACCCAATTATTTCCTTGCACTGTTCTTTGGATTTATTCACGGCATGGGCTTCTCAAATTACTTTAAAGCTTTTGCCGAAAGCAAAGATGATCTTGTTCTCCAACTGTTCGGATTCAATGTGGGTGTAGAAATAGGACAGCTTTGTATTGTTAGCGGTATCCTTATGATAAATTTTCTAATTGTGAGGATCGGAAAAATCAAACAAGCTCATTGGAATCTTGTCGTAAGTATTCTGGCAGCACTGCTTGCAGTATTTATGATTATAAAAAGATTACCGATTCATTGAGACACATTCCAGTCGAGTATGTACCATAGTAAAATTGTTCTAAGGGAAGTGGTCAGAGCGGCCAGTTTGGTCTATGGTCTATGGTCCTTTTTCTAAACATTTAACCAATTAAACTTTTAACCCTTTTTTGAACCACATACACCTATAGCCGAGCAATAAATAATAAGCAGCAGGTAAAAATATTTCTAAGTGTTTTCCTTAAGTTTCTTAAATTCCTAAGTGGTAAAAATTGAACTGAAAATCATCGTGCATAATTCGAAGGCTACAAATCATAAAAAAAAATGAACCACTTAGACACTTAGGAAACTTAAGTAAGCCACTTAGAAAAAAAGATCCACATAGACTAATGATTTGTCTCTACTGCCTTTTCCGCCTCTTACACCCTTTCTGCCATTCTGCCTTTTAACTACCTTTCTAAAATGAATACAACAGATTTTGCGAATGACATATCTAAAGGTTACTCCTTTGAAGGGGAATCCATCATCCTCGGAGCTGCAGTGCTTGATGGAAAACCGGTGAAGGAATCTTTTATCCGGATCCCACTCTCAACGATCAACCGCCATGGATTGATCGCAGGTGCCACAGGAACCGGTAAAACGAAAACACTCCAGGTTCTTGCAGAGCAACTTAGTTCAAAGGGAGTGCCAACGCTTGTCATGGACATCAAAGGTGATCTTAGTGGTATTGCTGTCCGGAATTCAGGACATCCAAAAATAGATGAACGACATGAACTCATCGGTCTGCCATATATCCCCGCTTCAAGTCCTGTTGAATTCTTGTCACTTTCTGATGAACCAGGTGCAAGACTCAGAGCTACGGTTTCTGAATTTGGTCCTGTCTTGTTTTCAAAAATGCTGGATCTGAATGAAACACAGGAAGGCATCATCTCTGTCATTTTCAAATTTTGTGACGATCGTGATCTTCCGCTTCTTGATCTTGAAGATTTGAAAAAAGTAATTCAGTATGTCACTACCGATGGAAAAGCTGAATTCCAGGCAGAGTATGGAAATATCATGACTACTTCAACTGGTACTATCGTCAGAAAACTTGTAGAGCTTGAGCAACAAGGTGCATCGGAATTTTTTGGCGAACCTTCTTTTGATGTTCAGGATTTGCTCAGAAGAGACCGGGAGGGATTAGGTATTGTTCACGTGCTTAGAGTTGTAGATATCCAGGACAGACCGAAACTGTTTTCAACATTTATGTTACAACTGCTTGCAGAGATTTATGCTGTATTTCCGGAAGAAGGTGATGTGAAGAAACCGAAGCTTGTCATTTTTATTGATGAAGCCCACCTGATTTTTGAAAATGCATCGGAGGCATTGCTTGATCAGATCGAAGTCATCATCAAGCTGATCAGGTCAAAAGGTGTAGGCATCTTTTTTGTCACCCAGGATCCTAATGATATCCCTGAAAAGGTACTAAGCCAGTTAGGCCTTAAAGTCCAGCATGCATTGCATGCCTTCACTGCAAAGGACCGTAAGAGCATACAGTTAGCTGCAGAAAATTTTCCCGAAACACCTTATTATAAAGTTGATCAATTACTAACAGAATTGGGAACAGGTGAAGCATTGGTGACAGCATTAAGTGAAAAAGGAATCCCTACCCCACTTGTACATTGTTACATGAGGGCACCGCAATCCCGGATGGATGTGTTGGCGCCGGATGAAATAAAAGAGATCATTCGATATTCTGATCTCACACCTAAATATGAAAATCGTTACGACAAAGAAAGTGCATACGAAATCCTGAGTGCAAAGTTGGAAGATGCAAAATCAGACAGCCATCAGGAAGTAATAACCAAACAACGCACGAGGGCGACGAAGGAAAAATCAACGATGGAAAAAGTTTTTTCAAATACAACCACAAGACAAATCGGAAGGACTGTAGCAAGGGAATTGACGCGTGGAATATTGGGTGTATTGGGAGTGAAGACTACTACGAGGAGAACGACACGTAAGAAGACAGGTTGGTTCTGAGATGAATAAAAAAAATGAAAAGTTATCCGTAGTTTCAAACTACGGATAACTTTTCATTTTTTTTATTCAATAGTTCTCAAAATACTTCCTCGCATTTCTATACACATTATCACCCATCCTCGTTTCATTCACTCCGGGTACTTCCTGTGTAGCATCTCGGTATAATTCGATTTCCCATTTTGGATTTTTGGTTTCGCCTATCGCGGTTGAATGTAAAAGCGTAAATCCATTTTTAGTCAAAGAAGGATTATAGAAAAGAAATCTCACATTATTCTGATGAGTAGCAGGAAAGGTATTGTAAAACCAGATCTCGTATGGAGGTGCACTGGGTTCATCTTCTACTGTCATGACATCATCAGGTTTTCCATATTTCAAAAATATATGTCCCCTGTCCGTTTCAAAACCATATCCAAAACCGGAGCGGTAATTTTCATCCACCACCTTGGCTACCTTCATGTAAGCTTCAAATGCTTTGCCTGCATATTTGCCGGCCTGCTCTGTCCAATACCGGTGAATAAAAAACTGCTTTGCTTTCGTATTCCCCTTGTCAAGCAGTGTATTCATAACGTCAACATCATCAGAACTGACAACAGGCGCTAATGCTTTGAGATAAAAATCAATTGAATCATCAGGAATGCGGGTCACAAAGCTTTCATTCAGTTCATATGCACCGGAAGCAATGAACAGTGAATCACCTGCAGGATTATATCTTGAAAAGGACAGGCTTTGATTGGCCACTTCTGTTTTATTCCCATCAAAGAGAACTGCATCAATCGTATACGGCCCTGAGATCAGCCTGCTGATATCCAGCTGGAATATATTGGCGCCAACACTTTCTTTATTGATCTTCCGGTATGCAACGACAGGAGCGGGGATATCGCCTGCAGGAGATTTAATGGTATACCTGATATAGGGTTGTCCTTCGAGAAGGTTGGCATCATAGGTCTCGAGGTACAGGTTGAGAAAATGCAGGGAAGGATAATAATAATTGAATGGCAATGGCTCCAGGTATAGACCGCTTTTATGGAGAGGGCTTTTACCATCCACCTCACTGCGAACTGTTGATAACAATTGAATATCAGATAGCTTTGGCTGTGAATCTGCCGGAGGAATTTCGATCTCTGTCTGTATGCTGAGCTCATTTACTGTATCCCGGATGTCTTTCACTTCAACTTCCACAGTATATTTTCCTGCGTTGAGACCAAACCGCTTTACATCTATCAGATCTTTGCCCGGGCATCCTGAACTGGTGAGCCTGTAACGGTCGCCGGCTACAATATTTTTATTAATGTCCTTTACAAAGACCATGTACTCCACTCCATAGTTTTGATCAGGCATACATGTTAAAGTTGATCCCACGATATACAAGGAGACTTCGATGAAAGGAGAAGATGCAGCTCTGAATCGCGAGACCTGCAGGCTGACATCAGGAGTCCCATGTAAGAACATGGGGTAAATCATGAATGCCATCAGAATCATCTTATTGAACATCCTCCTTCTTTTTTTTCAGCATATGAAATACAAACTCGCTATTCGGCCCTGCTAAATAAGTAACGATCATGGTGTCGTTTTTTACAGTTTCAAGTTCAAAATTCTTGTCTCCCATGACCAGCTTGTTATTATTGACCGTATAAGGCCCTTTTTCATCAGCTCCGGTGATATTGATTGTCATCGTTTCCCTTTCAATGAGAAAATAACCTCTGCGTAGATAACTGGTTTCTCTCCCGTTTCGTTCTGCTTTTGTGATTTCCCAACGGCCCAAAAGCTTATCCTGTTCAAAATTATCAGGCTGCCTGCATGAGATTATTAAAAAAACAGCAGCACTGAGCAGACAAAACGTTTGCACCATTGAACATGAAATCCGGTCAAAGACAATATTGAGATTTCTCATGAAGACTTAGCTGATCGAAAGTACAAATTGTAATCTCACCGACACAATTAGGCAGTTTCCAGGGTCAGAAAGGTAATTTCCGGAAGAATACCAACTCTGCCCGGGTACCCAAGATATCCAAGGCCCCGGTTTACATAAAGGTATTGTGCTGCTTCCTGGTATAATCCTGACCACCTGGGATAAACATATTGAATAGGACTCCATTTGAAGCCCGGTATTTCAACTCCAAATTGAAATCCATGCGTATGGCCTGACAAGGTGAGTTCAATATGTTTAAAATCCCTGATCACCTGGTCATCCCAATGCGATGGATCATGTGAAAGCAGTACATTAAATGATCCTCCATTCAACCCGGTGGTGGCTTTTGTCAAATCACCATACTTAGGAAATCTTGGATGGGAACTATAGTTTTCGACACCGATAATATTCAGCAATGCGTCTTTCACACTTATCTGCCTGTGTTCATTGAGCAATAAAGTCCATCCGAGCTTAGCATGCATCCCTTTCAGGTCTTCAAAATTCTGATGCTTATCATCTTCATTTGGCCAGGGATGATAATCTCCATAATCATGGTTGCCCAGGATCGAATAGACACCATAAGGTGCTTGTATTTTGCTGAACATCTCGACAAAAGGTTCCATTTCTGAAGCCAGCGCATTGACCAGGTCACCGGTAAAAAAAACAATATCAGGTTTTTGGTCATTGATCATTTTTATGCTTTGCTCCACAGGTTCTCTCAACAAAAAGCTTCCCGAATGAATATCTGATATCTGGATGATCTTAAATCCTGCCAGGTCCGGATGCAGGTCTTTAATGTTTAGCCTGTTCTTCCACAACTTATACCTGTATGGATTCAATGCCATACCGTAACTAAGGCTGATAGCGGGAATAGCCCCAAGGATAAGCGCTGCCATCGGCATCCAGCGCGAACGTGCCGTAGAAAGGTTCCAATGGTCTTTAAAGCCTAAATTCAATGCTCCAAAAATCAGCCTCCGCAGATCATCGATCAGGATCATCAATGCTACCAGCAATTTGGAAAAATATAAAATGAAGATCATTGCCCTCAGGACTACTTTAAGGGTTTTCGGAAGATTGTCACTCCATCCTGTCAATGCAGCCACGAGGAAGGCAATCGTAATCACAGGAATCGACCAATAGATGGCATAGGTAACTATCCTTGTTATTCTGCCCGAAGAACCCATGACATACCTGAATGCCTGGAAAGCAAACAGATCGATCAGCAATAAAATGACAGAAAGAAATATGATCCTGGAAGCCATGAAGGAAGCAATTGAAGTAATGCAATAACACAAATATCAGCAAGATGTTACACGGGACGGGTTCATTTTACCAACTTTGAGGATGAAACATTTTGTTCTGGTCACAGGTGCATCTTCCGGAATTGGGGAAGCGACATGCAAAAAGCTGGCTGAAAAAAATTACGAAGTGCTTGCAGGTGTTCGCAACGAAACGGATGGTGCGAGGTTGAAACATATGTATGGAGACAGGATCCACCCGCTGCTGCTCGATGTAGTAAATGATGAAAGCATTGAACATGCAAAAGAAAAGGCCAGAGAGATGATCGCACAGGATTCTCTGGTAGCTATCATCAATAATGCCGGTATCGTGGTAGCCGGAGCTGTCTTATATGTTCCTGTAGACAAATGGAGCCATCAGCTTGATGTTAATGTTTTAGGGGTTATACGGATCACGCAGAAGTTTTTCGAATTCCTTAAGCATGGTCATGATGCTGTTGATGCACATCCAAGGAGCATCATAAATATCAGCAGCGTATCGGGTCTGTTTGCAAGTCCTTTCATCGGGCCTTATGCTGCATCAAAATATGCACTGGAAGCATTAAGCGATAGCCTGCGTCGTGAATTGTATATGTATAATATCCGGGTGGTCATCATTGAGCCGGGCAACATAGTTACTCCAATTTGGGGAAAAGCTAAAGAAGCAGATCCGCATTCCGGTCCGGAGTATGAATCCATTATTGCATTTCGTGATAAGATGATTGATGATAACATCACCCGTGGCCTGCCTGTAGATATTGTGGCTGACCGGATCTTCAGAGCCATCCGTGATGAGAAAGTGAAAACCCGTTATCTGATCAGGGCAAAAGCCTGGAAGTTCAGGTTAATTCAAAAGCTGCCCGTCACCTGGGTAGACAGGATGATCAGGAATAAGCTGAAACGTAAATCGGGGATACGGCCTTTTTAAGAAAAAGCCTTTCTTTCCTTGATCTTGGCTTTCTTGCCTACTAGATTACGGAGATAGAAAAGCTTAGCCCTTCTTACTTTACCTTTCTTCAGTACTTTGATTTCAACAATGTTTGGTGAAGAGAATGGGAAAATACGCTCTACGCCGACACCATTTGAAATCTTCCTGACAGTAAATGTTTTACCTGCTCCTTCTCCGCGGATCTGAAGAACATCGCCTTTAAAATCCTGGATACGTTCTTTAGCACCTTCCACGATCTTATAAGATACGGTGATGCTGTCTCCGGCTTTAAATTCTGGGTAAGTGGGTTGTGTATTGAGTTGCTGGTGAACTAACTTAATAAGGTCCATGGTTGATAATGCTTATCTGACTTTCTTAAAAAAGAGCGACAAAGGTATGTCTTTTTCAACTATTCTTCATATCAGGGCATTATTTTTCAATTATCACACCAGCTATCGCACCAGCTATCGCACCAGAGTCACAAATTCTCTGAGCTCGTGAGGCCGGCCCCTGGCATCCTGGTAGTTAAGCACGCAGAGGTAAACGCCCACAGGCATTTCCTGTCCGGCATTGTTTTTCCTGCCATTCCATCCTTCTTCTGGACTGGATGTTTCATACAGGTTTTCACCCCATCTGCTCCATATAATAAGGGAATAAGAAGAAACACCTGCACTCAGACCTTCGGGTTTATAGACCTCATTTTTACCATCATAATTAGGGGTAAAGGCATTTGGAAGGAAGAACTGAACAACAGGCTCTATGTCAATGGTTTTAATGAGTGTATCTGTGCAGCCATTAGCATGGAATACGACCTGTTTGATCTGGGTAATACCTGTATCCAGAAATGTATAGGTAGGATTTCTTATGAAAGACCTTCCCTCACCGCCAAAATCCCAGTACCAACCACTTCCACCGGATGAAAGATCTGTGAAGACTGCAGTAGGATTAAGACTATTGATGACTTCAGGCGTATAAATAAAATCTGCCACGGGAGATGGTTCCATCGTGATGAGATTCGGGAACACATCACTGGTATAACAACCTATCGGGGAGGTGATCTCAATTTTTATCGTAAAAGTCCCTTCATTTTTGAATTCATGGGTGGGACTTATATCATCGCCTGTCTCCCCATCGCCGAAATCCCAGAAGATCTTATAAGTCTCATCAATCGGAACAGACAGATTGTCAAAAAAGATGCTCGCCGGTACACAGGCGGTATATTTGGTGGGTTTGATGATGATCAAAGGAGGAACAGGGTAATAACTGATTTTCTTAACCATCGTATCCCTGCATTCATTATTATCTGTTGCAATCAGCGTGACTGGGTGAAGACCGGGTTCCTGGTAAAGGTGATTCGGATTTCTCGCAGTGCTTGCTTCCGTATCTCCAAAATTCCAATCCCAGTCGGTCAGGTTTTGAGCTTGTGTCGTGGACATATCTTTGAAGCTAACCGGTCCCCCGATGCAGGTGTCATACGTAAACTCGAAATCGGCATCGATCGACGGAAATACATTGACATTTATGTAAGCAGTATCCCCACAAGGCTGACCTTCATTGACGATCATGGTACCCTTGTAATTCCCTATACCCGGAAATGTAAAAGTAGCATCGCGGGTATTCTTTGTGACAGCATTGCCATTGATATTAAATGACCATTTATAGGTTTTGATGAATTGTTCGATCGTGCTTTCATTTTCAAAGGTGACCGTATTGTTGCCACACGAATTGAGTACAAATTCCTTTCCATTCACTACAGCATCTGCATGAATGCTGGCATTTACGGATGAAAGGCAATTGACCACATTAAATTGAAAATCTCTGCGAAGAATACTCAGCAGCACACCGTTACGGTATTCTCTTACACAAACACCAACTACAAACTGTCCTGTCAATGTGGGTACTCCGGAAATAAAACCTGTGATCGGATTAATTGAAATCGTAGAAGAGGTTCCCAATGGATTTACTGGAGAATAATTCGGTGCGTTAAAGATCACATCGTTATATGGAGGTAAGCAAAAACGTGGATCAGGGGTGATGCCTTCACACAGACTTTGTTCATTCGGATTATTCACACCCAATGGTCCGCCGCCCTGTAACGGGGCACAAAATTCATACACGATCTCGTCTCCCTCTTTGTCACTTGCAGAATGATCGAAATTGATGGGATCATTTACGCAAATCCCGATGGGTGGAAAGCTGACGAAACGCGGTCCGCTATTGCAGGTACGTTGTGCTTCATCAGTGATTTCAATTGTATAAGTGGCTCCTGTATTATTCGGAGCGATGATATTATTAATGGTGTTATTTCTGCAACAACGTTGCCAGGAGACTATGTATGAGCCTGCGATGATAGGCAGGTTGGTAAGGTTGATGGTATAAGCGGTTTGCTCTACACAAACATTCGGAGGCAATATGAGACATGGATTCTCAACAAATTCAAGTGGTTCTACTGCTCCATGCCGGATATTGGGGAAATCCATTACAAATTTATATACACCATTGATGAGTGAATACACCCCGATCTGAGCAGGATTGTCAAACTCGGCACCATTCCCCGCACAATCCCGGTAAACCTTCATGGTAAGCCTGTAATTGCGGGTATTTGCCAGGTTTCCCGGGCCAAGACAGTCATAATATATTTCACCGCCGACGATATGACGCGCATTCAGAACACTCCCTAAACTCATAAATACACTGAAACAAATCAGGGTACGAAGCAGGATATGAGAGTGAAGTATATGCATATGAAATGAAAAGATACGTCCGGTAGGTAATTCGCGTCTATTTTTAACGTTTATTTCTCAGTTTTTATACGTCTCACCTCCTAAAAGAAGATGACGTGTACCTTACATCAGGTTAAAATTATCGTATTTATCATCTTCATGTACCAGGACCACATCCAAAAGGTTATCGATCAGGCCATATTCGTACTTGAGCACGGAGGAGTTATTCTTTACCCGGCTGATACGATCTGGGGTATCGGTTGTGATGCTACCGACCAGAAGGCTGTGGGGAAGGTCTACGATATCAAAGGCAGAGAACATCAGAAGCCATTGATCGTCCTTGTCTCAGATCTCACTCAATTGTATTCAGTAGTTACGTCTGTTCATCCAAGGATCGACACGCTGCTTCATTTCCACGAACGTCCGCTGACAGTGATCTATCCGCAAGCGAGAAAAGAATATCTCCATCTGGCTGCCAGGGACGGAAGCCTGGGCGTAAGGCTGGTAAAATCCGGCTTTTGTCATGATTTGATCTCCGCGTACCAACGTCCGTTAGTTTCTACTTCGGCAAATCGTTCCGGAGAACCATCTCCTGCAAAATTCGGCAGCATCAGTTCCCAGATTATCAGTCTTGTCGACCTGGCCGTTCCTGCGTTTACAGAAAAAAACATCACCGGATTACCTTCTGTGATCGCCCGGTATGATGAAAATGGAGAATTGGATTTTCTAAGGCAGAATTAAAACCCCGGATGATTAATGCTGTGCAAGGGCTATTTGTAAATCTTCTTTCACTACCTCATTAGCTTTTTTTACAACAGGATCCTGCAGGTTAAAAGCTCTGTACCATCCTTCTTCACCTGTCCTGTAGGCCACTAGTGTCGCATCAGTGATCCTGTAGATAACATCCTGGTGAGCCCTGAAATAATCCATCAGTGTATCGTACTTTTCTTTCGCCCTTATTTTAGCTAATGCAGAAAGCTCATTCATGACAACAGCATGTGAGGGCAGGTTTTGAACTACAGTTGCCATCGAATCTGTCTGAACAAGTTTTCCATCATATTTTATCAAATCAAACCGTATGGCATATTCGGATATGATATCCATCCAGGTCCGTATTGAGAGGTCTTCCCAATCAATCGCATCCTCAATCACGATGTCTGGCATGATACCTCCTCCTGCATGTACAATCCTTCCTGATGTAGTCTTGAAAACCTGGATCGTATCAATAATAGATTCTTTATCGTAAGCTTTTTGGATCGATCTTCCCGAAGGTGTATAATATTTCGAAACCGTCATCCTTAATGTTCCTCCGTTGGACAGATCAAATTGTTCTTGCACCAAACCCTTACCATAAGATTTTGTGCCAATGACAACTGCGCGGTCATGGTCCTGGAGGCATCCGGCGATGATCTCACTGGCTGATGCTGAATTGCCATTGATCAGCACACATACATTTTCAATAGGGAAAAAAACTTTTCCTGTACTCTTGTATTCTATCCGTTCCTGGTTTTTTCCCTGAGTATATACGAGGAGATTTCCCTCATCTTTAAAGATCTGCGAAAGAATATTGACTGCTTCTCTCAGGTATCCTCCCGGATTATCACGCAGATCCAGGATAAGATGTTTGGCATTATGTTTTGTATTGAGTTCTTCCCACGTGTCCATGAATTCACGATACGTTGTATTCGTAAAGCGTGAAAGTTTGATAAAAGCTACTGTGCTGTCGATCATATATCCTGCGAGCACGCTTGGCACCTTTATTTCTTCGCGACTTATCTCAATGGTCCGGAGATCCTTTTCAAGCATAGGTTTGATCAGCAGCCTGACATGGGATCCTTTAGAGCCTTTGATCATCTCAAGGATTTTTTCATGATCAAGCGTATCTGAGATGATGGATTGTCCGTCGATAGCGATGATGTGATCACCTGGTTTAAGTCCGGAATTAGCTGCAGGACTATCTTTTTTTGGATAAAGAACAACAAGAGTATCTTCTATGAACACAACTTCAATCCCAATGCCAACATAATGGCCCATGGTTTTTTCTTCAAGGGCTTCTGTTTGCTCGGGAGGAAAATAATGCGTGTGCGGATCTAATCCTTCTAAAACCGCATTGATGGCTTTCTCAGATAATTCTTCTGAGGAAACACTTCCAACATATTTTGTTTCCAGGAACCGTATGATCTCTTCTACCTGTCTTCCGCTGTAATTTGCATTGCTGATAGCAGGATCCGCTTTATGAGGAACGACATCCGACTTAACAAAGTTAGCTCCGGCGATCATGCCCACGATCGTGACCACACTTAGCAATAAAGGTTCCCAGATTTTATAGGTGCGATTTGTATTTGACAAAAGGTAAAGGTTTGATTATCACTGAATATCCATGTTCAAAAACTGTTTTTAAGGGAAAACAGCCATAACGGCGACAAATATGAGGCATTTCTGGTTAACGCCCTCCGGTTTTAGATGAACCGCAATTTGAAACGAATGAAGAAGCCATTTATTTGTTAGCTACAGTAAAAAAAATGGAACCACTTAGGCACTTAGGAATCTTAAGGAAGCCACTTAGAAAATGGTCTAAGGGAAATGGTCTGAACAGCCAGTTTGGTAAAAAGGAGATAGTCAAAAGGCAATTAGGATTGAAAAATTTCCTCAATAGGTATGATAAAAAAATGGAACCACTTAGGCACTTAGAAAACTTAAGGAAGCCACTTAGAAAATAGAGACTCTCGAACGTCTCGCAGTATAGAACTTTAATATTTTCAATTATTTATTTTACTTCTTAATTCTAAATTCCGCATTCAGAATTCTAGATTCAAGGAGACCTGAGACCATATCCTTTGGACCATACCGGCTGCCTTAACCTTTTCCTTAAGACCATTATTCACAGAGCCCACGCTCTTCCAATCTGCTCATACGGAATGCATGCATCGTAACGTCCCGGAATCGGATCGAACGCAAAGAAATTATTGGCAACAGTTTCAGAATTAAAATAACCGGCAAGGATCTGTTCTTTCAATGTAAGATAAAAGGGTCTTTCTTCTGCAGTCATTTTTGGATTGGCTTTCAATGCATCATATGCATTTTTGTCAATGGCATTCACCCATTCAAGTTGTTTTTCAGGAGTTGCTTTGACAAAATCTTTTCCAAGATCTTTCTTCGCCTGTTCCATTAAACCATCCACTTCCTTTTTAAATTGTTCATTCTCTTCGGATGAATACCTCAGTGGGCGTACAGCATCGATATACCTTTCTACCATTGCGTCCTTAGCACCCGGAGTGCTTGTTTTCGGAAGTATAGTTTCACCCAGGTCACTGATGAAATGCGCTTCATCGGATGAAAAATATGCAGGCACCCATGATTCAGTGGTGTCTACTTTGCAACCTTCGAGGAGTGAAGCAAGCGTTGAAGCGCTTAGCGATGCACCCATGAAAAATGCAGTGTATTTGATAGCATCTCTTCTTTCCATGATCTATACCGATTAGAGATTTTGTTTGTTTAATTCTTCATACGCATGATTGGCAGCTCTTGCTGTCAATGCCATGTAAGTCAGTGATGGATTCACACAGGATGCTGATGTCATGCAAGCACCATCGGTCACAAATACATTCTTGCAGGCATGCACCTGGTTCCATTCATTGAGCACAGATGTTTTAGGATCCTTACCCATGCGCGCAGTACCCATTTCGTGAATACCCAAACCCGGATTTCCACCTGTGGAATAAGTTGATACATTTTTATATCCTGCTGCTTCAAGCATTTCAGCTGCTGAACTCACCATGTCTTTGCGCATTGCCAGTTCATTTTCTTTCCATTCGCAATCGATGCTGAGTGTGGGGAGACCGTATGGATCCATTTTCCCTGTGTTCAGTGAGATTTGATTTTCATGGTAAGGAAGACATTCACCAAATGCAAGCATGCCGATAGACCATTGACCCGGTCCCTGCCATTTATCTTTCCATTCACCTCCTGCGCCGGCTTCCGCTATTGCACGCCACCATCCTTCCCTGCTGGCGCTTCCCTGATATCCATAACCCCGGATAAAATCTTTTTGCTTTGATGCTGCATCTAGATTTCTAAACCGGGGCATATAAAAACCGCCCGGTTTTCTGCCTTTGTAATATTTATCTGTGAAACCATCCACATTGGCATCACCTCCAACTCTGAAATGATGATCCATCAGGTTGTGGCCCAGTTCACCGCTGTCATTACCAAATCCGTTTGGAAAACGATCAGAAGGACTGTTCATCATGATCAATGTGCTGTTTAGCGTCCCTGCATTCAGGAAAATGATTTTAGCGAAATATTCTTTTGTTTCTTTTGATTGTGCGTCGATGATGCGTACTCCTTTTGCTTTGCCTGTTTCTTTATCATAAATGATAGAATGAGCGACGCTGTGAGGACGCAGGGTAAGATTGCCTGTTGCATATGCAGCCGGTAATGTTGAGGCATTGCTACTGAAGTATGCACCAAATGGACAGCCTCTTATGCAACGGTTTCTATATTGACATGTTCCGCGGGTGCTTCCTGCAAGTGGTGCTGTGAGATGAGCAACACGTCCCGGAGTCACTACCCTCCCTTTCATATTTTTTGAAAGCTTTTCTCTGAAATCTGATTCAACACAATTCAATGGCATCTCAGGCAGGAATTTACCATCTGGTAGTTGTGACAGACCTTCATTCTTACCACTAATGCCGGCGAAAGATTCTACGTAATCATACCACTTAGCCACATCTTTATACCGGATAGGCCAATCCACAGCGATACCATCTTTTCCATTGGCTTCGAAATCAAGATCGCTCCATCGATAAGAATGTCGTCCCCACATGATCGATTTGCCACCGACATGATAGCCGCGCATCCAGTCAAATGGTTTTACTTCGGTATAAGGCTGAACAGCATCCTCAATGAACCAGGGAAGAATAGCCGCATGCATGATGTATTGCGTGCGGGATTGAATGGGATATTTCTTTGCTTCTTCCGGAGTGATATCGCCCCAGTTAGGAAATTCCCAGTCTTCTTTATTTGCATTCGGGTAATCGCCGTGCTTGACATCCCTGCCCCGTTCAAGGACTAATGTCTTCAATCCTTTTTCGCAGAGCTCTTTTGCAGCCCATCCGCCGCTGATGCCACTACCTACTACGATGGCATCATACGTAACCTCATTCACACCTTCATTGTTAAAATACATACGCTATAGGTCTATGAAATGATAAGAAATGTCAAATTAATGAATTGCATGAATATCCTTGTAATTTTATCAAACTGAACAAATCCGGACACCTTCTTTAAGTGATTTTGCCGGATCAGTTCCTGCGGGTATAAATTCCTGGGCGACATATCCTTCGAAACCATTTGCAGCAATCGCTTTCATAATGGCCGGATAATACAGTTCTTGTGTTTCATCGATTTCGTGTCTTTCGGGAACACCTCCTGTGTGAAAGTGTGCAATATAATCTTTGTAGTCAGTGATAGTTCGAATGACATCCCCTTCCATGATCTGCATGTGGTAGATGTCGTAAAGCAATTTAAAATTAGGCGAACCGATCTTATCCACCAGGCTTACACCCCATGGCGTATTATCACATTGATAGTCGATGTGATTTATTTTGCTGTTGAGTAATTCCATGATGATCCTGACATTGTATCGTTCCGCAACTTTGACGACCGGTTCAAGGCCCATTGCACAAAATTCCAAAGCCTGAAAATCAGGTAATCCATTCCTGTTGCCGGAGAAAACTATCACTTGTGGTATTCCTTTATCTGCAGCTTTTGGAATAATATCTAACAGATCGTTTTGCAATTGCTGATGAAGATTTGGATCATTCCAGCCTTTAGTAATGCCCAGAGGGCTTCCATTTGACAAAGCAATTTTCAGACCCTTGCTGAGTACAACATCCCATTCTGATGGATTCAGCAATTCAATGGATTGGATGCCACAATCTATAGCAACATCGCATAGCTCTTCAAGGGTGAAGTTGTTGTAGCACCACCTGCAGACAGAATGTTTGAATTTTCTTTCTGTGTTTTCCGGTAGCATTACTGTGGGAAAAGGAAGAAATGGAGCAACAGAAGCTGCAGAAATATTTTTAAGAAGGGATCTTCTATCCATGTTCCATTAAATTTGCTTTAAGTTATTAAATATTCAATTCCCTGATCTTTATTCTGATGGAAAAAACTCGAATCGATAAATACCTGTGGGCAATCAGGATCTACAAATCAAGGACGATGGCCACTGAAGCCTGTCGTGAAGGCAAAGTAAAGCTCAATGGTACTGTAGTCAAATCATCCGCTTTGATTGTACCCGGCGATATCCTGGATGTTTACAAAGACAATTTCCGATTTAAATACAAGGTGGTTCAGCTGATTGAAAAAAGAGTCTCAGCCATTCTTGCCAAACCTTGCTATGAAGATCTTACACCAGAAGACGAATTAAATAAATACAAATCATGGTTTGTTGGAAAAGGCGGCCCCGAAAGAAGAGAACGAGGTGCAGGCAGGCCTACGAAGAAAGAAAGAAGGGAGATCGAAGGATTTAAGGAAGACGATGATGATGAGGAGGATTGAAAAATATTATGCAATTGGCAATTAGCAAAATACAATTGGCAATAAATATTTACATGGATTTAATTGAAAATTGCTGAGCGTCGGTTGACCGACGTTCTGGTGTCTGCAAAGCTGTGCTTTGCGTGTTGATCCTTATTATTCAAATTAAAATTTGAAGACACCAAAACGTCGGTCAACCGACGCTTAGCGATTTATTTTTTTTGCTATTTGCCTATTGCATTTTACCCTGCTCCATGCTCCCTGCCCCCTGCCTTTTGCTACTCATGCTCTCTCCCCTGTCCTTGTCCTTGCTGAACAGCTTTATCCAATTCATCATCCTCTGCATTTCGCTTGTTAATGGTTCTGAGAGTAGGTGATGTTGGCTGGCCTGCATCTACCCATGCAGTGTACCATGCATCACCAACTGCTTTGACGGCAACTCTGAATCGATCCTCCACCATTTTGTCCATAGCCAGATGATATGCAAGGGCATAATCAGCACATTGAGTCCGGACATTTGTATTCATCCTGTCCTCCATGCAATATTGCTTATCAGTCGGATATGTTTCACTTAATTTTTTTTCCAGATCCAATACTTTCTCCACTTCATTATGACTGCTCAGGACAAGCCCCCAGAAATATTGAACCGGATTTTCAATGTAAGTCGCCGAACCCACGACCATGTCAAATTCATCTATAGCAAACAATTCAGGAATGCGGCTTTCCCAAAAACCATGGATGCCTACCTGGTTTGTCAACTGACCATTATAATTAGCAGTCGTGTGCAGCGGCACACAGGCATCTGCTATATAATGTCCCAATTCAGCTGAAATTCGAAGCAGTGATTCAAGATCATTATTTTTAAAAGCATAGGTCAGCCTTCTTTGCATCACTTGCAAATGATACGGAACGATTCCATGTTCACTGAAGACATCATGCAGATAAATAGTTGAATTGTTCCTGCATGTCAATTCCGGAAAAATCATTTGAAGGCTGTCACATGATATTGTAGCCTCATCTGCAAAATACTGTCGCAGATAATGCTTTCTGACCAGTTCAACCCTGTTCTTATAATCCAGCGTACTGTCACCCCACATTTCATGAGGTATATTTTTTAAGTAATAGGTGGTGTCTTTCTGATCAATGGAATAAGCTTTAATATTCAAAGCAAGGATCTGATCCCAATAGCGGGGAATATGATCAAAATTTGTTTCACCCCATCTGTCCAGATCGATAAAATGCCTGACCGCCTCATGTTTGGTGGCATATCTTCTTTTGTCCGGATCAACGGCATGATCAGATAGATAATCGATATAAGGTTTATACCAGCCGATCATTTCTGTTGGCAATGTATATACCGCTACCCTGTTGATGAGCTTATGTCCGAAGAATCCCCATTCGGAAGCAGCAAGTGTCAGTATGATATATAGCCAGGTCTGAATCATCACTAAAAGAAATAATCGTATGATCTGAATGCTCCTTTCATCACTTCATGCTGTCCTACCATAAAGTCGTGATCTTTATAATCGATAAAATAACGACCTATCGGAGGTGAAAACTCAGAAGTGCTTGGTTTGCCAGCCGGAAAGAATCGCAGCTGAGAGGTTTTATCTTTATAAATGATGTTCATCTCCATGAAGGGTGTCATTCGCAATATAGAATCCTTCTCACCTGCATTGTTGATGATGTCTTCACAGGCCAGCTGGCTTAGGGTCGTAAGATAAGAACGAATCTTGTTTGTCACAGCGCCATTCTTTCGGGGAGTAGTCGAATACAAAGGTTCTACACCATATTCATTTCCTTTTCTATAGATCACAAAAGAATGTTGTCTCTGGTGAGGATAGTTCACTTTTAAGGTGTCAATGGCGTCATTTTCCTCCATCCAGAAGTGAACATCTCTCCAGTCAACTGCCTGTAAAGCGTATCTCGCTCTTAACCCCCCTTCAAACCCTGGTTCAACCAGGCAGTATGGCTGAGCCCCGCCCTCTTTTAGAAAAAATGTTCCTCTTTCATCCTGTGTCACACCACCCACATAATAGTTCAATAATTCTTTTCCTGCACGGTCAAAAATTTCAACATGTATTCCATTTACAGCGATAGAGGTAAGGATATTTTCATTGGCTGCTTTGTTGGGGATGTGCTCAAGATGCTGCCGGTTGATTCCTCTGAGCAAATGATCTACACTGGTTTGTCTTGCTTTGTGTGCATCATTGATCGTCCAGTGATCACCCACACGTTTGAGATCTGAACGATCGCCTGATTTGTTTGTAAGAATGATCCTGCCAATACTGTTGATGTCTTCAATTTTAAAATTGCTCTCAGTACGATCAATATTGGTCGACGAATCCTTTTTTGATTTATAGAAATAAAATGCAAGTGATGCAATAATGACCAAGGCTATGAGGAGTACTAAATTTCTATTCATAATTATTAAACTTTTAACATCGAACTAATTTGTTGGAGCAAATTGCTATGGTTGGAGCAAACTCCAACAATGGCTATTGCTTCTGCAGCCCTTTTGCCACTGCAAGGAGTTCGCTCATGCAGCCTTTAACTCGTCAGCTTTCCGAATTTTCTCCTTCTGAAAAACTGGTATGCCACTCCGATGATCGTGATCAGCACCAAGGGTCCTAAGATATTAATCAATTGCCATTGAAGGCTTTCTTTCCGTGCTTTCACTGTATCAAGAAGCCGTAGTTTGACGTCCTTGAGCCTTGCTTCAAGAACACCTGATTGATCCAGCATATACTCAAGTGAATTCAGCAGGAAATCACGGTTGCCGGTGAATGTTGTATTCTCATACTTATTATATCCTAAAGGAGCGGACTCTCCTGAATTCGGATTGACAAGGTTTTTGATGATATCCCCATCAGTTACGATCAACACTTTTGCTTTGTCAGTTGAGGCTTTAAATTCTAATCCCGCCGTATTCAATACATTCAATTGTTCTGCAGACAACCTGTTTTGAAACAAAGATTGAAAAGAACCTTCAAGCATCACAGAAAACCCTTGCGGACCTTTATTAAATAATGATGGATCAAGCTGTTCATGCAGGATAGAAAAATTCAATCGTACTGGCGTGAGCTGTATCCTGGAATAGGGTGAAGATTTAAGCAAAATTGTTTTTTTGACATTCGAAGCCGTCTGTATAGTATCAATGCTTGAAGGAAATTCGAGTTGTATCCGGTCTATTCCTTTCGTGATCGGATGATCTGCCGTAGAACTGATCAATGGATGATAATACCATGGATATAATTCTGTCTGTGGTTTATCACCCTGCATGCCAACGACCATAGGGATCCTTGTGCTTTGCAGGTCAAGCACAAGATTCGGATTCAAACGTGCCCCATACTTAAACAAAAGTGGATCCAGGCCAAGATCGTAAGGAGGCGGGATATAATATTTATTGATGTTTATGCTATCCAGTGATACATTTAATACATCGATCAGGAACATGATATTCCCGCCATGCATGACGTATTGATCGAGCATGAACACCTGGGTTTCTGAAAATTTCTGAGTTGGTTTCGCAATGATCAGTGCGCGGATATCCTGTGGTATTTCTACTACACTATCCAGGTTGATGCGATTGATCACATATTCATTCTTCAGCTCCTTTTCAATAGATGCTGTCTGCAAATGAGTGAGCTCACCCTGTCCCATCGAAAATGCGATCAGCTCCTGGGACTTTCTTTTGATTTTTTGTATTCCATCAGCGAATTTGTATTCCAACAGGCTGATGCTGTTATTGATGATCACATCTTTATCTGCGCCTGGAATATCATCCTGTAAAAGAGGTACAGGTATGCTACGGCTACCATAATTAATTATGGCGTACGGATATATCGATTGGGTTGATGCACTGCTGGCATCGCTTATTCTCAATTGAGTGGGGATGAGACCTGCTGCACCTAATTGCTTTCGGTGTGCATTGATTTCATCCACCGTTCCTTCATTTGGATTTTCAAAATTGTATTCGATGTCAGGATTTACCTGTGCGAACCGGCGGAGCATATCCTCCGTGGATTCCTGCAGCCGTTTGAAACCCGCAGGAAATTTTCCGGTGAGCAATACTTTTATATAAATGCGGTCATCCAGGCTTTTTAATAATTCTTTTGTAGCAGGTGCGAGTGTAAATCTTCTTTCTTCAGTTGCATCTAATGAAAAATAAATCCATTGGCTGAGAATATAAACGAAGATCAGGATACCGCTGATCAGAAATGCAGTAGTGGAAACTTTCCGGTGGGCAGATGACAGGAGATTTTTGCTCATCTGTTATTTGCGTTTTGAAATGGCGGCCCAGGTCCATGCCAGGCATAAGCCTATGATGCAAAAAAAATAAGCGAGATCCCGTGTATCAATGATACCCCTGCTGATCGAGTGATAATGAAAATCTATTCCCAAAGATTCGATAAGGCTGTCAAGACTTCCCTGGAAGGTGGCTAGCTTGCTGATGAAATAAAAACCATAGTACAATACGAAGCAAAAGAAAACAGCGCCAACAAAAGCAACAATCTGGTTAGATGTCTGCGAGGATGCAAATATTCCTATCGCACAAAACACGGATCCAAGTAAAAACAAACCAAAATAGGAAGCTGCAATCTGCCCAAGATCAATATTTCCTCTTGGTGAGCCCAAAGAATATACAGATACCACATACAGGATGGTAGGCAACAATGCAATGGCTAACCATGAGATTGTAGCCAGATATTTTCCTGCTACGATTTCAAAAGCTGTAATCGGCCTGGTAAGTAATACCTCAAGCGTAGCAGATTGTTTCTCTTCTGCAAAGCTCCTCATCGTAAATGCAGGGATAAGAAAAATAAAAATCATCGGAGCGATAGCAAACAAAGTATCTACACTGGCGAAAGGAGAAAGAAGAATGCTAAAATCAGGAAACACCCAAAGCATGAGGCCAAGGACAACAAGTAATAATCCCACAGTGATGTAGGCAATCATCGAACTGAAATAACTACCGAGTTCCCTGAGATATACTGCTCTCATGATGCCTGGGTCAGTTGTTGGAAAATGTTTTCAACGCTTTCCTGCTGGGTTGACATCTCAATGATCTTAAGTCCCTTCCTCACTGCGAAATCAAAAATAGCTTCATTCAGATTATTCTCTTTGCCTGTGATGATGTAGGTTGAACTATTGATTTCCTCATGTGAAATGTATCCGTTTATTTCTCTCAATGTGATATCCACCACATGTCTTGAAAAAATGACTTTGACTTTATATGCATTTGAAAGGTTCTGGCTCAGCAGTTTTATGTTTCCATCGGCTACTATCTTTCCTTTGTTGATGATGATCACTCTGTCGCACAATGCCTGGACTTCCTGCATGATGTGTGTTGACAGGAGAATGGTTTTTTCTTTGCCAAGGTCCTTGATGAGTTGCCTGATTTCAACCAGCTGGTTCGGATCAAGGCCTGAAGTAGCTTCATCGAGAATCAGGACATCAGGATCATGTATAATAGCTTGTGCAAGACCTACTCTTTGGCGGTAACCTTTTGAAAGCTCCCGGATTTGCTTGTGATGTTCTGTTGTCAGCCCGGTCATTTCGATGACTTCCCCGATCCTTTTCCAGGGTTGTTCGACCTGGTAGATGCGGGCTACATATCTCAGATATTCCCTTACATACATATCCTGATAGAGTGGATTGTTTTCAGGTAAGTACCCAAGATTTGCACGGATTTTAGTGCTTTCTTCGGTTACCAATGTGTCATTGACCAGGATTTCACCTTCATCTGCAGTCAGGTAACCGCTGATCATTCGCATTGTAGTCGTCTTTCCGGCACCATTCGGTCCCAGGAAACCCAGGATCTCACCTTTAGCTACCTGAAAGGAGACGTCGTCCACTGCTTTTTGGGCACCGAAATATTTAGAGAGATGGCTGACTTTAATGGACAAGGTGAAACAAGGTTTAAGGCTCAAAAACGCCGATAAAATTAGATTATTTCATTTAGCATCGCCAGGTAAAGACAAACAGGCGTTTTGATGGAAACCTTAAAAAACCCTAATTAACCCTACGGAGCAAGGTGATTCCCCCGGATAAATATATCTTTGGCTTTTCTTATATATACGCTATGAGTAAGGATCAAAAACCTGCAAAGAAAAGAATCACAGTTAACAGGCCTGTTACCACCACTTCCCAAAGAAAGTCTTTTATCAAGCCTCAGATCACTTTTCCTTTGCTATTTAAGAAGGAAAATTACACCTTCATGGCTATTGGTGTTGGACTTATAGCTCTGGGTATGATCCTGATGCTGGGTGGCTCGATGAAGGATCCTAACCAATGGGATGAAAACGTCATCTATAGTTTCAGGCGTATCACCCTTGCCCCGATTATTATCCTTGCGGGTCTTGCCACTGAGATCTACGCCATCTTCAAGAAATAACCTGGTTTCCGGCAAATGAATGAATACGTTGAGGCTATTATCCTTGGCATCGTACAGGGCATCACCGAATTTATTCCGGTCAGTAGCGATGGACATCTTGAACTGGCGAAATGGTTGCTCGGCGATTCAAATACTGCAGCCGATAGTCTTTTCATGACCATCATCCTTCATTTTGGAACTGCCTTCGCCATTGTTTGGGTATTAAGGCATGTACTCGTGGATGTTATTAAAAATCTAAAGACAGCAGAAGGAAGAAAATTCATCGGGCTCATCATCATTTCCATGATACCGGCAGTTGTTGTCGGAGTTGGATTTTTACCGTTGGTAGAATCGCTTTTCAATCAGCAGGTCGTATTGGTAGGATTGTTTTTATGTATCAATGGTGTCGTATTGATTGTCTCTGACTATTTACCGAATGCAGACAAGCCAATTACACCTGTAAAATCATTCCTCATTGGTATTGCCCAGGCCATTGCTATTCTTCCTGGTATATCAAGATCAGGTTCTACAATAGCTACTTCAGTGGCTTTAGGTATTGACAGGCAAAAAGCTGCCCAGTATTCATTTATTATGGTGCTTCCTTTGCTTTTTGGTAAAATGGCAAAAGATATTCTGGATGGAAGGATGGAAATGGAACAATCAAAAGCATTGCCTTTAATCCTTGGTTTTCTGATTTCCTTCATCGTTGGTGTTTTTGCTTTCAAATGGTTATTGGCCATTGTTAAAAAAGCGAAGCTGAGTTATTTCGGCTTTTACTGCATACTCATCGGCATCGCTGCGATTATTCTTCGTCTTTGGGTTTGGACAAATTGAAATTATCCTGATGCTTCCCATCCTCCGATCGCTTGATTCAGGTGAACTTGTCTTAGGTGCACTTTTGCTGGTTGATAAACCTCAGACGTGGACATCTTTTGATGCAGTCAACAAGATCAAAAACCTGGTCAGGAGAAAATATGATCTCAAGAAATTCAAAATAGGCCATTCAGGTACGCTTGATCCGATGGCAACAGGTCTTCTGCTAATATGTACAGGATCATGGACAAAAAAATTGCATGAATTGCAGGGTCTTGATAAAAAATACACAGGAGAAATTACACTCGGTGTAGAGACTGATACTTATGATGCTGAAGGTAAAACTGTTTTTACCAAGGAAGTTCCTGCTCTCACGACCGAAGATTTGAAAAATTTATTTCAACCCTTTATAGGCGAAATTCAACAATTGCCTCCTGCATACTCAGCTATAAAAAAAGATGGAAAGCCATTATACGAATCTGCGCGTGCAGGAAAGGAAGTAAAACTAGAACCACGGAATGTAGTCGTATATGCTATCAACATAATCGATTATACGCATCCAAAGATTACTCTTGAAGTTCACTCCGGAAGTGGTTTCTATGTTCGGTCGCTTGCCCATGATATCGGTGTGGTCGTAGGATGTGGCGCTCATCTATCTGCATTGAGAAGAAATGCGATCGGAGATTATTCTATTGACCATGCACGTTCAATGGAAGAAGTAACAAAAACACTTGCCGGATAAAATTTTTTCAGTACCGAATCTAGTTCAAAATCGTTTTCCACAATGGAATGTGCATAACCATCTGGGGATCTTGAAAATCAGCCCTTTAAAACAGTGTGGCACACTTAGGTGTGGCACACCTAAGTGTGCCACACTTTAGGCAGGAGGTTTTTAATCTGTTTCTTCTGTAGATATTTATCCTACAATCGATTTCTCCATTTTCTCCGAAGTCCCTCCCAGATCCAATCCATCAAATCTTCCCGAACTCATCCATAGCAAAACCGTATTCTTTTTAGGTGCAAGAGAATTTAACATACCTTCAAGTTCAGCACCTGAGGTAGTTACTTTCAGATCATTCGCATTAAAATAACCCGAGAGCTGACCGGAAGAAAGATCAGGTAGCTTTTTTATCTGCAGGGTGTGCGGACTGTAGTACACGATCTTTTCATCGGCATCATGTAGGGCATTTTTGTATTGAGGTAAAAAATCAGGATTGAGCGAACTGAATGTATGAAGCTCAAGACATGCAATGATATATGCATCCGGATGCTTTTCCCTGACGGCATGGACGGTTGCTTTAACTTTTGAAGGGGCATGCGCAAAATCAAGATAAGAAATGAGATGATCACCTTTATACAAAAGCTCAAGCCGTTTATTAGCTCCACCGAAAGACTGGATTCCTTTATAAAAATTATGTTCTGTCAGACCCAGTTTTTTAATCACCTGGTATGATGCTGCAATATTCTGCATGTTATGAATGCCAAACACTTTCAATGGATATTTTTCTCCTTCACTATCCGTAAGGGAAACTATGCCATGGTCAATTTCGTATGGTTGAATGCTGTAAGGAATAAGTACACATGCAGGAGAAGATTCATTTACTAAGGTGACAAGATCAGCATCATCCTGGCAATAGATCAGTGTATCATCATTCCCTAGCGAATTGATCAGCTGTCTGAATGGTTCGATATACGATTGATAGGTTGGAAAGACATTCATATGATCCCATGCTATTCCTGTGATAACACTGATCTGCGGATGATAATGGAGGAATTTGGGCCGTGGGTCGTCAGGACTGCTCAGATATTCATCACCTTCAAGGATGATAATCCCTGCGTCTGATATTTCTACAGGGACGAGCGCCCCTATGGAAGCCCCGATCATCCTGTCAGCAGGGATTCCGGATTCATGCAAGACATGAGATATCATACCCGAAGTCGTTGTTTTTCCGTGACTTCCTGCAACGACAACCCTGATCTTTGATGCAGAAAGATCATAAATGAACTCTGGAAATGACTGGATCCTGATATTCAGCGATTTTGCTTTGATAAGTTCGGGGTTGTCACTCCTCGCGTGCATGCCCAGGACGATAAGATCCATTGAGGGATCAATAAAATCTGGTCTCCATCCGGTCTTCTCCGGCAAAAGCCCCTTTTGATGGAGCCTTGACCTGCTGGGCTCATAGATTTCATCATCCGAACCACTGACAACATGGCCTTTTTCATGCATAGCAATTGCAAGACTATGCATGATACTTCCTCCTATAGCTATGAAATGGATCCTCATATGTGGCTGTTTTAGGCTTTTTAGTCAACTTTTAGCAAAAAAAACGGTTCAAATGAAATAATTTCGCCGCCGAAACGATTAATACTAGGTAACCGGCAATTAAACCGGGTCAAATTAAAGCAATGTCTAACATGAAAGTATCATCTTTAAAGTACCTCCTTGTTCTCCTTGGTTTTGTCGCTTGTCTTACGATGACTACAAGCTGCAATAAAGGATATGGCTGTCCGAGTGATTTCCATGTTGAGGCCAACACTGAAGTTCCGGCCGGTACACTACCCTCCTGCTAAGACAGGAATGCCATCAGGGCTACCATTGACCGATCAGTTTGCACACACTGAAGTCCGTTAGCCAGATTACAATCACCCCAACCTATGATGAAAGAATCCATTTCCCCTATTTTGGGAAAGGATGATGTCTACGCTATCGCTACCACCGATGGCTCTTTTACGTTATACAATAGAGAATTCAAGGCTACTTACCATTCCCTGTTTGGAGCAGTGAGTGAAAGCAGGCATACGTATTTGCAAAAATGCCTTTATACGCAGGCTGAGCTGCAAAAGATCTCTATTCTTGAGTTTGGATTTGGGACCGGACTAAATGCATTCCTCGCTTACCTGTTTTCTCAAAAGCACCAGAAGCACGTCGATTACACAGGGTTGGAGAATATAGCGATTGATGTTGCCATCATTCATGAGCTAGATTACCCGGGATATCTGGCCTGTCCGGAAAAAAAGGATATTCTCACCAGAATGCACAGCATCTCTTCATTTCATGAGGAGTATTACAATTTTCAACTTCATCATTCCCGGAATGAAATACTTCAGGGGACTTCATTCAATTGTATATTTTTTGATGCTTTTGCGCCTGAAGTACAGCCTGAATTATGGGAACAGATCATGTTTGATCATCTTTTCAGCATGACAGCGCCTGGTGGATGTCTTGTGACTTATTGTTCCAAAGGAGATGTCCGCAGATCTATTGAGCGTTCCGGTTATCAGGTTAGTAGGATTCCAGGTGCTCCGGGTAAGAGACAAATGCTGCAGGCATTCAGGCCATCATAAAATCATATACATTCATTGTTTCAAATTGGATCGGGTTGGTACACCAGCCTTTGTTTTTTTCCAATGTAATCTGAACTATGCATAAATTCTTACAATGGATCACAGGATACCGGTTTATACTTTTCCTGTTTATTGCATTGTCCATAGGTGCAAGTGTTCAGGCCCTCTTAATGCCGCTCGCACCGATTAAGGAAGGCAAAGGTGATTTCACGGCGTATAACAATTATTTAATTTTCAAACAATCCTTTTATCACCTGATCAATGATAAGGATCCTTACATAGCTTATCCTGATGAGCATTGGGATCTTTATAAATATAGTCCTGCATTTTCAATCCTGTTTGGCTTTTTTGCAATGCTTCCTGATAGCATGGGGCTTTTACTTTGGAATGGGATCAATGTTATCATTCTTGTACTTGCAGTTTTTTATTTGCCTAAGCTTACAGCACAACAAAAAGGTCTTATCCTCCTGGCATGCATCCTTGAAATAATGACTTCATTGCAAAATGAGCAATCCAATGGTCTCATCGCAGGATTGATCATATTTTCTTTTGGCCTTTGCGAACGAAAACGTTTTTTTCTGGCTGCATTATGCCTGATGCTCACGGTTTTCATCAAGCTGTTTGGAATCGTAGGTTTTGCAATATTCCTGTTTTATCCTCAAAAGCCGAAATTGATTCTTTACACATTAGCATGGGCGATTTTCTTCTTATTAATTCCACTTATGGTAGTTGATTTCGGCCAGCTGTTAAAGCTTTATCAGAGCTGGTTTCATTTATTAGCTTCAGATCAACCACCTACTGCATTCGGATATTCAGTTTTCGGTTGGTTAGAGAGTTGGTTTCAAATGCATGTCCAAAATATGGTGATCCTCGCCGTGGGAGCTTTACTTTTTCTCCTTCCCTTCACCAGGACTAAAATGTATTTATCCTATGATTTCAGATTGCTTGCATTGCCATCTATCCTGATCTGGGTAGTCATATTTAATCATATGGCTGAATCACCCACTTTTATTATAGCTATGACAGGTGTTTCAATCTGGTTTTTTACAAGAAAACCAACGCTCATCAATGTTGTTTTGTTTGTGATGGCGATTATTTTGACTTCGCTTTCCTCATCAGATATTTTTCCACGGGACATTCGCAATGAATTTATACATCCTTATGTTTTGAAAGCATTTCCCTGTATTCTCATCTGGATAAAAATCGTGATTGACATGATGGTGGCTAAAAAAGAGGTTGATTCTTCCGTATACGTGCAACCTACAAATCTTAATGCCAGGTGATATGCAGTTTAAATCAAAGAGTAAAGTATTTTTGCAACCCATTCCTTACATAAAACGCTTATATGTCAGAAAATAAAGAATTGCTTGGTGTAGGATCGAGAGTAAAACATCCTGCCTACGGAGATGGCGTCATCATCAGGCTTCACCCGGCAGCGTATGAAGTAGCTTTTATGGTATACGGACTTAAAAACGTCGGCAAGGATTATAACCAATGGGAAGTAATCGAAAAGATTGAGACATCCGAAGCCGTCAGCTTTTCAGAAGCAGAGAAATCCCTCATGAAGATCCTTCGTCAATGGAGCGATATCAGTGAAGTCGTATTGATCGGTGATAAATGGAAAGGTGGAACGCTCCTCATGCAGCCTTATGATCATTCTCTCAAACCAAAAGACCTGCCTATTGAAGTGTTCTTTCACAAGATTGTAATGCTGAGGGACAGGATCAGGGTGCTGGAGCAGAAAATAAACAGTCATACTAAGCTGAGTGAAGAAGATAAAATCGATATGCAGCAATACATCACGCGTATCTATGGAAGCCTGACCACGTTTAATATCCTCTTCAGGGATAAGGATCATCACTTTGTAGGTGAAAAATCATAACCGGATGCGAATCTTTTTTGTTCTTTCTTGTATTATCCTCCTTCAAATATCTTGTCTCAAGCTTGGAGAGCCATTCAAAGGGCTTCCACCTGGCATGTGGAGAGGAGTTCTTTATCTGAGCAATGATCTTGATGGTTTTGATGAAAAATCCAACGGCGAATTGCCATTCAATTTTGAAGTGATCTATGATACACCAGATTCATTCCACATCGTCATCCACAATGGCGAAGAAAGGATTGTAGTCAATGATATCCGGATGGGCACCGACAGAAGAACAGCGCGAGACACGCTGTGGATAGATTTTCCGGTATATGATTCACATATCAAAGCGCAATACGAAGAAGATGCTATCGAAGGGTTTTGGGTAGCCCGCAACCGTAAAGATTATGAGATAAAGTTTAAAGCACTGAATGGAAAAACCTATCGTTTCCTTCAACTACCTGAACCTCCCACAACAGATCTCTCCGGGAAATGGGAATGTAATTTTGAAATTGAAACAGAACATCCTTATAAAGCCATTGCAGAATTTAAGCAGGAAGGAAATAAACTTACCGGAACATTTATGACGACTACCGGTGATGACAGGTTTCTTGAAGGCCAGGTGAGTGGAGACCGTCTTTACCTTTCAGCATTCGATGGTTCACATGCTTACCTGTATGAGGCTAAAATTCTTCCGGATGGACATCTGAGCGGTATCTACAGATCAGGAAAACATTTTAAAACATATTGGGAAGGACATAGAAATGATACTATTCAAAGCAGGGATTTAGGTGATCCGTTTTCGTTGACAAAAATGAAAAATGCATCTGAGGCATTTACACTTGCACTTCCTGATTCGGAAGGGAATACAATCGATATTTCAAAAGACAGATTTGCAGGCAAGCCAAAAATCATTCAGATCATGGGCACCTGGTGTCCCAATTGCCGCGATGAAACGAATTTCCTCCTTGATTATCTTCACCGGCATCCTGATCCTGGATTTGAAATTGTCGGTATTTCTTTCGAACGCCATATTGACGAACAAAAAGCAAAACAGGCGATAAAAACTTATCGGGACAAATTGCATATTCCATATCCGGTTGTATACGGAGGATCAAATGACAAAGTGAAAGCGTCTTTAACCTTGCCAATGCTAAATAGCGTTGTTGCTTTTCCAACTTTGATTTTCCTGGATGCAAATAATAAAGTGGTATCCATCCATACCGGTTTTGAAGGACCTGCTACATCAGGATATAAAGCATTCATGGAAGAATTCGACTCACTGGTTGAAAAAATAAAACAGGGCCATGAATAAATGTGTGCTCATCACCGGGGCTACCAGTGGTATTGGATTAGCTACTGCTCATGAATTTGCGGTGCATGGATATGATCTGATATTGACAGGCAGAAGAGAAGACAGGCTTAAAAAAATCAAAGAAGAGATTTTACAAAACGCATTCATCAATATCACCCTTTTGTGTTTTGATGTCCGTCAATTTACTGAATGTGAAAAAGCCATCGCAACCATCACTCAACCGGTGGATGTGCTGATCAATAATGCAGGACTTGCGCGCGGACTTGATTTTGTGCATGAAGGCAACATTGAACATTGGGATGAAATGATCGATACGAATATCAAAGGTCTCATCTACATGACCCGACTTATAAGTCCGGGAATGGTGACAAGGAAATCAGGCCACATTATTAATCTCGGTTCATCGGCCGGTAAAGAAGTATATCCAAAAGGCAATGTGTATTGTGCTACAAAATTTGCTGTAGATGGCTTTACCCGCGCTATACGTACTGAGCTTCATGTGCACAATGTCAGGGTCTCGCAGATATCTCCCGGTCATGTGGAGGAAACAGAATTTGCCAGGGTGCGGTTTGACTGGGATGAAAAGAAAGCTAACATTTACAGTAATTTTAACCCCCTTACGTCGAAAGATATCGCAGAAACCATCTATTTCATTGCCTCAAGGCCTCCACATGTCAATATCAATGATATTTTCGTGATGGGAACCCAGCAGGCAAGCAATACTAACATTGATCGTTCGGGTCGCAGATATGATCCTGTTTAATAAATTTCAAAGCTTTAGTATTTAAAAATATGAAAATCATCTTCCATCATTTATTTCTATTATCCACACTGGTAACACTTTTTTCCTGCAAAGAAAAAACTACAACATCAGGTGAATCTAACGACAACATTGTGACAGACATCCATTCCTATGCAAAACCTGAGAAGGCAGTTGTGAAACATCTGTCCCTTGAACTTAAAGCAGATTTTGAAATCAAAAAACTTTCAGGAACTGCTACCTATCAAATCGAAGTAAAAGATGGTGCTGATAGCATCAGCCTGGACACGAAAGGTCTTGATATCCAACAAGTGACCGTCGATGGAAAAAATACACCTTTTAGTTTAGGCAAAGAAGATCCCTGGTTAGGCCAGGCGCTGAGCATACCTGTCAGTCATGGATCTAAAAATCTTGTCATAGCCTACTCTACACGTCCCACTGCAGAAGCTTTGCAATGGTTGGTTCCATCGCAGACAGCAGGAAAGCAACATCCTTATCTTTTTACGCAAGGCGAAGCGATTCTTACACGCACCTGGATCCCAATACAGGATAGTCCCGGGATAAGATTGACGTACGATGCTAAAATTACTGTGCCGGCAGATCTCATGGCAGTGATGAGCGCCGTAAGCCCGCAGGAGAAAAACAAGGATGGTGTGTATACGTTTAAAATGGATCAACCCATTCCCGCATACCTGATTGCATTAGCGATTGGTGACATATCATTCAAATCCATTGGTAAGCGAACAGGTGTGTACACTGAACAAGTTTTGTTGGATGCAGCAGTGTATGAATTTGCAGATATGGAAAAACTGGTGGAGACTGCAGAATCCTTGTATGGCCCGTATCAATGGGAAAGATATGATGTGATCGTGCTGCCTCCTTCTTTTCCTTTTGGTGGCATGGAAAATCCACGGCTCACATTTGCTACACCAACTATTATTGCCGGTGACAGGTCACTCATTGCATTGATAGCTCATGAATTAGCACATAGTTGGTCAGGTAACCTGGTGACGAATGCAACATGGAATGATTTCTGGCTTAACGAAGGCTTTACAGTATATTTTGAAAGACGCATTATTGAAGCGCTTTATGATAAATCTTACAGTGATATGCTTGCTGTGTTGGGATTGCAGGATCTGAAAGGCGAAATGGAAGACCTGCCGGTAGATGATACGCATCTTTATCTCAATCTTGCCGGTAGAAATCCCGATGATGGTATGACCGGAGTAGCCTATGAAAAAGGCGCGCTTTTTCTGACCATGCTTGAACAAAAAGCAGGTCGTGAGAAATTTGATGCATTTCTTCGAAAATATTTTGCTGATCATAAATTTCAATCGATGACCACGCAAAAATTTCTTACATATCTCGATGAGAATTTAATTAAGCCAAATCAATTAACTGTCAATGTGGATGAATGGGTATACAAACCAGGACTTCCTGATTCTATACCGGTATTCAAAGCTGAACGATTTATTAAAGTGGATGCACAGGTTGCTGCATTCATGAATGGCAGGAAGGCTGGTTCGCTTGAGACTAAAGAGTGGAGCACACTTGAATGGCTGCATTTTATTAAAGCACTTCCGGATAGCCTGGCAGAAGCAGATATGACGGACCTGGACCAGGCTTTTAAATTCACAGCATCCAATAATAGTGAAATAAAAGATGCCTGGTTCAAGCTGGCTATTTACCAGGGTTATGGAGCGAAAATTATGCCTGAGATCAGGTCATTTCTGGTCAACGTAGGAAGGCGGAAATTTCTTACACCACTTTATACAGCTTTAGTTGAAAAAGGAATGACAAAGGATGCAAGAAGCATTTTTGAAGAAGCAAAACCAAATTATCATAGCATAGCTACAGGTACGATTCAGGCCTTGCTGGATAAAGCAAACTAGTCTGACCACCGCCCCCTGAAAGGGGGAATTGCTTTTTCTTTTTTTAGAAAAAATATAAATCAGCAACGCCCCCTTTCAGGGGGCGGGGGGTAAAACGAAATCTTCTTTTCAGGGGATGCGGGGTCAATCGCGATTCACCAGGTAGTAAACTCCTGTAGTGAGAAAATTTCTCAACCATGGAATCCAGCTTATCAATGCGTATTGAGAGCGGGGACGAATATTAAATTTATATTGATAGATCGGGTTGAATAAATAATGTTGTTTCCCGGCGACATTCAGGTTATTGTATTTCAAATATCGTTCGAATCGCTCGATGCTTATACCGGTTGCTTTGACTTCAAGCAAATCCTTTATTGTCAGATCGCTTTCTCCGAACAGTTTCAAAATTCCTTTGTAAATGGGTTTCGGTAGCAAATGAAAATAGGGAAGCTTGCTTAAAAATTTGCTTTTACACACTTGTTGATGACCACCATAGGGCATCTGCCATGGGGGAAAAGCAAAAAAGATATACCCACCTGCATTCAGGAATGAAGGTAATTGATACATGAATTCTTTTTGGCCGGGGATATGTTCGATCACATCTTTCAGAATGATCAGGTCATAAAGGCCGCCAAGATCAAATTCCGGATCTATATCAAATATGTTGCGATTGATAAACTCAATCCGTCCTTCCTTTAAAGCCTGGGCGTGGAATTTTTCTGCATTCTCCAACCTGTAAGCTGACAATTCAATGCCGGTGCAGAATGCTCCTTCCTCAAGGAAACATTTCAACACACCAGCTTCTGCACAACCAATTTCAAGCACGCGGTTCCATTTCTTGCCAGGTACATTTTTTTCAATGAACGGTAATATATATTCTTTCGTCACCCGGTACTGGATATCGAAGTAACGATCTTTATCACTATGGAATTCGTACATTATTTACCCTGGAATAAAGGTTTTCTTTTTTCAATGAAGGCCGATGTTCCTTCAGCAAAATCTTGTGTTGAGGCTACGTCACCAAAAGTTTTGGCTTCAAATAAAAAGCCTTCCTGAGAAGATGAAAAATATTGATTGACGGTGCTGATGATACCCGCAAGCGCGAGAGGTCCTCTTGTCTGAAGTTTGGCTGCGATTTCAAACGCACGTTCCATCAATTGTTCCGGCTCAGTGACATAATTAACCAAATCTAACCGGTATGCTTCTTCCGCATTGATCATATCACCTGTCAATAACAATTCAGTGGCCTTTCCTTTTCCGATCAGCTGTATCAATCGCTGAGTCCCACCATATCCCGGGATAATCCCCAGGCTAACTTCCGGCTGACCGAATTTAGCTTTTGACGATGCTATTCTTATATGACATGCCATGGCTAATTCGCAACCTCCTCCTAAAGCAAATCCATTGATAGCGCCGATGACGGGCATATGAAAGTTTTCAATTTTACTAAAGATGATTTGTCCTTTCCTGCTTAGGGTTTCGGCCTGGCTACTCGATAGCCCATGAAGCTCTTTGATATCAGCACCTGCAGCGAATGCCTTTTCTCCTTTGCCGGTTATGATCACACAATTTGCCTGGTAGTCCTGATAGTCTGCAGTAAAGAATTCATCTAGCTCATCGAACATGGTGGAATTCAACGCATTCAATGAATCCGGCCGGTTGAGATGAAGAATAACCACCTTTTCTCTCAGTTCAGGAACAAGAGTTTTAAATTCTTTCATGGGGTAAATGTAATCAACCTCTGGTGGCAAGTAATGTAATATTTCAGCACTCTTTTTGGCCAAAAAAGTGTGCCATCCTTCCACTTATAACTACGTGTAATATCAAGGAGTTATGACCTCGTGGCACGAGTACTCGTGGCACCAGTACTGGTGCCACCACTAAATAAGGTTGCGTCCAATCCAGAAAACCACTATAACAGCCAACGAAACATAAGCAGCTTTTAGTCCATAAAAAGTCCGTTGCAAATACGGCCATTTCTCCGGAAAAAAGCCAGCGGAAGCATATCCCACCATGATATAAACAATCCCCGGAATAAAAAGCGGATTCAAATGGAATGCAGCTCCGAAATGACCATGCAATACCTGGTGCATCGCACGCTGGGATCCACATCCGGGACAAAGCCATCCCGTAAATTCTCTAAAAGGACATTTTGGAAACGCGACCTTTTCCGGATCAAATAAACCATACAGGATGATGACAACAATCCCAATCAGAAACCAGAAAATAGTCTTTCCTTTCAATTATTGCGCTAACCCGGAACCAAGGCCAGCTACGATCCCAAAAAAGAAAAGGATGAAATACAAGACCATAAAGACGAGCCCTGTTATAACCCCGTATTTTATCCACTTGGCAGCTTCCTGGCTTGCTTTTAAGGAGGCTTCCTTTTGCCCACTATTCCAAAGGGATTCAACTTTGGTTGCATTTATGATTCCTACAATACCAAATGGCAGGCAACAAAAGATGGTCACCAATATGGATTCTATAAGCCAGTTCTTCGGTGGCCGTTCCTGATAAGGCTGTGAATAAGGCATAGCAACCGGCGGAGGAAAACTATCAGCTGCCTCGAAGAGAGACTGGAGATCACTCAAATTTTTTGCAGCCACCCAATCAGGCATTCCCTCTTTCCAAACGAGGGTTTCAGGGCCAACGTTTCTTCCCCTCATTTGATCCAGTGTAAACGGACCATATCGTTCCTTACCATCGGTGTAATAATATTGTTCCATATAGGTTTTCGTTTAGGGAGCAATTTAATAATAATACCCAGACTAACCATCAGTCTGTTCATTCTCAATATTTTTTCTTAATATTAACAGGTAAGACATACACAATGGTCTCCAAATATTGATCTGAAGTTTACACTCACAGCGATCCCATCGTTTCTGAATTATTTCTTTCGTTGCATCACTTTTCCTAAAGTGAATTAAATTTTTGATATCATGAAAAATCCAACCCGAAGTGTCCTCACGCACATTGTCCTCCTATTTAGTTTCCTCATTTTATTACTCACAAAAAGTGTAGCCCAGGATTTTCAGCGTATGTATGGTACAGGTCTTGACAATAGTTTTTCAAAGGCAATGAAGGATAGGGACAATTATTATGTGCTTGGTCAAAATGAATTATCGGAAGGTGCGCTTAAAATTGCTACAGTCACTTACCTCGATTCAAACGGCTTACATCTTTGGACACTAGAACCGGATTTTCCTTCCGTTTGGAATGATGCTGTTGTGACACCTTCCGGTGATCTATTAGTAGTCGGATCTACATTGCCACTTGATGATTCAAGCCTGGGCCTTATTGGCCTTGTCACACCTGCAGGTGGAGGGAATTTCACATGGTTACGCTCCTATCATGAACCTGAAACAGACAGGAATGCATTCATCCGTATTGTAAAGAATCCGGTTCCGGAAAACATTGCTTTTCCATATTACATATTAGGAGCACAATCTAAAATTGATGACCCATCTATAGTAGAGCATATTTTACTTTGCATGAATGCAAACGGTGGATTTAGCTGGAAGAAAAAACATGAAAGTACGGATGACAGAGATGTACGCGATCTTAAAGTTTTTTCCGGAGGCCAGATGCTATTAGCAGGTAATAGCCGGATCGAAGGACATCTGGGCAGGCCTTACATCTTCATTACAGATAATTCAGGTGAGATGCTCACCGGTGTCCAATTTGATGGATCAAATTCCACTTTTACGGATATAGCGGTTGCAGCTAATGGTGAGATCTATGCAACACTAACTACGCTTGATAATCATGCACAGGTCATGAAATTTTCTTCAGACTTAGAATTTATATGGGCAGAAGAAATTCCTCAATTAACCGCTGCTACCCAGATTTGGGCAGGAGCATCGGGTGAAATCTCCATTATAGGAACAGGAAATTTCCAGGGTAGTGTCCGACAGGCTAAGGCTCATCAATTGGGTTTTGAAGCAGTTTGGTTGCGATATCCGGAAAGTGGGTCCTCGTCAAATGCTGGTTCATTCTGGCCGATGCCAAACGGCCAGATTGCGTTTACAGATTCAAGAAATATTGAGGGAGGATTTGGTCAAAACGAAGCATTTATTTCCCTGAGTGATGCTGAATTAAACACTTGCAATATCGGCGAGAATAATGTGAGTAATCAATTCTTCACTCCTTTTGGCAGTAGTCCGGTCTTGCCGGTTACTGTATTCCAGGAAATACCGGTAGGAAATGATTTCACCATTTTCCAGGCACTTGATTGGGAACAGGCAGTAGTTTGCAACCCACTTCCATGTTCGGTTGATTTTACATACGATGTTGATTGTGGGATAGTCTCATTTACGGGTCAATCATCATTTCCAAATCCAATTTCCTGGGAATGGACTTTTGCAGGAGGAAGTCCATCAACTTCTACAACGCAAAACCCGGTTGTAAGTTTTACTGCTTGTGATTCATATAAAGTTTGTCTGACAGTGACAGGTGGCGATCCTTCTACTTCATGTAGTATATGTCATACAGTGACCATTTCGGATAATGTGTCACCGGTCGCCCTATGTCTTGGCATCGGTATTGTTCTGAATGCAAATTGCGAGGCCTTGATTACGCCTCAGCTTATTGATGGGGGTTCTTCAGATGATTGTCTGATACAGTCGATGAGTGTAAGCCCTGAGGTAGTTCACGGATGTGGGTTATTTCCGGTAACTCTTTCTGTGACTGATTGGTGTGGTAATATAAGTACATGTTCCACATTCGTGCAGGCCAATGAAGACATTCCACCTATTATCAGATGTCCTTCTAATGTGACCGTCACTGCTATGTCTCCTTCGCCTTGCTCGAAAGTCATAAACAATCTCCAACCCACTTTTTTTTCTGATAATTGTGGCATTCCTTCAATAACTTATGTGATAACAGGTGCAACCACCGGATCTGGTATAAGCAATGCAAGCGGATCTTCCTTCAATGAGGGTATTTCATCGATCACCTATACGGCAACGGATGATTGTGGTAACACAGCATTTTGTTCATTTACAGTTACCGTAATTTGTTCGTGTGAATGCACAAATAATCTCGTACAAAATGGTGGATTTTTTGAAGGAGCTATTTCAGGGAATCTTGATAATCCGGGACATTCGACAGACTGGTTTGCAGGTACTCAATCTCCCCAGATTGTCATAGATGATTCTTGTTGCGATAGCACGTGTGTCCAAATGTGGGGCTGGTTATATAATGGAGAATCTATCTTTCAACAGGGAGTATCATTCCTTGCCGGTCATCACTATAAAGTGTCTTTTTGCGGAAAGTTTGTACAACCTAACTCTTATTCCAATAATGTAAGTTTCGGTTTTACAGCAGCTAATTCACAGATAAGTCCATTTCAATGCAGCACGTGTGATGATATCGGCAGTAGTCCGCAGATTTTTAATACTTCCTGGAATACATATACATTACCCATATGGACACCTGCACAAAATTTCAACAACTTTTACATAAGAGCATTTAATACCCAGGGTATTAAATCATGGGGACGCATTGATAATATCTGTATCCAGGAAGTAATATATACGTGTTGTGCAGATCAGACCGGATTTGCTGAAAATATAAAAAATGCAGTTCATGTCAGATTCGATGAAAGCACACAGGAAGGCATTTTTGAAGTTGGAAATCTACCTGAATGTGATAGCATCGCTTACATAGATTGGGGTGACGGACATATCACTGATGGTCCATTTGGAGGAAATACGACCAGGAGAAACAGATTTTTAGATCATATACTCGCAAGAATCAATTACCAGGCCCAGGAATTTAATCAGGAAGTAATACCTAATGCTGTATGTTTTGAAAATTTATTTTCTGATTCCATTGATGTGATTGGTCTGGATACGTGCATTTGCAATTCTTTTTCAGAATTATTTCTGCGCGGACCGCATGGATTATTTAATCATCTCGTCGAATGCGGAGAAGCAACGGATACGATATCCTGTCTGAGCCCTGGTGCAGGATATATTCTCTCGGGAATACTCAATTGTTCAGGGAACCAATGTGCTGATGAACCGAATGTAAACTGGACACTTTCGGGTCCGGGAATTTCGCAGACCGGAAATGTAAGCTCAGGCCCTTACTTCGGAATTGAGCTTCCTGCTTCCTATTTTCAACAAGCAGGGTTGTATACGTTGTCTCTGACAGGTCAATGCGGAGGACAAACGTGTGCATGCAGCATGCAGTTTTTTCTCGAATCTCCATGCAGTAATGTTTGTCCATGTGCATCTCAGGATGTTTCGTCATTTGCTTCACGGGTGGAAAGAGGATTCGCCGAAGTTTATCGTGACAATTCATGCAATGTTTGCTTTGCTCCTGTGGCGTTACAGGATTGTGAAACAGTCGAGTGGCATCTGAATAGTATTGATGAACCTGTTATTGGTAATAGTGTTGGAAATGAAACATTTTGTTATCAGTTTAATAATGCCGGTGATTACAATGTAGTCATGAGTGTGTCCAAGAAAAAAGATGATGGAAGCAACTGTGATAAGCAAAAAAGGATCCAGGGCATTTCACCCACTTGTGTAAACCTGTCAGCTTGTAATAATTCAGTTTTTGAAAATCCTACTTTCAGCGAAGGCGCTGTACAGGGCGGATTAAATACCGTGGGGCATTCAAATGGATGGAAAGCTAGTTCGGGTAATCCTAAATTACTAGAATCGCAAATCGGAAGTCTTGATGGTTGGACAGTATTTTTATCAGGAAATATAGATACGTCAGATATCCTCAGCACAGTTGAGCCAATTTGCCTGACAAAAATAGAAGGTATGATCAGGGTTCGCATTGCTGTTAATGATTCAGCACCCGGAGGTATTCGAGGAAAGCCTACCAAAGAGCAATTTGATATTGAACTTTACCAGGGCAATCAAATCAAACCAAATTCATGTGATGGCATCAGTTGCTATGAATTGGCTTCAGTGTCGCTAAGAGGTCTTCCTCATAATGAATGGCTTGAACTTAGGATACCTTACAATCTCAGGGATTGGGATGCCTTTGATACCTGTGGTGGTTTTCCTGGTGTCCTTGTAAGACCGGCCATGTATGTGACCAATCCATTTAGTAATGATCAGGGAGGCCAGGAAACTTTCACCTATGTCCAAATAGACAATTTCTGTCTTGATGGAACAGTTGTGGCAGTAGAAGAGCCAGAACAAAAAAATAATGACATCAGCATTTTTCCAAATCCAACGACAGGAGAAATTATTTTACAGTTCAAAGGATCCAAGCCTAAAACTGGTGTAATTCAGATTCTTGATTTGTACGGCAGGATAATGTTTACCGAAAAATTAATAGCTGACAAAGAAAGGCATTCACTTACTATTGCAACATTACCACCAGGACTTTATTTTGTAAATGTACTTGTTAAAGGAATACCCATTTGGCATGATAAGGTGATAAAACAATAAAGTTCAATTCATTTGTGCAGTCTGGAGACTGCTTAAGGATGATTTCAAATTAGAGGTTGATTTCAAAATATTAATTCGAAGTTGATAAACTTCGAATAGCGTTTCGAGAGAAGCGGGTGTCGGCATCTAATCTGTGCAGTCTGGAGACTGCTTAAGGATGATTTCAAATCAGAAGCTGATTCCAAAATATTAATTCGAAGTTGATAAACTTCGAATAGCGTTTTGAGAGGAGCGGATGTCGGCATCTCATCTGTGCTGTCTGGAGACTGCTTGAGGATGATTTCAAATTAGAGGTTGATTTCAAAATATTAATTCGAAGTTGATAAACTTCGAATAGCGTTTCGATAAGAGCAGTATTCAACTATATTGGAGTTTGCTCCATCATACTGTGTTTATTTGTTTGAATAATAATTTTCGGAAAGTACTAAACACCTAACCATCTAAACATCTACTCATCTTTAAGAAGATCAGGTCTTCTTTCAGTAGTTCTGTCCAGAGATTGTTGATATCGCCATTCATCAATCTTCGCTTCATGTCCACTCATGAGAATATCGGGAACTTTCATTCCTTCCCAATCCGCAGGACGTGTATATACTGGCGGTGCCAATAAATCATCCTGGAAAGAATCAAGAAGCGCGGATGTGCCATCATTCAATACACCGGGAATAAGCCTGCCAATCGCATCAACCAACACAGCCGCCGCAAGCTCTCCTCCACTCAGCACATAGTCACCAATCGAAATTTCGCGTGTCACAAACTTTTGCCTGATCCGCTCGTCAATCCCTTTGTAGTGGCCACAGATCAAAAGCAATTTGGATTTCAATGAAAGCTGATTTGCAATAGGTTGATTTAAGGTTTCACCATCAGGTGTGAGGTAGATGATGTCGTCATAATCATTTTCATTCTGCAAATGTCGTATCGCATCAGCCAATGGTTGTGCCATCAACACCATGCCGGCACCTCCACCAAAAGCATAATCATCAATTTGCCTGTGTTGCCCTATTCCAAATGCCCGAAGATCAAAGACCCTGATCTTCAGCAATTGTTTTTCAGCCGCCCTGTTCAGTATGGAATGCGAAAAGGGCCCCTCAAGGAGTCCCGGGACAACAGCGATGATGTCAATCACTAACATCACATCGGTATTTAAGAATAATTAATTGATACCCAGCAATTCGATTTCGAATATCAGGGTTGAATACGGCTTGATGTGCGGACCTGCAGGCCTGTCACCATAAGCCAGGTTGTATGGGATGTACACTCTCCATTTAGACCCAACTGGCATTAGCTGAAGAATTTCTGTCCATCCTGAAATGACCTGGTTCAATGGAAAGGATATCGGCTGACCTCTGTCCACAGAACTATCGAAAATAGTGCCATCCGTCAATGTACCATGATAATGTACAAGCACTTCATCAGTGGCTTTTGGTTTTGCTCCATCACCTGCTTTTAAGATTTCATATTGCATGCCATCTGCCAGCGAAGTGACACCACTCCGGGTTTTGTTAGTAGCCAGGAACTGTTCACCAGCTACTTTATTTGATTCATATTGTTTCATCTTTTTCTGTGCTGTAATTTCTCTTACCAAAGACTCGCATCTTTCAGTTGGAATTAATACAACTACGTTACTATAAGCTGTTTCAAGACCCAGCTTAAATTGTTCCATTTCAAGATCCGTATAACCTTCCTGTCGCAAACTATTGCCGACCATAACACCCAGGCTATAGGATAAGCTGTCATTAGCAGTCTTTAATTGTTGAGCGTTGGCATCAACGGCGCATAAGCCTACAAGGCATGCTAAATAAAAAAGTATTCTCATTTTTTTTTCATTTGTGCGTAAAACATATAATAATAAGGGATCGTCTCGATACCCTTATAAAAGTTGAACAGTCCAAAATGTTCATTAGGGGAATGGATATCATCTGAATCCAATCCGAATCCTAGTAAGACAGTTTTGAGACCGAGTATAGATTCAAAAAGTGCAACGATCGGAATGCTTCCGCCTGATCGCTGTGGCAATGGTTCTTTTCCAAAGCTCTTTTTCATGGCTTCGGAAGCTGCCTTGTATTCTATGGTATCCGTTGGTGTTACCGCAGGTTGTCCGCCATGAAGAGCAGTGACTTTAACGTTCACATAAGGAGGAGCGATTTTCATAAAATGATCCGTAAAGAGTTTCGTAATCTTCTCTGAATCCTGGTGAGGAACAAGACGCATGCTGATCTTTGCAAAAGCTTTAGATGGCAAAACGGTTTTGGCTCCCTCTCCTATATAACCGCCCCAGATGCCATTTACATCTAAAGTTGGCCGGATGGATGTGCGTTCAAGCGTGGTATATCCTTTTTCACCCAACAGTGCGTTGACATGGAGTGCTTTCTTGTAATCATCTTCATTGAAAGGAGCCATATTCATCATCTTCCTTTCTGCATCAGATACAACATCCACATCATCATAGAATCCGGGAATTGTGATATGCCTGTTTTCATCATGCAGAGAAGCAATCATCGTGCAAAGGATATTACATGGATTTGCTACAGCACCACCATATACTCCTGAATGTAGGTCTTTGTTTGGACCTGTCACTTCGACTTCAACATAACTCAATCCACGTAGCCCTGTAGTGATCGAAGGCACATCATTAGCTATTATGCTTGTATCTGATACAAGTACTACATCAGCAGCCAGTTTGTCTTTGTATTCCCGGAGAAAATGTTCAAGGTTGACAGATCCTACTTCTTCCTCTCCTTCAAATATGACTTTCACATTGCAGGAAAGTTCGTTTTCTGAGATCATGGCTTCAAGCGCCTTCACATGCATATATACCTGGCCTTTATCATCGCATGATCCCCTGGCCCAGATTTTTTCATCTTTAACCACAGGCTCAAAAGGAGGTGAATTCCATAAGTTTAATGGATCTACCGGCTGCACATCATAGTGACCATAGACCAGAATTGTCGGCACCTGGTCAGAAACTTTCTTTTCTGCAAAAACTACCGGATGCCCCTTGGTAGGGATGATCTCTACCCCATCCATGCCAATCCTCTTCAGCTCTTCACTAAGCCATGTAGCCGCTTTTAGGACATCACCCTGGTACTTCTTATCAGCACTGATGGAAGGGATCCTGAGAAAGTCCAGCAACTCGTCCAGGTATCGTTTCTGGTTGGCTTTAATATATTTTTGTACGGTTTCCATGGCGTTGCCTGATTAAGTCTGTGTATACGCAATATCCTGATGGATTATTGCCTGTTTAACGGGGACGCAAGGTACACATTCATAAATAAATTAGGATTTTCCCCTTTTGATTATTGGGTTCCGGCAAGTACCTTGGAGCAGAGGGCCCAACTTCTATACTGTGCTATTAACAAAGCCTTATTTTTAGGGTTTCTGGTAAGAATCGATGCTATGCCTGTTGGACTGTTTTTGCGTTTACTACTGACTTTATCAAGCGTACTTATATGCCTTGATGTGAGCCTGGGCCAGCGTGTCATAGTCAATGGAAACGGGGAGCGCCTTATCATGTACCCTGATGGCTCATGGCGTTTAGCCGAAGCCGGAGATTCGGTTTTATTACGCCAGAACCTTCAGAAATCTGAAACGATCACATATCCGTCAGACCAGGTTGATGATCCTGCCAGGCGGAATCCGGGTGAGGAGGAAGAATATATACGCCGCCAATGGAATGAATTATATTTTAAAATTAAAGACCAGGAGAAAAAAGCTCAGAACCAGTTCAGGGCCGCTACCAATGCACAGTTCAAAGCAGGCGAATTACTTCAGAATGCAGAAGCAAATAAAAAAATGATTGAATCAGACCGGCTGGCTTCATTGCATGATAATTATGAAAAATCAATAGAAAACCTTCGTACCGCCAAACTTAGACAAAAAGCAATTTTAAAATTGATGGATGATTCAAAAAAGGTTGCTACCCAATCACCTAAAATCATCAAAAAAAAATTGCAACAGCTGACCAACCAGTTTCAGAACTACCTGGCTATGTATGATCCAAATCATAATATCCAGGACCTGTCAAAAGCGGCTCCGGTCAAAAAAGAAATAACTCCGGAGAAATCTCAACCTTCAGTCAACAACCATAATAAGGCTTCCGGCAAATCGAAGGAAAAGAATACATCTTCAAAGCACACAAAGGATGTTGCTAAAAATAAAGACCGCCAATCATCTGTACCAAAACCTGAACGATTATCATCAGCCAGGACGGTGAGTTTAAGAATTCCTCCTGCGCAGATTAAGGATGCATATAAATCTGAACCCTATCTCTGTGCATTTGCTTCAGATACTATCGATGCTACAACGGGTACACATCGCATCGCGCTTGTACCTGAACTTATTTTCACAGATACTGATCCGGATCTGAGGCCCTATTTTAAAAGCAAGGAGCTGATCACATGTTATGGACGTCTTTCGAAAATAAGTGCGTATGTATATTTCACCATTGACTTTCAGATTGGAAGCTCTCATTCACAAGGTAATTTCGGTTCGCTTGAAGCCGGTAGCCTCTTACGTTTACGTCTTCTGAATGGAAAATATGTTTCACTTTATAATTTGAAATCAGATCGCGGCCATATAGATCCTTATAGCGGCAATACCATTTTTACCGGGCAATATTCTTTAGGAAAGGAGGAGCTGAAAATGTTATCATCATCTGCTCTTGATAAGATCAGGATACTTTGGGGTACAGGCTATGAAGATTATGATGTGTACAAAATTGATTTCTTCATCAATCAGATCAATTGCCTGTTATCGAATTAAAGTCTTTTAATGAACGGATGTAATGCTTGGATTGAAATTGCCAACAGACCCCAGGTGGGTCAATCTTGCTGAGATAACACTTGAAGATATACTGACTGATCATGCTTACTGTGAACAGAAGGCAGCGACTTCGTGTATTTCGCTGATCCAGACCTATCCTGAAAAAATAGAAATGGTGGAAGCACTTGCTCCCATTGTTACCGAAGAATGGGGCCATTTCAGGCTTGTCCTGGCGGAATTAAAAAAACGGGGATTAACGCTAGGCCGGCAGCGCAAGGATGAATATGTCAACCTGCTCAGGCAATTTGAAGCAAAAGGTGGATCAAGGGAAGATCATCTCGTGGAAAAACTTCTTGTATTTGCTCTCATTGAAGCCAGAAGCTGTGAACGATTCAGGCTACTTTCCCTTCATCTGTCGGATGATAAGCTCAAAGAATTTTATCACGGGTTTATGGTTTCTGAGGCCGGCCATTACAGGCTTTTTATCGACCTGGCCAATACGTACGGACAGCCTTCAAAAGTAAAAACCAGGTGGCAGGAATATCTTGACTATGAATCAGGGATAATGCAATCGCTGACTCCACGAGGAGACAGGATGCATTGAATGGTCGAAGTCAGAGACATTCGAACTTCAGTCTTGGTTTGTTTGAAGTCAGAGACGTTCAAACGTCGGGTTGGGACAGTTTGAAGTCGGAGACATTCGAACGTCGGGTTGGGATGGTTTGAAGTCAGAGACATTCAAACGTCGGCTAATGTGTTTGTTCGAAGTCAGGGAATTCGAACGTCGGATTCGGACTTGGTTTGTTCGAAGTCGGAGACATTCGAACTTCAGTCTTGGTTTGTTTGAAGTCAGAGACGTTCAAACGTCGGGTTGGGATGGTTTGAAGTCAGAGGCATTCAAACGTCGGCAAATGGGTTTGTTCGAAGTCAGAGACATTCAATTGTCGGGTCTTGGATGGTTTGAAGTCAGAGGCATTCAAACGTCGGATTGCCTATTGCCTATTGCCCTTTGCTCTCTGCCCTGTGCTATTTGCTATTTTTTCTCAGGATACTTATCAATCCGCACCAATTGAATCTGCGTGCCATTATCACCAAATGATGGCGTGCCTACAAAGACAATCATGTCATCATTGAATAAGACCTTCCATTCGGTGGTTTTGATTTCTTTATTATCCGGCTTGAGAAGCAGGACCTTGGCTTCATGGTTGTACGCCCACGTGCCCGTATGAGTCATTTTTTCATATTTACCTGTCTTATAGGACCCATCCGCATCCATCTTGATCCATTGACCGGCAAATGGCTGTTCTTTTGGATCCACACCGGGTACGAGGGCAGCCTTGTATTCCAGCATTTTCACGGTGAGAAAAGTATAGTCATGGCCAGCATCCGCTTTAGCATTGGATGGTTCGGTTGCATTTGGCTGTTCAACTGCAGGAGCAGATTCAGATTTCTGGTCAGCTGGTTTTTGATTGCAACCGGCATTGGCTAAAGCCCAGAGTATAAAGCAAAACAGTTGAATTGATCTCATTACCATTATTTTTAGGACGCAAATGTATACATCTGTCAGAAATATGTCATATATCCTGCGAAATCACTTTTAGATTTTTCATTTTGAAGACACCTGTTCGTAATTCATCAGTATTCAAAACAGTCCAAAGAAAGCTGGAAGATCTGGAGGTCGATCCATCTTCGAAGCTTATAGTCGGGGTTAGTGGTGGGATCGATAGCATGGTGCTGCTCAGCATTCTGAATGAAACTCATAAAAACCTCTCAGTGGCCCATATCAACTTCCAGCTGCGTGGCAAAGATTCAGATGAGGATGCATCCCTCGTGAGATCGTGGTGCTCAGATCACGACGTGCATTATCTGGAATTGATATCAGACACTTTAAGTTATGCAACACAGCATAAGTTAAATACCCAGTCTGCAGCCCGTGAGATACGATACAACTGGTGGAAGAAACTTGTGGAGAAAGAATCCTTCCAAAGGGTCGTCACAGCACATCATCTCGATGACAATATGGAAACTTTTTTTCTGAATCTTTTGAGAGGAACCGGCATAAAAGGATTGAGAGGGATTCCTGTGAAACGTGATTTTTTTATTCGCCCCATGATGGATGTTTCAAGAACTGAAATCGAAGCATTTGCATTAGATTATAATATTCCGTTCAGAAATGATCTTTCAAATGAAAGTGATGATTACCGGCGCAACCGGATTCGTCATCACTTAATCCCATTGCTTCGTGAGCTAAGTCCTGATCTGAATGTTGTAATGCTGGGTAATAAAAAACGGATGGAACTTGAATGGGAAGAATGGGATTTTGCTTATCAACATTGGCAAAAAAATAATGTGGTTCCGGATAATGGAGGCTTCAACATAAAATCAGACAATGCACGGAATGCTTTCTTGCTTAAGTGGCTTGAAGAAAGAAATATCCCATGGTCTCTGGGTTATGATTTTATTTCATCACACGATGCAGATACTGGTAAAGTGCTGGTGTATGACCAATTCACGTTGTCAAGATCCAGGGAAGGTTATTACTTTGCATCGAGCGAAAGGTTTGCCTCCTTTACTATCGAAGCACCTGGCATTTATCAGGTTGGTGATCATCAGTTAAAAATTGAATTAGTTTCTTCCGGTGAGTTTGCCAACAACAATGATCCGAATATTGAATTTGCTGATCTGCAGAAAGTAGCCTGGCCATTGGAATTAAGTGAAGTCACTCCTGGAGATTACTTCCAGCCACTTGGTATGCAGGGAAAAAGAAAGAAGATCCAGGATTATCTCACTGACCTTAAACTGGACCATCATGAAAAAAATAAAATCAGGTTGCTGAAATCATCAGAACAAGTGATATGGCTTGTAGGTAAACGGTTGGATGAACGGGTCAGGGTAAAACCTGATGCAAAAGAAATTTATAAGCTCATCTATGCATGATGCAGTTAATGCCTAGAAAAAGGCAAATACAATGATGAATGCAATGACTGTGGATATCACACCAAACATAAAAATGTTATAACAATATCTCAGGTAAGCATATTTAATCCCCAGTGACTTTCCAAGGAAAAAGAGGTCCCGCATAATTGTAGAGTTCAATATATCATCATCAGCTATGGTCGCGATCATGCCGGTTTCATAATCATCATACGTCATCTTAAAATAATTTCCGAAGAAAAACAGATTGGACTTTTTACTCAGGATGCTGTCCATGCTGCTCAATCCTTTCATGCGGATGGGACGTGTAGCTAAAATAGCAAACACCATTGATGTTAGTGTAACGATAAGTAACATCACCGTGGGTACCAGCAGGTATTTGTTATCCGCTATTTGTCTGCCTAATAACGGTAATGCAAAACCAATGATCAGGCCGTTGATAGAAACCATGTTGTTGGCTTTATTATCCGCCATCTGGCTTAAACCTATATGGTTGCGAAGAGCAGTTTTAAATTGATTCTGGGCGGATTTACTGTTTGCAATCGTCTTGGCACGGTCTTCTTTTTTCGGTTTGAGGACTTTGTCTTTTTCTTCCGGTTTCACATCGATTTGAGTTAATTCGTTTACAAGAAGTCTCCTGTTTTCAGCTTTCTTTTCGGCATATCTTTCTTTGCCGGCATCGGAGTAATATTCATGTTCATCAAGAAATCTAAGGTTGGTTTTTGCCCAATCCTTTTTGGAAAGCACGGTATTCTGAAGTGTGTTGAGTTCTTTTCTAAGGCTATTTGTGTAGATCTGAAAATGCGATTTGCCAAGCGAGCTTGTATCCGCATCCTTCATGAGTGATTCGAGCTTGGTTTTCGGAAGGACGTCAATTTTGGTCACTTCGATAAACCTGACGATAGCATCAATCCGCTCACGGGGATAGTTTTGTGAAGAAAGGAATTCAGTTGCAATTTTAATACTACGGTCTTCATGACCTGAGTATGCTTCTGAGAAGCCGACATCATGAAAAAGGGCTGCCAGGTTGAGCATTTCAAGCTCCCCATTGGTCACGCCGGCTTGTCGGGCCAGCACCAATACCTCATCCCTCACCTGGGTGGTATGCACCCAATTGTGATATGTGTAGATATCAGAGGGTATTTTTTGCTCGAAGATGTGACGCACATGATCTTCTGCCGCAGTGATGATATCGGGTTGCTCCACGAGGGCCATGATGCCAAAATTATACCGTTTTTTCTAAGAATTGCATTTCACCACCGATTCAATAGAAGCAAATCAAAAAGAAGTCAGTTTACAGACTTTTGAATGATTTCCCGGCTGAAAACGATCCCTGAGGTCTTTGTTTTTGGGTTGACTTCGTAGATGGTCAGCCAAATGGTGTTGTTTTTATAAAAATCCAGTTCCATAAAACCACTTGATTTATGCCCGTATATGAGATCCTCATCATTTGCTATAGGTGTCTGTTTTGAACCTGATCCGGATACCAGGTATTGGTTTTTTCCTTTCGATATATATTGAAGACAATGTTCATGACCAGAAAGGAAGATCAGGTTGCCATCATAATCCAGGTCTTTGAGGAGTTCATCCCTTAGCGATCTATACCTCGGGTTTTTCAGATCCTGTGAATGTCCAAAGATGGATCGATAGAATGGATAAATGGATCCAATTACGGGCAACGGCAAATACATCCAATCTGCAATAGCAGTTAACGGAAACAAATGATTTTTAATAGTGAAATGACCACCATGCGGGCCTTGCGTATAAAGAGGATGATGCATTGCCACAAGGATCTGCCTGTCTTTATAAAAAGATACTTTATCCTGAAATGCCTTGATGAATGCTGCTTTGGAATCGTTATCACATCCTGCATTCATCTCCGGTTCTTTTGACCAGTCCTGGATCCACCATTGGGAATCAATGATCAACAACACAACCTGATCATTTAATTCTAATACATTCGGGCCACTGCAACCATTCTGCGGAAGAAAGCTGATATGTGCAGGATCCACTTCGTCAATGAATTTTGCTTCCCGTCGTATTGCCTCAAGTCCTCCAGCTTTAAATTCATTCCAATCATGATTACCCGGAATAAATACAACCTTGCCCCTATACTTTGAAACGGCATCTACCTGCTGCATCAGGATCGATTTTGCTTTCTGGTTTTTTTTAGGTGCTGCCTCCGATGGCATACCTGCCGGATAAATATTATCTCCCAGGAAAATTATGGTGCCAGGTTGCACATCATCGTTTGTGACCACTTTTAATGTATCCATCACCGCTCTGAACTGCTCATTATCTTCTCCTGCATCACCAAGTGCGTAGATGGTATAGGATGGAATTTCATTCGGAGGACGTTGTACCACATCGCCTGTAACATTGAGGATCAATTTGCCGGTCGCACATCCAGAGAAAAGAATAGTTATAAAAGAAATGAAAATGGCATTCTTCATGGACATAAATATATGGAGATAATTTGAGCGGCTATAAAAATCGAAAATAGTGTTACTGCATAACTTAGGTAGAAACTTAGTATTTTCATCTATCTTAAATGCTGGATCTGGTCGTTTAAATTTGGGTGATCTTGAAACAGTGATCTACATTCTTAAAATGGAGAATCTAACTACAGGTAAAACAAATATTAAAGGGATATATAAAGATCTAAGTAATTAATACACCATTATTAAATCTATACATGAAACTGATTTTTCTGAGCTCAACTATGCTTATTTGTGCTATGCTTCACGCACAAAGCTTTTTTAGTGTATTGCCTGATTTTGGAGGGGACAAAGGAGAAGGAAAGATCTTTAATGTGATTCCACTGGATAACGAAATAAAATTTATAGGTGCTCTTCATGACAGTATAGTTCCTGGTCTGGATGGAGGTACATGGCAATTATTAGGAACATTTTCATATGATGGTGAGCTCCTGAATTCAACACTTCTGGTTGATAGGTTGTACTCCAGATGTTTTACATATCATAAAAGAAAAATTGCATTTAAAAATGATTCTATATGCTACATATATGACAGGAGAAATATAGGAAATGCTCAACTAAACAGCTATTTGTTAGAACTGAATTTTATAACCGGACAAATATTACGTTCAAAAATTATTTACGATACAACATCTATGCATAGTGGGTTTTTAGCAACTGATGTAACAGTTGGGAAAGATGGAGAAATCTACTTAATAAACGTAATTTATGAAACTGGACCAAACCCACAGATAATAACAGTTCTTGATTCAAATTTTAATATACTTCATCAGTCACTGATACCTAATTTTGGCAGAGATAACTTCACAAAATTCACTGAGATAAATTCTGATGGGAATCTTGTCTTGATAGGAGTAAGTTTAGGTGAGGAGACCCAAGTTTGGTTTAAATCCAAATTATTTAGACAGGTCCTTGATAAGAACTTTAATTCAATTGACTTCAAACTAGCTCCAACAATCTTGGATCAAACTATCATTGGATTGGAGTCCTATCCAATTATTAAATCTAGTTCTGGTGATTGGCTTTTTGCGACACAAGTTGTATACGCTGTAAATAGTTGTCAGTTTTGTTGGGTTGGTGTTCCATATGTAGTTTCGATTTCATCGGATTTTTCAGAAGTTAACTTTGAAACCCGATTATTTGATGGCGATATTCATTCTGATCATCCAGAGTTTTATGTTCGCTCAATAACGGAAGTTAATGATGGTTACATTTTTCTCGGAGCCTCAGACGGAACGAATGATATCCAAACTAGCGGGTTAATTGGCAAAACCTCGTACAATGGTGATAGCCTTTGGTTAAAACATATAATTCCACTGGAATGGGATACCAATCAGGCCTTATGGTTCTTAATGCAAGATATTAAAACGACACCTCAGGGAAACATTGTTATTGGGGGATACGCTTCTGATAAATTTGCTCAAAAAATTTTACCTTGGATAGCCCAATTGGATAGAGATGGATGCATGGAACCTGGTTGCAATATTGTAAGCACCTCAGAACCAGCCAGTGAATCTCATGAAATATTTTCTGTATATCCTAATCCAGCTTCAACTTTCATTAGTATAAATTGCCTGAAAGATCTTTCTGAAAACTGCACGATCATGATATATGATTACAGCGGGAAAATGTTACTCAGAAAATCCATTACTCCCCAGCAAGGATATCAGTATATGATTAATGTACCTGAAGAAATACAAGGTGCTTACATCCTAAGCATTCAAAGTGCAACTGGTGAGGTACTCTATTCAATGAGTATTATAATTCAGTGACCAGGCAAAAAAGAAAGGGGAAGCCTATCACTCCCCTATTCTTAATAAATATTTAGACGTTTTTACTGGGAAAACAGAAGCACAATGGATCTATAAAGATCGCAGTAAATAAATTTTAATAAATCGGAATGGGATTATTACAAAATCCCATTCCGATTAATACAAATAAGAAATGAAACAGATACTACTATTTTTAATTCTTTTAATTTGCTCTTTTCCAAACGCTCAATCGTTTTTTAGTGTAGTACCTGACTTTGGTGGAGATAAAAGAGAAGGAAAGATCTTTAATGTGATTCCACTGGATAACGAAATAAAATTTATAGGTGCTCTTCATGACAGCATTGTTCCTGGGTTAGAGGGCGGCACATGGCCAATATATGGAACATTTTCATATAGCGGTGACTTGCTTAATACACAATTACTAGTTGACAGCTTGTATTTAAACGGGTTTTCCTATGTCAAAAGAAGAATAGCTTTTAAAAATGATTCAATTTGTTATATATATGACAGGCGAGATATTGGAAATCCAAAATTGAATTCCTATTTAATAGAAATGAACTACCAAAAGGGAGAAATATTGAGATCAAAAATCATTTACGATACTATTACATCTATTAACGGGTTTCTTGCAACAGATGTATGCGTAGGAAAAGATGGCCAAATTTACTTAATAAACGCTTATACAGTATCTGGTTCCAACCCGGAAATGTTAACTGTACTCGATACCAACTTTAATGTAGTCAATCAATCGATTATACCTAATTTTGGTAGAGATAACGTCACAAAATTTACTGAAGTAAACTCCGACGGAAGCCTGGTAATGGTTGGTGTCAGCTTAGGAGACGAAACCCAAAATTGGTATGAATCCAAACTATATAGACAAGTACTTGACAAGGATTATAAGTCAGTAGACTTCAAACTAGCCCAAACAAATCTGGATCAAACTATCATTGGATTTGAATCATATCCATTGATTAAAACTAGTTCCGGAGATTGGGTTTTTGCGACACAAGTTGTGTATGACATCGATAGTTGTTTGTACTGTTGGGTAGGGGTGCCGTATATAGTTTCAATTTCTTCGGACTTTTCCAAAGTTAACTTTGAAACCAGATTATTTGATGGTGACATTAATTCAAATCGCCCAGAGTTCTTTGCCAGATCGATAACTGAGGTTAGTGATGGTTACATTTTTCTTGGATCTTCGGATGGGACGAACAGCATACAAACAAGTGGCTTAATCGGAAAGACTTCTTTGGATGGAGATAGCCTTTGGTTAAAACATATAATACCATTGCAATGGGACACAACTCAAGCCCTATGGTTCCTAATGCAGGATATTAAAACAACTCCACAAGGAAACATTCTGATTGGAGGATTTGCATCTGATGGATTCAACCAGATAATTCTGCCGTGGCTTGCCCAGTTGGATAAAGATGGATGCATGGAACCTGGTTGCAATATTGTAGCCACCTCCCAACCAACTGGTGAATCTCATGATATGTTTTCTGTATTTCCTAATCCGGCTTCAACTTTCATAGGCATAAATTGCCTGAAAGATCTTTCTGAAAACTGCAACATCCTGATTTATGATTACAGCGGGAAAATGTTACTCAGAAAATCCATTACTCCTCAACAAGGAAATCAGTATATGATTAATGTACCTGAAGAAATACAAGGTGCTCACATCCTTAGCATTCAAAGTGCAACTGGTGAGGTACTTTATTCAAAGAATATAATAATTCAGTGACCAGGTAAAAAAGAAAGGGAAACCCTTACTCTCCAATTCTTTTGGCGCCTGTAGACTCTCTTAGCTATTAGTTGGATCCAAAATTGCTTTTTGCCAATTGCTTTTTGCCAATTGTCACTTCAACGGATCCGCACTTCCATTCACATCACCGATCTTAATTGCTGTAAACTGAACGTGTGAAGGAAGTCCCTGTGGTAAGTCCTGAAGCTCAATCACCGGAGGATCAAACCTCCATGAAGGTGAGGTTGGGTAATAGGTTATTTTACCTAACAGCAATCGAAGTATCAAAACAAAATCACCAACAGCTACACTATTATTATTCGTAGCATCAGCTGCAATATGTTGCCACGGAAAATCAAAAGTATCTTTTGCAAGCAGATGTTTTTGAATGGCCACAAGGTCAATGACATTCACTCCATTCGTCTGGTGATCATCCTTTTTGGGAGTAATTGTATATTGACCGGTCCGGTTAATATTTGACAAATTGAATTGCCCCTGATCATCTGTGTAAAGAGTGTCAGTGCTGGAACCGCTGATTACAATCCTTACATTTTTCACCGGGTGACCTGAAGGATCCGATACCTGTCCCTGAATATCCACGAGGTTATTTTGTTCAACATTTACAAGTGAAGGCCATTGCATCACACCCGTCTGATCAGGATCAAGCCAATCTTTTAAACGTTGTGCAGCAGTACCACCATAATTCCATGATTTTGCGAATCGTCCTGCGAATGCATGATTCGTTGTCTCACATCCCATCGTGCCGCCATGGATTTGTGCTATTAAATTTCCTTTCTTGTTAAAAAGAGGTCCCCCCGATGATCCCGGTTGATGTCCGCCTTCAGTAAACTTAAAACTAAAATGATGTTTCGCGGGAGTATGATATCCTGCTCCTTCAGACCAGCTGATCTGATTAGGAAAAATGATGGCGCCCGTGGAACAGGTAGAAATTTTCCGTATATCCGCATTCGGATGATGGATCAGGTAAAGCGTATCAGGTAAAGCAACTGTATCACGGTTCCATCCTGCAAAGGTTATTTCCTGATTAATAGGTACATCATTGTCTAATAGCACCAGTAAAAAATCTGAACCCTGTCCCGCAGCTTTAAGTGTGCAACCTGTAAATGAAATTATCTGAGGTTCCAACGAAGGATTTGCACATGAGTCTGATTTATAATCCAGGTCAAAACGCCACAGGTTATATTTCGGTGTGTACTCGAATGTACAATGATAGGCAGTGAGTATAAATGGCGCTCTGTCGTTTCTGGTATTGTTCATAAACGATCCGGAACACCACCCTATTCCTTCCTCCATGACCATCCTGATGCGCACAGCTGTGTTCGATAATATCTTAAGCAAAGAATCCTGCTTGCATGCTGCATTCGGGTGACAAGGTAAAGCTGTTCCAAAGCCTATAGCTCTTCCACGACTACCGGCCGGATTATGCACATATACATTTTCAATAGAAAATAAGCTTTTGTATACCTTATGATTTTGACCAGACCATTCAAGGTAAACCTGATCAGGATCAAACGATGGAGTCAGCACTTGTTGGTGACTAAGACGAGGAATCTCAAAAATGATTACGCCTGTCTTATTATTTTTTAAGAATAATTTTTCACCCGCACTTATAGATTCAACATTGAATAAAATTTCAATCTCGCTTTGTTGATGTAATGCAAATTGGAATGATGTAGTTTCACCTGAACTGACCTGAAGCGCACCAGAAAGAATGTTTGTTTTCACACCCATCACATCAAGTCGTCCTTCGTTGTGTTCTATCCAGTTTTGTTTGTCGATTTCTGACCAACCGAGCTGAATGACCTGCACTTCTTTGTCAGCTTGTTTTCTGAATTCTACATGCGATAAGATCTGCGCCTCAGCAAACTGAATAGATGTGAATAAAACCAGGCACAGGAAAAGGTTGCGAAGCATAGAATGGGAAAAGAAAGAGCGGGATAAATTCATCAGAACTTCAAAAGTAACACTTAAAGCGTACGTGCCTTAAGATCATTTGGCAAACAATTGGTTAATATCCCTGAATGCTTTGAATTCGAGTGCATTGCCACATGGATCTTTAAAGAACATAGTAGCCTGCTCACCTGTCAATCCTTTGAACCGGATATAGGGTTCGATGACAAACTCAATGTCAAATGATTTTAAGCGTTGCGCAAGTAATTCCCAATCCTCCCATGGTAACACTACACCAAAATGCGGGATCGGCACATCATGTCCATCCACCGGGTTGCTATGTTCCATCAGATCACTTTTTGGCTGAAAATGGATGACTAACTGATGTCCATACAAATCATAATCCGTCCACAAGTCCGATGTGCGGCCTTCTTTACACTGCATCACATCATGATAAAAACGTCTTGCTGATGCAAGATCATCAACGGGTATCGCTAAGTGAAATGGATAAATTTGGTTATTCATGATGTATTTTTCTTTTCAAATCTCCTGTTTTGCTCAGATTGAATTTCCTTACACTATCAACTGCAAATGCTGTAAGCTTTCTGAGTAAATAGTCAACGATTTTTATTTTACCTGCCCACTGAACAAGAAATGGTGATATCAAATAATATGCTTCAATACTTTTCCTTCCTAAAAATGTACGGGAGAGTTCCTGGTCACGGAAACCGGACATCATCACATACTCCTGGCTCTGTCGTGAATAGCAATAGGCAACAAAATAACATGCTTCACCTTTAAGCTTTGATGACAGATGATATGTCACCGGTGGTTCACGTTCATGACATGTCAATACGATTTTACCTCCGGGTGGCCGTTCACCCAATTTGGAAGTTTTAAACAAAGCATTTGTGCGTACGGATGCTCCGGCATAAATCATACCGGCAATAAATTCTTCATCAGCCCATTTTTCTGCACTTATCTGGTTCTTTTGCTTATCGATCAGGACGGGAAGATCAAGATGGACATACAGATTCTCATCAGTGGGGTTGGAAAGCGTCAATGATAAATTGAACCATTTAACACCCACTCCTTCCTGGGCTTCCCATTTCACTTTCAATTTCATTACGGGTTCAAAACCTGAAATCGTGACTGGGGGCCTATGGGTATCGACAAATTCAAGATAATTCCTGCCTTCAAAGAATAATTCACTTAGGGCAAGATTCAAAGCATCCCAATCCCACAACTCGATTTCTGCATTTTCGGCCAGGGTTTTCGCCTCTTGTGTAAAGCCTGAGGTAGTGATGATCCAGGATTGATCTGTTTCATAAAAATCCTTTGCTGCAATCGCTTCCTGTACTTCCAGCTCCCCGATCATCTGATCCTGTAGTGATCGCATTATCCTGATCACCAGGGTAGTATCATCCTTTTTAGCTATAAGATTCGCTGTCAGATCGCTTTTCTTTGAGATCCTTTCGACGCGATATCCATCCACATGGAAGAGATAATCGATGAAGGATTCGAAATCAGAAGGACTCACCTGGCTGAATCGTCCCGGGAGGGCTCCGATCAGAAATCTTCGTATATCCAGCTGATTAAAATCCATCTATCCCGGAAAAATAATAATTTCGGGCCTCGATAGATAATAAATTGTTACAATATGAAATTTTCAAAGTCAATTATCCCTTTTATTTCCCTGATACTTCTCCTTAGTTTGGGTACCTCATGCAAGAAATCCGGAGACGGAAAACCTGAAGATGCTGTACCAGAAAACAAGGTTGAAAATGCAGCTCCTGCACTTGAGCCACAGGATTTTCAGGATGAAATGAAGCGTAGCGGTGCAGTTATTGTGGATATCCGTTTTCCTGCAGAATATGAACAGGGACACATCGATGGCGCCATAAATATCAATTTCTTTGATGGCAAATTCAAGGACAATATCCTGGCCCTTGATAGGAGCAAAAAATATCTTCTGTATAGCAAGGCTGATTCTCAGACCAAACGAGCGGGAATATTTATGCGTGAGAATGGATTCACAGATGTCGTGGTGATGAAGGGAGGATGGGAAGCCTGGAAAGAAAGTCAGAAGAAATAAAAATCTTTCCTTTTGCAGAAAAGTATGAATGAATGATTCTCCTCTTTCCGGTTATTCAGGCAAACCACTTTCACATAAATTGGGTTTGAAGTCCGGTATGAAAGCTTATGTCATATCTGCTCCAAAAGAATATAAGACATGGCTTGGTAAAGACGCATCATTGATTCAAAAGAGAAGTTTTCCACCATGGGATTTTGTGCACATCTTCACAAATAAGCTTTCAGAATTAGAAGACCAGCTTGCTGCAGTAAGATCAGAAATAACCAACAACGGCATGATCTGGGTTTCATGGTATAAAAAATCATCCGGATTGCGTACAGAAATTACGGAAGACCTTGTGCGCGAAACATGTTTTCCACTGGGACTTGTGGATATCAAAGTTTGCTCGGTATCAGACGATTGGTCTGGAGTGAAACTCGTGATCCGGAAAAAGTTACGTTGAGCCTGTTGCTGAATTTTACACTCATATGAAGCAAAATTATTTCAGACCTCTATTCTTAATTGTTTTGCTATTCATGTTGGATTCATGTAAACAACAATCTTCACAGATTCCTGAAATCGAACACAAGTTGTTCAGAGCCTATTGGGAACAAGGCAAAGGAGAAATATCCAGCTACGTTTTAAATCAGTCCCGCTATGGTGCAAATCATGAGGGAAATGTTGTCATGGTTTTCGTCACTGAGGATATGAGTAATTCAAAGCAAGTCAGGCTTGATGAACCTGCACACAATGCACCGGATGCTATAAAAGTATTGAAGCTGAATACAAGCAAAGAATTCATAACCGGCATCTATAAATATTCGATGATGAGTTCTGTGTTTACCCCGGTTGATTATGATGAACATCCTCACACATTAAAATTGACTGCAAGCAGCCAGGAGTGGAACGGCCAGGCATTTATGCAACTCAACTGGCGAGGTAACAGGTATGAAGTTCAGCAAATGTCGTATCTCGAATCAGAAGGTGACAACTCATTTGCTCTTGTGTCTGCCTGGCTTGAAGATGAGATCTGGACAAAGATCAGGGTTGCTCCGAATACACTCCCTATTGGCAGCATTACCATGATTCCTTCGGCTTTGTATATCCGTTTGTCGCATCAACCTATCAAAGCATATGATGCTGTCGCAGGCCTGAAAGCAGAAGGTGAAGAATACATATACACGATCCAATACCCCGAAATAAAAAGAACCCTTGAAATTAATTTCGAAAAAACATTTCCCTATAAGATCCTGGGCTGGAAAGAAACCTATGGAAACAATGAAGTGACAACTGCCCGGATTTCAAACACAATTATTTCTGACTTTTGGAATCACAATCATCCGGAGGATGTACTGCTAAGGGAACAATTAAATCTGAACTAGGGACAAGTATACTGTACATGGTATTCAGTAATCGGTAATCAGTATTCAGTATCTTATGTCCTAGGTTCCAATGTGAAAAAAGTTATCCGTATTCTCAATCTAAAGGATAACTTATTTCACTGATCACTGATCACTGATTACCGATTTGTCCTACGCCTTTTTCTGATTACTGATTACCTCTTACTGATTACAGATTACTGAATACTTCTTTCACGCCGCACTACTCACATACTCTATTGGCTTTCCTGGCGTCCACTGAACGTGAAGATTAAATGGAGATCTTGATTCTGTATCTTCTGCTCTCACCCACCCTTCTCCCTGGATGCTTATCACATGAATCCAATGACCTGACCGTTCCAGTTCGCCCAGCCAGGTTCCCTGACCGAGGACACAAACCGGTGCTGCCGATTCTCCCCGGTCATGATATAACCCGGTTGCATTTTTATTGGTATACAGGTGTGATTGAATCATGAGTAAGATTCCATTTATCCTTTTCCTTCACATATATAATGTTTCGAAAGGAGAAATGTTACTCTTAATACGACGAAATGGAAGGTTTTGATGCCCATCAGGCGTAAATCCTCTATAAAATTTTTCAGGGCTGAGGTTTACTTAAGGTTTATGTTCACTTCCCTTTTCTGAACCACTTAGTAACTTAAGTTCCTAAGTGGTAAAATTTTGAAAATGAATTCAGATAAATGTCTATGGTCGTATACTTTCCTTTTCAGCCATCTCCTTTAGCTTCATGACACTATTGAAAGGATTTTCAACAGCATGAAAGTTAGATAGCCATGGCGGAACATAACCCCCGGGATTCTGAATGATCACATATTCCAGGCTGCACTGATGATTAGGCCGGTCATGAACTTCCCAATATCCTTCAGATTGTTTTATCTGGATAGCATCTGTTCTCTTTTCTATGTAATTGGGTATTGACCTGAAATGTAATGACGAGCCTGCAGAAGAGTGCTGATGATCCATCCGGGATACCTGGTACCTGTTTTGCATTGGCCAGTCAGCATCCTCAAGGATGAACACGTAATAGGTTTCAGCTTCAGGTTGATTGACAAGATAGCTATCAGAAACATGGTACATCCAAAGCTTATAATTGCTGAATGCCATCAGTATCTCCATAACTTTATCCATGGGAGCATTTATCGTGGTAGTCACCTTTATCTGCTTGTAAGGAGAGGATTCATCCAGCTGGGTATATACCCGGACGCCTTCTTTCTCTATCTCCAATATCCAATCATCCTTAGGCCCGGCCTGCAATAATTTTATAAAACAAAGAATACTGAAAATAATAATGAGTGTAGGTTTCATGTCATGTTCAGTTGATAATTTTGAATGAGTCCAGAAATTTATTCATTGCTCCGTCCGGATTATGTTTGACAAGTCCAAAAGCCTGGAGGCCATAATACTGTTGACCGGATATAATGAGATTGCCACGTATCATACCTTTACCATTCAGGTAGCTAGCCTTCCAGATGCAAACATCCCGGCCGAATGAGCTATTGTAATCAACATAGATCAATTCTCCTTTCACGGAAGTCAGTAACTGGTCAACTGCATTTTCAAATATCTCCCTGTGGTAAAGATAATCTGCAGAATCAGATACAACGGGCAGCTTGTAATGATCGATAACCAACGCAAGGGACATCAGGGAATCAGAAACCGAACCACCATTGTATTGGTGATAAACAATGGGATCAACCGAAGTGGGCAATTCTTTCGTGGATAAAGAAAGTTCAAATGGCGACAATACCTTGAAATGAGCTTCAGGATGGATGCTCCATGCCCATTCATGTTGACTGGACCCGATGAACGATGTAAGCAGGAACAGCAATGGAAGCATGCTGAATATGTATTTTGGCATCCGGATTGAATATTAACGCACACCTGTCCCAAGATGTTACTTAAAATCAATTGGCCTTCCGGGTATTTATTAATTATCATCAGCCTGTGCATTAGTGGACTGGTGAGTTGCCGACATGATCGGCCCCCGGAGAGTGAAGAAGAAGCAGCTTATATGGCTGATTATGAGGCTCCGGCCAATAAATGGGGCTTTATCAGCAAGGAAGGCAAAATGACTGTGAAGCCTGTTTACGACGGAGTCGGCATGTTTTCAGAAGGTTTGGCTGCAGTCAATAAAAATGGCTTATGGGGTTTCATAAATCAAGATGGCGAAATAGTGGTTACGCCTACCTATAAATCCGTGTGGGCCTTCCACGAAAGAAAAGCCAGGGTGCATCCTTTTGACCAGCCCGGGCAATTCATCGATAAAGAAGGCAAAACGCTAAAAGGTGATGGGTGGTCAGCTGCCGATGATTTTTCTGATGGACGTGCCCGTGTGAAAGTTGGCGATTCATTTGGATATATTGATACTGCCGGCATGATCGTGATCCAGGCCATTTACACACGAGGGTGGAATTTTAAAAACGGGATTTGCATTGTCGAATACGAAGACAAACTGGGTGTCATTGATTTGAAAGGAACATATATCCTACAACCTGGATTTGATTTTATCAAGATATCAGGCAAGCAAAAAATTATCCTTTGCAAACGCGATAATATTTCAACTGCATATGATCTTGCCGGAAAAGAAGTGGTCGCAATTCCGGAATGCAAAATGGTCGACAGCGACGGACATCTCATTTCTGTACGTCAAAAAGATATCATGTATTTATTCGACCTGGAAAAAAAAGCCCGGGTTCCGTATACCGAATATTTGAATATCATTTACCTGGAACATTCACTATGGGGCGGTAAAACTAAAGATGGTTATATCCTGCTTAATGAAACTGGACAACCCCTTTCCTCAAATGCATACAGTCAGATCAATAAATTTTCTGATGGCCATGCCGCTTTCAGCAAAGGCGAATTTTGGGGATACATGGATGAGAAAGGAACAGAAAAAACGAGTGATGTGTTTGGTCTGGCCTGGGACTATAAGGAAGGATTGGCCCGTGCAGCATTTAAAGATGGTATTGGATTCATTGATCTGCAGCAGAAATTAGCATTCTATCCACCAGAGGGATCGATTGATTTACGGGATTTTTCAGAAGGGATGGCTGCAGTGCAATTTCAATAATAACAAGTGTATCCGGATCTGTAATGTTTCATAATTGTAAATTCATTCGATAATTGTTAAGATTCATGAAGTACAAAACTTCTCATTTCATTTTACTCTTTTGCATAGCAATCCTGTTCATGTATTGCAACGCATGCCGTATAACTCCATTGTATGATATTCATAAATCTGCGACCGGCAAAAATGGAATGGTGGTTACTGTTCATCCATTGGCAACAGAAATAGGTTTGAATATTCTTAAACAGGGAGGAAATGCTGCTGATGCATCTATTGCTGTTCAGTTTGCATTAGCTGTAGTTTATCCCAGGGCTGGTAACATAGGTGGTGGAGGATTCCTGGTTTATCACAAAGCGGACGGAGAGATTATTTCATTGGATTATCGGGAACGTGCTCCCTTATCTGCATACAGGGATATGTACCTGGACAGTACAGGGAATGTGATAGAAGGATTGAGCAGGGAAGGAATACTGGCTGCTGGTATTCCCGGTACTGTAGGAGGCTTGGAAGAAATGTACACGTCGCTGAGTAAGCTTCACGACTGGCCTGCATTGATTCAGCCTGCAATCCAGCTGGCGGAAAATGGATTCAAAATCACTAAAGCAGAAGCTGACAGGCTAAATGAATTTCATGATTTATTCACCAGGTTAAATCCTCCTGAAATGCCTTTTCTATCAGAGAAAAAATGGAAAGCAGGAGACAGGTTGGTTCAAAAAGAACTCGCAGCTACATTAAGCCTGATAGCCCAAAAAGGAAGCTCCGGTTTTTATGATGGATCCAATGCAGACAGGCTGGAAAGTTTTTCAAAATCACGTAATGGGTTTATTACAAAAAGCGATCTGCTTTCTTATAAAGCGAAATGGCGAAAACCAATTCACACGCATTGGCGAGAATATGATATTTATTCGATGGGCTTGCCTTCCAGTGGCGGCATTGTCATGGGTCAAATTCTGAAAATGATTGAGAACAAGCTTGTCGATAGCCTGGGTTACCGTGATCCATATAATATCCATCTCATCATTGAAGCAGAACGAAGAGCCTATGCAGACAGAGCTTTGTATCTTGGAGATGAAGATTACTTTCACGTTCCAGTGGATAGTATACTTTCATCTGCATACATTAAAGACCGGTTCAGCGATTTCAATGAAAACCATGCCTCTTCAAGCGGTACAGGTGATTCAGCATTCTACAAATTTTCAAAAGAACATTTTGAAACAACTCATCTTTCGATTGTGGATGGAGAAGGGAATGCAGCTTCTGTGACAACCACCCTCAATGATAATTATGGTTGCAAGATTTGGGTTCCGGGAGGCGGTTATTTTCTGAACAATGAAATGGATGACTTCAGCTGCAAGCCTGGTGTTCCAAATCTATTTGGGCTCATCGGTGCAGAAGCAAACGCCATATGTCCTGGAAAACGAATGTTAAGCTCGATGACACCTACTTTAGTTAAAAAGGATGGCAAATTGTGGATGGTGCTGGGTACTCCCGGAGGTTCTACGATTATTACAAGTGTCCTGCAGGTATTTCTGAATGTCGCTGCATATGGAATGAATATCGATACTGCAGTTCAATCCTCCAGGTTTCATCATCAATGGTTACCTGATGAAATCATGCATGAAAAAAATGCATTTTCACCAGGCCTGATCGATTCTCTTACGAAAATGGGTTATAAATTAAGAGCGCTTGAAGCATTGGGATTAATAGAAGCTGTGATGCTGGACAACGATGGTGTATTGCACGGTGCAGCAGATCGCAGGAGTGATGACCACGCAGCCGGTTATTAATTTTTATACAACGTTGTTCAACTGATGTACAGCTGACATTCCTATCAGCGACCTGTATGAATGTTCAGTCATTAATATCGATTCATTCCCGATCAGGATAAATTGCTGTCTTGCCCTTGTCACTGCAACATTTAATTTCCGGTCTACACCTTCCGGATTCAAAGACATGATCCTGGAAAGATTCTGAAGATTATTCACTGCACAAGACATGATGATAATGTCCCTGGCTCCTCCCTGGTATCTTTCGACTGTGTCAACTGTAACATTTTTCATGTTTGTTTTTGACTGATGTGCAAGATGAAGAATGGAAGCAATCTGTGCCCTGAAGGGTGTAATGACACCAATCGACCAATTCAGTTTTTTTTCTTCAATCAGTTTTTGCCATGTGGTGATCAGCTCAATGGTGACAGATGCTTCATGCTGATTAGTCTTCAGATAAGTTTCTGATAAAGTGGAGGTAGTGGGATAATAAAGAATACGATCCTGAAATACCGGGTTATCCTGGTCACCGATGACATCTGACAATAATTCCTCCTGACCGATGGGATCAATGCAACGAAGCTGATGCTGATAGACATTCATGTTAGCATAAGCCTGGATTTCCGTATGCATTCTTCCTTGCTCATTGAGGATACCGATCATATGGTCCCAGCCTTTTGCAGAATACAATCTGTAGATCCGCTCAAAGTATGACATCCCTTTGTCAGTAAGCCCAATTCGCGCTGCCCACTCCTGGCCGGCGGGTATAACACTGAGATGCTTTGATTGCGTGGACACTGCAGGCAATTGCATATGATCACCTATCAAAATAGTTTTATTAAAACGGGTCAGCAATCCCACCATGGTAGGTTCCAGTATCTGGGAAGCCTCATCTATGATCGCGACATCAAAATCAACCAACTTAAATATTTCATTCTTACCCTGAAGCGATGAGATAGTGGCAACAAAAATCCTGGTTTTATCAAGCAGGCTTTTTATCTCACTGCGCTTTGCCATGGGTTCGATTACAAGATCTAGCAAACGGTCACGATATCGTTCGCCAGTTGCAGCTTTGGATCCAATACGGATATAATGTTGTATCACTTCTTCTCCCAGGCTATGCAAAGCTTCACAGATTTCATCCACAGCTTTGTTCGTGTAGGCTAGTAAGGCTATCCTTGAATTTGTATGAAAATAATAATACCATACCCAGCTTTTCAGCATCCTGCTCGTCTTTCCTGTACCTGGTGGCCCCCACAAAAGATACACAGGCCCTGCATCAAGGGCTTCTTTATAAAGAGCCTGTTGTGTTGTAGTCAGGCCTTTAGGTTCAGGCCAGTGATTTTTTTCTTTTGCAGAAGGTGGCCTGGTTAATCCAAAAATACGTTGCCGTAATGTAATGTCTGATGACATGAATGCCCATAAAGACTGATACAATGACCGGAAGCTGCTATCCAGCAGATCATGTTCAAGGTTCCAGTATTTTATATTTTCAATTTGTTTTGTATGAATCTGAATATTTCTAAGCTTTATCACCACTTCTCTTGCATTCACAGATATGACATTGGCACGATGAAGCTGATATTTTGTCGGATCTGTTTTATTTGCCGGATCATATGGATACATCACAGCAATATCCCCGGCTCTGAAATTCGCTAACGGATTAGTTTGCTCACTTCTTGAAAATGTAATTAATGTATGATTTGTAGACTGATCTATGTTGAGCAATTCAAGACCACGCAGGATCTGGTAGCGCTCTTCTTTCGATTCCATTTTATCAAGCCATAATCCGGCAAGGCCACCTGTACCTTCGCCATTGTCACTACCAATCCGCGCAAGCATGTGTTCGCGTGTGATGAAGCTTGTAAATGCTTTGAAATAATTTTTTTCACCCGTAGAAAGACCTGAATAGACTTCATGCCATGTCGAGATATTCTTTTGGATAAAACCTTTTAGATTTCCATGACGAATGATATCTATTTCCTCAAATATATCCCTGCTACCTTCACGGTCCATTTGCAGCATCCTGAATTGCAACAATACCAATTCATTTCGGTTATGGATTGTCTCCTTTTGCAAAGACTCGACGGAGACAGCAAAACGTAAAGGATCATCAGCAACAGAGGAGTATAAAATAAAATTCGCCCGGTGATGTTTTGGGCCATGTACAGATTTGATGAGAAGCTCATACAGCAAAGTCTGATGATAATTAGAGCTGCTCAGGCCATAGCTATTTGGACGGAAAGGTTTTCCACTTTTTAGTTCTATGATGGATGCACCCAGTTCATTTTCGTGTTGAAAGTAAAGATCAAGACGCCCTTTGATACCATACTGGGGACTAAAATAACTGGGCTCAATTACGCAGTTTTGTTTTTCAATTCCCAGGATAGGAAAACGCTCAGTGATAGCTTTAAGAATATTATCAAAATGAGATTCCATACGATTGTATATGGTCTTCACCTTGGCATCAGTCATCTGGACAAATTCAATCGGGTAAATTTTAAAAGAGCGGGTAAACAGATCAGCATACGTAGAATTCGGATCCCTGATCAATTCATCCAGGAAAAAATTAGCCACCTGGCCAATCATTATTGCTTCCGTGGATTCTGAAGGGAGGAATAAATCAATGACATTGACAGCAAGTGGATCATGCCCATTGGACCACGCTCCGGCAATAGAGGTGACATCAATCAACAGGTCGGGCATGATGACAATGTACCCGGGGATATATTGATCTTCCTCTGTGCAATCAATATCGGTCAGCCCTAATATTAATGGCAACCCGATCTCTTTGATCGCCAGTTCCAATGTGTCTGAAAAAATATCATTCACACCTTCTACACAATAATGCAGGAGACAGGTTTTGTCAGGTTCCTCTTCATCTAGTATCGAAAGTGTCTTATTCTCCTTATCCCATTCCACTGCGACTACGCGGGCAAATTTCTTTTTGAACCTGCCCGGACGTCTTGCAGGTGGAAGCTTTGGTAAAGAAGGAAAAATGATCGTTTGCGAAGTTGACAATTCCTTTGATTCCCCTTTACACAAGGCAATGAGATAATCTATAGTGGCTTTTAGAATTGGGATTAGCTGCTCATCTGACATCTGCCTTTGCTTTAATTCCCTTCGCGGAATCTGCATGGCATAGGACCAGGCTTTCGTCAATTGGTATCGGGAAATGATATAACTGACACGTGCAAACAAAGTATTAAAATGGAGTGCAGAAGCATCCGTTAACGTCGAGACGAGATCGCTGTATATTTTTAAAAAATAGACACACTTTTCCTCATCCGTCCGAACTTCATCCAATACCCGTAGATAGAGTTTTTCAATTCCTGGGAACCTGGTATTCATAACTGGCGAAAAAATAATACTTAAAAATAAGGAAGTTTAGAATATGATGCGAGTTTAAAATCGGAATAAAACAAGGAACACAGATTTCCGTATACGGCATTCTCATCTAAACCTGTCTAAATCACTACATTTGAGCATGGACTTTTACATCGCTCCAAATAAATAGATCTGATCAAATATGGCAACCAATTTAACAGACCTTTTCAAAAATTCCTTTGGAGAAACACTTGTCAGGGAATGCAGCGGACTATTGGGTGAATCTGCCCAAGGCATCTCTTCATCGATGGATGCCATTGTACCCTCCTTGTTACGTGCCATGATAGGCAAAGCGAATACAGATCAGGGAGCAAGGAGCCTACTGGATTATATTACAACCAATGGATTGAATGACACGAATTTCAATCCAGTTTCAACAGATGAATTGATGGCAAAAGGATCAGGAGTTTTGAATTACCTGGTTGGAAATCAATTAACATCACTCATCGATGCTGTATCATCAGCTGGTGGTTTAAAGACTTCATCGGCCAGTGCCCTATTGAAGATAGTCGCACCATTACTGATGGGATTCTTCGGAAGAATAGTGAAAGAGAGATCATTGAGCCACTCTGAAGCCAAAAATCTTCTTCTTGATCAACCCCAATTTATTAAATCTGATATATCACAAGGCATCGGAGAAGAGATGATTACAACAGGGAATACCGGTACTTCTACTTCATCAGATTCTAATACGGGAATGTTAAGCTCTAATCCTCCGACCGGCATGTCGAAATTGCTTCCCTGGATCATACTGATGTTAACTTCCCTTGGAATTTTTTATTTCCTTGAAAAAGGATGTAGCGATCAAATCCCAATGGATAAAATGCCGCCAACTGAAACCCGCGATACAATTTAGATTTATCACGCATTAATACATTCAAGCATTACTGTCAGTTGTGGAAATATTTTGTCTTTTAAAATAAAAATAAACGGGCAGCCCAATTCCCATCAGCAATAAACCAGCTACTGCCTGGAACGGCCTGCCGATAATGGTGCTGAATAAAAACCATGTGGATATACCTATAAATATCATGGGTACCACCGGATATAATGGGACTTTATACTTTGTATTATCCTGGTCGGGTTCTCTTTTTCTGAAAATAAATAATCCGATCGCTGCCATCGTCATAAATATCCAATCCATAAATACGACATACGTGGTAAGGCTTTCGAATGTTCCCCAAAACATCATCAATACAGCAGCCCATGAACTTTGCAATAACACCGCTTTCAAAGGAGTTCCGAATTTCGGATGAAGATCAGACAGCCATGGAAAAAATGTCCTGTCCTCCCCCATCTTAAAATAAATTCTTGGTGCTGACAGCGTATAGATCCCCGCAGTTCCAAATGTGGAAAATCCAATCAGTACCGCTACGAGTAATCCTCCGATCACAGTAACCCTGCTCAATGCATCTGAAGCTACAGCTGATGATGAAGCAATCTCGCGCGTAGTCATTACAGAAAGATATGCTGCATTGACAGATATATATGCCAGTGTTATAATTATTGCCCCGAACAACAATGCTTTTGGCAAGACCTTTTGAGCATTATGCACCTCACCTCCTACATAGGATGCATGATGCCATCCACCATAGGACCACAATACACCCACAAGAGCAATTCCAAATGAAACCTTCACCGTGCCTGTTTCAACAGTATGGAGATTTTCAAATAAATGACTGCCATAAGAAAAACAAATGATGACAATGATACCGATGCCCAACACTTTCATTACTGTCAGCGTGCTCGAAAATATAGCTGATAACTTTGCACCAAGCATATTGATCACCGTGACCAACAACAAGGCAGATAAAGCAATAGGGATTTGATATCCCGCTCCGAAATGAAAGATGATCGAAAAATAGCGTGCAAAAGCAAGACACAATGCCGCTATTGCACCTGAGGTGATAATGGTCAGGTTACACCAGCCATAGAGAAATGCAACCATGTCTCCATAAGCTTCTCTCAGGAAAACGTAAACACCCCCAGTACCCGGATGTCGGGCAGCAAGTTCCCCAAAGCTCAGGGCTCCTGTCATCGTTACTACGCCACCTATCAGCCAGACCAGCAATATCTGCGTTCCGTTTGAAAGCTGACCAGCCACATCAGAAGGTGAGATGAAAATACCTGATCCAATGCTGGACCCGGCAGCTATCATCATCAAGGCAAAAAAATTAATGGATTTTTTAAGCGGCTGAGACATCTAATAGATAAGATCAATCGATAGTAAGATAAAGCTTAATTTGTGAGATCAGGGTTAGCTCTGGAAATACTGGGCAAAGAAATCAAAACTCATCTTAACTGATTATTTATTTTTTATCCATTCCCCTATTCTGGATTTACCTGATTGAAAGAATAAGGAATAAACTGTCTGTTGTAAATGACTAAAAAACTGATCTGTTATTTAATACTCCAGTTAGTATTTGTAATCCTGATGGGAGCTCATGTTCATGGGCAGCCTTTATACATGGATCAGAAAACTTTTCTGGACGGAAAAAAGAAAGTAACTATCCCATTCAAATATGTCCATAATTTCATCATCCTCCAGGTTAAATTGTATGGCGTTCTTCCGGTCAACCTGATTTATGATACTGGTGCTGAACACGTGATCATTTTCAAAAGAGCATATACTGATGCATTACAGGTACCATACGACAAGCGGATACCGATCATGGGTGCAGATCTCAGCCGTAAAATTTTTGCTTTGATTACACGCAATGCCATGCTTGAATTACAAGGCCTGTCACCTAAGCCTTATGATATGCTGGTCCTTGAAGAAGATTACTTCCAACTTGATGAGCTCGTAGGGTATCCAATCGATGGACTGATCGGCGGAGGTTTTTTTAAAAATCTTATTGTAAATATTGACTACAGGAACAACCGGATGACATTACATGATCCGGCTAATTTTGAAATTCCGAATGGTTTTGTAATGCTGCCAATCAGGGTCAAAACCAATAAGCCTTATATCAATGCAGAGACCAGCTTGCAGGATGGTACAGTTGTCGAGGTCGACTTGTTGATTGATACCGGAGCAGGTGTTCCTCTTCTGTTACATACGAATTCAGCTGCTACTTTAAAATTACCTGATCGCTATATCAGGGGGAAACTGGGTATGGGACTGGGAGGCTATCTCGAAGGTTTTATTGGCAGGGTCAACATGCTTAAGATAGGAGAACTTGAATTTCCGGGAGTGCTGACCAGTTTCCAGGAGATTTCAGAGTTGTGGCTTGCAGATCAGGATCGTTTCAGAAATGGAATACTTGGCAATCAGCTGTTGAATCGTTTCAGCGTTTATTTTGATTATATCCACAGCCAGATCTACCTGAAAGCTTATCACAAGAAGCAAATGCCATTCAGCATGGACAGAAGCGGGCTTATCATTTTCGCTTTTAGTGATGATTTCAATCAGTTCGTAGTAAAAGACGTTATTCAAAATTCCCCTGCCGAAGAGGCAGATATCAGACCTGAAGACATCATTGCCAAAATACAGGGATTCCCTACTCACTTTTATACACTTGAGGAGATCAATGGGATGCTTCAAAAGAAAGTTGGGAAAAAAGTAAAGCTCGTGATCAAAAGGGACGGTCGGAAGCTCCGGAAAGAATTGCTGCTTAGGGACCTGATTTGATATCTGGTAATAAAATCGGACTTTAATTCTGAAGTTGCTATAAGGTTTACCTTAGACCATAGCCGTGGTACTAAACAGGCTGCCAAGGCCTTTTCCCTAAGTCGCAATTTTCAAGTCGAATTCTATACGGGATAATCAAATTTCAGATCTATTTTGAAATTCCGTTATATATATCTACCTTTGCCGGCCATTTAAGTCAAAAAACATAGTACCCGATATCATGTACGCAATTCTGGACGTCAACAACAGACAATATAAAGTAAAGCAAGGTCAGGAGATATATGTAGATCTCCAGGATGCTGAGATAGGTGCAGGTCTTACCTTCAACAAAGTGTTACTCACTGATAATGAGGGTACTATAAACGTAGGTACACCTTCTTTAGCCGGAGTTTCGGTTTCAGCCAGCGTGCTGGATCATGTCAAAGGCGATAAGGTCATCATCTTCAAGAAGAAAAGACGCAAAGGATACAAGGTAAAGAAAGGCCACCGCCAGCAATATACCAGGATCCGGATCGATAGCATTGCAATTTAACAATACATAACAATATCTAAAGTTCTGATAACATGGCACATAAGAAAGGTGTAGGGAGTAGTGATAACGGCCGCGACAGTAAGAGTAAAAGACTCGGTGTGAAGCTGTTCGGAGGCCAGACTGCGGTAGCCGGAAATATCATCATCCGCCAGCGCGGTACTAAATTCCATCCCGGACGTAATGTCGGAATCGGAAAAGATTTCACCCTGTATGCCCTTACAGATGGTGTCATAAACTTTCAGACAAAGAAACGTGATCGCACCTATGTCAACGTTTTGACTGAAGCTGTTGAATCTGTGGATGTCATGACTGCTCCTTCCTCAGAAGAGGAATAGTTTTTTGATTTTTCTTTCTTTACTCCGGGTTTACGGTATCATTAAAGGCTAAAAAGGATTTCGACGAATTCCTTTTTATATCCCTTTTATCATCTGAAAAGCCACAAAAGGATTTCGACGAAATCCGTTTTACTACCCTTACCGGTATTAAGCCCACCCTGGAATATTTCCCTTACCTCCTGTCAACCTTCTGCTTCCAGTGTCCACCGACCATAAGCCTGATTAGGAAAACTTTAATTGTAAACCTCTTTACCTTTTAGAAGGGCATATCTTCCCCATAACCAAATCATAGTACTTTTGGACTATGAAGAAATCTGTATTGAAATCGATATTGCTCCTCTCCTTCTCCCTCACCATTTTTGGTTCTCTTTTCTCACAGATGGATCTATCCTCTGTCATTTGGGATCAGGATGAGATCATTTGCAAGGAGCAGGAAAAAGCGATATCTGATTTTCAAAAACGATCCTATCGCAATCAATACGCCGCCCTGACCGACATCCACTATCAAAACATGTCCTGGGAAATTGATCCTGCAGTTAAATACATCAAAGGGGAGATTACCTATTATTTCAGAAGCAGGACCACGAACCTCACCCAGCTTGTGCTTGATCTGAGTACCGCACTAACGGTGAATAGTGTCGAGCGTAATGGCGCTCCATTGTCATTTACTCACAGTGCTGATCATCTGCTTTCCATCGATCTTGATAAATCGCTCAACGAAGATGATCTCGATACCCTAACCGTATCTTACGAAGGAACACCACCTTCGAATGGTTTTGGTTCTTTTGAAATCAGCACGCATTCCGGAGTACCTATTTTATGGACGCTATCTGAACCCTATGGTGTAAGAGACTGGTGGCCGGGAAAACAGGATCTGATCGATAAGATTGATTCCGTCGACATTTATATCACAACTCCTCCCGGACAACTTGCCGCAAGTAATGGAAAACTTTTAAGCATTGAAGATGTGGGTGGCAGGCTGGTGCATCATTGGCAGCACAGGCATCCGATAGTTGCTTATCTGGTAGCTATAGCGGTTACGAATTATACAGCTTTTGACCAATACGTACCGCTTCCCAACGGAGATTCAATTCATGTCCTCAATTATGTATATCCTGAAACACTTACACAAGCTCAGCAGTCCCTGGAGAGCACAATCGATATCATGCAATTCTTTAATGAGAAGTTTATCATCTATCCGTGGGCAGATGAAAAATATGGCCACGCCCAATTTGGCTGGGGAGGCGGTGAAGAACATCAGACAATGGCCTTCATGGGAAGTTTTAGTTTTGGACTTGTCTCACATGAAATGGCGCATCAATGGTTTGGTGATAAAGTGACATGTGGTACATGGCACGATATCTGGTTGAATGAAGGATTTGCAACTTACCTTGCAGGATTATGTCTTGAAGAATTCAGCCACGAAACGTATTGGCCTCAATGGAAAAATTCAACTTCCAATTCAGCGATGAGTGCCCCGGGCGGCTCCGTTTATGTGGATGATACAACAAATTACAATCGCATATTCAGTGGCAGATTGAGTTATAATAAAGGTGCTTATGTGCTGCATATGTTACGTTGGGTGATGGGAGATAATGATTTCTTTCAGGCTGTGCGCAATTACCTCAATGGAGCTGGTGACTTCGGTACAACATCCGAACTTCAAAGTTATCTTGAAAGTCAGTCAGGTCTTGACCTCAATGAATTTTTATCTGACTGGTATTATGGACAAGGTTATCCATCGTACAATTTAAAATGGTCTGTGCAGGCTGATTCTTTAATTCTCAATCTCGGCCAAACGCAATCTGATGCTTCAGTTTCATTTTTTGAAATGCCGGTTCCTATCCTGGTCAGGTTGAATGGAACAGACAACATTTTTGTCTTGAATCATACTACCAATAATCAGCGCTTTTCATTTTACAAAGGTTCTGCTTCCGTGGATTCGATTGGGATCGATCCTGATCTCTGGATTCTTTCGAAGAATAATACAATTGAGCAAGTGATCACTGCAGTAGGCGATCCTTCTCAGGAATTGAATATTGAAATCTATCCAAATCCTGCACATGATTATGTACAAATCATTTCGAGTGAACATGTGATTTCAGTTGAGGTCGTAGATGTAGCAGGCAGAAAATTCCAGGCACCTATATCAGGTAATCATATTGATATGACACAGTTTCATCCAGGCATTTATACATTACTTCTGATGAATGAGGAAAGAAAGATCCTGTGTAGAAAACGAATTATTTTATCATAATTCATGCTAGAACTTATGTAGGTTGTTTTGAATAATTTTTTTAGCCAATTTCAATGGACGTGTTTTTATATAAATAGAACTTCCGATGGATCGCTTTTTTGCTTCAATATTTTGTGTGTGTATTATAAATATTCTATTTGCGCAATCAACACTTAAAAAGGACACAGGACAGATCGAAGCACATTATGATCCAGTAGTTATCGCTGATATGAAATCAGCATGGCTAACAAAGTCAATTATTTCACATGATAGTATAATAAATTTTATTGCCAGTCAGGCAGATATTGAATTAAAGAATAATTCTGACATCAGATATATTTATAACTTAATTCAATCGATACTTACCCTGAATGTTGATACTGCATTTATTGTGATACTGAATAACATAACAATAGATAAGTATATTAATTACTCAAAGCCTATTAATGTTTATACTAAGACACCTTCATATCCTGTGATTGATGCGCTCTACAGAGCTCCTTTCCGCCAGATACAAAATCTTAAAGAATATCTGATTACCTCGGATTATTTGTCTAAACAAATTAATAACGAAGAAATAATGTTATTCTGGCGCCTTCTGGTGAACCATGACCCCACCTTTGGGGGAAGTATTAAGAGCTATCATTACAAAGGTCAGATTCAAAAAAACATTCAATTCATACTTGAGTTTAGTCAGAATTGAATTGGTTTTCGCATAATTTTATTTGAAATAACTTCACTGTGTCGGATTGTGCCGTTCATATAATTACAGAAAATAATCATCTTCGCACCTTGAGTCCGGTATCCAGTATCCTTTAATCCGGCATCGATTTTTTTACTTTTACTTACATAAAATCATCCCCTATGAAATTCCTCTCTATCATATTCGGATTCGCTTTTTTCCTTGGCTTTCTTTCCTGTAAAAAAACAGAAACTCCCGAAACAGCAAAGACTACGGATTACCTGGATCTATTCAATCCTGACTCCATTCACCCTATACTCGGAAAAAAATTAGGGACCTATGTTCCGTTTACACTCACGACGGATATGAGTGTTTTATCTGATTCCGAAAAAACAGTGCTCAAATTATTAATTGAAGCTGCTAAAGAAATGGATGAATGTTTCTGGTACGAAGCATATGGAGATAAGAACAAGCTGCTGGATTCAATTAAAGATCCCGGACTTAAAGCATATGTCCTCGCCAACTATGGACCATGGGACAGATTGGATGGAGATAAGCCATTTATTCCCGGAACAAAGCCTAAACCTGCGGGATCTAACTTTTATCCCGAAGACATGACAAAAGCAGAATTTGAAGGTGCTAACCTGGATGATAAAAAAGGGATGTACAGCTTCGTGCGGCGAAATGCAGAAGGTCAGCTTTATACCATTCCGTATCATGAGCAATTCAAAAAGCAACACGAACATGCGGCAGCATTATTAGAACAGGCAGCCGGTCTTTCAGAGAATAGTGGTTTGGGAAATTATCTGCGCTTAAGAGCAAAAGCATTGCGAACCGATGATTATCAGAACAGTGATTTAGCATGGCTGGATATGAAGGACAATCGGATTGACATTGTCATTGGTCCAATTGAAACCTACGAAGACCAACTATTCGGATACAGGGCAACTCATGAAGCATATGTTTTAGTCAAGGACATGGTATGGAGCAAGCGATTAGCGCAATACGCAAAGTTTCTTCCTGATCTCCAGGCAAATCTTCCTGTCGGAGCACCTTACAAAAAAGAAACTCCCGGGTATGATACAGATCTCAATGCTTATGATGTGGTTTTTTATGCTGGAGATTGTAATGCCGGTGGGAAAACGATAGCTATCAATCTACCTAATGATGAAGAGGTACAATTGAAAAAAGGTACACGCCGTCTACAGCTAAAAAATGCAATGAAAGCAAAATTTGATAAAATACTAGTTCCCATCAGCGATGAATTGATCGATCCTTCACAACGCAAGCATGTCACTTTTGATGCATTTTTTGCAACAACCATGTTTCATGAAGTAGCTCATGGATTGGGAATAAAAAATACCATCAACGGATCAGGCACAGTTCGCGAAGCTTTGCTTGAACAACATTCCGCATTGGAAGAAGGCAAAGCTGATATCCTGGGTCTCTTCATGATAAAATACCTGCATGACAAAGGACAGCTGGAGGGCGACATGATGGATTATTACACCACTTTTATGGCCAGCATTTTCAGATCAGTTCGCTTTGGGGCGAGCAGTGCCCATGGAAAAGCCAACATGATCCGCTTCAATTTCTTTGAAAATTATAAAGCCTTTGAAAAGGATGAGAATACCGGTTTCTATAAAGTCAATCCCGTGGAAATGGAAAAAGCAACAGAAGCACTCAGCGACCTTATTCTTTCAATACAAGGCGACGGAAATCTAAAAGCCGCAGAAAAGCTGATCAATGAACAAGGTATCATTTCAGCAGATCTTCAGTCAGACCTTGATAAGCTCGCGAAAAAAGGAATTCCCGTAGATGTTGTTTTCAGGCAGGGAATAGAGGTGCTCGGTTTATAACCGAATGGAAAGAACAAAGCATTAGCTTACTGCTAAGCGTCGGTTGACCGACGTTTGGGTGTTTTCAAAGCTGTGCTTTGGGTGTTGAAAATAACAAACTCAAATTAAAATCTGAAAACACCAGAACGTCGGTCAACCGACGCTCAGCTAACGCTAACGTGTTTCAACTGATTACTGATTATTCTTCTTTTCACAACTCACGTTTCACGTCTGACGTCTCACGAATGATTTTCGCAATTAATTACCGATCACTGGTTACAGAATACTGAATACTCTTTTTTTTCCCTATTGCTTTTTCGGTCTTCCTAATATATCCTTATCCTCTTTCCTGTTCTTCCTCTCATCGGTCATCGGAGGCTCATTCATCTTGACATCGGATATCTTTTCCTTGTATTCCCATTTTCCATTTTTCAAAAACCACCCTTCAAGGCTTCCATCAGAAACTACCAGCGCATCTCCTGATGGCCCTGCTCCCGGGAGGCTTTCCAGGTGATCATGGATAATGGCTTTTTGATCCTCATCATATATCAACTGAACACTGGACACTTCAGCATACGTGAGAATAAGCCTTGACCTTTCCTTTTCATTTCCTTCAAAAAGGGGAACCCCAAGCCTGGGTTCATCGCCATTGAGATCCAGGATGTCAGCAATCTTAGTATTCATCATATTATCCTCTGCGTTAAAGCCAAAAAGCACATAATATTTCTTGCCCTCGCTTGTGAATGGAATGATACTGTAATAAAGACTTCCATACCAGGCACCCGGCGAATAGGTATTATAGGCAGATCCATTGACCCATGGACGTGTATCCCTGAATTTAACTGTCCTTCCTGCCCATTGGATAAATCCACCATATTTATATTCCATGTCAGAAATGCGTAGTTGCCAGGTCACTATCCTGAAATCATCTGCATGCAATACGGAGATCCAGGGAAGGCTATCCAGCGAGACATTGTAGGACCCAGGAATAGCCAGCAAGCTATCCAGGGACGATTCAAACTGGTCATAGGCTCTGATCCGGTGTCGATCCAGGACAGCATTAACCATGACATCCGCGTTGAAGCTTATATTTTCCAGCAGTGAGTCAGGTGTTGTTGTTTGTGCCTCAAGGAATTGAAATCCAACTAATAAGCATGTAATTACCAGAATTCTGCGTTTCATTGGCTTATTAACGTTCTATGGATGAAGAGGATTGCATTTTCAGTTATCTCCGGATCTCCGGGCAGAACAAGAGAAAATAGAGAATGAAAGAGAACATTGGCATTATAAATGGAAAACATATTAAGGACAAATTAGATACATTTGTAGTCCATGAACATCTTTAGGGGACTTTCAGCACTGCCGGAATTTAAAAATTCTGTTATCACCATAGGCAGCTATGATGGGGTTCACCTTGGGCACCAGAAGCTCCTCAAAAGGGTCCAGCAATTAGCCGAAGAAATCAATGGCGTGGATATCGTGATCACGTTTCATCCCCATCCCCGCGAAATTGTATTCCCGAAAGATGACGATCTGCAGATCATCACCACATTAAATGAGAAGCTGGAATATTTCAGACGCTACGGTGTCTCTAATGTTGTCATTGTTCCATTTACCATCGAATTCTCCCAACAATCAGCCCAGGAATATATCGAGAAGTTCCTGGTATCCAGGTTTCATCCTAGTTGTATTGTCATCGGACATGATCATAGATTTGGATTGAATCGCGCTGGCGATGTGCGCCTCCTGAACATGTACGGAGTTGATAACAATTTTAAAGTTGTGCAGATTGGTGAAGAAGAATTGCGTGATCATTCGATCAGCTCTACAAGGATCAGGAATGCTATTCTTGAAAATGATATTGAACTTACCAATGAACTTCTTGGCCATCCTTTGATGATCAAAGGACAGGTTGTGAAAGGTAATCGGCTGGGTCACCACATTGGATATCCAACAGCAAATGTCCAGGTCACAGATTCAAAAAAACTTTTACCCCGTGATGGCATTTTTGCAGCTACTGCAATATTGAATGGTATTGAATATCCTGGTATGCTATACATCGGGCTACGTCCATCTATTGAATCCGCCACACAGCATCGCGTAGAAATCCACGTATTCGATTTTGATAAGCAGATCTATGACCAGGAGATCATCATTGAGGTCTACAAATTCATAAGGGGGGACAAAAAATTTGCCACCATGGAAGAATTGAAAGAAGCCATGGAACAGGATGAGAAAACTGTCCGGAATTTTTTCCATAATCCGGACAAGAATTATCCCGAGGTCGCAACAGTGATCCTAAATTATAATGGCAAAACTTTTCTTCAGCGCTTTCTTCCATTCTTTACCTCCGTCAGATACGGCAACGAGAAACTATATGTCGTGGATAATGCATCGACTGATGGTTCGGTAAAATGGCTTAAGTCAGAATATCCGGATGTAGAATGTATTCCGCTTTCTCAAAATGCAGGATATGCTGGTGGATATAACCTGGCGTTGCCAAAAATAAAAGCAAAGTATTACGCTATCATCAATAACGATGTTGAGATCACTCCTCAATGGCTGAGGCCGATCATCAAAATGATGGAAGCGGATAGCAATATTGCTGCTGTTCAGCCCAAAATACTTTCTGAATCAAGACGGGGATACTTTGAATATGCAGGTGCGGCAGGTGGCATGATGGACAGCCTGGGTTATCCGTTTTGCAGGGGAAGGATACTTACTACCCTGGAAAGAGACACAGGACAATACAACGATCCGATTCAGATTTTCTGGGCTTCCGGTGCGGCTTTCGTTATCAGGAGCGATGTATTTCATGATACCGGCGGATTCGATGCTGACTATTTCGCACACCAGGAAGAAATAGATCTCGCATGGCGGATAAAGCTGAAGAATTTCAAAATCGTTTCTTGTCCATCCTCTGTGGTTTACCATGTTGGTGGCGGAACACTTCAATATGATAAGCCGCAAAAAGTTTATCTCAACTTCAGGAACAACCTGGTGACGTTATTCAAATATTTACCTGCTGATGATGTTGTCATGGTATTATTCATCAGGTGGCTGCTTGATGGTTTGGCAGGATTAAAATATGTAGCCCGCGGACAGTTTGGAAATATGTTTGCTATAGTCAGGGCCCATTTTTTTATCTATAGTCATCTGCGTTCGATATTGCAAAAAAGAAAAAATACAGGACTCCACTATAAGCGGAAACCTTTACCTTATATGACCGGAGTATATCCGGGAAGCATCCTCATCGATTACTACATGAGATGGAAACGGAGATACAGTGATCTATTTGGTCAATGAAAGAAATAGCCGAAATTATTTTTCAAAATGAAACTATCCTGGCTGTCTATAAGCCACCAGGATTGTTGAGCGTCCCCGACAGGTACGAGGATGATAGACCTTCAGTTTCACAATGGTTATTACCTAAGCATCCCACAGCCCGGCCTCTACATAGAATTGATTTTGAAACCAGCGGTGTCTTACTTTTTTGTCTGGATCCGGATGCATTTGGTTGGTATAGTGACCAATTCGAAAACAGGATCATCACTAAATTGTATCTCGCTATCGTTGAAGGGAGGTGCCAGCAAGATGAGGGATTGATTGATCAACCCTTATTCACACAATCAAACGGCAAGGTGATCATATCACACAGAGGGAAGCCAAGTCAGACACAATGGAAAGTGCAGGAACGCTTTAAAAACAATACTGCTCTTGAAATAAATCCACTGACAGGAAGAACGCACCAGATCAGGGTGCATCTTTCATCCATCGGGCATCCTATTGTGGGTGATGAGGTGTATGGTTCTGCGGGACCACTTTTTCTTTCAGTTTTGAAAGGAAGAAAAAGATTTAACCTGAGCAAGGATGCTGAAATGGAAAATCCATTGATGGCAAGGACTGCCCTTCATGCATCTAAAATCAGGTTTATAGATTACCTTTCTAAAGAACCCATTCTATTGGAATGTCCCCTGCCAAAAGACATGAACGTCACCCTTATCAAGTTACGGCAGTATTCATCTATTCAGAAACGTCCAATTTAAGGCCAGAAATTTGAGAATTTCAATAGGCTAAATAGTGAATTAATTTATATATGTTTACGTCTTCTTAACCAATCTCGATGAAAGGAATTTCATTACCGGTTCTACTAATGACATTAGGTATGACAATAATGCATGCAGTATCCTGTAAGCCATCTGCCTCCCATACTGAAGAGGAAAGTTTAGCGAACAGGGTGACACCTCCAGAATGGTCAAAATCAGCGAATATTTACGAAGTCAACATAAGGCAATATACTCCTGAAGGTACTTTTGAAGCATTCAGACAGCATCTTCCGAGACTTAAGAAAATGGGTGTTGATATTCTTTGGCTGATGCCGATCCATCCCATTAGTGTCCCAAAAAGGAAAGGAACTTTGGGCAGCTACTATGCAGTTTCAGATTTCAGAGCCATCAATCCACTTTTTGGCGATCACAAAGATTTTCAGCGTCTTGTCGATTCTGCCCACGCCCTGGATATGCACCTGATCATCGACTGGGTACCTCACCACACCGGTTGGGATCATCCCTGGATAAAAGATCACCCGGATTTTTATAATAAAAATGACAAAGGTGAAATCCGTGATCCGATCAATGAAGAAACCGGCGAACCCTGGGGTTGGACAGATGTGGCTGAGCTCAATGTTTCAAGTCCCGGGATGAGAAGGCAGATTATCGATGACATGATCTATTGGATATTGGAATATCATATTGATGGATTTCGGGTTGATCATGCACTTGGGCTTCCACCTGATTATTGGGATGAAGTAAGTAAGACATTAGCTGGTTTAAATAAGCCTTTATTCATGCTGGCAGAGGGTGAAGAGCCTTACCTACGAAATGATTCCAGCTTTGTGGCAGGATATGCATGGAAGTTTCATCACATGATGAATGATATTGCAAAAGGCGAAAAAAGTGTCAATCATTTAGATTCTATCCTGGCTGACGAAAGAAAACATTACACCTACGGTTACAACATGTATTTCACCAGCAATCATGATGAAAATAGCTGGGCCGGAACAGAGTTTGAAAGAATGGGTGATGGAGCAAAAGCATTTGCAGCACTATCTTCTACTATAGACGGAATGCCTTTGATCTACAGCGGACAAGAAGAGCCTTTAAAAAAGCGCCTTGCCTTTTTTGAAAAAGATACGATCCCATTCAGGAATTTTGAAATGGAATCTTTTTACACTACCCTGCTTGATCTGAAAAAGAAAAATAAAGCACTCTGGAATGGTGCGGATGGCGGATTATCTAAACGGATCAACACATCTGATCACGTTTATGCTTTTATGCGTCAAAAAGACGGCGACAAATTTATTGGTGTTTTTAATCTGTCGGATAAGCCTCAGGTTACAAAGCTGGATGTCCCTGTCGATAAGATGCATCTTGTAGCAGATAATAAAGAAATCACCCTGAGTGCAGGTTCCGAAATTACCCTGGCGCCATGGGAATATTTTCTTTTCTCTAACAAATAGTATGAAAGTCCATCTGTGGGCTATGGGTGCCTCCTCAGATGCTTGGGTTAGTGAAGGCGAAAAATTGTATGCCGGACGAATCATACGATATCTGCCCTTTGAATACAAATGTGTACAGCCGGGAAAAAGCAGCACTGACAGGCTCAAAGTCTTAACCGCAGAATCCAACTGGCTCAGGCAACAATTTGAATCCACTCCTTCAAAAGTGATCATGCTGGATGAAAAAGGGCCTCAACTGACTTCTAACCAACTTGCTCAAAAACTTGAAAAATGGCGACAGGGATCTCACAAGCGACTTGTGTTTCTGATAGGATCCGCTTATGGTTATGATGATAGTGTTTATAAAATGGCGGATGAGATGTTGAGTTTATCTGCCATGACGTTGCCTCACCAGATTTGCAGGTTGGTTTTTCTTGAACAGGTTTACAGGGCGTGTACTATCTTGAGGGGTGAGTCATACCATCATGAATAAAGTTGCTTTTCATTTTCAAATAAAATAAAATCAGAGATGGGAATATCCATCACGATCATCATTATCATTTTCACCTGTCTTATCTCTTTCCAGGGATTTAGTAAGTATGCATTTATTGACAGGTTGAAACATTCACCTGTTCGTGAATTGCAATACAAGGAATATTATCGCCTACTGACATCGGGTTTCATTCACGCAGACTGGACACATTTGCTTGTGAACATGTTTGTACTATACAGCTTTGGGGAATTTATAGAAAATTACATCATCTCCGAATTTGACGATCCTTGGGGCAAGGTGATTTTTTGTGTCATGTATTTGCTCAATATTATCATCGCCAATATTCCCACCTACCTGAAACAAAAGCATAATCCTTCATTTGCAAGCATCGGCGCTTCAGGTGCGGTGAGCGGTATTATTTTCATTTTTATTTTGCTCAGGCCCTGGTCCACGCTTTCCCTGTTTTTTATTATTCCGGTACCTGCCATCATTTTGGGTGTCGGTTATCTCATTTATTCATCCTGGGCTGCAAAAAAAGGGCATGGAAATTTTGATCATTCTGCACATTTTACCGGAGCTTTAGCAGGGATGTTCATGATCATCCTTCTCAGGAAAGAGATCCTGATTGAATTCGTTCACAGCCTCATAAATGATTTCCCTCTGAAATAAATCTCAATACACCTTTGCTTTAGCAAGGTGTTTTAGATAAAATTAATGAGGATAAATCTTCAATTGCCCCTGGCTTTAGCAATGAATTGCCCCTGGCTTTAGCCAGGGGATGAGAGGAAATTCTTATGCATTAAACTTTCAATTGCACCTGGCTTTGGCCAGGCGAAGACTAAGTACTTAGCTCATAAACGGATACCTATAATCCTTAGGCGGATCAAAATTTTCTTTAATTGTCCTCGCTGATACCCATCTGTATAAATTCAACACACTTCCGGCTTTATCATTTGTTCCTGACGCTCTTGCGCCACCAAATGGTTGTTGACCGACAACTGCTCCTGTAGGTTTATCATTGATATAAAAATTACCTGCAGCATGTCTTAATTTATCCGTTGCTAAAGCAATAGCAGCTCTGTCTGTTGAGAAAAAAGCTCCTGTCAATGCATAAGGAGAAGTACTATCCACAATGGACAGAACTTTTTTGAAATCTTCATCCGGGTATACATAAATTGAAAGCACAGGGCCAAACAATTCGTCGCGCATAGTTACATAATCAGGATCATTTACCTGGATGACTGTAGGTTCAATAAAATATCCTTTGCTCTTATCAAACCCTCCTCCGGCAACTATTTTTACACCCTTTGCTTTTTTAGCCTGTGTGATATATGCAGTGATCTTATCAAATGCCTTTTCATCAATCACTGCATTGATAAAATTTTCAAAATTTTCAGGAGAACCCATTTTCATAGTAGCAAGATCTGCAACTAATTTCTTCTTTATCGCCGGCCATAGTGAAGCGGGAAGATATGCCCTGCTTGCTGCAGAACATTTTTGACCCTGGTATTCAAAAGACCCCCGCGCCAATGCAACGGATACTGCTTCAGCATCTGCAGAAGGATGGGCAACCACAAAATCTTTTCCTCCGGTCTCTCCTACTATTCTTGGATATGACTTATACAATCCAAGATTGTTTCCCATGGTTTGCCACAGCTTTCTGAAAATTCCTGTACTACCGGTGAAGTGGATTCCGGCAAAATCAGGATGATAAAAAATCACATCACCTGCTACTTGTCCTTCAACGAACACGAGGTTAATCACACCATCAGGTAAACCTGCTTCAACTAATATCTCCATGATGACAGCAGCAGAATAGATTTGTGTTTCTGCTGGTTTCCACACCACAGTATTCCCCATCAATGCAGGAGCACATGGTAAATTTCCTGCTATGGAAGTAAAATTGAAAGGAGTCAATGCAAATACAAATCCCTCTAACGCTCTATACTCCATTCGATTCCACGTCATAGCCGGACTGATGGGCTGTTGCTGATAAATATCCAGCATGAACTGTGCATTGAATCTGAGAAAATCACAATACTCAACAACGCTATCTATTTCAGCCTGGTAAATGTTTTTACTCTGCCCCAGCATGGTAGCTGCATTCATCCGGGCGCGATATGGACCGGCTAATAAATCTGCAGCTCTAAGAAAGATGGCTGCCCTGTCCTGCCATGGCATATTTTCCCAGGCTGGCTTTGCTTTGAGAGCTGCCTGGATTGCCTGCTTTACATGTGTAGCATTGCCTTTGTTATATCTTCCAAGGATATGTTTATGATCATGCGGCGGACGGATCTCCTTTTTTTCATTGCTGGTTATTTTTTTTCCACCTATGTACATGGGTATCTCAGGAGATTCGCTTTTCATCTTCCGGATCATGGCCACCAGATCTTCTCTTTCAGGTGATCCTTTGACATATGACTTTACCGGTTCGTTATGAACAGCCGGTAATTTGAAAATAGCATTCGACATGATAAAGATTTATACTGTTGTGAAATTGCGATTGATGAGTTGCTTAAAATGTAACGCCGGATGGTAAAAATGGACTTGCATCTCCGCCTCCCTTTATGATCTCGCGTACTATAGTTGAACTAATGTGCGAAAACTCAGGTCCGCTGATCAGGAATACAGTTTCTACCTGGTCTCCGACTATATGATTGATCTGGCTGATGGTTTTTTCATAATCAAAATCAGAGGCATTCCGTATACCCCGTATGATGAAACGTGCATTTACTTTTTTACAATAGTTGACTGTCAACCCTTCAAAGGTATCCACCCTAACTCTGGGTTCACCGGAAAAAGCATCCTGTATCCATTTCTTTCGCTTTTCGAGTTCAAAAAGAGTCTGCTTCTGCGAATTCACTCCGATGGCAATAATGATTTCATCAAACAATGGTAAAGCCCTCTTAACCAAATCAATATGGCCTACAGTAATAGGATCGAAAGACCCGGGGAACACTGCTTTTCTGCTTTCTTGCATGGATTTGAATGTACGTTGAATAGCAACTGCAAATATCACACCTTCCGTTGGATTAATCCATTTGTCCGGAGGTCAAACTTTTCTCCTGCTCCTTATTCGCATGGAATAGGAGAAACGGCGTTAAAAGCAGTATAAAAAGAAGGATCATGACTATTTCTGTGGCCAGTATATACCAGGGCCAATCTCCTAGAAAATTGAGCACTGTATCACTGCCCGGTTTCGCCATGGTATAGGAATAATTACTACCAAGCAAAATATTCACCAGGTGAATTCCAACCAGATAAACCTGTACATACAACACTGCATTCCAAAGATCCTTCCAGCTAATCCGGATTTGGAAAACAATGACAGCATAAATCACCGCAGCTACAATTCCTCCATGCATAATGAAATATCTAAAAAACTCAAAAGTTGGAAAGCCACTGTCAAGTTCCGGGGTAATCAAAGCCTGCATCGTACCTCCTACTGCCCAGAAATATAAAATTCCCAGCCACTTTCTATCCTGCCTGAGGATAATGAAAGGTAATATCAGGGCAACAAGATCGCATAAGAAGAAAGGAAGATCATTGAGGACATCCAATGTATGTGTCATCACCCGTAAACCCAGGTCAATGATCAAAACTGCCTGGGATGCGGAAGCGATGGTAAAACCGATACGGATCTTTGTCCTTTCGTCTCCTCGCCGGCCTGTTTTAATCATCAATATGGTAAATGCAATAAAAACAAGCAGCGTAATTAAATGCTCCGTCGAAAAAGTTTGAAATCCGGGATCCATTGTGCTATCCTGTGTGAGTTTTGACCGGTGGAATGTACCTCAAAAGCAAGACTTTATTTTTATTTATCTTGTTCGGTCAGTTAAATATCAAAAAAATGCATCCATTTTCAAATCTTAAACCTCGTCTTCTTTACATCCTATTTTTGTTCTGCATTTCTGCAACCGCATATGCCGGAGAAGGCATGTGGCTTCCCTTTCTTTTGAAAGCGCTCAATGAGTCCGAGATGAAATCCATGGGGATGAAAATGAATGCAGAAGATATTTACAGCGTCAACCAGGGTAGCCTTAAAGATGCTATTGTCCATTTTGGTGGATTTTGCACCGCTGAAGTTATTTCTGACCAGGGATTACTGTTGACAAACCATCATTGTGGTTTTGGTACCATACAATCACATTCCACACTTGAAATTAATTATATAAAAAATGGATTCTGGGCTCCGAACCAGGCGTCAGAAAAACCCAGTCCAGGTCTTTTTGCAACCTTTATCATCCGGATTGAAGATGTTACTGAACAGGCAATGACTGGCATCAAAGATCAAATGGATGCGAAAGAAAAACAATCTGTCATCGATGCCAATCTAAACACAATCAAAAACACAACACCAAAAGAAAAATGGCAGGAAGTAATGATCAAACCATTTTACGAAGCCAATCAATATTACATGTTTGTAACCGAGACATACAATGATGTCAGGTATGTTGGGTCACCACCTGAATCGATTGGAAAATTCGGTGCTGATACGGACAATTGGGTTTGGCCAAGACACACAGGCGATTTTTCTTTGTTCAGGATTTATGCAGGACCTGATAACCGTCCTGCTGCTTTTTCGCCGGATAATATGCCTTTAAAACCAAGACACTTTTTTCCTGTATCCCTGGATGGCATTGAAGAAGGCGATTTCACATTGATTTTTGGATTTCCCGGCAGAACGAATGAATATCTTCCATCCTACGCAGTAGACCAGATTGAGAACGTCATAGACCCGGAAAGAATAGAGATCCGGAATATTTCACTCGGCATCATGGATCAGCACATGCGCATCGATCAGGATGCACATCTGGCTTATTCAGTAAAATATGCAGGACTTGCCAACTCGTGGAAAAAGTGGATTGGTGAAGCACAAGGACTGAAGAAATATCATGCAGTTGAAAAAAAGAAAACAGCAGAGCTGGACTTCATAGATGAATTGCAAAGGAAAAAAAGTCTCTGCAAAGAATATGGTGAAATACTTCCTGCCATGAAAATCCTATACAAGGAAATAGAGCCTATAGTCAGGAACAGAACGTTGTTGGCTGAAGTTATCGGAGGAAGTAATATTGAGCTATTCCGGCTCACCTTATATGCAGATCGTCTCGTGACCGCATACAAAGAAAGTGGTGATGACGGTTATCAGAAAATGGCAACAAGGACGCTTGATCAGCTGGATGGTTTTTATAAAGATTATAGGACGGAAATTGATAAAGAATTATTTGTCGCATTGATTTCTCATCTCACCTCTACATTGTCACCGGAATATTTACCATCTTATTTGTCAGCAAATAAAAGTGAAGAATTAGCTGAAAAAATATACAATCAATCTATCTGGGTTTCTATAGAGAAATTAGCGGAAACTATAGAAAAAGGCGGTGCTGCGTTTACATCTGCGATGGAATCCGACATTGCTTTTCAACTTTTTTCAGCATTAAAAAAAGTAATGGATTCAGATTTATCACCTGCTTACAATACATTGAATGATAAAATTCAGATCCAGCAAAAATTATATATGGCTGCATTGATGGAGGTTTACCCGGATCGAAGATTTTATCCGGATGCTAACAATACTATGCGCATCACGTACGGACAGGTTGAGCCCTATGAACCGAAAGATGGAGTCAGCTATAAAACGCAGACGTACCTGGATGGCGTCATGGAAAAATACAAACCCGGTGACTATGAATTTGATGTGGACCCTCGACTGATTGCATTGTACGAAAACCATGACTATGGACAATACGGTGAAAATGGAAAAATGCCGGTCTGTTTTATTGCAAGTAATCATACAACAGGTGGAAATAGTGGAAGCCCTGCAATAGACGCATATGGAAACCTGATCGGTATCAACTTCGACAGGGTGTGGGAAGGAACAATGAGTGACATCGTTTACGACAAATCGATATGCAGGAACATCATGACGGACGTCCGGTACATTCTTTTCGTCATCGATAAATTTGCCGGGGCAGGCCACCTGGTAGAAGAGATGAAACTAGTTCATCCGAAACATTGATGATAACTGACCCACCTCAAGGATAGTGGGTCAGTACTTAAGATGCGTCGGGATGACTGGATTTGAACCAGCGGCCTCGTCGTCCCGAACGACGCGCGCTACCAAGCTGCGCTACATCCCGGATAAACGAAAAATGAAAAACGAAAAATGAAAAGTAAAAGGTATACCATTCATTTTTCACTTTTCGATTTTCATTAAGGGAGCCACCAAGCGGACTTGAACCGCTGACCCACGCATTACGAATGCGTTGCTCTACCAACTGAGCTACGGTGGCCTGCTCAACTTTGTCGGGACGACTGGATTCGAACCAGCGACCACACGCCCCCCAGACGTGTACTCTACCGGGCTGAGCTACGTCCCGAAATGCATTCTGATAAGTGGGCGATAACAGGCTCGAACTGTTGACCTCAGCGTTGTCGACGCTGCGCTCTGAACCAACTGAGCTAATCGCCCGTTTAAGGGGCGGCTAAGGTACATATTTTCATTTTTTGTGGGCCTGAATTAAAAAAGTCATCACTTACTATGTACTCTGGGGCTTTCAGGATTAGTCAATATTAAATCCTGGAGAGTGAATGTTAACTTATACGCTATCAGGCGATTAGTTTTATCACCTTTCTTACGCTATGTAAAGCAGTTTGCAAGGCAGGAATCTATTTTGTCAAATCCCGCAATAATCCGTATTTTTTCAGCTCCAAAAGCCTATTGTTCAATACAATAACCATGCAAAGAATACTCATACTTACATTGCTATTGTCAGCCAGTTTTACTGGCTCAGGTCAGTTTACAATACAATCCTCCCAGATCCTTGGCGGCAATTCACTTGATGAAGCAAAGGATTTAGCCATCAATTCAGATTCTACTAAAATGTTCCTGGGAGCAAGGACCTTTTCTACAGACGGAGACATTCCGTCAAATGCAGGAGGATCTGACTATTGGATCCAGAAAAAAACCATCGATGGCTTTCCTATCTGGAACCGGACCTACGGAGGTTTTAACAATGATGATCTGACCAATGTAATGCCTCACACAGATGGAGGTGTTATCGGGTTCGGTACCACCCGAAATGATCAGGGTGTTTATGGCACCCTTCAAGGTCAGGCCGGTGGCTGGCTCATGAGAACCAATAATAACGGTGACCTTATTTTCGGCCAGATCTTCGGCGGCACGATATCCGAAACTGCAGTAGATGCATACAGGCATTTGTCCGGTAATGTAACCATGGTTTTGGAGGCAAGCTCACTAGAACTCGATGATAAAGTTAACCATGGGGTTCAGGACGTCTGGATTGTAAATGTTGATGCCATCTTCAATATTAAATGGACAGCCCTGATGGGAGGATCACTTAAAGATTCACCTGCAGCTGTTACCTCCGATCTCAATGGCAACGTTTATGTCGCAGCTACAAGCTATTCTAATCTTACAGGCCTGGATGCCAATGCCGGTGGCGCAGATGTATGGGTTTTTAAATTAGGCCCGCAGGGAAATTTATTATGGCAAAAGAATTTTGGCGGATCACTGGATGATGTAGCTTCTGATATCCTGGTTCATAAAGATGGTGATGTATATGTTACATGTCACTCTGCATCATCTAATGGTGATTTTAGTCCGAATTATGGTTCTAACGATATCTGGTTGCTCAAGCTGGATAATACGAATGGAAATACAAAACAAATGGTCAGATATGGTGGTAGTGCAAATGATATCAATGCAAAGCTTGACCGTTTTGGTTCTACCAAATTAGTCATCGCCGCTACCTCAAATAGTTTTGATCATGATCTCACCGGTAACAAAGGATTGATAGATACCTGGATTGTGACGATCGATCTCAACGGTAATATTATCAATCAAATGAACTACGGTGGTTCAGCTAGTGATCAGGCCATTGATATTATGGTGGTGGATACATTGTTTCATGTATTCAGCACTTCTCTTTCTGCTGATAAAAATGTACCTGCGAATACATTGAGTCAGCAGGACGTATGGTATATGATCCTCAATACAAATAAAGGACCTTGTTCTGGTAATTTTTTGTGTCTTCCGGATACCACTTTAAATAATGAAATATTCCCTCCATCAACAGGTGTTCTCCTTTGTGTCGAAGGATGTAATGCAGGACTCGAACAAGGTCCTTTTTTCGCACAGGGTCCTTGTTCAGATTTTGAAAATGCAACAGCTTTTTATAAGATCACCACTGACAATAGTTCAGATCTTATGACACTTAGTGTTACATCAGATGAAATTAATCAGCCCCAGATAGGCCTGCTCAAATCTGTGAACTGTTCAAATTTTACGCAGGTTAAATGTGCTACGGGTACTAATGGATCTGTACTACTGCCATACATAGTCGTTGAACCATTTACCACATACGTAGTGGCGATAACTGATGCAGAAGGAAATGAAGGTTCGTTTGATTTCTGCGCGACTGCTATACATGTTGAATTTTGCAACAAAAGGGATTCTCTTTATGTGACGAAAACTTCCTTTGACAGTCCGAAGCATGGTCCGTATAAGCCCGGAGAGAAAGTCCAGTTCTGCTATGAGCTTTTGGATTGGAATAAGCTGGATTGCAATGGATTTCAGGGATTGGTTCCATCGTTTGGACCGGGTTGGGATCCCTCAGGCTTTGACTTGTTTGGAATGCCCATCAAAGTAGATTCTTTGATTGAACCTGTCAGCAGTAATGGTTTCTGGGATTGGTTTAAAACAGGAGATATCAGGTATAATATTTCTAATCCCATCAATGGCTTTGATGGTGGACAGGGCATGCCTGGTGGATGGTATTTTACTAACCTGAATGATCCGCCGCCTAATAGTGATCCGGATGAAACGATAGGTGATATCTATGACTGTCTGCCTACAGTTGATAAATGGAAAGTTTGTTTTACGCTGCCTGTTCTGGAAGAGTGTGAGACAAGTTTGGATGCCAGTGTGACCATGCGTACTTTTTCAGATGGAGAAATTGGAAGTCATGAAAGCCTCGCTTGTGCTTATGATCAGGAAGAAACATTTAATGCCAGCATGGTGTGCTGTCTTCATCCGGGAATAGAAGTCATCAATGAAGTGACCATTTGCAGCAGGGATACTGTAATCCTTATACCACAGACGAATATACTTCCTCCTGTTACCTATTCATGGATCGCTTTTCCAGACCCTGGTGTTTCAGGATCATTTTCTCAAAATAATGCTGTTCAGTTTGGTCAAATATTGACTAACAATACATCTGGTGATCTCAAAGTACATTACATGTTGTGGGCGATGGGTGTAGGCTGTGAAACTGATCCGATAGAGTTTGATGTCAAAGTTCGTCCATTACCAACAGGACGTATAAGTCTTTCAGGTCCGGGCACAATTTGCAGTGGTGCAACAGTGACACTCAATTTTGAAAGTACCGGTACTCCTCCCTTTGCGATTCAACTATTCAGGGATAATGTATTTTTTGCAAATGTCCTCAGCGAGCAGGCATTCCTTTCCATCCAGGTGGATCCTGTATTTTCTTCACGATTCAGAATAGGAAGTATCCATGATGCATTTTGTGAAGGTGATGGATTGGGTTTGGTAAATGTTACTGTCAAACCTGTTGGCTCAAATGTGATCGATACCTCATTATGTCAGGGTCAATTCATGGTAGTCGGTACACAGATTTTCGATGAAACCGGAACGTATACAGTCAATCTTCCAAATGGAGCTGAGAATAATTGTGATAGCATTGTCTCGCTGACGCTGACAATAGTCCCTACAACTACGGAAACTATCGAACATGAAATTTGTCACGGAGATACAGTCTATGTCATTGAAGTGCCCTACTTCGAAGCGACTGATGAGGTCATCGAGTATTTCACGCCTGAAGGATGTTCAAATTTTATTCATTTGATCATCACGGAGATAGATACCATGTATGATGAAATTAACCAGACCATTTGTCATGGGGATACTTTGGAGTTTGAAGGTCAGGAGGTATTCCAGACCGGCAATTATGTTCACATCGGTCAATCTCATCCGGGATGTTTTCAGAAGACCACGTTGCATCTCACGGTTTTACCTGCGATTACGATCAATGATCTTTCTATCGTAGGTGATAATGGAACCGGGAATGGAGCTATCCTGGTCGAAATAATTGGAGGCGATCCACCCTTCACGTTTTTATGGAGTAATAGTGAAACCACAGGAAGTATTTTTGAATTAGATAACGGCACCTACAACCTGACCGTAACCGATAGTCGAGGCTGTACAAAAAAATTCAGCTTTATAGTTCCAATGGTAACAGCTACTGAAGATCCATTCAATGCACCATCTGAATTAAAGATCTGGCCTACAATTGTATCAGGTGGTGAGAAGATAAATATCTATAGCCAGGTTAGTAAGCATGTTGAAATAAAAAATCTGCAGTGGTGGGATGTCAATGGACGTTTGATTTCGTCTATAGAAAAGCTTTCATCCGGAACACCAATTGCAATTGAATCACCACATGCTGCTTCAGGCAGCTTATGCTTTGTCAGTATAACTACAATGGAAGGGAATTCTTACTGGTTCAAAGTCATCATTCAGTAACCCTGGTAAAAAAGGAAAGGGATTCATTTGTCAGTGATGACGTATGAATCCCTTATCCAGTTGTGCTTTCTCTCATCTCAAGTTGGTATATCCGGATTTCTTTCGATCTCCCAGATAAACAAAAAATGATTCTGCACCGCACCGGTTTTATTGACTATTAAGTCACCCGGCACTGGGGTTATGACCACTAGGTCACCCCTTGTCATGACCACCTATCCGTAACAGGGATACTCATTTTTACCGGAGGTAATTATTTTCTACCCTGTCTCTTGCAGACGAAGTTTATTCAATCATACAAATTGGAGTCAGCGAATCTGACTTTTTAATGTTATTCCCATTCATTTACGGGAAGGATATAAATGTAAATTGAATATAAATTAAATGCAAATATTTCATCCTTAAATTTTCAACATACTTATCCACATGCCGCATTTATGATATCAATGAATCCCTTTGCATTCAATGATGCTCCTCCCACTAATCCTCCATCCACATCGTCCTTTGAGAACAGTGTTTTCGCATTATCGGCTTTGATACTTCCACCGTATAAAATGCGCGAAGTTTCACTTATGATTTTATCATATCGTATAGCAATCTGATCCCTGATATAGCTTTGCATCTCCTGAGCTTGTTCGGGACTTGCCGTCACACCGGTACCAATAGCCCATATGGGTTCATAAGCAATGATCACTTTATAAAATGCATCAGCATCAAGATGAAATAAACTTTCCTCAAGCTGTTGCCGTACGAAAATATTGTGTGCTTCCGATTGCCGTATGTCAAGCGATTCCCCACAGCAAAAAATAGGATGAAGGCCTGCATCCAGGATAGCATTCAGCTTTAGTTTTATTAGCTCATTATTTTCATGAAATAATTGCCTTCTCTCTGAATGTCCCACGATGACATGACTGACTCCCAGGTCTTTCAACATGTCCGCCGAGATTTCACCTGTAAAGGCTCCGGATTTTTCCTGATGACAATTCTGAGCAGCAACACAAAGTTTAGTGCCCGCAGCCTTTTTGATCAGCATCGAAAGGTGGATAAACGGTGGTGCTATAATGACAGAACAATTCATTTCCGCCGGTAACTGCCCAATAATCTCATCCACCAACTTTTCACCTTCCACGACGGTGGTATTCATTTTCCAGTTAGCAGCTACTATCTTTTTGCGGGTACTCATGGATATCAGGTTCAATTGATCGTTATAAAATCCTTCAGATGGACAAAGATAGGCAGCGTCCTGTCGCGATGACCTTATTTGCCATGCTTATTTCTCCTTATTTAGAAGGGACCTGTTATTCTAAAACCTCCCCATTCATGGCCATCTTGGTTCGATTTTTGCCCGATAAGCCCAGGAAGTCCGGATTTTGCAAAAAGCTTAAATTAGACCTACTTTAACGCCTTCAATAGTCCTGACAGCACTTCTGATATGAATTCATAGAAGATTTGATTTTCACAGCCACCAATGCCAAAAGACAGTATACTAAAATCCAGTCGTTTCATTCACCGCGATATCAGTTGGTTATATTTCAATTACCGGGTGCTCCAGGAGGCTAAAGATCTCAATGTCCCCCTCTTTGAAAGGCTAAAGTTCCTCGCCATCTATAGCAGCAATTTGGATGAGTTTTTCAGGGTAAGGGTTGCAAATCATCGTAACCTTCTGAGGGTTGGCAAAAAAACGATGCGACAGCTGGATTATGATCCTGAAGCATTGCTCCTGAATATACAGAAGGTTGTAAGCGACCACGCGGTTGAATTCAGCGAGATATTTATGGAACAAATTGTTCCCGAGTTAAAACGCCACGATATCCATCTGGTGATGCGTGAAGATCTCACGCAGGAACAGGAAGCTTTCGTGGATACTTTCTTCCAGGATAATTTGCTACCATTCGTACAACCGGTTTTACTGGTGAAAGAAAAGATCAGGCCATTCCTGAATAATGCAGCTCTTTATCTCGCGATTGCCATGAAGGATAAAGATGATCAGTCCAATCAGCAGCATTATGGTATTATAAAAATTCCTTCCGATCATCTCCCGAGATTCATAGAATTACCCACGAGCAAACCCGGTCATGAACTCATCATGCTGGATGATATCGTTCGCCACAGTGTCATGTGGCTATTCCCGGGATATCAGATCCTCGATACATATTCCATCAAGTTGACGAGAGATGGCGAACTTTACATCGATGATGAATACCAGGGAGATTTAGTAAAAAAAATAAAATCAAGCTTAGCAAAACGTGACGTTGGTCCAGCATCCCGGTTAGTTTATGATAAAACAATCCCAACGAATTTTCTTCATTACCTCATGGATGTGCTCGGTGTTGAGAAGCTGGGGTTGTTTCCTGAAGGGAGATATCACAACAACTTTGATTTTTTCCACTTTCCTTCATATGGAAAAACGCATCTGAAAGATCAGCCATTGCCACCAATGGATTATGCTCCGTTTGCAGACCAGGAATCGATCTTTGACCCCATTCGTGCATCAGATCATCTCATTCATATTCCTTATCACAAGTACGAACCTGTCATACAGTTTTTCGAACATGCAGCGAGAGATCCAAATGTCACGCATATCAAAATCGTGCAGTACCGTGTAGCACCTAACAGCCGGATCATGGATGCGCTGATCAATGCAGTCAGATCAGGCAAGCAGGTATATGCATTTATAGAAGTAAAAGCCCGCTTTGATGAAGAAGCAAATCTGCGTTGGGGCGAACAGTTAGAAAGAGCAGGTATTATTGTAAGGTATAGTTTCCCCGGTCTTAAGGTACATAGTAAGATAGCCTTGGTGAGAAGACTTGAAAAAGATGGCCCTCAACTTTATTCTTATTTGAGCACAGGAAATTTTCATGAAGTCACTGCTAAGATTTATAGTGACCTGGGATTGTTTACAGCAGATCCAAGGATCACTAACGAGGTCGCACGAATTTTCTCATTTCTTGAAACTGTCAAGTTGCCAAATGAAGACTTTAAGCATCTATTGGTAGGACAGTTCAACCTAAGAAAGGCATTGCTGCAATTAATTGATTTCGAAATAGCGGAAGCAAAGGCCGGCAGAAAAGGATCTATACGTCTTAAGCTCAACAGCCTGCAGGATGAAGAGATGATAGAAAAATTATACGAAGCAAATGATGCAGGTGTAACAGTGGAGCTGAACATACGCGGGATTTGTTCATTAGTAGCCGGAAAGAAACATCTGAGCCAGCATATTAATGCCTTCAGCATTGTCGATCGTTTCCTTGAGCATAGCAGGGTTTTTATTTTTCATCATGGAGGCAAGGAAGTTATGTATTTATCTTCCGCAGACTGGATGGAACGCAATCTTTCATTCCGGATTGAAACCAGCTTTCCGATCTACGATCCGGGATTGATCTTAGAGATAAAAGACATGCTGGATATTCAAAGTAGTGATAACGTCAAGTCAAGATCACTTAATTATAATCATATCAATGAGTATAATCGCCACGGATCTGACCTGGCGATACGATCACAACATGAGACTTATTTTTATCTCAAGCGTAAAAATGAAGAGAACCACGCTTTGGTGACTTCCAATCCTTAAAATATATTACATATTATTTCAGGGTATACCATGTAGAATACGAGCATGATATGATTGCATCTTTGTGTCGCAATCAGAATAATCTTCCCATGCAATCTTTAAAAGATACCGGTACTTTATCAACCCGGCGAAATACACATATGAGGTCACTCCTTCTTGAATATCCAAGGATGAATGAAAGAAGCAATGTATTAGTGGATTTGTTTGATTTGCAAAAAGTCGACATGAAGGTTAATCTTCCTGTTCTGTCTGCAGATACCTCAGGCATTGAATTGAAGTTTCCTTCCTGGTTGACAGGTATGTTCTATTTGAAAGTGCAGGATGGAGAGCAATCTTTTCTAAGGAAAATTGCAATTCAATAAGTGGAGTCAGGCGAAGTACGGGAAAACCCTGAAATTAAAAAATGGGTGTTTCTGTCCATGTTTGAGCCTTTTTGAAGTATCATCTTTACATCATCAGATCGTTCAAAAAGCTCGAACGAAAAAATAAAAAAAGTAACTACAGATCAGGATCAATTTAGATTGAAAACTGATTAAGATTAATAAAGGGGTGAGACTTGCCGGGGTCATCAAAGGGTGATACCGGCATTTTTTTTTGTCCTTAACTGAACAGCTTTCCTGTTTTCTGGAAGTTATGAATTGGCTAACTTATCTGCCAGCTTCTCCCACTCTTCCATCAGCTTCTCCATTTCTTTCTTTTTCAATTCATACTTGCTGACGTAATTGAAGAACTCCGGCGTCTTATAAAAATCAGGATCTGCGAGCTTCACTTCATTCTCTTTTATTACGGACTCACAGCTGGCTATATCTTTCTCAATCTGCGAGAACTGACGCTGCATATTTTTTTTCTCTTGTGGATTCAGCTGAGGCACTGATTTTTCTTGTGCTGTTTTCGGATCCTTTTTTAATTCCTTTACCTCCTGCTTTTCCCTGGTTTTATCTTCTACTGCCTGTGCACGGGCTATAGTGAGTGCATCAAGATTTTCAATCCCTTTTTTAACCAGCATCTCGTCTATATCGCCGAGGTATTCTTTGATTTGTCCTCCTCCAAATTCAATCGTCCTTGAAGTCAGCCCGGTTAAAAAATCCCTGTCATGCGAAATGATGATCAACGCACCGGGATATTCAAGAAGGGCATCTTTCAATCTTTGCTTTGCCTGGATATCCAAATGGTGAGTGGGCTCATCCATGATCAGTAGGTTCGTCTGTGAAAGGATCATGATGGCAAGGGCAAGCCTGGCACGTTCACCTCCTGATAGAACAGACACTCTCTTTTCTGCATCTTCTCCACTGAATAAAAACGAGCCAAGGATAGACCTGACTCTCGTCCTTACTTCAGGTGAGGCTTTCTCTTCCATCGTTTGCAGCACCGTTTTCTTCGGATCGAAGAGCTCAGTTTGATTCTGGGCATAATATCCCAGCAATACCTTTTCATTAATGTCCACCAAACCAGATGAAGGTGTTGATGTTCCGGCTACGATAGTTGCCAGCGTTGTCTTGCCCTGTCCGTTCTGACCTACAAATGCAATCTTTTCAGCACGTTCCAATTCAAAGTCCACATGGTTAAGTACTTGCTTTGGCCCATAGTTTTTAGATAAATCTGAAATCTTTACCATCAATCTTGGCGCACGATCTAAAACCGGGAACCTGACTTTCATCGAAGACTTATCTTCCTCTTCCAGCTCGATCACATCTACTTTTTCAAGCTGCTTTTCAAGAGATTTCGCCATGCTTGCTTTGGATGCTTTGGCCCTGAAGCGATCTATCAGCACTTGTTTTCGCTCCATATCCTTTTGCTGATTTTGATAGGATGCAAATTGAATTTCTCTCAGCTTCTGTCTCTCCTCCATGAATTTGGAATATGGAAGAGGCAGGTCATAAATTTTGCCAAGTGAAATTTCAATCGTCCTGTCCGTCAGTTGGTCTAAAAATCGCTTATCGTGCGAGACAAGTAAAATGCCTGTTGATGAAGCTTTCAAATATTTCTCAAGCCAGATGATGGAAGGCATGTCAAGGTGATTCGTAGGCTCATCCAGGAGAATAAAATCAGGCCGGCTTAATAATAGCTTTGCAAGTTCAACCCGCATTTGCCAACCACCGGACAGCTGTGAAATGGTTTTATTAAATGTTGCTTCATCGAAGCCAAGGCCTTTCAATACCTTTTCAATATCTCCTTCGATAGTTTCTGCCCCATGGTGATCAAGCTCACCATACAGCTCATGCATGCGCTGACTTAGATGAAGTATTTCTTCATCATCCGTTTCAGTCTGCAATGCATGCCCGATATTATCAATTTCAACATTGATCTCCCTTACCCGGTCAAATGCCGTGTATGCCGCTTCTAAAACTGTAAGATTTGGGTCAATAGAAATTTCCTGTTTCAGGTAAGCCAACTCAGCAGGCCGGTCAATAGTACCGGCGTCTGGTTCGCCCAATCCTGCAATGATCTTCAATAAGGTGGATTTCCCTGAACCATTCCTGCCGATCAAAGCAGCCTTTTCACCATACCTCAATGCAAATGACACATTATCAAGCAATGTCCTGTCCCCAAAAGTCAATGTAACGTCCTTCACTAATAACATAGGGGGCAAAGGTACGACCGAATTGGCGGAATGGCAGAAAGGAGGAAAGGAAGAAGGGAAGAAAGGATAAAGGCCAACTGATTTAGATCCACTTTGGAAAAATGTAATTATATGTCCCCTGGTTGCTGAGCTGCAGCCCAAGGATGAAATCTGGCAGGTCGAAGCACAGGGGATCCAGGGGCAAGAGTTAGGGCCCTCAATTCAGATTAGGCTGCTCCGGAAGCTGAGCTAACACACTGAAAACATCCCCTTTATGATGCATTACCTGGTTCCAGAGCCTGGTCGGCTTAGATTTAAAGAGGTAGTTAGCATGCATTTCTGAAGGAATCCAGGAGCGGATGTCCATTTCTTCCATCAGCTGACCGGTAGACCAGCCTGAATACCCGATAAAAAAACGAATATTCTCCTCTCTCACCATTTCATGGTTTATGAGGAATTTCAGTTTTTCAAATTCACCACCCCAGTATACGCCGGGACCAATCTCAGTGCTACCATCAAGCAACATCCCTACATTATGCATGTAGTGAATGGTATTCGTGGCTACAGGGCCCCCATAAAAAGCGAATGAATTGATATCCGGAAAATCTTCTACTAATTCACTGATTTTGACCGTGAGCGGTTTATTGATGATAAAACCTACTGTACCTTCTTCTTCACTATGATCAGTCACCAGCACAACGGACCTCCTGAAATTCGTATCCTGCATGAATGGCTCTGCGATCAGTATACTTCCGGTATGAACATCAAACTTCATCATTTATTCAAACGAAGTGATTATGGCTTCTTTATGTATTTTCCTGATAAATCCTCCCAATACTTTACTTCCAAATTCAACGTACTCTTCTATCCCAAACGCTTTCATGTTCTCAATAGTTGAAGTCCACAATACAGAAGATGTAAGTTGAGCAAGCAGCTTTAATTTTATTTCATCCGGATCCACAGACGGCGATGCATCGACATTTTGATAAACAGGAATAGAAGGTGTATTAAACCGTATATTTTCTACTGCCTGCGAAAATAAATCCCTGGCGGGTTCCATCAAAGGTGAGTGAAAAGCTCCACCTACGGGTAACAAAATGGCTCGCTTGGCTCCGGCTTTTTTACATGATTCTGCTGCAAGTTCAACAGCCATATTTTCTCCGGATATCACCACCTGGCCCGGGCAATTATAATTAGCAGCTACCACTATTCCCGGTGTGTCTTCACATATCTGCTTGACAACATCATCTTCCAAACCAAGTATGGCAGCCATAGTACTTTCTGTCAATTCACAAGCAACCTGCATAGCCCTGGCCCTTGCATCCACCAGCCTGAGTCCCGATTCAAAATCTAATGCACCTGCTGCAACCAGTGCAGTAATTTCTCCAAGCGAATGTCCTGCAACAACAGAAGCTATTCCGGGTTCTTTTGATTTGTAAGTGGCATAACTGTAAAGGAAAACTGCAGGCTGTGTTACCTCTGTTCGTTTGAGCTCTTCTTCAGCGCCATAGAACATCAGGTTCTTCAGCTCATAACCAAGTATCTCATCTGCCTGATCAAAATAAGTTCTGACTTCGGGGAAGGACTCATACAACGCAGCTCCCATCCCTGAAAGCTGGGAACCCTGACCCGGAAAAACGAATGCTCTCTTTGTCGTCATTAACTGAGATCTGATGAAATCAAATGTAAGAACTCATTGCGAGTCTCTACCTTATTAAATTGACCTGTAAATGCTGATGTGGTAGTCGTTGAATTTTGTTTCTGCACACCTCGCATCATCATGCACATATGTTTGGCCTCGATTACGACAGCACAACCCAGAGGTTTAAGTGTTTCATCAATGCACTGAAGAACCTCGTGCGTCAGTCTCTCCTGTACTTGCAGTCGTCTGGAAAAAATATCAACAACTCTTGGAATTTTGCTCAGTCCGACGATTTTACCGTCGGGTATATATGCTATATGTGCCTTCCCGAAAAATGGCAGAATATGATGCTCACACATCGAATACACTTCGATCCCCTTGACGATGACCATTTCACTGTACTCTTCTTCGAACATGGCTGACATCAGGATGGCTGCAGGATCTATGTTATAGCCGTTCGTGAGATAGTGAAGTGCTTTTGCGGCTCGTTCAGGGGTTTTGATCAGGCCGTTCCGGTTTATGTCTTCGCCTACGTGTGCAATGAGCTGCGCATACAAATCCTGCATGGCCTGTATGTTTTCCTGAGCAAGGAGCTCATCTGTTTTGTTTTTAGGCATCAAATATTAATGTGATAATGAGGTGGTCGAAAGATATACTATTTAAGGGCTGTTTTAAAGTCAAAAACATACAAAAACAGTGCACTTTTTTTACTGTTGGTAGATTTGTACGGATGGCTTGGAAAACAAAAGGTTTTGAAGAAAGTTGAAGCCCGGTGTACAACCCACAGCTGATTGGGCTCCAAAAGTCCGTTGGACGATTGAAAGTATTAGATCATCCAACATTTGGCCTTCTACCCCATAAATAACTGTTTTAACCCGTTAGCTGTCTAACTTTGCCACATGGCCGGATTGTTGAATCGGAATCATCTTTTTCGCCTCATGCAGGTATTCCAGAAGCCCTGGCTGCTGCATGCTTTATTCTGGTTACTGGTATTCTTCGTCATGCTCATGGCCGGGCCTACTAATACCAGTTCTTTGCTGGAAATCACGCGGAAGCTGATCAACCTGGCTTTTTATATCCTGGTTGTGTATATAAATCTGGGATACCTGATCCCGAGGTTCCTGAGCCAGAAGAATTTCATGACGTATTGCCTTCTTCTTCTGGTTATGGTAGCGGTTTTCACACCTATCCTGGTGACTCTACTTTATCTCACCACTGAAGAGGCAGAACCCCGCGAATACCTGCTGATGAATCAGCAATGGATATTTCTATTGTTGTTTATGATCGCAGGAGGCTCCACAGTCATCAAGATCATATCAGACTGGCAACGACATCAGCGAGATCGAAAAGACCTGGAAACGCAGCGAATGCAGTCTGAGATCAAATTTTTGAAATCACAGATCAATCCCCATTTCCTGTTTAATACGCTCAATAGTCTGTATGCCCTGACTCTGAAGAAATCTGATAAAGCACCGGAGATCGTGATCAAGCTTTCTGAGATGATGCGGTATATGCTTTATGAATGCAATGAACGAAGAGTGCCGTTGCAGAAGGAGGTAAATTATATTGAAAACTACCTGGCTATGGAAAAGCTCAGACAATCAGGACGAGCAGATATTCTATTCAAAGTGGAGGGACAGATCTCAGATCAGACCATTGCACCTTTGATCTTCATTCCTTTTCTGGAGAATAGTTTTAAACATGGATTGAACCACCAGATCAATGATGGGTATGTACATGTCAATATGAAAGTACTCGGAGAAAAATTACTTCTTCGCATACTAAACAGTAAGCCAAACCAGGCTATAATCCCGCTTGAATCTCAAAATGGAGGAATTGGTTTAGCGAATGTTCGTCGAAGACTTAGCCTGCTCTATCCAAATCAATATAAATTGGACATTGAAGAGAGTGAGAAGGAGCATATTGTTGAACTGTCTTTGGATTTGAGCAATTGATTCAATTGGCAATAGGCAATAGGCAATAAGCAAAATAGAATGAACTATTATTTTAAGAACTTGAAATGGTAAATCAATAATAGACAATGAATCTATTCCAGAAAAATCTTTAAGTAAAGGAAATAGGTCCCCTTTAGGGGATTTAGGGGTAGAAAAATTCAAAATTCAAAACCATATTTATGAATACACTGATAATAGATGATGAACCACTGGCACTAGATGTGTTGGAAACATATATATCAAAGATCCCTGAACTGAACCTTGTAGCACGATGCTCGAATGCACTTGAGGCAAATGAATTGCTGCGGAAGCATTCGATAGATTTGATATTCCTGGATATACAGATGCCGCAGATGTCGGGAGTGGATCTGATCAAAGCGCTACCTAATCCTCCGCTGTTCATCTTTACTACTGCTTATAGTAATTATGCATTGGAGGGATTTGAGTTGAATGCAATTGATTATTTGTTGAAGCCAATTTCCCTGGACAGGTTTATGAAGGCGGTCAATAAAGCTTTGGAACAATTTGAATTAAGACATCGGGAGGAATCTTCAACTGAGTCAGTTCAGCCTGGTGTCGAAGGTGTTGAATTCTTTTTTGTCAAGGCTGACAAGAAACTGGTGAAAGTCAAGTATGATGAGATCCTGTACATCGAAGGCCTGAAAGATTATGTAATCATTCGATTAGAACAAGGCCGTGTTGTTACATTACAAACAATGAAGAGTCTTGAAGATAAATTACCTGCTAACAAGTTCAAGAGGATACACAGATCTTATATCGTATCTATTGACAAGATCCATGCTGTCGATGGAACTTCCGTAGATGTATTCGAGAAAGGTGCGATCAAGCAATTGCCGATTGGCAAGAATTATCGCGATGAGATTCTGGAGATTGTAAATAGGAATAAGCTTTAGCTGTTTTTCGTGAGTCGTGAAACGTGAAGCGTGAGTTCTAAGCCCCGAAGCAATGTTGCTGCAAGCCTGTAACTTCTCTGTTACAAATCCCCTTTTCTGATAGCAAAAAGTGGGCGGTTGCAAAACGCCCCGACTTTTTGCTAACACAAAGATTTATTTCATTTCTCAAGTCGGGGTGTTTTGCAACCACCCGGACTTGAGAAATGAAATACTTTTTCTTTTACAGTTGTTGACCTGCTTACATTGAGGTGGATGTGTAAAAGATGAATAGTGAATAATGTAAGTGTGTAAACATGATTCCCCTTTAGTGAAAAGGGACAGATAGCGTTATCTACCGTATCACCGACAACAACTGAGAAATCACTCCCTCATTGTGATCTACCTGGATATAATATAATCCCATAGGAAGGGCGCTTATATCCAACTGGTAATGTTTCTGATCGATGTCATCAAAGCTCCTGATCGTTCTGCCTTGTGGATCGATGATGTTGATTGATTTGATGGCTGTCTTTCCGTTGATGTGAACCTCTACTATATCCTTGGCAGGATTTGGATAGACCAGGAGGTTGTATGGGTTTTGATTTATATTATGAAGATTGTAAGTCAGGATCACTTCATCGCCGTCGATATCGTATAATGTACCATCATTATCCATCGCAGTACCTCCAGTTAATGTGACAGGGATTTGAATTAAATCACCATCAGTTTTAAATCCTTCAATATTATCCTCTATAATAAAAGTAGTTGTAGCTATTACTCCAAAACCACTTGCACCATTTCCATTAGCTCTAGAAAATCCTGCATCAATTCTACCATCAAATGGTACCTTTCCAAGCGAGATAAAAGGAGATCCTTCAGCTAGCCATGAATCCTGATGAAAATCAACAGTAACAGAAGAAGAATCAACAAAAGAAGGATTTAAATTGACCGAAAACTTAGCTCCCTTCATGTCTATCACAGGATGAGCAGCATTTCCAAACACTACATCAAGCATGACTAAGTCTCCGGAATCAAGTGAAAACTGAACGGGAACAAGTGAAAACTGATAAGGTAATTTTTGTTGAACATCTCTTACTACTACATCATGCGTGTTGTAATAATGTTCACTTATAACATCTACATCTGTGCTGGTAATTGTACCATCACCATTAGCATCCATGAATTCTGCGCCATTTCCACCTTCATTAGAAGGTGCCCATTTACTGGCATGCTGTCCAAACCAGGTTTCAGGCTCATTATAAGATCTGACAGGTCCTGAATTACCTAGTTTGTTGCCAAGGGTTAAAAGATCGCTCATATCTACTCTGCCATCCTGATCGGCATCACCCGGCCAGATACAACCTACAATACAAGGACAGGTTTCAGGTTCCGGAGCAGCAATGACATTTATGTCCACTTTGACTATGTAACATTGATTACTTGGCTGAATACAATATAAATATTCAAAATGATCTGCACCCGTATAACCAGGCTCAGGATTGTAAACTAACATGTTGAAACTTTCAATCGTATCACAAGGCAGATTTATTTGCTGAAGACCGGCATTGTTGACCAATTCTCCATGAGATGGATCAACACTGATGATATAAGAAAAATCTGTGTATTCGATTGGATAATCAATGGTAAGAGGAAGTGCTTCTGATGTCTGAAGACTATACGAAAAAACATTATCAGGCTCAAGATCAGTTACATGGATCAGGACAGTTGCAGTTTCACAAATGGTATCCTCGTAACATGTTGTATATGTGAACTTATCTACTCCTCTGTATCCGCTATTTGGTGAATATGTATAAATACCATTGCTCACTTCGGATAGTACGCCGCGGGCAGGATTCGTAAAATGATCTACTGAATAATCCAGAAGATCATTGTTCAATACATTGAATGTGACACTTAAACCCGGGCGAACATAAAATTTATCATCTCGTGCGTGATAGTTTGCCGGTTTATTATAAACAGTGACGACATAATTCCGGGTCACCTGGTTCAATAATCCCAATTGGAAAGTATCCGGACCTGCATATCCTGCATCAGGCGTGTAAGTCCATCCAATATCACTTGTAGCAGTCAGTAATCCGTGAGCGGGTTCGACATCAATATCAAAAGAATCAAAAGGCGTTAGAATGTCCAGATCTTCTGTATTGAGTAAATATTTTTTAAGGAATAATTGATCGAGCTGGTTTGGATCATGTACAAGAACATGCACATTGCCCTGTCCGCAATTGCCAAAAGAATCACAGGCTATGTATTGGATCCAGGTATCTCCTTCAAAATCACTATTAGGAGTGAAAAGAATGGCATCACCTGTTGTGTTAATTGATGCTGATCCTGCATTTGATATGGAAACACTTGATAAGGTTAAAGCACCGGTTGGAACTGAATCATTGTCAAGCACCTGGAGCGGAACATCGACAGCCCCTTTATTTACAAGGTACTTGTCAGTTCCTGCAACGATGACTTCATTTGACAGATTAAACCTGTACCAGAGAGTCACAGGGTGCATCGGACTGGTAAGTGTATAGTAAGTGACTATACAATCCGTGCTTCCTACAGCTCCGGCAGTCGGATAAAACGTAACTATTAACGTATTGCCATTACTTCCATCTGATATACTGGCATCTCCGAATTGAGCTTCAGGATGTACTATTACAGCATTAAAGTAATTTGTTGATCCTGAGAATTGATCACTGTAGACTGAACCTGAGTTCTTTAAATTGACGATAATAGGATCACCCAATTGCCCATTGATCCATGTAGAGCACATGAATGAAAAAATAACTACCAAAAGGGTCTGTAATCGGTACAGATGCTTCATTTTTGGTTAAGATGAATGGACAATCACTTAATTTTCGGGAGCAAGATACAACTTCCTCGGATAGATGCCAAGTTTCAATTCGAAATTTACATATTTTTTTATCTGTATCATTAGGATATTGAATATCAAGTACTTGTATATCATTTATCCGATAGAAGATAGATTTTATAGAATACAAATGAAAATATTTAGCATATTTTAACGTCTATCAATTAATGTTTTATAAAGCAATAAATAATATATACATTTAACACTGATGCGTGAAACTAAGTTATATAAAGCGTTAATCCAGTTAAATGGTCATGAACTCAACAGGCTTCACAGGTTTATACTCAGTCCATATTTTAATCGGAACCATGCTATAATCAACCTTTTTGAATATTTAAAAGAAGACTTAAAGGAAGAAAAAGTAGAGGACCTAACAAAAGAAGAATTATGGGTTCTTTGCTTTAGTCCTAATGAACAGTATGACGACGGTCGTTTTCGAAAATTGCAGAGTGATCTTTTAAAGTTAGTTGAAGAGTATTATGCACAGGAAGCTTTTGAAGTTAACCCTATTCATAAAGCTAAATATCTATTAGAAACAATTTATAATAAAGACCTTGATCAATTACAGTCTGGGTCTCTAAAAACCGCAAAACGATTATCCGAAGAACAAACCTTAAAACCAGCTTCATTTTATTACTATAGATATGAAATTGAGCAGAATATATTTAACTTGACAAGATCTCAATTAGAACGAAATTCAAAATCCAATATCGAAGAAATAGCAGAAAATCTCGACAGGTTTTATCTAGCGGAAAAATTAAGATATTATTGTACAATTCTAAACCATCAACATCTTGCGGCAATTGATTACAAAATGCTTTTTATCGAAGAAATAATTGAACATGTTAAATCAATTGATTACCAAGACGTACCCCCAATATTATTGTATTATCAAATATTATTAACATACAAGGAACCAGAAAATAAACAACATTATGTACAACTAAAAAAGCTTATTGATCAGCATATCCATTTATTTCCAGAATCAGAAAAAAAAGAAATCATCGATGCTGTATTGAACTATGGGATTAAAAGAATGAATGCCGGTGAAGTTGAATATATACGTGAAGTATTCAATTTCTATTGTAGTGCCTTAGAAAGTGGACTTCTTTTAGTAAAAGGACAAATGACTCCTTGGTCATTCAAAAACATTGTAACTGCTGGGTTAAGGCTAAATGAATTCGATTGGATAGAAGAATTTATATATAGTTATAATAAATTTCTGGATCCAAAATTTCAAAATAATGCAACCACATTTAGCTTGGCTCAACTGTATTTTTATAAAAAGGATTATCCAAATGTAATTGGACTACTTAGTAAAGTTGAATATAATGATATGAGTTATAATCTTGATTCAAAGACATTACTGATGGCAAGTTATTTTGAATTAGATGAAATTGAAGCTTTAGGTTCTTTTCTCGACACTTTTAGAATTTATTTAAGTAGGACTAAAGAGCTTCCTACATTTCGGCGTAAACATTATTTGACTACGATCGGTATTGTACGTAAGTTGTCTAAAATAAGAACAAACGACAAGAAAGAAATTGAAAAACTCCAAAATGAAGTTCAAAATACCCAAGGGGTTGTAAGCAAAAACTGGATCCTTGAAAAATTGGCACTTCTTAATAGATAATCATCCTGCTTATTTACATTACCCATAATTACCTTGATACAAATGTCTTCCTCCCCACAAAAAAATGACAGGGCATTCATAGTGAGGAGGAAAACATTTCATACTAAGTTGTAGATGATGAAAAGTACTGACTTTTCAAAATGTCAATGATCAAAAGCCGTCAAGATCGTCAACAACGATTTGATCACCTTGTACAATCCAATAAACAAAACCATTTTTATTACCTGCGGATGCGGAATATTTAAACCGACCGTCCAGTAATTGACAGCAATACGTCGCAGTGACCAGCGATGGTGATATGTGAAGGAAATCAGCTACCGCTTGTTTTGTTTCAGTGACAAGCTGCGTTCCATCCACAGTAAGCATACAATCGTTTTCTGACAATTGTGCAGTACGAAGGGCTGTGCCCGTTGAGTGTGTGTTCGGTAATACCAGGAACACAAGCAGAGGAAGAAGCAATGCACTTCTCCTGAGCAATTTGAAAAAGGTCTTCATAATATAAGGATTTAAATGTGAAAAAATCAATGAATCCTTATCGCTATGAGAGTGGATAATCCCAAGTGGAGCTGGAATACAAATAGTGATAATACTAACGCAAGGGTTGAGTCACGCATGAATAAAATAAAGGTCCCTAAGATGAAACTTCAGATAATAATGGCTAATGCGACAAAAGTGGAATTATACACGTCAGCTAAATAATCATTTAATAAAGGGAAAACGATCTTGTAATATTTTTAAAAAGAGGGAGGTGAAGATTTCAAAAATTCTAATTCGGAAATGCGATACGAATATACGGTGATCAGATACGGATGTCAAGAACTTTAACAAATTTAACAAATGACATTTGCAGCAAAAATATACATGAAGAGAAATTTATTTGCTTGGAGAATAAATGTGTGATCCATTTAGGATCAAAAAAAAGTATGACCTCGTGTTCAATGTTTCTTTCTAAAATGAAGTACTCCTTAGCAGATGATTTTATTGGACCCCTTCAGGGTCTGAAATAACACAAACATTTTTTTCCATGGGTTGCAACCCACGGCTATTAATGTTAAATCCCTTCAGGATTTTAGTTCAGGTAATTAAGTTTTATCAAGAAGATTTGAAAAGCATTTTTATTTATAAGTCCCCTTCAGGGGATTTAGGGGCAAATAGGATTGCAACTCACGGCTATTAATATTAAATCCCTTCAGGATTAACAGATCGCTTCATCAATTTATAATCTTATATAGATTAGAATTTACTTATGGTAATCTGGTGATTTACTAAAGCAAAAATAGCGCTACTAGAAATCGCAATTCAATCAAAAGTCCCCTTTAGGGGATTTAGGGGCCAAGGAAGGTTAAGGTTATCAAATCATTCACTTTCTGAATATGCGGCATTGTTTACATTTGTGCCCTATATAAGTCTTCATTCCCATGCGTACAGCTGCTATCCTTATCGTTTTCTCTTTATTCGTTGCCTGCAAAGGAGCCAAATCTCCTGAAGAACAAGCCGTCATCGCCCAGTCGAAACTCTATGAAACCAATCCTACAGATTCCACAGCTCTGGCACTTGTAAAGGCTTTAAGCACGTATATCGAGGTTCATGGGACCAAAGATTCAACCTCAGCCCGGTATATCCTCCAGGCTGCAAGGCTATCCACCAGCCGTCAGCAATGGTCACAGGCATTAGGTTTTTATAAAATGTACCTGGTGCAATACCCGGACCGCCCTGATCAACCGGATCGCCTGGCAGAAGTCATCGATATCATGGACAAGCTGGAAAAGCCCGAACTCAACCAGGTCCTTTACAGGGCATATGCAGATCGGTTCAAACAAGATCCAAGAGCGAAAACTTATACTGCCAAAATCACCAACCCGGATGTAACAATTGATTCTCTCCTGAAGCACATCGGATTACAGATGTTCAATGATTCCATTTACAGGCTCAATGAAGACATGGCTCGCTTATACGTAGATGCATCCGAAGCCGCAGTGATGGCCAATCCAAATATGCCACAGGCAGCAGAGTACCTTCACAGGGCAGCAGAAACTGCAAGGACATTGCGCAACATCCCGAAAGCAATCACACTTTATGACTGGATCATTGACAAGTATCCAACCGATAAAAGAGGCGCCACTTCATTATTTCTGAAAGCATTTACATTCGACAACGATCTGAAAGATTATGTCAATGCCAAGAAATATTATGAAGAATTTCTTGCCCAATATCCCGATAATGAATTCACTCCATCTGCAAAATTCCTTTTAGAGAATCTTGGCAAATCAGAGGAAGAATTGAAACAGATATTGGAGAAGAAATCGAAGGAGAACGCGCAGTAGGCAGTATTCAGTAATCGGTAATCAGTTTTCAGTAAAAAAATGTAATCAGTTTGCAAAGGATCATCCCTTATTCGTGAGATGTGTGCTTCGACCTGCTAGTCACACCCTCGTGCTACAGCTCAGCAACCGATGTGTAACGTGAGAAGGTTAACCCTGACTGAGCGGAGTCGAAGTTACTTTTGGAAGATATTGACGGTCACTGAGCGGAGTCGAAGTGTAACGTTAATCAACTACACAATATTCACCACCTGCTTATCAAACGGAGGTAAAGCTGTACCATCTACATCTGCTTCTACTTCAATGGTGTATTCCGATTTTACATTCTTGATTAGCTTGGCTGCGTTGACTACGTTTTGAAAGATAAAATTCTTATCCCCAAATTCGTCAATATCGGATTTGACAAGGGTGAACGGAAGTTCGAAATCGACTTCGAGTGCTTCATCTGCGGGAACAATGATATCTTCTTTTAATTCAATTTCTGCAAGCTTGTACAGATCGGCCAGTTTATTTTTCCATCGCCCCCGGGTGTATTTTTCAGTAAGTATTACTTTGACGCTTTTTACTGTCTGCGTGTGCATGGAGAAAAAACGAAGCTTTCCTTCGATGACACCTGATTTGGCCAGAACCTGATCCGGTAAAACCAATTCAACTTTTACTCCTTCTATCCCTAGCCATCGTTTTACTTTTCCAAACATGTTCTTGCTGTTACTAATGTGTGTTTAAATAAATTTTTTCATCCATGAATTACCAAGAGGCCTGACCCATCCACTGATGTAATCCTTGCGGTTTGATACCAGATTGTCAAATATTTTTGTTTCCATCTGCAGCTTTCCATCCTGTACTGCCTCTTTGAGCTTATTCAATGGAAGAGTATGTATTTGCTCCTGTTCGTCAAGATAAGCCACCTGATCCCTGTCTAACAGTCTTCGCTTATACTTTTGTTCCATGTTTTTGACAAAAGCAACTGATTTGTCGATCGAACATCCACTGGTCGATGCTTTTGTCTCATCTACGACAAGAACCAGGAACTGATCATGCATGATTCCACCGAGAGCTCTCAACTCTTTGTTATGACTGGTCCATTGACTGCAGAATTCGTCTATATCTTCATTTGCAGGGATGATATCAGCCTCATCAAAAGGACGATCGGCCTGGTATACCCAAACTCTGGATTCATCGGGGAAGGCGAGAAGATTTCGCATAAGAAAATGTTTAGGTGTTTAAATGGTGAGATGTTTAGGGTAAATCCATTTGTTTCAGAACGAGTTCAGAGAGATCGTAAACCATAAAATCTCCTTGCTTGTCTTTTTCTTTCACTCCGTCTGATAACATCGTCAGGCAAAAAGGACAATTTGATATCACAGCTTTAGTTCCTGTATTCAGAGCCTCTTCAATTCGTTCTGTGTTTATTCGTTTGAAACCGGGTTCATCTTCTTTGAACATCTGGGCGCCACCTGCTCCGCAACAAAGTCCATTCCTTGAATGCCGTGGCATTTCTTTTAATTCTGTACGCAATGCAGAGATTACATCTCTTGGAGCTTCATACACACCATTTGCTCTGCCCATGTAACAGGAATCATGATAAGTAATAGAGATCTTCTCGTTATCGTCTTTGATCTTTATTCTTCCATTTTTTAAAAGCTGATCAAGTAATTGTGTGTGATGGATCACTTCGTAATGACCACCCAGTACAGGATATTCATTCTTCAGCGTATTGAAGCAATGCGGACATGTAGCTACGATTTTCGTGATGCCGTATTGATTAAGTGTACCTATGTTTTGATGTGCAAGCATTTGAAATAAAAATTCATTGCCGGCTCTGCGTGCAGGATCTCCTGTACATACTTCTTCATCTCCAAGAATGGCAAAATCAATTCCGGCTGCATTTAATATTTTGCAGAATGCCATACTAACTTTCTGGGCTCTTGCATCATAGCTTCCTGCACAACCTACCCAAAAAAGATATTCAGGCATCTTTCCTTCAGCGGCGAATTCGCTCATCCTGCGTACATGCATCCCAACCTCTTCCATCTTCAGTTTATTTCAGTGTATTTTATTTTTCAAGTTGTTCAGTCCAATGGCTCCTGCTGGCCGGAACCTGCCATACCGCTCCCCCACTCTCCAGCGCATTGAACATCGGGAACCATTCTGCAGGACCTTTTGATTCCATCAAAATATGGTAACGTCTCATCTGCAAAATAGGCTCTAATGGATCAATCAAAACCGGACAGGCTTCAACACATGCATTACATGCAGTACATGCATAAATTTCTTCTTCGCTGATGTAATCAAAAAGAGAACGTCCGTCATCAAAATTGGATGGACTCAGGATCTCACTTTCTGATTGTTTTTCTTTACTGATAAATTTGGTGTCTCCGGATTGGAGCTTTGCACTTACTTCTTCTGTCCTGTCCCTGATATCCATGAGAATTTTTCTGGGAGAAAGTTTTTTGCCAGTGATATTGGCAGGACAAACTGCGGTACATCTTCCGCATTCTGTGCAGGTGAAAGCGTCTAGCGTATTCTTCCACGACAAATGGAAAATATCTTTCACACCAAAATCGGTTGTTCCATCACTTTCAGTAGTTACCGCTGCATCTTGCGGTATGCCCAACATTGATCTGACTTCATGAGTTATCTCCGGCATGCTGGACATTTGCCCTCGTGGTCTCAAACGTGCAAACCATGAATTCGGGAATGCAAGAAAAATATGTAGATGCTTGCTAAAAGGAAGATAAACGATGAAGCCATACACGACAAGCACATGCAGCCACCACCCCAGCCTCTCCGTCCACATCAGCCAATCCATCGACCAGGAACCCATCAATGCGGGTCCTAACCAACTACTTATCGGAAGCTTACCTGTGTTTGGATAATGTTCCGGATTAATACTCTGCAAAACAGTATCTGCGGAATTCATAGTCAGAATAGCAGTGATCAAGGTAAGTTCAGCAAAAAGGATAATATTAGCATCCAGTCTTGGCCACGTAGTCATTTCTGCTTTCCAGAAGCGTTTTACTTTTAAAACATTTCTCCTGATCAAAAAACAAAATGTAGCCACAAGAGCAAGGGCTGATAATACTTCAATCATCCCAATGATGAAAGTGTAAAACCCACCCAGGTAGTTGGCGAAAAAACGATGCACACCAAAGAAACCATCTATCAATATTTCAATCAACTCGACCTGCGTCAGTAAGAATGCAGTGTAGATAAATAAATGAAGTATGGCAGGAGTGATCTTCTTGAACATTTTTTGCTGACCAAATGCAACCAGCAATACATTCCTCCATCTTTTTCCCTGCTGATCTGAGATCTTTTCAGGCTTACCCAGCTGGATCTTCTGATATACCCTGTAGAACTGTTTTCCGGCTGTGTAGAAGACAAACACAGTAATGATGGCAAACAGGACAATTGAAATCAACATATGAGTCAAAAATAGCGATAAACAAAGATTAGTAATTTTCCACATCTCTGGCTACTTTAGCCGGACATTCTAAAGAAAGCACACATGAAAATCCTGGATAAGCCCCAGATCCTGCAAAAGATCAAACGATTGTCGTACGAAATCCTTGAAAACAATTTCGAAGAAAAGACGATCGTGCTGGCCGGAGTGAATAACAATGGTATTGGTTTCGCCAGGCTACTGGAAGCAGAACTGAACCGGATCAGCGATATTAAAATCCAGCTGGTTCAGATCCGTCTGAATCCTTCCAATCCGCTTTCTTCGCCCATTGACATAGATACTCCTGTAGAATCGCTGAAAGGGAAAACGATCATCGTGATCGATGATGTAGCAAATACCGGCAGAACCATTTTTTATGCCTGCAAGCCACTCCTCAATATCATACCACGAAAGCTTGAAGTGGCCGTGCTCGTGGACCGAAAACATAAAACATTTCCTATTTATCCAAAATATGTTGGTGTCTCACTGGCGACTACGTTAAAAGAGGATATCGATCTCCAGATACTGAACACTGAAGAATGGGGTGTCTTTCTTAATTAGCCTGATGTTCTGAAGTCATTTCATCCAATGCTTTCAATTCTTCTTTGAGTAAAGGCATGATACGTAGGGCTTCATTATAACCGATTTCATGCATTTCCTTTATGTTGGTGAAATTGAACCGGCTGTATTTATAAATATCCAGAGGCTCGATGACCATATCACAATATTTCAATTCAGGTTCGATCGTATTGAGTGCTGCAAGGTTAAACATCCTGGCCGCTACACCGGATATCGTGTTTACTTTTTCTGAAATCAGTTCTTTCCTGGGAATAAGATTTACACCGATGATGAAGGTAGCTTTATCCCGTATAGGAGAAACGGGCAGGTTCATCAACAATCCACCGTCTACATACCAATTCTCATTCATGTGAATGGGCTCGAATAAAACCGGAATTGAACATGAAGCTATGACCACATCGTGAATAGGACCTGTATTTTTAATTTCTGCCTTACCGGAATTGAGATTGGATATAGCTATGTAAAGTGGTTTTTTCAGATCTTCAAAATTATTGCCCGGTATATATTTTTTCAGCATTTTGCGCAAAAATGCATGTGTTACAAAACCTTTCGTGGGCAACCTGAGTGAAAACATCCACAAAAGTGATCTTTCACTCGCGATAGCATATATTTCGGAAGGACTGTAACCTTGTGCATACATGACGCCTACAATGCTGCCTGCACTGCAGCCTGAAATAATGGTCGGAAAAATTCCATTCTCTTCAAGTGCTTTCAATACACCGATATGAACCACGCCTCGCGTTCCACCACCTGATAATGCTATTCCGATTTTATGCATTCCTATTTATTATTCTGCAGGTAAAACACATAGATGATAAAAATGGTTACTGGCCATTGAATACAGGAATGGTATTAGGCGTATAAGGGGCTCCGGCTTTTTGAAGTTTTATTCTCAGCCTGGCAAGGTCACCGTCCAATACTTCTTTCAGACTGTTGACGATGCCTGCTAATTCTTCCCGGGCAATGTTCAGGCTTTGTTGATGTGTACCTGTGGGATCTGCACTGCTATATTTATTTTCTCCTACAACTCGTCCTATACGATCAGCTACAGAAGGAGTCGGGTTCATATCAAGTTGAATTTTGATAGGATCTCCGGAAAGTTTACGTTGCAGCGTATCAAGCTTATTTTCAATCCGGATAACTTCGACCAACCAGGATTCATCCGGTTGTTCCATAACTGCAATAGCTCTCCGGATGAAATTCATTTCTGAATTTGCAGAGATAATCGCACGTGAAACGGATTGCTGAATACGACTTAGGTTTTCTGCATCTCTCTTGAAGGCTACTACAGTATTCATGTCTTTCGGAGGAAGTACATAATTGCCGAGTGGTTTGACTTTGAAAGACACAGGTCCGCTTAAGTTTGTCATGACTCCGTCTTTCCACCTTGAGATGGAGACATTGTATGTTCCGGGCGATACCAGAGGTCCTTCTTCCTTGCTTTCAAAGGGATTGTAAAAATCAGAACCGCCTAACGATACCGGATCTTTTGAAGCGGTTCTCATATCCCATTCAATTCGTTGCAAACCTTGTTTATCCGCCGGGACTGATATTTTTCTGACTATGTTACCCTTCTGATCGGAGATCGTGATATAGATCCTTGATTTTTCTTCATCACGTTCTTTAGCAAGCTGTTCGTATGTAGGATATACGTTGTCTTTATTTGTTTTCGCGGCTTTCGAATCTTCTTTTACACGCAGGTCTTTAGCTGATGTCACTTTATCGCGGATGTAGAATGAAATCAGCGCTTTTGCACCCAGGTTATCGCCCCTGTAATAACTGCTACCCTGGAATGCCTGACCTGGCAATCCGAGCGGATAGCTGTTTTCAAAAACATAAGCATCGCGAATGGGCAATAACATTGCTTCATTCTTCAAGTCAGCTTCATTGATCTTTCTCAAAGATGAATAATCATCCAGTACATAAAAACCGCGGCCAAATGTCGCGATGACAAGGTCATTTTCACGCTTTTGAATTTCCATATCCTTCACTGAAATAGTCGGAAGACCTGCCGATATTTTTTTCCAGCTTTTACCTCCACTGTTTGAAAAATAAACACCAAACTCTGTTCCGACGAATAATAGATTTGGATCAACATTATCTTCTGCAATACAATAAACCGTACCTCTCACAGGAAGATTCGCAGAAATGGAAGTCCATGTTGCTCCCTTATCCTTGCTCCTGAAAAGATAAGGTTTGAAGTCACCGTATTTATGATGGTTGAAACAGGTATACACCACGTTCTGATCATGAGATGATGCTATGATCATGTTGATAAAAGAAGTATCCGGTGCTCCCTGTACATGATCCACTTTACGCCAGGTCTTTCCGCGATCAGAGGTGATTTGAATGAGTCCATCATCCGTTCCTGCATAAAGGAGATCCACATTGAGAGGAGATTCTGCAAAAGCAACAATATTTCCATATGGAGAAGTTGATTGATTTTTAGCCACGGCATCAATACCCCAAACTCGACCCATTACTTTCAGTTTATTACGATCAATCTGACGTGTAAGATCGTCGCTGATCACTGTCCAGTTGTTACCTCTGTCATCGCTGGAGAAAATTTTATTGGCCATGAAGTAAATCCTTCCCGGAACATGTGTGCTGACTACGAGCGGTGAATCCCAATTCCATCGATAGGTTCCTTCATTTTTTCGTTCATGCGGCTGGATGCCGACTTCCTCACCAGTAAGCTTATCATATCTCACCAGGCCTCCGTATTGACTCTGAGCATAAACAATGTTTGGATTGTCAGGATCTACCTGGGATTCGAACCCATCGCCTCCATGTGTGATAAACCATTCTTCATTACTGATTCCATTTCCTGAAATACTTCGGGATGGCCCGCCGAGACTAAAATTATCCTGCGTTCCGCCATAGATATTATAAAATGGTTCAGCATTATCTAATGCAACCCTGTAGAATTGAACTATAGGCAGATTTGATTTGAAAGACCATGTTTTAGCAGCATCAAATGTTTCATAAATGCCTCCATCACATCCTACTAAATAGTGATCACTGTCATCCGGATCAATCCACATGCAATGATTGTCAACGTGCTTTGCATCTTCGCCGAGATTTTTGAAAGATTTTCCACCGTCGTTTGAAACCTGAAGCCATGTATCCATGGAGTATAATGTACCAGCCTTATGCGGGTCAGCTACGATTTCGGTATAATAATTCCCTGCACTGGAATAATCTCCCATTTTCTCCCATGATGCGCCCTGGTTACTGCTCCGGAATGTACCTCCTTTACCACTGGCTGCTTCAACGATTGCATAAATATGTTCGGGATCAGCAGGAGAAATGGCAAATCCAATACGGCCCATATCTACACCAGGTAATCCCTGTCCTGCTTTTTCCCACGTTTCGCCACCATCAACAGATTTATAAATGTTGGATTGTGGTCCACCACCCAGATATGTGAATACATGTCGTCGTCTTTGAAATGCAGATGCATAAAGAACATCATGATTTATAAGATCCATCACGACATCATTCACACCTGTGTTCTCATCAATTTTGAGAACGAGATTCCAGGTTTTCCCTCCATCTTTTGATTTATACAAACCTCTATCTCCCCCTGGTGCCCATAATGGTCCGATAGCTGCGACGAAGATGGTATTCGGATGTTCGGGGTGAATGATGATCTTACCTATGTGCTCACTATTTTTCAGGCCCATGTTTGTCCATGATGATCCACCATCCATTGATCGATAAACACCATCGCCATAAGCTACTGAGCGTTGATTATTATTTTCACCGCTTCCTACCCAAATCGTGTTTGAATTATTAGGATCCATCGTAATGCATCCAATTGAAAAAGAGCCTTCACCATCAAATACGGGTTCATAAGTCGTGCCTGCATTTGTTGTACGCCAGACCCCTCCGGATGAGGTGGCTACAAAATATCGTTTGTGATTCTTTGGATCAACCGCAAAGTCCGATATCCTTCCTGAAGTGATCGCGGGGCCCAGGCTTCTGAATTTAAGGCCACTGATATCAACAGTATCAAATCCTGTCTTAACTTCTTTTGGTGAAGGTGGCAGCTCGTCTGATCCTTTTGGTTTCTTTGTCTTCTGCGCATACAAAGCAGGAGAACCAAGAACGAGGAAAAGAGTTATTCCAGACAAAATGATCATCCTGGAAACGTTTGTTAAAAAATTCATAAAGGATTTATTTATTCGCATACAAGATAAACATGATCTGAGATAAGCCTGTAAGGTTGAAAAGATTTGATTTGATACCTTGGCATCTTAAACTTAAGCTATAATGGTATGTTTGGCTTAGTTATTCAATTCGAAGGACAATCAGGCATATGGAAGTGACCCGGCTAGACTACACCCAGTTAAAATATTGGAATCATACAGACCTGGCTTATATCAGTCATGATCCGGCTCTCCGCGAATTCTATGCTCATGAAGCTTTAAAATCTTCAGTTCAGGATGCAATCCGGGAACGAAAAAATTTTGGGACAGACCGGGATTTATTAGCCAGCGTACTTAAGAAACAATATTCTGAGCTTAACCTGGAACTTCCAATTTCCAATGAAGTAATATTAGATCACAACATGTATACGATTACAACTGCACACCAGCCTACCCTGTTCACCGGGCCTTTGTTTCATATTTATAAAATTGCTTCTGCCATACACATGGCGAGGGATTTAACCGCATCGACAGATGGCATCACATTCATTCCTTTCTTTATCATCAATGCTGAAGATCATGACTGGGCAGAAGTAAATCACTTTCATTTGTTCGGACGGAAATATGAATGGGACAGGCAATCGAAAGGCCCTTCAGGACGTCTTCCGGTGGAAGGTTTGGATGTGCTTATAAAATCAGTCATTGATTTATTTTCAAATGCTCCGAATTTATCTGAGATAAAAGATCTTCTCAACGATTGTTTTCAAAAGGCGAAGAATTATAGTGAGTTTCATCGCCTGCTTCTGCATCATGTATTCGGGGGGCATGGATTGGTGATACTGGATATGGATGATGTCGATTTAAAAAGGGCTTTCATTCCGCTGATGGAAAAGGAGATTAAAGAGCAATTCTCATTTAAGCCTGTTTCTGAAACGCAGTCAGCACTTGAAAAAGCCGGATTCAAACCACAAGCTTTTTGCAGACCCATCAACCTGTTCTACATGACCGATGAAATCAGGGAGCGGATAGAACCTCATGAAGACGGTGTCATCAGGGTGGAAAGTAAAATCAAATATTCGACGGAAGAAATCATACAGGAGCTCCAGTCTCACCCTGATCGGTTCAGTCCAAATGTGATCATGCGTCCTCTTTTCGAAGAGTATATTTTGCCAAACATTGCATACATAGGTGGCGGGGGTGAGATTGCATATTGGCTGGAAAGAAAAACACAATTCGCTATAGCTGGTATTCCTTTCCCAATGCTCGTTAGAAGAAATTCATTGCTGATCGTAGATGGTCAAACGGATGCGCAATTGAAGAAGCTTAAGCTGAATGTGACAGATACATTTCCTGACTATGATTCGATCGTGAAAACTTATCTCCGAAAGAATAGCCAGAATGAACTGACGTATGATGGAGAAATGGAGATGATCAAAAAGGCATATGACATGCTGGCAGCAAAAGCAGATCACATTGATGCGACTTTAGCGACTGCGATGAGAGCTGAACAAAGCAAGCAGCTAAAGCAATTTGAACAGCTCGGATCAAGATTGTTGAGATCTGAGAAACAGGTGCAGGATACGGACTTAAAAAAGATACAACGGCTTAAGGAAAAATTATTTCCAAATGGTGGTCTGCAGGAAAGACATGAAAATTTCCTTTCGTTTTATGCGAATTACGGAAGTCAGTTCACTAACAACCTGGTTGAGATCTGTGATCCGTTTGAAGAGAAATTTATGATTCTTCAGTTACAGGACTCTCCACCTTCTCAGGCTTAGGTTGATTAGCCAACAACATCAACAGCTTTGAGAGCTTGGTTCGAAGTTCGCTCCTGTCTACAATGAAATCGAGGAATCCGTGTTCCAATAAAAATTCGGAAGTCTGGAAACCTTCCGGAAGATCTCTTTTAATTGATTCACGAATAACGCGAGGGCCTGCAAAACCAATCAAGGCTCCGGGTTCCGCTAGGTTGAAATCGCCTAGCATTGCATAACTGGCTGTAACTCCACCGGTAGTCGGATCTGTCATTAAAGAAATATATGGAATATGGGCTGCTGCAAGTTGAGAGAGCTTTGCTGAAGTTTTTGCCATTTGCATTAAGGAGAAGGCGGATTCCATCATCCGGGCTCCTCCGGAACGGGAGATGATCATTAAAGGGGCTTTGTGTTCCAGGCTTTGATCAATGGCCCTGGCTATCTTTTCTCCAACGACTGACCCCATGCTGCCACCGATAAAGCTGAAATCCATGGCTGCCACAACTAATGGCTGTTCATCGATAGTGCCTGTGGCGACTGCCATGGCATCATCCATGCCTGTTTTCTTCCTTGCGTCTACCAACCTGTCTGAATAGGCTTTTAGATCTATAAAATCAAGAAAATCATAGGAAATGATATCGTCGAATAAACGGGTGTAACCTTCATCGAAAAGGAGCTGGAAATATTCTTTTGAACCTATCCTCTCGTGATACTGGCATTTCGGGCACTTGTAAAAATTCTCCTTGAGATCCTTTATCGTGCTGGTTTCATTGCAATTGTCACATTTATGCCAGAGACCATCGGGGGTCTCCTTTTTGGACTTGGTAGCGGTCTGTATTCCATGTCTTAAGCGCTGATACCAGCTTCTGGACTCTTCCTGCATAGATATTTGAGTGAGGAGGTAAAAATACCACAGATTGACCAGATTACCCAGACTGGTGATTAATCAGATTATTTCTCACAAAGTCGCAAGGCGCAATGAATATTTCTCGCAAAGTCGCAAAGGTGAAAAGAAAATCTCCCGATAATTCGCAAAAGCGCAAGAATATCTCTCGCATAGACACTAAGGTGTAAAACATATCTCTCGCAAAGACGCAAAGGCGCAAAGCACATCTCTCGCAAAGACGCAAAGCATATCTCTCGCAAAGACGGAAAGAAGATGATTCTACAAATTACTATCCCTGACCCTTTTCGGAATTACCTCAATAAAGTAATATTTCCTTTTTTGAAGAATGTTTTTTCATTTGGACAGGTGATATTCATGTAGTAGCCAAAGACATCCGGAGATAATTCCTCACCCTTAAAAGTTCCATCCCATCCAATATTCGGATTAGTTGTGTGGAAGACTTCCTGTCCCCATCGGTTGTATATGTGAAGGTCCAGGAGGGAAATAAAATTACTTAGCACTTTGAGTTCATCATTGTGTCCATCGTTGTTCGGTGTAAAGGCGGTAGGCAGGAATATGTCGTCATCATTGCAAGGTGGATTCAATACGTGCATTGTGATGGAAGCGATTCCCGGACAACCTTCAGCATTTATTACTGTGACAGTATACGTTATATCACCTGCTACTGTAGGTGATATGATCGGATTCCATACGGAAGGGACAATATCACCTCCTGTAGAAGTCCATGTGTAGCCAAAAGTCGGACTTTGATTAACAAATAACTGAACCGGTTCTGGTGCACCCAGGATTATTGAGTCACCCTGTGCATTGGAAGTAATAATTACATCTATCGGATTAAAGAGGTTCACAGTTACAGTTGAGCTTAAGGTGTCTATACAACCCAGATCAAAGTTTGTCACAGTGACAGCATATGTGGTCGTGACTGATGGACTTACACTAATGCAAGGTGTTTCCAGAATATTACTCCATATGTAGGTAAGGTTTTGTTCAGGATGATTATTGGTCACACAGATTTCAGTTTCTTCATCAAGACAAATGCCCTGCCCACCTGTAATGTCCAGATTGAAGAATGTGGGTGTTAAGCAAACCGTGGTATCATCCTGGCATCCGAAAACATCTGTTCCGACGACACGGAAGCAAGATGGTGTAGGAGGAGTGACTTGTACATCAGCATCTGATCCTATAAGATCTCCTGCTTCATTGAACCATTCGAAGGATACTCCACCGGAAGAAAATGCATGTAAGTTGATGATCTGTCTGTCACAATACGCAGTATCATTTGAAGCTAATACATCAAATCCAGGGTCTGATTTGAATACAGTCACATCATCTGATTTAGTGCAGCCTAGTGAATCCCTGGTGGTTACAGTATATGTAGTCGTGGTATCAGGATTTACGATAATGGTTTTACCGGTTCCTTCAGGTTTAACACCAATGGTCCAGAAAAATTCCAAATCGTCAGAAGAAACTCCAGTTACAGAGGCAGTCAATGTCACAGGTTGGACCGTACAGTTAATAATACTGTCTCCATCCCCGGCCTCTAATAAATATGCATCAGGAATGATGACCCGAATACTATCTACAATTTCACAACCAGGTAAGCCGGGCGATGAAATGGTGACGTAATACGTTTTATCATCTGCAACTGTGACAGAAGGGTTAGGCAGGGTTGAGCCATTAGACCACAGATATAAATAAGTTGAATCATAAACCGGATTTAACGGAATACTAGGAAAAAAACAATTTGTTGTAGCTGTATCTAATTCTTCTGAAATAGCATTCACGGTAATTTGCTGACTTGTCGATACATCACAACCATCTCTTGAGGAAAGTGTAATCGTATAAATCCCTGAATCGGGGAAAGTCTTTACCGTATTATTTTCATCAGATCCCGGATCATTTGGTATTCCAAAATCCCAATGTACCAATATTGCACCTACAGAGTTTGAGTCTGAGAATTGTGCAGTCAACGATTTACAATCCGTTTGATAATCAAATGCAAGTACCGGTAATTGCTGGACCGCGACTGCAGTATGGGTTGTGACCTCGCATAGGCCATCAGTAACTGTCAGAAAATATTCAGTATTCGTTGTTGGTGAAACAGTCCCTAAACATGAATCCAATACTGCGGGAGACCAGATATACGTCAATGCGCAATCTGCATTTAAGAGCAGATTTGTGGATTCACCATTGCAGATGCTATCACTTGCCGGATTAACTGGTATTGTAATTTCCTGGACAGGAAAACACTCCGTCTGTGTGGCTGAGCAACCATTGCATGATGTCACAACCAAAGAAAGACAAACTGTAGATAGCTCCTCTATATCAAAATGAAAAGTTGGATTTTGTAATGTGCTTGGAAAAACATTACCTCCTACAGACACTAGCCATTCATATGTACAGGCAGGGAAATTAGCATTAAATCCATTCGATTGATCCAGTACATTGAGTGTAATTCCTTCTTCTGTGCATGAGCTGACATCATACGTAAAACCTGCATCTATCTGAGAATTGAAAACGCCCACTTCGTGAATGATCGTGTCATAGCAAAACATACCGCTATCCCTGACAATAAGAGCAACTTTGTAAAATCCTTCCTGATCATATGTCCAGGAGGGTTCAAACACATCCACAATGCTGTCATTACCATGGTCATTCACATTCTTCCAGTCAAAATACCATATATAATTATCCGCCAGGACGGTCTGATTATCAAACGTAACTGTAAGGGTCGGATTCTCACAATCAAGCGTAGGTGCAGAGAAATTAGCAACAGGTACATCACGGCACATCCGGACATTGTATTGAAAATCACGTCTTGTGACGCCGGTGATTAAGTTTGTTCCCCGTTTATAGGCGGTAACACAGATACCAATTACATATTGACCAACTGCATTTGGCTTACCGGAAAGCTTACCTGTATTAACATCAATTTTTAAAGGGACTCCACCTAATAAATTAGATAGATTATAAGGTGTTTTCCACGTGACCAGATCATAAGGTGGATTCGAAGCTGGCTTAGGTTGGTTATTTATTATATCTCCACCTGCGTATGGTGTACATAATGAATACACCAATGAATCTCCTTCAAAATCTACTGCATGATGATCGAAGTCAATGTCTTTGTTAGCACAAATGTAGACGTTTGGATAGGCCAGGAATTGTGGTGAACTATTACATTCCTGTTGAGCCAGGCCGCTTAATTCTGCTACAATAGTCATACCTGTATTCAGTGGATCGACAATATTATTGAGCGTCATGTTCCGGCAGCAGCGCTGATATGCAAGTGTATATCCTGAAGCTCTGTAGGGCAATATAAAGGATTGGACATACATGGTAGTATGCACGCAAACATCTCCACTCACCACACTGCAATCGCTGACTACAAACTCATTGAGCGTATCATCATCATTATAATTGAGGAGAAGCCACCCGTCCGGGTAGCCAAGAATGTCTTTTATTGGCTGATGCGTGATGCCATCATACATGCCTATATATGCAGGATCATCAAACTGAGCATTATCGCCTCCGTTCAAACAGTCCCTTCGCATAGTGAGCTTGAGCTCATAAATACCCCCTCCAAGACATCGATATGTCAGGTCACCGCCGACGATATGCGTTGCTTTCAAATCCTGTTGTGCCAGCAAAAAGATGCTGAAGAAAAGGATTGTTAACCGTAGTATATTTTTTGTACCAATCATGACATTTGAGCTATATGAGTTCATGCCTTTATTTCTCAATTTCGATAATTTCAACACGTCTTTCTTTTGAAGCTTCAGGACTGTAAATTGATTTCCTTACATTTTTCCTGTCATCACTTACTGTAGGCGGAGCTGTTTCTTCTCCAAAAGATTTTTGGGTGACTACGAGGTCTCCCGATTCCATGTATTTCCAAAGTATACCATCGCGGAATGATTTGAATTCATTCTGAATACTAGATATCCGCCGGTTTCCTAAACTCTTGTTGTATTCATGCGAAGCCAGAGGACTTGTATATCCTTTAAGGTAAATCGTGAATGTCAGTCCTTCACGCAGATATTGTTCGAGGATGTGCATAAAAGATTCAAATTCCCTTCTTCCTCCCGCGAGATCATTGTCAAAGAATCCATTAATCGCTTTTATGGCTGCTGGCTTTTCAGCCGCTGGTGCACCAGCTGCATATTTTTTAGCAAACTCAGATCTTGCTGCAGCATATGGTGTATAGGTTTCCAGGTATCTCTCTGTTGCTGTTTCAGATTTGCTTCTTCTTCCCGGGACATCATTGTCGAAATAAATGGCGAGAGGAAGGAAGTCTTCAAGATTACCCAGTTCAAGATAGAGATCGACTACAAGCGTATCCTCTCCCAGGTTGTCCGAAGAATTAAATGTTTTGCTTGCAGGCAAATATCCTTTCTTACTTCCTGTAGCTTTCAATTCTGTTTTAGGTGGCGCCAGGAATATGTATTGAGTTGCGAACGTTTCCTGCTTGACACGAGGTGCACCATCAGGAAGCTCTACAAGTTCAACACGTGCGCCCTGAAGTGGAAGCCTGTTTCGCATTTCAAATGTTCTGACTAATATAACCCGTTGTGCCGGTTGGAGATAAAGACGTTTTTCAATTTCTGTGGATTCTTTCAGGCCTTCCGTAGTGAATGAGGCTGAGTCAGGTAAGAATTCCTTTTTCTCTCCAAGGACACTATAGAGTGCGTTACGTTTTACAGGTATGATGACAACGTTAGTATCCAGGGTAGGAAATGTTCCTGCATACATTCCCGATTCTCTAAGTGTAACAACTACATTATTTAAGGTATCTCCTGTTTGCTTGTTAAACGTCAGGACTTTTACTGTTATGACTATAGGTTCTTTAGTAAAATAGTAGATGTCATAACAGCAGGCTTCATCTTCAGGAGAAAGGTACATCGACCCTAAACGGTTAGATGAAAAATATCCTTTCTTCTCATCATCTGAAAGAGTAAAGAATGCATCATCGAGACTGCTATTCGTAGGTGAACCCATATTGATCACTTCACCCCATATACCACTATTGTTTTCAGAATGATAAATATCCAAACCCCCAAAACCTAAATAGCCTTGTGATCCAAAGTATAATGTATTGGAAGCCTTGTGATAGAAAGGAGAATTATCAGTGTCTACTGTATTGATTGCAGTAAGATTTTCAGGAGCTGTAAAATTGTCCTTGTCTACAATGGTGCAAAACCAGATATCCTGTTTTCCTTTACCACCCGGCCTGTCGGAAACAAAATATAGAATCTCTTTACCGGATTTAGGATCATAACCAACACAAGGCTGAGTAGTGGTATATCCGTTTACATTTATCGGATCGGGTAATTTCTGAGCGATTCCATATACTCCGTCTACGATGTCCCTGTAATACAGGTCACAACGGATCTCAGATGCATTGATATATTCGCACAATGAATAAAAGATCCTGTCTTTTGCACCATTAAAAGCGGTATTTGCAGTGTGCAGATATGAGTCATTGATCATGCTGTCTATGACACCTTCCCTGTCTTCTACACTCTTTAATACTTTGGAATATGGTTTGTCAGGATGTGCGGCCTGTTCAACAAGGAATCTCAATGATGTATAATACAGGAGACTATCTTCCTGGCGTGCACCGAATTCTGAAAATGTAGTGTTTACTTCAGGACCGAGATGTATTAATACCAGGCTCGTGTCTTTATGTTTTAACTGTTCGATAGCCCAATTACAAATCTCAATATGTTTCTGGGCCAGGGTTGTCAGTTCTGCATCATCTCCGCTATGTTCTGATATATAAATGTTGTAGAGATTCACTGCTTCCTCATATTTGCCAAGACGTTCTTTGACATATCCAAGCCAGTACATCGTAGCCGGGAAGTCATTTGCTTTATTATCATTAGCCACCTCCTGGTAGAACTCTTCTGCTCTTGTAAAAGCTGAATAGAGTCTTGCTGCTTCCGCGAGCTTATAGGTGATCTCAATATTATTTTCCTCGATCTCGTGTGCTGTTCTCAAAAAATTGTAGGCTGTGAAATAATCTTTTTTAGCCAAAGCATCTTCTGCACCCTTCAGGTATGCATTTAATGTCTGGCTGCTGGCAGCCTGGATGAGAAAGAATGAGAGAAGTGTAGTCAGAATAAGTGGACGCATGATTCGATACTATTACTTATAAACTCAATATCAGAATATAGAACAGACCCTGGTTTGTTCCAGCGGCCATAATTTCTTGAATGTGTAGTTGACGAAAAATTCGGGACCACCTTTCTTGTCAGTAGCAGCTTTAAATCCGGATGTATTCACATCATAACTAAAGCCTGCTTTCCAACCATCGTAACCCAAAGCGACCATTGGAATCAAAGCATCTTCCAACCTGGTTGCTAAGCCAAGGTGTAATTCAACTTCACGTGCTTTTTTATTGCTGATGTGGATGATGAGCCCACCACCGACAACAGTTTCTTCATAAGGTCCCTGCTGCTGAATGAGGCCGTTACCGAAAATATCCAGCCGACTTCCGAGCTTCAGGACACCCATTGCAGAAAATGTAAGTCTGTATGGCAATTTTATATTATCAGCATCATAAAAACTGAATCCGGGTTTGTTGAGGTGAAAGGCCCCAACACCTAAGTCAATCTTGGTTCTGTCCCGTCCCTGAAGACGAACATTTGCACCTGCACCTAAATCAAGCCAAAAGAAACTCGTTTCAGTAAAATGCTCACCCGAAGGAAGTGTAGGATTATATGCACCGCCATCCCATTGATCTTCCCATTTCAAACCTACTTCATCAAATGATCGCTGACCACCGCCGACATACGCACCCAGACCAACAAAAAAGCTCTTTGTCAATGCCCTTGTATATGAACCCATGATATTCAGGTTCATCCAGGCAAGGTCTCCATCACCCGCCTGATCATAATTAAAGAGAGCTCCTGCAGAAAAGAAGCCTTTGGGACTTTGTTCAGAGCGGAACTTCATATCAAAGCTTCCAGAAAATGTCAGGTAGTCGACAGGAACGGAGAAATATTGCTGTTTGTGGATCAGTGACACCTGTTTGTCACCATTAAAGATGCCAGTCAGGGCCGGATTGACCTGGAGACGGTCAAAGTGGTATTGGGACAAATGGATGTCCTGTGCGGATATAATTTGGACGTACAAGAGGCAAATAAATGCTCCTGCGATAGATATGTTCATTCTCATGTCAAGATGCTCAGGTTTGATATAAACAAAAAATATATACCTAAATCATTGATTTTTTGTGCTTTATGGCAATGAAGTTAAATAAATTCATTAACTATGATCATTACAGCAAAAACTGTACTCATTAGTTCGCCTATACTTCCAAAAGAGGGTGTCGGAATTTCGGGGCAGATTGTATTCTCTGCTACTTCAAGCGGGGTGAAATGTATCGAAAGATAATCTTTTTTTGAGCTAATCCAATTTTTTAGAAGAATATTTATACCTCCGGATGACGCTAAGTCCTTGTTTACTGAAACTTTACTCATGGTTACTTCTTCTATTATAGAAAATTATTTAGCTGTAATCTTACCTGGCAGACCAACCACAATATCATGATCATACTCAACGAGGCTCAAATCAAAGCATGGGATGCTTATACCATCAGCAAAGGGCGTAGCTCCATGGATCTAATCGAACAAGCTGCCGCTTCCGTGGTAGAAAAACTGGATATCCTGTTGGGAGATGAAGATCAGGAAGTGCTGATCCTCTGTGGGAATGGCAATAATGGTGCTGATGGCCTTGCCATAGCACGTCAGCTGGTAGAACTTGAATATCTCGTGGATGTCTATGTCAACCTCGAAGGCGAGCACAGTGCAGAATGGAAAGCCAATTACGAACGGCTCCTGGTGATGGATCCTGAATACCTGGATATACATGATTCCTGGGCACCGGATGAGATCGAAGTGAGCTCTTCAGGAACCATTATCGATGCCATGTTTGGTACTGGTTTGAAGCGGCCACTAAGCGGTCTTTGGAAAGAGATTGCATTGTGGATGAATGAACAGACTAATCTTACGATCTCAATTGACATGCCATCGGGCATGTATGTTGATAAATCGCCTGACGGTGAAGTTGTCTATGCAGATCTCGTACTGACTTTTCAGTGTCAGCGGCTTTCGTTTATGATGCCTGAGAGTGAACCCTATTTTGGTGAAGTGGTGGTGTGTGATATTGGCCTTTCGGATACTTTTCTTCTTGAAAATGATATCCGTTGTTTCGAACTTGACTATTATTATTTATTACCCTTTCTTGCCGAACGGAGCAGGTTCAGTCATAAAGGTGATTACGGACATGGGCTGCTGATAGCGGGTAGTCTTGGAAAAGCCGGAGCGTGTATATTATCAGCAAGTGCTGCGATGAGATCCGGAATAGGCTTACTGACAGCGCATGTACCGAAGACTTTGTATCCCATCATTCAGCCGGCAATACCTGAAGTCATGGTGATACTTGATCAACACGCTGAACATTTCACGGGTGTTGATATACCAGATCGGATTGCTGCGATCGGAGTTGGTCCGGGTTTAGGAACACATCCTGAGACGATAGAAGGAATAGCTAAACTTTTGAATAGCACTCATCCTGTTCCCATGGTATGGGATGCAGATGCATTGAATATCCTGGCTAAGCGGCCCGATCTATTTGACAAGCTTCCTGAGGGTACGATCATCTCACCCCATCCAGGCGAATTTGACAGATTATTTGGTGAGCAGGAAGATCATTTCGCGAGGTATAAAGTGGCGTGTGAAGAATCTGTAAAACGTAAAATCAATATCATTCTTAAAGGAGGTGTGACGATCGTATGCCAATCCAATGGTGTTTCTTTTTTCAATACCAGGGGAAATCCCGGAATGGCTACTGCAGGAAGCGGTGATGTTCTGACTGGTGTTTTATTGGGATTGCTTGCACAAGGATATTCTTCAGAATTCTCATCTTTATTGGGTGTATATATTCACTCAACTGCAGGTGATATTGCGGCAGAAGATGTAGGCTATGAAGCATTAATAGCCAGTGATATTATTGAATACCTGGGAGATGCATTCGAACAACTCAGAAATGAGGAACCGGAAATCGATGAAACCGAAGAGGATGGCTAGGATCGCTGTATTGACTGGAGCCGGAATTAGCGCCGAGAGCGGAATAAAAACATTTCGTGATGCAGGCGGATTATGGGAAGGCTATAAAATTGAAGACGTTGCTACTCCTGAAGCGTGGCGAAGACAGCCTTCCGTAGTGTTGGATTTTTATAATGAACGAAGAAAACAATTATTAAATGTCCTGCCGAATGTAGCGCATCTCTCTTTGAAACTATTGGAAAAACATCATGAAGTAATTATCATCACCCAAAATGTAGATGATCTGCATGAGCGTGCCGGCAGCAGTCATATCATCCATCTGCATGGTGAACTGTTGAAAGTCAGAAGCACTGCAGATGAACTTCTTGTATACGAGTGGAAAAAAGATCTGGTGTTAGGTGATGTATGTTCAAGAGGCAGCCAATTGAGACCACATATTGTCTGGTTCGGTGAAATGGTGCCTTTACTTGAAACGGCGGTAGAGGAAGTGTTGAAAGCTGATGTTGTCATCATCATAGGGAGCAGCATGCAGGTGTATCCTGCGGCAGGGCTTGTAGGATATGCACCACCGGATGCTGCGGTTTATTATATCGATCCGAGGCCTCAGATAAATTTTGAAATGCGGATGAGACCAGGATTGGAAATAATTGAAAAGAGTGCTGTGGAAGGAGTGCCGGAGTTGATTAAAAGACTTAATTCGTAGTTGAAAACTACGGACAAAGAAATATAAATGGTTCGTAGTTGAAAACTACGAATTACAAATTAGGATTGATTCGTAGTTGAAAACTACAAACAACTTTTTTTAATTACGGACGTATGCAATACGTCGTGGTTTAATGAGGACGTATGCAATACGTCGTGGTTTAATGAGGACGTATGCAATACGTCGTGGTTTAATGAGGACGTATGCAATACGTCGTGGTTTAATGAGGACGTATGCAATACGTCGTGGCTTAAAGAGGACGTATGCAATACGTCGTGATTTAATGAGGACGTATGCAATACGTCGTGATTTAATGAGGACGTATGCAATACGTCGTGATTTAATGAGGACGTATGCAATACGTCCCTACTTTATCGGTTCGATTTTTTTGAAAAGGGTCCACTGTGAAAGATCGATTTTTGATTTGAATTCTGTCCAATCTTTATTTAGGAATGTATTTATTTCGTCCGTGAGCTTTTCAATTTCGTGATGGCTTTGTCTGAGCATTTCTTTTGCATTTGCGCCAGGATCGCCTAGTGATGAATTCAGATAGCTTGATGTAGAAGAAAGATAAGTGCCCAGGTTTATTTCGTTTGTATATCCTTTGATGTCTTCAGGGTCCATAAATTTTGTTTCTATCGCTACTATTTTTTTGGTCAGTTCCTTCTGCAGGTCTTTTATTTTTGTTTTGGTGCTGTCGGGTGCATTGACCATCAACGATTCGATCATCTTCATATCTTTTCTTACATCCTGCAAGGTCTTGAATGCTCTTTGGGCCAGGTCAACATCTTTATAAAAAACTCTGATCATTGTATTACGTGCTTCCAGGTCTGAAGGTGTAATATGTAAACGCGGATCCAAACTGACATCTACAAATGTGGAATCTTTATTTCCATTGTAAAGAGCTACAATTTTATACCGCCCAGGCAAAACATAAGGACCTGAAGGATCGTCATCCTCAGGAGCGGGTTCACGACGGGAAGGGAAGCTTACTCCTTTTTGCCGCATATCCCATACTACATTATTCCAGTTTTCTTTAAGCTTCTGATTGATATATCGTATGGTATCACCTTTAGCATTGAACACATAAAATTTTCCAAGATCTTTGTCCTTCTGATCTGTTTTCTTTTTTGTTGTGTCAGCCGATGTCACTTTCAGAAGTGGTACTTCATCCTTTGATTTATTTTTCTTTTTATCCCTGACAGTGTCAGCTATTTTAGTTGTGTCCTTTTTTTCTGCAGGTTTCACATAGATCCTGAGGTTAGATCCGCCACTGCGATTTTCTCCTTTGTATTCAGCTTCACCAACAAATCTTACACCATCTACTGACCGGTACGAAGCTTCAATGGAAGGAAGAGAAGGAAATACAACAAATGGTTTGTTCAACACGGATCTGTTCTTTGCAATTTCCCGTAGAGGCAATAGATTATCCATTACCCAGATAGACCTTCCAAATGTGGCGATCACCAGGCTGTGATCTGTATTTTGAATTTGAAAATCCGCAGTAGAAACACGTGGAAATACTTTTGCAGGAAAGGGACTCCAGTTTGCTCCGGAGTTTATGCTTACATACAAACCATCATCAGCACCCAGAAACATCAATTCAGGTTGAACAGGATCCTGGATAATACATTGCACGAAAGAAGTGATTTCTTTTTCGCTGACCATTTGATTCCAGGTTGCTCCATAATCCATGGTGTGAAATACATAAGGCTTTGGATCATTCCGTCGATAATTATTGACCACTACAAAAGCTTCACCCTGATGATGAGAAGACAATTGTATTTGAGGAATCCATGCACCTGTTGGAAAACCAGGCATGCGGGATATCAGATTCGTCCAGGTTTTACCTCCGTCCCGTGTAAGCTGAACGTTACCATCATCTGTGCCTATCCAAATTGTATTCGGATCAGATATACTTGGAGCTATGCACAGAATCGTTGTATTATTTTCTGCACTTGTTGCGTCAATAGTGAGGCCTCCTGATTTATTCTGTTTTTGTTTTGTGGAATCATTCGTAGTGAGGTCAGGGGATAATATCTGCCAGGTGCGGCCACAATCGTCGCTTCGATGAAGGAACTGACTGCCAAAATAAATTCCACAGGATGATCCCGGAACAGCTGCAAGAGCAGCATTCCAATTGAAGCGGAGCGTGGTGCCATCCGGATGCACAGGTTTGATAAATTCATTAAATCCTGTTTCACGATCGTAATAAGAAAGGTTTCCTCCCTGGCTCATCGCCCATCCAAATCTCGTATCGGACAAACGGGGCATCACATCGAAGCCATCCCCAAAATATAATTCACGCCAATCATTATTCCGGATGCCGCCAGATTTTAATACATAAGCAGGACCAACCCATGAACCATTGTCCTGCATTCCACCATATATGTTAAAAGGAAAATCATTATCCACATTGACATGATAAAACTGGCCAACGGGAATATTAGCACAGAAGTACCAGTTATTTCCACCGTCTCTTGAAATATTTAGTCCTCCGTCATTTCCATCGATAAGATAATCGGGATCGTCCGGATGAATCCAGAAAGCATGATGGTCCGGATGAATGGCTTTTCCATAATCAAGAACACTTTCAAATGTGCGACCGCCATCTTCGCTTTTTGAAACTGAAGAAAAAAGATTCCAGATCCTGTTTTCATTTTTGGGATCCACATACAATTCACTGTAGTAAAATGGTCGGTTGCCAATATTTTTAGTAGAGACCAGAGACCAATGTTCACCACCATCGGTGCTTTTGTACAAACCATTTTCTTTTGCTTCAACAAGCGCATACACAATTGAAGGAGATGAAGGTGCTATAGCCAAACCAATTCTTCCGAGATTACCCTTTGGCATACCTTCTTCTGATGTAATTCTTTTCCATTTTTCTCCACCGTCATACGAGATGTATAATCCTGATCCTTCACCTCCGCTGTTAAAATCCCATGGGGTTCGACCATACTCCCATAGTGCGGCTATTATTTTTCTTGGATTTTCCGGATCCATGACCATATCCGCAACACCTGACCTGTCATTAGTAAATAAAATCTTTGACCATGTCTTACCTGAATCTACTGATTTGAACACTCCCCTCTCAGGATTTGCACCCCAGGCAGAACCCAGTGCTCCTGCATAGATCGTCGAAGGTTGAAAACGATCAATCAAAATCCGGTGAATAACTTTTGTTTCCGTCAGTCCCATCTGCATCCAGGTCTTACCGCCATCTAGTGTTCTGAATATTCCCTTTCCACTGTTTTGTGAATTCCGCGGATTTCCTTCACCTGTTCCTACCCATATCTCGCTCGGGTTTTGTTGATTGATTTTTATTGATCCAATGGATAGTGATGGCTGATCATCAAAAATAGGTTTCCAGGTGGTACCTCCATCTGATGATTCCCATACACCACCTGATGCTGATCCAATATAAATATGGTCAGGCTCTGAAAGCACAACATCAATGGCGGTGATACGGCCGCTCATACCGGCAGGCCCTACATTCCGGATGAGAAATCCTTCGAGTATTTTTTCATCTAAAGGTTGTCCTAATAGTGATATAACATTTACAAAGGCAAATATCAGTAGTAAGGATTTTTGCATAGGGTTTAGGTTACGGTTTAATAGATTTTGCTGTGCGTAGTTACAAACTACGTAAAACGAATGTACTTGTCCGTAGTTTTAAAACTACGGACAACCATTTATTTCGTGCGTAGTTGCAAACTACGCACAACCAAGAATTTGAATCATTCTTTTTGAATGGGCCATTCGTTATTCTCCCTGTTCATATCTGCCATTCTCCTGCTCTTATCAATGGTCATGGATTGGATTTGATCCATACGATAAGGGACATTCAGAAGGTAATATGGATTTACCCAATCCCAGTCAGCCAGGACAAGGAGTTGTTCATTAGTATTTGTGCGCTCATTTTTTATACCGCGCATGATGTCAAGTGGAATAGTATAAGTGACAGAAGAACCATCATTTAATTGCAGCGTAAGATCAATGGGCATAGGCATAGATCCAACCCGGCCAAGAAGAATACCTGTCTGATCATCTTCAGCATAAACAGAATCAATGGCATAATCAATCGTCTTAGTCGTGTAGACCATATATTCTTTATACCAATCCAGTTCAAGACCTGAAGCTTTTTCCATTGTCCTTATGAAGTCAACAGCGTCCGGGTGTTTAAATTTCCATGTATTAAAAAAATCCAATAAGCCATGGTCAAAGGCGGGTTTTCCGATAACATATTCCAGCTGATTGAGAAAAACCTTGCCTTTGGTGTATGCTGAAATGTTGTAAGCCCCATTGTATTCGAAATGGTCTGCATGTGTTGAAAGTGGCTCCTCTACTCCTCGCTTTACAAGGTTTTTGTATCCATTATTCGCTTCATCGAAATGAAATGGATCCGGATCACCGGGAATAAGTCCTTTTGATTTTAAATATTCTGTGACACGACTCTCTGCGTATGAAGTGAATCCTTCATCCATCCAGTAGTACAGGCTTTCATTAAAACCCAATACCATCTGATACCAGCTGTGCAACATTTCATGCACAGATACGCCTACAAGACTCACAAGCGACCGATTACCAGTGATCAGCGTAACCATTGGATATTCCATACCCCCATCACCACCCTGGACATACGAATAAGAAGGATATGGATATTGCCCGAAATTGGCATTGATATATTTGACGGCTTCTTCCATTATCCCAGGTAAGGCTTTCCAATTTTCTACATAATCAGGATGTGGCTTATAAAAAGTATTGAGCACCAATCCATCCTTACAAACATGAACATCATGCGTATACCCGGGATCGGCTGCCCAGACGAAATCATGTACATTCTTTGCTTTAAAATGCCATGTAAGCAGAGGGTCTTTATGGGAAGGTTCAGGAGCATAATTGAAACCGACATCTTTTGGATTTTGTAAAACACCTGATGCTGCTACCACATAACGACTGTCGAGGGTCAGGCTCACATCGAAGTCTCCCCATACTCCATAGAATTCACGGCCTATGTAGGGAGTTGCATGCCATCCATCATCGTCATACTCACACATTTTTGGATACCATTGGGACATGGAATACCTGATGCTTTCCTTATTGTCTCTTCCGGTCCTTCTTATCTGGATCGGAACCTGGGCATCATAGCTCATATCGAACCTGGTAGTTTGTCCGGGTTTTATGGGTTTTGCAAGGTTCACCTCCAGGATTGTACCTACAATTTCATAGCTAAGATTTACTCCATCCTGGGTGAGCATCGAAATATGTTGATAACCCATTTCGTCAGGATTAAGATGACTGATACGATCTCCGATGCGGGGATCCGGATCGGGAATCGTCCGTGACCTGATATCCATCACACTGCCCGGTTGGAATGTATTCAAATAAAGATGGAAATAGACTTTATAGAGGTTGTCAGGTGAATTATTCCTGTATTTGATGGATTGCCTGCCTGAGAATTTATTTGTCTGAACATCCAGCTTCACATCCATTTTGTACCGGATCGACTGCTGCCAGTAACAAATACCGGATTTCCCTTCCAAACCGGTAATAAAAGCCAATAAAAAGCCGCAAATCATACAAACCAACGGAAAACTCCTGAAATACATAGGTAAAGTGTTATATTCGGAAAAGTAATAAAGTTTTATCCTCTCAGAAGATCTGGTATTCCTGTGTTTCACGTATTTATACAAAGCCGGTTAAAAATTCGATCATTTGATTGTCAACCAGGAGATGGATAGTTTGTTATAATCTTTTTACATTTGAAACTCTATGAAGCAAACCAGGGCGATCATATTCTCATTGTTGGTTATTGGCATTGGTAGCAGGCTTATTCCCCATTACCCTAATTTCACAGCGGTTGGGGCTATTTCATTATTTGCTGCTGCATTTGCTGGCAGACGATCTATAGCTATTATTATCCCTTTCCTTGTGATGCTGTGTAGCGATATGATCCTCAACAATCTGATCTATGCCCGGATGTACCCGGATGATTATAAGAATTTCGTATTTCTTTATCGTGGGGCACTTTGGTGTTATGCCGCATTTGGATTGGTGGTGATATATGGCAGCACGATTTTCAGGGATGGTGTTAATCTTCCAAAAGTATTTTTTGGAGCACTGGGTGCTTCAGTGATATTTTTCCTTCTATCCAATTTTGGGGTGTGGGCATCATCGGGTATGTATCCTGTAAATTTCTCAGGGCTCATGACCTGCTATCTGGCTGGTTTCCCATTCCTTCTCAATCAGATCTTTGGAGATCTGTTTTACAGCCTTGTTCTTTTTGGAGCTGCGTTGTATGTGTTCCAGCTGAAACCTAAGAAGCATCTCGCTTAAAAAATGGCAATGGTTCGTAGTTAAAAACTACGATCAACTATTTCAGTTCGTAGTTACAAACTACGAACAACCATTTCAACTTTTTATTCATTTTTTTCTTGGCATCCATTTTATTTCTTCTACACCTTCATTGTGGCCAAGCCATCTGGCGAGGACAAAGAAATAATCTGAGAGGCGATTCAAATAAAGAATAATTCTGGGTTCTACTTCAGATTCGTAGGCAAGTGCTACACATCGTCTTTCTGCTCTGCGACATACTGTGCGTGCCAGATGTGCTGCACTTACTGAAGGACTTCCTCCAGGTAATATGAAATGCTTAAGTGCAGGCAGCATCCCTTGCATGGTATCGATCGCGACTTCAATGGATATTATGTCTTCATCTGTCAGGTCAGGAGTGATCATTTCTTTTTCAGGATCACTTGCCAGGTTAGATCCAACGGTGAATAACCTGGATTGGATCGTTTGCAGAAGTTCTCTAGTATTATGTTCAGAAATAAAGGTCATCAACCAACCGATGACAGAATTTAATTCATCTACAGTGCCATAAGCTTCTATCCGGATATGGTGTTTTGGCAAACGGGCACCACCGAAAAGCCCTGTAGATCCATCATCTCCGGTCCGGGTATAAATTTTAGTAGCCATGAGGTATAGAACTGATTATTACTGGGAAGCACTGGTCAGTGCTGCAGTTACATAGTCTTTGTTGGGTGAATCTGATTCAATATATCCGTCACGAAGCTTCACGATCCGGTGAGCGAATGCAGCAATATCAGGTTCATGCGTTACAAGGATGATGGTATTGCCAAGTTCCTGGATCTTGCCAAATATATCAAGGATCTCAAGTGAGGTTTTTGTGTCAAGATTTCCTGTGGGTTCGTCTGCAAGGATTATGGATGGATTATTGACCAATGCTCTTGCTATGGCAACTCTTTGGCGCTGGCCTCCGGACAATTCATTTGGACGATGCGTCATCCTGTCTGCAAGACCCACCTGTTCCAGTACATGTTCAGCGATTTCAATTCTTTTAGAACGCCTCAAACCTGCATAAACCAGGGGTAAAGCCACATTCTCAAGGGCAGACAGCCTGGGAAGCAAATTAAATGTCTGAAATACAAATCCAATTTCCTTGTTACGGACAGCAGCCAGTTCACTATCGGTCATATCACTGACCAGCTGATGATTGAGATAATATGTGCCCGAGGTGGGAGTGTCCAGACAGCCGAGGATATTCATCAATGTGCTCTTTCCTGACCCGGAAGGGCCCATTAGCGCTACATATTCATTTTTCTTAATTTCCAGAGAAACGGAGCGTAGGGCATGGACTTTCTCAGTGCCCATGATGTACGTCCGGGATAATTCAGCTACTGAAATGATGGGTGAACCCTGTTCCATAAGGTCAAAAGTATTGTTTTACTACATGACAACGTAATTATTTGGATCATAGCGCATATTCAATCGCCGAAGGTTTTTAATTTACCACCCGTTAAGACCAACTTTAAGCCCGTTCTCCTGTATGCAACCAAATAAAACTGTGATCAAACATGTGGCTATAGCCGGCAATATCGGGGCCGGAAAGACAACACTTACTACACGGCTAGCCAGGCATTTTGGATGGGAGGTGAATTACGAGGACACTACTAACAATCCTTACCTGAGTGATTTTTATGATGATATGCACAGGTGGTCTTTCAACCTGCAGATTTATTTTCTCAACAGCCGGTACCAGCAGATCCTACAGATCCGCAATGGGGATAAAACTGTGATCCAGGACAGGACGATTTTTGAGGATGCATACATTTTTGCACCCAACCTTCACGAAATGGGTCTCATGTCCAGGCGGGATTTTGAAAATTATTTTACCTTATTCAAAAACATGAGTACGCAGGTTTCTCCACCTGACCTGTTGATCTACCTGCAGGCAGGAATACCTACGCTTGTCAAGCATATCCATAACCGGGGAAGATCTTATGAAGGAAGCATGAGCCTTGATTATCTCAAACGGCTCAATCAGAAATATGATGAATGGATCGAAGGTTACCGCGAGGGGCCTTTGCTCATTATCAATGCTGATGAAATGGACTTCGAAAAAAATGCTGAAGATCTTGGAAAAGTAATTTCCTTAGTCAGTAGCCAGATACATGGATTATTCTAAGAAAAGCTATTAACTCTTCATCTTTCCCATATCCTGATGGCTGGCCACTTTGGTAATTTCGTTTGTTTCAGATTTGGTGGCGGTACCATCATTGATATTGAAGTTAATGGCAATGCAACCTGCAAAGAAGATACCGTGCAGAAGTAACGATACCACGAAACCCATCACGCTGCTTGTTTTTTCACGATTCATATTCATGTCAGATTAATTTAGGAATTGAAAGTAAAATGTCATCATTCACCTATGGTGTTTAAAACAAGACTGGTGAATGAACGAACCTGTTACTTACCATATTGTTAAATAGCCGGAAAACGGATTCAGTCTTGTTATTGACTTCAATTTCATATTATAGATTTAATTAATACCAGAAATCATGCCAAATCTTGAAAGCTACCAGGACCTTATTCAAATCTGCAGGGAATATGGGGCAACCCTTGTAGCTGTTTCTAAAACCAGGACTGAATCCGAGATCATGTCAGTTTATAACCTGGGTCAGCGGATGTTCGGAGAAAACAGGGCGCATGAATTGATCATCAAAGCTGAACTCTTACCGCGGGATATTGAATGGCATCTGATCGGTCATCTTCAGACGAATAAAGTCAAATCAATACTTCCTTATGTGAGCTGTATTCAATCATTGGATAGCTTGAAATTATGGCAAAAGCTGGATGAAGAAGCAAAGGAAGCAAACATGCAAATTGATTGTTTGCTGCAAATAAGAGTCGCGGTAGAAGAAACTAAATATGGCTGGGAGAAGAAAGAATTAGACAACATGCTTAGTTCCGGTTTGCACCTTGCTTTTTCCAATATCAACATTTGCGGAGTGATGGGAATGGCCAGCTTAACGAACAATACAGAACAGGTGCGCCAGGAAATGAAGCTGCTAAAGGATCACTATGATTCTTTAAAAGAAACGTATTTCAAAACTGCTGATCAATTCAACATACTCAGCATGGGCATGTCAGGTGATTACGAAATTGCTTTGAAGGAAGGAAGCACGATGATAAGGGTGGGGAGTATGATATTTTTGTAGACATGGGTTTCACCATGGTCATGGGTTTCACCCATGGATATTAATGTCTGATCCTTTCAGGATCAAAGGTTATTTGCCTTCGGCAAATAAATTGGTTCAGCAAATAGAAAATAAGTTACAACAAATAGAAATATGTTTCGGCAAATAGAAATTTACTTACGTAAGTTGAAACTCTCTATTGCTGATTGCCTATTGCTTATTGTTTTTTTGCCTATTGCTTATCCGGATTACCTGAGGAAAGCTTCTCTTCGCTATACCTGTTCAGGACATCGCGGATGTTGTTGTACATGGGCATTTTGAGCTTTGGAAGTTCCTTCGGATCGAACCATGCTGCATCCTGGATGCCTTCTTCCTTTTGAAGAATGAGCTGATCAGGGGATTGGGTTTGCATCAGGTACCAACGAGTTCTTTTTAAAGTTCTGGCCTTGCTCATCATGTAGCAATGGTATCCGTTGCCGAGTTTTTCAATGATCTTCAGATCGGGAATGCCGGTTTCTTCACGAACCTCACGCAAAGCGGTTTGAGCAAGTGTTTCTCCGGGATCCTGTTTCCCTTTTGGTAAATCCCAAACCCCTCTTCTGAAAATCAAAAGCACTTTCCCGAAAGGATTGATGACAAGACCGCCACCGGCTTTGATATAAAAATAAAGTGATTTAAAATCCTTCCACAATTGTTCTGCATTCTCGGCCTGGATAATGATGCCTTCGTGATGCTTATTCTTCTCAAGCAATTCAATATAATTGAGAAGAATTTTCGGTTTCCCCCTGTAAATCGCATGGATGAGTGAACGTTCGAATGCTGATTCATCCGCGAGATCTGAGGTTTGTGTAAGGATCAGAGGACTCTCGTTAATGTATATTTTATACCTTTGCGTCACTGGTTCTCTAATTACAAATGTTTAACAATCAAATACTTGCATCCAAACTTCTCGAAACGGGTGCAGTCCGTATACAACCGGACCGACCTTTTACCTGGGCTTCCGGATTAAGGTCACCGATCTATTGCGACAACCGCATTTTGCTTTCCCATCCTGAAATCAGGACAGGTCTTATCGATTTAATGGTGAAGGTGGTAAAAGATTTTGAATTCTTTGATACAGTCGCCGGAGTTGCTACTGCCGGGATCGCTCACGGAGCATTGTTAGCTGACCGTCTTAAGATGCCTTTTGCTTATGTAAGATCCAAACCTAAAGATCACGGACGACAAAACCTGATCGAAGGAGAGATCAAAACAAATGCCCATGTGCTGGTGGTTGAAGACCTGATATCAACAGGTATGAGCAGCCTACAGGCTGTTGAGGCCATCCGGCAAGTGCCATCACAAGTAGCCGGTGTCATCGCTATATTTCAATATGGTCTGCCTGTGGCAAAGGATGCATTTGATCATGCCGAATGTCCATATAAGACACTAACCGATTTTCAAACGATCATAGAGGTTGCTGCTAAACAAAAAATGATTGAAGCTCATCACATTAAACTGTTATCTGACTGGTCATCCAATCCCCAGGCATGGTCAGATCACTATCTTGTCAACAATTAATATACCCTCATCGTGATTGATAAAAAAGCCAGGAAATTTCTCAAAGATTATCTCAGCAATGCCAGCCCTACCGGTAATGAAACCAAAGGGCAGGAGTTATGGATAGATTATATTTCTCCGTATGTGGATGAATGGCATACGGATGTCTATGGAACGGCGTATGGCATCATCAATCCCGGTAAAAAATATCGCGTAGCTATTGAAAGCCATGCTGATGAAATATCGTGGTATGTCAATTATATTTCCGAGAAGGGATTTATCCACGTGGTCCGTAATGGCGGTTCTGATCAAACGATAGCAGCCAGCAGAAGAGTAAGTATTCATACACCTGCCGGAATTGTGAGAGGTGTTTTTGGATGGCCTGCTATTCATGTACGAAGGGGTAAAGATCTGAACCTCTCCCCCACCCTGGAAAACATCTTTATTGATGTATGTGCAAAAGATAAAAAGGATGTGGAGGCGATGGGTATTCACATAGGTTGTATTGTCACCTATGATGACCCCTATGAAGAGATCACGAAAAAACATTTTATTGGCAGAGCGCTTGACAACAGGCTTGGTGGCTTTTGCATGGCAGAAGTAGCAAGGAAAATTCATGAAGAAAAAATTAAATTTCCTTACTCACTCTATGTGATCAACTCTGTTCAGGAGGAAGTCGGATTGCGTGGTGCACAGATGATAGCTGAAACGATAAGGCCTAATGTAGTGATCGTGACAGATGTGACTCACGATACACATACACCCCTGATCGATCCCAAGCAGGAAGGAGATGTGCGTTTGGGTAGCGGACCTGCGATAACCTATGCACCTTCAGTACACCGTAAATTGCTTCAGCTCATTGAGGATGCAGCAAAAGAAAATGAAATACCATTTCAACGCGTAGCTGCTTCGAGAAGTACAGGGACTGATACTGATGCATTTGCGTATGCTAATGGTGGCATTCCTTCAGCATTAGTGTCCATTCCATTGAGATATATGCACACTACAGTGGAGATGGCGCATTTCGATGATGTGGATGGATTGATATCACTCGTCGTAGCCAGTCTCAAAAAAATCAAATCGGGTCACAATTTTAAATACCTTGATCGATAAGATTCTTCGGGACATTATTAACCTCCTGCTCTACGGAGGTGCTTTTATAGGCTTGTGTGCTGCTTGTATTACTGCACTTACCTTCGAATTGACAGGTGATCTGGGACAGCTTCAATTGTCTTATGTTTTGTTAATGGGTGTTTCAACGGCTGCACTTTATAGTGGACATCGTGTGATTGGTCTTCACAAAGTTTCTCATGTCACTTCAAATGAAAGATACCGGGTGATCAGAAGATATAAGGCACATATCTGGTTGTATTGTGCAGTATGGGTCTTATGTAGCGTCTGGCTTTTTATTCCGTTGGCGAGTGTTGAATTTATCTTGTGGTTGTTGCCCGGAGGATCCATTGCTATTTTGTATGTGTTGCCGATGTTATCGAAAGGTCGCAGGTTGAGAGATATGGGTTGGGTTAAGATCTTACTGATCGGCTGGTCATGGGCCTGGCTTACGGCATTTTTGCCTGCACTGTACATTCAGCATGAACCTGTGTTCATATCTGTTTTGATGGGCATCGGAAGAATGTTGTTCATCATTGCCATCACTATTCCGTTTGAAATCCGGGATATTACTATTGATGGCTCTGTAGGTTTGACTACCGTGCCGGTTTATTTTGGAATGGAAAAAACAATCCGGTGGGGGATTTATTTATGTCTCTTTTTAATTGTATTGGTTACGATTAATTCATTCCACTATCGTGATGCTGCATATGGGATATCCATGAGCTTGATTTCCGTATTCACGATCTGGATATTAAAGAAAAGCCAAAAGGTAACAGATGATTATTTTTTTAGTGGACTTACGGATGGAACGATGATACTGGTGTTGGTGATGTATTGTTTGATTGGAAATTTTGTATAGATGTCAAGTCGAAAAAATTATAGTACAGGTGCGAAATGGGAACCGATAGTAGGATACTCAAGAGCTGTTCGTATGGGAAATGTCATAGAGGTTTCTGGCACATGTGCCGTAGACGAAAATGGAAATCCTTATGCTCCCGGTGACGCATACAGACAGACCATGAAAGCACTTGAGATCATAAGCAATGCAATTTCTTCCCTTGGCGGAAGTATGGATGATGTCGTCAGGACAAGGATATTTGTAACCAATATGAATGATTGGCCAGAAATAGGAAAGGCGCACGGTGAAATATTTCACACGATAAGGCCAGTCACTACGATGCTTGAAATTTCAAAGCTTATATCACCGGAGTATGTTGTAGAAATAGAAGCTACTGCAATCCTGAATGAATAACTGATATGCCATCTTATAAAGTCAAGGAGATTTATTACACACTTCAGGGAGAGGGAGCCAGAACTGGCAGGCCTGCAGTATTCCTTCGATTTACAGGCTGTAATCTATGGAGTGGCCGTGAGGAAGACCGATCTGAAGCTGTGTGCCAGTTTTGCGATACTGATTTTATAGGAATGGATGGAATCCTCGGTGGAAAATATTCAGCTGTGGACCTTGCAGCTACAGTCAATGAATTGTGGCCCCATGACCAGGGACAGAAATATGTGGTGTGCACAGGAGGAGAACCTTTGTTACAACTGGATGAAGAAATCATTAGCGCACTTCATCAGCACGGTTTTGAAATTGCTATTGAGACAAACGGAACCATTACTGTTCCGAGGGGAATAGACTGGATCTGTGTAAGTCCAAAAGCAAATACAGAAGTGGTTGTAAAAAAAGGCAATGAATTAAAACTGGTCGTACGACAACAGAATATTGACCCTAAAATGTTTGAGTCATGGGACTTTAAAAATTTCTATTTGCAACCCATGGATGGTCCTTACGTAAAAGAGTTTACAGAATGGGCGACCCATTATTGTCTTCAAAATCCAAAATGGAGATTGAGCATACAGACGCATAAATTGTTGGGGATAAGGTGAACACTTGTTCAACCCCTATATTCCCTAAAGGGGACTTTTGTTTCTAATCCCCACTAGCGCATTCATAAATTATGTGAACTCAACAAGTCCCCTTTAGGGAATTTAGGGGCAAAAGGTATTATCGGATAAGTGTAATATCGCTCACATAATACTTATCACGACCGTCCTGATCTTTGTATTTCATCTTGACGATGTAAACTCCTGACTGGACACGTTGGTTTTTGAAAGTGCCATCCCAAATGAAAGGAGGAGAACTGGTTTGAACAAAAAGCAAATTACCCCACCGGTCAAAGATTTGCAGAGATTGGATATCAACAGGATTCGAAGAAGTTTCAACGATCAGCAAATCATTGATACCATCATTGTTAGGTGAGAAAACTGTAGGGATATAAAAATGCTGTTCAGTAATAACTGTGATCAACAAATCATCATGGAAGATGCAACCAGAGCTGTCAGTGACCATCAGCGATAAGGATGTGGTTGTGGCAGGTGCAATCCATTTCGGTTGAATATCCAGACTAAATGGATTATTGCTCCATATAAAATTCTGAAGTGCAATATTTGTCAACTCCGGATTGATTAAAACACTATCACCCAAAGTTATAATCACATCCGGGCCCAGGCTGAGAAATTTGTCTGAAGGTTCAGGAATGGTGACGATAAATGTTGATTCGCATCCATTCAAATCTGTAATCCTCACTGTATGCGTACCTGAAGAAACCGATTGAATCGTATCCGGAAAAACGTCCGTTAGAAATGGCTGTCCGTTATCCACCTGTACCGAATAAGGCTCAGCGCCTTGAGTGATATCCAAGATGATGATCATCCCATCATTTCCACCGGGACAAAACGGAGCCAGAAAAGCTGCATCAAGCATTACATCATCATATAGCTTAACATCAAACGTATCCCGTCTTTCGCAGAGAGAATCTTTAACTGACCAGATAAAAGTGCCGTCTTCAAATATTTTAAAAGAAGGCTTTTGTACTGAACCGAATGAGCCTGACCATGTAGCGAATGGAAAACCCGTGGCACCCGTGACAAACGGTATGAGTGTAAATGTATCTCCCCTGCACAGGAAAATAGTATCTGACAGATCTTCTATCATCAATGTACAATTGCAATCCGGAGCAGAAAGCGGTACGTTAGTCATGCAGTCGCCGGATGCAGAGAATAATTCCAGCAAAATATTTTGTCCGGAGGGGATGGATTGAATTGTATAGATCCCCGGAGCAGATAAGGAAACTGATCCAAAATCCGATGTCAGGGAACTTGCATTTGTATTAATGACAATGGAATAATTTAACAAAGCAGCGTTGCAATCAAACGAAGTAGAAATAATGACAGGGCTCGATTCAAGCGTGAATGAAATATTTTTCGATGCAATGCATCCGGGAATAGAATCTGTCAAAAGATATTCTAAAAGATACTGACCGGGATCTGCATTATCTGTTATCACAAGATTACCTGATATAAGAGGCCATGTACCAAATGGTCCGCTGATCAATGTCCAGCTGCCAGGCGCAGCGTTGACAACTAATGCATTCAGATTAATCGAAGTAGGAATGCAAACCGTATTCGGAATATCTGCAATTTGCAAAAAGGGACATGCACAATCTTCTACCAGCACCTGGAATGTAAAGCTGGTATCAAGACATGGAAGAACAGCACTTTGTGTCTGATATTGAAAATGATAAACACCCGGACTTACACCATCAAAATCCACATTAGACGGATCCGACAAATCAACAAGAGCCCCATCTACATCAGTCCATAATCCGTTGATATCGCCACTAGTGATAAATGCCATCAAATTGACTACACTACCACTGTCGGGTTGATTACAAATGGTATCCTGCAATGCACTCACAGTCACAAATGGCGGAGTGATCAAATTAATAAACATTGTATCCAGGGCATCCTGACAAAATCCAAGCGTATCGGAAGTTTTTGCAATCAGGCGTATCAGCCCTGACGTCAAATCTGCAGCAGAAGGTGAATATGTAGGGTTCAGATCAAGCGTATTGTCAAATGTTCCTGAACCTGAAGTAAACCAAATTGCATTAGTAGCAGAGCCTCCGACAATCGCATTCAATGGAACATCAGCAATCCCACAAATCAATGTATCTGATGAAATCGAAATGGAAGGCGCATCCTGTATGAGCACTTCTATCTCGGCGCTATCAGGACATGAAACAATCGGTGCAGAATCGAACGTAAACCTAAGTGAATAAAGACCAGGATCAGCACCCAGTATGTGTAGATCAGGTCCTACAACCGTGGCAGGATTGCTTCCCGGAGGAGCACTTAAGATGGTCCAAAAACCCGGCGCACCTGCCATGATAAATGCATTCAGTGCAAGATCCTGCAAACTATTGCAAATTCCTCCAGGTAAGGGTTGTATTGTGATGAGCGGACAAAGACAATCCTCAACAGCAGTCACAATGAAATATGAAACATTCATGCAAGGAGGAACAGCAGAATTCGTCTGGTATGTAAATGAGTAGAATCCGACCGGGACTCCATCAAAATCAACAGACGACGGATTCGAAAAATTAACCGGTGCTCCACTCGAATTTGTCCAAATGCCATTCATATCACCACCTGTAATCAATGCGGGAAAATTGATGATGGATCCTTTATCAGTTTCATTGCAAACATGAAATGTATCATTTGGAAATGTAGCAAATGGGTTTTGATTAAAATGAATTTCCATTGTATCCGACTGATCACTGCATACAGGATCTATCACATTATAAACAATAGTTATGGTGCTTGAAATGGAATCCAGTGAACCAGGAGTATAAATCGTTGCCTGTGAAGAAGCATTAGAAAATGTTCCATCCCCTAATGACTCCCATAAAATGGTAACAGGTGGAGTTGGACCTGGCATTCCAATAAGAGCAATAGCACCCGGACCACAATTTGTGATATTAGGTCCTGCATCAGGAATGATCACGCCGACAACCTGTACCATTTCGTTTGATTCAAAAGGACAACCTGGTTGCGGATTATCTAAAGTATAGGTGACCGTATAGATTCCGGGATCAGATGCATTTGTGGTAAAAATATTACCTGTAAGCGTTGCCGGATCAGAACCTGCCGGAGTATTCGAGATAGACCACTCGCCCGGTTCACCTTCAAAAAATAAAGTATTCAGATCGAGCATGTCACTGACAGCACATAATGGAACCTGTGGAGGTAATGTTTCAAGCTGCGGACAATTACACAAGATGATCATCACCGGTATGTTGTAAGTTGTAATTCCACATTCAGGGAAGGGACTTCCTACAGTGACAGATATAATAGCAGATCCCATGATAACATCTCCTGGTCCCGGAGTATAGTTAACCTGTGTCTGAGTGATGATATCTAATTGTCCGTCCCCTATCACTGACCAATTGACATTTGTAAAAGCACCGGCAATGTTGATTTGAATATTTGCAACTTCTCCATCACATACTTCTACATTCTGTGGAAGCGTAACCTGGGCCGCATGTACGAAGACAATATTCAGAGGATCATTGGTACCTATGCAGGCATCAGGATCAGTGACATCAAAGAAAATAGTAACGAAACCTAAATTAAAATCATTTGGTCCGGGAGTATAGAAGGTCGTTGGATCATTAGGATCTGCAAACGTACCATCTCCATTTGATAACCACTCTCCTGAAACGGTACCTCCTGTCATCATCACAATAAGCGTGACCACATCATTGTCGCATACGGTTTGCGCAGGACCGAGATCAATATTGATCGCGGGTGTAATGGTTACTGTCATGTCCGATGTCGCCGGCGTGCATGAACCATTTGCATCCATGGATGATAAAGTCAATACAACACTCCCGTCTGAAATATCCTGAGGGCCGGGAGTATACGTAGTGGTTACATCAGAAGGATCCAGGAAAATACCGTCGCCATTCGTAGACCATATTCCATCGGATGCTGATCCGCCAATACTTCCATTCAACATGGCATCATCTCCTGTACAAACTTCTACATCAGGTCCGGCATCAGCAGTTGGTGCAGCTATGAAATTGAGTGTGATTGAATTTGGGTCTGCCTGCACTGGACAACCGGATGCGCTCACCAGGGATATGACCTGGACCGTTGCTGTAACTCCTACCGCTATTACAGGAACAGTGAGAATGCCAGTACCCGGATTGAAAGAAGGTAAAAATCCACTCATGCAAACAAAAATTTTCTGTCCGTCTGAGATCTGTAAGTCATTAATCGGTAATTGAGGAAATCCGGTGACAGAAACAACCAGGTCAGCTACAAATGGAACATCATTTCCTAGGATATCAAACGTGATTTCCGTTGGATTGTCCGGACAATTACCTACACATACATCACCACCACCAGAGACATTCAATTCCGGACAACTGATATCGACGAGAAAATATTGAGTGAAAATATCAGGACACGCTCCCGATGGAGGAGGTTCAAGAATACCTGTAATAAACCAATTACCCCCTGCCATAGTCTCACAAAAATCATTGGGTACTGTCCAGACAAAATCATCCGCAATGATTTCATCAGGAACATACGCAGGAATGGTTACAGGCGGAACGACATTTGCAAATACACCTACACCCATATTGGACCAACCCCATCCACTGACAGCTGCTGCAGGAGGATTGTAGTTGAGATTGATGTCAGCAGGACATGTGCCTGCGATATCTATCATCACCGGACATGAGCCGCATGGAGAATCATTATCAAAATACCCACCGGCACAACCCGTAGTTCCACTATAAGCAATGATGTATACCGGCAGTCCGGTAGCGCACAGATTACTTATATCAACATTAATATTGTTGGTCGTATGTGCCTGGATGATTAGGATTGCATTAGTCGGAACTGGTCCGGGAGGAAGTGCGGTACCACAACTGAAGGTTGCAGCATTTCCTATGATAAAATCATCCCAGATAAAGGCACCGTTACTCAGGTTAGAAACCAGGATATCGGTGGTATTAAATCCGGAACCTGTCCATAGCACCATAAACTCATCGCATTCATCACCTGGCCCTCCTGCCTGAATATTATCAGGATTCACCATGATGTAGAGGACTTCGGGATCATTATTGCAGGTTATCTCTATTGGCACTTCACCGATATGAGTTCCCTGACCGGTATAAGGATTATAGGCATTATTAGCCCCAATGTACCACTCAATAAAGCTTCCGGGAAGGACACCTGAGGCTGTGGCCGAAAGCGTGACAGATTCACCTTCGCATAAAGTGCCCGATGCACCGGCAATAGAGGATGTGGGAAATTGGGGGCATTGGCTGGTGGCATTTGGCATGCTCAACCACAATGCGCAGGCAAAAAGAACTGAAAAAGAAATGTTGTACTGCCTCATTTTCTGACCCCGAAGGTAAGCATCTACTTCGGGTGTCAGGCGAGGTTAACATTTTATTGCTTTAACTCAAATGCTAACGGGCCTATTTTTCTTCCACCTTTCTGATCAGGAACCGGATCTCCAATAGAATAGAATTTAATCGTCCTTCTGCCCGGCACAATGGTGATGGCAAATGCAGTATGCTTGTTGTGATCATCCAGGAAATCAATGGTATTAGAAAATGGTTCGGTTTCTTCTAGACAATCACCGGCATAACAAATGTCATAAGAAAGGTATGGACTCATTCCATCTACCTGGCCATTCCTGAGGAATATGACTTTATGGTCTTTCCCCACTCCTTCCTTGATCAGGTTCCACGTACCGACGATCACACATTCATTCAGGTAATTGCTGAATCCCCATAGCTTGCTATCATCTATTCTCCTGAAGACTGAAGTTCTGTTCAATTGTGTCCAAGCAGAATCATAAAGCTGTACCATCGTATCCCCCTGGACCCTGAACTTCATGTCGCCGAATTGTGTAGCACCTTTGATCGTATAGGTACAACTATCGGTAGGTCCGGTGTAAGGCATTCTAAATCTTTCAAATCCATTAAAGAGATCAACGGTATCCTTGCTTTTGAAATTTATCTCAAGTGCATAGCTGGGCACTTCACCCGGTAAAATATCCGGACAATGTTCGAGCACAGTGTAATTCAGATATTTCCCTCCAATGACACAAGATGATTTTTGAGCCGGAGCTGTTGCGCTCTTGCATGATGCTAAAAGCAGGATGAGACAAAGTCCAAAGAAGAAAGAAATTGATTTCATTTTGATCGTATGTTATGAATTTGTGATTAATGACTTTTTTTTATTGCTGCCAATTCTTCAGGAGAATAAATCTTTCCTATTTTTTTAATTAAGGATACGATTGTGGTGGCAAGAATGGCTCCCATGAAGGCCATGAATACATCTTTCTGCGCATCCCATATATCTCCCTGCAGACCCAGGTATGAGTCTCCCTGTTCAGGGAAAAATATATCTGCTACTGCCCACTCTATTAATTCGTATAAGCTGCTGATGGACATCGTTATTTCTATAGGTAACATCCATGCCACCCATCCAGGAAATTTGAACCATTTCAGGAACATCTCCCGCATGGGATACGCTAACAAAAAACCAAAACTAAAATGAACGATCCTGTCATAGTGATTCCGGGACCAGTGCAAATGATCTTTCAGCCAGTAACCAAATGGGTTCTCAGCATAGGTATATTTCGCACCATAAACATGCAGGCACAGATAAACACAAATGAGCAACAGGCTCAAATCACTGAACTGAAACCGTCTCTGAGCCCATAACAAAAACCCCAGGAAAAGGAAAACCAATGTGTTTTCCAATAACCAATTGGACATATCTGTTGTGCCCAGGAATGAATTCACCCATACGAACAGGAATGCCGCTATAAATAGCCAAAGCCAATAATGCTTTTTGAATGGTGTACGATATGAGGAAATAGCGAGGGAGAAGGGCATATGCGTCTGGTTGTTGTCGTTCTGCAATGAATAAGACGCAAATGTAGTGAATAGTCAGTAGTGAGTCTCTACAAACGTGAAGCGTAAATCGTGAGACGTGAGTAAACTTTATCGTGAGGCGTAAGCAAACTTTGCGACTTTGCGATACGTACTCAAGCTCAGCATGAGAGGTATCTCAGCAATATTATTTAGCTGCCGCATTCACCTTTCGTGTATTCTGTAATACTTGCACATTCGGCCTGGCATGAATTGCCATAGGTTACATTATTACATCCACATACCGGGTCATAAATCAGGATGCAATTGCAATCTGGTTTTATCTTTTCAACGCAGGGTGCTTTTTCTTCACAACTTATAGTGAATAAGGATACGAGGAAGGCTATTACAAAGAAGGACTTTTTCATCGTGATATCCATTTCCTTTTAAAACAATACAGTAAAGTAAAAGTTGACCTCGCCATGGAAAGAGATGTGCATCCTGCCTTTATTCTGTTATACTTATTCAATCGCATTAAATATAAGTTATTGCACCCATGCTATTCCGCTGTTTCTTCCTTTTCTAATTACATTTTGTTATTCCACCAATGTTTAGTTTTCCAACCCACTAAATACATCGTGGGTAGTATTATTAAAGTGATGAAGGTTGCAAAGCTTAGTCCGAATATGATGGACCATGACAGTGGGCCCCAGAAGGCTACTGAATCTCCACCAAAATAGATTTTTGGATCACCATGAGTTAAAAGACTTGCGAAATCGATATTGAACCCTACAGCCAATGGAATTAAACCAAGAATGGCTGCAGTTGCTGTCAATAATACCGGCGTCATCCGGATCCTTCCCGCTTCAATGATGGCAGGTATCACATCCTGACCATCAGATCTTAGCTTGTCTGTGAATTCGACGAGCAGGATTCCATTCCGTACTACAATTCCGGCGAGGGCAACAATTCCCACACCCATCATGATCACTACAAAATCCATATTGAAAATGGCAAGCCCAAGCATAACACCGATGATAGAAAAAACTACCTCGGTCATGATGATCAAAGTCTTTCCAATAGAATTGAATTGAGTCACCAGGATAATCAGAATGAGAAATATCGATATCACAAGTGATCTTCCAAGGAAATTAAATGCATCTATCATTTCAGCATCAGCTCCTTCAAATCCAACGAAGACATCTTCCTGCGGAGGCAATTGTGCAATAGCTGCTTTCACAGCATTGATAACTTCGGTTTGTTTCGGCTGATATTCTGCGGTAATGTTGGAAGAAATAGTTACCAATCGTTCCTGGTCTTTTCTCCGGATACCACCAAAGGTGTTAGAATATTTGACCTCTGCCAATGCTGCAATTGGAACTGATCGCAGCTTTCCTGAATTCATGTCTCTGAATGTAATGTTTAGATTTTCTACAGCATTAATATTCTCACGCTGATCTTCCTGCAACCGGATCACTACCGGGATTTCATCTTCACCATCCCGGTATTTAGTGGCTTCTCTTCCTAAGATTGCTGTCCTGAATTCAGAACCGATCTGCAGGGTACTGATCCCTTCCCTGTTCGCCCTGTCGCGATCGACATTGATACTTATCTCCGGTTTGCTGACGATAAGGTCACTCCTTAATTCTTCAACACCCGGGATCGCGAGCGAATCTAGGTATCGCTTCACCATTCTCGATGTTGCTATTAGCTTATCAAAATCATCTCCTCTTATTTCCACGGAAACAGGCTTAGGAGTTGGAGGCCCGCCTTGTTCCTGATCGACTACAATTTCTGCTCCTGCTATAATGCCTTTCGTTGCATTCCGGATTTTATCCATGTAGCTGGCTGAGCTCACCCCATTTCGTTTGCTATATTCTACAAATGCAACACCTACTTTTCCTTTATTGGATGTAGCTGCGCGATCGAATTGATCTTCTGAAGCACCTAAGGCCACGTTAGTGATGACCGACTCTACAATTGGATTATCCGCACCTAACACCTCAATTACTTTTGATTCCACGATTTTCGTAAGTGAGTCAGTCACATTGACATCTGTACCCACCGGTAAAGTCATGTATACAAAAATGAAATTAGGATCTGCTTTTGGAAAAAGTACGATGTTCGACTGGCGTGTAAGTGTAATACCGCAGGATGCAAAAAGCAAAAACATCATGCCAAACAACATAGACCAGGGATGTCTTAATGCCCATGTAAGAAATCCCGCATACCTGTTTTGAATGTATGGCCAACCTTTTTGCTGAAATGCTTTTACAACTTTTGACAAGACATATTTGTATAGCACGCCAAATAAAATACACACGATAATGAAATTTCCCATTCCTGTGCTGCCCGACATATAACATCCCAGAATAGTCAGCACCAATAAGCTGATACCGAAAATGCGCCTCCTCTTACTTTTTGCAGGATTGATGACACGGCCTTCTCTCACCGGATCTCCCATAAACCAGACTGCAAACAACGGATTAATGATATATGCAACTAATAATGAAGCGGTCAATGTAATGATCACCGTCACCGGGAGATAATGCATGAATTTTCCAAAGATCCCTCCCCAGAAAACTAGCGGAAAGAACGGTGCAAGTGTTGTCAACGTTCCGGAAAGGACAGGCAGAAACACTTCACCCGTAGCCTTCTTTGCAGCTTGCCGGATAGTAAGGTTGGGTTCGTCATGGTATATACGGTGTGTATTTTCAATCACCACAATCGCATCATCCACCACAATACCCAAAGCCAGCAGGAATGCAAACAATACAATGATATTGAGCGTGTACCCCATCGAAGGCAAAAGCATAAAGGCAATACACATCGAAAGCGGAACAGATAACGCCACAAACAACGCATCCGTTAATCCCATGAAAAACATAAGAATAATAGTCACCAGTATAAACCCAATGATAATCGTGTTGATAAGGTCATGAAGTGTAACTCTTGTTGCCCGGCTTTGATCACCTGTGATGCTCACCTCAAGATTTTGAGGAAAGTCATTATTCTTCATTTCATCAACGAGCACCTTTATTTTGTCTGATGCCTCAATCAGGTTTTCACCCGTACGTTTGATGACATTCAGCGATATAACATTCCTTGTATTGAGACGGCTAAAACTTTCCTGTTTTTCATGACTCATTTTCACTTCGGCTATATCCTTGAGATATAGAAAAGCGCCACTCTGTGAGGAGATCACCAGGTTATTGATCTGTTCGATATTCGTAAAATCGCCGCGTATTGAAACAGAGCGGGTCATACCACCGATATCTACATTACCGGCGGAGATAGTAGCATTTTCGAAAGCGAGCGCGTTCTCAATATCTCTGAATGTAAGGCTGGCTGCTGCCAATTTATATTTGTCAACATTGATCTGGACTTCTTTCTCAAGAGCCCCGATCATATCGACACGTGTGATCTCTCTTAGCTCTTCTACCTTGTCCTGCACTTTATCTGCATATTCTTTCAACCTGTCGAGATCATAATCACCGGCGATGTTGATATTCATAATGGGTATTTCTGAAATATCAAATTCAGTGATGGTGGGATCTTCAAGAAGGTCAGTGGGCAGATCACGTTTGGCTTTATCAACTCCATCTTTAACCTTCTGCCTGCATTCTGTAACATTGAGGTCAGTGCTGAACTCGACAATAATATTTGAAAAGTCCTGCACAGATGAAGAGGTGATCTTTTTTACTCCTGTCAGTCCTTTTAATTGCTTTTCAAGAGGCTTGGTGATCAGCTGCTCCATATCGGAGGGTGAAGCACCAGGATAGATCGTGGTAACAAAGATCTGTGGAACCGTTACATCCGGGAATTGCTCTTTTGGAATGGCCAGGTACGAAAAGACACCAGCAAGTGTGATGAGCACCGTGATGATGAAGATGCTTGTGCTGTTATCAATGGACCAGGAAGTTGGCTTAAACTCTTTCATGTTATTATATAAAGCTTTTGATCAAAGCTGTTTGAATAATTTATTTCTGTTCGATTATTCTGTTCCAATGTTTACTAGAATAAAACAGTTTCTCCGTTGTTAATATCCTGGAATCCTGTAGACACCACGAGGTCTCCTGCTTTCAACCCGCTCAGGATTTCAACATACCCATTGTAATTCTGTCCTTGCTTTACTACCACTCGCTTGATTGTTGCCTGGTTATCAACGCCTGTTTTTTCAGCTACCAGCACAAAGTCTCCTTCCTGAGATGATTGGATCAGGTTGACCGGAATCACGATTGCTTTTGGATTCTGATAATCAATGATCTTCAGCACAGCTATCTGATTTGCTTTGTAGTCACCGTTTAATACAGCACTTTCAACACTGAATGTCCGGCTTACAGGATTTATACTACGGCTCACATAATTGACTGTAGTGATGACATCTTTGCCTGTGTCAGGAAAATGCACCTGAACTTTATCCCCTTTGCTTACTTTGGATGCATATGCTTCTGTGACTTCACCTTTCACTTTAAGCTTTGACAGATTGAGAATGATAGCCAACGGAACACCAGGAGAAATAGCTTCTCCCGGATTGAGTATCACATTATCCACAGTGCCTGATGTAGGTGCAAAAATCCTTGTGTTGTTCCAATTCTCTTTGAGCGTTGCCATAGATCTCTCAAGGGATTCCTTGTTGTTTTTTGCCTGTATATATTGAACCTCGGAGCCAATATTCTGATCCCAAAGAGATTTTTGCCTGTTGTAAAGATCTTCTGCAACCTGCAGTTGTCCTTTCAGCTCATTGATACTGCTCAGCATCACTGCATCTTCAAGTTCTGCAAGGAGCTGGCCCTTTTTCACATTGTCACCATTCTTGACAAGTATTCTTTTAAGGACACCTGGCATTTTGGACGTTGCAGCCACACTCTCATCAGCATCTACTTTGCCCTGCAGATCAATAAAATGAGAAAATGGAGCAACCTTCAATTCGGTCAGCGCAACCGTTGGAAGCTTCTTTTCAATGACACCCTTTGTGACGAGCTCCTGTTCTAAAGCAGTGATCTGGGTCTCGATGGCAGCCTTTTGTTCTTTCAGCGCAGCAAGCTTTGCTACAGGGTCATCATTACCTTTTGGTTTGCATGATACTACTGCGATAAGCAGGAGCAATGGCATGATGTAATTTAATTTTCTCATTCTATTGTTCATTTGTTTTTTCATTTAATTCAAAGGAATAAATTCCTGTGTTACAATATCGATCGTACTTGAGGTACTAAGCTTTGCCTAATGCTTTATTAATCGAGACTACTGCTTTCAGCAATTCGAACCTTGCATTGACAAGAGCGCCCTGGGCCTGAAATAATCCGGCAAGGGCCTGAGTTACTTCATAACTTGAACCTACACCTGCTTTGAATTTAATCTGTGTAGTATCGTAAATGCGTTGAGCTAAAACAAGATCACGCTCATGATCTTCGACTTTCTGTTTGGCATTGCTATATTCAATTCTGGCATTTTCAATTTCAAGATCAAGGCCGCGGATCAACATATTTTTTTGTTCATCAACCTGCATTGCTGCAATGACTGCACGTTCCTGCTTTGCTCTTGAAAGCCCTCCATCATAAATAGGCATACTGATGGCCAGACCTGCTACTGCTGAAGGAATCCAGAAAAGCTTATTGTTACCCTGGAAGCTTGGATTGTAGGATGCAAAAAATGCTACAGTTGGCAACCAGTCTTTATGATACAGATCAACCTGAACCTGGTTCAGCTCACGCGCTTTCAGGATCGTGACATAATCAGGCCGGTTGTTATAATCAAGCGCTTCATCCGGATTTATGGAAACATAATTTTCAAGTAATGCATCCAGGTCATCAGCAAGTATAATCTCTTCACTGACAGGAATATTCAGTGTGAATTTCAAATAATTGATAACTGTCTCCTTTTGACGAACAAGATTATCACGTTGCGTTTTGAGTGTGGAGAGAAGGTAGTCAAGTCGATCTACATCCAACTGTTCTACAAAGCCTGCTTTATAAGTTGCCTTTGTATCACTGAATAATTTCTGTTGGTTTTGAATATTGCTGTCAAGCACATTTACCGTTTCGGATATTAATAATGCAGGTAAATAGGCATCTGTAATACTGTTACGGACCTTTTCCTTTGCTGAGATCAATTGGAGTTCAACATACTCGCGATACAATTTTGCAGCCTTAAGTCCAACCAGGTAGCTATTGTTGAATAACAATTGGTTGTATTCAATTTTACCTGCGATGTTATTCCGAAGCTGAAACTTTATTTTCTGGCCTGGCTCAGCACCTTCAAAACCAAGAGCCTCTGCCGGCAATCCAGGTTGCTGTAAAAAGAATGAATACGTGACACCGAGCGACAATTGAGGCAAGGCTGTTGCCTTATTTTCTTTAATGCGCCATTCTGCATCTTTGACGTTTAACTTGGCTATGCGGACATCCGGATGATTATTCATCGCATATTCTATCGCATCAGATAAGCTCATTGTCTTTTGTGCTGTAAGTACAAAGGACAATGCCAGGGGCACTATGGATAGAAAAAGTTTTCTGTACATATCAGGAAAGTTTCTTTTTAAGATAAGCAAGTCCTTTCGCGGAGACGATGCCGTGCAGGAAATGCATCATGTATTCTTTGAACAGGACGACTTTTGATGTTGAAGCCGATGGAAATAATTGTTCGTCAAACAAATTGAATGCGGTTGATAAATGGAGCTTTGCTACGATATCCACATTAAAATCGTCGCGATACAAGCCCTCTTTTCTGCCCCTGGTCAGGTTTTCGTGAATCACTTTCAGCACAAACTCATGCTGGAAATTCCTGATCATCAGCCAGGCGTCCCGGTGATATTTCTGGAGATCGTTGATAATATTGGTCTTCATCTGGCCCAGTTCCTGTGAATTGGAATCCATGATATTGAAGATCTCTTCGATGGCATTTGAGGATTCGTTTACCAGGCAGTGGCATTGTGTTTTTTCACGTGAGATATGATGGCTTAATACCTTGATAACCAGGGCATCCTTGCTTTCAACCATTTGATATAAGGTCTTCTTGGAAATACCTAGTTCGCGGGCCACATCGTCCATGGTGATGCTCTTGATGCCAAAGCGCAAGAATAGGGTTTCCACCTGTTCTAACCATTTTGTATCCTGGGCTGACGTCGTCATATTCACGATGTAAACATAGGAAACTATTTTTGGTTCAAAAGTTTTCTGATGTAAATTTTAGATAAACTCCTGAGATGGGCTGATGAAACATCAAGACATGTGAGTAGTGAGTAGTAATTAAGGACAGGGTATGACAGTTGCGCTAAGTTGTCCAAATAAAATCTTTACACTGTAGCAATTACCATCATAGCCTTTCATGATAATCCCTTTTTCAGGGTTGTCGATGTATAAAGTACCATTGCCCAGATGAAGCTCTGTTTTCGGATCACTTGTATTTATGCCCAGATTAGGAAAGTCCTCACAGGCGTCACCTATTCCATTAATGTTTTGATCAACCTGGAAAGGATTTGGAACTGTAAGGCAATTATCTGTTGAATCGAAAATTCCATCACAATCAGTGTCAAGTGCTTCGCAGATGTCCCCTACTCCATTTTGATTGCAATCCAATTGATTCGGATTCGATGTAGTGATGCAATTATCATTCAGGTCAGGAATACCGTCACCATCAGTATCTGCTTCGTAATCGCAAACATCACCAATGCCATTATTATTTGCATCAGATTGATTAGAGTTTGATACGTTTACGCAGTTATCAATTGCATCGTTTATCCCATCCCCATCTGAATCGGATGCAGTATCACATAAATCTCCGATTCCGTTGTTATTGGCATCAGCCTGATTTGGATTTACAATTGCAGGACAATTATCATATGCATCGTTTATACCATCGAGGTCAGAATCCGAATTAAAATCGCATTTATCTCCGATTCCATTATTATTGACATCTGACTGATCTGCATTGCCCTGGATTACACAGTTGTCGGTTGAATCATTTATTCCATCACCGTCTGAATCTGACAGAGCATCACATTTATCACCAATTCCGTTAGAGTTAGCATCTGCCTGATCTGGATTCGCGATGAATTGGCAATTATCGTTTATATCAATTGTGCCATCCATGTCCGTATCTGTCTGTGGAGGACAACTTGCCTTTATTTCCTCCCTGGTATTGCACCCTGTGCCATTATTGCCGATATTAATAGTGTTACTTGTTTTCCAAACAGCATTACAGATTGACTCAACTGCACAATCGGTCAGAAAAAGATTATTAGAAATAGTTAACCCGCTATTTATATTGATATGATGATCAAATCCGGTTATGTCGGATAAAAAATTATGATCTGAAATTGTCAAAAAACCAATGAAGTCCAGATTCTGAAACCCGGAAATAGAGGTTAAAACATTATTTGATGAGATAGTGACTACACCTTCTATTCTTTTCAGATTGGTAAATCCTGAAATGTCGTTTAACCCATTCATATTAGATATTGTAAGCCCACCTGTCAATGTGTCGATATTCATAAAATCAATTAGTGAACCTAAGCCTGACAAATAAATATCAGTGCCTACATATCGAATGCTGTTTAGATTGGAAATATCGTCAATGTCAAAAACAGTCAGACGTAGTCCTATTGTATCTAATAAAGTAAGTCCGGATATATCAGAAGTGGTATTAATCTGAAATTCACCATTTATGATTCGAAGCGAATTCAATCCGGAAATTGTATTGATAGATCCAATCAAACAATCTCCTAAAACATATTCCAGGCTGTTCATTCCTGAAATGTTATTTAAAGTTTGAAGGCTCAGCTTCCCTTGGACTTCTTCAAGATTATTAAAGCCGGAAATACCTGTGCCTGCACCGGTATCTCCTAAAATTGTCAAATCTCCTCCGATGTTTCCTACATTCATAAATCCTGATAAAAGCACAAGATTATTACCTGAAATCTGAACATTGTTTTCAATTGTCAGTAAATTATTAAAACCTGATATTGTATTAATCACATTATTTGTAATTATTAAATCTGAACCAAGATAGAGGAGGTTATCAAATCCATTCAGAATTGTCAAACCAGATAACCCGTTGAATTTAATATACCCTGAAATCTCAGTCAGGCCATTAAAGCCAAGAATGTTATTAAGTGAAAATGAATTAATGATCTGAACATTCCCTCCAATCTTCGATATATAGATAAGGCTATCTAAATTTGTAATATCATTCCCCGTTATCCCCACATTCCCATCTATGATGGTACAACCCGGATAATCCGAAGGAAAACTATTCACCTGGGTCTGAGTGGAGAAAACGATCGTACCAGGGATACAATGCTGACCAAAGCCTGCAAGCTGCATGATCACCAGGAAGATTAAGCTTAAACTATATTTCATCATTTCTTATAACCAAATATTGTGCCTGTTAAACAAATGCAACAAGCTGATAATGAGGCAAATTTAAGGAAAAAACATCAGAACTTAAATAAGGGAATACCCGCACGTAGACACAGCTTCCGGTTTCCTTAAACAATAAGATGGATAAAAGCATTTCATTTAAAACAATAATGGGATCAGATAATTAAGAATTATACATTTTTAAATATTAACCATATGAAAGACCTAACCTTCCTTTGCTTAATCCTCCTCCTGGTATTCGCAGGATGTAAACAATCATCCAAACCTGAAACCGTAAGTGAAAATGATGAGGTAAAAATGAAAGCTTATCAGGATTCCCTTATCAGAGCCTACCAGGACTCCCTGAAATCAGAAACGAATAATACCGGCCCAACTACACAACCCACTGCTCCGAAAAGTGAACCAAAAGCTGAGCAGGCCAGGAATAAAGGAAAGTATGGCACCATCACAAGGGCGTGGATTAATTTAGATGCAAATAATAGATTCCACTTTAAGCCCTGGTTTGGTAAAGACTACATCTATTTTGACCGTGTTTATATGGATGATCCGGAGAATCCCGATGTAGCAGAACCAGGCTTTCAGGATGATGTTTATTTACTTTCTGATCAGGCCATGCTTGATGCATGGAATGCAGCCATCAGGGATACGACAATAGATAAAAGTAAATTAGAAGTAGGTATTTGCTCAAAAATAGAACGACGTAATAACATGAGTGTGTTTGACAAAGCTGCTCTGTATTATGATACTGATCAGATCTATCCACCCTTGACAGTTTGTAATTGTCTCAAGGGTTGTAATTAATGAATTACAATAGTTCAATAAAAAGGGGAAGGCATATCTGCGTTCCCCTTTTTTAATGTTCAGGCTTTCGCCTGTTTTCTTTTTTCTCCGATTGGATCTTCTTTTCAGCAAGTCTTTCTTCAACAGACATTTTGGATGGCTTTGTGCGGACTCGTTTTGTAACGGGCGTAAGTGATTTCAATAAAATCTGCTGAAGCTTTTCTATCGCAGTCTCTTTATTGTCTAACTGGGATCTGGATTTTTGGGAAGTGACGGAGAGTATTCCTTCTGCATTAATACGGTTTCCGGCTTTTTCAAAAACAAGTGATTTTTCATCATCACTCAACCCTTCCGAAGCATTTACATCGAATAACACTTCCACTTTAGTTTCTGTCTTGTTGACATGCTGGCCACCCGCACCGGAACTACGGCTGGTACGGAAATCAAGCTCCCCTTTTACTTGCTCCCAAAGCATAAAAGCATTTACGATTAACGAATTACGATTTAAGATTTTTAAGTCGTACCTATTATTATATATTTCTCGCGACGAAACGAAAACTCAATAAAAGAAGATTATTGGGTATTCCGCAGTACTTCTTCCTGTTGAATTTCTCACAAAGGCTCATAGACGCAAAGAATAAAGTTTGTTTGTTTTTACTTCATTGCCTATTGCTCATTGCCTTTTGCATTTTTTTTAAAGTTGAACGGTCTTCTGTCCTTCGTCCACAGCCTTGAGAAATTTTATCAATCCCGTCATGTAAATATCCTGGTCATCATACATATCCATATGGCTTCCGTTCGGGCAATAGAGATGGCTTCCATGTTGAACCTGTGTAGACATCCATTTCATATGCTCAGGATCCATGGTATCATTTTTTGCACCAATCGTGAGGGTAGGAACAGATATTTTTGGCAAATCGGCTTTACGATCCCATTTTGCTAAATTTCCACCGATACCAAATTCACTTGGACCCTGCATAGTGACATACAGGGATTGATTTACTTTTGAAAACGACCTCGTTGCTGGTTCAGGCCATTTTTCAATCGGTATCCGCATAATATGCTGTGCATAGAAATGAGGCATTAGTAATTCCATATATTTTGGATTTCCAAAATCCTTTTTTGCTTCGATCATCCGAATCGTATCCAGCACTTTTGGATCCATAGTTTTTGACAATACATCTTCAGCATATTTTCCATAATCTGGACAGCTTGACATCATGTTGGATATGATGAGCCCTTTGATGTGATCCTGGTATTTCAATGCATACTCCATCGCAAGTATGCCACCCCATGAATGACCCAGCAAATAGAAATTCTCTTTATCCAACGACAAAGCTTTACGCACGGTCTCAACTTCTTCAACAAATCGAGACAGATTCCACATAGAAGTGTCCATTGGATTATCCGAATTACCGCAACCCAGCTGATCATAATAAATAAATTCAATCCCTTCAGCAGGCAGGAAACTTTCAAAGCATTCAAAATATTCGTGCGTAGCTCCCGGACCACCATTCAGGAGAAGCAATTTGATGGAAGGATGATTGCCAAAGGTCTTCGTCCAGACATTCATTTTACCTTTTGGTGTTTCGATGGACACTATTTTGACATTACCTGTTTTAACACCTTCTTCATGGCTTTTAAAGTAATCCGTCGGAGTGTTCTTTATCGGATTTGTTGGTTCGCTTTTACATGATAAAGCCAGGACAACAATGGACAGGAAAAAGGTTTTTAATAATACGGAAGCATGCATATAGTCTGGTTTTTGATAGTTATGATGGTGATTTACGTAAACGAGTTGTTTTCAGATCACGCAGATAAGCCGAAAGTAATGAAAATGGGGTGTTTCTGTCTTTATTTGAAGTATTACGGCTATTCATGACAGATAATTGGAGGATAAACTTTGACTTTCGTTACGATACTCCTATCTTAGGTATGAGAATTCAGAGAAAGACGAGAATCCAAATCGAATTAACACTAAAACTTAAGCTCATGGTCTCCGTAAAAAATTTGCTGGAAGGGAAACGTATGAACCGTATGTGCTCATTGACACCGGACAAAATGGTCATCGATGCACTTGAACTCATGACCCGTGAAAATATCGGCGCTGTCATGATCATGGAGTCTGACCGGCTCGTTGGTATTTTCTCAGAACGGGATTATGCACGTAAAGGAATCATCCAGGGACGCAAGGCCAAAACTACCCCGGTAACTGAGGTCATGACAAGTAATGTTTTTACCGTCACTCCTGAAATGAGCCTGGAAGATTGTATGCAGCTTTTCAGCGATAAACGTATCCGGCATTTGCCTGTAGTGGAAGAGGACAAAGTCATCGGCATGCTAAGCATAGGTGATATCGTAAGTGCCATCATCACTGAACAAAAGGATCATATCCAGTTTCTTGAAAAATATATTTCAAGCTAGATTTTCTTTTCCTTTGTCCCTGGTACGGAACTCCAACAAAGCATCTGATTCATGAGTGTAATGATTGTTATTGTATTCATCCTTGGATACATTTTGATAGCCTTTGAACATTCCCTGAAGATTGACAAAGCGTCAACTGCTCTCCTGACTGGTGTGATTTGCTGGTTGATGCTGCTGTATGGAATTGCACACATGCCGGTCAATACAGGGATAACCGGAACGGAAACTTCATCTTTCAATTACGTCCATCAATCCCTTTTCCATCACCTGGGAGAAATAGCTGAAATATTATTTTTCCTGCTCGGAGCCATGACTATTGTAGAACTTATAGATGTGCATCATGGCTTCAGGGTGATCACAGACAGGATTAGTACAACTAACCGGATCAAGCTCGTATGGATGATATCATGGATCACTTTTTTTCTTTCGGCAGGACTCGACAATCTGACGACGGCGATAGTCATGTGTGCATTGCTGCGCAAGATTTTGAAAAAACAGGAAGACCTTTGGTTCTTCGGTGGTTTTGTCATTATTGCTGCTAATGCCGGAGGTGCATGGTCTCCCATCGGAGATGTAACTACGATCATGCTTTGGATCGGAGGCCAGGTCACGACTTTTAATATTATCACAGCAACTTTCCTTGCATCAGCAGCCTGTCTGGTCGTGCCGCTGCTATTCGGGACTTATTTTTTAAGGAACGAAAATAATGTGCTTGAGACTTTATCCCACAAAGAAATCAGGTCATCTGTCGAGACTACTTCATTCGAAAGAAATTTACTTTTTTTCATGGGTATAGGTTCTTTATTAGCAGTTCCGATTTTTAAATCCATCACCCATTTGCCTCCTTACATGGGGATTTTATTTGTATTAGGATTATTGTGGTTTGTAACAGATGTCATGCATAAGCATAAGCAACCTGAGATCCGCCGTGAATTTTCGGTAGCCTATATTCTGCACAAGATTGATACACCGACTATTTTATTTTTCCTGGGAATATTGTTGGCAGTTTCATCCCTGGAAGTATCAGGTCATTTGCGTGGGCTTGCGGATGTACTTGATGACAGGCTAGGAAACATTTATCTCATCAATGGAGCTATCGGGCTTTTATCAGCGATAGTTGATAATGTTCCACTGGTTGCCGCTTGCATGGGCATGTATGATCTTAGCCAGTTTCCACAGGATCATGATTTTTGGGAATTACTGGCTTATTGCGCAGGCACCGGAGGCAGCATTCTGATCATCGGTTCAGCAGCGGGTGTGGCGGCAATGGGAATATTGAAAATGAATTTTATGTGGTTTCTGAAAAAGATTTCTGTCTATTCGTTGATCGGGTATTTTGCAGGGATACTTGTGTATTATTTGCAGCATAAATAAATGTCGGAATATGCGGAATAGGCTGAAAAGCTAAAAGTTTTGCTGATCGTTGTTTGCGAGAAAGTCTTTGACTGTTAAATTGGTGCACAAGGACAATCGGAGGGACGTCGAAGCAATGCGGGAATAAGGGAAAGAAGAGTGAAGAGCTTTTGGTATTTTGGGGGTAAAATTGTAATATAGCCTTCAGAGAGATAAAACCAATAAATTAAAAACAACGTATATTATTCTTCAGCATACCCCTTGTTTTTTTTACTTACAAAAATGCTCGTTTATGCGACAACCATTAAAAGCAGTCCTATCCGTAGTCGTCACTGCACTTTTTCTATTATTTGCTTATGCCTCCAGCTGGGATGATGTCATGGCGACTTCAACCAACACGACTGTTGCCATTAAAGATTGTGAACAAGAAACAGGTGTATCAGGTCAATTGATTGCAAATCTTTCATTTAATCACAAAAACGGTGTTTCTATAGCAGGTGCAACCGGTGAAATCTATATAACCCATCAGATAGCTTCTAAGGAATGTGAACCTGTAGTCCTGCAAAGTATTGTAAAGAGCTTCGTAACAGATCTTGATGGAAATTATGAATTTGTGGGTGATTCATATCTCCATAACAATAGCCAGGATTTGATCCGCGTCGAAGTCCATATTGATAGCAGACCTGGGCATTGGGATGATTGGAAAAGCGTCCAGGTCAAATATTACAATTCTTTCGTATTTTTCTTTAACGCCATAGCTCCGGACGCCTTATGAAAAACGCTTTCCTACTTATACTCTCAACATGTCTGTTGTTTCCATTTGTAGCCACAGGGCAATCTTTCAGTTTACATTCAAACTCACCTTTTGGAATCCAGTTTGTGAAACCTGATACCACACGTGCAGCTCAGAAAATCATGTTTGCCGATTATGACCATGACGGTGACCTGGATTTGTTCCTTACCGGACTTGACCGTCTGGATGCGTTTGAAGATTTACAATGGGAAGAAATTCATTTCTTTATTGAAATGCAGGAAAATATTGGAGATCGATCCCATCCTCAATTTGGTCCCAGGAAAGAAATCACTAACAATTTTCCTTATCCGGTCGGTTACTTTATGCCTGCTGTAGGGGACATTAATGGTGACCATAAAACTGATTTAATTATCAGTTCAGCGATCGATCAAATCGGAAACGGCACACCACTCTATTTAAAAAACATCGGCTCATCAGGTGCAAATGCATTTGAGGTACTACGTTTCGATGAGATGGAAATCCCTTCATTTGTTCCTCAGAGCATGTTTATCCCCGAGTTGGCGGATCTTGATGGTGATGGTGACCTGGATGTATTGATGAGTGGTTTTGATCCTGCCTTTCACGAAGAAAATGGTCCTGATGTACCTGTTTTTCGTTATGCCAGAAATGTAAGCAACCCATCGGTTGAACCGGATTTTGAAGGTTGGTATAGTAATCCTTATGGACTTGTGCCACATCCAAACATTGAAACATTGATTGCAGGAGATATTGATAATGACGGTGATGAAGATCTTTTAGGTTCTCTGCTCAATCTTGAAAGTGATTCCATCAGCCGTCTGTATCTACATATGAATATCCCCGGGCCTGATAGTAAACCTAATTTTTCAACTGTTTTGCTTTCACCTTTTGGCATGCCGACTGCGAATGGAGGAACTCAATTGACCTCACCCGCATTAGCAGACCTTGATGGAGATGGTGATTTGGATCTGTTTGTATTTATCAATGATGGTTCTACTCCAGTACTCGCCTATTATTTAAACAATATATGTCAGCCTGCTTCTCAGGATGATCTGACGCTGATTGGACATACATTGTTTACTGATCAAACAGGACCAGGCTTTACTTATCAATGGTTGAATTGTGATTCAGGTGAAAACATTGCAGGCGAAACAAACGTATCATTTACCCCGATGGTGAATGGAAATTATGGTGTAGTCATCACCAGTGATCAGGGCTGTACGATTGAATCTGAATGCATTTCTGTGATCATCAATGGAATAGCGGATCCAGTATTAAGCAATTCAATTCTTGTTTATCCTAATCCTTCTTATGGATGGTTAACTATTCAGAACGATTCAGGACTGACCATATCAGATATCACGATAACAAACCTTTCCGGGCAAATTCAACGTATAATTCAATTGAAGAATAATAATACAGCTGATATTTCATTCCTTGGTAAAGGATTCTATATCATGAATATAAATATGAATGGAGTTGAAGTAATAAAAAAACTGATTGTTATGTGATCAGCTATTTCAACTTAGGTTTTGGATAAACTGATGAGGTGAAATATCTATGCAATCTAATATTTTGAAAATTTTTTGAGCATGAAAAACATAATGAGATCTATTCTTTCATTTGCTGTTATTGGCTTTTTTTTACTTGCTGCGATTGCTTCTTTTGGCCCTGATGAGGCTACAAATACAACTGTTCCTATTTCTGATTGTGAGTCGAAGCCTGTTGTAACTGGAAATCTAAAAGTTGATATTAAACTCAGAACTTTACAACTTGAACCCATTCCGGAGCATGATATCCAAATTTTTGTAACCCATCAAAAAGTAAATCCTGATACTTCCTGCACATTTCAGAGTACTATGTCTAATGTGATACTTACAACGGATATAGATGGAGAAATTTCCTGGTTTGCTCCTGATAACTTTACACATGACAATTCAGAAGACTTGTACAGAGTCCAGATAAAGGTTCGGGGTGATGATAACTGGGATCAGGCAGATGATATACAAGTATTAAAATATAATCAGGCCCAATTCAGTTTTTATATAATTCAGTATAACAAGGATGATATATAATTATATCCTATAAAAACTGAGAATTGTACAGTTACTTCATCCAGCATTTGCGATGTCATTTTAATCGTGTTGTCAAGAGATTAAACGAATTATGAAAACGATTATCACACTTTCCATCCTGGCCCAATTATTTGTATGGCCATGTGTTGCCCAGTATTTCACCTTCGAGGGAAATTCTCCGTTTGGAATTCAGACTGCCTCAGGGATGCTCTCTACTCAACGCATGATGTTCTTTGATTATGACAGAGACGGAGATCTTGATCTGTTTCTTTCAGGTATGGGCCCTATTGAAGACTTTGATGATCTTACCTGGGAGACCATGCCCTATTTCATCGATTACCAGGAAAACATAGGAGACAAATCGAACCCGCAATTCGGACCGCGTGAAACTGCATTTAATGGAAATTTCCCTTTTCCTGCCGGCTTCTTTTTTCCAAGTGTGGGTGATTTGAATAGTGATGGTAAAGTAGATTTTATCATCAATGCATCCGTAAATTATTTTGGTAAGAGGACACCTCTTTATTATAAGAATCTGGATCATCAAGGAACTGATGATTTTGATCAAATCCCTTTTCTGGATATGGGCCTTCCTGATTTTCTCCCTGAAAGCTTTTACATTCCTGAATTAACTGATCTGGATCTTGATGGAGATCTTGATATCCTGATGAGCGGTATAGACCCTGCATTTGGTGAAGAGGATGGTGAGGATATACCTACTTACAAGTATGCAAAAAATACAGGAACCAGCCAGGAGCCACTATTTATAGGATGGTTTCAGAACCCATATGGACTGATCCCAAATCCTCTTGTTGAAGTCACCACGACAGGTGACATTGATAATGATGGGGATACAGATATTTTGGGAGCATTGACGGCCATACCGGATGACTCTTTGAATTACATTTATTTTCATAACAATACTCCCGGTACGAATAGTAAGCCATCTTTCACCAACGTAACTGAATCACCATTTGGCCTTCCCTCTGGTTTTGGGAAGAACCAGTTTTTGTCTCCCATGCTTGTTGATATCGATGGTGATGGCGATCTTGATTTTTTTGTATTACAGGGCACAACTACAAACAATGAGCTTAAATATTTTAAAAATAATTTATGCACAACCGTTGAAAGTCAGGTAGAAGTAGAATTATGCCAGGGCGATTCACTTGTTTACGCAGGAAACACGTACGCTGAACCGGGAGATTATGTCATAACCCTTGAAGCTCCTAATGGATGTGATACCACTGTATTTTTATTGATCACTACTATTCCTGTTTATTCCACTGTAATACATGAATCCATTTGCGAGGGTGAAACGTATACAATCGGAACTGAATCTTTTAACGCATCCGGTGACTATACCGTTTTATTGTTTGCTTCCAATGGATGTGATAGTACCATTTCCCTTTCATTGGAGGTACATGATAATTCCAATACAGCTATTGAAGAAACTTTATGTGACGGCGAAGTCATTACTATTGGCAATGAAACTTTCAATTCCCCGGGGATTTATGAAGTCCATTTAACAAATGAGTTTGGCTGCGATAGTACAATAACTCTTACTCTCCATGTAATCCTTGTTGACAATAGTATAACGGTTTCTGAGAGTACCATAACCGCAAACCTTGCGAATGTACTATATCAATGGTTTGATTGTGACTCCGGTGAAAGCATTCCCGGGGCAACAAGTCAAAGTTTCACAGCAACCGAAAGTGGAAATTACGCTGTAACGATCACCGAACTTTCCGGTTGCTTTTCAGTATCTGCTTGTACTTCGATCATCCTTAATAGTTTGGAGGGGAATCTTCTTTCTGATGATATATCGATCTATCCAAATCCTTCGTATGGATGGATCACTATTCAAAACGATATACAGCTTCCGATTTCATCGATCACGATAACGAATCTATCTGGCCAGATCCAGGGAAATATAGCACTGAATCCACATCACATAGCGGATATATCCTTCCTGGGCAAAGGTTTGTACCTGTTGAAGATTAAGATCAATGGACTGGAAGTGGTTAAGAAGCTCATGGTTATGTAATCATGTTTTCGAATTTCAAAACTTTGTGAAACCATTTGCTGGATTCTGTTTCTATAAACTCAATTAACTGAGACCACATTCCACTAATTTCTTATCTCGAAGATTAGTCGGCTCGGAAACTATTTAAGCCTGTTCATGTTTTTCTAAGCATGTAAATTCCTGCATTCGCTTCACTTTGCACCAGCCTTTTTTGACAGAAAGGAAGATTTCCTCTGATGGATACATTAGGATCATTCCTTCTGATGACCCTGATCATCGAATTGAAGAGGCTTAATGAACATTTTTGAATTAAATAATGGTGCATTGAAAAGACTTAATTATGTATGGTGTTATAGTCTGATTGTATTTTCCCTCGGTACTTTGCAGCAAAAAGGAATTAGTCAATGCCTTGTAGATTATACCACGTATAATTATTTCTGCGACCTTGATACTTTGATTCTTGAGGCAGTCCCAGTCACAGGAACCGGACCTTTTTCCTTTATCTGGGAAACCGGTGAAACAACGCAAAGCATTCTTATTCCATTAGCGTTAGGAGACTATATGCTGACGATGACGGATGCTAGTGGATGCATTTCAGTGATCAATTGCCATATAAAACCCTTCTCGCCAGTTTTATACTATCCCTATAATCAGAATGCGTGTGAAGGGGATACAATAACCTTATGGCTGGAATGGTTTCGCGACAGTATTCCGGGAGCGACTTATTTGTGGTCTACAGGCGAAACATCCTGGTCAATTGAATTAACAGATGATTTATTATGGTCAGTCACTGTAACTGATCCCTCGACAGGTTGTGAGTTTGTGATCCCATACGGTCTGTTTGATTTCCATCCAACACCTTATCCTACTATCGTCGGTCCGAACATGCTTTGCACAGGTCAACCCATTACCCTTTCTGTGACAGGTGGACCTTTTGGAAACATATATTGGTATCCGCAGGGAGTTTATGCGCCTACTATAGATATTACAGAACCCGGAACATATGTTGTTTATGCCTGGTCACCGGAAGCAGGATATTGCTTTCATACAGATACCATCACGATACTTCCGGGCAATATTATTTTACCCATCCTTAATGGTCCTCCTACTTTATGTTCAGGACAGAATGGAAGTATTACTATAACTAACAGCTCTGCTTACAACGGTTTTCTTTGGAGCAATGGCGCAACAACTTCTTCTATTTCAATCACTCAACCCGGTACGTATACAGTCACTGTAACAGCTGCAGGAGGTTGCTCTGCTCTAGAAAGTTATACGGTAGGGAACGGTACCGGTGCATCGATTACGAATTCGAATGTGCCTGCCACCTGCGGACAGAATAATGGCAGCATCAACCTAACCATGACACCATCCGGTTCATATAATTTCAATTGGTCAAATGGAAGCAGCTCAGAGGATCTCAATAATATTCCAGGAGGTTCGTATGCTGTAACTGTCACATCAGCAAATGGATGTACATCCACCTTCAATGTGATCGTCCCCGACAATCCAATAGCAATCACCATCACAAATGTCATCTCACATATCACAACCTGCAATGTAAATAACGGAAGCATTGACATTAGCATCACACCGGCAGGAACGTATACTTACCTATGGTCAAACGGTGCTACGTCGCAGGATCTAAATAATCTTGCTCCGGGAAATTATGCAGTGACCGTTTCTATTGGAGTAAATTGCATCTCAACAGGAAATTTTGTAGTAAATAACCTTGTTAATGTTCCTGACATTCAATCTGTTTCCATACCAGCCACATGCGGTGAAAGTAATGGCTCTGTAGATCTTCAAATCAGTAGCGGTCAATCACCTTACAATTTCCTTTGGTCAAATGGAAGCAACGCTCAGGGAATTACAAATCTTCCGGCAAATTCCTATTCGGTAACTGTAACAGACGCGAACGGATGCACTTCGTCTTCAATAGTGAATGTTCCTGATAACACTATTCCTGTCAATATCTCAGGGATTGTTACACCAAATTCTTCATGTATCATTAACAATGGAGGTATAGACATCTCTCTTTCTCCAGCAGGCAATTACTCTTTTCTTTGGTCAAATGGAAGTACCTCTGAAGATATTGCAAACGTTAGCGTCGGAAACTATGATGTCACCGTGACTCTTGGAATTAATTGTCAACAAACCGGAAGCTTTACAGTTTCAAATCAAAATATTCCATTTTCGATCAGCGGAAATCCAGCTGCGAATACTTCCTGTACAAATCCAAATGGATCGATTGACATATCAGTTTCGCCCGTAGGCACATATACGTATGAATGGAGTTCAGGTGAGACAAGCGAGGATCTGCAAAATATGGATGCCGGGAATTATATCGTCTCCGTTACAAATTCTGAAGGATGTACCCTTAGTTCCACATTTAATATTATACATACACTCCCGGTAATTGCAATTTCCGGTGTCACTATACCAAATACTTCCTGTCAAAATCCGAATGGTTCAGTTAATATTTCTATATCACCTTTCGGAACGTATGCATATCTCTGGTCAGATGGAAGCACAACGGAGGATTTGCAAAATATTTCACAGGGCATCTATGGCATAACTGTCACTGGTTCAAATGGATGTTCTGCCGATTCCTCATTTACTGTTGATAATCAGAGTGCATCCTTTTCTTTGACCGGGATCCCGGTTTCAAATACATCATGTACTATTCCAAATGGTGCATTGGATCTTGCTGTCTCACCAAACGGCCCATATTCATTTACCTGGTCTAATGGATCCACGACTGAAGACATTCAATCACTTTCCGCCGGTGTTTATACAGTAACAGTGAGTGATCTTAATCTATGTTCTTCAACCGGCAGCTATGCTATCGGGGATAGCACACATTATGCGGTTATCACAAGTCTTATTACTCCCGAGACATGCGGGAATGCCAATGGGAGCATTGATGTAACGATCACACCGGCAGGCTATACCCAGTTATGGTCCAATGGTTCATCAAATGAAGACCTGCAAAATATTACATCAGGGATTTATTCTATCATCGTTACCAGTCCGGTTGGTTGTATAAGCCTTGATACTTTTGTAGTGGATAACCAGAATGGCAATTTCACTCTTTCAGCAGACACTACGATGAATACATCATGCCTTCTACCGAATGGGTCAATAGATCTGACAGTTGCTCCTGCGGGGACATATTCATTCTTATGGTCAAATGGAGCAATTTCGGAGGATTTACAAAATCTGCCACCGGGGCAATACCAGGTATCTGTCACAGACCTGACTAACTGCTTATCTATTTTGCTCTTAACCATTGATAACAATACAATCAGTCCTGCTATTGCACATACTATTATTCCTGCTACATGCAGTCAAAACAATGGTGGAATAAGCTTAAGCATAACACCAAATGCAGGTAATACATTTCTATGGTCAAACGGAACCACCAACAGCGATATACAAAATGTTATCCCTGGAAATTATAGTGTAACTGTAACCGGTAGTAATGGATGCACTACAACAGAAAGCTTTGTGATACCAAATAATAATACTGTTTTCACAATTGATGGAATGGTAAATGCAAATACTTCCTGCATAGCCTTCAATGGTGGGATAGATCTCATTCTCACTCCGGCAGGCAACTATTCCTATGCCTGGTCAAATGGAAATCAGACTCCGAACCTTCAGAATGTGGCTCCGGGAAATTATTCGATAACAGTTACAAATGAATTTAACTGTTCTTCTACACATTCCTTTGTTATTGCTGACAGTATAACTAATCCTACATTCACGACAACTATAATTCCTGCTACATGCGGCCAAAATAATGGAAGCATTGATATCATCATTTCATCTCAGGGTAGCTATAGTTTCCTATGGTCTGACGGAAATACTACTGAGGACCTGCAAAATGTTTCTCCGGGAGCATATGGAGTAACCGTAACTGATTACAACGGATGTTCTGCCACGGGTTCATATACGATTTTAAATACTAATTCAAGTTTTACAATATCCGCAGTTTTATCAGATGATCTATCCTGTACAAACCCGAACGGAGCGATTGATATTTCTATTTCACCTGCAGGCTCATATACTTATCTCTGGTCGAATGGAGAAGTCACAGCAGATCTTTCAGGCTTACCTTCCGGCATTTACCAGGTGACTATATCTGATATCAGCGATTGTTCTGCCTCTGAAATATTTGCTGTGGAGAGTGCAACTGTTTTACCTGTTCTTTCGGACATTATCACACATCCTTCATGTGGAGAAGTTAATGGGAGCATTGATATTATAGTTACCCCGGCAACAGGAAATCAATATCAATGGTCAACCGGAGATATAACTGAAGATCTTGAGGATATCAATGAAGGGATTTATAGCGTCACTATTACTGATGCGAATGGATGCAGTGTTTCTTCTGCTTATACAGTTCCAGGGTCAAATGCTGTGAATGTTATAATAGATGCAGATTTATTCGCTTCGAATGACAGCATGGTTACCTGCAGCCTGCAATTGAATATTCCGACATCTATGATTGATACCATTAGCTGGATGCCATCAGATTTGTTCAATTGTCATCAAAGAATTTGTCTTGAGCAAACATTTTCATTAACTGAATCTACCAATGTAAGGGTAATGGTTATGGATACAAATGGATGCACTGCATTTGCAAGTCTTGCTCTAGAAGTAGATAAGGAAATATCAGTTTATATTCCAAATGTATTCTCTCCGAATGATGATGGGGCAAATGACACGTTTACAATCTTTGGAAATAAAGAATTGGAGGAAATTGAAGAGTTAGAAATATTCGATCGTTGGGGAAACTGCGTATTTATTAATGAAACATTTCCACCCAATCAACCGGGGTATGGATGGAATGGAATATATAAAGGACAGCCGATGAATCCTGCTGTATTTGCATATCGGGCTGTTGTGCGATTTACCACTGGAGAGGAGCGTCAGTTTAAGGGGGATGTTACGTTGGTGAGATGATTTGCCCCTAAATCCCCTGAAGGATTTGCCCCTAAATCCCCTGAAGGGGACTTTTACATTTCCTGTTTCATAAAGGATTTAGGGGTAAAGGATAATTCTCTTCACAGTCCGTTTTCCGTCTTTTGAAAATCTCAAAAAGCATACACCGGGTGTACAGTTTTCCGGCTTCATCTGAACAATACTGTTGTCCATTGTTAATTTATTCAATACTTCCCGACCGAACAGATCGATTATTGAAATGTCTTTTGGAATGGTATTGCCGGTAAATTCAATAAAGAAATTACCAGAGGAAGGATTCGGATAAATCTTAACTACATCATCATCTTCCAAATTTATGTTACCAGAAACTATGACATTCACAGGAATCCGGTCTGAAAAGCATTCGATATCCGGTTCCCGGATTTTCCAGTCATAGAAATAGTAATAATAATTTTCTCCGTTTGAAGAATTATAGATCTCTCCTGCATCACCGATAGGATAAGGATAGTTGAGAGATCCTGTATTTCTGAAAAGGTTGCCTTGTGGACATGTCAGATAATGCTTTCCTACAGGAATATCAAAATCCAGGTTTAAAATATTCATTCCGGTATGTACTGTAAATTGCTTTGAAGCGACCAGGGTATCATTAGAGTACAATTCAATGAACCGTACCCCTTGGGGTCCACCAAGTGGGATATACACGGCGACTGACATCAAAGTAAATGGCTTCCAGGTTTCAAATAATAAATGTCCATTCTGTAAAGGCAAGCCTCCGGTCCCAGTAGTATCAGTTTTGCCACCTGATTGTATCACCCCCGGATAAGGGTGATGCGATTCTACATAGTATGTTGTAGTCGTTCCTAATGATGATGTCTGCAGGGAAGAACCTGTACCTAATAATATTCCACCTACAGGCTGATCATACCAATAAATATTTTCACCTTCTGCCATCAACAGGATTGAATCACCGGGGTAAACAAATACGTCTGATACATTTGGCGATGGAGATTCAACGACGATTATATTTCTTACTTCAGAAATTAAGTTCTCGGTTGAGCATTCGCTATTAACAGCGACCGTATAATCACCACTTTCGCCGACTTTGATTTGTTGTGTTGTTTCGCCAGTTGACCATAGGTAAGTTTGCGCCGGGGATGATGTCAACGTTATTGAATCCCCTTCACAAAACCGGATTCCATCACTTATAGAAATGACCGGTATTTGCTCTTCGATCCATTTAACTTCAACACAATTTGAAATTGAAGTGCATCCTATGTTATCCGTAACTGTGAGACAATAAATTCCTTCTGTATTGAAAGTTGTGCTCTGCGAAGAAGACCCATTTGGCCAGAAATAATCTACAAAGCCAGGAGGACCTCTCAATTCAAATGGCTCACCAGGACACCACAAGATTGTCCCTGTGTAATTCAGGGTAACCGGCCCATGGAAACAGGATGTTTCAGGAATGAGATAAGTATTATCAGAGGTCAAATCAGTCCAATGTGTAATGATTCCGGATGGCCATCGCACGATTACTGAATCTATCTTATCTGATTCACCCATGCCGAAGTGTGTTGTAAGAGAACTCATGGGACTATAACTCTGTCCTGATCTCACCTCGCGAATTTGTTTTCCCCAACTTCCATAGATCTCGATTCTTGCCCCAATGCCATTTCGATTGCTTTGAATGCCTTGCAAATTGAATTTCACCCAATGATTTTCGTTTCCATCATTGAGCCAGACTTTATTATCATGCATCACATCGAGAAATCCATCATCGTTGAGATCCCCTATGGCACCTGGCTTCACTGGTCCTTCCTGAGGTGTGAATGTCAGATCACCATTTCCAAGGTGGAATTTGAATGTGAGTTCTGAAAAGATATCGATGTACCCATCATTGTTAAAATCTCCGGAAGAATTTTCAAAAGCATTCAAATCAAATGGATGAATACCTGATGCCTGAATGACATCGGTAAATGTGCCATCTCCATTATTACGATACAGACGGTTGGCAAAATCATGATTGACTACAAAGGCATCAAAGTCTCCATCATTGTCAAAATCTTCAAATACCGTGCTCCACGATTGGGCATTATCATCGACTCCTGCAGCAGCTCCCACTTCTGTAAATGTTCCGTCGCTATTATTGCGGTACAATAAATTCGTTCTGACAATATCTCCGGGCAGAGCACCCTGAAGACATTTCGTCAAATACAAATCGATATCTCCATCATTGTCAAAATCGGTCCAGATAGCTGCATAGTTGCCCTTCCGGTTAGCTGTGTGAATGAGATTTGTATCAGGGATCATGTTTCCGTTTCCCATATTTCGAAATGGAACAGATTGTGCAGATTCATGACAAACAAATGCATCGAGCCTGCCATCATTATTTATATCTGCCATTGTTGACCGTTGGCTCTCAACAGATACCGGCATAAGAGTTTCCGTATAATCGGTACCATCATCATTGGCTAAAATAAAAGAGACGGACGCACTGCCAGCAAAAAGAAGATCATTGAACCCATTATCATCGAGATCTCCTGCACAGATGCTCCAGGATGGAGGAGATTGAACCGGGAAATTAAATTGCTTTTGAAGAAAAGTCCCATTTTTTTGCTGATAATCTATGAAGACTCCCTTCCCTCCTACCCTTACGACATCATCCAGGTAATCAGCGTTCATATCCACTACACAATCTGAATAGGATGAGAAACCTGTTATCGGATTAAGCAGTTCAGTGGTTTGTGTAAAGGTTACGGGTTGTGAAAAAAGCCGGCTGGAAAAAGGGAAAATTAAAAGGAAGATTGAAGTCGTAATTATTTTATGCATAAAACGCTTTCCCTTTAGAACAAACAATGAACTATTAAAGATGCAGGGACATATGATTACTTATAGACAACTTTCATTTCAAACATACCTATAGTATCAAGGGTATTAAAATCATGCTGATTCAAAAGGAAATTAAGATAATCCTGAAGATCATAATTTTTTATACATTCCTGGACATGTACTATTCCATACTGTTGGCCCGGGTTAATAGTGTTAGGTCCTGGAATACCTCCGTAGGTAAAACCACATAGTTCGAATTGATCCAGATCTGAATTATAGGAAATAAGATTGCTGCTGTCCAAAGCTGCAATGATAATTTCTTCGTCTTCCATTGTGTAGTTAACGGTAGTGTCCAATTCTTCACCATCCGAAATGATGTGCAATCTTACCTGGTCTTCGTTTAATAGTATGATTTCCTGGATATCAAATATCTCCTGCATGAATTCAAGCGTAAATGCCTTAATGTCACTGCGTTCTTCCCCCCATTCTCCGGTATTTACAGCTATCGGAGTTCCCGAAGTTGGGTTATTAATCAGGAACAATCCTTCTATTCCTTCTTCAGTATGTGAAAAAGTGTACGAAACAGGATAGGAAATGGATGTGTCATTTCCACAAGCCATAATAGAAAGAAACAATAAATAAAGTATGCAGTATTTCAGTATGGAAAGTTTCATAACGAATGAATTAATCGTTAAAATGTAATTGAGATCTGAATTCACCAGGAATCACAAATCATATGCCCTCAAAAGTAAACATTTAAAGCAGCAGTAAATACACTACATCAGGTCAAACAAGCTAGTCTGTGGCTTTCTTGCTTTTTCGTAAAGACTTAAATCATATTCGAATGATTCAGCATTCGGCAGGAATTTGCGCTTAGCCAGGTGAAAATGTTTTTCAATAATTTCTGCATATTTACCTTCTCCTTTCATTCTTACTCCAAACCGACTTTCATTCAGTGTGCCACCGTGCGTGTCCATGATACGGTTCAAAATTTTATCTGCGCGATCCGGATACGTTTTCTTTACCCAATCTGTAAATATTTCACCAACATCACCATTCAGCCTGACGATGATATACCCTGCATTTTTCGCACCCGCATTTGTTGTTGCCTCAACTATGTTCATAATCTCGTGATCCGTAAGTCCGGGAATCAGCGGACCTAACATCGCATGCACATAAATACCTGCGTCAGACAACTCTTTAATAACCTGTAGCCGCCGTGGGATAGAAGCAGTTCTTGGTTCTAATAACCTTCTTGTCGCTTCTGTTACCGTATTGATAGAGATCGCTACGGTCACCAATTTTTTTTCAGCAAGCCTCTTCAGGATATCTATATCACGAAGGATGAGCGCGCTTTTCGTGATGATGCCAACAGGATGATTAAATCGTTCTACTACTTCAAGGATCTGCCTGGTAATGTTGAATTTCGCTTCTGCGGGCTGGTAACAATCCGTATTACCTGAAAGCATGATCGGTGCCGGGATCCATTTAGGCGAAGCAAGCTTCTTGGCTAATATCTGTGGTGCTTCCCTTTTGATTAAGATCTTGGTTTCAAAATCCAGTCCTGCACTATACCCCCAGTAAGGATGCGTATTACGGGCATAGCAATACACACAACCATGTTCGCAGCCCTGGTAGGGATTCATGGAATATTCCATGCGGACATCCGGGCTCTCTACTTTATTGATCAGGGTTTTGGGATGTGTTTCGAGATATTGTGTTTTTACCTCCTCCGGTGGAGGTGTAAAAATTAAATCTCTGTGCTTTGATTTTGTCAGCTTCTCATACGGGCTGTCCGGGTTGATCTGGGCTCCTCTGCCTTTCATACTTTAAATATATGACTAAATAACAAACAATTACTGACTATTTATTAGTCATTTCGAGAATTACTAATAATGTTTTCCACATCTCGCTGTGCATAAGTACCCAGGAGTCCTCACAATCAATCACTTACAACAGTGTGGCACACTTAGGTGTGGCACACCTAAGTGTGCCACACCTTCTTGATCGCCTAAGGGAAATCCCGATAAAACTAACCCTGGCGGCTAAAAAACACTCTATTGTCCAGAGAGGGACGGATTAATTATTGACAGGGCAACTTTATCCGCCATTATGAAAGTATTTTTACAATAGCAGGCAGCGAAAATGTCGCCTATGTATCAATTAACTAACCGTAATTAAGAACAGAGCTTTTGCAGGAGCAAGAACTGATCAAAAGATGTAAAGACAATGACCGGATAGCGCAACGAATGCTCTACGAACGGTTTGCACCGCTTTTGATGTCTATTTGCAGAAGGTATGTTGGTCCCATTAATGCAGAAGACGTTTTGCAGGACAGCCTGATAAGAGTTTTCCAATACCTGGCCCAGTACAGAAATGATGGATCCTTTGAAGGATGGGTAAGAAGAGTCTGTGTCAACACCTGTATCCGGCATCTTGAAAAAGAAAAGCGGTTACAAATTGATTATACCGCAGAAGGATTACCGGAGCATGGAGTTGAACCGGATGCGATACATAAGATGAGTGCAGACGAACTGATGAACATCATTGATAAATTACCTGATGGATACAGAACGGTTTTCAACCTGAGTGTGATCGAAGGATTTCATCATAAAGAAATTGCAGAATTGCTGGGCATAGAAGAAAGCAGCTCAAGATCACAACTGACCAAAGCAAGAAAATATATTCAACGCTCCTTAGTACCTACTCAAAAAGTAGAAATATGAAAGACCAAAACCCTTTTAAACAAAAGCTCTACAACCATACCATACCGGTAAGGGAAGAAATGTGGAAGCACATTGAATCCACTCTTCCCCCAAAGAAAAGAAGGCTACCCTTTCTATGGTTGTCACTCGCAGGATTTTTACTCCTCGGTGCCGGCACTGTAGGTCTTTCATTAATGCATTCCAAAACACAGGAAAAAAATTCATTACCAGAAATCCAGAATATAAAGAATGATACTGAAGCCGGAAATGTAATAGCTTCTGAAACGAATACACAGGAAGTCAATTCTGCTAAAGCATCTGAAAATATCGTATCCCCTAAGCACAACAAGAATACTGCGAAGCATAAATCAATATCCGGCAACACAACAGTAAATCTTAGCCAGGATGTTAATACACAATCGCTTGCTTTCACAGATGCGAGTGCAGGCTTCAGAAACCAGATTGACATCAATGAAATTCCAACCTTAGGGATTACTTCTTTACCTCAGGATTTTGAAAGCCCTGATATGTCTTCGATCAAACCAGATCCTAGCTGCTATAAGTTCAGGGGAAAGAATGGTGGCAGCGCTTTGTCTTTTGATGTTTTTGCAGGTCCGGGATTTGCTCCAAGAACATTTGAAGATACAGAAGGAGGAACATCACCTTATGCCGAAGCCCGAGAGACTACAGAGAAAGGTCAATATGCCTGGGGCGCAGGAGCAAGGATAAATCTCAACTTACAACAAGGTTTTGCTGTCAGGCTGGGTATCCTTTATGAGCAGATAGGCGATAAATTCGATTATACTGATGCCAATGCAACCAAAAGCACTACACAGATTGATTCATTCTGGGCAGCTGACGGGACCTTCCTCCGGGCAGACACCAACCGGGTGCTGATCTTCGGTACGCTGATCAAGCAAATACATAACCGGTATAATCACATTGATATACCTCTTTTATTAAGCTACGAGCTTCCTATGGGCAGATCCACCCTCATGCTCAACGCGGGACCTGTACTCAACCTGACGAGTAGTCAGCGAGGTCAGATCCTTGATTCCACATTGAACCCGGTGCATATCACCCCTGGTGAACCGGATGAATTGAAAGCTTATAAAAACAACCTTGGCCTTAGCTTTTATTTGGGTGCAGGGGCCCTTTTCCCTTTGACAGACAATATCTCAGCTCTGGTTGAGCCGAGATTCCTATACAGAATCAACCCGGTCACATTGGATACCTATCCCCTGAAAGAACACCGCTCATTTGCGGGTCTTAACCTCGGTATTCGCTATCATTTCAATTAATCCGGAAACACAGGCAGCATTATGACAACGATACGTGTCTATAAAAGTAAAAACAGAGAAATGAGCAAGTTTTTTTATGTGTTGGGTGTATTGATCATGATGATGTCGTGTGGCAAGGACATCGATCAATTCATACCAAACGACAAGCAGGATGTGGTAGGTGACATTTCCCGATTGAAATCGAGGCTGAAAGAGGACATTTCAGGACCCATCTCCTATACGTTGTCTGTACCCTGTTTCGGCCTCAAAGCTTTTGAGATTGATAAGGATGTGGTGATTGAAATCCCTGCAGGATTTGTTGACCTGGACAAGTATCCGTGTACAAACGGATTCTTTGATGTAAAGGTGACAGTCCTTGATTCAAAAGGTGAGATTCTCGCAGCTGGTATTCCAACCATGTCTGAAAACAAACTACTGGAATCAAGAGTCGAACTGAACATTGAAATCCTGAGTGGAACTTCCCATGTACGATTGGCTCACGGAAAAAAGATCCGGATTCTGGTGAATGATCCTGATCCAAGAGAGCGGATGGAATTATTCTATGGAGAAGGTGACCAGTGGAGACAAGCTGATGGCAATCCGGAAAAATGGGATAATGTAACAAACGATGACTGGTGGATCCAAACGGATAGCTCGCAAAATCCTATTACAGGTGTTGGATATCAAACTTTCAGTGACAGTATTGACTGGGTGAATGTAGATGTCTATTTTCAAATCCCTGAAGAACTCCGCACACCAGTTTGTGTAGATCTGCCGGAAGGATTTACGAATACAAATACAAATGTGTTCATGGTTTTTGATGATTACCGGAGCATCACATTGATGACGGGCGATTCTACAAAAAGGCAATTCTGTGAGCATTATGGATCAACACCTATTGGTTTCAGAACCACATTTGTGGTGATATCTGAAAGAGGAGAAGGCAACTACTATTTTGCGACAAAGAAAACAACGATCACAGCGAACCTGACAGAGACGATCACTCCGCTGAAGACCCCATATGAAGAGATTAGACAGTATATCATGGGATTGTAAGTCCGGTCATCCAGGATTGATGACAGGACGGAATTAACGTTTTATTCAAAATCCTTTTTTTGCCAACAACAAAGCTCTGTTCGAAATGCAGGGCTTTTTTTATTTTAAGAAGGGAAATTTAGAATTATAAATGGGAAGTGCAATCTTGAATCGAGGATTTTGAAATTAGAATACAGAAGGAAAATTTAGAATTCTGAATAAAAAATAGTGAAGTGATTGTGGACTGTGAGGGGCTTTTCAAAATAAGGCTGATTAACAGGTTGAAAAATGTGGATATGAGAAGTGAGAGATGGTTGGAAAAACATTACCAGCCTTAATGAATATGTTTCAAAAGAAAGCTTATCTCCTTTTCCACTGAATAGTGGACTTCTGTGGTAAATAAAAAAGGACAGGTCGAAACCTGCCCTTAAATTTTTATTATAAATGCTTAACTCCCTTAAACAGGCTCTGTCTGAATAGCCCGTTGCATTTTCTTACGTTGATCTTCATCTAAGTAAGTTTTACGCATTCGGATGATGAGCGGTGTGACTTCAATGCACTCATCCTGCTGGATGTATTCCATGCATTCTTCCAGAGTCATCTGGCGCTTTGGAGCAATGTTAGTAGCTGCATCGCTGCCGCTGGCCCGCATATTGGTCAGTTTCTTACCTTCTGTAATATTGACGACGATGTCACCGGGGCGATTGTTTTCACCAATGATCATGCCTTTATATACTTCCTCCCCCGGATCTACGAAGAAGAATCCGCGGTCTTGTAATTTGTCAATTGAATAACCTGTAGTAGAACCAGGATCTTTAGCAAGCAACACACCATTTGTCCTCGCAGGAATATTTCCTTTCCATGGTTTGTATTCTGTAAAGCGATGACTCATCACAGCTTCACCTGCTGTTTGTGTAAGCATGGTAGACCTCAACCCGATAAGACCTCTTGAAGGGATATCAAATTCAAGGTGCTGGTAATCACCTTTTGCTTCCATGACATGCAACTCACCTTTACGGCGTGTAACCAGGTCAATGGCGCGTGACGAAAACTCATCAGGTACATCGATGACAAGATTTTCATATGGCTCATGCTTTTTACCATCTATTACTTTGACAATAACCTGTGGTTGTCCTACTGTCAATTCATATCCTTCACGACGCATGGTCTCTATCAAAATACCCAGGTGGAGAATACCTCGTCCAAAAACAAGGAAACTATCTGCACTATCCGTTTCTTCCACCTTCATCGCAAGATTCTTTTCAGTCTCTCTCCAGAGGCGGTCGCGCAAATGTCTTGAAGTCACAAATTTTCCATCCCTTCCAAAGAAAGGCGAATTGTTGATCCCAAAGGTCATGCTCATCGTAGGCTCGTCCACGGCTATGAATGGAAGTCCTTCCGGAGAATCATAATCAGAGATCGTCTCTCCGATCCTGAAATCATCAAGGCCGACTACCGCACAAAGATCACCTGCACTTACTTCCTGAACTTTCTTTTTGCCCATGCCTTCAAAGATGTAAAGCTCTTTGACACGGCTGCGTTTGATTACCCCATCAGCCTGCACGATAGTGATCGGCTGATTTTCTTTTATAGAACCTCTGTTGACTTTACCTACAGCAATCCTGCCCTGGTAAGAAGAGTAATCCAGTGATGTGATCTGCATTTGCAATGTCCCTTCGTAAGCCACGGGAGGAGGAACTAATTTCAAAATGCCATCAAGTAATGGCGTGATGTCTGCTGATTGTTCGAGCGTATCATTGAACCAACCATGTTTTCCTGAGCCATAATATGTGCTGAAGTCCAATTGTTCATCCGTAGCATCGAGGCTATGGAAAAGATCAAAGACATCATTGTGAATATCTATCGGCCGACAATTTGGCTTATCGACTTTGTTGATGACGACGATTGGTTTCAGATTAAGCTGAAGTGCTTTTTGAAGTACAAATCTTGTTTGCGGCATTGGGCCTTCGAAAGCATCTACCAGTAACAAAACTCCGTCAGCCATCCGAAGCACACGTTCTACTTCTCCACCGAAGTCAGAGTGACCCGGGGTGTCAATGACATTGATACGTACTCCTTTATAATTGACCGCAGCATTTTTTGAAAATATGGTGATCCCACGTTCCCTTTCAAGATCGTTTGAGTCCATGATCAGTTCACCGGTTTCCTGGTGGTCCTTGAATACTTTGGTGGCCTGAAGGATCTTATCTACCAGGGTAGTTTTGCCATGATCGACGTGAGCGATGATGGCGATATTGCGGATATTGGCATTAATTTGTTTCATAAGCTTTACTTCGGTTCCTCAAAAGAGGGTGCAAAGGTACGTATAATAATGCTTTTCGGGGCTATAAGGTTTGATTTCGCCTTTGATACATATAATATAAATTGTTAATGCAGGATTGACCAAATGAATTTTGGAGTATCGGATTAAAGGGGATCTAAAGTTTTGAGTTTGGAGAGAAATGAGTAATAATAAATTGTTGAGGGAGTAACGTATTACTCTTAAATTACATACTTATGTATCTTTTGAATTTAAGATTGATCCTGAAGTAAGGTCATGAGCAGTCTTTACCCAAAAGATCAGCCTATATTTATGTCCTTATTGGCTCCGTCGTACAACGGATAGTACGCAGGTCTTCGGAACCTGAGATTGGGGTTCGATTCCCTACGGGGCTACTTCACTCAAGGCCCAGCCTTGAAAACACCAGGACGTCGGTCAACCGACGCCCAACGATCAAATATTTTTAGGTTTAAGCAAAGATTGGATTTTAATAAAAATAAGAAAGTGCATCACAATCGCAAATGTGATGCACTTTCTGTTATGATTTCTCTTGATACAGTCCTGCACTCCACTTTTTTTATTGGAATAATAACAACCTCCAACGGTCATGACATGCACTCTTGGCAAAACGACCAAATGCATAATTTACTTCGAGTTGAAGTTGAGCAGCAGTTGCCATCGTTTTCTTTGTGCGATCCGGAAGAGTGTATACTACAATCGGGTAATTGTTGTCTTTACCTTCATCGCTGATCATATCATCAATGGAATAATGAAGACGAATACCGAGATTGACTGTGAATAATCCGCCGCCTAGCAAATAGGATCCAAAACCAACCACTCCTGATTTGTAGTTTTTAGCAAAATTCGGTGTCACATCAGTAGGCCCAGTTAGGCTTTCAGACTTTAATTCAACCTCCTTGATCTTGCTGTATTCACCTCCGATTTCAAAGTAGGCTCCATTGCCTGAATAACGGAATAATACAGAGAGGTCATTGTGTTTCCATTTAAAGCTATTGTAGACTTTAGACAGGTAGTTAAAATCCTGTCTTCCAGTGGCACTGGCATACTCCAGGGATATACCGGCATGATAACCAAAGTTAACACCAAGCCGTCCCCCAAGAGATGTACCTGTAGTGATCTTATGCTTATAGTTTCCACTGTCAAAGACATTCCTGTCATTCATAAACGTAGGGCCGAATGCACCTTTAATACCGGCATCAAACCACAACTGGGCATGTGCTGACAGGCCCAAACAAACCATCATTAAAAGGGTAAGAAAATACTTCATATCTCTATTGTTTTTAGGGCGGAAAGATAACTATTATTTCATTCCCCTTCGCTTCATTTCCGCCAGGATCAGGCTAAGTTCGCGGCTCATTTCACCTGTCACTGAGGTATTTTCTTTTGCCCGACGGATAAGGTAAGGAATGACTTCTTTGACCGGGCCGTATGGAACATATTTTGCCACATTATATCCTGCGGCTGCAAGATTGAATGTGATATAATCACTCATGCCATAAAGCTGGCAGAAATTCAGATGTGAATGATTTCGTTGTAAACCATTATCGGCTATTAACCCGGCTTCGTATTGCACGCTTTGAAGGTTGTGCGAACCATTGCATGAAGCGATCTGTTCGTAATGCTCGACACAATATTTGACAGCGAGGTTGTAATCACGGTCGGTATCCTCTTTTGTATCCTGGATGGGTGATGGATATCCCATTGTTTTTGCACGTTCTCTTTCCTTTTCCATGTAGGCACCACGTACTAATTTGGCACCTAGTTTATAGCCTTTGGTCACAGCTTCCTTGTGGTCTTCTATGAGGCTTTGTAATTTTCCCTTGCGATACAATTGATATGTATGATACACTACCACTTTCTCGCGGTTAAATTTTTCCATGAGGTCCTTTACCAGCTTATCAATAGCGTCTTGTATCCATGTCTCTTCTGCATCGAAAAAGATGGACATGCTATTACGTTTTGCCGCATGGCATAATTGGTTTACCCTGCTTCGTACTTTTTCAAATTCAATCGATTCCTGTTCATTTAGATTTCCTTTTTCCTGGAATTTTTGAAGCAATGTAGCAGAAGCCAACGATGATATTTTTGAAGAGATAATGGGAACGCTGGGATGAGTGGAAGCGAATGAAATGGCTTTGATGTTTTCTAGCAGTGTGCGATCAAAATCTGCTTCAGTTGATTTGCCTTCAGCACCATAATCCAGTACGGTGAGAGTACGGTTGGCATGTAAATGATCAATAGATTCCTGGCTATCTTCCAGCGAGGTGCCACCACAGAATTGTTTAAAAATAGTGGCCTTCAACATCGGGTTGAAAATATTTATGCCCTTTTCATGCATCCATAACCCCAGGGAAGAACCTGTGTTTACAATCCAGGGTTTGTTCATTAACCTAAACAGGTAAGACAAACGCCTTAGCTCTTTATTGGATTTTTGAGCAAAAGCGATTTCAGTATTTGTAAAGTCCACAGTCTTGTGATGCGGCTTGTAATCAGTTTCAGAACCTGCCATATGATTTCCAGATAATCCAGGCTTGTTCCGCCTGGAGGTGCAGCATGTCTAAGCCGTTCTTTGTTTGGGCTCCCATCTGCGCTCCCCGCGTCAAAAATAGTGTATTGGTTGGATTGTATACTAAATCAAATAACATATGATTTTCGGTCAGGAATTCATAGGGAATGTTCGGGCATGTTTCAGTTTCAGGAAATGTACCCAAAGGAGTTGCATTGACGATCAATAAATGTTTTTCCATTACCTCTTTTGTAAGGCCTGGGTATGAATAATCCTGATGATCATCTCTTGATACAAAAGATGAATGAATACCCAATGAAGTCAATGCATACTTAATGGCTTTAGCTGCTCCGCCCGTGCCAAGGATCAATGCTCGTTCAGGAAAAGGTTGATCTTTCAGCCAGCCTTGCAACGAAAGACTGAATCCAGCTACGTCGGTATTAAATCCTTTCCAGGAATGCTTTCCGATCCGAACCAGGGTATTCACAGCTCCGATTTGCAAAGCTGTTAGATCAATATCATTCAGGTAAGAAATGATGGCTGATTTGTAAGGTATAGTGACATTAAAACCGAAAACGTCACTTTGAAGGATGGGGAAGATTTCGTCGATTTCCTTTACAGGGAAATTCTGATACGAGAAATCCTTCAGGCGAAGGGATTGAAATTTTTCTTCAAAATATGCTGCGGAAAAAGAATGTGTGAGCGGGTAGCCTATGAGCCCGAATTTCATGAATGGAATGTTGGGTTGTAAATGTAACTACATTCTGAAAAGAATGCCTGCTTTTGCATTAAATCCATAGGATGGATAGGTATACCAGGGCTCACGATTATTGCCAAGGATATTATTGATTTGCAAAAATGCTCCGAAGGAAGGTGAGAAATAATAATCTCCATGAAGATTAAGATCGATCAGAGGATCTAATCTTTTTTCAGTTCCTCCTACAGTTCGATATGGCAAACCATTTTCCGAATGAAGAATGAAGGAAGCATGATAAATATCATCGCCTCCGGAATAGGTGAGCATGCCATCTATTCCAAGAGTTGGCCTGTGCCATGGTTTTTCTTCATTATCCAGGCTGTAAAATCGTTGCCAGGCTTGTGCGTGAAGAAGAACATTTTTCAATACTTCAAATCTCACTGATCCTTCATAACCAAAATAAGAACCGTTGTCAAATACGGGATTGAATTGCTCACGTTTATCAAAGTCCTGTAGAAAGAAAGCCATGTGCTCAAATGTTGTGTAGCCTCCTGATGCCGCATATTGTAATTTACCTGTAGCGCCCTTAATACCACCATAAATTCTACGGGATATCATATTGCCGATACTGTCGAGACGGGTATTGATGTAAGGATTGTAGGAGGATAAATTATGGAAGTTATTCTTATAAACTTCTCCCTGCCATCCAGCTTCGATTGTAACACTGTTTTTAAACAGGTTGTATGAAACTTCAATCGCCGGAAGTATTTCATTTTCTTTCGAGCTGACTATATTCTTATTCTTATTTAACAATGCGATTCCACCCAGATTCACTTTTAAACCTCCAAGATGGAACTGAAAATAAGGTTCAAGAAAAACATTGTTTATTGTTTGTTCACGTGTATTCTTTAACGTCGAATAATCAATAAATGCCTTCAGACCTATCGGGAATGAATTCGCGGTCAGACTATACTCTACTTCTCCTCCAAGAGTGACAGCACTCTCCCGTGAACCTAAATCATCTTTGTCAAAATGATGCTGAAAGAAAGTACTATAACGCAGTGGCTGATTCTCACCTCCAAGGTTAGCAAATGTGAGCTGAGCATCATACCGCTTAAAACTTCTCTTCAAAGCATCCGGATTAGAAGGAATATCATCAGCACCATAGAAATAAACCTTTTCGAATTTTCCATCCACATATCCACTGATTTGAATATTATCCTTCAGCTTATAGCTTCCATTGATCCGTCCCTGTGAATCTGAAAATTTCTGCAATGGTATTTTCTTATTGTTAGCACTTAAGTGCCTTATATCAATACCCCATTGCAACATGTCATTCTGCAGGTGATCATAGGATAGCTCACCTAACAATGAATTTGGATTGCCATAACCTGCTTTTACAAAGAGAGGATAATAAGGCGGCTTCTTCTCAGGATTTATAGATAATGGTTTCAGTTCAGCTACTACATATTCAATGGCTGGCGAAGGAGCAGAAAGCGTGTATTCATACCTTCTCATGGCAGAATCCAAAGCAATAGGTTGCGGGATGATCCTGATCTTTTTTGTTTCGAGCAGGCGAACTTCAAAGTCTTTTATGACTTCGATCTGACCCGTTGGCAAGTCTTCCTGTGCGAAGATGGAATTCGTGAGAAGGAATAAAAATATGATGTGAATATGTCTCATGTCGCAGGGTTAGTCTTTATGAGGATTTTGTAATTCAAGTGTATCTGTTCCCGTGGGTTTGATACGGCTTTTGATTTCTTCCTGGGTTTTAACCTTCTCTAATTTTTCATTAGCTTCTTTCATAATGGTTTCATCCCCCTGGAAATTTTCAATGATGGCTTCAAGTATTGCACGTGCATTCAGCAGATCTCCCTGCCTGAGCTTAATATCCGAAAGAAGGATCAAGGATTTAGCCACCCAAAAAGGATATCCTACGTTGGCTCGTGCAGCTTCTTCAGCAAGCTTAGCTGCGATCTCCACCTCACTAATACTATAAATGAAAGCAATCTGATATCTCGCTTCTGCAGCTAATTCCGCGCTATTGATCCTGATGATGGCATTGAACGATTCGATCGCTTTAGCATACGATTCATTTGCTATTGCCAATGTTGCTGAATAATAATGCGCTAATGCCCTGATGTCATCGGTAGCTTTAGGATGTGCTATTATTTTAGCAGCCATGGAATATACATCATCTGCTTTTTTTAATTTGAATGCACTTCGCAATGCACCAAGGGTCGCATCATATTGTTGTTCATCCGTCTCAGCTAATGGAATGTATTGGGAATAATAGGTAAATGCCCTGGCCATATCCTGTTGCTGATTGTAAGAAATCAATGCTGCTTTGTACAGCGAAGCAGCGAGATATGGGCTCTGCCCAAGCTTAATAACTACTTCGTATGCAGATAATGCGTCACTGTATCTCTTCTGCAGGGATAAGGATTCGGCTTTGAGAAATTTTGCTTTTAGTGTGTAGGAACCTGTTGGATTTTGATCAATGTATTGCTGGAATGAGGTAGCAGCCTTATCATAATCGCCATTTGCATAATGATTTTCGGCTGCTGAATAAAGTATCGAATCCTTCTCTGTTCCTGAAACAGAAAATCCAGGAATTGTCCCGGCAAAATCAAAAAATGACTGCGGGGTATCCAGCTGGTTTACATAAATCTCCTGGATAGCAGACATGGCTTCCTTGGCAGTCTGTGGATCCGGGTTATACTGGAAGACGGATTTATAATATCTCAGTGATGCCTCGTATTGTTCGGTATTGTATGACAATAAGCCCAGGCGCAACAGTGCAGGATGGAGCAAAGGACTTCGTTCTTTGAACTGGCTGACAACTTTTTCATAGGATTTGATCGCCTTTGGTAACTGGTTTTCCTCCTGGTAAGTATTCCCTGCCTGGTATAAAGCATCGTCGGCCCATAGTGACTCAGGCATTCCATCTGCCAATTCTTCAAGCAATGCTATTTTCTCCTGCGGTTTTTTCTGCAAGCCTTTGATGATTGCTTTTTGATATTTGGCATAATCATATCCTGGGTATCGATTTCTGATCGATTGATCATAATATTGATTTGCCTTGTCATATTGATTGCGTTTGAAAGAAGCATCCCCGGCGCGCAGCACTGCATCCGGAAAAATCTGGTTTTTGATTAATGTTTGCTGTGCACCGTTCAACGACATGGCTTCAATTCCGTTCACTGCATTTTCAAAACTACTTTGTGCATCTATGAAATCACCTGTGCGCAGATAATTATAACCCTGGTTGTATTGAGCTATGGGCCTGCTTTGCTGTGGAGGAAAATTTTTAGCATTGTCTGCTAAAGCGAAATACTGATCATACCATTTTATACTTTCGGCATAATCCCCGTGAAGATGGGCGATTTCACCTTTCCAGAAAAGAGCCCGTGCCTGTATCGCTTTATCATAAGGTTGCTTCAACGATTTGTCCAGTAATTCCGTTGCGGCTTCATCATTGCCTTCCTGGATGAATTGTTCTGCACGAAATAAGGTTACTTTCTGATAAGCTGTTTTCAATGTCGGTGACAGGTTTTTCATTGCTTCAAGCTCTCGGACAGCAAGTGAATAGTCTCCTGTATTTGTCAATATACCTGCCAGTGTGTTTTGTGATTCTGTATAAACAGGACTTGATGACGGAATGGTCTGGAGGACACGAATGGCTTCGACATCATCGCCGGCTTCAGCGCTCAGGCGTCCGTAATGATATGTGGCCTCTGCTTTGATCGATGGAACATCTTCCATCTTAGATGCATTCATCAGGCTGTTCCGTGCAGATGTTTTATCACCTGTTTTCAGATAGGATTGTCCTAAATAGTAATTGGCATAATGAGCTTTGACGCCGGTTTGATTTCGGATCTCGAGAAAAACAGAAATGGCCTTTTGATAATCTCCTGTTTTGTAATATGAAATTCCAAGCTGGTAAAAATCATCTTCGCGAAGCTTATCGCTGTGCTGATTGACATATGCGAGATGTGGGATTGCTGAAGCATAATCGCCTGTCTCGAAGTAAGCCTGACCGATGAGCTGACGTATCTCTGCTTTGTTTAGCACAGTGGGACTGCTTATGGATTGGTTACCGTAACCTATTACTTTTTGATATTCATTGTTGTTGAAATGTATTTGAGTGATGTAGTAAGGAATGTAATCTTTATAAAAATCTGAAGGGGCCACTAGTTCAAAACTCCGAATGGCTTCATTGTAATTGCCTTTGAAATATTGCGTCATACCGTAGTAGTAATTGGCAGGGTAATAATATTTATTGCGGACATCTTTGGTTTCATCGAAGTATGCTGAGGCATTGTCAAAATCTTTCCTGATGAAGAGGCTGTATCCTAATTTGAAAGAGCGGGCTGATCGTTCTTCAGCATTGAGGATATCCGCATTGACCATGGTCAGGTATTTGATCGCGTCATCATACTGGTGATTGTCGAATGCATTTTCACCTATGATCATGATGGCTTGCTGGGCGACGACTTCGGGTTGGTGATAATCAGAGAAGTGAAGGATTTCCTGGATGGTGCCCGGTTTGTCCATCCTGAGCCAGGATTTAAGTCGGTATAATTCGGCTTCTAATTGAAACTGTTCGAATGAAGGGTCCAGGTAAGTGGATAGAAATTTATCTGCTGATCTTGCGGCCCTGCCATAAAGGCCCTGGTCGAATTCCTTGACCAGTCGGGAAAAATCGAGCTCGGCACTTTGATACAGGACGGTTTGTTGGGCAGTTAAGGAGGTAATCAGAAAGAGGGCAGCAAGGAGGAAATATGCCTTGAGTGGAAGGGCTTTAGAGTATTTGGGTATAAATATGGTGTCGGTTTGCTTCCTCATACTTTCTTAGTTATTAGCAGTTAGCTAATTATAGATAACGATTAAAACTAATGTGAAAGTACAGATTTTCCGGGAAAATGAAGATTTATGTGGATAAAACGGCTAATTCCTCTATAAAGTACTAACCTTGCCGATCACCTGAAAAGTGACAGTATATCTTAATGTAAAAAAGGAAAACCACATAGACACATAGTTCACATAGAAAGTCACATAGAAAAGATGAATTAAAAAGTAATATTTGAAGCAACCTTATTCTATTTGTAGGCTCCATGCAGGTCTATGTGTTTTCCTATGTGAACTATGTGTCTATGTGGTAACCCTTTTTGTGGGCTGCTACTCATTTGGTAAATCTGCAAAGTATCCATTTACAAAAGTCTTTTGGCCCATGCTCATAATATGTGTGCAATGAAAATTGATAAGTATACCCTTAGGAGACTCTAGCATTCGCATATATGAAAGTAAGATGGCATCATGAACTGGGATAAATCCTTCCTGAGCTTTCAATTCAACTGAAATTAGTTCTTCAACGAAAACATCAAGTCGTAGATCTGTATCAATCTTCAATCCTTTATAATCAAAAGGTTTACAAATTTGGTTTTAATATCTTAAACCTTGCAGTTCCATCTCCTTTAAAAGGCACTTTTCATATACACTCTCCAATAATCCTGGACCCAGGTGTTTGTGTACCTCTATAGCGCAGCCTATTATTTTATAAGCAAGATGGTTAATATATTTTTTTGTAATTCTCATTGATTTTAAAATTGACTGATGGCGGTCAAATGTGCATTATTGATGATGGATGAAGATGGGTTTTGAATAGTTTAGATGTGCGTAATTGCTCCGTGGAACCCTTTGGAGAATTACTCATTGAAACGCACTTTCTTTCTTTTAAATAAGAAGCCCTGAACCTGTAATGGGACACAGTACAAGGTGTCAGCAGTATAGGCCAGGGCTTTTTTAGAAAAGTTCAGGCGGCTTTTTGGTCACGATCTAGTTTTCTGAAGCTGCTGACGACAATTTCCGTTGAGCTGCGCTTCTCTCCCGCTTTAGTCTCATATTGCCGGTAGGCGATTTTGCCTTCAACGAAGACTTTGTGGCCTTTACGAAGAAGGTCGCTCATCGTTTCAGCGGTCTGTCCCCAGGCGACCAGGTCGTGCCAGGTGGTGACTTTTTCGGATTGTCCGTTTTGGGCCTTTTTGAATTCAGTAGTGGCTACTCTGAGGCGGGCTAATTTCTTGCCCTGTGCGAATTCGCGTAATTCTACATCCTGTCCGAGGAATCCAAGCAATTGTACGCGGTTGTCTAAATTGGTACTCATGATAAATTATGGTTAAAAGTGAAAAATGATTGGTGCAAAATTATGGGTGACCGGAATGAAAGATTCGTTTCGTAAACGTTTATATACGCTTGTAAACGTTTGTATACGTTTGTTTACGTTTTTGTTATTGATTTCCAAATGGTTAGAAAGTGAGATTTTCCTGACGGATATCCTGTAAGTTAGCACTCGTAAAGACCAGAGCCTGATATTAAGTGTTTTTTACCACATAAACAGCTCAATAAAATGTTGCCGAAATTTCAACTTTTCATCCTTTTATCATTCCTCCTCTTTCAGGGAAATGTCATCAGCCAGGACAATAATCAGCTCATCAATAAACTCAATCGCCAACTGAAGAATGGTGAAACGACAGTAAATAAACTACTGGCCAATGATTCCCTGATGTACCTGCATTCATTAACTCCCTTCCGGGAGATGATCAAATCAAATGCTAAACCGGGTAAACTCACGATGACGAGCGGAACAGAACCCGGGACAAAAATCACAGTGAAGGGAACAGTAGTGAATAAATCCGGAGCTCCATATAAAAATGCAACCATCTATGCATACCAGACATCAGCCAAGGGCTGGTATGCAGATACAGCTGCTCATATTCTTATCAATTCCGGGGATATCAATCATGCACGTTTATTCGGTTACCTCAAAACAGATGATGAAGGAAAATTTATCATTGAAACGATCAGGCCACAGGGTTATCCTAAATCAAGCCTTGCGGGTCATATTCATCTCCAGTATTGGAGAGGTGGAAATAAAACACTTCATGGCCCAGACGAATTGCAATTCGAAGATGATCCAAGAATGACAAACGAACGACGGAAGCAATCCCTGGAAGAAGGGAACCTGATAGCGAAAAATTCCGGGACAACGGCGAAACCGGTTTATGAATTCAGAATAGTAGTTGATTGACGATTACGAGTAACGATTGACGAGTAACAAGTAACGAGTAACAAGTAACGAGTAACTAATAACGAGTAACAAGTAAGGAGTAACAAGTAACGAATAATGAGTAACGAGTGACTTATACGATAATGTTAATCGATACTCGATATTCGTTTCTTGTTACTCCTTATTCGTTATTCGTTATTCGATATTCTTAAGTAGTGGTACTTTACGTCCTTATAATATAAATCAAAGTGTTATGGATGAGAAAATACCCACTAAGGACAGCAATGGCAATATCCTTGCTGAAGGAGATTCTGTGCTCCTGACAAAAGACCTGAAGGACAAAGGATTTAATAAAGATCTTAAAAGAGGTACCCTCATAAAAAATATCCGCCTGTCTTCAGATATCGGCGAGATAGAAGGAAAAGTAGAAGGAAGTGTGCTGGTCATTAAGACGATGTATCTAAAGAAAAAATAACAATAAAAAGGATTAATCGGTTAACCGGTTAAAAGAAAGATTTTGAAAACAATATTTTTCACATCATCAGTTGATCTGTTCGTGTTTCAATGGGCCATTTGACTAACGGGCAATCTGCCATAAGGACAACGTATTTTAGCATTGCATCCAATACATGCCTGGCTATCATAAAAGGTTTGGCCGGCTTTATAGGTGGATCTTATGCCCTGATAGCTGATACTATTGAATCTACTACGGACATTTTCTCATCTCTTTTAGTTTTGTTTGGCCTGAAATATGCTAACCGGCCAGCCGATAAAAATCATCCTTACGGGCATGGGCGTGCGGAACCCCTGATGACATTTTTGGTGGTTGGTTTCCTGATTACTTCAGCTACGATCATAGCGTATGAAAGCATACAACATTTAAAGACGCCACATGCGGCTCCTAAACCATGGACACTTATCATCCTTGGAGCAATCATCATCTGGAAGGAGATCTCGTACAGAATCGTGCTTAAAAAAAGTAAGGAAATACAGAGCACTTCATTGCGTGCAGAAGCATGGCATCACAGGAGCGATGCGATAACATCCATACTGGCTTTTATAGGTATTACCATTGCCGTTGTATTTGGAGAAGGCTATGAATCTGCGGATGACTGGGCGGCACTTTTTGCTGCCGCATTTATTCTTTACAACAGCTATTTTATATTCAGGCCTGCTCTCGGAGAGATCATGGATGAGCATGTGTATGATGACCTTGTGGATGAGATCAGGAAAGTTGCCTTGACTGTGGAAGGGATCATGGATACTGAAAAATGTTTTATTCGCAAAGCAGGCATGCAATATCATGTGGATCTACATGCGATAGTTGCCGGAAACATTACGGTTGAAAAGGGACATGATATTGCTCATAAGCTGAAGGATACATTACATGAGCGAATACCACAGCTCGGAAATATCCTCATACATATTGAGCCGCATAAGATAACAGATATACAAACATGAATGATTTAGAGAAGTATTTCAGACAAAACAATAAAAGACTCATCCATAAGTACATGCACTATTTTGATGTGTATGAAAGACATTTCAGCAAGTATAGAAATAAGGAGATCGTAATCCTCGAAATCGGTGTTTCGCAAGGAGGAAGCCTGCAAATGTGGAAGGAGTACTTTGGTGAGAAAGCTATGATATATGGCATTGATGTAGACCCAAATTGCAAGAGTCTTGAAGAAAAAAACATCAAAATATTTATTGGCTCTCAATCAGACAGGAAGTTCCTGAGAGAGGTTAAGGCACAGATTCCTCCGGTAGATATATTGATTGACGACGGAGGTCATACGATGGTACAGCAGACCGTGAGTTTTGAAGAATTGTTCGATTCGATCAAAGAAGATGGAATTTACCTATGTGAAGACCTGCATACTTCCTATTGGGCAAGATATGGCGGGGGACATAAGCGCAAAGGATCGTTTATAGAGTATAGCAAAAATTTCATTGATGATCTGAATGCATATCATTCTAAACAAGGTTCATTGCGCGTGAATTCTTTTACAAATTCTGTGGATTCGATTCACTACTATGACAGCATCATTGTCATTGAAAAAAAGAAAAGAACAGAAGCCCCTCACGACGAAAAAACAGGAAATATTTCTTTCGAGACAGAACTGGCTGAAAATCCTTTGCAAGGAAAACTATATACTATAAAGCTTTCTATTGTCAAAACCATCAATTCAACATTACGTTTTTTTGGAATAAAACATACGATACGAATAGGTGGCATATTTCGAAATAAGTAATCGGGCAATAAGGCTTAACTACATGAGGATTTTAAAAGAATCTCGCTTATGCTATGGAATCAAGACCAAAACTAATATTAGAGCTTTCACCCACTGACAAGTTTATTGAAGCTGCCGGATGGGCAGCATTATTACTTTTATGGGGCTTAAGCATTCTGTACTATACAAACCTTCCTGAAATAATTCCAACACATTTCGATAGTTCCGGGCAAGTCAACGCTTATGGCAGCAAAATGTCATTGATGTTTTTACCTGTTCTCGGAACATTATTGGTGATAGGCCTCACCATATTAAATATGTATCCCCATATTTTTAATTATCCAGTGAAAGTCACAAAGGAAACTGCATTGCGGCAATACATAAATGCCACCAGGATGTTACGGTTTTTTAAGTTAATGGTTGTGTTAGTCATATCCTTGATGATAACCATTATTAACCACGCAGCGACAAATAATTCCGGGAAAATCAGTTTCTTGCTCATGCCTATTACCCTGGGCATGATCATATTGCCTTTAGTATATTTTACTATTAAAGCCTTTAGAATAAAATAACCGTACTACCCTATCACTCATATCATTTCTAGTACTCCTCATCATCCTTTTTCACCCGCTCCTCTTTAATATTTAGAGTTCAGTTACATTGCAGTCTAGCTTTGACGTATTCTTTTAACATCAAAACAAATACGCTATGAAGCATATATTTTTAGTATCAGGCTTGCTTTTCAGCTTATCTCTCATGTTTGTTACAATTTCCTGTACCAATGATGATAATGCGGATCCATCTCAAACCATCATCGCTGATAATGTGCAATTAGGCACATGGCGAATTACTTCTTTTATTGATTCCGGTAAAGATGAAACAGGTCAATTCAATGGGTTTACTTTTCTCTTCGGAAGTAACGGCACATTAACTTCGACAAATGGCAGCGTAACCTATACTGGTAGCTGGAATTTAAATGACAATAGCAGCAATGATGATAGCCTGGATGATCTTGATTTCAATATCCTGTTTAACCTGGATAATGATTTTGAAGAGCTCAACGAAGACTGGCACTTTGTGTCACAATCTGCAAACCGAATCGAATTAATTCATGTGAGTGGTGGGAATGGCGGTACTGATTACCTGACATTTGAGAAGTCATAGTATACAGGTAAGAGGTTAATAAAAATGCAATAACAGTAAAGGGTGAGTGCTTTAATTCCAAAAGCGCATTCGCAAGAGTGCGCTTTTGTCAATTTTGATTGCTAATCAATACATTCATGCAATTAAAGAATGTTATGGCTGAAACTCTCTTCCCAACCTGTTCAAACGTCCAATATCCCGACTAACGGGTGCGCTGAAAATATCCTGGCCAAGAGTAACTCAGCCTTGACTACAGGTATTCATGGACCAGAGAATGTCTTCTTCATTTCATAAATGTGAAATATTATTCTTTTGACTCATCCACACCTTTCTTTTCACTTTTATATTATCCTTTTTTAAAATGTCTTAATTAAATGCTGATCGCTTGCAAGTTTGCATGAGGTATAAGGAGCTATTGAAATCTCATTTTCTAGCCTCTCATGCCAGAAACAGTTAACTGTCAGCTGTCTACCCTCTATTCCTGCAGGAAGAGTTTAACTGAAAATCAATTTTACATTATGTAATCAAAAGGAGTTTCGGGAGAAATATGGACACGTTACCTAATTTAATACAGGACTATTAATGAAGCTTATTCATGGCTTTAAGGACTTTCTCGACTTTATTGACTACATTACTTGCGTTATAGCACCCGCATAACTATTCGACTTAAGGGATAGGTCGATTTTTATTAAAAAAGAAATTTAAAAAGGCTGATGAATTATTATCACAAACCGGGAATATATTATTCCCACGGAAGTATAATTTCATATGGTCTCAGATTTAATATCGATTTTAGTAATAGAAGATAACAATAATATCCGCGAGAATACTTGTGAGATTCTTGAGATGGCAGGATTCCACGTATACTGTGCAAATGATGGCAGATCAGGAATTTCGTCCGCTCTAGAAAATATGCCGGATATCATCTTATGTGATATCATGATGCCACAAGCAAACGGATATACAGTGCTCAGCGAATTAAGAAACAATCCTGCAACTGAACACATCCCCTTTATTTTTCTTACGGCAAGCGCAGAAAAAAGTGAAGTAGTGACTGGCCTTGGGATGGGAGCTCAGGGATATATCAGGAAACCATTCGAAACTGTGGAGTTACTTCAAACCATTAGAATGTGCCTCAAAGACAACAAAGCCCTGCCTTTCATTGAGAATAGAATCGCCTAACATTCAGGTTTCCAGAGGAAATAGAAATATGAAAGCCTTCCAAATGGACTCGTATATGATGGATAATGATTATCAAAAAAAAAGGTGTTTACAATGCTATATCACTAAGCTCATGATTGTATTCCTAAATATTAAATACCATTCCACTAATTAAGCCCTATATTACCCTTGATATGCTCCCGCATAACTTAACAGCTCCTACTTAAAAGAGCGATTGTTCTGAAAAAGATACTTTAATAAGACTGGTGAATTATTATTAAATGCAGAACACCAATTTTGCATAAAGTAAAAAAAGAACACATGGCCTCATCGTTAATTATTCCTGACAAGGAATTGCCTTCCTTTAAAAATGAAAATGGAAAGCGTGAAGGAGTATTCAAAATTTCTTCCAAAGCACTTGTTTTACAAAAGAAAGAAAAAATAAAACGAGCTTCAGAGTTGGTCATTCTCAACAAAATATTGCTCGTTCAGCAAGATGAAAAAGGAAAAAAACTCACAACCTTACTTCTGGTCAATAAAGAATTCAATGATCTAAATGCAAAAACCGAGAAACGGGCAGCTGAACTTCTCCTGGCTAATGAGGAATTATCGATACGTAATAAAGAAAACGAACAATGTGCAAATGACCTCCTCATTGCAAACAAACAACTTGCTTTTCTAAATAAAGAAAATAACAAACGTACAGATAAGCTCATTTTAGTTAACCAACAGCTCGCCTTTCAAAATTCAGACAATGGCAAACGAGCTGCGGAGCTACTTCATGCCAATAAAGAGCTATCCTTTCAAAACAGAGAAAAGGAAAAACGCGAGGATGAATTAACCATAGCAAATAAAGAACTCGCATTCCAAAATTCAGAAAAGGGAAAACGGGCAGAAGAGCTTGACATTGCAAACAAAGAGCTTGCTTTTCAAAACAACGAAAAAGGCAAACGCGCTGCTGAATTAGTAATTGCCAATAAGGAGCTATCCTTCCAAAATAATGAGAAAGAAAAAAGAGCAGATGAATTGATCATTGCTAACAAAGAGCTGGCTTTTCAAAATTCAGAAAAAGAGAAAAGGGCAGAGGAACTTATACTAGCCAACACAGAACTGGCTTTTCAAAATTCAGAGAAGGCAAAACGGGCAGCGGAACTCCTCACTGCCAATAAGAAATTATCCTATCAAAATAAAGAAAAGGAAAAGCGGGCTAATGAATTATATATTGCCAACAAAGAATTGGCTTATCAAAATAAAGAAAAAGAAAAACGGGCTGATGAACTCAGTGTGGCCAACAGTGAACTTGCATTCCAAAATACGGAGAAAGAAAAAAGAGCAGCAGAACTGGTAGTTGCAAATATAGAATTGTCCTTCCAAAATAATGAAAAAGAAAAAAGGGCTGATGAATTAATTATTGCCAATAAAGAGCTTGTTTACCAAAACTCAGAAAAAGAAAAAAGAGCAGAGGAACTTATAATTGCCAACAAAGAACTAGCCTTTCAAAACGCCGAAAAAGAAAAACGAGCGACAGAATTAAACATTGCAAATGAAGAACTTGCTTTTCAAAATAATGAAAAAAGAAAACGATCTGATGAACTCATACTGGCTAACAAAGAACTAGCCTTCCAAAATACTGAGAAAGAAAAAAGAGCGGCAGAGCTTGTAATTGCAAATATGGAACTGTCTTTTCAAAATAATGAAAAGGAAAAAAGAGCTAATGAATTAATTATTGCAAACAATGAGCTTGCTTATCAGAATTTAGAAAAAGAAAAACGGGCTGATGAACTTACCCTGGCCAACAAAGAGCACGAATTCCAAAATACCGAAAAAGAGAAACGGGCTACAGAATTGATCATTGCGAATGAAGAGCTTGCTTTCCAAAATTCAGAAAAAGGAAAGCGGGCTGATGAACTTATCCTGGCTAACAAAGAACTAGCTTTCCAAAATGTTGAGAAAGGAAAACGTGCGGCAGAATTGATCATTGCAAACCAAGAGCATGCTTTTCAAAATGAAATAAAGGAAAGGGAGATTTCTGATTACAAATTTGCATTGGACGAAGCAAGCATAGTGGCTATCACTGATCAAAAGGGAATTATAAAATATGTCAATGATAATTTTTGTAAAATTTCAAAGTATAGTGAACAGGAACTTGTTGGACAGGACCATAGGATTATTAACTCCGGCTATCATTCAAAAGTGTTTATGCGGAGTTTATGGACAACAATAACGAATGGTAAAACCTGGCGGGGAGAATTAAAAAATAAAGCAAAAGACGGTACCCTGTACTGGGTAGATACCACTATTGTTCCATTTCTAAATGAACAGGGAAAACCAAATAAATACCTTGCCATCCGGATAGATATCACGCAACGAAAAGAAGCGGAAGAGCGGATACTAAAAATGAATGAAGAACTTGAGGACAAAGTATCGGCCCGAACATTAGAGTTAACCCAATCCCTTGCTAAGGAAAAAGTGCTGAATGAAATGAAATCTCGATTTGTTTCATTGGCTTCTCATGAATTCCGGACCCCTTTAAGCACAATCCTTTCAAGTGTTTCACTTATTGCATGCTATAATGATGAAAATCAAAAGTCAAAAAGAACAAAACATATAAACAGGATCACATCATCTGTAAAAGATCTTACCGGCATTTTGGATGATTTTCTTTCATTAGACAAACTGGAACATGGCATGATTGATATGAATACCGAATTTTTTGATCTTTCTGAATTTGCAAATGAGATAGTAGATGAAGTAAATTTTATGCTCAAGGAGGGTCAACATATCAAGTGCATTTATAAAGGTGGAAAAGAATTGCATCAGGATAAAAAAGTAATTAAAAATATATTTTTAAATCTTCTTTCGAATGCTATAAAATATTCCGGAGAAAACAAAGCCATACATCTTTCGATAGAAGTCATCAACAATCAGGTTTCATTGCAGATAAAAGATGAAGGCATTGGGATACCAGAAGAAGAACAGAAATATTTATTTCAGAAATTTTACCGGGCAAAAAACGCAACCAATATCCAGGGAACTGGTCTTGGCTTAACCATCGTAAAAAAATATGTTGAGCTATTAGGAGGTACGATAAGTTTTGTTAGCATATTTAACAAAGGCACTATTTTCATGGTTAGGTTCCCACAATACGTTCGTTAGATATTCCTAATCGTCTGATCAGCTACATATTAATTTATTTTACGATGGCTCAAATTCTGCTTATCGCTTGCAAGCTTACATGAGGTATAAGGTTCTATTGAAATCTCAATTCCTAGCTTCCCATTTCAGAAACACCTAACTGACAGCCATCTACCCTCTTATAATGAAGGATATGTTATACTGTAAATAAATTTTACATTATGAAACCAAAAATATTTTTTGGGCAGATTTATCACAAGACCTGTTTTAATACGAAGGAGTTATTGTAGTCCTTTCAAGGTTTCTAACTTTTTATCGATTTTTTTGACTATATTACTTACGTTACTGCATCCACATAACTAATCGACTTAAGGGATAAGGCGATTTTTATTACAAGAGAAATTTAAAAAGGCTGATGAATTATTTTCACAAACCGGGAATATATTATTCCCCTGAAAGAATTATTTCATATGCCCTCAGAATTAATAGTTGCCAACCAGGAATTAGCCCTTCTTAAAAAGGAGAATGGAGAACGGGCGGCTGAATTCATTATAGCCGCAAAAGAGCTGGATTTTCAAAAGAAAGAAAAAGAAAATAGAGCTGCTGAGCTGATTATTGTCAATAAAGAACTGTCTTTTCAAAGGCAGGAGAAAGAAAAAAAATTAACCGAGTTAATTATAGCTAACAAGGAACTCACCTTTCTGAATGCCCAGACGGAGAAACGAGCTGCAGAACTTCTCATCGCAAATCAAGAGTTATCCTTCCAAAATAATGAAAAAGGAAAACGGGCAGATGAACTCATCATAGCCAACGAGGAACTTGCATTTCAAAATTTAGAGAAAGGCAAACGAGCAGATGAGCTCATTGTCGCCAATATAGAACTTGCTTTCCAAAATTCGGAAAAGGGCAAACGCGCCGCCGAGCTTCTCATAGCCAATAAGGAATTATCCTTCCAAAACCATGAAAAGGGAAAACGGGCAGATGAACTCGTCATTGCTAATGAAGAGCTGGCATTTCAAAATACTGAAAAAGGGAAACGGGCAGATGAACTTATTCTAGCCAATAAAGAACTTGCTTTTCAAAGCTCAGAGAATGTAAAAAGAGCAGCAGAGCTTCTCATCGCAAATAAAGAATTATCCTTCCAAAACCATGAAAAAGAAAAGCGGGCAGATGAATTGATCATTGCAGATAAGGAGCTTGTCTTTCAAAATGAAGAGAAAGGAAAACGAGCAGCGGAATTGATCATTTCGAACGAAGTCCATGCTATCCAAAATCAACAAAAAGAAAAGAGGGCAGATCAGTTAACGGCTGCTAACAAAGAACTTGCTCTCCAAAATATAGAAAAAGGAAAACGTACCGATGAGTTAACCATCGTTAACGAAAAATTTATTAAATCAGAGGCAGCCTTAAATAAGCTTAATGATCAATTAGAAGAAATTGTAATTGCCCGAACTGCAGCACTTCAGGAAAGTGTAAAAGAGACCATTAAAGCCAATCAGGATAAAGAGAGTGTTTTGAACCGGATCAGTGATGGAGTTGTATCGCTTGACAATAATTGGCGATACACTTTTCTGAACGATGCCGCCCTGAATACTCATCCTATGAGCAAAGAAGCAACATTAGGGCAAGTGATATGGGATGTACATCCTGAAATGCATGGAACTATATTCTGGGATAAATATCACGAAGCCATGCTTACAAAAAAGGTGGTGGAAATTGAAAGTCATTATGCTCCCATGAACATTTGGTTTTCAGTAAAAGTATATCCATCATCTGATGGGTTGACTATTTTCTACAAAGATGTAACAGAAAGCAAAAAAGCAGAACAACAGTTACTTGATTCACTGAGAGAGATTTCTGATTACAAATTTGCTTTAGATGAAGCGAGTATAGTAGCCATAACTGATCAGAAGGGTATTATAAAATATGTGAATGATAACTTCTGTAAGATTTCAAAATATTGCAAAGAGGAACTCATCGGGCAGGACCATCGCATCATCAATTCCGCTTATCACCCAAAAGCATTTATACGAAATCTCTGGAATACAATTGCCAGAGGTAAGACGTGGCGTGGTGAACTAAAAAACAAGGCGAAAGATGGTTCCATCTATTGGGTAGATACAACCATTGTTCCATTTCTCAATGAAGAGGGAAAACCTTTTAAATACCTTGCTATCCGGGCGGATATAACGAAACGGAAAGAAGCAGAAGAGCGCATATTAAGAATGAATGAAGAGCTTGAAGATAAGGTATCTGCAAGAACATTAGAATTAACGATATCTCTGGATAAAGAAAAAGTGCTGAATGAAATGAAATCACGTTTTGTCTCCCTGGCATCGCATGAATTCCGCACACCTTTAAGCACTATCCTATCCAGTGTATCCCTTATCGCATGTTATAATGACGAAAACCAGCAGGCAAAAAGGAGCAAGCATATAAACCGTATCACATCTTCCGTAAAAGACCTCACCGGCATATTGAATGATTTTCTATCTCTCGACAAACTGGAACATGGAATGATCGAGCTGGACACTGAAATATTTGATTTCTCCGAATTTACAAATGAGATTTTGGATGAGGTCAATTTCATGCTTAAACCCGGCCAGGAAATCAATTACGTGTATACCGGTGAAAAAGAGTTGAAACAAGACAAGAAGGTGATTAAGAATGTGCTCCTGAACCTCCTGTCTAATGCGATGAAATATTCCGGAGAAAACCAGGAGATACATCTTACCATTGATGCCAGTGATCAAAAAATCTCCATCCAGGTCAGGGACGAAGGCATCGGCATACCTGAAGAAGAGCAACAATATCTGTTTCAAAAATTTTACAGGGCCAAAAATGTCAACCATATCCAGGGAACAGGTCTTGGTTTAACGATTGTAAAAAAGTATGTAGAACTCCTGGATGGCACTATCCGCTTTAAGAGCGTTTTTAACGAGGGAACCATTTTCACCGTAGAGTTCCCACAAACCTAAACTAAATGAAAACGATTTTAGTAATAGAAGATAACGATCATATCCGGGAGAATACCTGTGAGATACTTGAGTTGGCAGGATACCAGGTATCCTGTGCAGATGATGGTAAAGCCGGTATTTCCGCCGCGTTAGAAATTAAGCCGGATATCATCTTGTGCGATATCATGATGCCTCATGCAAACGGATATACAGTGCTCAACGAATTAAGGAGCAATCCTGAAACTGCACACATTCCTTTCATTTTTCTTACCGCAAGTGCTGAAAAAAGTGAAGTGAAAGCGGGACTTGGCATGGGCGCTGAAGGATATGTAAGGAAACCTTTCGGAACAGATGAATTGCTGCGGACGATTCAATTATGCCTCAACTCATGATAATTTCATCGTCAGGACGTTTGGAGGTTAAAATCAGGTATTTCCTCCTCTTCTATTTTCAATACTTCGTTGACTACCTCAGAACTACCTGACAGTCCGTCGTATAACACCTTCTAAAGATAGAAGTATAGACATTTACCCTATTCACTTCATTTGTTCAAAATTCATTGAGATTGAGATATAAGGCTTTTGATGCTTTATTATTGTATATCCGGGCAACCTATTCATAAAAAAAAACTTTCAACCCGTTAATTAAGTCTATATTACGATTGTTAATGCTCCCGCATCACAATATACCCCCTTCCGAAAAGAGTACTTTTCATTGGTAAACAACCTTAAAATACGCTTGAGAATTTATTCTCACAAGCAGTCCATTGTTTACTCAAAAGGAAGAAAACGAAATTATGGCGTCAGCTTTAATTATTGCCCACCAGGAATTAGCCCAGCTTAAAAAGGAAAACGGAAGGCGTGCAGCTGAATTTATCATTGCCGCCAGGGAGCTTGTTTTTCAAAAAGGTGAAAAGGTAAAGAGAGCATCTGAACTGGTCATAGTCAACAGAGAGTTGATCTTTCAAAAAAAGGAAAAAGGAAAAAGAGTACTAGAACTGCTCAATGCCAATAAAGCGCTCACTTTGCTCAATGTGCAAACAGAAAAACGAGCTGCTGAACTGCTTATAGCTATTAACGAACTATCCTTTCAAAATGAGGAAAAGGGAAAACGAGCTGCAGAATTGATCATTGCAAACCAGGAGCATGCTTATCAAAATAAAGAAAAGGAAAAAAGAGCAGACGAACTAAGGGTCGCTAATAAAGAACTTGCTATTCAAAATGCAGAAAATGAAAAACGCACTGATGAGCTAACGTTCGTAAATGAAAAATTTATCAAGTCAGAGGCTGCATTAAATAAATTAAATGAGGTACTGGAAGAAATCGTGATTGAAAGAACTTCGGCACTCCAGGAAAGCGTAAAAGAGACCATTAAAGCCAACCAGGATAAAGAAAGTGTTTTGAATCGCATAAGTGATGGTGTCGTATCTCTTGATAATGAATGGCGATACACTTTTCTAAACAATGCGGCACTTGCTACTCATCCGGTAAGCAAAGAAGCAACTTTAGGAATGGTTATCTGGGATGTATATCCCGATTTGCATGAAACCATATTCTGGGAAAAATATCACGAAGCCATGCTTTCAAAAAAGGTAGTGGAAATTGAAAGCTATTATACTCCTATGAACATTTGGCTTTCGGTGAAAATATATCCATCGTCAGATGGGTTAACTATTTTCTCTAAAGATATCACAAAGAGAAAAATAGCGGATCAGAAATTAGAACAATCTCTTAGAGAGGTATCAGATTATAAATATGCATTGGAGGAATGCTGCATGGTAGCTATAACAAACCAAAAAGGAATTATACAATATGTGAATGCCAACTTCTGTGAAATATCAAAATACAAATATGAGGAGCTTGTTGGACAGAATCATCGCATCATTAATTCAGGCTATCATTCAAAGGAATTTATTCGAAATCTATGGACCACGATATCCAATGGAAAAATCTGGCGTGGAGAGATAAAAAACAAGGCCAAAGACGAAACCATGTACTGGGTTAGTACTACTATTGTTCCCTTTCTGAATGAAGACGGAAAACCTTATAAATATCTTGCTTTACGTTCAGATATCACTATGCGGAAACAGGCGGAGGAGCGGATATTAAAAATGAATGAAGAGCTTGAAGACAAAGTTACGGCTCGAACATTAGAGCTAACCGAATCTCTTGTTAAGGAAAAAGTGCTGAATGAAATGAAATCGCGTTTTGTATCACTTGCATCACATGAATTTCGGACCCCTTTGAGTACAATCCTTTCAAGTGTTTCCCTGATTGATAGTTACTCGCACGAAAATCAGAAAGCAAGCAGGATCAAACATATTGAAAGGATCAGATCATCGGTCAAAGACCTCACGGGTATATTGGAAGACTTCCTCTCTCTTGATAAATTAGAACTTGGAAAGACCGAAATAACCCCGGAAGTATTTGATCTAAACGAATTCTCGCATGATATCATTGAAGAAGTCAACTTCATGTTGAAGAAAGGCCAGCACATTCAGTATACATACTCTGGTGAGAAAGAATTACTTCAGGATAAGAAGATACTAAAGAATGTGTTTTTGAACCTGCTTTCTAATGCCACTAAATATTCCGGAGAAAACCAGGTGATATGCCTGTCTATTGAACTAGCCAATAGCATAGTATCAATCCGGGTTAAAGATGAGGGAATAGGAATACCAGAAGAGGAACAGAAAAATATGTTTCAAAAATTTTACCGGGGTAAAAACGCAATTCACATCCAGGGAACAGGACTGGGTTTGACAATCGTAAAAAAGTATGTTGAGCTTTTAAAAGGAACCATCACATTTCAAAGCACATTTAACCTGGGTACTGTTTTTACTGTGGAATTCCCTCAAAATATCCTATCATGAAGATTATATTGGTGATTGAAGACAATAGTAATCTCCGGGAGAATACATGTGAAATCCTTGAACTGAGTGGATACGAGGTATACTCTGCAGTGAACGGGATGGATGGTATTGCACTGGCGAAAGAAAAAAAACCACATATTATTTTGTGCGATATCATGATGCCTGAAGCAGATGGTTTTGTAGTACTTAAAGAATTAAAAACCAACTCTGAAACTTCTGATATTCCTGTTATATTTCTCACTGCCAGTGCCGAAAAAAGTGATGTGATAGCCGGATTAGGAATGGGAGCCAATGGATATATCAGAAAACCTTTTGGTCCAGGCGAATTGTTCAGTGAAATTGAATTGTGTCTCAAAGAAGTGAATGGTGAGTAGTGAGTTGAGACGTGAATCGTGAAACGTGAGTTGATTTCATTGAAGGCTTGTCAAATGATGAAAGGAATTTCTTTGCGCATCTTCGTTTCCAGCTACAAATGTCAACTCATTTGGCGGGATCTTCGCTATTCGAAACATTATTGTTGAAAGTTCTGACCTATAAGTTAAATTGGATCTTCCAATTAGATTAATCATAAATTTCACTTCTGACTATTCACTATTCATTAAATTATTTTTCGTTTTCCTGCAGGATATCCATTAAGGTATTGAGATCAGGTAATAATATTCTTCGCCCTTGTATCTGAACTAATTTTTCTGCTTTCAAAGTGTTTAAAGCACGGACTACCGTTTCAAGTGATGCTCCAACATATTCAGCGAGTTCAGTACGTGTCATGGTGATACTTCCCTTAGCAGAACCTGACAATCGATATTGTTCATGAAGGACCAACAAAGCCAGAACAAGCCGATGGCGGACAGAAAGTGTGGTAAAAGCTGTCATGCGGTTCATCCATACGGTAAACTCACGCGCAAGTGCATTGAGCACATTCCTTGTAAAAAATGAAGATGAATTGATCAATCCCCGGAAAATTTCTGAAGAGATAAGTATGAACGTGGAATCCTCCAACAATACCGCTGAAACAGGATGTGCTTCTTCAGCGATCAACTGACGATAACCTATCAGGTCGCCATCCGAATACACATACAACGTCTGCCGTTGACCACCTGTTGTTTCCTGGAATATTTTTACTTTTCCTGATATCAGCCAGATCACACTTTTTGGAAAACCTCCCTGCCTGAACAAAACATCGCCACGTTTTCCTTTTACAGGATCACCACAAGACTTAAGCAAAATCAAATCATCTGCAGGAAGATCCGTGAGCACAAAACCATTCTGAAACAGGTAAGGCTGCGTGGTCCGTGCAATTCTCAATTTCGGATCGCTCATCACTGTAAAGAAAAGAAAAAAAAAGGCCACCCTGCAACCAGGATGACCCGCAAACTCCCTCTTTTATGGTAGTAACACCATATCTCTTATTTATCTCCAGGGAAGCCTGTTCACCTTTCGACCGATTTTATAACCTAAATCAATAGCAGCTTCGGCATCCATCCTGAAGTGAACCCCAATCGGGATCCGCGAATATGCATTCTCCTGCGCCATCTCATAAAAACTTGTGAATGTGCGAGGCGTACCGATAAATTCACTCCTGTTCTTATGACACTCATCCGTCATCAGCAAACTTGGTCCAAATTCTTCTGTCAACACTTCACCTGCTGCTCCACTGAAAGTTCCATGACCTGAAGGATAAGTAGGAAATGCAGGTGTGAAATATTGGCCTGAACCATCCGGACACATGATAGAATTCCAATCCGTATGTCCCATCACGTTGCGCATATAATCCACAGGACGCAATACATTGAACCTGTATTTTTCACCCCAGCAACGGATGCCTGCGTCACAAAGCGCCATTCCCAATTTTGCCTGAACGAAAACAGATTTTGCGAGATCGGCTGACGTAATTTTAAGAGCCTGATCAGTGATTGCAACCCAACGACCGGCAGGTGAAAATGTCAGGGCCGGACAATCATCGCTCCAGAATTCGGCAATCCACTTGTCTTCATAATTGAGGCCCTGTCGGATTAGGTTGACTTTATTTTCAGTTTCTTTTGCCTGCACATAGAATTCGCTGTGCTCATCTGTGCTGAATGGAATCGGATTTTCACATCGGTCATCTGAATTAGCCGCAAATGTGCGTACATCACCCCAGTGTGGCAACAAGGCTTTTCCAAAATTGGGGTATGTGGGTTGCCATATTCCGTCACCTGTGGGAGGTACATAAGTGGGATCAGTCGGGTGAAGAAATCCTTCATTGCCTTCTGCATCTGTTTGTGACCAATAGAAAACTGCTTCAGCAACTGATTTCCCCCACTCTATTGATTTTGCAAGCTTCTCTGCAGAAACTTCAGCTTCATATTTCTTATTGAAAACATTCTGTAACGTGATGATCTCAGAAAATTGAGCAGCAGGTGCAGTAGGAAAAAGCTTAGTGATTATAGTTGCGTATGCACTATTCAATGCTGCGGGATAATGATATGCATCAGGACCTTCCGAAACAGGAAGATGCAATCCTGCATAACTATTCTGCAATGATTTGAATCCAGGCATGCCGGGAATGGTTGTTTCATAAGCAGCAAGCCCTATGTATGCAAATGAACGAGCACCAACAGGCGGCAGATAGCCGGGTGTAAAACGTTCTACTTCGGGGAGCACATTATTCCATTTAACCAGCACTTCGTTGTCGTATGATGCAGCAGGAGGATTGACAGGAGTTAAAGGCTCCTCTTTTTGACAAGCTGTGAAGAATGTCAACAATGTGAGAGATAATAAAATCCATTTTCCAAAAACGTAATGTTTATTCATGTCGTGAGAGTTTGATTTCCGTGTTTGTAGTTTGTGAATATTTAAGTTAATCTTCTGTAGATGTTTGAAAACGCTCAGCATAGAGTCGGCTTGCCCGCTGATCTTTATGTTCAACTTTGCTGAGGAAATTTATTTTTTGCTCTTCAAAATCATGTTGTTGCGCAAAAAGGTTTCGAACCTGAACAGCGAGCATTTCATCGTACTCTCCTGCTTTATTGACCAATGCTTTAGCTTTTTCATCAAGCAACTTATAAGACATAAACATTCGGATATGATCTGCATTCCGGGCTTTGAGGAAAATATTACGATCAATTGAAGGGAAGTCATCGGGTAAAGCTTCATTTAACGATATTGAAGTGGCATCCCAAAGACTGTCAATTCGCCTGTTGAGCTGGAGATGCTTCAAGTCTAATTCATTCGATTTTCTAAGTAGCTGCGCAGACTCTATTTCCCAATCACTTTGTTGATTGCAAGATGTCAGAATGAGAATTGCACTTAAAAATGTCAATCCGGTTAAAGAAAAAAGGAAACGTGTCATAGGCATGTTTATAGATTATCAGGCATCTACCATCATTCTATGCGCGTAAAGATTTGAAGAATTAAGCGGGAAAAGTTTGACAAATGTCAAAGATGAGAAAATGGAAGACAATAATTTATTACTAAAATTCAATAGCTATGGACATTTGCATTACAAAATAGATTAACTTTAAGAACAATACATCTTTTCCTGATTACTTGTTACCTTGAATAATAATAACATGAAATTTTTAAAAATTCCAATAATTACACTTTTTATATTTTCATTTTGCAGTGCTTTTTCACAGATCAGATTAATAGATGCTGATACAGCTGTGTGGAGATTCAGAGGATTTGTGCATTTTGACCCCTGCCTGTATTATGATAATCAATACATGTTAAGTCGCCAGGATACATTTACTAATGGTCATCTTTATCGCAAAGTGTTTCATTACAGCGGCGGTGGAGTTTACATAGATTGTATTGAACCCCCCTTGGGAAGCACAACTCCAACTATTAGCCCAAGACTTACAGGATTGCTAAGAGAAGAGGACAAACGATACTATTATTGGCCTACTAATCAGGATGCTGAATTCCTTGCTTACGACTTTAATTTACAGGTCGGAGATACAATTCCAAATTGTTATTATCCGGCAACAATTGATACAATAGAGGAGGTCTTGCTTAACAATCAAATATACAAGCAATATATTATTGAGACGAATTTTGACACTATCATTGAAGAAATTGGATCGAATAGTTTTCCATTTTTGTGTGATCCATTCACCAACAACTCAGTTAAGCTGATCTGTTTTTCAAGGAATGATACTGTCATATTCCACAGGTATGATAGTTGTGCATTCTTTGACTTGCCCCCGGTTGTGACAGACGTAAATGATTTTCAAGAATTCAGTGAATTTGAATCCGGTTTTGTAAAAACAGTTTTTCCAAATCCATCAGATCATAATGTAAGCATTATCTTCAATGATGATGCAAATTACTCAGTTCAGATATCTGGCAATTTTGGAAAATTATTCAATGTAAATTCCCATCAGAGTGACCGTATTTTACACTTAGATTTAACACCACTTGATCCGGGCTTATACATGCTGATAATAAAGCGCGATGGAATGGTAATCGCCATCAAAAAAATTGTTCTGATATAGTAGTGGATGATTTAATAAAATCTATTCAACATAAGCTTTGAACCTACCGTATTACGGTTACATCTCCGACAAGCAATTCAGAGATCTCGCCACCATTAAGTAAATATTTTAATTCCAATTTATAAACATATACTCCCGGCATAACTTTCTGATCTCCAAAATTACCATCCCACGTGAAGGGATTTTCTTTTGAAGAAAAAACCAGGTCACCCCAACGATCAAATATGGATCCTTCCATAGAAATGAATTCCAATCCATCGCCCGGGAAGATTGTAAAAATATCATTGATGTCATCACCGTTTGGTGAAATTACATTCGGGATATAAAATTCATTTACCGGATCACATTCCTCGCTTGGAATAACTTCTATAACTTGTGTAGCCTCCTGGCAAATACTTTTTATAGTGACAGCATATTCTCCCGGAGTGATCACAGAAATGGAGGATGAAGTGGCTCCGGTACTCCACAAGTATGTGACATCGAAAGATTGAGTAACATCAAGTAGTACCGATTCAGCTGGACAAATTTCAAATACATCTTCAAGCGGGAATTTCAATGTCTGATCTTCAAATGAAATTTCAATTTCATCTGTAGTCATTCCACATTCATTGGTAATAGTTAATGAATAGATTCCTTCTTGTGTTGCAAGAAAAGAAGTCTGAACACTACCATCCTGCCATTCTATCTGATCGGAAGTCGTAGGGGCATTCAAGATCAGTGTTTCAGTCTTACATAACACTGTATCGGGTCCTAGATCGACTCCAACAGGTAATGCCTGGTACGAAATAAGTACTGAATCGCTATTCTCACCACAATGATTAGTCAGCGTTAGAACATACACACCTGGATTTATGACCAAAAAGCTTGATGCTGTAGAACCATCCTGCCACGTGTTTGTCGTTTCAACATCCGCTGATGATAAGAGTGTCAATGTAGTTCCTTCGCACAATGAGCTATCAGGCCCCAGGTCGGGAGTTGGTACAGTTCCATGAATATCAACCAGGATCGTATCTGAATCTGTACCACAGGAATTAGAAACCTGGAGATAAAACATCCCTGATGTTGTCGTCGTAAACGAAGGGCCGCCAGAACCATCCTGCCAAAGGAAATCAACGCCAGTAATATTTGAAACGATCGTTACGCTTTCCCCTTCACAGGCAAGAATGTCTGTTCCAAGATTAACATCAGGACCAACAGTGCTTGAAAAAATGATCACTGTATCCGATGACGTACCACATGCATTGGATATCGTCAACATAATCGTTTGATCCTGATCAGCAAGAAAAAAAGTATCCGTCGAACCATCCTGCCAGAGATAATCTACATCAGTTACATAGGGCGTGAGTGTGATTTCTTCACCCGGACACAATGGAAGATCAGGACCAAGATCAATATCCGGAATACCTGGCAAGAACCCTATGTCTACTGTATCTGAAGCATTGCCACACGCATTTGATATCATGGCATGATATGAGCCTGGAGTATCAACTATCAAAGATGATGTAGAACTTCCATCTGACCATACAATATTTACATTCGGAATCAAAACGGAAAGTGTAACTGATTGTCCGGCACAAAGCGAGGTATCAGCTCCAAGATCAAGATCAGGTGCAGCATCAAGGAGATGAATATGAATCGTATCATAATCAACACCACAAGAATTGCTGACCACCACATCAACCAAACCGGAATCTGACACCGTATAGAAAGCAGACGTTGATCCATCAGACCAGGTCCAAGTATCCACATCTGAAAAAACAGGAATCAAATCGAATGTATCCCCGGGACAAATCGACACGTCAGATCCAAGTGTAACAAAAGGTGTTCCTCCCCCATCCATTACTATGACCGTATCAACATCAGAACCACATGCGTTATTCACCGTCAGGCTATAATCACCTGGACCCGTGATGGTGAGTGTTGGATTATTCGTTCCGTCATTCCACAAAAAAGTTACTCCTGAAAGGCCGGGATCTAATATTGCTGTATTCCCCTGGCACAAAGAAAGCTGATCAGGTAAAGTGATGACAGGTGCATTATTCTGAAATAAGACTTCAACTGAGTCTGTGTATAATAAACATTGATTGGAAACAATCACAGAATAAATCCCTGGTGCACTGACCAAAAAAGTATCTGACGTATTGAAATCCTGCCAAACAATATTACCACCCGGATTTCCCGCAGACAAGATCGCTTGTTCTCCAGGACATAAAATAATTGTATCTCCCAGCACTGGTTGAAACAAGTCATTTTCGTACGTAACTTCAATGGAATCACTTCCAACACCACAAACATTTTCTATAGTTAAAGCATATGCACCTGAAGCTGTCACAATAAGTGAGTCATTGGTTGATCCATCCTGCCATGTATAATTACCTAAAGCACCTGGAACAGAAAGAAGGAATGTATCACCCGGACATCCGGATAAAGTATCTCCAAGATTAAAAGATGGCGAATTCATTATCTGCACTATTACAAAATCCGAGCTCTCACCACAAACACTAGTTAATGTGACTGCGTATTCACCCGGTTGGGTAATATGATAATCAGGACTAGTGGTTCCATCCTGCCAGAAATAAGTTCCCATGGCTGTATCAAGATGGATATCAAAAGATTCACCATTACACAGGAGTAAATTGTTAAGTCCAAGATCAACAATGGGAGGGATTACCTCTACGACTTCAAGTTCATCATTAAATTCACCACACATATTTGAAATGGTAAGTGCATACAATCCCGGGCTATTAATGATAAAAGAATTATCGACACTTCCATTGTGCCAATGAAAAGCTCCTAAGTCCTCATCAAAAAATAATACAATATCTGTGCCCGAACAAAGTATTGTATCCGGACCAAGTGAAAAAGGTGAAGGAGGATCAACGAAGGTCACACTGATGTCATCAATACTAATATCACAACCATCATCAAAAGTAACTTCATAAAATCCTGATGTCGTAATCGTATATTCAAATGCATCAGAACCATCCTGCCATAAATACTCACCTATTGTAGGATCAAATGAAAACGTGATGGATTCGCCTGCACAGAGAGTGCTGTCATCCGGATTAAGCTCCAGAGGAGGAGCATTTGTAATGACGACTTCTATGGAATCCACACCTACTTCACAATTGGCAGAAACCGTGACACTATATGTCCCCGATGTATAGACAGTCAAGGTCGAACCCGTAGATCCATCTTCCCAATGATAATGAACATCCGTAAGCCCGGGGTCAATCGTGTATTCATAACACGCGTACACAGGACCATCAAGGTTCAGGTCAAGATTGACAGGATGAATTTCTGCGATATATATCTCATCGATATAATAATAGGAGCTTATCCAGTTAGCATAGGTACAGTTCTGGTCGACCGGGGTACCCGCATTAGTATGGAAATTGCCAATGGTCACATAATTTTCACCTCCTTCAGCATCGAAGCATCCTTCTACCAGCATCCAATTAGCAGTATCAGTTAAGAAGCCTGTATTCGATTCGACCTGTGGGATATTGGTTAATGGGAGCGCCATGTTGAAAGGAGGAGTTCCATTTGAAAAATAAGCACCTATATGTTCAGTTCCACAATAATTGTCCGCCAAACTAACATAAAAGCTCACGTAATAGGTTACGCCGGCGACCAGAGGTGAAATCAAAGGAGATTGTATATATTCACGATAATCTCCAGGTGGTGTATTTTCTCTTGTAAAGAATCCACAATATGCGTTCCCGCTAAATGCAAACTGGTGTCCGAAGTAATTTTCAGGTATTCCTACACTGCTCATGGGTGCGCAGGTGTGGAAATAATCGCTGGTACCCGTGGTAGCTGGTGTCCATGGATCACAAGGTAGGTCCATAATGATATTGATGCCTGCAGGGCAGTTGGTATTGATTTCAAAACTTGGGTTTGGGGCGAGATTTTGGCCTCGTAAGGAAGGACCCGACACAAGCAGGAGAATGAGGACAGGAAAGAAATTACGTTCCAGGAAATTCAAGAGGGTGCAGGTTTTTATGTTGATTGAAGGAAAAAGATAATAATTATTGTGTAGAGAAAAAAATGCTTAACATTCAAAGCAAAGCTTTGGGAACACCAGAACGTCGGTCAACCGATGCTCAACTTACTTTTTTTAATTAATTAAAAAATAAAATTGATTGCTGTGCGTCGGTTGACCGACGTTCTGGTGTCTGCAAAGCTGTGCTTTGCGAAACTCACTAAATGTCTATATTCTTTACCGTTCACATATTTACTCCCACCGTCTACTCATTTTTGCAATTGAAAAACTTTGTATCATTACACCTTTGTATATTTCCCCGAACAACGGGAGAAAAAATTTCAATCAAAATGAAAAAGTGGAGTCCAGATCCCACTTAAATCAACGGGGCGACACCGAAAAGCCATACGAGTAGGAAGGACCAATTAGTAAAAAAACAAATTATGACACAAAAATTTATTCTCACATTTTTGATTTGTTTCGGAATCGGAATGATCGTCAATGCACAAAAGTTAGACAAATTTGGTGCGGACCTTGGCAAAAAGAGCTTAATGGGCAAAGATGTACGCGTGCCCTATACTGACGTTGTAAATTATTATGGATATGTAAAACCTGGTGCAACACCGGATGAAACCAGGGATGGTAAAAAATATTATTATCTGTATATGTGGATCCCACTGGCAGCTCCGGAAATCGGTATCCGGATGGTTTCTCCTGTTCCATCAACTATGAAGCCTGTTGAAACGGATTTTATGGGACCGGATTACAAAGCAAATGCAGCGGATGCTACAAGCTATTTTGATACATGGATCGCACTTGAAAGAGCAGATGGTGTAACCTCTCCTGAGACAATTGCTAAAGGCAAAACTTCTAAATGGTCTTCGTATGGAACCAATGATGATACCAGTGAACTGCCTGCACAACCTTCCGGCAGCAAATACAATTCACTGATGCGTATCACAAGTGAAACAAGCAATCCTGTCAAAGCTTTGGTGGCTGGTTTGTATCGCATCGGTTTCACGACATATAAAACAGGTGAAGTACAAGGGAGCTTTGTTGCGCAGGTTGGAGCACCTGTCAAGCTTCCTGGAGTTGTAATTGCTTCAAGCCTGGATGAATTAGCGAAGCAGGTGAAGAAATAATATTGGAATTGATTTAATCAATTTCAATTGATTAAATAGTATTGGCGGATTTCGAATTGGTTTCGGAATCCGCTTTTTTTATGGAAATCTGCTAATCAAGGCCAAGCCTTGAACACACCAGAACGTCGGTCAACCGACGCTCAGCATTCATTTTTTAATTAATTAAAAAAACACGATGCTGAGCGTCGGTTGACCGACGTTCTGGTGTCTGCAAAGCTGTGCTTTGCGTTTAATATTTATAATAAAGAATTATGTAAATTTGAATTATGACACTGTCAGTAAAACAACCCGTATTTATTTGTCTTTTTCTGTTGAACATTTTAGCCTGCAAAGACAAAAGCAACAACCCTACCAGCGACAGCATAAATGCAATCGATCTGAAACGTGGTGATATTGTATTATGTGGAAGCGGTGAGAATCAATTTGGCAACGTAGTCTTTGAAACCTCCTGTTCAGACCTGGTTAAAACAAATTTCAACCTGGCAATGGCACTACTTCATTCTTTTGAATATGATGAAGCAGAAAAAGTTTTTGCAAAAGTGATTGATGCTCAAAATGATTGCGCGATGGCATACTGGGGAGTTGCCATGGCTAATTTCCATCCGCTTTGGACCCCTCCTACACAGGCCGAACTGGAAAAAGGTGCCAAGGCAATTGCAATAGCCCAATCCCTCAATAATAAATCGAAGCGCGAATCGGATTATATAGATGCCATAGGCGTATTCTACAAAGACTGGAATACAACAACCCATCTCAGCCGTAGCCTGAAGTTTGAAAAGGCAATGGAAAAATTGCATGCGGATAACCCGGAGGATAAAGAAGCAGCCATATTTTATGCTTTAGCGCTGGATGGTGCTTCAGATCCGACAGATAAGACATACAGCAAACAAAAGAAAGCCGGTGAATTATTACACACTGCATATGCAAATGAAGCTTCACATCCGGGTATCATACACTACATCATACATAGTTATGATAGTCCTGAGTTGGCCCAGCAGGCACTTGCTGAAGCCAGGAAATATGCTTCCATTGCACCATCGTCAGCACATGCCCAACATATGCCTTCCCATATTTTTACAAGACTTGGACTTTGGGATGAAAGCATTACATCAAATCTGCAATCCATCGATGCGGCAAAATGCTATGCAGAAAATACGGGCATGGCTGGCCATTATGATGAAGAATTTCATGCAATGGATTACCTGGTCTATGCTTACCTGCAGAAAGGTCAAAATGAACTTGCAAAAGAAAGAGCTGAAGAGCTCAAAGGACTTGATAAGCTTAATGTAATCAACTTTAAAGAAGCATATTCTTTTGCAGCAATACCTGCCCGTTATGTTCTCGAAAACAAAATGTGGAAAGAAGCATCAACTTTAAAAGCATACCCTGAAAATTTTCCCTGGGAGAAATTTCCCTGGCAAAATGCAATTATACATTTTACAAGGCTCCTGGGTTTTGTTCATTTGGACAATAATGCTTCAGCTCTTGATGAATTAAATAACCTGATTGCCCTGAGTGATACGCTTACTAAACAAAAAGACAATTATAAAGCTAACCAGGTACAGATCCAGATCAAGGCCGGTGAAGCATGGATACTTTTCAAAGAAGGACGAATGAAGGAAGCTTTAGACCTGATGAAACAGGCAGCTGTCATGGAGGAAAAGACCCAGAAACATCCGGTTACTCCGGGTGAAGTTGTACCTGCCCGCGAATTGTTAGGGGATATGCTGGCTGAAATGGGTCAGTACGAAAAGGCACTGGAGTCATATGAGGCAGATTTGAAAGATCATCCTAACAGGTTTAATGGACTATATGGTGCAGGTGCTGCTGCGGAAAAAATGCATGATATCGTAAAAGCAAAAAAGTATTACGAACAATTGATCAGCATAACGGATCCTAAAACATCTAAACGCACTGAGCTTGATCATGTACGGAAATTTTTAGCGAGAAGTGAGTAGTCAATCGTGAGTCGTGAGACGTGAGTCGTGAGTCGTGAGACTTGAGTCGTGAGTCGTGAGTCGTGAGTCGTGATACGTGAGACGTGAGTCGTGAGACGTGAGTCGTGAGTCGTGAGACGTGAGTCGTGAGACGTGAGACACGAGATGTGATTAAGAATTTGAAAATGCAGACGTTTGAGGTCAGAGACACTCGAACGTCAGTTTTAAGTTAATCTTGTTCGAGGTCAGAGACACTCGAATGTCAGTTTTAAGCTAATCTTGTTCGAGGTCAGAGACACTCGAACGTCAGTTTTAAGTTAATCTTGTTCGAGGTCAGAGACACTCGAACGTCAGTTTTAAGTTAATCTTGTTCGAGGTCAGAGACACTCGAACGTCAGGGTAAGGTGCCGGGAATAAAAAATATTTTCGTTTCTTTCATAAAACAAACCAGCCGGCCATGAGAAAATTAATATGTTTCCTCACCATTGCTATATCCATTTCCACTGCTCCCCTATTCAGTCAATCAGGGACACTTGATCCGACATTCGGTGTGGATGGAATCGAAAAGACAGATATTGGATCAAGTTTTGACATCATGCGTGCTATTACTATCCAGCCTGATCAAAAATTATTAGCTGTTGGCAGTTCTGGCAGTGGTGGTTCAGCTGACATTGTGGTAGTTCGGTACTTGCCGGATGGTTCTCCTGATCCTGACTTTGGTGCCAATGGAATCGCACGTATGGATTTTGATGGACTTCCGAGTACCGGCTATGCAATTGCACTCCAACCGGATGGTCAAATTGTATTAGCTGGTTACACAAGCAATAATAACAATATTGATTTCGCATTGTCACGATTGAATCCTGATGGCACGCAGGACACCACGTTCAGTCATGACGGCAATGTCACCACTGATCTCGGGACTACCTATGAATTTCCAAATTCAGTGGTTATCCAGGAGGATGGAAAGATCATAGCTGCAGGAAAAATTACTTCAAATACGTTTTCTGATTTCGTCATGGTTCGTTACTTGGCAAATGGTGAGCTGGATTCTGTCTTTGGAAATAATGGTATTGTCACTACTTCTTTACGTGATGAAGACGAAGTAACAGCAGCAGCAATCCAGCCTGATGGTAAAATTATTTTAAGTGGGTTTGCTGCGATAGCAGCCAAAGGAGATTTTGCGATGGTACGATATTTCGAAGATGGAACGGTAGATAAGTTTTTTGGAACCGGCGGGAAAGTTTTCACTGATCTTGAAGGAGCAGGGAGAAGTGATTTTTCGACCAGTATGCTATTGGAACCTAATGGAAATATTGTATTAGCAGGTGCTGCTAATTTTGATAACATGTTTATTGAGTCAGATATTGGTGTTGTACGCTATGATCAGGATGGAAATCCGGATAAGAGTTTTGGAGATCAGGGAATCTTCATTCTAAAGCTTGGTGGCAATACGCAAGCCCAGGATATTGCCCGACAACCGGATGGAAAATATATAGTAGCAGGCAAATCCAATTTTGTGTTTTCTCACAATCAATGGCTGATGTTTCGCCTCAATCCTGATGGTGAGATAGATACAAAGTTTGGAGATCTTGGGCTTACTGTGACTGATCTTGACGGAGAGTCTGAAAGTGCTTCCGGCATAGAGATACAAAATGACAGCCGCATTGTCATGGGAGGTTATAACGGTGATTTTACAAAGCTAGATTTTGTAATGGCCCGTTACATTGCAGACTTTGTCATGGATGCATTCATCGGACCCGAAATCACATGTCATAGCGGATCAGATGGATCTCTTGTAGTCGTTGTCACAGATGGAGGAGTACCGCCCTATTCATACAGTCTAGATGGAATTAATTTTCAATCAGGCGCCACATTTGACGGTCTACCTGCAGGAACATACACTGTGACGGTGAAAGATTCTCAATCACCGGGTGTTACCGGAACTATTGGGCCTATTACAATTGCAGATGCACCAGAACCACCATTGGTTTATTACCAGATCACAGACAATGACCTGGATATCATCATTGATGAGCCTGGCATATATTTTTTTTCCATCAACGGAAGTGCATTTGGTCCGGATTTTCTTTTTCCGGATTTGCCGGATGGCACCTATCATGTCGTTGTGATAGATCAGAATGGATGTGTTATTTATGAGAATGATATTGATATTCAGTTTACCGCAGTTATAGAACCTGATCATTTTCCGGTTTCGGTTTTTCCAAATCCTTGTAAAGACTTTTTGACGATCGGTTCGGGAGTTAAGAATGCTAAAATGAACGTAAGCACTTTGGATATTACCGGACAGTTGCTAAATAACCTGACTGCAACATCTGATGCAGAAGGGTCATTGAAGCTGGATGTTAGCAATCTTACAAATGGAATTTATTTTATAAAAATTAAAACCGGAAACCTGGAAACACGAAGAGCGTTTGTTGTGGTGAGGTAAATTTTTTTTACCCCTAAATCCCCTATGCTTCGACTTGCTTTACACTTCCTTTAGCTACAGCTCAGCAACCAGGGGACTTTTGACCCTGGCGCAAATTGAAAGTTCAACTCAAAGCGAAGCTTTGAGGACACCAGAACGTCGGTCAACCGACGCTCAGCTTTCTTTTTTTTAAGGATTTGGGGAGTTTCTACCTAATAACTGTGACATCTCCGGTAAGTCGTTTGGTAAACTCGTTACCATCCAGCAAATATTTTATCAAAATATTATAAACATATACTCCGGGTGTTACTTCCTTCCCATTAAATCTTCCATCCCAGCTAAACGGTATTGCATTAGAATAAAAAACCTGGTCACCCCAACGATCATATATGCTGCCTTCGATCGAGACAAAAGTTACATCCGCATTGAGAAAGAATATGAACAAACCATTTTTATCATCACCATTTGGTGAAAAGATATTTGGAACATAAAATTCAACATTAGGAGAACAATCTTCATCAGAAAGAATATCTATTTCATTTGTCAAAGTTGAACATGGTGCTTCAATTTCTACAGCATACCTGCCAGGTGTGGTAACTTTTATCACAGGAGTCGTTTCACCGGTACTCCAATGATACAAGACTGGAAATGATTGTGAAACATTCAGCGCAATGGTGTCTCCTTCGCACCATGGAAAAGAATCATCACCTGGATATACAGGAACACGTTGATCATATGTTAAAGCAAGACTGTCCAGTGCTTTACCACAGACATTACTAATCTCTAATGCATAGGTATCTGCCTTATCTGCAAGAAGTGTTGATAGAGTACTGCCATCGTGCCAACGAATGACATCTGTGGTCGAAGGTGCTGTAAGTAAAATCGATTCTCCGGGACAGAGAACAGTATCAGCACCCAATTCAAAAGGTGCAGGTACTTCGAGGAAGCTTACTTCAATACTATCCCTTCTAATTCCACATTCATTCGATTCAATGAGACTATACAATCCAGTTGTTGTTACTAAAAATGTAGGAGCAATCGATCCATCCTGCCACAATATATCAGTGGTCGGATCTGCATTTGATACCAGGACTATAGACGAACCTTCACATAACAAAGTATCCCGTC